>Ga0255338_1000023_pt1 | contig 688933 bp, 658 predicted proteins | sample MeOH1_35cm_T4_19_FD_203715 | JGI IMG/M metagenome (GOLD analysis project Ga0255338, IMG submission 203715) | Sandy soil microbial communities from University of British Columbia, Vancouver, Canada - MeOH1_35cm_T4_195 | ecosystem: Engineered > Artificial ecosystem > Sand microcosm >...
GCGGGTGGGCGACAACCTGATCGTCAGGATCAACGATCCGGCCAACCCGGCGGCGACGGACCAGATCACCATCGAGGCCTGGTTCAACAGCGACATCTACCGCATCGAGAGCTTCGTCTTCGCCGACGGCAACAACATCAGCAAGGCGCAGATGAACGTGCTGGGCAATGTGCAGACCGGGACCGATGCGGCCGACACCCTGAGCGACAACCTGGGCGACAGCGTCATCGATGGCGGTGCCGGCAACGATGTTCTGACCGACTATACCGCGGGCACGAACACATTGTTGGGCGGCGCGGGCAACGATACGCTCAACACCGGCAACACGAGCAACACGCTCGACGGCGGGGCCGGCGACGACCTGATCAAACTCGTCGGCGACAGGTTCTACAGCAATGCCGGCAACATCAACAGCGTGACCGGTGGCACCGGCAACGACCGGCTGCTGATGGGCGGCGGCACCGATACCTACATTTACAGCCGCGGCGACGGCCAGGACACGATCAACGACTTTGGGTCAAATTACTACAATCAGGCGATCGGCGCGGACCGGATCGTCTTCGGCGCCGGCATCGTGGCCGGCGACCTGGCGGCGCGGCGGGTGGGCGACAACCTGATCGTCAGGATCAACGATCCGGCCAACCCGGCGGCGACGGACCAGATCACCATCGAGGCCTGGTTCAACAGCGACATCTACCGCATCGAGAGCTTCGTCTTCGCCGACAGCAGCAGCATCAGCAAGGCGCAGATGAACGTGCTGGGCAACGTGCAGACCGGGACCGATGCGGCCGACACCCTGAGCGACAACCTGGGCGACAGCGTCATCGATGGCGGTGCCGGCAACGACATCCTCACCGACTTTAGTGGCGGTACGAACCTCCTGCGCGGCGGGATGGGCAACGACTATTTGAAGGGAAATGCCGGGGCGGACACGCTTAGTGGCGATGCCGGCAATGACAGCCTGCTTGGCGGTACCGGAAACGACACGCTCGATGGCGGGGCCGGTGACGATTATCTTGAAGGCAATGCCGGTAGCGACACCTATATCTTCCGCCGCGGCGACGGCTACGACACCCTGTACGTCGCCGATAGCGCCACGGGCAAGGTCGACACCCTGCGACTCGACGGTCTGGCCCCGGACGAAGTTCGACTGGAGAAGCAGGGTAGCGACCTGGTCTTCATCATCAAGGACAGCGGCGAATGGACCAAGGTGCAGGGCTTTTTTACGTCGCCGACCTATCAACTCGATTCCGTTCAGTTTGGCGACGGCACGACATGGAATCGGGCCACACTGATCGCGCAGCCGATATGGATCAATGGCAGCAGTGGCGATGACGCCTTGACCGGTGGGAGTGGAAACGATTTCTATAACGGTGGGGATGGCAACGACACACTGACCGGCAATGCCGGCAATGACTCTCTCAATGGCGGACCGGGAGACGACATACTCAGCGGCGGCATCGGCGACGATACTTTGGACGGTGGCCTCGGCACCGACCAGATGGCCGGTGGTCCGGGCAACGACACCTATATCTTCCAACTCGGCAACGGCTCCGACCGCATCGTCGATGGGGCTGGCCGCGACACCCTGTTGGTCGGCAACGGGCTCAACGAGTTCGGGCTTGAAGCCGAGCGTAGCGGGGACAACCTGGCAATCCACGTTATCGACAGCGCGGACTCCGTCACCCTGGATAACTGGTACGACCAGGTCGAGGGTATCGATCGCATCGTCTTCGGCGATGGCACGACGCTGGACAGGGCCGGCATCGATGGCCTGCGTAACCGGCCGCCGACGGCCAATCCCGACAGCATCTCGGTGCACGAGGACGGCGGCGCGCTGAACTTCGCAGCGGCGGATCTGCTCACCAATGATATCGACCCGAATCCGGGTGATGTGCTGACGGTCATCGGGGTGGGCACGTCCCAAGTCGGCGCCACGGTGGCGCTGGCCGACGGGCACGTCCGCTACGATATCGGCAACGCCTTCCAGCAACTGGCCGAGGGCGAGGTGGTGCATGACAGCTTCGGATACACAATCACCGACAGCAAGGGCGCCCAGGCGTCCTCGCTGGTGAACGTCGACATCATCGGTACCAATGACGCCCCGGTGACCGCCGGGGATACCGCTGCAACGCTTGAGGATGCACTTGATCCAATCGCGGGCGACGTACTGGCCAACGACAGCGACGTGGACCACGGCACGGCGTTGCGCATCGTCGCTCCCGGCGATTATCTCGGCGCCTACGGCAGGCTTTCGCTGGCGGCCGATGGCAGCTACGCCTATGTTCTGGATAACGCCAGCCTGGCGGTGCAGGCGCTGGCCCATACTCAGGTGGTGGTCGATCACTTCACCCATCACGTAACCGACGGTATTGCGGCAGCGGGTTCGGCGCTGGATATCAGCGTCACCGGCATCAACGACGCACCGGTGACGGCGGGCGATACGGGCCTGGTGGCCGAAGATGGCGTGATTCTGGCGACGGGCAACCTGCTTGCCAACGATGCGGATGTCGATGCCGGCACGGCACTGCAGGTGGCTGCACCAGGGAACTACCTTGGCGCCTACGGTACTCTGGCTCTCGCCGCCGACGGCAGTTACACCTATAGCCTTAACAACGACAGCCTGGCGGTGCAGGCCCTGGTCAGTGGCACGGCGGTGGTCGACCGCTTCGCCTATGCCGCGACGGATGGCCTGGTCGCAACGGATTCCGTGCTGGACATCACGGTACTGGGCACCAACGACGCCCCGGTCACTGTCGATGATGCCGACACCGTTGTCGAGAATCGGCAGACAGTCGCCACGGGCAATGTGCTGACCAACGATCACGATGTCGATGCCGGCACGGCGCTACAGGTGGCCGAGCCCGGCACCTATGCCGGCAATTACGGCAGCCTGATGCTGGGCGCTGACGGCGGCTACACCTACACTTTGGACAATACCGCCGCGGGGGTGCAATCCCTCGGACGTGAAGCGGCGGTGGTCGAGCACTTCGGCTATACGGCGACGGACGGTCAAATCGATGCCGGCGCTGTACTGGATGTCTTTTTCCACGGCACGAACGATGCGCCTGTCGTAGTGAAGCCGCTGACGGATCACGACGTGACCTTCAACAAGCCGTTCTCCTGGCAGATACCTGTCGACAGTTTCAAGGACGTGGATGCCGGCGATACGCTGACCTATACGGCGAAGCTGGCTGACGGTTCGGCCCTGCCGAACTGGCTGCACTTCGATCCGCAGACGCTGTCATTCTCCGGGATGTCGCCCAAGGCAGTGATGTCGCTGGACGTGCGCATGACCGTTACGGACAAGGTGGCGGCCACCGGCAGCACGGTAGACAGTCTGTCGGTTTCCGATACCTTCAGACTGTCCATCAATCATGGCAATCAGGGCGTCGGCAACGGCCAGGATGCACCGCCAGCGGGACAGACGACGAACTTCAACGACGGTGTCGGCACGTCGCCTGGCACCCCGGGAGCGAAGAGCGGCAATAACGGTATGGCGCTCAACAGCACGACGGCGGGCGGCAGCTTGGGCTCGACGAGTGCGGCTCCGGCGATGCCATCGATCACGCCTGCGGTACCGACCTATCTGGGTCTCAAGGACTGGCAGCAGTATGGGCCGTCCGCATCGGTCGGCACCGTAGCCAGTGATGCGGCGGCTATCTTCGCGCGCTGGTTGGCGGTAGACCTGGCCGTGTCGCAGGCGCTGGCCGGCAACGGTCCAGTGTGGCTCGACGATGGCCTCGGCGCGGATACCGCCTCCCTGCACATGGCTACGAGCGGCTACCTCGGTTCGACCAACGCCTTCGGCAAGGACGCCTTCTCGCTGCTCGCCGGTTCGGGGCAGAACCTGAAGGACTTCAAGGGCCTCGCCGAAGGCATCCAGAAGATCGCGTAACGCGGTGTCATTGCTCGTCCCCATGGCCGGGCCTCCGGCCGCGGGATGTCTGCCAAAAAACGGAATCGCCGAAACATGAATCTGCTGACCAGATTGCTCGCCAGGACCGAGGCCGACCACCTCGATTTCGCACCGCCCCTGCTGCGCCTGCAGGAGTCGACGCCGAATCCCCTGGGTCGCCAGGTGCTGTGGGCGATCCTGATCCTGGTCGGCTGCCTGATTCTCTGGGCGCTGATCGGCCGCCTCGATATCGTTGCCGTGGCGGAGGGCAAGCTGGTGCCGCAAAGCTATGTCAAGATCGTTCAGCCTGCGGAGGCCGGCATCGTCAAGGAGCTACTGGTTCGCGAAGGCGAGGCGGTGAAGGCGGGCCAGGTGCTGATGCGCATGGATGCCCTGATCACCGAAGCCGACGCGACCGCGCTACAGGCCGAGTCGGCGCGCAAGCGCATGGCCCTGCGCCGCATCGATGCGGAACTGTCGGGCAAGCCCTTCCATGCGGAGGCGAGCGATCCGTCCGACCTAGCGCGCGAGATCGATGCGCAGCATCGCGCCAATCGCGCCTCGCTCGACGCGGCACTGGCCGAAGAGCGCTCGCGCCTGGTCAAGGCGAAGCAGGACCTGTCGGCGGCCGAGGCGGTACGCGACAAACTGCGCGAGACCCTGCCCCACTACCGCCAACAGGACAAAGCTTACGAAAAACTGGTCAAGGACGGCTATGCCGGACACCTCATGGGCTCCGACAAGCGCCGCGAGCTGATCGAGAAGGAACAAGAACTCACTACCCAGCTCCATGTCATCGAATCGGCAAGGGCCAGCACGTTTCAGTCAGAGAAGAAACTGACGCAGATCGAGACAGATTACCGGCGCCAGTTGCATGCCGAACGCAACGAGACCCAGGCGACGGTCGACAAGCTAGGCCAGGAAATCGCCAAGCAGACGCATCGCCGGAGCTTGCTGGAACTCAAGGCGCCCCAGGAGGGGGTGGTCAAGGACCTGGCGACGCACACGGCAGGCACCGTGGTGCAGCCGGGCACGGTCATGCTGACCCTGGTGCCGCAGGACGAAAACCTGCGTGCCGAGGTCTGGGTGTCGAACGAAGACATCGGCTTCGTCTACCCGGGCCAGAAGGTGAAGCTCAAGTTCGCGGCATTCTCCTTCCAGAAGTACGGCATGGCCGAGGGCGTCGTCGAGCACGTCAGTGCCGATGCGGCGGAAGGGTTTGCCAATAACGCCGCGCCGCCCACCGACAAGACCGGCAGGTCAATGCCGCTGGGCTACAAGGCGCTGGTTGGCCTGAAGTCGATGACGCTCGAGATGGACGGCGAGAGGTTCAAGCTCGCTGCCGGCATGCAGACCAATGCCGAAATCCTGCTCGGCACGCGCAGTGTTGCCGAGTATCTGCTTTCGCCGGTGCAGAAGGCCTGGCATGAGGCCGCGCGGGAGCGTTAGCCTGTCGGTACTGCCGATACGCCGATCCTGCAGCGGCAGCGGGTCGGGATTTGCACCGGTCTATCGTCTGTTTTCCCTACGGCCTGCCGCACGCCATTTTCCATGCGACCTGGGCGGGAGTATCGGGCTGCAGGGGAAGCGGCGAATAGCCCAGAAAATAGCCGCCCGCCGGGGGTACGGTGCCGCTCAGTTCTCCTTGCCCCATCTGTCCCTTGTAATACATCGACTTCACATCCATGGCCGTCATCCGCGCGCAGTCATACTCCACCAGGGTCTTGAACGACCGATACCGGGCGCCCATGAAGTCGCCATCGATTTTTGAGTCCGTCACATTCCACATCGTGGCCTTGTCCTTGGTTCTGCTGACGGTAGCTGGATCGGCATACACATCTGCGTCGGAATATTCGAAGATCAACACCCAGTCCGCCATGGCATGCGTGGGTATCGTTGCCATCAGCAGCGACAGAATCATTTTCTTCATTGGTCAATCCCTTGAGCTGGCCGCCGGCTTTCCCTGCAGCAGAGATTCGATACCCGCTTCGACATACTTTAGTGCATCGAAGGCACGGACTGTTGCCGGGGAACTGCCCGCACTTTTTGCCTTTGCCGAGACTTCTTGCTAGAGTTGATGCATTCAACATGGTGGCGCCCCGCCGTTTGCCGCCGCATCTTCGCAGCGCCCGAGATCGTGGAGAACAGCATGCTCATCCTTAAACCGTATCGCATTGCCCTGCTTGCCGCCATGGCGCTCGCTGTGCCGGCCGCTGCCATGGCGCAGACCATCAACCTGCTGACCGAAGACGCCTATCCCTTCCAGTACCTCGACAACAAGCAATTGACCGGCATGGCGGTGGAAGTGGTGACTGAAACCTTCAAGCGCGCCGGCGTCGCGCACAAGGATGAAGTGCTCTCATGGAAGGACGCCTACGACCGCGCCCAGGTGTATCCCAACACCTGCATCTACAGTACCGCACGCACCGAAAACCGCGAGAAGGCCTTCAAATGGATCGGGCCTATCGTGGAAAACAAGTGGGCGGCATTCGCCAAGAAGGGCTTCACCGGAAAACTCTCGAAGCCCGAGGACTTCGCCCAGTACCGCGTCGGCGTGCTGCAAGGCGACGCCAAGGAGCGCTATCTCAAGGATCTCAGGGTGACATTCCGCGTTCCCGAGTCCGACGACGCAAAGAATCCGTCAAAACTCACGCTCAACCGGACGGAACCGGACAAGATCGACCTCTGGATCACGGGCTACTACACCGGCGCCCACGTCGCCGCCAAGACCGGGGTAAAGGACATTTTTCCGGTCTGGGTGTTCCAGTCTTCGGAGAACTACCTGGCCTGCAACCTGAGTCTGCCGGAAGCGACGGCCGACAAACTGCAGAAGGCGCTCGATGCGATGAAACGCGACGGCGCCCATGCGGCCATCGTTGCCCGCTACGAAGCCAGAATCAAGGCGAAATAAAGCAGCTTGCGGACGGATCGATGCCGCGCACCGCGGGCCGAGGCCGCTTCACAGCGGCCGGATCGATTTCCCCCGGACATCCAGCCATACGCATTCGCCGTTCTTGCGCTTCATGCTGAGCATGGTGCTGCGCGGCAATCCGGCAATATGGCGCGTGATCACATCCATGGTCCAGCCGTGCGTGATCGCCAGAATCCGCTTGCCGGAATTCGGCCTGGCGATATCGGCGATCGCGTCCAGCACGCGGTCGGCAAATTCGTCCATGGTCTCGCCCTGCTCGAAAAAAGTCGCCGGATTTCTCTTGAGGATCTGTTGCAGCAGCACCGGATTCAGCTCCGCCAGTTCCGCCTTCGGAATGCCCTGGATGGCGCCGAAGTTCCGCTCTTTGAGTCCCTCATGAAATTCGGGCGGCGCCAGTCGCAGCGAACGGGCGACGATCTCCGCGGTTTCGCGCGAGCGAATCAGCGGGCTTGAATAGACTTTCGCGAAGCCCGCTCCGATAAAGCCGGCCACCAGTTCGTAGGCCTGGCGCCGCCCCCGGTCGTTGAGCGGAACGTCCAGCCAGCCCTGCAGGATTCCGGAAACGTTCCAGTCGGTCTCGCCATGCCGCGCGATACACAGGTAGGTGGCGGCAGGGGTGGAATTCATGGCTGGGAGCGCAGCGGCGTTCTGTCGGGACAAGGGATGCAAAATGAAATTGGCCCGCCCGGCGGGATTCGAACCCACTACCCCCGGCTTAGAAGGCCGGTGCTCTATCCAGATGAGCTACGGGCGGATGCGCTGTTCGCACGAGGGGCGAGTTTAGCGCAGATGGACCAAATGACGCCGGGAGAGGCATAATCGCAGTTGTCGCCGCCAGACTCCCGCTTACGCCCATGGCCACAGAACAGACCTACTGCTACCACTGCCGCACGCATCACCCGCGCAACGAAATGCGGCTGATCGTCACCAAGACCGGCAAGCGCTGGCGCTGCATCCGCAGCATCGAGGCCACCCAGCAAGGCGCCGAAGCCCGCGAAGCCTATGGCCGCCAGGTGTCCGAGATCAACAAGGCCGAATCCAAGAGCCGTGCGCAGCGGATGAACAACCTGCTGCAGGAAAAATAGGCGGCATGAAATCCGGCAACCCGGGCAAACTCGATCGCATCGTCGCCGACGCGCGCCGCTACTCCGAAACCCGCGAACAGGGCTATCGCGAACAGGCCCTCAAAATCTATCCCTGGATCTGCGGCCGCTGCGCCCGCGAATTCACCCGCAGCAACCTGCGCGAGCTCACCGTGCATCACCGCGACCACAACCACCAGAACAACCCGTCCGACGGCAGCAACTGGGAACTTCTCTGCCTCTACTGCCACGACAACGAACACCAGCGGCAACTCGAAGCCGCCGGCGGCGCCGGCGGGATTGCCGGTGGCGGAGCCGATGCGGCGACCCACTCGCCATTTGCCAACCTCAAGGCGATGCTGGGCAAGCAGGGCTAAGGCCCCACCTCCGCCGCGGAAGCGAGCCTGCTCGCGAAACAAGAGTCGGCGCCGGCGGCACGGCGCCTCAGCCGAAAAACTGCCCCAGCTTGCCCAGGTTCTTCCACGCCAGCGCCCACAGCCCGCCGACGTCATTGCGCCGCAAGGCCATGTAGTCCTCGCGGCTCTTGCGCAGGATGCGCGACAGCGACCGGTTGCTCTCGCCGCCGACCCGCATCTTCACCAGTACCTGCGGGATGTAGGCGAGGCGGATCTTCCCCCGCGCCAGATAGCGCAGCATCGCGTCGTAGTCGGCCGCGATGCGGAAGCCGGTATCGAAGCCGCCCCACTGCTCGATCACCGAGCGCCGCAGGAACAGGGTCGGATGGGGCGGCATCCAGCCGTGGGCCAGTTTCTCGCGCCGGTAAATCCCCGAACGCCAGCGCCGGATGATGCGCGACGGATCCGCCTTGGCCACGTAGTCCAGGTCGCCATAGACGCCCTCCACCGCCGGATCGGCAAACGCCTGCGCCACCCGCTCCAGCACCCGCTCGTCGGCATAAAAATCGTCCGAATGCATCAGGCCGACCACATCGCCCGACGAGCGTGCGAAGCCCTTGTTCAGGGCATCGTAAATCCCGCCGTCGCGCTCGCTGACCAGCACCGCCAGCCGGTCGCGCTGGGCCTCGATCACCTGCAGCGTGCCGTCCGTGGAGGCGCCGTCGATCACGATGTGCTCCACCTGCGGCCAGGTCTGCGCCTGCACGCTGGCGAGCGCCTGGGCGATCGTATCCACCCGGTTGAAGCTTGCCGTCACTATGGAAATTTTCAGCATCGCCAACTGTCCCGACCTCTCTGGGGCCCGACTATAAACCGGCCGCACCGCGACTACCACTTTGGTAAAGCGCGCTCCGCAGGCTTGCCGGGCTAACGGTAAAATATCGCCACTTCCTACCTGACCGAACACCGGCACCCAAAATCATGCGCAACTACTCCACCCGCAAACGCGTTCTGGTCACCGGCGGCGCCGGCTTCCTCGGCTCCCACCTCTGCGAGCGCCTGCTTGCGGAAGGCAACGACGTGCTCTGCGTCGACAACTTCTTCACCGGCACCAAGGACAACATCGCGCACCTGGTGCATAGCCCGCACTTCGAACTGATGCGCCACGACGTCACCTTTCCGCTGTTTGTCGAAGTCGATGAAATCTACAACCTGGCCTGCCCCGCCTCGCCCATCCATTATCAGCACGACCCGGTGCAGACCACCAAGACCAGCGTGCACGGCGCCATCAACATGCTGGGCCTGGCCAAGCGCGTCAAGGCCAGGATCATGCAGGCCTCCACCAGCGAAGTCTATGGCGACCCGCAAGTCCATCCGCAACCCGAAAGCTACTGGGGCCGCGTCAACCCCATCGGCATCCGCTCCTGCTACGACGAAGGCAAGCGCTGCGCCGAAACCCTGTTCTTCGACTACCACCGCCAGCACAAGCTGAAGATCAAGGTCGCGCGCATCTTCAACACCTACGGCCCGCGCATGCACCCCAACGACGGCCGCGTGGTATCCAACTTCATCGTCCAGGCCCTCAAGGGCGAGCCCATCACCATCTTCGGCGAAGGCAAGCAGACCCGCTCCTTCTGCTATGTCGACGATCTCATCGAAGCCTTCATCCGCCTCATGGCCACGCCCGACGACTTCACCGGCCCGGTGAATGTCGGCAACCCCGGCGAATTCACCATCCTCGAACTGGCGCAGAAAGTCATCGAACTGACCGGATCGAAATCCGAAATCGTGTTCCACCCCTTACCCAGCGACGACCCCACGCAGCGCAAACCCGATATCGCCCTGGCCAAATCGGCGCTGGGCTGGGAGCCGGGCATCGCCCTCGAACAAGGCCTGAAGAAGACCATCGCCTACTTCAGCGGCTCGGGAGCAAATGGCGGCTAAGCCGAAGCGATCAGCGAGGTCATCGTCGTCGAGCCGGCGATCAGTCAGATTTCTCCGTTCACCAGGCGAAACTTCCGCGCCGAGCGGCACCGCTTCTCCACCGCCTCTCGATCCCGCACAAACACCGTATTTCCGTTCGCCCGGACGGTGTCCGTCAGCCGTCGCCGAAACGGGTCATACCCGAAGGGCGCAAACCCGCACTCGTTCATCAAAGCTGTCAGCGCGTCATCCGGGACGCCATAGCGCACACCACTGCCATTGGTTTCCATGACGACAGCCATCAATCCCGAATCGCGCAGCGTGTCGCTACCGCCACGCAATACCGCGAGCTCGTGGCCTTCCACATCGATTTTTATCAGGATCGGCACGTCCTGCCCGACCAGGTCGTCAAGCCGCATCACCGGCACATCGGCACCGGGCAGGTCCTCGCCTGCGGCCAGCACGTGATTCACGGTATCCAGCTGCGTCGAAAAGCGCAGGACGCCGGACGTATCCGAGAGTCCGGCCTGACAGCAGCGAACACGCTCGCTCAGCCCGTTCAAGACCACGTTCCGCTGCAGATGGGCATGTGTCGCGGGTATCGGCTCCACCGCCGTCACGCGCGCGTTCGCCGCGCCGGCGGCGAGAACGGTATAACTGCCGACGTTGGCACCCACGTCCAGAAAGTGCTCGCCCGGATGCAGCAAATGCAATACGAACGCCATTTCGTTGACCTCGTGCAGGCCGCAATACCAGTTTCCGGTGGCACCGGTCATGCCGCGGGTTGCGAACAGGAACGTGCCTTCCGCATAGGGCAGCGCAATCGGCCCCGGCATCAAGCGGGACGCGATTTGCCAGCGCAGCACGCGCCATAGCGCGGCGAATTGGCCGTTGGCGTTGAGCGGATGGTTCCAGACATAGCGAAGCAAGTCCCACATGATTTCGATTCCAGGCAAACGTCAGAAAAATCCGGTGAAGCATACAGGTCGCACCGACAATCCGGAACCGGCCGAAAGTCGGCGCCGGCGGTACGGCGGCCGGATGCCGGAAAAATTCGCCGACAGGCCGTATTACCGGCCATCATGACGGAAAATGACGGCATGAACGATTTGACCCCCGGCAGTGGCGAAGATCCGCCTCACCGCCCGCGCCCGCAGACCCTGGCACTTTTCATCGGAATCGCGCTGATCGTGGCGACGCTAGCCAATGGCGCCGGGGTCTATCTGCGGAAATTGGGGATTATCGAACCCGAGGCCTATCGAACCTATTGGGCCCTGCAATGCAACGGTATCACGCAAGGCAATCCGATTACTGGCACAGGAGAGGGATGCAGCACCTACGTCAAGGAGAATCCACCGCATCACCTGTCCAGGGAAGACATTTTGGTCATGTGGCGCATCGCCCGATCCGTCTATGAGACGCCCGCTCGCGAGATTCCTTTAAAACTGGCCAAGGATGCCCTCGGCGTCGCCGTGATCGTCCTGTCGGCGTGGCTCATCATGCGGCGCAAAACGGCATGGCCCGCCGCGCAGAAAGCATGGCCGTTGCTGTTGCTGCTTTCGTACGTCATATGTTCCTTCATTGCCTCGTGGGCCGCTCACGGAACCATGACCGCCATGGCAGGACTCAGGCCATTCATGTTCCTTGTCATGGCCTTGGTCTGCGGATGGCTGGCCCCGCACATGGCTGTCGTTGCCCAATGCCTTGCCGTGCTGCTGGGAACCGAGGCACTGCTGGTAACCGCCGAGATGTTCAATGTCAAGCAGATGATCGGACATGTAGTTGCGATATTGCCGTCAGGTTCCTACGTGCTGGCCACCAGGGCAAGCGGAACCCTGATCCTGCCCAATACACTGGGAATCTTCGCCGCAACCGGGCTAGCCTTCTACTACACATTTTCGCGAACGCGATCCTATCTTCCGATTGTGGCGGGCGTTGCGCTGATGCTGATTCTCGCAGGCGGGTCGGCGACAGGTCTTCTCTGCATGCTGTATTTCCTGTTCTTCATTGCCATCGAACGCATCGAGCCGCAGCGACGCCGGTTCGCGATGGTTGCCGGCATCCTGGCATGCCTCGCGGTAATTCCCGCCCTTCCTGTGATTACTGGACGTCCGGGACTGTTCGACTCCATAGTCGGCGAAGGCCAACGACTCGATGTCTTCCGCTATGCCCTGGCGGACAAAAACCTCCTTGAACTCCTGTTCGGCCGCGGCATCGGCCTGAACACCAATCTGGCATTGAACCTGCTCAATCAAGCTCCGCCGGACGCGCTCGCCGCCGCCGGCACACTCATCCCGCCACCCACCGATTCGACGGTGACCAGCCTGATTGTCCAGATCGGCATACTCGGTACCCTGCTGTTTTACGGCAGCCTGCTCTGGGCCGCCCTGCACGATCCGGGGGCCAGGATGTTCTATGTCATCATCGTCCTGTGCAGCCTGACCTTGAACATTCCCGAAGTGTTTCCGGTTAACCTCCTGCTCGGCATCGTGCTGGCGCGCAGCCTGACCCTCACCCGCAGCAAATGACGACGGCGCCCCGTCATGGCTGAATCGAGTCACACCGCCCTGCGTGCCGCCTCGCTGATGGTCGGCACACGGCTGGTAAACATCGCCGTGGGACTGGTCGCCATCCCGGTGATGATTCGCTACCTGGGCGGAACCGGTTTCGCGGCCTGGGCCGTGCTACTAGCATTGGCCGCCGGTTTCGCCTTGCTCGAACTCGGCATGCCGACGGCAATCGTCCGGTTTGCCGCCGTACCGGCGCAGGAAGGCAACTGGCAGGAAACCCGTTCGCTGTTCGGCAAAGTATGGGTGGTTCTCGTCGCTTCCTTCGCCGCGGGCCTGATAGTGATCGGATGGGCAGCCCCGCCGCTTGCCGCCTGGCTCAGGTTGACCGATACCCCGTTATTCACGGCGGCACAATTGGTCGAACTGGTCTTTGCTGCCGCCGTACTGCGTGCCTTCCTGCAAAACGGCACCTATGCGCTCTATGCCGCCCGGCGGTTCACCGCAGTATCCATCGTGTCATTGCTGCAACCACTCGGCTCGAACTTCGCGGCCATGGTGGTCGCCTGGCGCTTCGAACGACTCGACATCACACTGCTGGCGTATTGGTCGATGCAACTCGTCGTCCTCGGCTCGACTTTCTTTCTCGCCCGCAAGCTTTGCCTGCCATCCATCGACCGCGATACCTTCCACCTGCGCAAGCTGTGGGAACTGTGCGTCTACGGCCTGACAGGCCAGATGGAGAAGTGCGCACAATTCGTCAACTTCCAGTTCGACAAATTCATCATCGCCGGCTTCGTCGGGCTGTGGATGGTGACGCCCTACGAAGTGGCGAACCGGGGCGTGGCGGCGCTGCGCAGCATTCCCGCAAGCGGCGCGGAAACCTTCCTGCCCACCGCGATGACCCGCCGCTCGAGCGACAGCGACATCTGGGACTGGTATATGGCGAGTACCAGGCTAGCAACCTACGGCGTTGCCGTGTTCATGCTGGCGCCACTCGCCATCGCGCCCCTGTTCCTCTACGCCTGGGCGGGCGAAATGGGATACCTGGGCCGCTGGGCGTTTGTGGCGCTGACCACAGGCGCCATGGCCAGCATCCTGGCCCTGCCCGCGGCAACGCTGGTGCAGGCGGCGGGTAAACCCGGGTTCCAGGCCAGGGCGGCCGCGCTGGCGATCCTGATCAATGTTCCGCTAAGCCTGCTGCTCGTCACGCAATGGGGGTTGATGGGCGCGGCAATAGGCACCGGAATAGCCATGATCCTCAGCGCCCTGCAGCTCCTCCATGCGGTACATAAACATTTTGCCAGGCCGCTCGGCGCAACGTTTCTGATGCTGGCGAAATTCTGGCCCGTGTTGCTCGTTTGTGCCGCCTGGGGCGGATTCACACTGGTCGGCTTCGACTACTGGTTTGCGGCAGTCGATCCTTCGATTCGCTACTACCGCGCCACGCGCTTCTATCCCGGACTGGCCGCCCTGGGCATCTACGCCATGTGCCTCGTCAGCATGTTTTTGGTCGAATGGTTGCGCGGCACATTTACACCGGAGGAGCGAGAGCTGGTCCGGCGGATTCCCGGACTAAAGTGGTTGGCGCTAGACCCATAGACACGGACGGAAACTGAATTACCGTCCCGCCATTGCCGACTCTTTCAGTTTTTCGGAACCAGCAGACTATCTCTTGTGCGCCACGACGATCATCGACTTCGCCAACACAGGAACTCTTCCAACTCTGAAAAACCGGACATCGACAAATCCCGCTTCTTCAAGCAGCAACTTCATAGTTTTGACGGACCAAAACTTGATATGCCCACCATCCCATAATGCAGTGAAATGAGCATCCATCTTGCCGCTCAGGGCCAATGCCAGATTTTTCCAGTAGCCGTGATAGGGCGTAGAAATGATCGCTGTTCCGCCGCTCGCCAATAGATCGTGTGCATTCTTGGCAAACTTTCTCGGAAAGAACAAATGCTCGACCACTTCAAGGCTCAGCACAAACGGGAATTTTCCGTATGTGCTTGCCAGATCATCATAAACGGAACCCACATTCAGGTTCAGATGCGGGTAAGCCTCTCGCGCTACCCGGATGCCTGATTCGGAATAATCTATCCCCTGAACCTCGAAGCCGAGTCGATGCAATTCGTTGGCAACTGAGCCATTGCCGCAACCTAGTTCGAAAACTCTGCTTCCGCCTTGTGACTTACTTCCTGCATTGAGGATATCGACCACCTTCGGCAACAAGTAGTCATGTGAACACCCGAGTTCAGCCGAGCGGTATCCGTAATCCTGACGCTGCTCAGCCACGCCCCATCTCCCGCCTCACCACCCAATCCCCCAGCACCAGCACATCCATCTTCGTCCGCAGGAAGCAGTCCAGCGCCTCTTCCGGCTTGCACACCACGGGTTCGTTTTCGTTGAACGAGGTATTCAGCACCATCGGCACTCCCGTCAAATCGTGGAAGGTTTGGATGAGCCGGTGGTAACGAGGATTGGTGTCGCAGCTCACGGTCTGCAGGCGGCCGCTGCCGTCCACATGCGTCACCGCCGGAATCCGCGGCCGCTGTTCGGCGCGGATCTGGAACACCTGCATCATGAAGGGTACATCGCCATCCTGTTCGAACCAGTCCGCCACGGCCTCGCGCAGGACGGACGGCGCAAAGGGCCGGAAGGACTCGCGGCGCTTGATCTTCAGGTTGAGGATGTCCTTCATGTCCGCGCGGCGCGGGTCGCCGAGAATCGAGCGGTTGCCCAAGGCGCGCGGCCCCCACTCCATGCGGCCCTGAAACCAGCCGACTACCTGCCCGTCGGCAATCGACGCGGCAGTAGTCCGGCACAGTTCATCCTCATCGCCGATACGCTGCACCGTGCAGTTCCCGGCCTCCAGATCACCTGTTCTGGCAGCCAACAAATCGCGGATCGCCGCATCATCGAAAGCCGGCCCCCAGTAGGCGTGATCCATGACGAAGCCGCGGGCGTCGCCCTCTCGATGCCAGACGGCATAGGCCGCCCCGATCGCGCCGCCGGCATCGCCCGCTGCCGACTGCACGTACACCCGCTTGAACGGTGTCTTGAGCGCGATCTTGCCGTTGGCCACCGAGTTCATGCCGCAACCGCCCGCCACCGCCACCGCATCCAGGCCGTGCCTGGCATGAAGCACATTCAGCAGATGGAAGAAGGCTTCCTCGTACATCGCCTGCACCGAGCGGGCGATGTCCCTGTGCCTTTGCTCCAGCGCTTCATCCTTGCCACGCGCCGGCCCCAGCAGGTCGGCAAGCGCCGCGGAATACAGCGTGCCCACCGAGGGAATGCCGTTCTCCCACTCGTAGTCGATTTTTTCGCGGTGATGACGGAAGTAGTCCAGGTTCAAGCGAAAACCACCGTCGGGCTGCAACAGTACAACCCGTCGCATCTGCTCCAGATACTTCGGCTCGCCATAGGGTGCCAAGCCCATCACCTTGTACTCGTCGCCGTAATGAGGAAAGCCGATGAACTGCGTCAAGGCCTGATAGAAGATCCCCAATGAATGCGGAAAGTGAACGCGGCCTTCCACCGTGATCTGCGCGCCACGCCCCACGCCCCAAGCCGCACTCGAGAAATCGCCGAAACCATCCACCGACACCACCACCGCCGAGTCAAAAGGCGAGACATGGAATGCCGACGACAGGTGCGCAAGGTGGTGTTCCACCCCATGCACCTGCCCGGAAAACGCCTGCCCCGGGAAGGCCTTTGCCAGATGGGTTTCGATGCCGGCACGCTTGCGCTTGTTGCGCAGCCGATCCAGCACCAGCCCCAGGTCCGGCCGCTGCGTCAGCGCGTACCAGACCTTGCGGCCGAGGCTGGCGCGCGAATCCTGGTTAATCGCCACATGCGCCACGTCAGTCAGGGAAATCCCGCCCGCGGCGAGACAGTAGCCGATGGATTCGGAAGGGAAGCCGGCCCAGTGCTTGATGCGGCGGAAACGTTCCTCCTCCGCAGCGGCAACCAGTTCGCCATCGCGAATCAGGCAGGCCGAGGAATCGCCGTGAAAGGCGTTGATGCCGAGAATGAAAGTCAAACCATGTTCCTTTTGCTCAATCCTTGCGAAATCTCGATTCCATTAACTTGAGTGACAACACAGCCTCCGCCACACCCCGCTGCATGGCGTAATACATACCGGGCCAGCCATCCATGAATCCCTTGCCTGCCGTCAGGCAATACAGCGGAACCAGCCAGGGCGTGACAAACATCAACTTTCTCAGGCGATCCTGCCAGCGTAGTTCACTCCAACTGCGCTTTAACAGCAGCTCGCATTCGAGTTGCGCGTAGCGATCCTGCGCCACCAGCCAGCGCCCCAGCGGCTTCCGGTCATCGTGGAACACAATGGACTTCAATTCACTCACCGCGCCATCCACCACCACGCGCTGGGTGTGTCCGTCCTGCACATAATGCGCACGTTCGGGCCGGTACAACCCGATCACCGGCGGATAAAGCGTGCCGGAGAGCGACTGGCCATTGATGCAATAGCGAAAGCGCATACGGTAGCCGGAAATGGAAGGCCCAGGTGCCAGGGTCTTGAGTTCTGAAACGAAATCATCGGACAACATGTAATCTGCATCCAGCGCCAAAACCCAGTCCGACCCAATTCCCGTTTCCTTGAGGCCAAAATTCCACTGTGTAGCATGGTTGTCGAAAGGCCGAATCACGACACGAACATTTTCAAACGTCTCGCAGATCGCCCTGGTGCGGTCCGTGCTAGCGCTATCGAGAACCACCACCTCTCGCGCCCAGCGCAGCTTTTCCAGCGTGCGCCTGATATTCGCGTCCTCGTTCCATGTAAGGACCAGGGGGGTGATTCGGTCAATCATTTCCTGGATCCATATCACCTGTCCCCGCTCACAATGCTTTCATACAACCGTGCCAGGCATTCGCCCATTGCTGCCACCGAGTAGTTATCCCGTGCGAGCGCAGCTGCCCGGACAGCCATTGATTCCCTGAGTGTTTCATCTGAAAGCAGCATACTTAATTTTTGGGCGACGCTCGCGGCGTCCGGTTCCACGGCAAACCCAGCACGCGCTTCCGCCACCTCACCGGCAATGGCTACGCCCTTGCCAAGCACGCAAGGCAGGCCCGCCATGAGTGCCTCGGCGGCGGCTATGCCGAAATTTTCCGAAAACGACGGCAGCACGAACACATGCGCGGCGGCGAAAGCCGCAGCCTTCTGTTTCCCTGCCACATACCCAGCCCAGACCAGCCGATCTGTTAGACCCAACTCATTTGCCAGCGCCTTCAAACCCGTAACATAAGCAGCACCGCCATCGCCTGCGATCACAAGCCGAAGATCAGGCAGCGTGTCACTGCACAGGCTGAAGGCCCGCATCAAACCTTCTACATTCTTCTTCGGATCGAGTCTTGACAAAAACAGCAGCCGCCGGCAATTTTTCAGGTCTGGGAATCTTTCAAGGAATATTGCAGCATCGCCGGGCACACCCGGTTCGATACCCAAGGGAATCACCACGCCGCGCAGCGGCACACCCAGCGCTTCTGCCTCAAGCCGTTCAGCCTCCGCCGTGAAATGCACCGCCGCCGCATTGAGCAAGATCCGGCTCTCGATCAACGCCAGGGATAGTCGTTTCAACCAGGGCCGGCGCTGTTCCACGCCATAACGATTCAACGTGCCCAGCGGTCTTACCACATACGGCACTCCGGCGCGTCTCGCGGCCCACACCGCAACCGTGCTGGTAAATGAGAACAGCGCATGGATATGAATCAGATCGTAATCTCGAGCGTGCCCGAACATCCAGTGCGCGAATCCGGGAGACACCTTGTAGAAATTCAGTCGCTTCGGAAAATACCGTCGAACAACGCCATCCTCTACCAGCGGAACACCACAGGGCTTGCCGTTGCGCCGGTCCGGGCCGTCATCGTCCGTAGTCGCCGTCTCGATGTCGATGCCCCGCGCCAGCAATGTCTGCTCGATCAGGCGCATCGCACGACTGGGCCCGCCATGAACAGCAGAGAGTGACGGAATGACGTGCAGGACTTTCATCATCTACGGAAACACTGAATAAGCCGTCACACCGGCGAAAGCCGGTGTCCTGCACCTTGGCTCTTCTGGTTTCCGGCGTTCGCCGGAATGACGACTACCGCTCACCGGTCACCGCCCTCAGCGCCGCCTTCAATCCACCGGTGGCTACCGGCATCGAGTACTGTTCCTGCACCAACCTCCTTCCTGCCGCCCCCATAGCCGTGGCGCTGTCACGGCGCCGAAGCAGCTCTTCCATGGCGTCAGCCAGCCCCTCGGCGCCACCCGAGAACACATAGCCGGTTTCGCCCTCTATCACCAAGTCGAGCCCACAACCCACTTGATCGCTGACGATCACCGGCAGGCCAAACAACATTGCCTCGTTGGTCACCAAGCCCCATGTTTCGCCGTTGGTGGAAGGCAGCACGAAAGCATCCGCCGGGACATAGGCCTTCCACATTTCGGTCTGGTTGAGGAATCCGGTGAAATGGACGGGAACCGCCAGCTCGGCCGCGCGTCGCTGCAATTCGGCTGTCAATTCGCCCGACCCAGCAATCAACAGGCTCACCGGCCAACCACGCTGTCGCACCAGCGCCGCCGCCTCCACCAGCAACATCGGGCGCTTGAACGCTACGTGCTTGCCGACAAACGCAAACACAAAATCACCCTCGGCGAACCATGCCGCGGCACGCAAGCGGGTGCGATCGCCTGCATGCGCCTGCGCCTGCGCCAGCATGCGCTCCGTCTCGACGAAATAGGCGCCGGCAAACAACTGCCCAGCCGCAACCCCATTGTCGAGATAGAACCGGCGATTGGCCTTGCCGATCACCAGGATCGCCGACGCAAAGCGCAGCAGGAGTCGATGCATCAGCCTGACAAACGCGGAACGCGCCCGCAGTGAATTGGATTCGCCTCGCACGATCAGCGGTACACCGAGCAGGCGCACCAAAGGGAAGGTCGCTACCAGCGCCAACTCGTTCCAGCCGGTAACCAGTACCGCATCAGCACGACAATCGCGAACCGCCCGCCACAGCCCCAGCGCTGCCGTGGGCAAGCCGGTCAACCCCTGCACGGCGCCCAGCACACAGCTGGCATAGCCCTCACGCAAAGGCACATCCCATTGAAATGCCTGGCCGAACCCTTCACCCTGCTGCCTTGGATTCAACTCTCGAAGGAAGATGACCTCGAGTTCGAGCGCCGGATCCCGAGCCATGGCACGATACCAGGGCGCCATGTACTGGATGGGATGCGTGGTCAGCACACATAACCTGACCGGCTCGCTCATCGGCCGGTGCGTGACACAAACCGCGGTTGACCGCGCACGCCAGGAAGCATTCCGCGCCGGCCGGCAGCCGCTGTACGTTGCCTCGGATCGGGCACTACCGCTGCCGCCATCGCCGGCATTGCCAGCAGAAAGCCCATCGCCCAACCCAGGGTCATCAAAATGAACAGGTCGCCAAAGGCCTGGGTCGCCACCGAAAACGCCGCAATATTGGCCGTCAGGAAAGCGACCAGCCCGAAGGCTAAATTGGCATGCAGCGGCGACATTCTTGCCACCCCTTGCAACAAGCGCCAGATATGGCGGACAAGCGCCACCAGCAGCCAGAGCGCTACCAGCAACCCGGGAATGCCAAGCTCCATGGTGATCTTGCCCAGGCCACCCTCAGCGGCGCCGCGGTTCACATTGGCGGCATCGGCGACGTGCTGCGTCCCCTGGCTGCCCGTGCCCAACCCGGCACCGAACATGCCAAAACCGTTGACTGCCCACATGACAGGCTGAATGCCCAACTGATCGAACCTGTCGCCCACATCGCCGATGACGGACTGACCGCGCAGCACATAGGCCTGGTATCGCTCGTCAGCCCTCACCTGTAGCCCATGGGAATCAAAAATCTTTTCACCCGGGTCCGCGTCCATCAGCCCGATGATCGACGTATAGGCAATAAACCCTGCGGCCAGCGCCACCACCGCAAACTTGGCCGCACCGCGCATGAACCAGGCAACCAGAAAGACATAGACGCTGGCGAAGATGGCGATCTGCACCAGTACCTTGCGGCGGCCGGTCAGCAACCCAAGGCCAACCAGCGCCGCAGCACATACTATGATCAATGCAATTTTCGGCAGCGACAGATTCCGGCCCCGAATAAGAATAAAAAGAAAGCACGCCGTCGTTCCCGTATGCCATGCGGCAATTTCGGTGGCCCTGAACAGCCCGGCATAGCCCTTCAGCACCATACCCACATCGTAAATGATGACCCCTTCTCCCAGTTCGCCCAATACCGGCCAGGTGAACCCCAGATAATCCAGATAGATGCTGGACAGCCAAATTCCGACAAAAATTGCGTAGAACCACATCAAGCGGCGAACACTGGCCAACCCGCCGCGCAATACGAACTTATAGGCGAGTACCACCGCGGGAACAGGCAACAAGTAGGCCATCAGCCCGATCCCGGTCATCTGCGGGCTGCCCCAGCGCAGCAACGAGTGCAGGCCCTGCAAAACAATCACCGCGACAAACAGGCCAAACGGCAAGCGCAGATATCTGCCCCAGTCCTGGATTACACGCGGACCCAAGCGCACATGGGAGAGGTATGCCCCGGCCAGCGCCGCGGCAAAAATCAGCCCGGCAAACAACACAAAATACGCAGGCTGGTCCGGAGCAACTTTGCGCAAGGGATCCTGCAGCAAGCCGGTCAGGATGCAGATAAACAGACCTTTGCGCCAGTCGGCAAACGCGACCAGGGCGGCAACCATCAGCAGGGCAAAAGCAATCTCAAGCATGTTTCACGTCCATGTTGGACTTCAGATGGCGTGGGCCGCGCCAATGCAGCGTCAACGCCCAGATCATCCCCCTCACCTCGGCAAGCAACGTCACTGGAATCCACCACGGGTGCCGCAGGTGATGGCGGGTCGCGACAGCCCGGAGTGGCCGGACCAGAAATTCCCTCAGCCAACGCCCGCCGTTACGAGTCCGCAAGGCGTAATAATAAGCGCCAACGGCATGATCAGGTTTGACAGTTGTCAGATGTTCACCATAGGTACGGGTGCCACCAGCACTGACTTTCAAGTGATGCAGGCAGGCCGACGGCTCGAACCGGATACACCGGCCTGAGGCACGGAAGCGATGGGCAAATTCTGCCTCGAACCTGTAGGCCACCCGAACGAAATTCTCATCAAAACCACCTAGCGCCAGCGCTGTGTCGCGCCGCACAGAAAAATTGCCACCCATGAATTCCTCTATCCAGAACGACTTTGTGCAAGCAAAGTGGAATGTTTCGTCCGCAGAAAAATCATGCCCTTCCTCCCAAGGCTGGATCACCCGCCCCGCTATCAGCACATCGACATACTCGGCGTGGGCGATACAATGGGCCACCAGCAAATCCGGCTCTGGCCGGATGTCGTCGTCCATGTAGATGACTATCGCTTGCTTTGCCTCCAATAGCGCTCGATTCATCGCCTGAGGAATTGACGGCGTGCAAAGCCGCAGCCATCGGATATGGCCGCCATCGTTCAATTCACCGAGCCGATGGCCGGTTGTTGGTTCATGCTGTTCGGACTGATCCAGCACCAAGATCTCAGCAGCTCTAGGGGTCAAGGCAAGCAGATAATCAAGCGTATCCAGCAACACCTGCTCGCGTTGGTAGGTGGGGATGGCAACAGTAATCGGCAGAAAGTCACTCATAGTGTTCAGGCACGTTTCCCGATTGGCCTCGCAGGAGCGCCTGCCACTATTGCCATGGGTTCCACGTCATGCGTCACGACCGCATTGGCGCCGACAATGGCCCCCTTGCCAATCCGGATGCCGGGAAGCACGACAGCATTCGCACCCAGCCATACATCATCCTCAATCCAGACCGGCGCCGCTTCGCATCCCTGCGCGGCTATAAGATCATGCGCACCGTGTTTGTGGTGGTGGTCGGTAATGAAGCAGCCCGGCGCGATCAAAACATGATTCCCCAGCGTCAGGCTGTTCGAAATATCAAGTTCCGCACCATAGCCGATAAATACCTCATTACCCAATCGCACCCTGGCGTGGTTGCTGGTGATCTTTATGAAGACCTGATGCTCGAATTGAACCCGTTCACCGGCGAGCAGGCACCAAGGCCGCTGGATTCTACAACCTTGCCCGATGCGTGTTTTGCGACCCAGATCAGCCCCGCGCAATCGCCACCAGACGGTGCGCAGTCTTTCGTCCAGCAGTGCCCAATGGTTGCCAAACTTCCTTTCAAGGCCTGCGAACATCATGCGTCCGCAGGACGAATGCCCGTCACCATCAACTGGTGCGTCAGTCGGCGTCCCAGCCAGGGCATGCCGACGATCATCCTGTCCAGCACCCTCAATATCGCGGAGGGAACAAAACCGTGAACATGCCGGATTTTCATATGCCCCGAAATCATGGGCGACTCGAAGAAAGCGCCTCTTACCGCCTTGAATCCAGCTGCGACGAACAACCCCTCCAGTTCCTCGCGCAAATAAGCATAAAAATGCCCGTCACCGTCGGCTGTGTGCTGCATGTGCTCCCAATGCTTTGCATTCCCGAGCTGGCGAAAACTGGGCAGCGAATTCTTGATGTAGTCACCGTTAGGCGTCGTCATCACCAACCTGCCACCGGGCTTCAGACGCGCCCGTAAACGCAGTAGCAGTTGGTCCGGGTAAACCAGGTGCTCGACAATCTGATTGGCGAATATCAGATCGTAGTCTCCCGGGATATCGTCTTCCAAAACATTTGCGACAAGAAACCGGACATCCCCGTGGCTATGGCGTGAACGCGCGTAGTCAAGAAACGCAGGGCGCAAGTCCACGGCGGTAACATGATGGCCCGCCTCGGCGAGCAATAGCGCAAGCGTCCCCTGGGCACAACCCACATCAAGAATGCTCTTGCTCTCCTTGCCGGCGATTGCCAGGTAGTAATCAAGCTGATTGTGGTACTGGTTCCAAATCTGGGGTGCAATTGAACGATCCCATATTTCCTGCATATCATGCCGGTATAGGGCTTGGACATCACTAGTCCAAGCGGAATTTAGAACAGGAGGAGTCATATCAGCAAGTTAACCTGCGGAAAAGCGCTCTCAGGTGAAAAGGGTTCAACTTGAGCGCTTGATCATAATAGCTGCGTGCTGCGATGGAGCCATTTCTGTGCAAGCAAGAAGCAACAAAATAATAAAAATTGGCATGATCAAGTCGCGTCCGGCGATGCTTGACCGGGATTACTTTCCTGTATGCATCAAGCAACTCCAATTCACTCAACTGGCTTCGCCTGCGCTTTGCGCAATCGATGGCTACGGTCGCCGCCTGGATCTGCTCAGAGCGACGGCAACTGCTGATTCCCCCGGGCGTCATTTTTGCCTCGTAATGCACGATGCCTAATCCCCTGCAGACTCCGACCTCAATCAGTCTTAACCAAAGATCCAGGTCTTGCGCAACTGAAAATTCGCTCCGGAACTGCCCAACCTGCAAATAGGCATCACGACGAAAAAGCGTCCCCACAAGTGATGGAGCTTTGATGCTGTTTATATCCAGAGAAATTTCTATCACTTCTTGGGGTTCCACATTAAAAAGCCATTCGCCTCCGGGAGCCTTGAAACTGATGCCACTTGCGACCACTACAACTTCCGGATGATTGCGGAGGAAACTGGATTGTTCCTTCAATCTTCCGGGCAGGGATAGGTCTTCTGCATCCTGCCGCGCAATGAAATCACCCCTTGCTTCCGCGCAACCGCGAATCAATGCGCGAGTCAACCCGGTGTTCTGTTGATGAATCACTTTTAGGCGGCTATCCCGCCTCGCCCACTCGTCCAGAATCCGACCGGAACCGTCCGTCGATCCATCATTCACAACAATAAACTCGAATTCGCAGCCGTCCTGCGACAGAACACTGATCAACGTCTCTTCGAGATTCTGGGCGCCATTAAAAACGCTCATCACGACCGACACTTCGGGTGTGTTCAATTTCTTAGCCCATCCAACCAACCGCTCAGCCGCCCCATGAGCTTCCATCCGACTAGAACTGTCCCTATTCTATATAAGCCGAAGTCTAGGCCACGACCGCGTTTTGCCCCAGATGCCTGCTTAGACAGTTCGAACAACTGGCGCGATTCGACAGGCAGGCCTGCCGCGCCGCATTGGCGCGACAACAGAAACAATTCCCGGGCAAAACGCTGCATTTCTGGCGTGCCCTGCAGTCCGGCACGGAACGCATGGCCGAGAATAAGTTCGTGACTGCGCGAACGCTGACGCATCCTGCGTTGGTCGAGCGAGGTCCCACGGCTCAGCCTTCCTCCGGAATGGTCGCGGTGCTCGCTGACAGGCACTGGACACCAGACGAGTTTCCCTCCCGTTGCGGCGATACGGCAATCGTACTCCCAGTCCTCTTCGAGGCTAAGATCCGTCCATGGGCCCGCTGCATCACAAACACTGGAGCGATAGAGGGGCGTCGCCGTTTCCCACCAGCGGCTGACAAGAAACGCGGGAAACATAGTTGAAATGTTCTTCCCGGTATCCTTGTGAGGTTCATTTACAAGTGTCCCATCAGAGTCTCTAAAGTAAGTGATGCCGTAGGCAACATCCGCATCCGGGTTGAAACGAAGAGCTGCTACCTGCGCTGAAAACTTGCCGGGCAAAAGGATATCGTCGCTATCCAGGTATTGAATAAATTCTCCCTGCGCCAACTGCCGTCCGTGCTCCCGCGCCATTCCGGGCCCAGCGTTCGCCTGAGTAGCCACATGGATAATTCCCGAATGTTGTTCGGCCAAGGCCCGTGCGACGGCAAGCGTGTCGTCGGTTGAGTCGTCATCAACAATGACTATCTCAATTGGCCGGTAGTCCTGGGCCAGTACACTCTCCACCGCCTCCCGCAACTGTAGGGGTCGGTTAAAAACCGGGATGACTGTGCTGACAAGGTCGGGAATCATGCCTTATGCGGCGCAAGATAGTGCCGCCCCCATAGCTCCAGCAGCAGCAGGCGCCAAGCCACGTTACGGAAGATGGAAAGCGCATGCGGGAATGGATCGCCACTTCGGCCCTCATCGAAATAGGCGCGCATGGCTCGATCCAGCCCCAGCCGGCACGTGATGCTGCCGCTGTCCAGCAGTGTATCGCGCGTGAATGCCCGGAACGCCGCATCATCATCCATCCAATGTGCGGCAATTGACGCACCAAACTTTTTCCTGCCGCTGATGGCATCCGGAATAAGGCCATGCCGCCGCGCCAAAGCGCGCAGCACGTACTTGTTCTCGCCGCCTCGCATCAGCCATTCCTTCGGAGTGCGATAGGCCAGCTCGGCCACGCGGCGATCAAGATACGGCGTGCGCGCTTCCACACTTTCGGCCATGCTGGCCTTGTCAACCTTCATCACATACTGGTTGGGCAGTTGCCGGCGCGACTCGAACAGCCGTACCGCATGAAAGGCATCCCCTCCGCCCTGCCCCAGATAGCCGCCGATGATCTGATGGAAATCACCAAAGAATCGCCCATGACGGCGTCCGGCATATTTTTGATAGAGCCGGAACTGCTGCCACAGCCCAAGCTTTTCCGGAACATCAAAACAGTCATAGCCGCCAAACAGTTCATCCGCGCCTTCCCCCACCAATACCACCTTGACACCCATTTCGCGGCACTGGCGATACAGCAGCCGCGTGCTGAGAGTGCCCCAGTCGGCAAACAGGTCATCGAACACCCAGGCGCCTGTCATTACCTCTTCCTTGATCTGCTGCGGGCTGATCAGGACATCCACGTGCTGCGACCCAATATGCCCGGCAACCTGCCGCGCATGGACACGCTCATCCACAGCCGAATCGCCAAAGCCCATGCTGATCGTAAGCAAGGGGCCACGCTTCGCCGCCAGAGCAGCCAACAGGCTTGAATCCAGCCCACCCGATAGCAACAGCCCCACCGGGACGTCTGCAATCAGGTGCTCATCCACCACCTGATCCAGTACCGCGCCCAACTCGTCCAATCTGGCTGATTCGTCGCGGACATCCGCAAGATCCTGAATGGGAGGCAAAAAGAAAGCCACATCCGCCACCACCTTGCCGCCACGCACTTCCAGCCTGTGACCGGGAGCAAGCTTGCTCACTCCGTTCAGCATCGTGGCCTGGTCATCGAAGACGTAGCCAAACTCCAAATACTGGTGCAGGCTGCGGTCATTCAATTTCGCCTGAAAATCCGGCAGTTCCAAAAATGCCTTTGCCTCGGATGCAAACACCAAGCCATCGGGTCGCGGCAGATAGTAGAGTGGTTTGATACCCATGGCGTCGCGTGCCAGATGCAGCGTTTGGCTAACGCCATCCCACAATGCCAAAGCAAACATGCCGTTAAAGCGCTCGAATGCAGCTACGCCCCATTCGATGTAGCACTTGAGCACTACCTCGGTGTCGCCGGAAGAACGGAAAGCATGCCCCCGACCTTGTAACTCACGGCGCAGTTCCCTGAAGTTGTACAGTTCGCCGTTATAGGCTAGGGCGACTCGGTGAGCAGTATCCACCATCGGCTGATGGCTTGCGTCGCTCAGATCGATGATGCTCAGCCGGCGATGCGCCAGAGCTACCCCAGCACTCGGATCGCGATACTCGCCAGCATCATCGGGACCACGATGACGGATGGATGACGACATGGCCTCCAAGACGTCTGGTGGAAGGTCGCATCCTGCAGATAAGAGCCAGCCGGAAATACCGCACATGTTTTTTTGGCTAGGCGACCCGGTTCAGATTTTGTGATAGGAGAAAGAAAGCGACTTGGTCGCTATAGCAAGCCCCGTACAGGCCAAACTGCAGTGCGCGGACTGGCCAATGGCAATTGCGCAAATTCCCGCCCTGCCTGCCAATATCCCCATTCATTTTGCCAGCTTTTCCAGTTGACTGACCAGCTTCGCCTTCTCTGCGATTGCAATCGATCCCTCGTACGAAAAGTGCGCTGAATCCCGATAAAGAACGGTCTTGTCCCAATGGGTTGCGCACTGAATGTCAGTACAAAGCGTGTCTCTAAAAGAGAAGATGTTGACAAACCCTTGTTCGCCTACTTTGCTTAACAACTCTCGGATAACCAAAGAATTATTGTTGGCCGTTTCTATTGAAATTTGGCATCCAGGCGGCGCACCGAAGCTTACCTTGTTAGTGTAGCTACGCTCGATGCATTTGCCGATGTTGAAATCGCCCCGAGGAGGTGGCTCAACAATAATCACGCGCTTGCCAGCCTTTCGAATAGCCTGAACCGTTTCACGCAAGTGAGTTGCCGCAAGATCGACGCTTGCCGCACGCTCGTCAAATTTTGTATCGTTTAAAGTGAGTACATCACCAAAGAGAAAGTAATCTGATTGACTGGCCAACACAACGACCTCGATGGATGGCATGGCAGAAATGGTACGCAAGGCATCCTGATTGAATCGAATGCAGTCCCGTGCCCATTCATGTCCGTAAGTCGGCGGCGACAGAACAGCCAGCCCCAGTAGCGGCGCACAAAAAGATCGTGCAACCTGGGCTACTTTCGCGTGATGTGTGGCCGCGATACCCGGGACCAGATGCATGGCAAAGGAGTCACCCCAAACCACCATGGTCGGCCTGTCAGAATTACGGCACTCTGGGAGTGAAACGAAATTCCCCGTTGACTCGCAGACCAGCGAAAATCCAGCGTTTCCTCGCAAACGATGCACAAACTCCGCTGCCGACTTGTTGCCCCAGTTAATGCCAAATGCAACGGCCACAATCACCATTGGAAGAACTGCCATACCCGCAACACTGACCGCCGATACCGGACTAGGTCCCGTCAGCCGAAAACGCTGCTCGACCTGCCTATACAGGACAAAGGCCAGCGCAAGGGCAAGAAGCACACCTCCCGCCCGTACAGGCCACCAGACTCCGCCCCCGCTTACCTTAGCATTATGAAAAAACGAAAATATTGGCCAATGCACCAGGTAGAGCGAGTAGGACATGTCTCCCACTCTAGCGAGTGCCTTGGTCGCGACGTGCGTGTTCAGGATCCGATAGTTGCCCATGATGATCAGTGCCGTAGCCAGGCAAACCAGCACTGCAGCTATTTCCGGATGGGACTTCCCCGAAAAAGGGAGAACCGGGATCAGCGAAAGGGTGACTACCGCGGGCAGACCGACGTAATTGAGCGCAATACCGAACTTCTTTTTGTCAAGGGTTGCAATTGCCAGAACCGAGCCGACCCCCAATTCCCAGGCCCGGGTCGGGAAAAGATAGAAGGTCGCGCCTGGCATTGTCGGGCCAAGCAAAATGAATAATCCGAGACTAAGCACGGTGACCACAACCATCAGCGGCAGCCAGTAGCGTCGCGAAACAAACACCAATGCAGCCGGGAGGAACAGGTAGTACTGCTCTTCAATTGCAAGCGACCACACGTGAAGCAGCGGCTTGAGCTCCGCCGCACCTTCGAAATAACCCGTCTGTCCCAAAAGCACGAGATTTCCGGTGAATGTAACCGTCCCCAGAACCTGCATCGCGAAGTCGCGCATCTCGATGCTTGTCAGCAGAAACGGGGAAAGGGCGATGCATACGATCAGCGTCACATAGGCAGCGGGAAGGAGACGCCTTGCCCGCCGGTAGTAAAAGCCGGCGAATGAGAAAGTTCCAACGCGGACACTGCGTGCTATCAACGACGTGATGAGATAGCCGGAAATGACAAAGAAAATATCGACGCCAAGGTAGCCGCCAGGCAAAGGAAGCAACTTGGCGTGATAGAAAACGACAAGCAGGACGGCCAATCCGCGCAACGCCTGTATATCAGTACGCTGCGTCATCACTCATTCCTAGCGACGATAAAGCTGGCCCACCACGTAAACGGCCAATAACCATGTCTCGCATCAGCGTCGCGCCTGGGCGCCTGCATAGCCAACCGGGCCCGCCAAGTCGCCGGACTTGTCAGTTGTCAATTTACCGATGCGCTCAATCGCCGGAACCGCGGAGAGATCGCGATATCGTTTCAGCGCATGGTTATCGCCCTGATGTTTCCCTGGCTGCGACGGATGCCACAGATGCACCAGATGCAAGTAGCCATAGGGCCACACCTTGCACGTCTGCGCCCGTTCCCAGAACTCGTTGTCCTCGCCTCCCCAACCGATGAAGGACTCGTCCATGCCGCCGATGCGGCGATAGGCCTCCCGCTCGATGGCAACGCTACCGCCAGCTTCCAGATTCTGCACAATCGCCTCGGGCGCCTGATCCGTAAGCAAGGCATTCCCGGCGAACACTTGACGAGTATGTGCTTCGCTGAGGTAGAAGATGAAACGCTTGAGGTTGGCCACTTCATAACCCTGATTAAGGCGCAACATAACTTGTGCCGCATAGTCCGCCGGGATCAGCATATCGTTGTCGTGCAGGACAAGCACCTTGCCGCGCGCATGCTTCGAACCGACATTGAACGTCCAGGAGCGGCAATAAGGCATGTCTGCGGTGGGCGGCGGCGTATGGACAAGCCTTACCCAGGCAGGCAACCGCTCGCTAAGCACAGATTGCGCATCCTGCTCCACCACCAGGCACTCAAATGAAGCGCCTTGCTGGCCGGCAATGCTTTCGAGGGTCGCCAACAAATGCGGCAGGCGCGCCGCGCCGCGATGGCCGAGGATGAAGCTGACCTCGGGGTGTTCCGAAGCTAATTCAGGCTGCGACAAACGCCGGATCGGATGCTCCGACAAAGCGCGCCTCATCAATCGACGGCCCAGCGACGGCAGCACTTTCGGTGCATGCAGATCGGAAGTCCACTGCCAGTCGCAGCGAAACCCGCTACCATCGGGGGCCGGTTCGAGATGCTCTCTTCGATTTGCAATCGACGACAATCCACCCAGGTTTGCCAAAAGTACTGCAATATATTTCGGCAAATCTAGTAAAAGAGTACCTATCAGTATTCGAATTCCAGTGAGCTGCAACGCCTTCTCCACCGGATCCCCTAGTCCGAAAGCAAAAGGGATCTATGCCGTCAAAAGGCCACGATGATAACGCAGAGGTCAATGAGATCGTTTTGCTATCATGATTTATGAACAAGAAACATAATTGGACATCACCAACCGATGCACGTCACTCATTGATGGATTACCTTCACTTCACATCCAATCTTCCACGTTTTGCCCGATCAATTCTTCAGTCCAGACGAATTCCATCGAGGCGAGCATTGGCTGCCTTTGCCAAACTGCACGGGCGACGTTTGGAGCGGCGTTGGCCGTTTCTGCCGAAATCCGATGAAGAGAACTTGAACCTCGGCTTTGAGGACGTCCTCGAGTTTCAATATGCCCGCAGCCGAAACTTCTTTTTCGTCGGCGTTGGCGCCTTCGATGGTCTGGAGAATGACCCGATCAGCCGATTCATTCGTAGCCACGACTGCCGCGGAATCCTTATTGAGCCACAACCCGCCGTATTCCAGAGACTGATGAGCAACTACGCCTGCTTGCCAAATGTCCAACTGCTAAACGCTGCCATAGACGCCGTCTCGGGATCGCGCGAGTTCTACAGCGTGCCTGCAGGAATAGAAGGGCTTCCGTCCTGGACCGAGCAACTGGCCAGCTTTCGCAAGGAGCACCTGATACGGCATGAGGATAGGGCGCCGGGGCTGTCAGCCCACATTCGAATGCAGATGGTCGATACGATCTGCTTTCCGGATCTGCTCGACAAGTTCGGCATTGGTTCAATCGATGTCCTGCAAATCGATGCCGAGGGTATGGATGCACAACTGCTTGCGTGGTTTCCCTTCGAAAGAATCAAACCTTCAATCCTGCATTATGAAATAGCGCACATGTCCGCTGATGAGCTTACGGCGGTCAGGTCACGCCTGAAGACTTACGGCTACACCATACGCGAAACCAATTCTTCGATGGATGACTTTGCCGTGCTTGTCTGAGATTTTGTTAGCGATCATTTGACCGCGCGAAATTCCGCATCGACTGAGGCCGCATGTTCAGGAATGCTTGGCGGTGGGCCATTAAAACCGGTATCGTTGATATCGGAATCGTAAGCTTCTGTTCAGAGACAGCGTAATTAATTGTTGGTGAGCAATCGATGAAGAATCAAACAATCAAGAACCTTAATCACTATTCGCTCCGACGTGAAGATCTGGCAGCGGCGGACGACCTAATGAAGATTGACTCTCTTGTACACAAAAGAGGAGCTGAAGTACTTGACGGTTCTACGACCGGGGTTACGGTCTATCCTTTGCAGAATCAGCTTATAAGTCTTCGAACTGGCACAACTGACGCAGTTGTCTTTTACGAGACATTTTCCGGCCTTTATCATCTACCACCATATTTCCCAGACCGCGTGGAAACCATACTCGACCTTGGTGCAAACATTGGTTTGACTGCCGCACACTACTGCGTCATGTTTCCGCAGGCGCAGCTTATTGGGGTGGAGGCTGACTCCAAATGTAGTTTGCTAGCAATCGAGAACACTCAGCCATGGAAAGAAAGGTGCCGCATTATTAATGCCGCGGTTTGGAAGGACAACGGTACAGTGATGTTTGGAGTGAAGGCGGGACATGAGTATGCAGGCAGCGTAGGTGGACAGGGAGAACAAGTTGCAGTCAATAGCATTACGATCAACGCTTTGATCGACCAGCTTGGCGTGAAATGTGTGGACTTCGTAAAAATGGACATTGAGGGCGCTGAAACATCGCTTATAAAAGAAGCGAATGATTGGGCGCCACGCGTGAACTCACTGCTTGTTGAACTACATGGCTATTCTACGAAGGAATGCATCTCACAATTGCGCCAACTAGGATTTCACGCTTGGCGGCATAAAGGACACTGGGCCAGCGTTTTTGCAATAAAGCCTGAATACCGTACCGATTTGAAGAAGTACTTCTGGCCGTTTTGGAAATAATGCAAATCCAGCTTTTTAGGCCATTGCGCGGCTTTTTCATTATCCTCAAGCGGCGTACGCAGTTGCTAGCGCATGTTCCTTGTCCGAAGACCTGCTTTAACGAGGACAAACTTCAACAACTTGCGCACCGGAGATGCCAATTTCCGCACAAATCCCGTGTCCACAACGCGTCCGGTATGCGGCACCGATCGCGTGGCAAGATCATTGGGGCACTGCCACTGCCGATGCACCCATTCGGCTTTCACCAGTTTCATGTGCACGTAGCACTTGTCATCGATGCGCCTTAACTTGTGATAGTCGTGTTCGAGAATTTCGTACAAATCCCAGTCCACGTATCGCGCCCGTTGCGGGTTGTATCTGAAAATTCGTGATTCACAATCGGTGGTGTATTCACCGAGGACATCGTGGCCGTCAAATGCCACGACATCGTATGAATCGAGCGCTTCCTTCACTTGTTCGAAAGTGGGAATTGCGATCATGTCGCCGTCCCATTTGCAGACATGGCTGAAGGTCGTCTGCTCGAGACACCAGTTGTAGTACCTGGCCAGGCTGCCATCGGGATTTTCGATGGCTTTTTCATGATATCCGACGCCTGCCGGCACGCATTCGTTAGGGTAATCCAGCAAACGAATCTTGGGATGATCGAGCATCAGGTCTTCGACCAGTTCGCGAGTCCTGTCCGTGCTGTTATTGAGGACTACGACGATCTCGTCGAATACCCGGTAGGCCGACAGAAGGCTGGCGACGATGTACTCTTCTTCATTTTTGCATCGAACGAAGGCACTCAGACCTAGCGGCCGCATCGAATGCTCCTGGTCTCGTCCCGCAACCAAAGCAACGGAGCAGCCAGAACCCGAAATCGGACCTGCAACGGGCGGGGCCGACTCGATGCTATTTCTGCGGGTCCTTGCATTACCTATCGCGCCTGAAGAACACAAATTCCGTACTGTTGCGTGATGCGCGCCTTGGATTTGGTCTGCGAAAGAAAGTCATGAACTGCCCGGCTACAGCCATCCCACGCATAATAATCATCGATTATGATAAGGGCGCCGGGCGCAAGGTATTTGTACAAGTTCTCAAGGATTGTCATGGTCGATTCGTACCAATCCCCGTCTAGACGCAGCACCGCAATGGGGCAGGGCGGCACGAAGTCCGGAAGGGTGTCCTCGAACCATCCCTTAACGAGAGTATGCCGTGGTGCTCCGGACAGTTTCATCGCGCGCTGCGCAAAATCGATGGGCGCAGCGCAATTATCATAGTATTCGGGACTTTGCGTATCGGCCTGCCACTCCTTGGCCACCTGTCCATCCAATTCCTTGGCCGGCGGCAAACCTTCGAAACTGTCAAATAGAAAATAGTCCCGGTTCGGGCCCAAAACCTCGGCCATCCCTGCCGACATTCCTCCACGCCAAACGCCGCATTCCACGACACAACCCGGCAGGTGCCGTCGCTGGTCGACTAGCAGCATATTGCGCCAGAAATAACTCGCAGATGCCATAGTAAATGCGTGGTACTTACGGTGCAATCCCATAAACCTGATGGCCCGCAACATCCTGATCAGTCGTGAAGCCATACTCATTAAACTTGACCCTTAATCATTGGTGTCTCCTAAGGCTCCCGGATTATTAATCAGCCCCGAAGTTTCCCGAGACAATATTTATGAACTATTGGAGTATGTCCGAAACCAGCGAAGCTATTGTCTCAACCGGTGCAACCAAATCCCGGTATCCTGGTTTTCCATCGCCAACCGAATCAGCAATTGCCAAGCAATAGCCAAGCCCCATAGTCGTGGCGAGGCGATAGAAGTCTGGGCATGGAAAGTCTTCTGCAATAACTTCGACAACTAACGCATCTGCGGGACAAAATATCATGTTGGCCAATCCCGAGCCGTGCATTCCGACAATACATTCGGCCCGAGAAAACGCTTCAATTTGTTCGAGTATTGGTAGATTTTCGAGCGAAATAGACTCGAATCCGATGTCTTTCAGTTTTTCCAACAACTGCTTCTCGTTCAAGAGCCTTCGATATCCGGCATTCGAGCGGGATATGTAATACCGCTTTCGCTTGGCATCTGGCAGTTGACGTACGTGACCAAGCAAGCGACTCGCAACATTGCTGATCATGCTGCGATGATGAGGATCCCCGTCAATGATGGCCAGTTTCTTGACGTTCGTCACACCTTGCAAAAGTCGATGGTGCCGTAGAATTTTTTCATCAATTAACGACAGATACGTAACATCGCGCTCTTCTACGTTAAGCCAGCGCCCCCTTTCGGGCAAGACGATGTCATCCTTAAAGCCGCTTTCCACAAATGCCAAAAGCTTTGGCAGGTGATAGGCAATCCAGTGCCCATAGTTTCCACTCCAAATCTCTAATGGCAGCGCCGCTCTGGCCCACTCCGCAATCGGTTCTCTTTGGCCTTTCTGGGCGAGATTTGAGGGAATCCCGGCACCCCGGAACAAGACTCTAGAACGGTTTTGTTTGACGTCGACAAATACGCTGTCCCACTCATCACGAAGCATCTCGATGCTGCAATTATCTATCTCCACGAATCTGCATTCCGACAATGGCAGACCTGGCACATCCTGAAAACTGAATCCGAAGCTCATCTTCTCGGACGGGAGATCCTTCTTTGCCGCGATGTTGAGCGGTAGCTGAACAGGAAGTGTCTCGGCAGCGCAAAGAAGCTTACTGCTTGCCAGGTTTGAGATTCTGTCAATAGTTAGTCCGCGATCTCTTAGACCAAGCCATCTACGGATAGCTGGGATTTTGATCATCCTACGCTCTCTAGATAAGCCCTAATCTCCAGCGGACTTGCTTGGCAAGCCAATTGCGGCGTGAAAATTGCCGCAGCTTGTTGAGAAATATCCCATCTAAACACCGAACCATGCTCACTTAGCTTGACCTTCATTCATTTCCACATTTTATAGTTCGAAATCAACACTCAGCCCATGCATATCGCGAGGTATTTCTTGCTGTAGTTTGAAAACAAATTGGCCCGATATTGGTCCATAAAATCCCTGTGCAGGTAGAAACAATCGAGGCCGGGTATTTCCTTTATCAATACGTATCCGTTGTCGCTGATAATTCGTCTCAGTATTTCTGTGGGCCGTTCTATTGTCATACAAGTAAACCTATATCTATTGAACGGGAACGCCTTCAGCACCCTTTCTTCCGCACCTTCTATGTCGATCGACAAGTAATCAATCTCCGCTGGAGCATTCAATTCTCTCAATAGATTTTCCAGAGTGACTGCTCGAACCTTTATAACCGCTGAGTCATGGACGCCCAACCGATTATCGGTATCCTCTGAAACAATTCCGCCAAACATGCCTCTTTTCGCAAAGCTTACGGTTCCATCCTTCTCATCGAGACAGACGTTGATACACGTAGCTTGGCGATTTTCCTTAAGTCTCTTGAAGCTTTCCGGATTTGCTTCAACGCATATTCCGTTCCATTTATATCTTTTTTCAAGGACGTAGGAATTGCTAATTTCGACTCCGTCATGCGCGCCTATATCCAGAAAAAAGCCTTCTGACTTACCGTCAAACACCTCTCCAAACACCCATAAATCCTGACCGGCTTGGGATCTCGAAAATCTCATTGAATGAAAATGTGCCCTAAGTGGGGCTTTAATAAACTCAGGAACCAGTTTTTTAAGCATCGGCTGTTTCCTCCTCTAATGCACTTAGGTTCTTCGCCCCAAGGTCGCCAACCAGTCGCTCGGTGAAGAAATCCATGATGGATTCATCGGAAAACCGCTGCCAGCATGCGTAAGTGCTGTCCGAAAAACGCGTTAGATCACTGCTCCACAGACTTCCGGCCTTTTCTGCAAGGTCAGCCAGATCTCCATAGGCATACACCGCACCGATCCCGTTGGCACGAACCCGATGTGCCAGTAATCCGCGATCAGGCACCAGCACTGGCCTACCTTGCTCCAGCGCCTGGATGACGGTCGAACTCGAGAGCGCGAGCCGGTGAGTAGTCAGATAAAGGCGAACCGATCCGAAAAAAAGCTCTTTCAAGCGCTGTGAATGAATATAGGTATTGGTTTCGTACAGCCGACCTTCGGCGCTAAGCTGACATCGCAATTTGTCAACATCCCATTGAAATAACGAACGCTGTTCGGCATCGTAGGATCTGCCGGGATGAATAGCGCAGGTCGAAGGCGTGTCGGCGACGAACTTCAGAAAGAGATCGTAGCCCTTGTAAAACGCAGCGTCACCAAAATAAAGCACCGGCTCGCGGCCTGGATTCGCCGCGAAAAATGATTTGAGTTCGCGTTGCCTCTGCAAATACTCTGCTGCCTCGTCAGGCGTTTCTAGGCTCGGCGCCGGGCGGGATATTTCGGGCATCCAGTAAACCGGCTTGCCGTACCAGTCCGCGAGCCGTTCGTCCTTGACCAGAATTTCGTCCAGCACTCGCGACCGAAGTATCGTCTGTTCATAAAAATAGCGCGGTGACTTGTTTCGCCGGAATATGGCCCGCTTCACGTTGCCCAGCGTTGTGCGCAGCGTCGGTGCAAGAATGCGCCGACGCTCGCCGGTAAAGGAGTCCTCGCCCGGATACCACTCGGCGGTATTGGCAAAAATTCCGAGGTTGCGTCCACATAGCCGCGGTGCATCGCCCGCGGCGATTCGAATGAACTCCGCATTCGACTTGTCGGCCTCGATGAAGAGAGTCGTGTCGATGCCAAGACCGGTTTGCAGTGCCACCAACTCTTCCGCGCTCAGGTGCGGCTTGCCGGATTCCGAGTGTTTCCGGGTATCGATCAGTTGCACGCGCGGGCGCGACGCCAACGGCTGGATGTCGGGCGACTCGGCAAGACCCGTTTCGTCGGTAAATCCCATTGCCACGACAAGATCACAGTCCGCAGTCGCAAGCGCATCCGCGATCACGCGGCAGTAAACGCGGGGATGGCCCACAACATCCGGCGAGTAGAGAAGGATCCGCCGCACGTCAGGCGTGGCTGGTAAACGCGCGGGTCAGGTCCGGCGTATGGCGCGGAGTCGACTTGGGCGACCTTTCCGCCTCATCCGGCAATGGCAGTACCACTCGGCCAGTTTGAAGATCGTCGATGAAATTGCGTGTGCCCAGACTGAGGAATGCGCTTGGCAATCCCTTGCCATCGCCCTCCGTCGTTTCGAGTGAATCCAGTGGCACGTCTTTGGGTACGCGATCGAACCAATTATGGTAGTGGGTAATCTGCCCGTCAAGGCTGTAAAAATTGCCCATGCCATAGCGCAGGAATGAAAGTTCCTCGGACCAGTACTCAGGTGTAAACGGTGGCCTGTAAATCGGAGACGATGCTCTCGGAGATGCATGAACTTTCATCTGACACCAGGTGTATCCCCTCCGGACAAGTGTCTCGGGAAGATCATGCGTTACGTAGTAGTCGTCAAGATCGAGGTGTCGGATGGGCCAGGGGACGCCACGCCGCCTTATCCACTTCCACGTCCTGGCATGTCTCGCCTTTTCGGTATCGAACAACATGAAGCAGCTTTCGGGTTTTCCGGCTCCGTATGGCCTGGTCAGAGGGCCACAACCAATGTCTTCCGGTGATACCAGGGCGACATTTCCACTGAGTCGTCGCGCGCAGGTCGAATACCACAATGGAGACAGCAGGACCACGTCGGAATGAATCAGCAGCGTGTGCCTGGCATCCGACATGGAAAGGAGGCGATTCAGCGCAATTGCCTGGTTGCAGTATTCGAGCCGAACTTCCGCCCCGAAATCCCGTGCAATCTGCACTGAACGATCCTGTGACAAGTTGTCGACCACCCCGATTCTTACGTTCAGGCCATCCGTGGTCTTCTGGATCGAGCGCAGGCAATGTTCCAAGAACAGTTCACTGTTCCAGGTCGTGACCCCAACGAACAACTCGCGCTTCATGTTTCAGGATGCTCCGTGCCGGGCCTTGGCCGCGCCGATCATTTCCTGAAGCGTGGCCCGCAAATCGTAAGTGTAAGACCACTTTGGATAGTCCAACTGGAAACGGCGCACATCGCTGATCCACCAAACATGATCACCCGAGCGGGCGGTGTCGGACAAGGTATATTTGACGCGATCGCCGCTAAGTTCTTCGATCAAGTCGATCGCTTCAAGCATCGAGCAGTTGCTGTGCCTGGAGCCGCCAATGTTGTACACCGCGCCAGGTTTGGGGTCGCGATGGAAGTGCCAGAAGCACTGCACCAGGTCGTTGGAGTGGATGTTGTCGCGAACCTGCTTGCCTTTGTAACCGAAAATCGTATAAGGCTGGCCGGTCACGGCGCAACGCACCAGATAGGCAAGGAAGCCGTGCAGTTCAGCGCCGGAATGCGCCGGCCCTGTCAGACAGCCACCACGGAAAACCCCGGTACGCATGCCAAAGTACCTGCCATACTCCTGAACCATGACATCGGCAGCCACCTTGCTTGCGCCAAAAACACTGTGCTTTGTCTGGTCGATGCTCATTGTTTCATCGATCCCGAATTCACTCCAGAGATGATCAGGAGCAAGTTCCCAGCGCCTTTCCTTTTCGATCAATGGCAGAAGATTGGGTGTATCGCCATAGACCTTGTTGGTCGATGTAAAAATGAATACAGCCTCCGGGCAATGCTTGCGCACCGCTTCCAGGATGACCAGTGTGCCCGTGGCATTTACCGAAAAATCGGTCATCGGCTCGCGCGCCGCCCAATCGTGACTCGGCTGGGCGGCGCAATGCACGACCAACTCGATGTTCTTGCCGTACTCGTTGAAAAGATTATCGACGGCCGAGCTATCGCGAATGTCGATCGATGAATGGCGGAAGCGGGGCAGCGCCGCCCCAAGTTCGCGCGTATTCCATGCCGTGGACGCGTCCGGTCCGAAAAAATAAGCCCGCATGTCGTTGTCGACACCAACGACGTCATACCCCTGGCCGTGATAAAACTTCACAGTCTCGCTGCCTACCAGCCCTGACGACCCCGTTACGATGACTACACTCACTCGCTACCCCTTTAATTTCAGCAGTTCAATTACTGAATTACTTTCGCCAATACCTGCTCGTTGGTCGCCACCCACGCCGCTATATCAGTCGCAATCTTTTTCGGGCTTCGGCTTGGCGACCAGTTGAGCAGCTTTGACACTCGGGCGTGATCGGTTATGTACCAGGGAACGTCGACCGAACTGGTGGCAACATCTTCGACGATGGAAACCTCGCGCCCGGTGGCCTCTTGGCAGAGGCTCGTAAACTCGCGAAGCGACACCGATCCGTTACGCCCGCCACCCACGTTGAAGGTCCGCCCGGATACCAAAGCCCACGATTCAAGTTGCAGATGAATCAGATCGATCAGATCGTCGGGATGCAACAAATCGCGAACCTGCAGTCCCTTGCCGCCAAAGCCTGTGTATTTAAGCGGTCGACCAAAATGGTGGCGCGCAACCCACAAGGTAAACACACCCTGGTCCGTCTTGCCAAATTGGCCTGGGCCGGCAATCACGCCGCAGCGGTTGATGACCACCGGCAGTTTGGCATGGGCCGCGTATTCCTGGCACAGCAGTTCAGCCGCTAGTTTACTTGCGCCATAGTATGACCTCGGCCCGTCAGATGCGAATCCCTCCGTCACGCCGGCATAGCTTGCTTCGGCGACGCTTGCCTCGCCCGGCTGCAAGTCGAGACGCGACGCGTTTGCAGACAATGGCAAATTCTTGAGCGCCTCTATCGAATAAACCCGCGAACTGGACAGGAAGACGACGCCCCCGCAGCGTTCCCTGGCGAATTCAAGACAGTTAAGAGCCCCAACCAGATTGGTGTCAAGCACGTAGCGGGGCGACTCGTCGATTCCGGCCAAAACGCTGGCATCGGCCGAGGCCTCAATCAGTACGTCGAACTTCCCGTTCAAACCATCGAGGTCAGCTGGATTGCGTACATCGCCATGAACGAACTGCGCACCCTCTGCAACCAGCCCGGCCAAGTTCCACTCGGCACCACGCCGACGCAGGTTGTCGAACACAACAACGGCATGCTTCCCTCCGGCGCGGAGAAATGATCGCGCCAAGGATCCGCCGACAAATCCAGCACCACCAGTAATCAGAACTCGCATTTATTAATAGTTCACTTCAATGAATTTCGTGCGTGGCCGTTCAGCAATAGACAGCGTCCAATAATTCAGCGGGTTTGGTGCTCAAACTAGCTCATCTATTGAATACGTTCGCCAGTGTAGGGAATGCTGACGACCCCGCGATTTCGCTCGGCCGACTGACCACCCCAGTTCTCCGAGAATTCGAGCGAGGCAATATCCGAACCCCACGTCCACTGTCCTATTGATGCCGACGCGCCGATTCCGATTGTATAGCGACCCGGTTTGAATACCGCCGCTGGTAAGCGAAAGCGCGATACAAACGGGCCATCGCGCATCGCTGCCTCTTGCGGCACGTCGTGACAGGAAGCAATATAGAATCCGTCTCGAAACAGGCCTATGGACAGATCCATTGACTGAAAACCGCGAAGCGCTGTTCCGCTGAGTTCGATTTCGAATTCCTTTAACGGATCAAGCACCGCAACTTCCGCCCCACCTTGTCGGCATACCAGCTTTTCGAATCGTAGATGATCCGACAGTGCCCCTTGGAAACGAGATCCGTCAATCCGATCACCTGCACTGGTGAAGCCTCGCTCGTAGCTGCTCAATCCTTTTAGCGCGGCGCCATAGAAATCCACGGTTCCGTTCTCAAGAAACAGTACCAGCGAGCACAAATTTCGCACCGCACCCAAATTGTGGCTCACGAACAGGACTGTCCGCCCGCCCCGGGCAACATCATTCATCTTTCCCATGGATTTTTGCTGAAAGGCGGCGTCGCCGACTGCAAGCACCTCATCGACCAGAAGTACATCCGCATCCAGATGCGCCGCAACGGCAAAAGCCAATCGCACATACATGCCGCTGGAGTAACGCTTGACAGGGGTGTCGATGAATCGTTCGATCTCGGCGAATGCGACGATTTCATCGAACTTGCGGGCTACCTCGACACGGGTCATCCCAAGAATGGCGCCGTTAAGGTAGATATTCTCGCGGCCACTTAATTCGGGATGGAAACCTGTGCCGACTTCAAGCAGGCTGGCAAGCCGTCCGCGCACTTCAACGCGGCCCTTGGTGGGGGCTGTAATGCGGCTGAGTATTTTTAACAGCGTACTCTTGCCGGCGCCGTTGCGGCCTATGATGCCGACCACTTCGCCAGGCTGAACTTCAAAGTTCACATCATGCAGGGCCCAGAATCTTTCTGCTTCTTTTGATGCCCCTCCCAGATTGCGGAGCCTTTTTAGCGGCGCCCTGAGCGTGCTCGCCAGCAGGTCGTAGAAGGTTCCATGCTGCTCCTGGGTATGGCCGACGATATATTCCTTTGACAGGCCTTCTACCTTGATTGCGGGATGGGTCATTGAGAGGTTGTAAACTGTAAGCGGTGAGCAGTAATCAGAGTTTGTTAAATGATGTCGGCGAAGCGGCGTTCGACTTTTTCGAAATAGGCGATTCCGGTCAGAAAAACAGCAATGGCGACAGCGAACGAAATAGCCAGTCCGCTAATATCGAAGGGCTTGCCGAGGAAGGCGGAACGGAAGCCTTCAACCAGGCCAGTCATGGGATTGATGTACAGCAGCCATTGCCAGCGCTCCGGCACCAGCGACACCGGGAAGATGACCGGCGTGACGTACATCCATATCTGAATCACAAATGGAGTGAGGTGGGTGAAGTCGCGATAGGCCACGGTGAGTGCCGAGAGCAGCGTACCTACGCCCAACGCGGCAAATATGACGGCCAGCAGCAGCACCGGGGCGGCCAGCAGATTCCACGACCAGCCCACGCCGTACCAAAGCATCAGCAGCAGCAGAATGCTGGTGGAGATCAGCAGGTCGACCAGCCCGGCGCCGACGGATGAGAGCGGGATGATCAGGCGCGGAAAATACACCTTGCTGACAAGATGTGATGAACCGACCAGGGAACCGCCGGAGGTCCCTATGGCGGCGGCGAAGAATGTCCACGGCAACAGGGCAGCGTATACAAACACCGGATACGGGTAACCGTCGGACGGCATCTTTGCAAGCTGACCAAACACTACGCTGAAGATCACCATGGTGGTGAAGGGCCGCAGGACGGCCCACGCGGCGCCGAGCACGGTCTGCTTGTAGCGCACCTTGATGTCGCGTGACGTGAGCACCCAAAGCAACTCCCGATAGGCACACAGCTCGCGCCAGTCCAGCATGCGCCAGCCCTGGGTGGGCTCGATCACCGTCAGGTGCTGGTGACCGAAGTACTCCGATTGGGAATGTGTGTTCATGGCGCCCGAATTTTACATGGAGGTCCAGGCTTTCAGAAGACCGCTCTCAGGAACACGGATCTTTTACATGAAGGTTTCCTGAAAACTGAGGTATGCACCGCGCCTTTGGATTCAAAGGCGGCCATCCACGTCCGCCTTGGCGAGCATCGACTTCACGTCATACAGAATATGCCCGGGCTTGCCAAAGGCATGAATACCGGCGGCGCCCAGCTGCAGAAATTCGGGGTGCGCCACCGCGAGGACGATGGCGTCATAGAGGTTGGCTTTGGGTTGGTCCAACAGCGGCGTGACACCATACTCACATTCGGCTTCAGCGATGTCGATCCAGGGGTCGTAGATGTCGACGTTCGCGTGATAGCTCGTGAGTTCGCGCACAACGTCGATCACCTTGGTGTTGCGCAAGTCAGGGCAACCCTCCTTGAAGGTAAGGCCGAGGACGAGTATCCTGGAATCGACCACCTGCATCTTGCGTCGAGCCATTAGCTTGATTACTTCGCCAGCGACATAGCTGGCCATGCTATCGTTGATACGTCGGCCAGCAAGAATGACTTCAGGGTGGTAGCCAATCTCCTGCGCTTTGTGCGTCAGGTAGTAGGGATCGACACCAATGCAGTGGCCGCCGACCAGACCCGGGCGAAAGGGCAGGAAGTTCCATTTGCTGCCGGCGGCCTCGAGCACTTCCAGGGTGTCGATGTCGAGGCGGTGAAAAATCAACGCGAGTTCGTTCATCAGTGCAATGTTGAGATCGCGCTGGGTGTTCTCGATCACCTTGGCGGCTTCGGCGACCTTGATCGAACTTGCCTTGTGGGTGCCGGCACTAACGATGCTGCGGTAGAGCATATCCACAAAATCAGCCACCTCGGGTGTGGAGCCGGAGGTCACCTTCTTGATGGTCGGCAAGCGGTGCAGCTTGTCGCCAGGGTTGATGCGTTCGGGGCTGTAGCCAGCAAAAAAGTCACGATTAAAGGCGAAGCCGGAGTGTTTTTCCAGCAGGGGGACGCAGACTTCTTGGGTGGCACCCGGGTAAACGGTGCTTTCGTAGATGACGATGGCGCCTTTGGGCATGACCTTGCCGACGGTTTCAGAGGCCTTGATCAGCGGAGTGAGATCCGGGCGATGAACACTGTCCACCGGCGTTGGCACGGTGACGATGAAAACCGTGCAATCGCCCAACTGTTCGGGGTCGGTCGTAAAGCTAAGCCGGGTAGCTTGTGCCAGTTCGGCGGGCTCTACTTCACGGGTACCGTCGCATCCGGCAGTGAGTTCGTCGATGCGCGACCGCTTGGTGTCAAAGCCCATAACCGGGTATTTCTTGCCGAATTCGACGGCAAGGGGAAGCCCGACGTAGCCAAGGCCGACGATGGCGATGCGAATGTCTTCAGGCAGGAGCATGCTGGATGTCTTCTGGGCCGCCAGGTGATATGAAACCAAATGGAATTTTACAGACGTTTAGCCGGCGTATCGCCCGCCATGGGCACTGTCGGAGCCTAAAAAGTAACGAAAGTCGGCGTTGGCGAGACGGCGCCAAGCAGCGCCAAAGCTACCGCCCAAGCATTTTTCCGACTACCCCGTCCATGAAGGTTTTCGCCTTCCATCCCAGCTTGTCCGCGGCACGGGATGGATCGGCACGGCTGGTCGCAATGTCGGTCGGTCGTTTCAGCGCTGGGTCGATGTCTACATGTTCTTGCCAGTCAAGGCCGAGAGCGGAAAAGGTCCGGGACACAAAATCGCGTAGCGAGTGCGTTTTTCCCGTAGCTATGACAAAGTCTTCCGGCTCCGCCTGCTGCTGCATCGCCCACATTGCATCGACATACTCCGGCGCCCAGCCCCAGTCGCGCGCGATGTCGAGGTTGCCGAGAACAAGCCGCTCGCTGCTACCGGCGGCTATGCGGCCCGCCGCGCGGACGATCTTCTGGGTGACGAAACGCTCCGGGCGCAGCGGCGATTCATGGTTGAACAGGATGCCGGAGCAGGCATAAAGCCCATAGGCTTCACGATAATTGGCCACTTGCCAGAAGGCGGCGGCCTTGGCCACGGCGTAGGGGCTGCGCGGGCGGAACGGGGTTTGTTCGTCAGCAGGAGAATCCCCGGTGTCGCCAAAACATTCGCTGGAACCGGCGTTGTAGAGGCGGATATCGCGGTTGAGAAAGCGGATGCCTTCAAGCAGGTTCAGCGTGCCGACGCTGACGCTCTCCAGCGTTTCGACCGGTTGCTCGAAAGACAGGCCGACCGAACTTTGCCCCGCAAGGTTGTAGATTTCGTCCGGCTGATACCTGGCCAGCACCTGCAAAACACTGCGAAAGTCGCTCAGAGCCATTGAGGCAACTTCGACCTGGTCGCGGATGCCGAGGCGGGAAAGATTGCCGAAGGAACTGATCTGGGCGTCGCGCGAAGTACCGACGACGCGGTAGCCCTTGCCCAGCAAAAGCTGGGCAAGGTAACTGCCATCCTGGCCGGAGATGCCGGATATAAGCGCAGTACGATGCAGATTCATGGGTAACGCTCAATCGGCATAGAAACGCAGGGACTCAATTATTTCACCAATCCGCTCACGGCATCGGCCAGACGCCGGGCAAAAGCGGGCCAGGCGAAATACGCCAAGCCTTCCGGGATAGCTTTCGGCTTGGCCAGGGCACGCAGGATGCCGTGCTGGATCGACTGGAGATCGGCAGGGTCGACAAGTTCACCGAGCAGACCGTCGCGCAGTGCCTCGCGGCTGCCATCGACTTTGCTGCCCACGGCAGGAACACCGCAGGCCAGCGCCTCGAGAAACACAAAACCGAAACCTTCGCCGCGTCCCGGCATCGCGAACACATCGGCCAGACGAAACAGGTCGGCTTTTTCGGATTCCGGAACCATGCCGGTGAAGATGACGCGATCCGCGATACCCAGGGATTTCGCCTTGGCCTCGAGGCGGGGACGGTCGTCGCCGTCGCCCGCCACCAGATACTTGAGCGTAGGATCGATTTCCAGCAGGGAGGGCATGACCTCCAAAATCTCGTCCACGCCCTTGTAGCGTTCGGCGCCAGGAAGCCGGGCCAGGGTCATGATGAGCCGGACGTTTCCGAGTTGGTAGCGCTCGAGCAGGTCGGCGCGCTTTTCGGCGATGCCATAGCGATCGAGATGAATCGCGTTGGGCAACAACACGTACCGGCTTGCGGGCAGCCGTGCCCAGGCATTCATGCGATCGCGAGTAATGGCACTGATCGACCAGACGGCGTCGACGTACTTCAGCCAAAATCTGTCCAGGGCGTTGCGCGACTGCCATACGTCGATGCCATATACCATCAGGACGAGAGGCGCCCGTATACGAGCTTTGAACAGCACTGCCAGTGGCAGCAGATTGACATGGCCGCAAACCACGAGATCGTAAGGCTCGCCGACTACATCCAGCGCAGTGCGGATATAACGGCCCTTGCCGCCAACCGCAGCGTGCAAAAAACGTACTTTGTCAGGAATGCGCTCGGGCGATAGCGGCATGTTGCGGGGGATGACCACAATTTCTCCCACATCCGGCATTGCGGCCAGGGCTTCGACGATATCGCGGTTGTAAAGCGCTATTCCGCCATGGCCGCCGTAGGCGTCGGTAGTCAGCAACAGGATGCGTAGCGCCTTGATCCGGCCAGTTGAACCGGCTTTTTCGTGACGTTTGTGGATGAAGTGCGCCCAGGCGCGCATGCCACGCTCGCGCTGGCTGCCTTGGTCGTTGATGAGCCATTCGCGCACGGGGACGACAAAACCGGTCTTGGGTTTGTTGACCAGCGCAGCAGGCAGTTGCGGAGCCACGACCGCGGCAACTTCAGGCTTGGAGATACCGGGGTGTGCGGCGAGCCACGGGGCAACGGCTTTAAGCAGGGGAACATCGAGAAATGGTACGCGGATTTCCAGCGACTGCGCCATGCTGGCCCAGTCGGTATCGCGCAGCAGCTGGTTGCGCATGTACCAGGACATTTCCAGGGCAGAGACGCTGGCGCGCGAGCGGCGAAAGTCGAGCGGAAAGCGGTTAACCGTGCCGTTCAGGCGATCTATGGTCTGCAAATCCTGCAAGCCCTGCCGCGCCATTTCGGGATCGAGAACGTCGGACAGCTCCCATGGCAGGTAGAGACCGCGCCGCAACAGGTAGGCGCCGCCCAATGTCGCTCCGTATTCGAGGAGGCCCGCATATTTGGGCGAGGTGTAGCGTGATGCCACGGGTGCGAAGACCTTGCGGACGCCCCGGCCAAACCCCGGCATGCCCGAGAAACAGCCGGCCAGCCGCGTGATGCGCGGCAGTTCCGTAAAGCTGGGATAGGAGGCGAGAAGTTCATCGCCGCCCAGGCCCGACAATGCCACCTTGATGCCCTGCGATGCGGCGGCGCGCGCAACGAACCAGGTATTGGTGCCGTCGATGGAAGGCTGGTCCATCGCGGCCAGCAGTTTTTCGCGGTCTTCGACAAAGTCGGCCTGTCTCACCATCAGCGTGGCGTGGCGGGTGCCGAGTTTCGCCGCCAGCAGTTCGGCCAGCGGCGCTTCGTCGTTTTGGGTTCCGGCATATTCGGCAAAGGCCAGGGTCAGCGTGTGTGGCCGTTCGCCGTGCTCGGTGCTCAATGCGGCAATCATGGCCGAATCGAGGCCGGCCGAGAGGAATACGCCGACCGGCACATCGGCGATCCGGTGCGCCCGGATACTGTCGCGGAAGGCCTCTGCAAAAACCTCGAGGGCTTCGGCGCGGCTGCCCTTCGCCGGATTTTCGGCGGCGTCGCGGAATATGTCGGCGATCAGGCACCAGGGGGTGGCCTGCCCTGCCCCGCTTTGCTTGACCCACAGGCAGTGGCCGGCCGGGAGGTTGCGGACGCCCCGATACAGCGTCCAAGGCTCGGGCACCGAGCCCCACAGGAAAAATCCGGCATGGCCGGCTGGCTCGGGTGCGGTGTCGATACTCCCGCCGGCCAGCAGGGCCTTGACCTGGGAGGCGAAACGAAATGTCTTGCCGTCATCGGCGTAGTAAAGCGGCTTGATGCCGAAAGGGTCGCGCGCCAGCAGCACGGCCTGCTTGCCGGCATCCCACAGGGCAAAGGCGAACATGCCGCGCAATTCGCCGAGCATGGCTTCGCCTTTTTCGGCGTAGAGGTGAAGCAGGACCTCGGTATCGGATTCGGTGCGGAAGACCCGGCCTTTGGCTTCGAGCCCGGCTTTCAGTTCGCGGTAGTTGTAGATCTCGCCGTTGAAGCTGATTACCAGACGGCCATCGTCGCTCGCCATGGGCTGCGCGGCACGGTCGGAAAGATCGATGATGGAAAGTCGGCGATGGCCAAGCGCCGCGCGACCGTTGTCCGAGAACCATTCGCCGAAACCGTCCGGTCCGCGCGCCGCCATGTGGTCGCGAACCCGGCGCAGTTGCTCCCGGTCGACGGGCGGCGCCGAGGAATGGTAGGCGAAGCTGCCTGCTATGCCGCACATGGTGGTCTTAGCCTTTCCCGGCGGCCGGCGATCGGTCGGACCGCGAAATCATGGCTGCCAATTCAGGCAGGGAAATGGCTTCGATGCCCGCGGCGAGGGGGTAGCGTTCCTGTCCGGGGTACACGATGAATTTTTTTACCGGGGCGAGATCTTCGCAGGCGGCATGAAAGCCGCGCTCGACTTTGGGGCTCAGGCTGCGCTTGATTTCAATTGCCCACAGACTGCCGTCGGGCCAGGCCAGCAACAGATCGATCTCGGCTCCCCCGCTGCTGCGGTAGAAATACCCGTGCGCCGTGTCGCCGGCGCCGACCAACAGGTTTTCGATGGCGAAACACTCCCAGCTTTGCCCGACGACCGGGTGCGCAAGCAGGCTTTCCTTGTCTGGAATGGCAAGCAGGGCGTGAACCAGGCCGCTGTCGCGCACGTAGATCTTCGGCGACTTGACCAGGCGCTTGCCCAGGTTGGCATGCCAGGGCGGCAGCCGGCGCACGACCAGCAAATCGACCAGCAGGTCGAGATAGCTGGCAGCAGTTTTGGCATCCACGCCGAGGTTGCGGGCGAACTGGGCGGTATTGAGCAGCCCGCCCTGATGATGGGCCAGCATGGTCCACAGGCGGCGCAGGGTTTCCGCGGCGATGCGCCTGCCGAACTGGGGAATGTCGCGTTCCAGATACGTGCGGATGAAGTCCTGTCGCCAGCGCAGGCTGAGCGCGGCATCCGGGGCCAGCACGCTGCCGGGGAAGCCACCGCGTACCCACAGGTCTGCCATGGGCCAAGCTTGCATTTCCAACACGTTGAAAGGAGCAAGTTCCAGGTAGGCAATGCGCCCGGCCAGGGTTTCGCCGGACTGCTTGAGCAGCTCAGGCGAAGCCGATCCCAGCAACAGGTATTGACTGGTGTTGCGCCCGGCCCGCCGCGCCCGATCGATCAGCCCGCGAAGGACGGGAAACAGTCCCGGGGCGCGATGGACTTCGTCGAGTATGACCAGCCTGTCTTGATGATCCGCCAGATAAAGCTCGGGTTGCGCCAGTTTTGCGCGGTCCTGTTCGGACTCGAGATCGAGATAAAGCCCGTTGAAGGCCTGACCCACTTCCAGCGCGAGCGTGGTCTTGCCCACCTGACGCGGACCCAGCAGGGCCACCGCGGGGGTGTTGGCGATGGCGTCTTTCAGTGCGGGAGCAAGGCTGCGCTCAATCATCATTGCAATTATGGAGTTTTATTACCGGTATTGCAATGATGAATAGCCCTGATTATAGGCTGCTGACGACGACAGCAGAATGAACCGGCAATGATTATGGCAGGCTTGTCATCCGGGCAAACTGAGCAGGTTTTATTTTGCCTTACTACTGCTTTTGAGCACCTTGACCCTATTTCCAGGTCGGAAACAGTCACCCTGCTTCGGCCGCAAGCAATAAAATCCGGGCAGCGGCCGTGACATCGTTTTCCCGCCCCATTTCATCCCGACTGATCGCTCTCCATGAATTTACTGTTTTACGGCCTGCTGGGACTGGTGGCGTGGGCGCCCTTGCCGCTGGGCAGCAACCGGGTCTGGGCCTGGACGATTCTGGTGGCCGGCGCCTGCCTGCTGGCGACAGCCTGGCTGACCGGTTTTCTGCTGGGGCGCTGCCACCTGACCACAGCGTTCCATCGCGCCAGGCCGGCACTGATCGCCGGCACCCTGTGGCTGCTGTGTGTCGGACTGCAGGTCGTCCCCCTGCCTGCCGGTCTGGTATTGATCCTGTCGCCACACGCCCATGAGGCGCATACCTTGGCGGCCGGTACCCTGGGGCACGCGCTGGCGCCGATGTTGACCTTGAGCATGGATCCGCACGCCACCGTCGATTTCTGGTTCAAGAGCCTCGCCTACGGCTGCATGTTCTGCCTGACACTGCTGCTGGTCGATACGCCGCGACGCATCGAGCTGCTGCTGAAGACCCTGGTGGTTGCCGGAACGCTACAGGCGATTTATGGAAGCGTCATGGCGCTGTCCGGGCTCGAGTACGGATTTTTCACGAAGAAAGTCGTCAATCTCGGTTTGGCGACCGGGACTTTCGTCAATCGCAACCACCTGGCCGGTTACCTGAATCTGTGCCTGGCGGCCGGCATGGGCCTGATGATCGCCAAGCTGGGCGGCGAGGCGGTCCATACCTGGCGGCAGCGCCTGCGGTCCATCGTCCGCCTGTTGCTCGGCGAGAAGACGCGGCTGCGCATTTACCTGATCGTGATGGTGATTGCGCTGGTGCTGACGCGCTCGCGCACGGGCAACATGGCCTTCTTCGCCGGCACCTTCATCGTCGGCGCCATCGGCCTGCTGCTGATGCGCAATGCGCCGCGGTCTACGCTGCTGTTCCTGATCAGCGTGATAGCGCTGGATCTATTGATCGTCGGCACCTGGTTCGGCGTCGATCAGGTGGCCAAACGCATTCAGAATACCGAGATAACGACCAATGCCGAAAACCCTTTGCCCACCGAGGATCGCGACGAGGTGGCGCGGCAGGCGTTCAGCTATGCCAAGAACTACTGGCTGACCGGCTCGGGAGGCGGCAGCTTCTACGTGACCTTCCCTACCTACGGCAGCCGCGGCCTCGTCAGCTACTTCGACCATGCCCATAACGACTACCTGCAACTGCTGGCGGAAACCGGCGTCATCGGCCTCGGGCTTTGCGCCCTGATCGTGGCCCTGGCGGCGTGGCAGGCCCTGCACACCCTGCGTCGGCGCGACGACCGACTGATGCGCGGCACGGCTTTCGGCGTCACGCTGGCCATTTGCTGGCTGGCGATTCACAGCGCCGTGGATTTCAATATGCAGATACCGGCCAATGCGCTGACCATGACGGTGATTCTGGCGCTGGCCTGGATCGCGGCCGCGGTTCGCGGCGGAGAAGAGAAGCAGGCTACTCGGTGAGATAGGCCAGGTCGGCGCGCCGGTAGCGTTTCAGCAGCGACTGCAAGGCGGGCTTTTGCCTGACCAGGGTCCAGCGGGCCTGGGCCTGGATGGCTTGCTTGAGTGATTCACGGCTGGAATCGCCAAGGTATTGCCAGGCCGCCAGGCCGAGTTCGATCGACATCAGTTGCACTTTGGGTTCCCACGGACCGCGATGCAGGGCCTGCAGCAGCGCTTGGGAGAACTCGTGGTCGGTTTCGCCCAATCGGTACTTCGTCAAGGCGACATTGACGTAGCCGTGTGCCGACGTCGGACGTTGCTCCAGTGCCTGACGGAAACTGGCCAGTGCCTGCTGCCGCATGGCGCGGACCTCCGGGTCGTCGGGGTTGGCGCGGTCGACGCGCGAGGCCTGGAATCGCCCCATGTCTTCCAGCAGGATCGGGTTTGACGGATCGAGGCGGTGCGCCCTGTCCAGTTCGGCCTGCAGGGCGTCCAGCTTCAGCGCGTCCGGCAACGACTTGCCGCTGCGCCAGAGATCTATCTGGTAGCGGGCCTCTTGCGCCACCAGATTCGCCACGCCGCGCTGCGCCGCCAAAACGACCACAGACAGGAGGAGTACCAGCAGCAGACCGGCGAAAACGCGTTGAACTGCCGGCCGGCCGGCGCCGGCGCTGCTGCCGTTATTCATGGTGCGGCGCCACCGATGATTTCGGCGGGCCGGTCGCGAACCATCCGCCACGATTCTTCCTCGCCGACGATTTTCGCCGCCGCGGCCCGCCCCGGCTCGAGTTCCGGCGGGCGGGCTTCCATGTTATGGGCATCGGAGGCGAGGACGGTGACCCAACCGCGAGCCAGCAGATCGGCGGCGCATGTCCGCGCGCCCTCGCCAAAGGCGCCCGCCACGGCGCCGGCCGTCACCTGCAACAGGCAACCCATGCGGACGAACGGCACCAGCAGGTCGACACGGCGCATGACATCCTTGTTGCGCTCGGGATGGGCGATCATCGGCCGGATCTTCTGCTTCAGGAGCCAGGCGACCAGTTTGTCCGCACCCACGGGCACATGACTGTGCGGAAACTCCAGGAGCATGACGCGATCGCCCTGCCAGTGGCCCAGCCAGGGAATCTGCTCGTCGCCGACCCAGGCCAGGATTTCGTGGTCAAGCCGCACCTCGGCGGAATGCCTGATCTGCAGCGCTATGCCTTCGGCATCGAGAGCCTGTTGAAAATCCTGCGCCGCGTCAAGGATATTGCCCGCCTGATTGCCATAGCGGCCGGAATGCATGTGGGGTGTTACGACGGAAGTGCGTATCCCCGCGGACACGGCATGCCGGGCAAGCCTTAACGCAGTGGCCAGGTCTTCGGGGCCATCGTCGACACCGGGAAGCAGATGGCAATGAAGGTCAATCACGCCGCTTTGGAAGAGTACCCGCCGTATCCCTGCTTCTTGCCATAGCCGTAGGCGCTGTATTTTCCGTAACCGTAGTAGTGGTCTGCCTTCTCCCGGTCGATCTGGTTGATGACGACACCGAGAATATGGGCGTTGACCTCGTGCAAGCGCTCCAACCCGCCCAAGGCCACCTGGTAAGGCGTGGAATCGGCCTTCACCACATAGATGACCGAATGGGCGAACTGCGCCAGGATCAGCGGATCACTGACCAGTTGCAGCGGCGGGCTGTCAATGACAATGACATCAAAACTTTCTTCCAGCCACTTCAATGCCTCGGCGAAGCGGACGGAGGACAGCAGTTCGAGGGGATTCGGCGGCACCACACCGCTGGGAATGACATGGATGCCGAGGTCCTTGTCGAAGTGCATGCACTCGGAGGTCGGGTCGGAACCCGACACCAGGTTGGACAGCCCCTTGCTGGTCGAGTCGACGCCAAGTACCTTGGCCACCGTCGGGCGGCGCATGTCGGCATCGATCAGGCAGACCTTGCGGACCTGGCCGAGCGCCAGGGCAATGTTGGTGGCGACCGAGGTCTTGCCTTCGCCGGGAATCGACGAAGTCACCAGCAACACCTTGTGCGGCGAATCGATCGAAGACAGCATGACGCCGGTTCGAATCGAGCGTATTGCTTCGGAGAAGCCCTGATCCTTGTCCTGGATGAAGGCGATCTGCAGGTCCCCCGCCTCGAGCTTGCCCGGAATGCGCGGCAGCTGGCCCAGCAGGGATTCCCGCAGCTTGCCGCTGACGTCCTCGGCGGTTTTGATGGTGTTGTCGAGATATTCGAGCAGTAGCGCCAGCATGATGCCGAGGATCAATCCGACCAGGGCCGCATTGCGTATGACGTTGAAGGTATTCGGACTGTAGGGAGCGCCGCTGGCAACCGCCGGATCGATCACGCGGGCGATGGGGGACTGCAGGTCGCCCGCCGCGCTGGTTTCCTTGATCCGCGTGGTGAACATCTCGTAAAGGCTCTTGTTCGACGCCACTTCCCGCTCGAGTACGCCGAGCTCGTATTCCTTGCGATTCAGGTTGAGGATGTCACCCTTGCTTTGCGACAGGGCACGCTCGATGGAGTTTTCTTGGGCGCGGGCGAGTTCGAATTCCTTGGTGATGCTTGATACGATGGTATCTATTGTCCGCTTGGTATTTTCACGGGCCGCGCGGTACTCGGCGTCTGCGCTCTCGCGCTTGGGATGCAAGGGGCCATACTTCTTGGACGCCTCCGCCAACCTGCTCTCGGCGGCGGACTCCGCACTCTTGGCCAGTCCGTAAGTGGCGCTGGTTTGAATTGCCGGAATCGACTCGATGTCGGTTTTCTTTTGCTGCGCGCTTTGTACCTGGGAATAGACCGCTTCCGCCTCGGCTTTCTTTTGGCGCGCGGCCACCAGCGCGCCGCTCAGCTGATCGAGTTGCTGCGACGCACCGCTCTGTACGCCGCCCTTGGCAGCGACGATGCGTTCGCGCTCACGAAACTGCTGCAGGGCACGCTCGGATTCTTCCAGCTTCTTGCGCAGTCCGGTCAGGCGCTCGTTCAGCCAGGAGCCGGCTTTCTGCGTCATCGCCAGCCGCGCGTCCATGTCGCCCTCGATAAAACCGTCAGCCGTCCAATTGGCCGCCTTGGCGGCGAACTCGCTGTCCGGACTGACATAGCTGATCCTGATCAGCTGGCTGCCGGGAACCAGGGCGACGGACAAGCCGCTCATGAATCGGCTGACCGCGATGGCCTCGAGTTGCGCCGGCGTGTAGCTGGCCTTCGCCTCCTCGCCCAGCCACGATGCCGGCAACAATTTCTTCAGTGAAAATCCGGTGTCCTGCGCCTGCCGCGGATCCAGGGCCGGATGATCGACCAGTTTCATCTTGGTCACGATGCGGCGGGCCATCTCCGTCGATTTGATTATTTCGACCTGGGTCTGGTAATAATCGCGATTGCCGGCCATCGAACTGTAGAGTTCCTCGATGCCGACTACCTTGTTCTTGGTCGACTCCAGCACCAGGGTCGCCGTCGAACGGTAGGTTGGCTGTATCGAATTGACTACCAGCGTCGCCAGTAATGAAATGGCGGCGGCAAGACCGAGTGCGGCCCATTTGTGCTTCGAGATGCTGCGGCGCCAGAAACGCAGCTGGGCGGCAAGCTGGTCCGCCTCATGCTCCGGGCGGTCAATCGGAATATAAGCGGGTTGAACCGCTGCGGGAACAGCAGGAATTACAGGGACCGCAGGATGGTTCATGGTCAGAAGAAACTTTCTTCAACGGTGATGATGTCGCCCGGATTCACGGGAGCGGATTGATCGACCCTGGTCCGCGTCTGCGTCTTGTCTCCGTCGCGGATCACATAAATCTTGTCCTTCGAGGCGCGCTCCTTGAAACCGCCGGCCAGGGATATGGCCTTGATGACGGTGAGCCCGGGCTGCCAGGAGTACGCGCCGGTACTTGCCACCTGGCCGTTGATGAAGAACGGTCGATAGGACTCTATGGTGACCGACACCACCGGATTCAGCAGGTATTTGCCGCGCAGGCCGTTGGCGATCAGGGCTTCCAGTTCGGCAACGCGCTTGCCCAGCACCTCGATCTCGCCCAGTATGGGAAAGGAAATCGTACCGGCATCGGAAAGGCGTATTTTTTCACGGGTAAGCTCGTCTTCGCCGAGCACGCGGATACTCAATACATCGCCCGAGGCCAGCCGATAGCTCGACAAAAGGCTGTCGCCGCCCGCTACCGTCTGGGCAAACGATGCAAACGACATCATCCAAAAGCCCGCAAGGAACAGGCATTTGCGCAGTCCACTCATTGAAATTGTGTCTCTCATGGAAGTAGCAACAGCAGAAACGCCGAGGGGGGGAATTATCCCCCCCGAATTCTAGCAAATGGCCCGTGGAGCGGCCAGCACCGGCATCAGATCGCGGCGTTGAGGAAGATGCTGAAAATATTGCGGTCGTATTCGTATGTCCGATCGGTCGACGTCCTGTCGGAATACTCGTAGCCGACGCCCATCCTGATATTGCGCTGCCACTGGTAATTCAGCCTCACGCCGTAGGCGTCGGTCTTGTCGGTCTGAACGGTACCGGAGTTGCCCTCGTATTCATTCTTCGTATAGGAATAACCGGCAGTGGTCGTCAGCCGGCTGTTCCAAGCATGGTTCCAGTTTACGCTGAAGTTTTTGTCGAACGATGCATTGCCGATTTGCGACTCTGAAGGAGTGCTGTGGGTGGCGAAATCGAAGGTCGAGTAGGTCAGCGGACGCCAATTGACGGATGCGTCCCAACTGGTTCCGGAGAAATCATTCAGGCTGGATTTCGAGAAATCCTTCGTCACGTGACCGATCGCGAACCTGCCGGTGGTCTTGGCCGCCGCCTCCCAGGTTACGCCCACCTGGTAGTTCCGCTGGGTACTGTCCAGATTGGTCCAGGCGAACCCCGCTGGAGGGCTTCCCGGCGGCGTCACGAACGACTTCTGCGTGTAGTCATATACGTTTTGGGTCGCACTGAACAGCAGCTGGGTTTTTGGCATGACGCGCCAGTAGAACGTGCCACCGACCAGGGTGTCGTCGTAGTTGAGCTTCAAATTGTCTGGATTGCCGAAGGCATCCCGCTCGTAGTTGTCGTAGCGTTTGGACGCGTAACCCAGGGTGAGTTCGACCCGCCCCTGAGCTCCCGGTGCGCCATAGCCGCCCATGGCCTTGATCGAGGACTGATGCCACTCGTTCGGCTTGCGATGTATGGTGCCGCCGGGGATGGCGCCCTGGTCATCGTGGCTATCGACGTACTCGGCCGTCAGTTTCAAGCCGGCGCGCCCGGAAAAAGCCCACTGGGCATTGCCGGTGAAGCCGAAGTCGGTGTAATCGGCCGTCGAAACGCCCGAATAGTGCCCGCTTACGACGCGAGCGCTGACATCGTAGACATGCGGCCCATCTATCGCTTCCAGCTTCACGCTGGGCGTCAGGACCGTGATGGTCGAACTCTTTTCGCGATTGGGTTGTTGATAAATATTGTCGTTATAAAGCACGGACAGGTTCGCTTCAGGATAGGCAACGACAGGTCCCCATGGAATCCCGCCCGGCAAGGCGGGTATCGACACCTGGGGATCCCCGCTCTTGGCAGCGTTCTGTGCATACACCTGCGCAGAAAACGCAAAGACGGAGGCAAAACCGGCCATCACTGCGGCCTTGCGATTAGTGCGAAACCTGGTCTTCATCGGATGTCCCAATCGGTAAAAATAAAAAGGCTAGCAGTCAGTTGGGGCTGGCCGTCGGAGTCTGGCAATTGGCAGAAGCAACCAGGCAAAACGTTTGACTGTTAAGCCAGGTAAGCGATGCCTCAGGTACCGCGTTCAGAACCGCGGCATAAATGCTCCAAGCCCATTCCGGCTTGACGGCCGCTACTACATCGGCAATGGCATCGGCGGATTCCGGTGCGGCTCGCGCCGCTGCACTGGCAATCTTTATCGATGAATTCGGATCTTTTCTGGCTGCCGCTTCGGCGATGGCCGCAGCCCTCGAAGGCTGTGCCTTTACGGCGGCATAGACCGCCTGCGCCGGAGTGATTCCCGGAATGTCCATCGCCGCCCTCACGAAGACAGTCATGTCTACACCAGCATCCGCCGCATTTTGCGCAACCGCCTCAAGATTGCTCCCCGGCGGGGTCTGGGCGGCAAGCTGGCTGACAATCTCGGCACGGACTTGAGCTTCCGTCATTGCCGGATTCGATGTAAAAGCTGCGTGGGATGCTACTGCTGTCAGGGATATTACAGCAGCAACAATAAGTTGCATGAACTTCATGATTAAACTCCTTAAATCCACAAGGCTTTTTCCAAGGATATCCTAATTCACCGGACAATCCAACCTGAACCATTCCTACCACCATGATCGTGTCGGCAAAACCCCACAATCATCAAGAACTTTGACTTCGGCTTATCCGACGCACCAACCGGAGTACCCCCCCACGGAAAACGCCTTCCGCCAGCGGTAGTACCCCCCAAGCACAGCGCCGATGCTCATTGACACTACTGCCAGAACCCCTTCAAGCCCAGTGCGGAGGTCTTGACTGAACTATTCAACAATCCCTCCACCACCATCCCGGCTTCCTCATGCCCCTGTTCGGCTGCCCGGCTATACCACCGGAGCGCCTGACCGGTGTCCCGTGTCTCCCCGAGACCGCCGTCGTACATCTTGGCGAGATTGTACATCGCATTGGCATCGCCTTGTTTAGCCGCGGCCTCAAAATAGCCTTTTGCCTTGTCCGGCTGACGCACGACGCCGGCACCATCCCGGTAGGCCTCGCCGAGACGATTCGCGGCCGCCCGGTGGCCGTCTTCATGGGCCTTGGCGAACCATTCCACGGCCTCCTTCCGGTCGACCGCGACCGATGATCGGGCCAACATGGCGGCGAGAGCGAACTGTGCTTCGCGGTGCCCTGCCGCCGCGGCAATGCCATAGGCGTTGCGTGCCCGGTCCTGACCGGAGCCACCCTCGTTTTCGCGCAGACGGCCCAGCAGGTAATTGGCGACCGGATCCTGGGTGCCGGCCGCGCGCTCGAGCCAAACCGCAGCAGCTTTTTGATCCTTTGGCACGCCTCTTCCACCCAGAAGATGAGCCGCAACGGCGACCTGGGCGCCGACATGGCCCTGACCCGCGGCCTTGATGAACCAGCCAAAGGCGGCGACGTCATCGTACGCTGCACCGGGTTGGTCCAGCAACCAGCCGAGATGGTATTGACCGTCGCGATCTTCACGGAGTGCGGCCTGCCGCAACCACTTCCAGGCCGATTCGCGCGCCTCGGGGCCGCGCTCCCGCAGCAGCAGGCGGCCAAGCGCCGCCATGGCTTCCGGTTGCTCGCGTTCGGCGGCGAATCGATACCAGCGCAGGGCCTCTTCTAGGCTCTTCGCCATACCCATACCGTCCTCGTACAGCGAACCCAGCAGCGCCGCCGCGCGCGGATGGCCGGCGGCAGCGGCGGACTGGAGCATGGGCACGGAGCGCGCAGGTTCGCCCAGTCGGACGTAGGTCTGCCCGACCTGCCACTGCGCTTCGGCATCGCCTTGCCTGGCCTTTCTCACCAGGACGATGAAGCTGGTCCGGTCTTCATTCTGCTCATAGCTCAGGGCTGTATTTTGGGGCCGCTTTTCGGCCGGCTTTTCCGCCCCGGCGGCAGAAACGGGCGCGGCGACCAGCGCCAGAAGCGCGCAACACGCGACGCAAACCTCCCGAAAACGCTTCTTCATAAGGGCCTGGCCTCCGGCAACTCGAGACCGATCACTGATTTCTGGACGCCCTTGACTGAATCGCGCTTGCGAACTTCGCGCGTCTTTACCGGGTAGTTGGCGATTTTCTGCGCGAAGGCCTCGATACGGTCGGCCGGCAGCAACACCGCCGGTTTTCCCTTGCCCGAGATGAACGCGGATCTGTGCGACGGATTCAAGGCCAATACTTCCGCGACGGACACGTCGGCAAGGCGCGCAACGGACTGAAGGTCGAGGGCCATGGGGACATCGACGCCCGCAAAGTAAGGAGCATTCGGGATGTCGGCCAGTTCCACACCGTGCAGTTCCGGACTCAGCACGATGTTCCGGATTGCCATCAGTTTCGGCACGTAGTATCTGGTTTCCTCCGGCAAGGTGAGGCTTTCGTAACCGGTCGGCAAGCCTTTCGCCCGATTGCGCTGAACGGCCCGCTGGACAGCCTCCTCGCCCCAATTGTAGGCCGCGAGGGCAAGTTGCCAGTCATTGAACATGCCGTACAGGAATTCAAGATAATCCAGCGCCGCGTCCGTCGAGGCCACGATGTCACGCCTGGCATCGTAGTGTTCGGTGAGTTTCAGGCGATAGCGCTGGGCCGTGCCGGGAATGAACTGCCACAATCCTGCCGCTTCGGCAGTCGACAGCGCTCCAGGGTCGAACCCGCTTTCAACGATGGGCAACAGCGCCAGTTCCATCGGCAGGCCACGCTTTTCGACCGCTTCGACGATGTGGAAGAGATAGCGCCTGGATTTCTGGCTGATATTGGCGATGAGATCCTTGCGCTGGCTGTACCATAGCTCCCGCTCGGCAACGAGTGGCCCCTTCAGGGGAGCCATGGCGAGTCCATGGCGAATCCGGTCCCATACGTTGCGCACGACGCGATCCGGCTTTCCGACAAACTCGTCTTCGCTGATGTCGAGCAGATAGGCGCGACTGCGATCGACGACCGGACCGAGCTGTACTTCAGGTGCGAGCCCGGGACCCATTTCTTCAAGTACCAGCGGAGGGTAGGCAAAATGCTGCGGTCGCCATGCACCATCTCCGCCGGCCCAGGCAGTACCCATTGAAACAAGAAGAACTGCCAGCGCTAGGAGGAATCGGGACATACACTATTGCCGCCTGCTGGGAAGAAGCAGGATTGTACGCCCTTCACTATTTCTTCGTTGCGTCGGCCGCCGCGGCGGGCACCTTGTCGGACGCGGTCGGCAACTCCGGAGGATTTTGCCGATCCAGCCAATTGAGTATCTCCCTGGCTTGGGCAACGCCATTGCCTTCGGCCTGGACGAGCAAGGCGCGTGCTCTTGCGGGATCCTTTTTATCACCGACACCCACGGCCCATAGCCTGCCGGCATTGAACTGGGCCGAAGCCAAGCCACGCTGCGCCGCCAAGTCGTACCAGTGCAGGGCTTCGGCCAGATTCGGGGCCATGCCGCGGCCCATTTCGTAGATCTCGCCGAGATTGTTCTGCGCGTCGGCATCGTCCTGCTCGGCTGCCAGCCTGTAAAGGCGGGCAGCCCGGGGCAGATCGGCCGGCCCACCCTGATCGCTCGTCAGCAGGTAGGCAAGCAGCGTCTGCGAGCGCGGCCGGCCCTGGCTGGCAGATTGCGCGAGCCAGGAACGGGCGCAGACAGGGTCCTGTTCTGTAGCGCCGAACTCTCCCAGGCAGCGACGCCCCATCCATTCCTGCGCCGCCGCGTGCCCGCGCTCGGCAGCACGTTCGACCTGCACCCGGGCCCTGTCGGGTGAGGACTTCATCAGGCACTGCGCGGCATGCCAGCCGGCGGACGCGAATTGTTCTGCAGCGATGAGGAATTCGGCGCAGGCCTTGTTCGCATCCTTTTCGAGCAGCACGCCGCGCTCGAGAAGAAAGCCCGTGGCCTGGCGAGCCCGCAAATCGCCGCCCTGCGCCATCTTCTGCACACGCCAACCGGTGTCGCGCAGATCCCTGACCAGTTTCTGCGCGAGTTCGTTGACTTTCCCGACGTCGCCTACCGACTCTGCGCGCAACAGCGCATCGACGAGAACCACCGCGATGCGGGCCAGGCGCTCTCTGGCGAGGCTATCGGCGGGATTCTCGGTGACGACCCTCCGTGCAGCACTAATTTCCGCATCCAGATTGCTTTCATCGATCAAAACCTGATCGGCCGCAGGCGCCGCAGATGCCGGACGGGAAGGCTTTTCCGCTTTTGGTGCGAGTTTGGCTTTGGCCACTGTCCGCTGCGGCTTGGCCGGCTGAGACTTCGGAGTTTTCACCTGGGGTTTTGCGGCTTTGGCCGGGGGTTCGGGTTTTGCGGCTGTCGTCTTGGGTTTGGCTGTCGTCGCCTTAGGCTTCGCAGCTGCCGCCTTGGATTTGGGCCTTACCTTCGCCGTTGCCGCCGGTTTGGCTTTGGCACTTGCCCCGGTCGCAGGCTTGATTGACTCTGCCGCGTGTGCCGGCGCAAAGGCCAGCCAGATCATCGGTATGAAACAAATCGACTTCCAGAACGAAGTCATGCCAAACCGGAGCTGGATCGGGTAGCCGATGGCGCGATCAGCCGCCGGAGAATCGCCTGCAGCTCTTTCGGATTCTTCAATGCGACGACATAGGCTCCCCAGAGGGCGAGAAATGCCACGAACATCGCTACTTCCGGCACGCCATTGCGCCCGGCGGCGATGCCGATCACGCCAAACAGGAGTGAACATCCGGCCATGATCGCGACTACCTGATTCACCGAATAACCTGCGTTGAGCAGGACATGGTGCATGTGCTGCTGATCCGCATGGAACGGGCTCTTTCTTTGATGCAGCCGCAGCAGCATGACGCTGCCCATGTCAAGCAGAGGGACCGCCAGAATCCATACAGCCGTGATCGGCTGGATGGTAGAACGCGGCGAACCGGCGAGTTTGACGGAATACCAGGCTAGCAGCATGCCGATCACCATGCCGCCGGTATCCCCCATGAAGACCAGCGCCTTGGAACGTCCGCGCAGCCTGACGTTGAGGGACAGAAAGCCGAGGATCGCGCCGGCCAACAGGAGCAGTTCGAACAGCATATCCGGCTTGCTTGCCGTCATCGCAAGATAGGCCATCAGCAAAACCGGAACGAGGGAAACGCTGCCGGAAAGGCCGTCAAGGCCGTCGATCATGTTGATCGCATTCATGACTCCGATAAAGGAGATGATCGTCACCAGCATCGACCACTTACCGAGTTCTATGGCACCCAGGCCTACCAGATCTCCCATGTGGGTGACCCAGACCGATGTGCCGGACACGATTACGGCTGCACCTATGGCTTGTGCGACGAACTTCGCGCGATGGCTCAATTCATGCGCATCGTCGGCTACACCTATGGCCGTCACCAGCAGCAAGGCGATGAACATGCTCCAGCTCTGGAACGGAACATGGCCGACCACGGCCTGCAGCGTCAATAGCGTCACGACCATGGCCAAGCCGCCGACAAGCGGCGTCGGATGGTCATGCACCTTGCGGTGCCCCGGATGATCGATCAGACCCCAGCGCGCCGCAAAAATCATCAATCCCATGGTCAGGCACTGCGCGACTACCGGCGCCAGAATAACCGCAAGCCACTCTCTCCCTGCCACGAAATCAAGCATGCCGTCCCTTTTCCAAGCCTGGCCGCCCGCGCCTGCAGCGGATATGAAGATGGATATGAAAATCAGCTAATGGATATTATTTTATCCCTTGATTTGCCAAGGGTATTGCCGCAAAAAGAGGCAGAAAAAAGGGTTTCGGTCTTTCGACGGAAACCCTGGATTTCAAATGGTCGGGGTGGAGGGATTCGAACTCTCGACATCTTGCTCCCAAAGCAAGCGCGCTACCGGGCTGCGCCACACCCCGAACCGGGCAATTTTACCGAACACGGCCGATAGCGGTCAATCACCTGACGAAAAAACCGTGTCTAAAAACCTTGACTTGCGGTCGTCCCCCGTTTCGTTTATAAAGCCGGTTCTCCGAAATTACGGATTCTTTGCAATGGCTGAAGATCTGCTGCACAAAAAGCAATTCCCGCCCTACACCCCGAAGAAGGGTGAGGACTACATGAGCACGAAGCAACTCGCCCACTTTCGCGCCATCCTGGCTTCCCTCAAGGACGAATTGAGCGAGGATATCGAGCGCACGGTGCACACCATGCAGGACGAGGCCACCGTGTTCGCCGACCCGAATGATCGCGCCAGCCAGGAGTCGGACATCGCGCTCGAACTGCGCAATCGCGACCGCGAGCGCAAACTGATCAAGAAAATTGACGAGTCGATTGCCCGCATCGAAGATGGCGAATATGGCTACTGCGATTCCTGCGGCGTCGAGATCGGCCTCAAGCGCCTGGAAGCCCGCCCTACGGCCACCTTGTGCATCGACTGCAAGACACTGGAAGAACACCGCGAAAAACAGGTTGGTAAGTAATTCCAGCCTGTTTTCGGCGCAGGCTAACGTGAGCGCAGCGAACGTCAAGCGTAGCGGCCGAAGCCAAAAGCAGGTCGGCAAGTAAGCAGCGCCCTGCGCGCACCGGACACACCGGGCAACAAAAAAGGACGCCTTGGCGTCCTTTTTTGTTGCCCGCAAACGGTGCCTTATTCGGCCACGGCAGCCGGCGCCGCGGCTTCTGCGGCAATCGCCTTCATCGACAGCCTGACGCGACCCTTGTCGTCGGTCTCGATGACCTTGACCTTCACGACCTGGCCTTCCTTGAGGTAGTCGGCCACCGCATTGACGCGCTCGCTGGCGATCTGCGAAATATGCAGCAGGCCGTCCTTGCCCGGCAGCAGGCTGACGATGGCACCGAAATCCAGCAGGCGCAGCACCGTGCCCTCGTAGACACGGCCGACTTCGACTTCGGCGGTGATGTCTTCGATGCGCTTCTTGGCCACCTGCGCTGCATCGGCATTCACCGACGAAATGGTGATCGAGCCGTCATCTTCGATATCGATCACGCAGCCGGTTTCTTCGGTCAGCGCACGGATCACGGCACCGCCCTTGCCGATCACGTCGCGGATCTTTTCGGGGTTGATCTTGATATGGATCATGCGTGGCGCGAAGGTGGACACTTCCTCGCGATGGCCGGTCATGGAGCCCTTCATCTTTTCGAGGATGTGCAGTCGCGCCTCCTTGGCCTGAGCCAGTGCAACCTGCATGATTTCCTTGGTGATGCCCTGGATCTTGATGTCCATCTGCAGCGCGGTTATGCCCTCTTCGGTACCTGCCACCTTGAAGTCCATATCACCCAGATGATCCTCATCGCCGAGGATGTCGGTCAGCACCGCGAAGCGCGGACCGTCCTTGATCAGGCCCATGGCAATACCCGCCACGTGCGCCTTGAGCGGCACGCCCGCATCCATCAGCGCCAGTGAACCGCCGCAGACGGAGGCCATGGAAGACGACCCGTTGGATTCGGTGATTTCGGAAACGACGCGCATCGAATAGCCGAATTCCTCGGGCGAAGGCAGCACGGCCAACAGCGCGCGCTTGGCCAGACGACCGTGGCCGATTTCACGACGCTTCGGCGTGCCGACACGGCCGGTTTCACCGGTGGCGTAGGGAGGCATGTTGTAGTGGAGCATGAAGCGGTCGCGGTACTCGCCCTGCAGGGCGTCGATGATCTGTTCGTCGCGGCCGGTGCCCAGCGTGGCAACCACCATCGCCTGCGTCTCGCCGCGCGTGAACAGCGCCGAGCCGTGGGTGCGGGGCAGCACGCCGTTGCGGATCACGATCGGGCGCACGGTGCGCGTATCGCGGCCGTCGATGCGCGGTTCGCCGTTGAGAATCTGGCTGCGCACAATTTTCGCTTCCAGTTCGAACACGGTGTTGCCGACGAGATTGGAGTCAGGCGCGTTTTCCACGCCCTCGGTCAACGCGGCAATGGTCTTCTTGGTGATTTCGCGGGTCCTGACGGTACGGGCCTGCTTGCTGGTAATGCGATAGGCCTCGCGCAGTTCGGCTTCCGCGAGTTCCGCGACCTTGGCGATCAGCGGCTCGTTCTTGGCCGGTGCCTGCCAGTCCCATTCGGGCTTGCCGGCCACTTCGACCAGTTCGTTGATGGCCTTGATGGCGACCTGCATCTGGTCGTGGCCGAAGACCACGGCACCCAGCATGATTTCTTCGGAAAGCTGCTTGGCCTCGGACTCGACCATCAGGACGGCGCCCTCGGTACCGGCCACCACCAGATCCAGCTGTGCCGTTTCGAGCTGAGTCTTGGTCGGGCACAGCACGTACTTGCCGTCGATATAGCCGACGCGGGCAGCGCCGATCGGGCCGCTGAAGGGAATGCCGGAAATTGCCATGGCGGCCGAGGCGCCGAGCATCGCCGGAATATCCGGATCGATTTCGGGGTTGCACGACATCACCGTGCAGACCACCTGCACTTCATTGTAGAACGCATCGGGAAACAGCGGACGCAAAGGACGATCGATGAGGCGGCAGGTCAGAATTTCCTTCTCCGACGGGCGCCCCTCGCGCTTGAAAAAGCCGCCGGGAATGCGGCCGGCGGCGTAGGACCGCTCCTGATAATCGACGGTCAGGGGAAAGAAATCCTGCCCCGGCTTGGCGTTGCGCGCACCTACCACGGTGGCGAGGACAACGGTGTCATTCATGGTCACCATGACGGCGCCACCGGCCTGACGGGCGATTTCGGCGGTTTCAAGCGTGACCGTATGGTCACCGTAGGCAAAACTCTTCTTGATCGGATTCAGCACAAAAATTCCTTTCGACAAAAATAAAAAGCCGGCACAACCCTCATGGTTGCACCGGCCTGTTCAGCCAGCCTGCGCAGTATCTGGCGCAAAGCGCATCGCGTTGGGGATGGCCCGGACCGGCGTTCGGTTGAAATTACTTGCGCAGGCCGAGGCGCTCGATCAGCGATCGATAGCCTTCGACATTCTTGCGCTTGAGGTAGTCCAGCATCGAACGACGCTGGCTGACCATCTTGAGCAGGCCGCGACGTGAATGGTGGTCCTTGGTGTGTGCCTTGAAATGGTCCGTCAAGTCGTTGATGCGCGCGGTAAGAAGCGCCACCTGGACTTCGGGAGAGCCGGTGTCACCCTGGGCACGCTGGTAGTCGGTGACGATCTTGGCTTTGTCGGTAGTGGAAATTGCCATTGTATTTTCCTTGCTGATCCTGTGATGTTGGGCTCTTGGAGAACCGTGGATTATAGCGTTCTGAATGAAGTCTAATCAAGCATTAAGAGCGAATTCGTCACTCAGCCGCCGGCGACCAGCCGTTGGGCCTGCAGCCAGCCGTCGGCACGCTGCCGGCAAACCCCGATGAACCGGTGCTCAGGGTCATATACACGCAACCGGCTCCCCTCCAAGCCCGACCAGCGAACGGCCTGACCGTGCCGCAACCGGGCAGCATCGGCGGCGTCCAGCCGGACTTCATCCAACCCGGCCAGGAGGCTGTCGGGAGGCAGCAGCAAGGCATCGCGGGCGTCGTCCGCCAGGGCTTCGAGTTCGACGAGGGTATGCGCTGCCGCCACGTCCAGGGTGCCGATACCGGTGCGGCGCAGTCCCGCCAGATGCGCCCCGCAGCCCAGTCGCTCGCCGATATCGGCGGCCAGGGTGCGGACGTAGGTACCCTTGCTGCAACGCACTTCGAACACGAAACGGCCTTCGCCGGGCAACTCGCTGGCGTCGAGCAGGCAAACCTGGTAGATGCTGACCCGGCGCGCTGCCCGCTCCACTTCGAGCCCGGCGCGGGCATATTCGTAGAGCGGCTTGCCGTCGCGCTTCAGCGCGGAATACATCGGCGGCACCTGTTCGATTTCGCCGACAAAGGCCGCCAGTGCCGCCTCCACTGCGGCCCGGTCCGACGCTACCGGGCGGCGCTGCAGCACGCTGCCTTCGGCATCCGCCGTATCGGTGGTGATACCGAGTTGCGCGGTTGCCACATACCGCTTGTCGGCATTGAGCAACTCTCCGGAAAACTTGGTGGCTTCGCCGAAACACAGGGGCAGCAGGCCGGTCGCCAAAGGGTCGAGAGTCCCCGTATGCCCGGCCTTTTCGGCGTTGTAGAGGCGACGCGCGGCTTGCAGGGCATGGTTGGATGACAGCCCGAGAGCCTTGTCCAGCAGCAGCACGCCATCGAGCCGGCGACGCGCGGGTTTGCGCGGCGCGTTCACTCGCATATTCACTCGTTTTGCAGCTTCTTGTCCGATTCCACCGCCTCGTCGATCAGCCTGGAGAGCCGGGCCCCTTCCTGGACAGAGGGATCGAAGACGAAATGCAGTTCCGGAATGTGATGAATACGAATCCGGCGGCCCAGTTCGCGGCGCAGGAAGCTCGCCGAATGTTTGAGCCCCTGGTCGATCAGTTCGTTGGCTGCCGGGTCCGCCAGCGAAGTGTAGAACACCTTGGCGTGGGCATAATCGGCGGTGACCTCGACGGCGGTCAGCGTAACCAGCGTCAGCTTGGGCGCGATGCGCAAGTCCTTGAGGTGGAAACGCAGCAGATCCGCCAGTTCGCGGCGAATCTGCTCCGAAACGCGGTCAGAGCGGGCATATCCATGGCCTGAGCCGCGCTTCGTAGCCATCGAAGGTCAGAGCAGCGCCCGGGCGATTTCCTGGACCTCAAACACTTCGAGCTGATCGCCTTCGTTGATGTCGTTGAAGTTCTTCAGGCTCAGACCGCACTCGAAACCTTCCTTGACTTCGCGCACGTCATCCTTGAAACGCTTGAGCGAATCCAGTTCGCCCGTGTGTACCACGGTGTTGTTGCGCAGGACCCGGACCGATGCATTGCGTTTGACGATGCCGGAGAGGACCATGCAACCGGCGACGGCGCCGATGCGGGAGATGCGGAAGACCTGGCGGATTTCGACGAGGCCGAGTATGACTTCCCTCTTCTCGGGAGCCAGCATGCCGGACAGGGCAGCCTTCACCTCATCCACGACGGCATAGATGATGTTGTAGTAGCGGATATCGACGCCAAGGCTTTCGGCGGCCTTGCGCGCGCCGACGTCGGCACGGGTGTTGAAGCCGATCACCACGGCCTTCGAGGCGGCGGCCAGGTTGATGTCGGATTCGCTGATGCCGCCCACGCCGGCGTGAACCACCGTGACCTTGACTTCGCCGGTCGACAGCTTGTTGAGGGACTGCGTCAGGGCTTCCAGCGAGCCTTGCACGTCGGCCTTGATGATCAGCGGCAAAGCCCGGATCTCGCCTTCGGCCAGCTGCTCGAACATGTTCTCCAGCTTTGCCGCCTGCTGCTTGGCCAGCTTGACGTCGCGGAACTTGCCCTGGCGGAACAGGGCGATTTCCCGCGCCTTGCGCTCGTCGTTGAGGACCATGCCTTCGTCGCCGGCGGCCGGCACGTCGGTAAGGCCCTGGATCTCGACCGGAATCGACGGCCCAGCCGAATCGACAGCCTTGCCGTTCTCGTCGAGCATGGCGCGGACACGGCCGAACACGGCGCCGGCCAGCAACACATCGCCGCGGCGCAGGGTTCCCGACAGCACCAGAATGGTGGCCACCGGGCCCTTGCCCTTGTCGAGACGCGCTTCGATCACCAGTCCCTTGGCCGGCGCTTCCACCGGCGCAACGAGTTCCAGCACCTCGGCCTGCAGCAACACCTGCTCCAGCAAGGCGTCGATGCCTTCCCCGGTCTTCGCCGAAACGCCGACGAAGGGGGCATCGCCGCCATATTCTTCCGGCACCACGCCTTCGGCAACCAGTTCCTGCTTGACACGCTCCATATTTGCATCGGGCTTGTCGATCTTGGTCACCGCCACGATCAGGGGCACGTTGGCGGCCTTGGCGTGGGCAATGGCTTCCTTGGTCTGCGGCATGACGCCGTCGTCGGCGGCAACGACGAGAATGACCAGGTCGGTCGCCTTGGCGCCGCGCGCGCGCATGGCCGTAAAGGCTTCGTGGCCCGGCGTGTCGAGAAAGGTAATCATGCCGCGTGGCGTTTCGACGTGATAGGCGCCGATGTGCTGCGTGATGCCGCCGGCCTCGCCATGGGCGACGCGGCTCTTGCGGATATAGTCGAGCAGGGATGTCTTGCCGTGGTCGACGTGACCCATCACGGTGACCACCGGGGCCCGCGGCAAGCGCTCCACATCCTTGTGCGCGCCTTCGTCAACCAGGTAGGCATCCGGATCGTCGAGCTTTGCGGCGAACGCCAGATGGCCCATTTCCTCTACCACGATCATTGCGGTTTCCTGGTCGAGCACCTGATTGATGGTAACCATCGATCCCATCTTCATCAGCGTCTTGATGACTTCGGTGGCCTTGACGGTCATTTTGTGCGCCAGGTCGGCAACCGAGATGGTTTCCGGAACATGCACTTCGCGAATAATCGCCTCGACCGGCTGCTGAACCTGTGTTTCCTCGGAATGACCGTGACGGCCGCCATGGCGGCCGCCACCCTTGGAACCGCGCCAACCGGATGTACCGGCATCGCCGCGCGTCTTGATCGCACGCCGCTTGGCGGCATCGTCCTTCCAGGCATCCTTCTTGGCCGGCTTGGCCTTGCCGTCGTCTGCCTTCGCGGCAGGCTTGTGAATGGTGCCGGACACGCCGGCAGCGGCCGCTGCCTCCTTGGCCTTCTTGGCTTCTGCAGCGGCCAAAGCCGCCTGCTGCTCGGCCAGGCGCGCCTCGGCTTCGGCGCGGGCACGGGCTTCGCGTTCGTTCTTTTCCTTGAACTCGGCAGCCTGGATCGCGGACAGCTTGCCCTGGCGCTGCATTTCAGCTTCACGCAGGGCGCGCTGCGCCGGATCAATGACCGACCGCACCGTCGGCGCCGGTGGGGCGACCGGAGCTTCTACCACCGGAGCAACCGGAGCTTCGGGGACGGCTACCTCCTCGACAACCGGCGCCTCGACCACGGGTGCCACTTCAACGGCGGCAACGGGTTCCGGCGCAATGACGGCTGCCGGCTCGATGACAGGAACTTCGGCCACGCCTTCAGCGGCGGCTTCGGCGGCCAATTCGCTGGGGTCGCGCTTGACGAAGACGCGCTTCTTGCGAACTTCAACCTGGATCGTCCGTGCCTTGCCGGTGGAATCCGACGCCCTGATCTCGCTGGTCTGCTTGCGGGTCAGGGTGATCTTGGCCTTGGGCACGGTGTCGCCGTGCGCCTTGCGCAGATAGTCAAGCAGCCGCGTCTTGTCCTGTTCGGACAAGGTGTCGTTGGATTCCTGCTTGCTGACGCCGGCCTTGGCCAACTGCTCGAGCAGGGCCGGCGCCGGCATTTTCAGTTCGCTAGCAAATTGGGAAACAGTCATCAAAGCCATGCCGTACCTCTCATTCTTCTTCGGCGAACCAGTGGGCACGCGCAACAGTGATCAGCGCGGTCGCCCGCGCGGCGTCCATGCCGGTCATTTCAATCAACTCGTCGGTTGCCAGGTCCGCCAGTGAATCGCGATCGGTGATGCCGTTCTTGGCCAGCTTCGCTGCCAGCCCCTTGTCCATGCCTTCGAGCGACAGCAGATCATCGGCCACCTTCTCCAGCTGCTCTTCGTCAACGATGGCCTCGGTCAGCAGCACGTTGCGGGCGCGCTCGCGCAACTCGGTCACGGTCGCTTCGTCGAAGGCCTCGATTTCAAGCATTTCCGCCAGCGGCACATAGGCGATTTCTTCCAGCGTGGAAAAGCCTTCCTCGATCAGGATATTGGCGACTTCCTCGTCGACGTCGAGCTTTTCCATGAAGAGGCTGCGGATCGTGCTGTGTTCGGTTTCCGAGCGCTTCTGGGACTCTTCGATCGTCATCAGATTGATGGTCCAGCCGGTCAGCTCGGAGGCCAGGCGAACGTTCTGTCCGCCGCGGCCGATGGCGATCGCAAGATTGTCTTCGTCGACCACGACATCCATTGCATGCTTTTCTTCGTCGACCACGATGCTTTGCACTTCGGCCGGTGCCAGCGCGCCGATGACGAACTGGGCTGGATCGGCCGACCACAGGATGATGTCCACGCGTTCGCCGGACAATTCGTTGGTCACGGCGGTGACGCGCGAACCGCGCATGCCGACGCAGGTCCCGATCGGATCGACGCGGGGATCGTTCGACTTGACCGCAATCTTGGCACGCATGCCTGCATCGCGGGCGGCCGCCTTGATTTCGAGCAGGCCGTCCTCGATCTCGGGCACTTCGAGCTCGAACAGCTTCATGATGAATTCGGGGGCCGTGCGCGACAGGATCAGCTGCGGACCCCTGGCCTGGCGATCGATTTTCATCAGCCAGGCACGCACACGGTCGCCGGGACGCAGATTTTCCTTGGGGATCATCTGGTCGCGCGGCAACAGGGCCTCGATGCGTCCGGCTTCGATGATGGCGCTGCCGCGCTCCATGCGCTTGACGGTGCCGCTGACGAGGAATTCCTTGCGATCGAGAAAATCGTTGAGCAACTGCTCGCGCTCGGCATCGCGGATCTTTTGCAGGATGACCTGCTTCGCCGCCTGGGCACCGATGCGGCCGAAATCGATGGGCTCCAGTTCTTCTTCGACGAATTCATCGAGCGCGATGTCGGGAATCTGCTTTTGCGCGTCGGTCAGGCCGATCTGCTGTTCGGGGTCCTCGACCATGTCGTCGGGCACCACCAGCCAGCGGCGGAAAGACTCGTATTCGCCGGTTTCGCGGTCGATGTCGACGCGCACGTCGGCTTCGTCGTTGGTGCGCTTCTTCGTCGCCGACGCCAACGCCATTTCCAGGGCGCCAAAGACGATGTCCCGCGGCACATTCTTTTCGCGGGCAAGGGCATCGACCAACAACAGCAATTCACGGCTCATGTGAGTCCTCCGGCATTAATCAGAACTTCGGCACCAGCCGCGCGCGATCGATGTTTTCGAGCGCAAACTGATGCAGTGTTTCATTCACTCGCAGGCAGACGGTTTCGACGCCACCCTCTTCCCGCAGACCCTCCAGCAAACCACTGAAGTTGCGCTGGTTGCCCAGCGGAACACGCAATTTCAACTGCACCTCCTGCCCGGCGAAGCGCCTGTAGTCGGCAGGTTTTACCAACGGCCGATCCAGTCCGGGAGATGAGACTTCGAGGCGGTCATAATCGATGTTTTCAACCATGAACACGCGGCTGAGCTGACTGCTCACGGTCGCGCAGTCTTCGACGCTGATGCCGCTTTTGTCCGACTGCGCACTTTCCGGCCTGTCGATAAAGACGCGCAACAGCCGGGCCCGCGGACTGGTCTCGAATTCAACCAGTTCGTAACCCAAGCCAGCCACAGTCGCCTCAATCAAATCAAGCAGTTGCATGAAAACTCACAAACTCATCGCACAAATAGAAAATGGGCCAAAAGCCCATTCCTTCTCTCTCCCGAGAACACGGTGCCAACCAAAGCCGCACGATTATAGCAGAGGCCTTATTTCTCTGCCAAATCAATTCGATCGCTGTCGACGTCACCCTCCCCGTCGAATCCGTCTTCGCCGTCCAGGTAAGGATCAGCGGGACCGGACATGGTCGCCTTGCGTTCCGGCGGCAGCAGCTTCAGCAGTTCCTGGACCTCGCTCTGCTCCAGATCGCGGCATTGACCGCGTTTCAAACGCGGCGAAAGGTGCACTGGCCCATAGCGCACGCGCATCAGGCGGCTGACCAGCAGGCCAACGGCCTCGAACATGCGCCTTACCTCACGGTTGCGTCCTTCGGTGAGAACCACGCGGTACCAGTGGTTGGAACCCTCGCCCCCCGCTTCGGCGATGAAGTCGAACTTGGCCACGCCGTCTTCCAGTTGTACGCCGTTGCGCAGGCGCTCGAGCATTTCCGGCGTTGCCTCACCGAGAACCCGCACGGCGTATTCGCGCTCGATTTCATAGCGCGGATGCATCATCCGGTTGGCGAGCCCGCCGTCATTGGTGAACAGCAGCAAACCGCAGGAATTGAAATCCAGCCGCCCAATCGACACCCAGCGCCCGCTCTTGAGCCGCGGCAATTTGGCGAACACGCTCGGGCGGCCATCCGGGTCGTCCTTGGAAACTATCTCGCCCTCCGGCTTGTGATAGACCAGCACGCGCGGCAGGCGCAGGAGGAATTTGAGCTGCACCAGCTTGCCGTTGAGGCGAATCTTGTCCTCCGGTCCGACGCGCTGGCCGACGTGCGCCGGCAGGCCATTGACGCTGACGCGGCCGGCAACGATCCATGCTTCGAGTTCGCGCCGCGAACCATAGCCTGCGTCGGCCAGTGCCTTGTGCAGCTTGGGCGGATCGATGAAGACGGGATCGTTGCGGCGTTTGGCGTGGGCCGGCAGTGCCGAGCCGCCGCGCAGGCGCGGCGGCGCTTCCGCCTGGGATCCCGGAGAGCCCTGCGGCGACCGGAAGGGACTAGCCTTGCGGTTCTGGCGCTGCGGCGGGCCCTTCGGATTGCGGCTCGGCGAGGTCGAGTTGCCCGTTGGCGCCGGGGTCGGTTGAGCCGTGGTCTGGCTGCGGCGCTGACGGCTGCCCGGATCCGGCGTGCTCGGCGTCCGGCTCTTCGGCCCGCGTTTGGACCGGGGTGGTTTCGGGGATTGCGGATTGTCCAAGGTCCATCACCCTTTCAATTTCGGTCAGTGGCGGCAGCTCGGTGAGGCTGCGCAAACCCAGGTCGTCGAGAAACCGTCGTGTCGTCGCGTACAGTGCCGGTCGCCCGGGCGCATCGCGATGCCCCACCGCATCGATCCAGCCGCGGCCTTCCAGCGTCTTCAGAATGTTCGGTGAGACAGCCACGCCCCGTATGTCTTCGATGTCGCCACGCGTCACGGGCTGACGATAGGCAATGATGGCCAGTGTTTCCATTACCGCGCGCGAATATTTCGGCGGCTTGTCGTTCTTGAGCCGGTCCAGGTAGGACTGGTACTCCGGACGGGTCTGGAAGCGCCAGCCGGAGGCCAGCTGCACCAGTTCGGCGCCCCGATTCGCCCAGTCGCGGCGCAGGTCGTCCAGCAGTGTACGCCAGGTATCGTCATCGAACTCCTGATCGAAGAGCTTTTTCAGCTCGGACAGGGGCAATGGCTCGCTGGCCACCAGCAGCGCGGCTTCGAGCACGCGCTTGTAGTCTTCGGGTTTATACAGCGGCAGCATCGGACAGCTTCACGTAAATGGGCGCCAGGGCCTCGTTCTGGGTAATTTCGATCAGCGTTTCGCGCGCCAGCTCCAGCATGGCGAGGAAGCTCACCACCATCCCCTGGGCGCCCAGGGTGATGTCGAACAACTGGTCGAAGACGACATAGCCGCCGCCCTGCAGCCGACGCAGGATGATGCTCATGTGCTCGCGCACGGAGAGTTCCTCGCGATGGATCTTGTGGTGCTGGTGCACCCGTGCCTGTTTCATCAGCGACAGCCAGGCCACTTGCAGATCGTGCAGGCTGACCTCGGGCTGGCGCTCGACCACCTTGTCGGCGATCCACACGGTGATCCATTCGTAGTCGCGCCCCGCCTGCGGCATCTCGTCCAGCTTGGCCGCCGACGCCTTCATGCGTTCGTATTCGATGAGGCGGCGCACCAGTTCGGCGCGCGGATCTTCCGGCTCGCCATTCTCCGCCTTGGGCGGGCGCGGCAGCAGCATGCGCGACTTGATCTCGATCAGCATGGCCGCCATCAGCAGGTATTCGGCGGCGAGCTCCAGATTGCCCTTGCGCATCGCCTCGACGTAGACCAGATACTGCGCCGTGAGCGGCGCCATCGGGATGTCGAGGACATTGATGTTGGCGCGGCGGATCAGGTAAAGCAGCAGATCCAGCGGTCCCTCGAAGGAATCGAGGATGATCTCCAGCGCATCCGGCGGAATGTAGAGGTCGCGCGGCATTTCGGCCATGAACTCGCCATAGACCCGCGGCCGATGCTCGACAAGCAGCGCTTCCGCCACAAGAGTCGGCGCCGGCAATACGGCGACCTGCGCGGCGACCTGATCCGAAGAGCCGTTGCCGATCACGGGTAGTCGAGTCCTATCGCTTCGCGCACGTCGCGCATCGTATCCTGGGCCAGCTTGCGCGCTTTCTCGCAGCCGTCGGCGATGATGTTCCTGACCAGTTGCGGATCTTCCTCGTACATCTTCGCGCGTTCGTGCATCGGTTTCTGCTCGGCGAGCACACCGTCGATTACCGGCTGCTTGCATTCGATGCAGCCGATGCCGGCCGAGCGGCATCCCTTCTGCACCCAGGCCTTGACCTCGTCGTTCGAGTAGATCTGGTGAAACTGCCACACCGGGCACTTGTCCGGATCGCCGGCATCCGTGCGCCGCACGCGGGCCGGATCGGTCTGCATGGTGCGAATTTTCCGGGTGACGGCGTCGGCATCCTCGCGCATCGTGATCGTGTTGCCGTAGGACTTGGACATCTTCTGGCCGTCCAGCCCGGGCATGCGCGAGGCATGAGTCAACAGCGCGTCAGGTTCGACCAGGATCATCTTGCGCGTGCCTTCGAGCCAGCCGAACAGGCGCTCGCGGTCGCCCAGGGAAAGGCTCTGCGCCTCGTTCAGCAGTTCGTGGGCCTGCTCCAGCGCCTCGCCTTCACCCTTCTCCTGATAGCGGGTGCGCAACTCGTCGTAGAGCTTGGCGCGCTTGCTGCCGAGCTTTTTCACGGCCTCGCGCGCCTTGTCCTCGAAGCCCGGTTCGCGGCCGTACAGGTGGTTGAAGCGGCGTGCGATCTCGCGCGTGAATTCGACATGGGGCACCTGGTCGTCGCCGACCGGCACGCGGTTGGCGCGATAGATCAGGATGTCGGCGGCCTGCAACAGCGGATAGCCGAGAAAGCCGTAGGTCGTCAGATCCTTGTGCGACAGCTTTTCCTGCTGATCCTTGTAGGTCGGCACGCGTTCCAGCCAGCCCAGCGGCGTCATCATCGACAGCAGCAGGTGCAGTTCGGCGTGCTCGGGCACCTTGGACTGGATGAAGATGGTCGCCTGCGAGGGATCGACGCCCGCCGCCAGCCAGTCGATGACCATTTCGTAGGTATTATCGGTAATGGTGCCCGGCTCGTCGTAGGCCGTGGTCAGCGCATGCCAGTCGGCGACGAAGAAGAGGCAGGGATATTCGTGCTGGAGCTTGATCCAGTTGGCCAGTACGCCATGGTAGTGGCCGAGGTGGAGGCGCCCGGTGGGGCGCATGCCGGAAAGAACTTTTTCTGCGTACATGTCAAAAACCGAAAAGGGTTCGAATCAGGGTGTTGAACACCCGCAACAGGGGTCGCAGGATGTTATCCAGCCAACCCAGGAACAACAACGCCAGCAGGATGGGGAAACCCCAGCGTTCCAGCTGCGAAAACTTCCAGGCCGCCCGTGGCGGCAGCAGGCTCACCATGATGCGCCCGCCGTCCAGCGGCGGCAGCGGCAACAGGTTCAATACCATCAGGACGCCATTGATGCTGATGCCGACCCGCGCCATTTCCTTCAATGCTTCGGAATACATCATGGCGGGACTGCCGACAGCCAGCTTCAACACCAGAGCCCAGAACAGCGCCATGACCAGGTTCGCCGCCGGGCCAGCCGCCGCCACCCAGAGCATGTCCTGCTTGGGACGCCGCAGATTGGCAAAGTTCACCGGGACCGGCTTGGCCCAGCCGAACAACAGGCCGCCCGCCGAAACCAGCAGGATCAGCGCCGGTACCAGCAGGGTTCCCACCAGATCGACATGGCGCAACGGATTCAAACTGATGCGCCCCATCTGCCAGGCCGTCGGATCGCCGAAATGCCGCGCCGCGTAGCCGTGCGCCGCCTCGTGCAGCGTGATGGCAAAGATGATCGGCAGGGCGGAAATCGCCAGCGTCTGGATGAAATTCATGGGAATGACAGATTTTATCAGACCGGCTCATTCCAGCCCGAACGGGGCCAGGGGCCCTTGTCCTGCCCGGACGAGTTCCGGCTGGACGCCGGTCAGGTTGATGACCGTCGTCATCGCGGTGCCGCACTGGCCGGCATCGATCACCAGATCGAGCAGCTTCTCCAGATGCTGGCGGATCTCGTCGGCGTCCGCCAGCGGCGCCTCTGAACCGGGCAGGATCAGGGTCGAGGTCAGCAAGGGCTCATCGAGTTCTTCCAGCAGCGCCAGCGCCAGCGGATGGTCGGGCACGCGCAAGCCGATGGTCTTCCTCTTGGGGTGCAGCAGGCGGCGCGGCAATTCCTTGGTACCTTCCAGGATAAAGGTATAGCTGCCCGGCGTGGTGGCCTTCAGCAGGCGATACTGGCTGTTATCCACCCGCGCATAGGTGGCGATCTCGGACAAGTCGCGACACATCAGCGTGAAATGGTGACGCTCATCGACGCCGCGGATGCTGCGAATCCGATCCAGCAGCGGGGCATAGCCGGACACGCCGGCCAGCGAGTAGGCAGCGTCGGTGGGCAGCGCGATGAGGCCGCCGCTCCTGGCGATCTCGGCGGCCTGCTTGATCAGGCGCGGCTGAGGATGTTCGGGGTGAATGTGGAATAGCTGGGCCATGCAGGGACGGAAGCCTGAAGACGAAGGATGGAATTTTACCGGCCCTTTGCCCCGCCGGCATGAATGTATTCAGGGTGAAGCGATCAGAACTGGGTCCACACCGGTGTCAAATCAGGGGGCAAATCGGGGATCTTGCCCAGATCGATCCAGCTTTCGCCCGGGCCATGAAAATCCGAACCCCGTGACGCAAGAAAGCCGAACTCGCGGGCGATGCGCGAAAACTCCCGCACCTCGTCATCCTTGTTGGAGCCCGACAACACTTCTATGCCGCGTCCGCCGAGATCCTTGAAAGCGACGAACATCTCCTTCAACTCCGCCTTCGACAGCCGATAGCGGCCCGGATGGGCGATCACCGCGATACCGCCCGCACCGATGATCCAGCGCAGCGCATCCTCCAGCGTGGCCCAGGAGTGTTCGACATAGCCGGGCTTGCCTTTGGCCAGCCAGTGGTCGAACACCGACTTGACGTCCTTGACATGCCCCTGTTCGACAATAAACCGGGCGAAATGCGAACGACTGACCAGTGCCGGATTGCCGGCATGGCGCAGCGCGCCTTCGTAGGCGCCATGGATGCCGACCTTGTCCAATTCGGCGGCCATGCGCCCCGCTCGCGCGTCGCGGCCGCTCCTGACCCGCTGCAAGCCCTCCCGCAGTTCGGCATTGGCCGGATCGATGCCCAACCCGAGGATATGCACGGTCTGGTCGTCTCCCCAGGAAATCGATATCTCGACCCCGTCGACAAAGCGCAGACCGATCTCGTCCGCGGTCACCCGTGCCTCGACCAGTCCGCCGAGTTCGTCGTGATCGGTCAGGGCCAGCAGTTCGACGCCATTGTCCCGCGCCCGGCGAACGAGGTCGGCCGGGGCCAGCAGGCCGTCGGAGACGGTCGAATGGCAATGCAGATCGGCATTAAGCGACTTCATGTGGCAAAAAACTCCTCGATCAATCGTGCGACCTGCTGCGGCTGGTCATGATGCAGATTATGGCCGCAGTCCTCCACCATGACCTCCCGCACCTCGCGGAAGCAGGCCAGGCGGCTGCGGTAGTCCTCCGAATCGATCGCGAACAACTGCTTGAAAATGAAGGAGTCGTCTGCCGTCACCCAGAGTACCGGCGCCGTCACCCGCCGCCAGATCGACTTCGCCTCTTCGACGCGGTAGATGATCGGATTGACCCAGCGATGATGGGGGTCGGCGGCCTGATGGATGCCTCCCGCGCCGTCGTCCTCGCCCATGAATTCCGCAAGATAACTTGCCTTCTCCGGTGACAGGCGCGGGTTCTCCTTCTTCAGCCGTGCGGCAAACGCGGTCCGGTCGGGATAGGAACGGAAGGTCGGCGTGTCGCGCAGCTGATCCAGCCAGTTGGCGTAGCGCTCCGCGGCCTCGTCCGGCTGGTAAAGGCGCAGCCCCAGCCCTTCTAGGTTGATCAGTTTCCGGATGCGCTCGGGCCGGATGCCCGCATACAGGGTGCCCGCATTGCCGCCCAGGCTGTGCCCCACCAGACGCACCGGATCCTGCGGGGAATAGTGCAACAGCAAGGCGTCGAGATCCGCGATGTAATCGGGGAACCAGTAGGCATCGTTGTTCCATTCCGACAAGCCGAAGCCGCGCCAATCGGGGGCCACGATGCGCCAGTCTCGCTCCAGCGCATCGACCACGAACTGCCACGAGGCCGACACATCGCACCAGCCGTGCAGCAGCACCAGCAGCGGCGCCGTTTCACTGCCCCAGATGCGGACATGCAGGCGCCGGCCGCGGATCTGTAGGAATTCGGAACGACAGGTTTTCATGGCGGACATCTTACCAGTGCGTTGCGACCCGTCCGCTGCCGCGACCGATCCCGCGCTCAGTCCGGAATGACGGCGGTGGCCTCGATCTCGACGCGGGCGGCATCTTCCATCAGTCCCGCCACCTGCACCGCCGTCATGGCCGGAAAGTTGCGGCCGATGACCTCGCGATAGGCCTTGCCAAGCTGGGGATAGGCCGCCAGGTATTCGCGCTTGTCGATCACGTACCAGGTCATGCGGATGATGTGTTCAGGCCGTCCGCCGGCCTCGGCGAGAACCTCGACGATGTTCTGCAGCGCCTGCTTGGCCTGCTCGGCAAAATCGCTGGTATGAAAACGGCACTGGCTGTCCCAGCCTATCTGTCCGCCGATGACCACGGTGCGGCCGCGTGCGGCAATTCCATTCGAATAGCCCCGCGGTGCCATCCAGCCGACGGGCTGCAGTATCTGGATGCCTGGCTCGGATACGACTTCCTGCTCGCTCATCTGCAATTGAGTCTCCTCGGCGTGATTCATGTCGCGACGTTCGCGGCCGCTTCTTTCAGCAGTTCGCGGGCGATGATCAGTTTCTGCACTTCGGTGGCGCCCTCATAGATCCGCAGGGCACGGATGTCGCGGTAAAGGCGTTCGACGGGAACATCACTGACCACACCCAGGCCGCCGAAGATCTGCACCGCGGAATCGATCACCTGCTGCGCCGATTCGGTAGCCACCATCTTGGCCATCGCCGCTTCCCGCGTCACCGTCCGTCCCTGGTCGCGCAGCCAGGCCGCGCGATACACCAGCAGGGCGGAAGCGTCGATGGCGGCCGCCATGTCGGCCAGTTTGGCCTGGGTCAGCTGGAAATCGGCCAGGGTGTGGCTGAACATCTTGCGTGCCGTGGCACGCTGCACGGCCTCGTCGAGCGCCCGTCGGGCGAAGCCCAGCGCGGCGGCGGCCACGGAGGTGCGGAAGATGTCGAGTGTGCGCATCGCCAGCTTGAAGCCCTGCCCCGCCTCACCGAGTCGTTGCTTGCCCGGAATCCGGCAATGGCTGAAGCGCAGCCGCGCCAGGGGATGCGGCGCGATGACTTCGATGCGCTCGGCGATCTCCAGTCCCGGCGTACCCGCATCGACGATGAAGGCACTGATGCCGCGCGCTCCGGGCGCCTCTCCGGTGCGGGCGAACACCACGTAGAAATCGGCAATACCGCCGTTCGAAATCCAGGTCTTTTCGCCGTTGAGGACATAACCGTCGCCGTCCGGGTGCGCGGCGCAGGCCATCGCGCCCACGTCCGAACCGGCCTCCGGTTCGGACAGGGCGAAGGCGGCAACGGCCGAACCAGCGGCAACGCGCGGCAGGTAATTGCGCTTCTGCGCGTCGCTGCCGTGCAGCGTGATGGCGCCGCTGCCAAGGCCCTGCATGGCAAAAGCGAAGTCGGCCAGGCCCGAGTGGCGCGCCAGCGTCTCGCGGATCAGGCAGATCGCGCGCGTGTCGATGGTCTCGGCGCTGCCGCCCCAGTCCTTGCCACCGACGGCATGGCGGATCCAGTTCGCGGCGCCCAGCCTGCGCACGAGGGCGATGCAGGCCTCATCGGTTTCCTGACCGCGCGCATGCGGTGTGTCATGAATGTTCTGCTGCGCCCAGCGTTCAAGTTCGAGCGCCAGCGCCCGATGGCGGGGCTCGAGAAACGGCCAGTCGAGGTAGCTCGTGTCGGCCACGCTCAATCTCCCTCGAACACAGGCTTCTGCTTGGCGACGAAGGCGTGGTAGGCGCGATGGAAGTCGTTGGTCGCCATGCAGATGGCCTGGGCCTGGGCCTCGGCCTCGATGGCCTCGTCGACGCCCATGTTCCATTCCTGCTGCAGCATCTTCTTGGTCATGCCGTGGGCGAAGGTCGGCCCGGTCGCCAGGTCCTGCGCCAGCTTCAGCGCGTCGGCAAGCAGGACGTCCGGGTCGCACAGACGATTGAAAAAACCCCAGCGCTCACCCTCCTCGCCGCCCATGGCGCGGCCGGTCATCAGCAGTTCGCTGGCGCGGCCCTGGCCGATCATGCGCGGCAGCATGGCGCAGGCGCCCATGTCGCAACCGGCGAGGCCGACGCACGAGAACAGGAAGGCGGTCTTCGCGCGCGCCGTGCCCAGGCGCAGGTCGGAGCCCAGCGCCAGCAAGGCGCCGGCGCCGGCGCAGATGCCGTCGATGGCGGCGATCACCGGCTGCGGGCAGGCGCGCATGGCCTTGATCACGTCGCCCGTCATGCGGGTGAAGGCGAGCAGGCCGGGCATGTCGAGTTGGGTCAGCGGGCCGATGATGTCGTGCACGTCGCCGCCGGAGCAGAAGTTGCCGCCCTCGCCGCTCAGCACCACCGTGCGGACATCGGTGGCGTAGGCCAGGTTGCGGAACAGGTCGCGCAGTTCGGCGTAGGAATCGAAGGTCAGCGGATTCTTGCGTTCGGGGCGGTTGAGCGTGATCAGCGCTACGCTGCCCTCCATGCGGTAGCTGAAGTGGCGCGCCTGATAGGCCTGCAAGTTCTGCCGGTTGCCCGGCAGCTGGTGGGGTTTGCCCGCTAGGTGTTTCATGCTCAGTCCTCCGTGAGATCTTCGGCGTCGACCGTTGGTTCTTCAGGCGACCAGTGCGAGCTGCGCCGCGCGCTCCAGATTGCGTTCAAGCTGGATCTTGCCGCCCTGGTAAGGCTTGGGCCAGAACACGTCCTTGACACCCTGCTCGGCGGCGGCGTGCAGCGTCCATGCCGGGTCCGCCAGATGCGGTCGCGCCAGCGCACAAAGGTCGGCACGACCGGCGGCGATGATGGTGTTGACGTGGTCGGCCTCGAAGATGTTGCCCACCGCGATGGTCGGCACGTCGAGTTCGTTGCGGATCTGGTCGGAGAAAGGCACCTGGAACATGCGGCCGTAAACCGGAGCCTCATCCTTGCTGACCTGGCCCGACGAAACGTGGATGATGTCGGCGCCGGCCGTCTTGAACAGCCTGGCCACCTCGACCGAATCGTCGGGCGTGATGCCGCCGGGCACCCAGTCGTGGGCGGAAATGCGCACCGACATGGGCTTGTCCGCAGGCCAGGCTTCGCGCATGGCCTGGAACACTTCCAGCGGATAGCGGCAGCGGTTCTCCAGGCTGCCGCCATACTCGTCCGCCCGCTGATTGGTCAGCGGCGAGATGAAGGACGACATCAGGTAGCCGTGCGCGGCATGGAATTCCACCATGTCAAAGTCGGCGCCGGCGGCACGGCGCGTTGCGGCGACGAAATCGGCCTTGACCCGGTCCATGTCGGCGCGCGTCATCTCGCGCGGAATTTGCGAGACGCCGGAAACGTAGGGCAGCGGCGACGGCGCGATCAGCGGCCAGTTGCCCGTGTCGAGCGGCTGATCGATGCCGTCCCAGGCCAGTTTGGTCGAGCCCTTGCGCCCGGCGTGGCCGATCTGCAACGCCATCCTGGCCTGGCTGTTGGCATGGACGAAATCGACGATGCGTTTCCAGGCAGCGGTTTGCGCGTCGTTCCAGATGCCGGCGCATCCCGGGCTGATGCGGGCATCGGCGGAAACGCAGCTCATCTCGGTCATCACCAGTGCCGCACCGCCGAGGCCGCGCGCCGTGTAATGCTGGAAATGAAAATCGCCGGGCATGCCGTCGGTCGCCGAGTAGGTACACATCGGCGACACCACGACGCGGTTGCCCAGCGTCATATTGCGTAACTTGAAGGGGGTGAACATCGGCGGCACCGGCGTCGCGCCGGGTGGAGTCGCGACGCCGCAGCGCGCGGCAAACCAGCGGTCGAAATCATCGGTGTAGGCCGGATCGCGCAGCTTCTGGTTGGCATGACCGACGCGCTGACTGCCGGTGAGCACGGCAAAGGCGAACTGCTCGGGCTCCATGCCGACATAGCGATCGACTTCCTCGAACCAGGTCATGCGGTTGCGTGCCGCGCTCTGCAGCTTGAGCGCCTCGATCTCGCGCTCGGACTGGTAGCGCGCCAGGCGGCTCGGCACGTCGCCTTCGGTGCTGTTCAGCACCTTGACCAGGGCCCGTGCATCTTCCATCGCCAGCTTGGTGCCGGAGCCGATGGTGAAATGCGCCGTATGCGCGGCGTCACCCAGCAGCACGATGTTGTCCTTGAACCAGCGCTCGCAGAGCACACGGTTGAATTTCAGCCATACCGCCGAGCCACGCAGGTGACGCGCGTTGGAGACCAGGCGGGCGCCTTTGAGCATGTCGGCGAACAACTCCTCGCAAAAGGCGATCGACTGGTCCGGGTCCATCTTGTCGATACCGGCCTTGAGCCAGGTCTCCTCCGGAGTCTCGACGATGAAGGTGGCCCATTCCTCGTTGAACTGGTAGGCATGCAGGTTGAACCAGCCCCAGGGCGTTTCCTTGAAGCCGAAGGTGAAGGCATCGAGCTTGATCCTGGTGCCGAGCCAGATGAAGCGGTTTTTGCGCACATCGATGCGCGGATTGAAATGGCTCTCGTACTTGCTGCGGGTCGTCGAATTGACGCCGTCGGCACCGATGACCAGGTCGTATTCGCGTGAATAGTCGTCCGGATCCTTGAATTCGGTTTCGAATTTCAGGTGCACGCCGAGTTCCCTGGCTCGGGCCTGGAAGATCTGCAGCAGTTTGAGCCGCCCGATGCCGCAGAAGCCGTGGCCGCCGGACACCATGCGCCGACCCTTGAAAAAGACGTCGACGTCGTCCCAGTGATGGAAATTGCGCTCGATCTCGGCGACGACCTGGGGATCGTCCTCGCGGAAACCGTCCATGGTCATGTCGGAAAACACGATGCCCCAGCCGAAGGTGCTGTCCGCCTGATTGCGCTCGATCACGGTAATGTCGCTGGCCGGATTCGCCTGCTTCATCAGGATCGAGAAATACAAGCCCGCGGGGCCTCCGCCCAGACATACGATGCGCATTGCCATCTCCTTAGCCAGCAGATTTACGTTAATTTATTTTATTTTAGGTCTAAACTATTTTTGCTGTCAAGCTGCGCCCGAATCCTATTCCGAAACAGGGCACTGCGACCGCTTTGGCATCGCACCCGGCTAGCCCGCTCGAAGGCGTATTTTCATCGAATACAATACTGGCTCCCGGTTGGTCCCGACGCTCTTACCTTCCCGCCCCTCCCTGATCTGACATGAAAACCCTGTTCGTTACCGGCGGTGCCGGCTTCATCGGCTCGGCACTGATTCGCCTGCTGATCGCCGAAAGCGACTGGCATATTGTCAATATCGACAAGCTGACCTACGCCGGCAATCTCGAATCCCTGGCCGACCTTGGCGACCCGAAACGCCACATCTTCAGCCGCACCGACATCTGCGACCGCGCGGCGCTGGACGAGCTGTTCATCGACCACCAACCGGCCGGCGTGATTCACCTTGCCGCCGAATCGCATGTCGACCGCTCGATCCACGGCCCCGGCGACTTCATCGAGACCAACATCAAGGGCACCTACACCCTGCTCGAAGCGGCGCGCGCTTACTGGTCTGCGCTCGAACCGCAGGGACGAACGGACTTCCGCTTCCACCATGTGTCGACAGACGAAGTCTTCGGCTCGCTGGGCGACTCCGGAGTGTTCGTCGAAACCAGCCCCTACCAGCCGAATTCGCCCTACTCGGCCTCGAAGGCGGCTGCCGACCACCTGGTGCGCGCCTGGCATCACACCTACGGCCTGCCGACGGTGATGACGAACTGCTCGAACAACTACGGCCCCTGCCAGTTCCCGGAAAAGCTGATCCCGCTGATGATCCACAACGCGGTCTCGGACAAGCCGCTGCCGATCTACGGCAAGGGCGACAACGTGCGCGACTGGCTGTATGTCGATGACCACGCACGCGCCCTGCGCCTGGTTTTCGAGCGCGGCGCGGTGGGCGAGACCTACAACATCGGCGGCCATAACGAGAAGACCAACCTCGAGGTGGTCGACACCCTGTGCGCCCTGCTCGACGAACTGAAGCCCCGCGCCAACGGCAAACGCTACCGCGAACAGAAAATCTCGGTGACGGACCGTCCGGGCCACGACAAGCGCTACGCCATCGACGCCGGCAAGATCGAGCGCGAACTGGGCTGGACGCCGCAGGAAAGCTTCGAGACCGGCATGAGGAAGACCGTGCAGTGGTACCTGGACCACGCCGACTGGGTCGCGCATGTCGTTTCCGGCGAATACCGGCAATGGATGGAGCGCAATTACGGAGACCGAACATGAGCCAGCCGCCAAGCACCAGAGGCATCATCCTCGCCGGCGGCTCCGGCACCCGACTGCATCCGGTAACCCTGGCTGTGTCCAAGCAATTGCTGCCGATCTACGACAAGCCGATGATCTACTACCCGCTGACCACGCTGATGCTGGCCGGCATCCGCGAGATCCTGCTGATCTCGACGCCGCTCGATACGCCGCGCTTCGAGCAGCTGCTGGGCGACGGGTCGCAATGGGGCCTGGCGATCAAGTACGCGGTGCAGCCCAGCCCCGACGGCCTGGCGCAGGCCTTCATCATCGGCCGCGATTTCATCGGCGACCGCCCGTCGGCCCTGATACTGGGCGACAACCTGTTCTACGGCCATGATTTCGCCCAGCAATTGCAGGGGGCGGCCGGAGATGGGTCAGGAGTCGGCGCCACGGTGTTCGCCTATGCGGTAAGTGATCCCGAGCGCTACGGCGTGGTCGAGTTCGATGCCGCGGGGCGTGCCATCAGCATCGAGGAGAAACCCAAGTCGCCAAAGTCGCGCTACGCCGTGACCGGCCTGTATTTCTACGACAACCAGGTCTGCGACATCGCCGCAAATCTGAAGCCTTCGCCGCGCGGCGAACTGGAGATCACCGACCTCAACCGGATCTACCTCGAAAAGGGCCAGCTCAAGGTCGAGATCATGGGCCGCGGCATGGCCTGGCTCGACACCGGCACCCACGAATCGCTGCTCGAAGCCGGCCAGTTCATCGAGGTCATCGAAAAGCGCCAGGGCCTCAAGGTCGCCTGCCCCGAAGAAGTCGCCTGGCGGCAAAAATGGATCAGCGATGCGCAGCTGGCCAAGCTGGCCAAACCGCTGGGCAAGAGCCAGTACGGTCACTATCTGCAGAGCCTGCTGACACATGGAGTGCAGGGATGAAAATCATTCCCACGTCGATCCCGGACATACTGCTGCTGGAGCCCAAGGTATTCGGCGACGACCGCGGCTTCTTCTACGAGAGCTGGAACAAGCGGACCCTGGCCGAACTCGGCATTGCCGCCGACTTCGTGCAGGACAACCACTCGAAATCGCAGAAGAATGTGCTGCGCGGCTTGCATTACCAGATAGAGCATGCCCAGGGTAAGCTGGTCCGCGTCACGGCCGGTGCCGTGTATGACGTGGCCGTAGACCTGCGTCGCTCCTCGCCGAGCTTCGGCCAGTGGGTCGGCTTTACCTTGTCGGCCGAGGACAAACGCCTGGCCTGGATTCCGCCGGGCTTCGCCCACGGCTTCTGTGTCACGTCCGACTCGGCCGAGTTCCTCTACAAGACCACCGACTACTACAGCCCGGCGCACGAACGCACGCTGTTGTGGAACGATCCGCAACTTGCAATACCCTGGCCGCTGACCGGCGAGCCGTTGCTGGCAGCCAAGGACCTTGCCGGCATACCTCTCGGCCGCGCCGAAACCTTCGCATGAAGATCCTGCTTGCCGGTTGCACCGGCCAACTCGGCCGCGAATTGAAGCGCTCGCTGGCCTGCCTCGGCGAGGTGGTCGCCCGCGACCGTCACAGACTCGACCTCGCCCAGCCCGACAGCCTGCGCGCCGCAGTGCGCGCCATGGCCCCGACGGTGATCGTCAACGCCGCCGCCTACACCGCCGTCGACAAGGCCGAAACCGAGCCGACCGTGGCCGACGCCATCAACGCCGTGGCGCCCGGCATCCTCGCCGAGGAAGCGCAGCGCCTGAACGCGCTGCTGATCCACTATTCGACCGACTACGTTTTCGATGGCCGCAAGGCCACGGCGTACACGGAAGACGACACCCCGGCGCCCCTGTCCGCCTATGGTCGCAGCAAGCTCGCCGGCGAACGGGCGATCGCCGCTTCGGGCGCCCGCCACCTGATCTTTCGTACCAGCTGGGTGTATGGCCTGCATGGAACGAACTTCATGAAGACCATGCTGCGCCTGGGCAGAGAACGCGACGAATTGCGCGTGGTCGGCGACCAGGTCGGCGCGCCGACCTGGACCCGCCACCTGGCAGATGTCGCAGCTCTGGCCCTCGCCCGCAAGGAAATCCCCGATGGCTTGTATCACCTCGCTGCCGCCGGTGAAACCAGCTGGCACGGCTATGCCGAAGCCATCTTCACCGAGGCGCAACGGAGCGGCTTGATGGACAAGTCGCCCGTGGTTCACCGTATCGCCAGCGCCGACTATCCGCTGCCCGCGGCGCGCCCGGCCAACTCGCGGCTGGATTGCACGAAATTCCGGCGCGATTTCGACCTGGCCCTGCCCGACTGGCGCAGCGGGCTGGCCGATTGCCTCGCCGACGCACGCTTCTGAACATTCAAACCATAAATAAAATGGCTGTCACCCCCACCTACGACGAATCCTCCTTCCGCGTCCTCAAGGGACTGGAACCGGTGCGCGAGCGCCCCGGCATGTACACCCGCACCGACTCGCCGGCGCACATCATCCAGGAAGTCATCGACAACTCCGCCGACGAAGCGCTCGGCGGACACGCGAAAAACCTCCACGTGCTGCTGCATCTGGACGGCTCGATCACGGTCACCGACGACGGCCGCGGCATTCCGGTCGGCCTGCATCCCGACGAGAAGATTCCCGTCGTGGTGCTGGCCTTCACGCGGCTGCACGCCGGCGGCAAGTTCGACAAGAGCACGGGCAATTCGGCCTACGCCTTCTCCGGCGGCCTGCATGGCGTCGGGGTCGCCGTCACCAATGCGCTGTCGACGCGCGTCTCGGTCGAAGTGCGGCGCGAAGGAAAGATCTGGGCCATCGAGTTTTCCGGTGGCGGTGAAAAAATCGGTCTGCTGACGGAAATGGGCAGTTGCGGCCGCCAGAGCGGCACCCGGGTGCGCGTCTGGCCCGATCCGAAATACTTCGACGCGCCCAAGGTGCCGCCCGCCGAACTGGAACGCCTGCTGCGTTCCAAGGCCGTGCTGCTGCCCGGGGTCAAGGTGCGCCTCGACATCGAGCAGGCCGACGGCAGCGTCCAATCCAAGACCTGGAGCTACCCCACCGGCCTCGCCGGCTACCTGACGGAACAGGCCGGCAATGCCGAAGCGGTCGCCCCACTCTATGCCGCCGAAAAATATGCCGACGCCGACCATGCCGATTTCGCGCCCGGCGAAGGCGCGGCCTGGGCCATCGGCTGGCATGTCGAGCCGGTCGCCTCCGAGTCCTTCGTCAACCTGATTCCGACCGTGGCCGGCGGCACTCATGAGGCCGGCCTGCGCGCCGGCGTCTTCGAAGCGGTAAAGTCCTTCATCGAACACCGGGCGCTCCTGCCGCGCGGCATCAAGCTGCAGCAGGACGATGTCTGCGCGCGCATGGCCTACGTGCTGTCGGCCCGCATCCTCGATCCGCAGTTCCAGGGCCAGGTCAAGGAAAAGCTCAATTCGCGCGAAGCGGTGAAGCTGGTGTCGAGCATGATCCGCGACCCCTTCGAGATCTGGCTCAACCAGCATGTCGAGGCCGGCAAGGCCATCGCCGAACTCTCGATCAAGCAGGCCCTGGCGCGGCAGAAGAATGCGCAGAAGGTCGAGAAGCGCAAGCAGTCCGGCGTCGCCGTGCTGCCGGGCAAGCTCTCCGACTGCGAATCGACCGACATCGCCGAAAACGAGCTGTTCCTGGTCGAGGGCGATTCGGCCGGCGGTTCGGCCAAGATGGCGCGCAACAAGGAAACCCAGGCCATCCTGCCGCTGCGCGGCAAGGTGCTCAACTCCTGGGAAGTCGAGGCCGGGCGCCTGTTCGCCAACAACGAAATCCACGACATCGCCGTGGCGCTGGGCGTCGATCCGCACACGGCCGATGTCGTGCCGGACCTGTCCAACCTGCGCTACGGCAAGCTGATCATCATGTCGGATGCCGACGTCGACGGCGCCCACATCCAGACCCTGCTGCTGACCCTGTTCTACCGCCACTTCCCGGCCCTGATCCGCCACGGCCACATCTACATCGCGCAGCCGCCGCTGTATCGCATCGACGTCCCGGCCTCGGGCAAGAAGCGCCCGGCACGCCGGCTGTATGCGCTGGACGAGGGCGAGCTGGTCGCCATCAAGGATCGCCTGATCAAGGAAGGCATCCGCGAAGACGCCGTCGAAGTCGGCCGCTTCAAGGGCCTGGGCGAAATGAACCCCGACCAGCTGCGGGAAACCGCCATGGCGCCGGCCACGCGCCGCGTGGTGCCGGTCACCGACCTGCCCGAGGCCGATGCCAGCACCCTGAAACTCTTCAACCTGCTGATGGGCAAGGGCGAGGCTTCCTCGCGCCGCGCCTGGATGGAAGAAAAGGGCCACCTGATCGAAGCCGACATTTGATCATCCGCCCCGGTACACATCATGAATAACGAAACCCCCGACCTGTTCGACGAGCCCACCATCGTCAGCCCCACCGACGCAAGCCTGGCCAGCCTGCCGCCACCACCCGCCGTGCCGCCGGCGCCGACTCTCTTTTCCGGCAGCGGCGACGACGGTTCGTTGCCGCTCGCCGGCTACGCCGAGCGCGCCTACCTCGCCTATGCCATGAGCGTGGTGCGGGCGCGCGCCCTGCCGCAGGTGGAAGACGGCCTGAAGCCGGTGCAGCGGCGCATCCTGCACGCCATGAACGAGATGCGCCTGGCCGCCAGCGCCAAGCACGTCAAGAGCGCGCGCGTGGTCGGCGACGTGATCGGCAAGTACCACCCGCACGGCGATACCAGCGTCTATGACGCCATGGTGCGCGTGGCGCAGGACTTCACGCTGCGCTATCCGCTGGTCGACGGCCAGGGCAACTTCGGCTCGCGCGACGGCGACGGCGCCGCGGCGATGCGCTACACGGAATGCCGCCTGACGCCCTTCGCTGATCTGCTGCTGGGCGAAATCGATCGCGGCACGGTGGATTTCATCGCCAACTACGACGGTTCGATGACCGAGCCGCAGCTGATGCCGGCGCGCCTGCCGGTGGTGCTGCTCAACGGTGCCTCCGGCATCGCGGTCGGCATGGCCACCGAGATTCCGCCGCACAACCTGCGCGAAGTCGCCGAAGCGGCGCGCCTGCTGATCAAGAAGCCCGAGGCAGTGCTCGAAGAAATCCTGGCGGTGCTGCCCGGACCGGATTTCCCCGGCGGCGGCCAGCTGATCTCGACCCCGGCCGACATCCGCGACGCCTACGCCAATGGCCGCGGGTCCTTGCGCATGCGCGCCCGTTGGCGCATCGAGGAACTCGCACGCGGCCAGTGGCGCGTCATCGTGTACGAACTGCCGCACGGCGTTTCGGTGTCGCAGGTGCTGTCGGAAATCGAAGGCCTGACCAACCCGCAGCCGCGCGCCGGCAAGAAGGACGTCAGCCAGGAACAGAAGAACCTCAAGGCGCTGCTGCTCGGCGTGCTCGACAGCGTGCGCGACGAATCCAGCGACCAGCAGGCGGTGCGCATCATGCTCGAACCGAAGAGCTCGCGCATCCCGCAGGACGAATTCATGGCCGTGCTGCTGGCGCACACCAGCCTCGAAGCCAGCGTCTCGGTGAACCTGACCATGGTCGGCCGCGACGGCCGGCCGCAGCAGAAGAACCTGCTGACCATTCTTCGCGAATGGATCGAGTTCCGCTTCGCCACCGTCGAGCGCCGCACCCGGCACCGCCTGGCCGAAGTGCTGCGCCGCGTGCACATCCTCGAGGGCCGCATGACGGTGTTCCTGCGCATCGACGAAGTCATCCGCTGCATTCGCGAATCCGACGAGCCCAAGCCGGACCTGATGGCGCGTTTCGGCCTGACCGAGATCCAGGCCGAGGACATCCTCGAAATCCGCCTGCGCCAGTTGGCACGCCTCGAAGGCATCCGCATCGAGAAGGAACTCGGCGACCTGCGCACCGAGCACGGCCAATTGACCAAGCTGCTCGACTCGCGCAACGAGTTGACCAAGCTGATCCAGAAGGAGATCAGCGAGGACGCCAAGCGTTTCGGCGACGATCGCCGCACCCTGATGGAAGCCGTGACGCCGATCACGCAGGGCGAGATTGCGGTACCCGACGAACCGGTGACGGTGATCATCTCGAAGAACGGCTGGGTGCGCTCGCGCCAGGGCCATGGCATCGACCCGGCAAGCATCACCTACAAGACCGGCGACTTCCCCTGGCTGGTGGCCGAGACGCGCACGGTGTGGCCGCTGATCGTGATCGACGGCAACGGCCGCAGCTACAGCACGAGAGTCTCCGACCTCCCGGGCGGCCGCGGCGACGGCACACCGTTGAACACCATGATCGAGTTCCAGGAAGGCGGCAAGCTGGCGCAAGTGCTGACCGCCGCACCGGAAAGCAAGTATCTGGTGGCCGGATCGAACGGCTACGGCTTTGTCGCCAGCGTCGCCGACATGGTCGCCCGCAACAAGGCCGGCAAGGCTTTCCTGGCCCTGGACAAGGGCGAGAAGCCTCTGTCGCCGGCACCGGTGGCCGGCGACAGCGTTGCAGTCCTCACCCAGGGTGGCCGGCTCCTGCTGTTCCCGCTGGCGGAACTCAAGGAAATGGCCAAGGGCAAGGGACTGATGCTGATCGACCTGACCAAGAACGATGAAGTCGTCGGTGTCGCCGTCAGCGGCGGCGAGACGCTGCTGATCGGCGGCAGCGGGCGCGGCGGCAAACCTGTCCAGCAGCCTCTGGATGCCCGTGCCCAGGCCGCTTTCCGCGGAACCCGGGCAAGGCGCGGGCAGGAAATCCCCTTCAAACTAAAACCCGCAAGCCTGACATTGACAATCAATCATTGATGCTAGAATCTTCAAGAAAGTGGCCTGCCGGTGTTAGCTTGCGGCCTTCCCGGATGGTTGCCGTACACGGAGAATAAAAAATGCTGTTCATCCTCTACTACATCGTCGCCATCGTTGTGCTCGTCATGCATTTCACGGGAATACTGGCCCGCTATAACATCGAATGGCTGATTCTGGTGCTCGCCGTGACGGTATTCCCGGCCGTCATCTACCTCTAGCGGCTTTTGCTTGCCGCTGCCCCCTGATTCGCCGTTGCATCAGCGCCGACTTTCCCGGACGTCAGCGCCGGATTGACCTCAGCAGTGGCGAACGATGATGTCTTTGACCTGATCCACCGCCGCGTCGACCACCTCGACTTTCTGCGGCAAATCCTCGATCCCTTCCAGTTCCACCGGGCGCACCGGATCGCACCCCAGCGCCTCGCGTATCGTTTCGGCAAACTTCACCGGCTGCGCGGTTTCCAGCACGATCATCGGCACGCCGGCGACACGATGCTCCCGCGCCACTTTCACGCCATCGGCCGTATGCGTGTCTATCATCAGCCCGTAACGCTCCCAGACATCGCGTATCGTCGCCAGGCGATCGGCGTGTGAACTGCTGCCGGAAACAAAACCATAGGACATCAGGCGCGCCGCAAACGGGCCTTCTGCCAGGCTGAAACTGCCGCCGGCATCGACTTCGCGCCACAGTTGGCGCACGATGGCCGCATCGCGACCGACCAGGTCGAAAATGAAGCGCTCGAAATTCGAGGCCTTGGAAATATCCATCGACGGGCTGGAGGTGACGTGCGTTTCAGCCGTGGTCCTGGGCCGATAGACGCCGCTGCGGAAGAATTCGTCGAGCACGTCGTTCTCGTTGGTGGCCAGCACCAGGCGGACGATGGGCAGCCCCATCATGCGGGCAATGTGGCCGGCGCAGATGTTGCCGAAGTTTCCCGACGGAACGGCAAAAGCCACTTCTTTCCGGCTCGAGCCGGTCGCCTCGAACCAGCCCTTGAAGTAATACACCACCTGCGCCATGACCCGCGCCCAGTTGATCGAATTCACCGCCCCAATCTTGTACTTCGCCTTGAACGCGGCGTCATTGGATACGGCCTTGACGATGTCCTGGGCGTCATCGAACATGCCGCGCACGGCGATGTTGAAAATGTTCGCATCCTGCAGGGAATACATCTGTGCGCGCTGGAAGGCGCTCATGCGGCCTTCGGGCGAGAGCATGAAGACGCGGACATTGTGCTTGCCGCGCATCGCATATTCGGCCGCCGACCCGGTATCGCCCGAGGTCGCGCCAAGGATGTTGATGGTCTCGCCACGCCGGTCGAGCACATATTCGAACAGGTTGCCGAGGAGCTGCATGGCCATGTCCTTGAAGGCCAGCGTCGGCCCGTTGGACAGTTCCAGGAGGTGGAATTCGGCTTCCAGCGAGGTCAGCGGCACGATGTCCGCGGCCTTCGCCGGATCGCGGCTCCAGCGATAAGTTTGCGCCGTGTAGGTCCTGTCGCAAATCGCCTTGAGGTCAGCCTCCGGGATATCGGTAACGAACAGGCTCAGGATGCGAAACGCCAGCTCCGCATAGGACAGGCTGCGCCATTCCTCGAGCCGGTCGGCCACCTGCGGATAGCTTTCCGGCAGGTAGAGCCCGCCGTCGGGCGCCAGGCCGCCGAGCAGGATGTCGCAGAACTCCTGCGGCTCGGCGCCACCGCGCGTCGAAATGTATTTCATGACAGAACCTGTAAAGAAATCGTCGCGAGCAGGCCGGAGTGCAAGGCGCGAGGGAGCGAACGACGACACATATCAATTGGATAGGGGAGGAGTGAGCGACCGAGCAACGCCGCAATCCGGTCGCGCAGCAGATTTATTCACGGGTTCTCAGCCCAGTTCTTCCATGCGCAGGCGAATCACCTTCTTCTTCACCACCGGCAGCGCCTCGATTTTCACGATGGCGGCATCGACGTTCTTCTCGCGCGTAACGTGGGTCAGCATGATGATGTCGGTCTGCGATTCACCTTCCGCCGGTTCGCGCTGGATCATGGCGTCGATGGAAATCTGCTGGTCGGCCAGGATGCGCGTGATGTCGGCCAGCACCCCCGGCTTGTCCTCGACGCGCAGGCGCAGGTAGTAGCTGGTTTCGACCTCGGACATGGGCAGGATAGGCGTGTCCTCGACCGCGCCCGGCTGGAAAGCCAGATGCGGCACGCGATGCTCGGGGTCGGCCGTGTGCATGCGCGTCACGTCGACCAGGTCGGCGATGACCGCCGAGGCGGTCGGCTCGGCGCCGGCGCCCTTGCCGTAGTAGAGCGTGGCGCCGACGGCGTCGCCCTGCACCAGCACGGCATTCATGGCGCCCTCGACATTGGCGATCAGGCGCTTGGCCGGGATCAGGGTCGGATGCACGCGCAGTTCGACGCCATCAGGACGACGGCGCGTGATGCCGAGCAGCTTGATGCGGTAACCGAGCTGTTCGGCGTATTTGATGTCGTCGGCATCGAGCTGGCTGATGCCCTCGATGTGCGCCTTGTCGAACTGCATCGGTATGCCGAAGGCCAGCGCCGAGAGGATGGTGATCTTGTGTGCGGCATCGACGCCTTCGATGTCGAAGGTCGGATCGGCCTCGGCATAGCCCAGGCGCTGCGCTTCCTTGAGCACGACGTCGAAGGGCAGGCCCTTGTCGCGCATCTCGGACAGGATGAAGTTGGTGGTGCCGTTGATGATGCCGGCGATCCACTGGATGCGGTTGGCGGTGAGGCCTTCGCGCACGGCCTTGATGATCGGAATGCCGCCGGCCACGGCCGCCTCGAAGGCAACCATGACGCCATTCTTGTGCGCGGCGGCGAAGATCTCGTTGCCATGCACGGCCAGCAAGGCCTTGTTGGCCGTCACCACGTGTTTGCCGTTGGCGATGGCCTTCAACACCAGTTCCTTGGCGATGCCGTAACCGCCGATCAGCTCGATGACGATGTCGATCTCGGGGTCGCCGACCACGGCGAAGGCGTCGTCGGTCACCTGGGCGCGGCCGGCGGTGACCTGGCGCGCCAGTTCGAGGTTCTTGTCCGCCACCTTGGTGATGCGGATCGGGCGCCCGGCGCGGCGGGTGATCTCGGCCTCGTTGCGGGCCAGTACGTTGAAAGTGCCGCCACCGACGGTGCCGATGCCAAGCAGTCCTACATTGATGGGTTTCATTTCGGGGTTTCCTAGAATGCAGACGACGGGTCGCTGCCGGCCGGATCACGGGAGCGCATCGCGCCCCGGCAAAACCGCCGACCGCGCGCGTTCACTCTTTGCCATGGCGCTTGCGATAGCCGTCGAGAAAGCGCGCGATACGGCCTATGGCCTCGCGCAGGTCGTCCTCGTGCGGCAGGAAAACCAGGCGGAAATGGTCGGGATGCGGCCAGTTGAAGCCCGTGCCCTGTACCAGCAGGACCTTTTCCGCCACCAGAAGTTCGGAGATGAACTCCTGGTCGTCGATGATCGGATACAGCTTGGGATCGAGGCGCGGGAACATGTACAGCGTCGCCTTGGGCTTGACGCAGCTGACGCCGGGAATCGCCGTGATCAGTTCGTGGGCGATGTCGCGCTGGCGGCACATGCGGCCACCCGGTGCCACCAGGTCGTCGATGCTCTGGTAACCGCCCAGCGCCGTCTGTATGCCCCACTGCCCCGGCACGTTGGCACACAGGCGCATCGAAGCCAGCATGTCGAGGCCTTCGATGTAGTCGCGCGCGTGCGTCTTCTCGCCCGACACGATCATCCAGCCGGCGCGATAGCCGCAGGAGCGGTAATTCTTCGACAGGCCATTGAAGGTGATCGTCAGCACGTCCTCCGACAGGGCCGCGATCGAGGTGTGGGTGACGCCGTCGTAGAGCACCTTGTCATAGACCTCGTCGGCATAGATGATCAGATCGTTCTGCCGGGCGATCTCGATGATTTCCTTCAGCACTTCGTCCGGATACAGGGCCCCGGTCGGGTTGTTGGGATTGATGATGACGATGGCCCGCGTCTGCGGCGTGATCTTGGCGCGAATATCGGCCATGTCGGGCAGCCAGCCGGCACCCTCGTCGCACAGGTAGTGGCGCGGCGTGCCGCCCGACAGGCTCACCGCGGCCGTCCACAGCGGGTAGTCCGGCGCCGGCACCAGGACTTCGTCACCGGTATCGAGCAGCGCATTCATGGCCATCACGATCAGTTCGGACACGCCGTTGCCGATATAGATGTCCTCGATGGTCACGCCCTTGATGTGCTTCTGCTGCGAGTAATGCATCACCGCCTTGCGCGCCGAGAATATGCCTTTCGAATCGACATAGCCGGCCGCATTCGGCAGGTTGCGGATCATGTCCTGCTGGATTTCCTCGGGAGAATCGAAGCCGAAGGCGGCGAGATTGCCGATGTTCAGCTTGATGATCTTGTGGCCGTCCTCTTCCATCTGCCGCGCACGGGCCAGCACGGGTCCGCGAATGTCGTAGCAGACGTTATTGAGTTTGGCGGATTTGTTCACGGGCTGCATCAGCAACCGTCCTTTCTGCATGAGGCCGACCAAAAGCAGCTGCTGTCGGCAAATGTATAATGTTACCGAAGCCCATGCTGCACCGCAAATCCAGATTTGATGCGGCTTGCGGCCGCTCCCCCGCCTCCGTCCGATCTGCCTGTCCTTTGCCGAATTTGCCGCCCGAATGAAGCTGCACTCCTCAGTCACCGCCGGACTGCTTTCAATCACCGCCTACGATTCCGGGTACATTGCCGTCAATGGTCACCGGTTGACCAAGAGTTTCCTCCTGACGCCGCAACGACTGATCGAGGGCTGGCCCCCGGCGTCGTTCGACAGCCTGACCGAAACCGACCTGCTGGCAGTCGCCAAGCTCGACTGCCCCATTGTCCTGCTCGGCACCGGAGCGCGCCAGCGCTTTCCTGCCCGCGCCCTGATGCGCCCCCTGATCGAGCGACGGGTCGGCGTCGAAGTCATGGACAGCCATGCCGCCTGCCGCACCTACAACATCCTCATGGCCGAAGGGCGCGAGGTCGCCGCCGCCATGATCATCGAAAGCGCCGACTGACCCGGCACGGCATATGCCCATCGCTTGTTTGCCGGGTGCAACGGGAGGATTCTGCGGCTCCTCGGGGTAGAATTGGCGGGTTTGGCGCCGGTATCCGCCTCCTCTCTTGGCCGCCAAATCAACGCAATCCCTGGAACCCCGGCACTATCCCTGTCATGAAGAAGACCTGCATCCCCGGCATCAATGGCTTCATCCGCCATCACCCGTCCCAGCACATTCTGAATACCCACGGCAAGCCGAGGGCTTGAAATCCCGATGAAGCTCTCCCTCAAAATCGACGTCGATACCTGGCGCGGCACCCAGCAGGGAGTGCCCCACCTGGTGGAGATTTTGCGCCGGCAGCAGGCGGACGCCAGTTTCCTCTTCTCGCTCGGCCCCGATCACACCGGCCGCGCCATCAGGCGCGCCTTTCGCCCCGGATTCATGAAAGGTCGGTCGCACACCTCGGTGGTCGCGCGTTACGGCATCAAGACGCTGATGTACGGTACCCTGCTGCCGGGCCCGGATATCGGGCGCCGCGGCGCCGACATCATGCGCGCGACGCGCGACGCCGGCTTCGAGACGGCAATCCACTGCTGGGACCACGTCAAATGGCAGGACGGCATCGAAAAAGCCAATTCGGCGTGGACTGAAATCGAAATGCGGCGGGCGCACGACCGCTATATCGAGATATTCGGCAACGCGTCACCCGGTCACGGTGCCGCCGGCTGGCAAATGAACCCGCATGCACTGCGCCTGACGCAGCGACTGGGATACCGCTGGGCCTCCGACTGCCGCGGGCGGCATCCCTTCATTCCCGTATGGAACGGCGAAATCGTGGATTGCCCGCAGTTGCCGACAACCCTGCCGACGCTGGACGAACTCATCGGCACGGACGACATCACGCCGGACAATGTGCACCTGCACTTGCTGCGACTCACCGCGCAGACCGCCGCCGAGGCAAGGAATTGCGACCACGTTTTCACGCTACAAGCCGAGCTTGAAGGCCTCAAGTTCGGCGACACCCTCGAGCGCCTCCTGACAGGCTGGCGCGAACAGGGCTACGAACTGGTATCGCTGGGCAAGATGCGCGACGCGCTTGACCCGGCGGCACTGCCTCGCCACGAAATGCGCCGGGGTGAAATTCCCGGCCGTGCAGGCTGTCTGCTGCTGCAGGGCGAGGAATTTCTGTCAACCTGGAAGGAAGCTGCATGACCGAAGACAAACCCGTTCCCTCAGCCATCGGACTGCGCGTCCCGGATTTCACCGTACCCGCCACGGGGGGCGAATTCATCCTGTCCGCCCATTACGGCAAGCCGCTGGTGCTGTATTTCTATCCCAAGGACAATACGCCGGGCTGTACCACACAGGCACAGCAGTTTCGCGACCTGCATCATGAGTTCGTCAAGGCCGGCTGCACAGTGGTCGGCGTCTCGCGCGATGCCCTGAAGTCGCATGAAGGCTTCAAGGCCAGGCTGGGACTTCCCTTCGAACTGATCTCGGATATTGAAGGCGTGCTGTGCCGCATGTTCGACGTGGTCAAGAACAAGATGCTGTATGGCAAGAAGGTGCTCGGCATCGAACGCAGCACCTTCCTCATCGACGCCGACGGCATCCTGCGCCAGGAGTGGCGCTCGACCCGGGCGGATGGCAACGCTGCCACCGTGCTGGAAGCCGTACGCACGCTGTGATCGGGCGCAGTAATCCGAAACAGGACCCGGATTCGGGTCCTGCCTTCGGTCTTCCGCAACAACGCGGCTGGCTATCTTGAGCCTGTCCCGACCCTTGTCCTGAGGCATTTATGAACGCCAAGCGCGCCACGAAGACAATGAGTTCCGCCACCAAGCTTTTCGTCCTCGACACCAATGTCCTGATGCACGATCCCCTGAGCCTGTTTCGCTTCGAGGAACACGACATCTATGTGCCGATGATGACGCTGGAGGAACTCGACGCCAACAAGAAGGGCATGTCGGAAGTGGCCCGCAACGCGCGCCAGACCAGCCGCCTGCTCGACGAGATCGTCAGCGGTGCCGAGCACGACATGGCCGACGGTATCGATCTCACCGGCCCTTCACGCGAATTGGCCACAGGCCACCTGTTTCTGCAGACCGAAGCCATCAACGGCGTCCTGCCGATTTCGCTGCCGACCGCCAAGGCCGACAATCAGATCATCGGCGTGGTGATGTTTCTCGGCCAGAAGTACCCCAAGCGGCCGGTCATCCTCGTCTCAAAAGACATCAACATGCGCATCAAGGCCCGCGCACTGGGTCTCGAAGCGCAGGATTATTTCAACGACAAGGTGCTGGAGGATACCGACCTCCTCTATACCGGCACCCTCGAACTTCCGGCCGATTTCTGGGACAAGCACAGCAAGGGACTGGAATCCTGGAAAAAGGACAGCCGCACCTATTACCGCGTCAAGGGCCCGCTTTGTCCCGAACTGCTGGTCAATGAGTTCGTCTGGCAGGAAGGACCGCAACCGCTGCAGGCATGGGTAAGAGTCGGCCCCGGCAAGACGGCGGAACTCGAGACCCTGATCGACTACAGCCATGCCAAGAATGCCGTCTGGGGCATCACCGCGCGCAACCGCGAACAGAACTTTGCCCTCAACCTGTTGATGAATCCCGAGATCGACTTCGTCACCCTGCTCGGCCAGGCCGGTACCGGCAAGACCCTGCTGACCCTGGCCGCCGCCCTGACACAGACGCTGGAAACCAAACTCTTCGCCGAGATCATCATCACCCGCGTCACCGTGCCCGTCGGCGAGGACATCGGCTTCCTGCCCGGTACCGAAGAAGAAAAGATGACCCCCTGGATGGGTGCGCTGGAAGACAACCTCGAGGTGCTCAACAATCCCGCCGAAACGCCAGCCGGCGGGCCAGGCGCGGGTGCCGGCAGCTACGGCGGCGACTGGGGACGCGCCGCGACCATGGATCTGATCCGCAACCGGATCAAGATCAAATCGCTCAACTTCATGCGCGGCCGCACCTTCATGAACAAGTTCCTCATCATCGACGAGGCGCAGAACCTGACGCCGAAGCAGATGAAGACCCTGATCACCCGCGCCGGCCCCGGCACCAAGGTGGTGTGCCTGGGCAACATCGCCCAGATCGACACGCCCTACCTGACGGAAGGCAGTTCAGGCCTGACGTACGTGGTGGATCGCTTCAAGGGCTGGGCACACTCGGGCCACGTCACGCTGCAGCGCGGCGAGCGCTCGCGCCTGGCCGATCACGCGGCGGAAGTGTTGTAGAAGATTTCAGTTCAACCGCGGTAGGAAGCTGAACCAGAAGCGAAATTCTCGAATTTCGTGTATTCGCCGAGGAAGGTCAGGCGCACCGTGTCGGTGGGACCGTTGCGATGCTTGGTGATGATCACCTCTGCCGTTCCCTTGTCCTGCGTGTCGGGCTTGTAGTACTCTTCCCGATACATCATCATGATGATGTCGGCATCCTGCTCGATGGCGCCGGATTCGCGCAGGTCGCTCATCAGCGGACGCTTGTCGTTGCGCTCCTCGACCTTTCTCGACAGCTGCGAGAGGGCGATGATCGGTACCTGAAGCTCCTTGGCCAGCGCCTTGATCGAACGCGAAATCTCGGAAATTTCGGTAGCGCGGTTTTCGCCGTCGCGATTCGAGCTCATCAGCTGCAGGTAGTCGATGACGATCAGGCCCAGCTTGCCGAACTGCCGGTGCAGGCGCCGGGCGCGGGCGCGCAGGTCGGTCGAGTTGATGGCACCGGTCTCGTCGATGTGGATCGGCGCCTCGTGCAGTTTGCCCAGCGCCACCGTCATGCGGTCCCATTCATCGTCGGTCAGGCGGCCACTGCGCAGCTTGGTCTGGTCGATGCGCCCGACCGAGGACAGGAAGCGCGTGGCAAGTTGCGGGCCGGACATTTCCAGGCTGAAGATCGCCACCGGCAGCCGCAGTTCGACACCGACATGTTCGGCGATGTTGAGGGCAAACGCGGTTTTTCCCATCGACGGGCGGCCGGCGACCACCAGCATGTCGCCCGGCTGCAGGCCCGCGGTCAGACGGTCGAGATCGGTGAAACCCGTCGCCACGCCGGTGATGTCGGACTGGCTGTCGCGCGCCAGCAAGGTTTCCATGCGCTCGACGACCTCGCCCAGCAGCGGCTGGAGCGGAACAAAGCCATTGTTGGCGCGATTGCCTGCTTCGGCGATCTGGAAGATGCGCTGCTCGGCATCGTCAAGCAATGCCTTGACGTCGCGCCCGGCCGGATTCAGGGCGTTTCCGGCGATTTCGTCGCCCACGGTGACCAACTGGCGCAGGATGGCGCGCTCGCGCACGATCTCGGCATAGCGCCGGATGTTCGCCGCCGATGGCGTGGCGTTGGCGATCTCGCCCAGGTAACCGAGGCCGCCGGTCTGATCGACCTCGTTCGAGCCTTCAATCGACTCGTACACGGTAACCACGTCGGCGGGACGACCCATCTGGATCAGCTTGCCGATGTGGCGGAAGATCCGGCGGTGATCGTCGCGATAAAAATCGGTTTCGCGCACCACGTCGCCGATGCGGTCCCAGGCGGCGTTGTCGATCAGCAGGCCGCCTATCAGCGACTGCTCGGCCTCGATGGAATGAGGGGGAAGCTTGAGCGCAGCGACCTGCGAATCGACAGGCTGCGAGGGATTGAAGGCACGTACCTGGGCCATCGCTGTCTCCAAAATTGAAGCCGCAAGTCTACCCCGCTCTTGGCGCCAGGGTAAGTGGACAACTTGTGGAAATGCTGTGAAGAAGCTGTGTAAATGCGGTGGAGCAAATTCATGCACCGCAATAGGAAACGGGCCGCTGATGAAATCAGCGGCCCGTCCGTTTTTGACATCGAGCGCGGCTTAGTGTTCGCCGAGTACCGACACCGTGACTGTCGCCACCACGTCGGTATGCAGGGCAATCTGCACCGGGGTGTCGCCGATGGTCTTGAGCGGACCCTCGGGCAGGCGGATCGCCGATTTTTCGATCTGAAAACCCTGGGCGGCCAGCGCCTCGGCGATGTCGTGGGTCGATACGGAGCCGAACAGACGGCCGTCGACGCCGGTTTTGCGCGTGATCTGCAGCATCAGGCCTTCCAACTTCTCGACCTGCGCCTGGGCGGCGGCAATCGCCTCCGCCTGGATGCGCTCGAGTTCGGCGCGCTTTTCTTCGAATACCTTGCGGTTGGCGTCCGTCGCGCGCTTGGCCTTGCCTTGCGGGATCAGGAAGTTGCGGGCATAGCCGTCCTTGACCTTGACGATGTCGCCGAGGCCGCCGAGGTTCACGACTTTTTCCATCAGAATGATTTGCATGGTTTCGTCCTCGCTTACTGGTGCAGGTCGGTGTAGGGCATCAAGGCCAGGAAGCGCGCGCGCTTGATGGCGGTCGACAACTGCCGCTGGTAGCCGGTCTTGGTGCCGGTAATGCGCGCCGGCATGATCTTGGCGTTTTCGGCGATGAAATCCTTGAGGATCTCGACATCCTTGTAGTCGATCTCTTCGATCTTCTCCGCCGTGAAGCGGCAGAACTTGCGGCGCTTGAACAGGCTACGGCCCTTGTCGTCCTTGCGCTTTACACCGGTCTTGCTCTTAGGCTTGAATGCCATTTTGATTTCCTTCCACGAATTCGACTGTATTCACATGCAGTATCGGACTGCGTCGCTTGAGACTCCTGGCAGCGAGAAAACCCGCCACCCTGACCCCGTCTCCCGGCTTGGCTGCAAGCAGCACCTGTGCCGGTCGGCCCATGGCTACACAGGCCATCTCGCATTCCACCTTGCGCTCGACATCGGCTTCGACCTGGGTCGAGACATGTGCGAGGAGAAATTCAAGAACCGGAATTCCGGCGGGGGTGCGGCGCAGCGCGCCACGCTCAAGCAGGCGTCCCGACAACTGCGTCAGGTTGCCCGGCTTATCCTCAGGCGGCAGCGGCAGCAGCCGGAGCCTCCACCTTGGCATCGCCCTGCGTCAGCGAGCGCGACTTCTCTTCCTTCATCATCGGGGAAGGAGTCACCACCGCCTTGCGGGTTTTCACCGTCAGGTGGCGCAGGACGGCGTCGTTGAACTTGAAGGCGTGTTCCAGTTCGGCCAGGGTCTCACCGTCGCACTCGATGTTCATCAGCACGTAGTGGGCCTTGTGCACCTTCTGGATCGGATAGGCCATCTGGCGACGCCCCCAGTCTTCGAGGCGGTGAATGGCGCCGTTACGGCCGGTGACCAGCGTCTTGTAACGCTCGATCATCGCCGGAACCTGCTCCGACTGGTCCGGGTGGACGATAAATACAACTTCATAATGGCGCATGCAATCTCCTTGTGGTTGAGTGGCAGCCCCCCCGCATGCGTAACGGGTGGAGCAAGGGAAGCCGATGATTATACAAGCCCCGCCGGTCTTCGGCAAGGCATAAAACGACAAAAATCAATGGCGTACGGCCCCGGCTAGCCGCAGTAGCGGAGGTTCGTGAAATTGAGCAGCAGGTCGGCTCCGCCATAGGCGGCAAAGGCCAGGCCGAGGACGACGCCCGCCGCCAGCAGGGCCAGAGCCCACAGCCAGCGCCAGGCCGGCGATGCCGCGACGGGCGGTTGCGGATTCTGCGGCAAGGGCTTGGCGGCGTCCATGGCGACATCCTGCGCATGCCGGCCGCCCGAGTCAAGCCCGCTCAAAACGCCTCATTTTCGCGCAGGAAGCGCCACTGGCCCAAGGGCAGATCGCCCAGGCGCACGCGGCCGATGCGCACCCGCTTGAGCCCCGTGACGTGCAGGCCCACCAGTTCGCACATGCGGCGGATCTGCCGCTTGCGGCCTTCGGTCAGCACAAAGCTCAGCTGGTCGGGATTGGCCCAGGCCACCCTGGCCGGACGCAGCGTTTTGCCGTCCAGTTCCAGGCCGTGGTTGAGCAGCGCCAGGCCGCGTGCATCGAGTGTGCCTTCCACGCGCACCAGGTATTCCTTCTCCACCTTGGAGTCGTCGCCGATCAGTTGCCGCGCCACGCGGCCGTCCTGGGTCAGTACCAGCAAGCCGGTGGAATCGATGTCGAGCCGCCCTGCCGGCGCCAGGCCCTTCAGATGCGACAGCTGAAAACGCTGATGATCGCCGGCCATCTGGGTCTTCGGCGAGATCAGGCTCACCGCCGGCTGGTGGCCATCTTCGGCCTGGGCGGAAACATACCCCATCGGCTTGTGCAGCAGGATCGTGGCCTGGCGCGCCTGGGTCGCGCGTGCCTCCGGCGCCAGGGTGATCACCGCATCGGCCGCCGCCCGGGTACCCAGTTGCGTGACCCGCTGGCCATCGACGAACACCAGCCCGCGCTCGATATAGCCGTCCGCCTCGCGGCGCGAGCAAAGACCGCGCTCGGCGAGAAGTTTGGAAACCCGGATACCCTGCGTATCATTCATACCTTCGGATTCTATCCCGCCCCCATGCTGAGCTACCGCCACGCCTTCCACGCCGGCAACCACGCCGACATCCTCAAGCATTTCGTGTTGACGCTGTGCCTCGAGCACATGAACGCCAAGGACAAGCCCTACCTGCTGCTCGACACCCATGCCGGCGCCGGCCTCTACGCGATCGACTCGGAACAGGCGAAGAAGACCGGCGAATACATCGACGGCATCGCCCGCCTGTGGAACCGCATCGACCTGCCGGCGCCGATGAAGCCCTACATGGATGCGCTGCAGATCTGCAGCGGCGGCTTGAAACTGCGCCGCTATCCGGGTTCGCCCTGGCTTGCCGCGCATTTCGCCCGCGAGATCGACACGCTGCGCTTCTGCGAACTGCATTCGACCGACTTCGCCCTCCTGCGGCGCGAATTCCGCGACATCGGGCGCCGCGTCAAGGTCGAACAGCACGACGGCTTCGAGGCCATGAAGGCGGCCCTGCCCCCGCCCTCGCGGCGCGGCCTGGTGCTGATCGATCCCTCCTATGAAATCAAGAGCGACTATCTGCGCGTCGTCGCCGCCGTCAAAGACGGGCTCAAGCGCTTCGCCACCGGTACCTATCTGGTCTGGCTGCCCTTCCTGCCCACCATAGAAGCACGCGCCCTGCCCGACAGGCTGAAGAAACTGCCTGCCGACTGGGTCTGCGCCAGCCTCAGCGTGCGCGGCCCGGCCACCAAGGGGCACGGCATGCACGGCAGCGCGATGTTCGTCATCAATCCGCCGTGGACGCTCAAGGCGGCACTGGAGGACTCCCTGCCGTGGCTGGCGCAGGTGCTGGCGCTCGACGAAAAAGCGGCGTGGAGCGTCGAGGCTTCCGCCACGAGTGCGGCGAAATCGCGGGGAGATTAAGGCTCAGGTTCGCGGCACGGCAGCCCCGCGCACTGCCGCAATCCCTAGCGGTGATGATAGATCGCCGTCTCGAACTCGACAAAACCGGGGTAGGACGCGGCATCCTGGAACGGCAGGATTTGCGTCGCCCAATAGCCGCCGATCCCGGTCTCCCGGTCGATCCAGAAGAAACTGTTGGCCAGCCCGGCCCACATCAGAGACCCTGCAGGACGACCGGAAGGCGTGCGCTCCCGGTTCGTCATGAAGGTATAAGACCATCCCTTGTCGGTACCGGGAAAGAACTCGCCGACATTGCTCAATGAAGGAATCGACGAGGGCCATCCGCCCACCGAGAGGCCCATGGGCGCGAGGCCGTCCCGGGTCATCAGGTCCACCGTCTCCGGCTTGAGCACCCTGCCATGCGGGCCTGCGCCGTCGTTCAGGATCATGCGGATGAACTTCATGTATTCACCCACGGTGGCGTACAAGCCATGCCCGCCCATGTCCATGGGCGGCGGATCGGGCAAGACCAGATCGGGAACGGGCGTGAGCTTGCCATCGGCCGCCCGGTCGTGAATGGTGACGCGGCGCGCCTTCATGGACTCGGTCATCTGAAAGCCGATGTCGGTCATCCCCAGCGGAACAAAAATCCGTTCCTTCATGACCTCGCTCAGGCGCTTGCCCCGCTGCTGCTCGACGATACGGCCCAGCCAGTCGATATTCGGGCCATAGGTCCAGGCTGCGCCGGGATCGTGCAGCAGCACGGTACGGATCGAGTCAAAGCTGCTGGAAACCACGGTGGGGATGTTTTTGGCGGTGCGGTATTTCAGATCGTCGTGGCTGAAAAACTCGTAACAAAGTCCCGAGGCATGCAGCATCAGGTCGTTGATGGTGATCTTGCGCTGCGGAGCCCGGGTGCGCGGCTGGCCGGCGCCATCGAATCCATCGAGCACCTGAAGTTCATCGATTTCCGGCACGTACTTGCCTGCGTTTTCGGCAAGGCTGATTTTGCCTTCCTCCACCAACTGCATGACCAGGGTGCCGGTAAGGGCCTTGGTCGTCGAGAAAATCGCGAATACCGAATCCGTCGTGATCGGGCTGTCCTTGCCTGATTCGCGCGTGCCAGCAGCGCCCTCGTAGAAGTTTGCCTTACGGTCGGTCGCCATGGCCACCACGCCCGGCACACCCCCGTGGCGACCGACACACTGCTGCAGCGTGTTGTCGAGTGCGATTTTCAGTTTTGCCTGTGTCATTGCTTTGCTCCTGTTGTCTTTGTTGTCGGGCAGGTCACCCTTGTCTCCGGTAATTGACCGCTGCTCACAAGATTGCAGGCAGAAGCAACTCTGTATGCGACGCCAGCCGGCGCCGACTTTCAGCTTTTCAGTTCGCCGCGATCGCGGAAGTGCTCCAGCGCCTCGGGATTGGCCAGCGCTTCGACATTCTTCACCGGATGGCCGTGCACCACGTTGCGCACAGCGAGTTCGACGATCTTGCCACTCTTGGTGCGGGGAATGTCGGCGACCTGGAGGATCTTGGCCGGCACGTGGCGCGGCGTGGTGTTGTCCCTGATCACCTGCTTGATGCGCTTTTCCAGCGCGTCGTCGTGCATCAGGCCCTCGCGCAGCTTGACGAACAGCACGACGCGAACGTCGCCGGAACTGCCCGGCGGCCAGTCCTGGCCGATGACGATGGATTCGACGATCTCGTGCAGTTTCTCTACCTGGCGGTAGATTTCCGCCGTGCCGATGCGCACCCCCCCGGGGTTCAGCGTCGCATCCGAACGACCGTAAATGATGAAGCCGCCATGCGCCGTGATCTCGGCAAAATCGCCGTGGCACCAAAGATTGTCGAAGCGGTCGAAATAAGCCGCGTGATACTTCGCTCCGCCCTCGTCTTTCCAGAAGCCGACAGGCATCACCGGGAAGGAGCGGGTACACACCAGCTCGCCCTTTTCGCCGCGCACCGGACGGCCGGCGTCGTCGAGAACCTCGACCGCCATGCCCAGCCCCGCGCACTGGATTTCGCCGCGATACACGGGACCGTTCGGATTGCCGAGGACGAAGCAGGAAATGATGTCGGTGCCGCCGGAGATCGAGGCCAGTTGCAGATCCGGCTTGATATTGGCGTAGACATAGTCGAAGCCTTCCGCGACCAGCGGGCTGCCGGTGGAGAACATCGCGCGCAGATGCGCGAGCTTGTGAGTCCGGCGCGGCTGCAAATCGATCTTGGCAATGGCGTCGATGAACTTGGCCGAGGTGCCGAAATGCGTCATGCCTTCGGCATCGGCGTAGTCGAAAAGGATGCTGCCGCGACCGACGAAGGGGGATCCGTCGTAGAGCAGCAACGTGGCGCCCGAGGCCAGGCCCGACACCAGCCAGTTCCACATCATCCAGCCGCAGGTGGTGAAGTAGAACAGTCGGTCGTCCTGCTTCACGTCGGCATGCAGCTGGTGCTCTTTGAGGTGCTGCAGCAGCGCGCCGCCGGCGCAATGCACGATGCACTTGGGCACGCCGGTGGTGCCCGAGGAATACATGATGTAGAGCGGATGGTCGAAGGGCAGCCGCTCGAAGCGGATTTCCGTCGCTTCGGCATGTGGCGCAAGGAAGGTCGCCAGCGACACGCCGTGGTTCACGGCAGCGATCTCACCAACCCCGCCGGCATAGGGAACAAGAACGACACGCTCGAGCGAAGGCAGGCGCGCGGCGATCTCTTCCACCTTGCCGAGGCAGTCGATGACCTTGCCGTTGTACCAGTAGCCGTCGCAGGCGAACAGGACCTTGGGCTCGATCTGGCCGAAGCGGTCGAGCACGCCCTGCACGCCGAAATCCGGCGAGGCCGACGAGAAAATCGCGCCGATCGAGGCCGTGGCCAGCATCGCCACGACGGCGGTCGGCAGGTTGGGCAGATAGGCGGCCACCCGGTCGCCGCGGGTCACGCCCATGGCGCGCAGCGCCGCCGCGGTCTGCGCCACGGCCCGATGCAGTTCGGCATGGCTGGCGCGGCCCTTTATCTTGTCCTCGCCCCAGAACACCAGCGCATCCGCTTTGTCGCGCCGGCGCAGCAGGTTCTCGGCGAAGTTCAGTCGCGCCTCGGGGAACCACCTGGCGCCAGGCATCTTCTCGCGGTCGACAACGACCGTGGAACCCATCGCGCCGATCACTGCGCCGAACTCCCAGACCGAGGTCCAGAACTCTTCGGGGTGGGCTATCGACCAGGCATGCAGTATCGGATAGTCGGCGCCGGCGAGACGGCGATTCCAGCGTTTCTCCGCCGCTGCCATGAATGCAGTGAGGCGCGTGCCGGCGACGCGCTGCGCCGAGGGTTGCCAGATCGGTACGATGTTTTCGCTCATGGTGGTTTCCTGTTTTCGGCGGGGCTAAAGACAGCCCGCACGCAAAGCATCCGGCAGCGGGATCGACTTGCCGGTGGCAGGACTGATCCACACCATCTTGGCCGCACCTTCGGCATAGATCCGATCTTCGCCGACAACGCGCAATTCATACCAGGTCGGCACGCTGCTGCGCCCCGGGTGGCCGCAGAACATGCGGCAGTCGATGGTGCCGGGATAGGTAAAGGGAATCAGGAAGCTGCAACTGGCATTGACGATGACCGGGCCCTCCGTCTGCGTCCACGAGGTACCGGAACCGAAGCTCTCCAGCCACTCGATGCGGGTCTGTTCCATGTAGCGGAAATAGACCGTGTTGTTCACATGTCCCATGGCATCCTGGTCGCCCCAGCGGATCGGCATCCGGTTGCTGTAGACGAGCTTGCGATGATGTTCCATGGGCCTGAAGTCCTGAGTGTTATAGAAGACTTCAAGATTATAATCTCGCGCTCAAACCTATCGATCGAGGTCAGCATGCAGCGCGAAGCCATGGAGTTCGATGTCGTGATCGTTGGCGGTGGTCCGGCCGGGCTTGCCGCCGCGATTCGGCTCAAGCAGATCAATGCCGAGATCAATGTCTGCCTGATCGAGAAGGGCTCCGAAATCGGCGCCCATATCCTCTCCGGCGCGGTCATGGATCCGCGCGCCCTGAACGAACTGATGCCCGATTGGCAGGCACAGGGCGCGCCGCTGGACACGGCCGTGACCCGCGACCGCTTCGCCTTCCTCACGCAATACGGCTTCGTTGATCTGCCGGTCATGCTGCTGCCCGGCTGCTTCCAGAACCACGGCAACTACGTCATCAGCCTGGGCCAACTCTGCCGCTGGCTGGGTGCCCAGGCCGAAGCCCTGGGCGTCGAGGTCTATCCCGGCTTTGCCGGCGCCGAGGTCCTCTACGACGACAAGGGCGCCGTGCGCGGCGTCGCCACCGGCGACATGGGACTCACGCGCGACGGCCAGCCCGGCCCCAACCACCAGCCGGGCATGGAACTGCTGGCCAAGTACACCCTGTTTGCCGAGGGCTGCCGCGGCCATCTGGGCAAGCAGGTCGAGGCCAAGTTCGACCTGCGCGCCGAATCCGATCCGCAGACCTACGCCCTGGGCATCAAGGAACTCTGGGAAGTCGATCCGGAGCATTTCGAGAAGGGCCTGGTGATGCACACCTTCGGCTGGCCGATGAAGTCCGACACCTACGGCGGCGGCTTCATCTACCACTTCGGCGAGAACCTGGTGTCCGTCGGCCTGGTGGTCGGACTGGGCTACAAGAACCCTTTCCTCGCACCCTTCGAGGAAATGCAGCGCATGAAGACCCATCCGCAGATTGCACCGCTGTTCAAGGGCGGCAAGCGCCTCGCCTACGGCGCCCGGGCGCTGGCCGCCGGCGGCCTGCAGTCCATGCCCAAGCTTGATTTCCCGGGCGGCGCGCTGATCGGCGACGATGCCGGCATGCTGGTCGCTTCGCGCATCAAGGGCAGCCACGCCGCGCTCAAGAGCGGCATGCTGGCCGCCGAAGCAGCAGCAGCCGCATTGGCTGCGGGCCGCGCCAACGATGCGCTGGCGGAATACCCGGAAGCCTTCCGCGACTCCTGGCTCCACGAAGAGCTGCACACCGCGCGCAACTTCAAACCCTGGATGGCCAAGGGCCTGTGGACCGGCTCGATCATGTTCGGCATCGACCAGGTGCTGCTGCGCGGCAAGGCGCCGTGGACCCTGCACAACACGGCCGACCACGTGAAGTTGAAACCCGCCGCCGAGTGCGCGCCGATCCAATATGAAAAGCCCGACGGCGTGCTGACCTTCGACCGGCTGTCGTCCGTCTTCCTCTCCAACACCAACCACGAGGAAGACCAACCCTGCCATCTGCAGTTGAAGGATGCCAGCGTACCGATCGCGACCAACCTCGCGCTCTACGATGCGCCCGAGCAGCGCTACTGCCCGGCGGGCGTCTACGAGATCGTGCGCAACGAGGATGGCAGCGACCCCCGCCTGCAGATCAATGCGCAGAACTGCGTGCATTGCAAAACCTGCGACATCAAGGACCCGACACAGAACATCACCTGGGTGGTGCCCCAGGGCGGTGAAGGGCCGATCTACACGCAGATGTAAGAGTCGGCGCCGACAACACGGCGCCAACAAAAACGGGAACCCGCGGGTTCCCGTTTTCGTTGCGGCGCAATCGAATTCAGAACATTGCGTCGTCCAGCGCCAGCGCACTCGCCCCGCCCTGCACCACTTCCTGCGCCAGGCCCGCTACGGCGGCCATGACATGGTCGGCATAGAAATGCGCGGTGGCAATCTTGGCCGGGAAGAAAGGATCGGCATCACCGGCGGCAATCTTGCCCTGCGCCACGAGTGCGGCGCGCGCCATCATCCAACCGCCCGAGACGATCCCCATCAGGCGCAGGAAGGGCACGGCGCCGGTGGCCACGGCACGCACGTCCTTGCCATAGTTGGCCACGATGTAATCGGTCGCCTGCTGCAGGGCGTCGATGCCGCGACCGAGCGCCGCAGCGATGGCAGCAAACTCGGCACCCTTGTGCTGCGCCAGTTCGCCCTGCGTCTTCTGCATCATGCCGATCACGCCCTTGATCGTGGCGCCGCCTTCGCGGGCGATCTTGCGCCCCATCAGGTCGTTGGCCTGGATGCCGGTGGTGCCCTCGTAGATCGTCGTGATGCGCGCATCGCGCATGAACTGGGCGGCGCCGGTTTCCTCGATGAAGCCCATGCCGCCATGGACCTGCACGCCGAGATAGGCCATTTCGTTGCCGGTTTCGGTGCTCCAGCCCTTGACCACCGGGATCATCAGGTCGACAAAGGCCTGATTCTGTGCGCGCTCGGCGGCATCGGGATGGCGCGCCGCGGCGTCGTGCGCGGCGGCGACCGAATAGGCCAGCGCGCGCATGGCTTCGACGTTCGAGCGCATCAGCATCAGCATGCGGCGGATGTCGGGATGGCGGATGATCGCCACGCCGGCAGCCGAACCTTCTATGGCGCGACCCTGCACGCGCTCTTTGGCGTAGGCCACGGCGTGCTGGTAGGCGCGCTCGGAGATCGCCAGGCCTTCCAGGCCGACGGCGAAGCGCGCCGCGTTCATCATGACGAACATGTATTTTAGGCCTTCGTTCTCCTTGCCTACCATGGTGCCGATCGCACCGCCGCTGTCGCCCAGCGCCATGACGCAGGTCGGGCTGGCGTGGATGCCGAGCTTGTGCTCGACGGAGACGCAATAAACGTCGTTGCGCGCGCCAAGAGAGCCGTCGGCATTGACCAGGAATTTCGGCACGACGAACAGCGAGATGCCCTTGACGCCTTCCGGCGCATCCGGGGTCCGGGCCAGCACGAGATGGATGGTGTTCTCCACCATGTCGTGGTCGCCGTAGGTGATGAAGATCTTGTTGCCGAAGATCCGATAGGTGCCGTCGCCCTGCGGCACGGCGCGCGAACGGATGGCCGCCAGATCCGAGCCGGCCTGCGGTTCGGTGATGTTCATGGTGCCATTCCACTTGCCCGAGATCATGTTGGGCAGGTACATCGCCTGCTGCTGCTCATTGCCCGCGATCTCCAGGGCTTCGACGGCGCCCAGGGTCAGCAGCGGACACAGCGAGAAGGCCATGTTCGACGACTTCCACATCTCCTGCACCGCCGCCGAGACCACCTTGGGTAGGCCCTGGCCGCCGTGTTCGGGATTGCCGGACAGGGCATTCCAGCCGTTGTCGACGAACTGGGCGTAGGCTTCCTTGAAACCCTTGGGCATGGTCACCGCCTTGTCCGCCCAGCGCACGCCTTCGCGGTCGCCGGTCCAGTTCAGCGGTGCCAGCACGCCCTCGGTGAACTTCGCCGATTCGCCAAGAATCGCCTCGACGACGTCCGGCGTGGCTTCCTCGCAGCCCGGCAAGGCAGCGACCTTGTCGAGGCCGGCCAGTTCGGTCAGAACGAACTGCATATCCCTCAGCGGGGCGGCATATGTACTCATCGCTTCACTCCATTTTCATTTGTTCAAAAGATAGCGCCGGTCGTCGAAGCTGCCGACCCAGTGCGGGGCATAGACCACCATCAGCGTGATCAGGGCACCGTTGAGCCAGGCTTCGGCAAAACCGAGCAGGAAATAGTAAGGCAGGTAGTCGTCGAGCAAAGTCGGCGCCGGATACACGGCGGCCAGCCACAGCAGCGCGCTGGCCAGCAGGCCGGTGGCCATCACCGTCGCCGCGGCGCCAAAAAAGCCGGTGACGAAAACGTAGATGAAGAAGTTTTCCGGCAGCAGCCGCTCGACTCCGCGGCGGATACCGTCGGCAAGCAACACCGGAAACACCGCCAGCACCAGCGCATTGAGACCATAGGCCAGCCAGCCTGCATGTCCCTGCAATTCACCGTTGAAGGTCACGCCGGCCAAGACTGCGGACAGGCCGATGATTGCCAAGGTCCGGCCGAACATCAGGGTGAACATCGTCGCGCCGAGCAGATGCAGGTCAAGGCCGGGCTTGACGCCGGCCTTCATGCTCCAGACCAATACCAGCAGCACCACGCTGCCGAGCCAGACATTCAGTTGCGCGGAATCGCCCAATCGCTGCCAGGGCGCGGTCCTGAAACACCAGAACCAGATTGCGAATAAAGGCACGAAGGCCCCGAGCGCCCAGGCTTGCGGAAACAGGGCGTCGGGGAAATTCATGCGCTTACAGTGCCGCCGTCAGTTCCGGTACGACGGTGAACAGGTCAGCAACCAGACCGTAATCGGCGACCTGGAAGATCGGCGCGTCGGGATCCTTGTTGATCGCCACGATCACCTTGGAGTCCTTCATGCCGGCCAGGTGCTGGATCGCCCCGGAAATGCCGATGGCGATGTAGAGCTGCGGCGCGACGATCTTGCCGGTCTGGCCGACCTGGTAGTCGTTGGGCACGAAGCCGGCATCGACCGCGGCGCGGGAAGCGCCCATGGCCGCGCCGAGCTTGTCGGCCAGCGGTTCCAGCACCTTGTGGTAGTTCTCGCCGCTGCCCATGCCGCGCCCGCCGGAGACGATGATCTTCGCCGCGCCGAGTTCCGGCCGCGCCGACTTGGTCAGTTCGCGGCCCAGCAGTTTCGACTGGCCCAGATCGGCGCCGGCCGCCAGCGCCTCGATGGCGGCACTGCCGCCCGAGCTCGCCGCGGCATCGAAGCCCGTGGTGCGCACCGTGATGACCTTGGTCGCGTCACTCGACTTGACCGTCGCCAGGGCATTGCCGGCATAGATCGGGCGGACGAAGGTATCGGCATCGACCACGCTGATGATTTCCGAGATCTGCGCCACGTCGAGCAGCGCCGCCACGCGCGGCAGGGTGTTCTTGCCGTTGCTGGTGGCCGGGGCAATGATGTGGCTGTAGCCGGAAGCATTGGCGACGATCAGGGCGGCGAGGTTCTCCGCGGTCTGGTCGCCGTAATGGGCGGCGTCGGCGACGCGCACCTTGCTCACGCCGGCAACCTTGGCGGCCTGCTCGGCCACCGCGCCGCACCCGGCGCCGGCGACGAGGATGTGGATCTCGCCACCAATCTTGGCCGCTGCAGTGACGGCATTCAGGGTCGCGGTCTTGAGGACGGCGTTGTCGTGTTCTGCGATGACGAGGAGGCTCATGCGATCACCTTGGCTTCGTTCTTGAGTTTGTCGACCAGCGCGGCAACGTCGGCCACCTTGATGCCGGCGCTGCGCTTGGGCGGTTCGGTCACCGTGACGGTGGCCAGGCGCGGCGCCACGTCCACGCCGAGGTCGGCCGGCTTGACTGTCTCCATCGGCTTCTTCTTCGCCTTCATGATGTTGGGCAGCGTGGCGTAGCGTGGTTCGTTGAGGCGCAGGTCGGTGGTGACGATGGCCGGCAGGCTGATCTCGATGGTCTCCAGACCGCCATCGACTTCGCGCGTCACGGTGGCCTTGCCGTCGCCGATCACCACCTTGGAGGCGAAGGTGGCCTGCGACCAGCCCAGCAGCGCGGCCAGCATCTGGCCGGTCTGGTTGGCGTCGTCGTCGATCGCCTGTTTGCCGAGGATGATCAGTTGCGGTCCTTCCTTCTTCGCCACGGCGGCGAGCAGCTTGGCCACCGCCAGCGGCTGCAGTTCGACATCGGTCTCGACCAGGATGGAGCGGTCGGCGCCGATGGCCATGGCGGTGCGAAGGGTTTCCTGGCAGGCGGTGACGCCGCAGGAAACGGCGATGACCTCGGTCGCCTTGCCGGCTTCCTTGAGGCGCATGGCTTCTTCGACTGCAATTTCATCGAAGGGATTCATCGACATCTTCACATTCGCCAGATCGACACCAGTGCCGTCTGCCTTGACGCGGACCTTGACGTTGTAGTCAATCACGCGCTTGACCGGAACGAGGATTTTCAAGCGGCTCTCCTTATGTTTGTCTGCTCTAAAAATGCATTGTAGCGGCTATTCGGCGGCCGCTTTTCCATACGCTACGGTATGGAATGTGAGATACTACCGCAGCGCAAAACAAAATTCAATACCCTACCGTATGGAAAACAAGCCGACCAAGACCCCGCGCACCGCGCTGGACCGCGACACCTGGATCAAGGGTGCGATCGCCATCCTGGCCGAGCACGGCGCCGAGCGCCTGCGCGTGGAAGTCCTGGCCAAGCGCCTCGGCGTGACCAAAGGCAGCTTCTACTGGCATTTCAAGGACCGGCGCGACCTGCAGGATGCCGTCCTGGACTTCTGGAAGGAAGGCCGCATCCGCGACATCCGCAAGCAGACCCAGGCCCAGCCCGGCGGCGAGGCCGCGGCCCTGCTCCATACCATCGAGGTCTACGCCTCGGCGCGCAACCGCAAGGGCATCGCCATCGAAGCCGCCGTGCGCGACTGGGCCCGCCGCGACCCGCAGGCGGTGGCCGTCGTCGAAGAAGTCGACGCCGAACGCCTGGCCTGCTCCTGCCGGCTGTTCCTCGCCTGCGGCATCGAGCAGGAAGAAGCCCAGGCGCGCAGCCTGCTGCTCTATGCCTACGTCTTCGGCGTCAGCCTGATGCGCTGCGGCGGATTCACCAGCAACATCGAATCGCTGAAAGCCTGGATTGCGGAGCGGATTGCGCGCTGAGCGCGGCAAAGCGCGCTACGCGGGAGTCGACGCTGGCGAGACGGCGGTTGTTCGGCCGATGCGGCCATCGGTGACCGCTCTCTCTATGCTTCAGTGCGGCCACAAGCGTCCAGCGGTGGGGCTTCTCCAAAGCGGCCGCCAATTGCGCCGACGTCATGACAACCCTTTGTCATCGGACCGTACTATCATTACATATGCGGACAGCCTACGTGAGCGTACCCATAATGAATCAAACAGTTATTCTGAATCTGGCTGTTTCCCGATTTTCAATATGCGGACCGGTGGGTCCGTTGAATAACTGTTGGGCGTTTTAAGGTCTGCAGCCGATGTCTGCCAAGGTGCCATATGTAAGCAAGCGACGGGACGAACCGCGTACGGTTTATCCGATGGGATCGCTCATCGGAAAAAAGAAGAAGAGTACTATCGCCCCAGGCCAATTCAATTATGCGGGTCACGGACCTTCATTCTCAGAGACGTATGAGTCCGCGCAACAACACAACCGAAACGAGCTTACCAAGCTCTTTCAGGAAGAGTCACGAGCGACCGTTGAAACAATCAATGACATTTACACGGTTGCGTCCGGATATATATGGGTAATCTATCGAGACCCCTACGCTCAGGTCAGTCCCGTTCAGGATGTTCTGTTCCCGTGTTTCCATAAGAGCTTGTTGAGTCTTTACACCAGTCAAGACCTAACAATGTCCGGTCTTTGGGGAGCGGCGAGGCCACATCTCAGGCATGCTTTCGAATCGTTGATGATCGCAAAATATTGTTCCGTCAATCCATCTGCCGATATCTTCGATCGATGGATCGACGGTGTAGAGATATATTTTGGTAACGCAGTCCTAAAGAAAATTGCGTCTCCTGAACCCGGCGAATTTAAATTGCTCTGGTCTCTATTATCGGACTGGAGTCACTCAACAGTTCGCGCCGGTCAACCCAGCCTAGAGCTCAAAGGTACAGACAGCGAAGCCGGTCTAAACTTCGGAATTACAGAGGTTCTACTCCAATGCATTTACCATTTGCTGGTATCGCACATGGTTACGCCATCGGTCCGCTACTACGGTAACAGGTATCGTAACGATGACTGCGTAGAACTAGCTAAGGCGCGGATTCAAGCCAACTTCAAGCATCAGCGAAGCTTTCTAGGACCCGGGTCACTACAGTTAATTCGCGACTATCGAGCGACGTGGACCACGCTTTGACGCAGACGCCCAACTTCTTGAACCCATAGGGGGCAGAGTCATTTCGAAAATCAAATAACTCAGACACCCTTTGGCTGCGCACTGGCCGCAAACCGCCAAAGCGATCAGTCCTGCAATTCGTCCAGCAGTTCCGGGTGCTTGTCGAGAAGCCGAAACAGGTTTGTTACGGCGGGCAGAGGATGGGCCTTGCCAGTCTCGTACCGCGAAAAGGCATTCGGGCCACCGCCGGTTATTCGCGCTGCCTCCACCTGGGTGAGCTTCAGCTTCCTGCGGATGCGCGCCAGTTCGGCAGCCTCCTGGACGTCGATCTCGGCGGCAATGCGCTTGATGGCGGCGGCGAACCGCTCACCTTCTCCCGCGTCGAACTCGACCTCGTGACAATGAGGGCAATGCCAGCCGGCAACTTTCGCCACCACCGTTGCATGACCTTTGTATTCATACGCCACGTCCTTGACGGCATGCCGCAGCTTTCCCTGTCCGCAGTTCAGGCATTCACGGGGCATTTCATTTCTCCTTGAACTGAATCACTATCGAACCGTCCGTGCGAAAAGTCACCTTGATATACGCCACCTTGCCATTCGGAGCGTCGCAGTGATAAACGTCCTGCCACACTTGGCTTGATGCGTGAGTCGTCATGCTTTTGTAGAAATCGGTTCGCTTCATCGCGCAAACGACGCCAATGGCACTTGCCGAATCCAGGCCCATGGCCTGAGCACCAACCAACGCGGTAGCGGTAAAGGCATCCGCACCGCGCTGTTGCACGGCAAGCTTCACGGCAGCCAGATCGTAGTGTGGCCTGCGCTTTTCCATCGCAGCTACATTAACCTATAAGGTTAGCCATTGCAAGGGCAATATTCGCATGTCGGATGTTGATCGAACGCATCCGACGCACCCCGCTGTTGCGCAAATGCAAACGGCTGCCGCGCCGGACCCGGCGCGGCAGCCGCTTGTCGCCGATTACATGCGTTCGAAGATTCCGGCCGCACCCATGCCGGTGCCGACACACATGGTGACCATGCCGTATTTCAGCTTGCGCCGGCGCAACGCGTGCACCGTCGTCGCTGCCCGGATCGCACCGGTGGCGCCGAGCGGATGGCCCAGTGCGATGGCGCCGCCGAGCGGATTCACCTTGGCCAGATCGAGTCCGAGATCCTGGATCACGGCCAGCGCCTGGGCGGCGAAGGCCTCGTTGAGTTCGATCCAGTCGAGCTGGTCCTGGGTGATGCCAGCCGCCTTGCAGGCCAGGGGAATCGCCTCCTTGGGACCGATGCCCATGATCTCGGGCGGCACGCCGCGCACGGCGAAGGAAACGAAGCGCGCCAGCGGCGTCAGGTTGAAAGCTTTGAGAATTTTCTCGCTGACCAGGATCAGCGCGCCGGCGCCGTCGGAGGTCTGCGAACTGTTGCCGGCCGTCACCGAACCCTTGGGGGAAAAGACGGGCTTCAGCCTGGCCAGCGCCGCCAGCGTAGAGTCGGCGCGTGCGCCTTCGTCCCGGTCGACCGTGCGCTTCCTCAAATCGATCTCGCCGCTGGCCAGGTTCGGCACCCGCTCGACGATTTCGACCGACGTCGTCTCGTCGGCGAACTCGCCCGCCTGCTGGCCGGCGATGGCCTTCTGGTGCGAGGCGAGGGCGAACTCGTCCTGCATCTCGCGCGTCACCTTCCACTGCGCGGCCACTTTCTCGGCCGTGAGGCCCATGCCGTAGGCCATGCCGACGTTCTCGTCCTTGAACACGCCCATGTTGATCGAGGGATGGTTGCCGCCCATCGGCACCATGGACATCGACTCGGCACCGCCGGCAATCATGACATCGGCCTGGCCGACGCGGATGCGGTCGGCGGCCATCGCAATCGCGGTTATCCCTGACGCGCAGAAGCGATTGACGGTGACGCCGCCGACAGTATTCGGCAGGCCGGCCAGCAGCACGGCATTCCGCGCCATGTTGAGCCCGGATTCGCCTTCCGGGAAGGAGCAGCCGACGATGGCGTCCTCGATCAGCTTGGGGTCGAGACCTGGCACCTGGCTCATGGCGGACTGGATCGCACGCACCAGCAGGTCGTCGGGACGCATGTTGCGGAACATGCCGCGTGGCGCCTTGCCGATCGGGGTGCGGGTGGCGGCAACGATGTAGGCGTCTTGAAGTTGTTTGCTCATTTCGATTCTCCTCAGTTCCGAACCGGCTTGCCGGTCTGCATCATGCCCATGATGCGTTCCTGGGTCTTGGGATGGTTCAGCAGTTCCATGAAGGCCTTGCGCTCCAGGTCGAGCAGCCACTGCTCGCTGACCAGGCTGCCCGGATCGACGTCGCCGCCGGCCACCACCGTGGCGATCATCTGGCCCAGCTTGAAGTCGTGGGCCGAGATGAAGCCGCCGTCGCGCATGTTGACCAGCTGCATCATGATGGTGCCGATGGCATAACGCCCGGCGACCGGCACCAGCTTCTGCAGCGGCGGCCGGTAGCCGGCGTCGGACATGGCACGCGCCTCGACCTTGGCCACATGCAGCAACTCGTAAGGGTTGAAGACAATGACGTCATCTGGCTTCAGATAGCCCATTTGCCGTGCCTCCAGCGCCGACTTTGAAACCGAAGCCATGGCGGCATTGGTGAAGTAGACCTTGAGGAACTGCAGCAGGTCGTTGCCCCTGGCATCGGCCGCTGCGCGCAGCGCCGCTTCCTTCAAACCGCCGCCGGCCGGAATCAGGCCGACACCGACTTCGACCAGGCCGATGTAGGACTCGATCGAGGCGACGCGCTTGGCCGCATGCAGCGCGAGTTCGCAACCACCGCCGAGCGCGAGGCCGGCCACGGCCGCCACCACTGGGACCTTGGCGTACTTCATGGCCTGGAAGGCCTGCTGCAGCTTGGCGACTTCGGGTTCAATGGCCTTGACACCGCCGGACATGAACAGCGGCAGCATGGCCTGCAGGTCGGCGCCGGCGGAGAAGGCACCGCCTTCGGCCGCGTCCGCAGCCCAGATCACCAGCCCCTTGTAGTGTTGTTCCGCCTCGGTGACGGCCCGCGCCAGGCCGGCGACCACGCCGCCACCGATGACGTGCATCTTGGTCTTGAGCGACAGGATCAGCACGCCGTCGTCCTCGTGCCAGATGCGCACCGATTCGTCTTCGAATACGGTGATGCCGGCAGTCGTGCCGTCAACGGCTTCTTCGCCCAATACCGGGGCGCGGAAAACCTGACGCAGATACACCGGCAGCGTCGAGCGCGGCACATTGGCCCGGCGCGCCGGCGACCAGGAACCGTCGGCGCCATGGACACCGTGGCGCCCGTCGAACACCCAGGCCGGCAGCGGTGCGGAACACAGTGCCTTGCCGGCATCGATGTCTTCCTTGACCCAGTCGGCGACCTGATGCCAGCCGGCCGCCTGCCATGTCTCGAAGGGGCCCAGCTTCTGGCCGAAGCCCCAGCGCATGGCGAAATCGATGTCGCGCGCATTGTCGGCAATGGCCTCCAGATGCACGGCGATGTAGTGAAAGGCGTCGCGAAAAATGGCCCAGAGGAATTGCGCCTGGGGGTTGGTGGAGTCGCGCAAAGCCTTCATGCGCTTGGCCGGATCCTTTTCCTTGAGGATGCGGCCGACCAGTTCGTCGGCCTTGCCGCCACCGGCGACATACTGGCCCATGGCAAAGTCGAGTCGCTGAACTTCGCGGCCGACCTTCTTGTAAAAGCCGCCGCCGGTCTTCTGGCCCAGCGCACCGGCCGCGACGAGTTGGTTCAGCACGGCCGGTGTCTTGTATGCCGCGGCAAAAGGATCGTCGGGCAGCGTGTCCTGCATGGTCTTGATGACGTGGCCCAGGGTGTCGAGGCCGACCACGTCGGCGGTACGGAAGGTGCCCGACTTGGCGCGCCCTAGCTTGGCACCGGTCAGGTCATCCACCACGTCGCAGGACAGGCCGAATTTCTCCGCCTCATGGATCGTCGCCAGCATGCTGAACACGCCGACGCGGTTGGCAATGAAGTTGGGCGTGTCCCTGGCGCGAACCACGCCCTTGCCCAGCGTGGTGACGAGGAAGCCCTCGAGCTGGTCGAGGATCTCCGGCCGCGTCGCCGCGGTCGGGATCAGTTCCACCAGGTGCATGTAGCGCGGCGGATTGAAGAAATGCACGCCGCAGAAGCGCGCCCGCAGTTGTATACCCGGCCCGGCGTCGAAACCCTCGGACAGGGCCGTGATCGACAGGCCCGAGGTGTTCGAAGCGAAGATCGCATCGGGCGCGATGAAGGGCGCGACCTTCTTGTAGAGGTCGTGCTTCCAGTCCATGCGCTCGGCGATCGCCTCGATGATCAGGTCGCAGCCCTTGAGCAGTTCGAGGTGGTCGTCGTAGTTGGCCACCTCGATGCAGGCCGCATCGTCCTTGTTGCCCAGCGGCGCCGGGCTGAGCTTTTTGAGCCCTTCGATGGCGCGCAGGACGATGCCATTTTTCGGACCTTCCTTTGCCGGCAGGTCGAACAACACCACGGGGACCTTGGCGTTGATGCAGTGGGCCGCAATCTGCGCCCCCATGACGCCGGCGCCGAGAACGGCGACTTTCCTGACGATGAAATTGCTCATGATGTTCCCTTATTAGCGTGAAATAACTTGTTCGAAGCGACAGGTGATAGTCGAGCGAAGCGAGTTGACCAGAAGCCTCCCCGTGAGGGGAGGATGGGAGGGGCGGGTCTTTAATTCGCTTTTCGCGTGTTTCATTCTCTGCGGGCGGTCTGGCGTGACAATGAGCGTTAGAACAGTTCTGCTTCGAGTTCCAGGAGAGACTTGGCACCGGAGCGCGCCTGGCGTATCAGCATGGCGGTTTCCGGCAGCAGGCGGGCGAAGTAGAACCGCACCGTCGCCAGCTTGGCCTTGTAGAAGGGATCGCCCGAGTCCTGCTTTTCCAGCGCGATCTTCGCCATGCGGGCAAAGAAGTAACTATAGACCAGGTGGCCGATCACGCGCAGGTAGGGCACGGCAGCCGCGCCCACTTCGTCCTGGCTCTGGAAGGCCTTCATGCCGATTTCCATGGTCAGCTTGGTGACCTTGTCGCCCAGGTCGGCCAGCGGCGTAATGAATTCATTCATGGCTTCGTCGGTGCCGTTTTCCTCGACGAAGGCCTGTACCAGCGCACCGAACTTCTTCAGCTTCGCGCCGTTGTCCATGAGGATCTTGCGCCCGAGCAGGTCGAGCGACTGGATGGTGTTGGTGCCCTCGTAGATCATGTTGATGCGGGCATCGCGCACGTACTGCTCGATGCCGGTGCCGGTGATATAGCCCGAGCCGCCATGCACCTGCATCGCTTCCGAAGCCGCGATCCAGCCGTTGTCGGTCATGAAGGCCTTGACGATGGGCGTCAGCAACGTGACCATGTCGGCGGCATCCTTGCGCACCGCTTCGTCGGGATGGCTCAGTTCGCGGTCGATCATCAGCGCGATGAAGGACGAAAACGCACGACCGCCTTCGGCGTAGGCCTTCGCCGTGAGCAGCATGCGCCGCACGTCGGGATGGACGATGATCGGATCGGCCGGCTGGTCGGGCGCCTTGGGGCCGGACAGGCTGCGCATCTGCAGCCGCTCCTTGGCGTAGATCAGCGCATTCTGGTAGGCGACCTCGGTCAAACCCAGACCCTGCATGCCGACACCGAGGCGCGCCGCATTCATCATGACGAACATGGCGTTGAGCCCCTTGTGCGGCTGGCCGATGATCCAGCCAGTCGCCTCGTCCAGGTTCATCTGGCAGGTGGCGTTGCCGTGGATGCCCATCTTTTCTTCGAGTGCACCGCAGGTGATCGCATTGCGCGCGCCGAGGCTGCCATCGGCAGCGGGAATGAATTTCGGCACGATGAACAGCGATATTCCCTTGGTGCCGATAGGCGCATCGGGCAGGCGCGCCAGTACCAGATGGATGATGTTCTCGGCCATGTCGTGCTCGCCGGCGGAAATGAAGATCTTGCCGCCGCTGATCTTGTAGCTGCCGTCGGCCTGGGGCACGGCCTTCGAACGCAGGAGGCCGAGATCGGTACCGCAATGCGGCTCGGTCAGGCACATGGTGCCGGTCCATTGACCGGAGACCAGCCTGGGCAGGTAGAGCGCCTTCTGTTCGGGCGTGCCGTGTTCGTGCAGGCATTCGTAGGCGCCATGCGACAGCCCCGGATACATGTACCAGGCCTGATTGGAGGAATTGAGCATTTCCGACAGTGAGTTGTAAACGACGACGGGAAGGCCCTGGCCGCCGTATTCCGGGTCGCAGGTCAGCGAGGGCCAGCCGGCCTCGACGAACTGCCGGTAGGCCTCCTTGAAGCCGGTCGGCGTGGTCACCTCGTGCGTGGTCGCATCGAGCTTGCAGCCCTCGCGGTCGCCGATCGCGTTCAGCGGGAACAGCACCTTGGAGGTGAACTTGGCGCCCTCCTCCAGTATCTGGTTGATGGTGTCGGCATCGACGTCGGCATGTGCCGGCAATGCCTTGAGTTCGCTGCTGACGTCGAGCAGTTCGTGCAGGACGAAGTGCATGTCGCGCAGCGGGGCGATGTATTGGCCCATGGAATCCTCCTGTGTCTTATTGGCTACCGGCGGCCATCCTGTCGCGAACAGCCGTTTCAAACGACTGTTTTAATCATAGCGCAGTTTGCCGGTCGGGTGTAGTCGCCACGCTCTAAATTCAGCGGAGGAAGTTGCGGCTGATTTCGCGGAACAGGTCCGAATCGGCCCGGCGCAGCCATTCGAAGGCCACCATCTCGCGGCTGACGACGCTGGCGCCCGCCTCCCGCATGCGGGCCAGGGCCAGGGCCTTGTCGGAATCGCGGCGCGAGCCGACGGCCTCCTCGACGACGAAAACCTGCCTGCCGCCGGCCAGCAGTTCCATCACCGTCTGCAGCACGCAAACGTGGGTCTCCATGCCGCAGACCACGACCTGCCCGGCACCACCGGACTTGTCCAGCCCGTGGCAGGCACCGGCCACGGCGGAAAAATGCAGTTTGCTGGCGACGCAGCCGTCCGGCAGTTCGGCCGCCACCGCCGGGTGGGTCGGGCCCAGGCCCTGCGGGTACTGCTCGCAGGCCAGCACGGGAATCTCCATGCGGCGGGCGACGCGGATCAGCCAGACCACCTGGTCCAGCAAAGCCTGCCAGCCGGCAATCGCCGGTACCAATTTCCCCTGTACATCCACCACGAGAAGCGTGGAATTGCGCGCGTCGATCAGCATGATGCCTCCCAGGCCTTGAGGAATTCCTTCCAGTGCGGCAAACCGGTCGCGCTCAGCGAAGATTTCACCAGGGCCAGTTCGGCGTCGTGCTCGGCCGCCGTCAGCAGGCCGCGCATCATCTGGAAACGCAGGAAAACCAGAAAGGTGTTCACCACGTCGGTTTCGCAATAGTCACGTATTTCATCGGCACGCCCTTCCAGCCAGGCGCCCCAGACGGCCGAACCGTCCATGCCGAGCTTGCCCGGCAGGCCCATCAGGCGCGCCAGCTGGTCGAGCGGCGCGCTGCCGCGCGGCTGGTACATCGCCAGCAGGTCCATCAGGTCGAGATGGCGCGAGTGATAGCGGCTGATGTAGTTGTTCCACTTGAAGTCCTTCGAGTCGCGGTAATCGCCCTCGCCCATGTCCCAGTAGCGCGGTGCCGTGACGCGATGCATCAGGCCGCGGTAATGCAGCACCGGCAGGTCGAAGCCGCCGCCGTTCCAGGAGACGATCTGCGGCGTGAATTTTTCCACGCCGTCGAAGAAGCGCTGGATGATTTCACCCTCGCCCGACTTCGGCTCGGCCAGCGACCAGACGCGGAAACCGTCGTCGCTGCGCAGGGCGCAGGAAATTACCACGACGCGCTGCAGATGCAGCGGCAGGAAATCGCTGCCATTCTTCGCCCGCTGGCGCTGAAAGGCGAATTCGGCCACCTCGGCATCCGACAGGCTTGCCGGAAGTTCGTGCAGTGCACGCAGGCCGGCAATGTCCGGAATGGTCTCTATATCGAAGACGAGAACGGGAGTCATGGGCTAAGTTCCGTTGGAGATGCGTGATAAGTCGGCGTTGGTCGCTTTGCGTACTTGAAATATCGCTTCGCGAGCAAGTAACGGCGATTCTATAATCCGCCACCATGTTAGCCGAAGAAAAAGACGAAGGCAGCCGCCAGGGCATACAGTCCATCGAGGTTGGCGTACCGCTATTGCGGGTGCTGGCCGATCACGGTGCGCCGATGATGCTGCGCGATCTCGCCAGGGAGGCCGGCATGCCCGCGGCCAAGGCCCATCGCTACCTGGTCAGCTTCGTGCGTACCGGCCTGGTCACGCAGGACCCGCTCTCCGGCCGCTACGATCTCGGCCATTTCGCCCTGGACCTCGGTTTGGCCAGCCTCGCCCGACTCGACGCGGTGCGGGCGGCCACCCCGGTGCTCGACGCACTCGCCGAAGACATCGGCGAAACCGTCGCCCTGGCGGTATGGGGCAACATGGGTCCCACCATCGTGCGCTGGGTCGAATCGCGGCGTCCGGTCACGGTCAATCTGCGCACCGGCGCTGTCATGCCGCTGCTGCATTCCGCGATAGGCCTGTGCTTCGTGACCTTCTTCGATTCGCCGCAGCTACGGCGTCAGGTCGAAGAAGAACTCCTGATCAACGCCCGCGGCGAAGAACCCCGGGGACCGGTGACACACGCACAGCTCGACGAGCTGACCGCCGACTTCCGCAAACACGGCATGTCACGCGTGGCGGGATCCCTGATTCCAGGCATCAATGCCTTCTCGGCCCCGGTCTTCAATCACGACGGCAAGATGGCGCTGGCCATCACCGGCCTCGGCCCCGCGGGCCTTATGCCGCCGAACTGGAACGGCCCGATCCCGAAAGCGATTCGCACCGCTGCACTCACCATCTCGCGCCGGATGGGCTGGCGCGGAGCGGCGTAGTCCCGAGAGGACTTTCTGCGGCGTGTCGCCCGCGCCGACTTTCGGGGTTTTTTGGGATTTCGAAAGATGGCATGGGGTTCTGACCTGCCCTGAGATTTTCGGACCAGACTGACCTGGAGATAATGGCTCCTCAAACGAGGAGCCGGCAAGCCGCGCCCAGGTCCGCCGACGATCCGTTTACGAATCGGCTGAAGACTCGCGCCTGCGCCGCGCCCGCAATTCCGGTGCAACCTGGAACGCGACGATCAGATAATCGATCAGCCAGAAGCTGGCGGCCAGCGTCAGCCAATAGGGATCGATGCGATCGCCGGTCTCCTCGGATACCGCGTCGGTGTACATGAAGATCAACGCGAACAAGGCCGGCAACCAGTGCAGCAGGCGGCGCCGCGACACGGTCCGGGGAAGTTCGATGTCGCCTTCCATCGGCACCTTGAGCATGATGAAAGGAAGTACGATGAACCACACCGGCGGCCCGATCCAGCTTTGCAGCGACCCATCCACGCCTTCCGGCGCCGGCTCCCGGCGACGCCAAAGACGCGCCAGCAGCCGCCAGCCGGCGAGGATAAAGCACCACATCATGGCGAACAGCGCCAGCGCGCCGAACAGCGGGAAATGCGCAAAGGCGCGCAGCACCGAACCGAGCCCCACCCAACCCGACACACCCCCCTGCAGCAGGCGTTCGTAGTAGGCATGCAACAGCAGCCCGCCCAGCACGGCGAGCGGCAGGGCCCAGATCAGCGCGCGGCGCAGTCGGCGGCCGAGGCGATGCAGGTCCCAGTCGCCGAAGCCGTCGTGCAGGCCGGTACCGACATAGATCGCCAGCATTGCCAGCACCAGGCCGACGCCGCCCAGCGCAGCACCCGCAAGCGGCTTGCGGCGCAGATCGGCGAGCAGGTTCGGATTCATGCGTGCCCAACTCCGGAATGGCGTCGAACGCGCAGTGTATCGCCGTAGCGCCAGCGCCGACTTCTGCAAACCGCGCCGGCACCACCGCACGACGTCTGCTACTCTGCGCGCTGTCACCGCACCCGATTCGCCATGCGCCTGCTGATCCGACTCCTGCTCCTGATCCTCGCCGTCCTGCTGCTCGCCGGGTGCAGCGCTGTGCGCCTCGGTTACGGCAATGCGGACAGCCTGGCGCGCTGGTGGATCGATCAGTATCTTGACCTCTCGCCGGAGCAGGATGCGCTGAGCCGCGAGCGGCTGGCCCGTTTGATGGCCTGGCACCGCAAGACCCAGTTGCCCGACTACATCGCCCTGCTGCGCCAGGGCAAGGCCTTTGCCGCCGGCCAGCCGACGGCAGGCGATGCGCTGGCACTGGGCGACAGCATCATCCGCCGCGTGCGGGTGCTCGCCGAGCAGGCGACGCCGGACGTCGCCGATCTCCTGGCCACCCTGACCCCCGCCCAGATCGACCGCATGGCGGCGCGCTTCGCCGAAAAGAATGCCGATCTCGCCAGGGAGATGCGGCTTGCGGAAGGCGATGCAGCACAGCACAAGGCGCGCTACAAGCGCCTGCTGGAGCGCGCCGAGTACTGGCTCGGCGACTTCAGCAACGAGCAGGAAAGCGCCCTGCGGCGCATGACCGAGGCCCAGGATCCCGGCGGCCAGTTCTGGTTCGAGGAAAGGCTGCGCCGCCAGCGGGAACTGCTCGAACTGATGCGCCAGGTGCAAAAGCAACGCCCGCCGCGCGAACGCATCGTCGCGCTGCTGCGCGACTACGCGGCCCGCTTCGACCTGCCAAGCGATCCGGCGCGATTGGAGCGGGCGCTGGGCATGCGCCGCGCCTCGGCGGAGCTCACCGTGGCCATCCTTGCCATGGCGACGCCGGCACAGCGTGAGCATGCCCGCCAGAAGTTCGATGACCTGATACACGATTTCACCGAGCTGTCGAAGGCCGAGTAGTTCCATCCAAGGTGGACAGCGGGCCGCCGGCTCGTTATGCTGCGCGCCTTGCGCCGTGCAGCACAGCCCTCTGTCTTGCATGCCCCCCATCCGCCCACTCCAGACGGACGTTCACATGCAGACAGAAAGCTTCATCCCGGGCAAGGACGCCTCGCTCGAATCCTCGATCGCCACCATGCAGGGCAAGCTCGAAAAGCTCGGCTTCCATGTCGAGGAACGCTCGTGGCTGAATCCGGTGGATGGCGTCTGGTCGGTGCATGTGCGCGACCGCGACTGTCCGCTGCTGTTCACCAACGGCAAGGGCGGCTCGCGACTGGCCGCCCTTGCCAGCGCGCTGGGCGAGTTTTTCGAGCGCCTGTCCTGCAACTACTTCTGGACGCATTACTACCTCGGCGACCAGTTCGCCCGCCGCGACTTTGCCCACTACCCGCGCGAGCAGTGGTTCCAGCCCGGCCCGAACGGCGAGTGGCCGGAGCAACTGCTGACCCCCGAGTTACGCCAGCTTTACGATCCGGATGGCGGCATCGACGCCGGCACGCTGGTAGACCTGAATTCGGGGGATGTCGAACGCGGCATCTGCGCCCTGCCCTACGTTCGCCAGCGCGATGGCGCCACCGTCTGGTTCCCGGTCAACCTGATCGGCAATCTCTATGTCAGCAACGGCATGGCGGCCGGCAACACCGAGATGGAAGCGCGCAGCCAGGCCCTCTCCGAAATCCTCGAGCGCCACATCAAGTTCCGCATCATCAGCGCAGGCCTGTGCCTGCCCGACGTGCCGCAAGACGTCATCGCCCGTTATCCGCGCATCGCGGCCGGCATTGCCGGCCTGCGCGCCGCGGGCTTCGGCATCCTGGTCAAGGATGCCTCGCTCGGCGGCGAATACCCGGTGATGAACGTTACCTTGCTCCATCCCGAGGACCAGGGCTGCTTCTCCAGCTTCGGCGCCCATCCGCGTTTCGAGATCGCACTGGAACGCGCGCTGACCGAACTGCTGCAGGGACGGGGCCTCGATGCCCTGGCCGGCTTTCCCCCGCCCGGCTTCGACCTCGACGAAATCGCCGCTTCCCCCAACATCGAGATCCACTTCGTCGACTCCAGCGGCATCATCAGCTGGAACTTCCTCGGCGACACGCCGGATTACGAATTCTGCGACTGGAATTTCAGCAACCGGGACGCAAACTCGACCGCCGAGGACTATCACTGGCTGATCGAGCGCATCCACCGCTGCGGCCACGACGTGTATGTCGCCGACTTCACGCATCTCGGCGTCTATGCCTGCCGCATCCTGGTGCCGGGCATGTCTGAGATCTATCCGCTGGACGAACTGGAATGGGAAAACAACAGCGTCGGCAACCTGATCCGGGAAGCGATCCTGCATCTGCCGGAACTGGACGAGGACGAATGTGCCGATTTGCTGGACACCCTCAACGAGCTCGACCTGCAGGACCAGCGGCCGGTCACCACGCTGATCGGACTGGCCGCCGAGGCGGATTCGTTCTGGGCCGACCTGCGCGTCGGCGAACTGAAAACCCTGTTGGCGCTGGCCTGTGGCGACGAAGAGGCGATCCGTGAAGGCTGCGAATGGCTGCGCCACTTCGAGCAGATAGAACCGGCGCGACGCCTGGTTTATCGCTGCATCGAAACCCTGCTCGATCTTGGCGGTGCCGACAGCCATCGCGCCGCCCTGCAACATCTCTACGGCAGTTCAACGCTGGCAAGCGCGGAAGCCATGCTGCGGCAGGAAGAACGCTGCTTCGGCATCGAGGCGCCGGGCCTGGCGCTGAAAGGCTGCAATCTTCACCAGGCCCTGCTCGCCGCCTACGCCAAGCTGAGTCACTAGGAGCCTTGCAGCCCCTGGTGACGCGGACTTACTTCTTCGGCGTGATGCTGGCTTCTTCTATCAGCAGCGGATAGCTGTAGCCGGAGCCGAAGTCACGATTCAGCACGACGACGCCGGAAACAGTGACCTGGTCGCCCACGGCGGCCGTCTGCTTGCTGGTGACGATCAGGTTGTTGGTGCCCTTGGCGGCATCGCCCGTGCCGTCCTGCACATGCACGAAATTGCGGCCCATGATGCCGTTATTGACCTTGACCACCTTGCCCTGGGCCGCGATGGTCTTGCCGGCTAGGCCGGCCTTTTCCTGGTTGAGGGCGGCGACTGTCTGCACTTTTGGCTCTGCGGCGGCGGCATTGAAAGACGCCAGGCCCAGCGTGGCCAGCATGGCGGTAAAAACGAAGGAATGAATCCTCATCAAAAACTCCCGGATATGGTTGGCGGTGGCCAGGTATTCCCGCCTGGACGGGCGCCATTATAACCGGCTGAAGCCGGTGGCCCCGACGCGGCCCGGCATTCAGCGCTCGTCGAAGGACAGCACCACGCGCTCGGTCAGCGGATGGGCCTGGCAGGCGAGGACGAAACCTGCAGCGACCTCGGCCTTGTCCAGCGCGAAATTGCGCTCCATGCGCACCTGGCCTTCGACCACCTTGCAACGGCAGGTACCGCAAACGCCCGAGGTGCAGGAAAAGGGCACTTCCAGCCCGGCCGCCGAAGCCGCGTCGAGAATACTGGGCTGGTCCTTGCGGAAGTCGATCTCGCGCCGCATGCCGTCACGAATGATGACCACCTTCGCCTGCTCGGCATCGCCCGGCTGCGCTTCATGCACCACCGCGCCGACCGGCGCGCCGGCAGGCAGTGCCACGCCGAAGCGCTCGATATGGATCGCGGCCTCGGGTACACCGGCCGCCAGCAGCGCGGCCTCGGCCTCGTCGTTCATCTGGAAGGGACCGCAGACATAGACGTGATCGATAGTCGGTGCCGGCACCACGGTGGCGAGAAACTCGCCGATCTTGTCGCGGTTCATGATGCCCATGTTGAGCGGCGAATCGGTCGGCTCGTCGGAAAACACGTGCTGCAGCGACACTCGAGTCATGTAACGGTTCTTCAGGTCTTCGAGTTCCTCCTTGAACATGGTCGAACGCAGCATGCGGTTGCCGTAGATCAGCGTGAAGCGGCTCAGCGGTTCGCGCGCCAGCACCGTCTTCATGATCGAGAGTATCGGCGTGATGCCGCTGCCGCCGGCAATGCCGACGTGGTGACGCTTCGCCGCCGGTTCGATGGGGACGAAGAAACGCCCCTGCGGCGCCATGGCGCTGATGCGGTCGCCAGGACGCAGGTGTTCGTTGATCCAGTTGGAGAACAGGCCGCCCTTGACGCGGCGCACGCCGACGCGCAGGTCGCCGTCATCGACCCCGGCGCAGATCGAATAGGAGCGGCGCAGGTCCTGGCCGTCGATGTTGGCGCGCAAGGTCAGGTACTGGCCCTGAGTGAAGCCGAACACCGAGCGCAACTCCGGGGGAACCTCGAAGCTGACGATCGTGGCTTCCGTGGTATCGGGTTCGATGCTGCGCACGCGCAGCTCATGGAATAAGGTCGACATGGTCAAATGGGTTTGAAGTGTTCGAAAGGCTCGCGGCAGTCGAGGCAACGATGCAGCGACTTGCAGGCGGTGGAGCCGAAGGCGGAAAGACGCTCGGTGCGAGGACTGCCGCAGCGCGGACAGGGCACGGCCGCCTGGCGGCGACCGACGATGCGGATAGGCACGGCCCCGTCGGCCAGCACCGGACCGGGCGGCGCGATGCCGTATTCGAGAAGCTTGCGTTTGCCCTCGGCGCTGATCCAGTCGCTGCTCCAGGCCGGCGCGCGGCGCATGGTCACGCGCACCGGGCCGAGGCCGGCTGCGGTGATGGCATCTAGCACGCTCCTCTCGATGACTTCGGTGGCCGGGCAGCCGCTGTAGGTCGGCGTCAACACCACTTCCAGGCCGTCTTCATGTTCGATGACTTCGCGCACCAGGCCCAGGTCGACCACCGACAGCGCCGGCACCTCGGGATCGAGCACTTCCTTGAGTGCGGCCCAGGCGCTATCCGTACGCGACGCGGCGGCGACAGTCACCACGCGCCTCCGGGGTAGATGCGCTGCAGGTACTGCATCTCGGCCAGCAGGTAGCCCATGTGTTCGCTGTGCAGGCCGCGCTTGCCCGTGCTGCGGAAAGTGGCTGCCGCGGGAATGGCCAGCTTCGCCTCGCCGAGGATTTCGCTCATCTCGGCCAGCCAGGGTTCGCGCAGTTCCGACCAGGCCGGACCGAGGCCGGCAGCGGTAGCCGCCGCATCGACCGCATCGTCCTCGAACAGTTCCGGCGTGTACAGCCAAAGGCTTGCGAGTGCGGCCTCGCAGCGGCGGCGCGACTCGTCGGTGCCGTCGCCCAGACGCACCGCCCAGTCGGCGGCGTGCTGCTGATGGTAGCGCGCTTCCTTCAGAGCCTTGCCGGCAATGGCGGCGAGTTCTGCATCGCTGGAATCGAGCAGGCGTTCCCACATCAGCTTGAGCCAGGTGGAGAGGATGGTATTGCGCAGCACGGTAAAGGCGAAATCGCCGCGCGGCAGTTCGGCCAACGTCGGGTTGCGATAGTCGATCTCGTCGCGCAGGAAGGCCAGCTGATCCTCGTCGTAGCCCTCGCCGCTGCGTTGCCCGGCCAGGGTCAGAAGTGCCCGCGACTGGCCGATCAGGTCGAGCGCCATGTTGGACAGCGCGATGTCCTCTTCGAGGATGGGTGCGTGGCCGCACCATTCGCCGAGGCGCTGACCGAGGATCAGGCAGGTGTCGGAGAGGCGCAGCAGGTATTGGAGTTCGGGTGCGGCGGGAATTCGGATGGAAGCGACCATGGTCTGTGTGCCTTACATGTGGTCTACCGAATCCGGCAGCTTGTAGAAGGTGGGATGGCGATAGACCTTGTCCTCGGCGGGATCGAACAGCATGTCCTTGTCCGAGGGGTCGCTGGCGACGATCTGGTCGGAGCGCACCACCCAGACGCTGCTGCCTTCCTGCCGACGGGTATACACGTCGCGCGCCATCTGCACCGCCATCTTCGGATCGGCGGCATGCAGGCTGCCGCAGTGCTTGTGGTCGAGGCCGGCCTTGGTGCGGACGAAGACTTCCCACAAGGGCCATTCATTTTCGGTTGGATTCGGATTCATGCTGCCTCCTTCATATCAAGCTTTCTCGCATGCGCCAGTGCCGCCGCGCGCACCCATTCGCCGTCTTCCCATGCCTTGACCCTCGCCGCCAGGCGTTCGCGGTTGCAGGGACCATCGCCGCCGACCACGCGCCAGAATTCCGACCAGTCGATGGTGCCGTAGTCCCAGTGCTGACTTTCCTCGTTCCAGCGCAGGTCCGGGTCGGGGAAGGCCACGCCGAGCACCTCGGCCTGCTGCACGGCGGCGTCGACGAACTTCTGCCGCAGGGTATCGTTGCTGACGCGCTTGATGCCCCAGCGCATGCCCTGTGCCGAATTCGGGCTCTGGTCGTCGGGCGGGCCGAACATCATCAGGCAGGGCCACCACCAGCGGTTCACCGCTTCCTGCACCATGGCGCGCTGCGCGTCGGTACCCTGCTTCATCATCACCAGCAGGCTGTCGAAGCCCTGGCGCTGGTGGAAGCTTTCCTCGCGGCAGATGCGCACCATGGCGCGCGCGTAGGGCGCGAAGGAGCAGCGGCAGATCGGCACCTGGTTCATGATCGCCGCGCCGTCGACCAGCCAGCCGATGGCGCCGACATCGGCCCAGGTCAGCGTCGGATAGTTGAAGATCGAGCTGTACTTGGCCTTGCCCGTATGCAGCGCGTCCAGCATCTGGTCGCGGCTGGTGCCCAGGGTCTCGGCCGCGGCATAGAGGTAGAGGCCGTGGCCGCCCTCGTCCTGCACCTTGGCCAGCAGGATGGACTTGCGCTTGAGTGTCGGCGCGCGGGTGATCCAGTTGCCCTCGGGCAGCATGCCGACGATCTCCGAGTGCGCATGCTGGCTGATCTGCCGCAGCAGGGTCTTGCGGTAATTGTCCGGCATCCAGTCCTTGGCCTCGATGAAGTCGCCGGCGTCGATGCGGTTGTCGAAGCGCTGCTGCAATTGCGCTTCCTCGGCCGTGCGCAAGGCAGGCTTGTCGCCGCCCTCGTCGCGCAGGGTATCCATGGCTTGGGTGTACATGGTCTGCTTCCTTCTGGCTGCTGCCGTTGCGGGATCGCTTGCCGGCTCCGGTCTTCCGGTTGCCCGGACGGTCACCGTTAAACGTGATACAATTTTTGTTATTGTAAAAAAGTTTAATGTATCGCTTTTGCTTTGTCAATTGAAATCTAAAGCACTGCCGCCGCCGGCCGGCGAAGCGGAATTCCGCATGCGCCGCCTGGCGGCCGCAACGGCAGCCGCGAGCTTCAGACGCGCAGGATCTTCAGCATCGGCGAGTTCCGCTCGGCATCGTCGCTGAATCCCGCGACAAGCAGCACGTTGTGACCGGTACGCGTCAGCTGGCAGCTGCGGGCCACCCGCTGGCAGAGTCTCTCCCAATCCCCGTACTCCGACTCCGTGGCCGTCATCGGCACGATGCCCCAGTTCAGCGACAAACGCCGGCACACCGCCGGATCGGTGGACACCGCCACCAGGGGGGCCGTCGGACGATAGGAGGAAATCACCCGTGCCGTCGTGCCGCTCAGGGTCGGGATGATGATGCCTTGCAGCTTGAGGTCGTGCGCCAGGGCGGCGGCGGCAGTGGCGACGCCATCGCGCAGGCTCATGTCGGCTTCACCCAGCTCGGCCGCGGCTGAAAAACTGCCCTGCCGCCACTGGTAACCCTCGGCCTCGCGCAGCACCCGGTCCATCATCTCGACCGCACGCATCGGATACTTGCCACTCGCCGTCTCGGCGGACAGCATGACCGCATCGGCGCCCGTCAATGCCGCATTGGCGACGTCACCCACTTCTGCCCGCGTCGGGCGCGAATGATCGATCATCGATTCCAGCATTTGCGTGGCCACGATCACCGCCCGGTTGCGTCGACGCGCCAGATTGATCAGTTCGCGCTGGATCAGCGGCACCTGCTCGGCGGGCATTTCGATGCCGAGGTCGCCGCGCGCCACCATGATGGCATCCGAAGCCTCGACAATGGCCTCGATATTTTCCATCGCTTCCGGCGTCTCGATCTTGGCGATGATCGGCGTGGCGGCGCCCTCGCGGGCGATCAGCCGCCGCAGGCCGGCGACGTCTTTGGCAGTGCGCACGAAGGACAACGCCAGGTAATCGACGCCGAGACCGATGGCGAATTTCGCATCGGCCACATCCTTCGGCGGCAGGGAAGACGCGGAGACTTTCGAATCCGGCAGGTTGATGCCCTTGTGGTCCTTCAGCGGGCCACCGAAGACCACCTTGCAGCGGATGCGGTCGCCCTGGATTTCCAGCGCCTTCAGTTCCAGGTTGCCGTCGTCGAGCAGGATGCGGTGACCGGGCTGGACGTCGCGCGCGATGGCCCGGTACTGGGAAGCGATGAGGCCGGGCCCGCCATGATTGAGCCGCGGATCGATCATCACCTCGTCACCGGGAATCAGATTCAGCGGCCCATCGGGAAACTTGCCGCAGCGGATCTTGGGGCCGCACAGGTCGGCGAAGATCGCCACATGCCGGCCGAGCTTCTTCGCCGCTGCGCGCACATGGCCGTAGACCTCGCGGTGGGCCTCGTGCGTGCCATGGGACATGTTGAGGCGCACCACATCGACCCCGGCGCGCAGCAGGTCGTCGATCATCTTGCGGTCGGAACTGGCCGGACCCAGCGTAGCCACGATCTTGGTACGGCGCCAGCGCAGCGAAACACGTTTTCCGTCGAGGTTCATGGCCATGCCCTTTCCCGTGAGGATGTGATCACGCGGCCATTATCCCCATTTGGACCGGAGTCGCAACGACGGGGCCTTGTCTTCGACGGCCAGGGCGGGAAGCCGAACATAGCGGTCGCATCACTCTCCCAAGTAACGAATACTGCGGGTGGCGCGACGGACTAAATCCGGCCTTCAGTGGTCATTGGCACCCCAAAAAACACGGTCTGTTGAATGACCGCTGTGAATTTTGGCCATGAGAAAGAATGTGGCGCCAGCGTCAGGAGTTGACGCATGGATTCAAGCGGCGGATGGCACACACTAAAAGCTGCGCAGGCAGGAACGTCCGGTCTTTCCATCGTCAGTTCTGGTCGCTGCGTCGATAAGTGCTGGCCGGATCCTTTTCAGGAGGCGTATCGGCCGGTTGCGCAGCACGAGCTTCCGTCACCAGTTTCTGCACGTTGTCGCCCGTCAGGCTCCTGAGGAAGGCGGCGAGGGCCTGCTTTTCTGTCGCAGAGAGACCAAGCGGCTTGAGCAATGGGTCTTTCTGCGGGTTGTCGATACCGCCGCGATCGTAGAATTCCACTACATCTTCCAGCGTGGCGAGCGAGCCGTCATGCATGTAAGGCGAGGTCAACGCGACGTTGCGCAAGTTCGGCGTGCGGTAGGCCCAGGAGTCCGCCGGATCGAGGGTTACTTCATAGCGTCCGACGTCGGGTAGCGGCGGCTCGAAAGAGTCCAGCGCCTTGCCCTCGACCTCGACGAACTTGCCCGGCGCCAGTTGCACGCGGTGCTTCCTGGAGAGTCCCATGCTGTGCGCGTAGCCGATGCCGGTGTTGTGAAAGCGGTGGTCCGAAAATAGAGCATGCATTTCCCCAATGGCATGGCAGGCACTGCAGCCAGCCTTGCCATTGAACAGCCGAAAACCAGCCTGTTCCTCGGCCGTCAGGGCGTTTTCCTCCTTGCCGTAGTGCCAGCGGTCGAAGCGTGAGTTCCCCGAAACCAGCGTGCGCTGGTAGGCGGCCAGCGCCTGGCCTACGGTCAATACATCGGGACCGCGTCCGGCAAAGGCTTTTTCGAAGCGACCCTTGTACTCCGGCAGAACCTTGATTTTCTCGATGAGGTAGCCGATTGAAGGGTTGGCCATTTCATTGCTGGCAAGCAGCGGCCCCCAAACCTGATTTTCCAGGCTGAACTCGCGACCGTCGTGAAACAGCTGCTCGACATAGGCGACGTTGTAAATTGTCGGCGAATTGCGGCGGATGGTCTGGCCCTCGAGGCCGATGGCGGTGCGCAGTTCATTGGAGGTGAAACCCTGCTCGGGCACGTGACACATGGCACAGGACAGGGTGTTGTTGTGCGAAAGCCGGCGATCCATGAACAGCGTCCGCCCGAGTTCGATCCTGGCCTGCGTCAGCGGATTGTCGGGCGCCAGCGGAACCGCCGGCAGGCCAAGTGGCGGCGCCAGTCTGACGGATGGATTGTCCGGCGCGCCGGGCTGTTCGCAGGAAGACAGGACCAGCACCCAGAGCAGCAGGATGCCCGCCAGGCGCGTCATTTCAGCCTGACTCCGTCTTCCATCAGCAATGTCTTGATGTCGTTCAGCACCATCGGCGCCAGCAGATAATCGGTGGTGTATATCTCGCGCACCATGCGCTGCCGGTCGATGAGGAATACCTTCAGCACATGGCTGTAGGTACCAACCGGTTTGCCGCTTGTCTTGTCCATGTCTACGCCGACATCCTGGCCGAAACCGTCGAGAATCGGCAGCAGTTCGCGGCGCGAACGCGTGGTCAGGAAATCCCAGGCCAGGTGCTGTCCAGTTCCATTGTGGACGCCGCCATAGAGCGCGAGGACCTGTGGCGTGTCGCGCACCGGGTCGAAAGAAAGGCTGACGAAACGAACCCGGTGGCGGGTCTCCGGCAGCTTTTCGAGTTCGTTCTTTAGCATGTGCATGACGGTAAGCGCATAAGGACAGCCGTTCGGGTCGGCGCAGGAAGAGTACATGAAGGCAAGCAGCGTGACGCGGCCCTGCGTGAACTCGGACAGCCGGCGGCGCTTGCCGTCGGCATCAAGTATTGCCCCGTCGGTTGCTGGCTGGATGCGCTGGAGTTTGTAGCTGCCGGCCGCGGGTGGCACAAAGTCCATGATCGGTGCGGCCGCGATGGTCGATGCGAACATCCAGCCGAGGAAAAAAAGCCCGCCCCCGGTGAGGAGGCGGGCCAGGCGCACCGTGGCGAGGAGCCCCATGCGCTACGACTACTGCGTCTGCGCAAGCATGGCCGGCAGATTCGATGCCATATCGAGCGGCTTCAGGGTGGACAGATCGCGCGCCTGGAACTTCATGTGGTGGGCGCGGCCGAGCTTCTCTTTGAAGAAGTCGATCTCGAAGGCCAGCTTGAGATCCTTGCCGTCCCAGTTGTATGCCTTGAGGAACTGCTCGTCGTCCTTGCCTTTCTTGTCCCAGTTGCCCAGCAGCGAGGAGGTGAAATACACGCGCTTGCCGTCATAGCTTTGCGACACCATGTTGACCTGGGAGCCGATTTTCTTGGTGAAGATCTCCTTCGGCTTCATCGGGTCGGACATGTCCCAGTAGCGCGCAGTGCCGTCCATGAAGGTATTGATCCACATGCCACGGCCGTCGGCCGTGATGCTGATATCCACCGGCAGCGGAATCTTGGCCGGATCACCGATGGTGGCAACGTCCTTCGCCTGCCATTCGCCCTTGGCGTCCTGCTTGTAGACCCATATCTTGGAGGTCAAAGCGGTAGTGGACACAGCCCAGTTGTCGCCGGATTTCCACGACCAGCGCACTTCCAGCGGCGCGCCGGGCGTCTGGAACACCTTGAGCGGCTTCATGGTCTTCATGTCCCACATGACCGAGGTATTGCCGAAGTGTTTCATGGCCTCGGGATCCTTCACCATCTTGCCCAGGTCCATCATGTAGTTGTTCCACCCGGTGAAGGACGAGGTGAGGAATACGTTCTTCTGCGGATTGATGCCCACATCGTAGCCGTAGCCGTCACCACCATTGGTCTTGGGCATTTGTTCGTGTGAAACGTAATCGCCCTTGTTGTTATAGACGACGATACCCGTCTCGCCGCCATGGTCCTTGTTGTTGGACAAGGGTGTGATCAGCATGCGCCCGGGCATGGCATAGAAGGAATGCGGTCCGACGAAGCCGGTCTTCTGCACGAAGTCGGTGATGGTCCTGGTCAGCTTCGGCTTGGCCGGATTGGTGCCGATGTCGAAGATGTAGATCTTGTTCGAGTCGAGCGCGCCACCCCAGAGATAGCGCCGGTCGTCCGACAGGCCGGCATGATGCACTTCGCCACGGCCACCGAGCGACAACTTGTGTATGACCTTGCCGTAGGTCTTGGATTTTGGATTGACGTCGACGGTGACCAGCTTGTCGGAGCCGTCACCGACACCCTTGACGCCCAGGGTCCAGACATACACCAGATCTTCCTGCCCCTTGATCAGCGGCGTGTAAGGCGAACAACTGGTTTCGTCGGCGAATGCCGGCGTGCCGGCCAGCGCGACGAACGCTGCAACTGTCAATGCGATCTTGCCGGCCGGAATCTTGACCTGCATTGTATTTTTCATGCTGCTCTCCTCATATGGGTTGAACTTATTTGGGTGCTGCCTTCGATGCCGAAGGGAACAACAACAGATGTAACCCACACCCGCGGCAATTTGTCACAGTCCTAGTGTCAAATGCTTATTCTTAAAGCAATGTAGCAGACCCGGCGGCGCAGGCAATTGGGGTGATTACCTAGATTCGATGTGGTTGACCCTGAGCGTTCAGGCGCACCGGCTTGTCTTGCGGCACGACTAAACACAGCGATGCGGGCAATTGAAGAATGCCCGCCGGCTCGAACGGGGCCGGCTCGTCCCGGTCGAAATATCCATTTCTTGACTGGACACATACACTTACTACCGTCAGGGTCGTCCGAACAGCCAAAACAAGTTCGGGAGCTTGACCGAAGTCGCCTGGTTTCCTTTTAACCGGCTGAGGTGTGATGAACGGCTTAGGCCGACGCCCTGTTCGGACAGTGCAGGGTGCAGTCGAGCTTGAGTCCGCCAACACAGTAGAGGGAAAGTGGGGTATTTACCTAGGAGGCTGGCGGTTGTCCCTGATTTGATCCACTGACGGATTCTGCTAAGGTTAGTGTGCATAACAGAGTGGTGTCGGCTAAATGACTTCTGGAAACGAATCGATGTTCTTCCCGCTCGTCACCATGGGCGGCGCACTGGCAATAGCGCTGATTGTTGCAGGCGCCATGTATTTGCATCTGCGTGAGGTGAAGCGCCAGGCACGCGACAAGGAAGCCGAATACCTCGGCGTGCTGAACCGCCTGCAGGAGAATGACTACCGCTTGCGCCTCATCATCGAGTCCGAGCCCGAGTGCGTCAAATTGCAGGCCGCCAACGGTACCGTGCTCGAGATGAATCCGGCCGGCCTGAGAATGCTGGACGCGGACAAACCGGAAGATGTCATCGGCAAGAAGATATTCCACCTCCTGGCGCCGGAATACAGCGAGATCTATGGCAAAAACATGAAACGCATTTTTCGCGGTGAATCCGTCGTCTACGAGTTCAAGGCGATCACTTTCAAGGGCAGGACAGTCTGGCTGGAAACTCATGGCGCACCTATGCGCGACGCCCAGGGAAAGATCTACGCCCTTCTGGGTGTCACGCGAGATATCACCGAGCACAAGCAGGCCGATGAGTTGGCGCGGCGACACCAGATAGAGTTGGCGCGGGTAGCGCGTCTGTCTACCATGGGCGAAATGGCCACCGGCATTGCCCACGAACTCAACCAGCCGCTCTCGGCGATCGCCAACTATGCCCGCGGTTGCATTCGCAGGCTGCACTCGGATGGCATGAATCCGCGAGAACTCCTTGATCCGCTCGAGGAAGTGTGCGACCAAGCCGAACGCGCCGGGGAAATTCTTCGGCATGTACGCGATTTTGTGCGCAAGAGCGAACTCGAGACAAAGCCCTTGGACATCAACCAGGTCGTGTACTCGGTTGTCAATTTCACGGAGCATGAGGCGCGGCACCAAGGCGCGATGATCAGGTTCGATCTGGATGCCGGGTTGCCGCAAGTCCAGGCCGACGCGATCATGATCGAGCAGGTAATCTGCAATCTGGTGCGCAACGCGGTCGAGGCAATGGCCGAAGCGCAATCGCCAAGGCGTCAAGTGACCATCCTCACGCACCCGGTTGATGGCGATATGATCGAAATCGAGGTCAGCGATACCGGACCGGGAATCGATGGTGCGGTCATCGATCAGGTATTCGACCAATTCTTTACCACCAAGCCGGAAGGAGTCGGCATGGGGCTTGCCATCAGCCGGTCGATCGTCGAATCTCACGGTGGCCGCATTCGAGCCGAGTCAGGTAGCAGGAGCGGTGCCACATTCCGCTTTACCCTGCCGACCAGCAAGCAGCAAGTGCACAGACATGAGCGAACCGACAGTATTCATTGTTGACGACGACGAGGCGGTTGCCCGCAGCCTGCGCTGGCTGATCGAAACCGTACAGCTCAAGGTCGAGACCTTTTCCTCGGCCCAGGGGTTTCTCGACGGCTATGTTGCCTCGAAGCCCGGCTGTCTGGTTCTCGATGTTCGTATGCCGGGCATGAGCGGCCTCGATCTGCAGGAGCGTCTGGCGACGCAGGGGATAGACGTCCCGATCATTTTCATCACCGGTCATGGCGACGTGCAGATGGCGGTAAGGGCGGTTCAGTCCGGCGCCTTCGACTTTGTCGAGAAGCCGTTCAATGACCAGGATTTGCTCGACCGGATCCAGAAGGCAATCATCTTCGACGCCGGGCAGCGCAGCAAGAATACGCAACGCACTCAGTTGCGCGCGCTGTTCGCCAGCCTGACCCCGCGCGAGAGCGAGGTGCTGGACCTCGTGGTGGAGGGAATGTCGAACAAGGCCATCGCCAATTCGCTGGGCTTGAGCGCAAAAACGGTTGAAGTCCATCGCGCCAAGGTGATGGAAAAAATGCATGCCCGCTCCGTTGCCGACCTGGTGAAGATGTCGATGCAGAACCGGACAGCGGAGTAAGCCGATTACCTAACTGGAAGCATTGCCGTGGCCCTGAAAAGACCTGCCATGTCAGCAATTCCCAGGTCAGTCACGTGCGTTCTCCTGCCACTCGCCGCGCCCTCAAGACTTGAGCAATTGTCTTATGGCTGAAACGATGTCCGGGTCATCGAACTCCCGTCCGCCGTTGGCGCGATAAGCCACATTGCCTTTGCGATCAACCAGAAAGGTCGTTGGCAGACCCCGGACTCCCCATGCCGCCATTGCTTTCGAGTCACGGTCGAACAGCACGGGGAAATCCGTGATCCCGGTAAATGAGAACGCGGAGTCAGGTTCTTCCCCCACGTTCACGGCCAGCACTTCGAATTCCGATGGCTTGAACAGTTTGCGAACCCGGCCAAGCGATGGAAACTCCTTCCGGCACGGCGGACACCAGCTGGCCCAGAAATTCACCAGTACGACCTTGCCTCCATGTTGAGCGAGATCGACCGCTTTGCCATCATCATCGTTCAAGCGCAAGGCCGGTGCCGGCTGATTGGCCGGCATGGCAGTCATACCCCGTCCTTGGGCGCGCGTGAGTGGCCAAGCCGCCATCAGGGCCAGTCCGGCAATGAAGCGGCGGCGGTCAGTCCTGGGCACAGGTGAGCCTGTCAAGAACGATTTCATGATCTCCCTTGTTGTCACGATAGCGGGTAACGAGACGAAGCGGTGTTGCCGGTACGCCCTTCAATACCGCCATTCCCATGATCCAGTCACCTGGTTCGAAGGTGTTCTCGGACTGGAACTGCGCCCAGCGAAAGGCGATTCGTGCCGCCTGAGGTATGCCAAGCCTTTCCCAGTCCGCATCCCACTCCTCGGGCAGGCGAAACGGAACTTCCCTGCCATCGGCTCCGATGGCGCGCCAGTCGGCAAGGCGGGTCGTAATGGGCCAACTACCGGCATTCTGCATGCCGAAGGAAAAACCGCAGCTTGCCGCATAGGGGTGGATCATTGCCGCGGTAAAGCCGCGCCCTTCGTAAAACGACGTGCGCGATGCAGTGCCCAGCGTATTGGCGGTGACGGTCACATTCGCCTGCTCAATACGATGGTGCCAGACGACATCAACCTCCTCGGCACGTGCCTGAAGACCGGCAGCTGACAGGACCATGAGGAACCCCAGCGCAGCGCCACGCTTGGGAAGCCGCCTTGCATCGTAATCGATCGCGCAGTTGAATTCAGGCGGTCGATCAGCGCGCACAGGATACGGTTTGGGCCAGACTGCGATCTGTGTTTGCGACTCAGGGTGCAATGTAGGCGTAGCCCTTGCTCTGGTAGGCCATCAGGGAAATGAAGCCATTGCCGACCACGCGGACCTCGGGCAGGACGAGTTCGGTCTTGGTATCCTGGGTCCGCGCCGCCACCGCGCATTGCTCGAATCCGTCGACACCCGGCGCCTTGCTCATCTCCTTGATCTTGGCCGCGACCTTCGCCGCCAATTCACGGTCTTCCGGCTTGATCTTGTCCTGGTCCGTCTGCACCAGCCTGGTCGCCGGACCACGGAAGGCCAGGATGAAAGACGGCTTGACGCCTTGCTGGATCAGCGATTGCCGGGTCTCGTCGATGACATTCAGCCGGGCCAGAAGCAGTTTGGGATTACCTTCGTGAATATCGAAGGCAATCTTGCCTTCCTTGATCCCTGCGAGCGCGGCACTATCGTCGGCGGCTCGGACGCCCGTCGAGCAGGCAACAATGAGTCCCAGTGCGAGCGTTCCAAGCACACGCTGCAAGCGGTTGAAGTTGGTGGCCATTTCATCTTCTCCTGTTGATGGTTTGACTTGATATGGATGAGGCATGTTTACGGCATGAGTCCGGCCGAACGTTAGCCTCCATTTAGATGAGTCTCGTACTGCTCCGCGGACATCAGCTTGCTCAGTTCGTCCATGTCCCCAATCCTGACTTTCAAAATCCATCCTTCCCGATAGGGATCGCGGTTTATATGGGAAGGATCCGCCGACAATATTTCATTCACCGAAAGAATCGTCCCCGATATGGGAGAGACGAGATCGGACGTGGTTTTTATGGACTCGACGGTGCCGAAAGAGACACCCTCCTTGATTTCATTACCTGCTTCAGGGTGCTCGATGTAACTTACTTCGCCGAGATTTTCCTGGGCATGCTCCGTCATGCCGATCCATGCCTCGTTTGCGCCTTCCCGCCTCACCCATAGGTGTTCCTTGTGATACAGACAATCCGTCGGAGCCATCTGCGTTTCCCTTTCTGTCAGTAAAGATCGCAACCCATGCCGCTATTGAGGCGGCACCATGGATAGCGGTTCGACAATGATATGCATCTGCGGCTGATGCTTGATGGTATTCATCACTTTGCACGCACGCTCGCACATGGTCACCATTTTTGTCACTTCCTTGTCGGTCAGCTCACCATCGATTTTTATCGTGGTCCTTATTGCGGACACGCGCTCGGGATGTTTGCTGATCTCGCCTTCGCAAGTCACATGAAGTCGAGTGACCGGAAGTTTCCGCTCCCGCACGTATTCGGCCAGAAAGAAATCCAGGCACGCCGCTACAGCGAGCAGCATCAGTTCGACTGCGCGATGCCCCCCGTCTTCGAACATCTTGATTTCGCCAAATGGCGTTTGCGCCAGATAGCCCGCTGAGGGTGTCCATGAGCAGCTAGCGTGGTGCTTTTCCACTGCTTATCCTTTCGATAGAGATTTATGCGGGAATAGAACGATGGCAATATGCCGGAGACCGAAGCCTCCGGCCAAGCCCGCATTAATTGAATGCGGCTCTCGGCAAGCCTCGAATTACTCCGACGGGGGCGGTAAGCGACATTTCCTTTAGCGCTCTCTTAAGGGGAACGTCGTTGATGGGGGTCGCCGGCATATCCGGCGTATCCGTCACCTTGAGCTTGTACAGGAAGGCATAGCCTTTCTTCATCAGGTTAAGCACGTCCTGGTCAAAGACCATCTTGCCGACGTAATTCACGGGATCGCCGCCAATTTCCGCCGGGTTCACTTCATAGAGCGCTGTCCACGCAGTTTTTACGGGATACCCGGTCAACTCCTTGGCAAGAATTTCTGCCGTTTCCTTCGGATATTTGGCCATGAACTGGACCGCCTCGATTTCCGCCTTTATCCAGCCTGCTGCGGCTTCCGGATTTTTTTCGATGAAGTCCTGACGCATGAGCGTGAAATCTGCATCCGTTTCATTCCATGGGGCACCTGTCGCCGCGTAGCGCGCGTTTCCTTGCTCGACTTGCCTTCGCGCATGGGGCTCCCACATTGCCGCCGCATCAAGTTTCCCCGCCTCGAAATTGCTGGCGATCACCTCGATCGGCATGCTTACCACCTCGGAGGGCTTGAAAACGCCCTGGTCTATCAGCGACTCCGCAAACCGATTCGTACAGGTGCCCTTGTGGACGGCGAAAGAACGACCGGACATCCACTTGACCGCTTCGTTGTAGTCCTTGAATTGCGGTGCATCCTTTCTCACCAGAAGCTTGTTGCAGACCTGTCCGTTGCTGTACATCGGCACCGAAACCAGCCTGATGTCGGCCATCTTGAACTTGGTTGTTGCCACCAGGGAAGGCATGTCACCCATGGTCCCGATTTGCATCTTGTTCGCGATCAGTGCATTGACCATGGGAGGCCCGGTCAGGTGCGGTTCGAAGCGAACCGTGCTTCCCGGAGGCAAGTGCTTTTTCCAGAACTCCTTGGCCTTGATGATCACGCCGGACCAGCCGCCAACCCAGTAGGGGTGGTAGCCGTAGGTTATGTTCACCGCTTCCGCTGCGCTCACTGTCGCCGAGCCGCCGATCAGCGCGCAGGCGAATAAGCTGCCCAGTATTACTCTCGATCCAAATTTCATGATTGCTCTCTCCTGGTGGTGAAGCGAATTAAGCCGCGCGCTCCTTTTCGCGGTCAAACAGGATGCCGAAGCTATTCGGCGTGTTGCATGCTTTCGCTGTAGAGAACCTCGATGGCCTCTTTTTTAATTTCCAGATAACGTTCGCTCGCCAGGACATCGAAGGTTCTCGGGTGCGGCAGGTCGACTTCAATGCTGCTGACTATCCTGCTGGGCGCATCCCCCATGATCAATATCCGGTCGGCAAGGAAAATTGCCTCTTCGAGTTCAGAAGTGATGAATACTGTGGTCAGCCGCGTTTCTTCAAACAGCTCGATGTAGTATTCCTGCATCAACTCGCGGGTCATGACATCCAGCCCCCGGAAAGGCTCATCCAGGATCATGACCTTCGGGCTGTTGATCAGCGCCTGCGCCAGTTCCGCTCGGCGTTTCATGCCGCCCGAGAGTTGCCCTGGGTACTTGTCCTTGAATTCGGACAGGCCGAATTTTCGCAACAGCCCCAGCGCTTTTTGGGTCACTTCCTTGCGGGTCACGTCCGATCTCGCAAGCGGGCCGAAGACAATGTTCTCGGTCACTGTCATCCATGGCCACAACGCAGTTTCCTGAAACACCATGATGCGGTCCGGCCCCGGCCCGTGAACTGGCTTGCCGTCCATCGTGACCTGACCGGCGTCGGGCTTTACGTATCCGGACAATATGTAGGCCAGGGTTGACTTGCCGCAGCCCGAGGTCCCCATCACCACGGTAAGCTTTCCCGGCTCGATGCGGAACGAACAGTCTTCGAGAACATGCACAGGCGCTTGATCCCTGCGGTGATACCACTTTCGCAGGGCGGTCACGACCAGTTCGCCGCTAAGCGTCGCCGCATTCATCCTTGTCGTCTCCTTAACGAGTAGTGCGCCATGGCATCATCTTTTTTTCCACATAGTCAACCGCGATGGTCGACAGGTAACCGGCCAGCCCGATGCTGATCATGCCGATGATGACAACCGGGACGGTATGGCTGACATAACCCTCCCACGTCAGGCGTCCGAGCCCGCTGTCACTCGCGATCATTTCGGCAGCAATCACGACATTCCAGGTAACGGCCATGCCCAGCGTCATGCCCACGGCAATGGACGGGATCACCGATGGCAACATGATCCGCCGAAACACCTGGCCGCTGCTCGCCCCCAGCGACAGGGCGAGCCAGTAATGCTCCTTTTTGATGTTTCTAACAGCATCGTGCACGTTGATCACGATGATGAAAAATGCACCGATGAACGTGATGAATACAATACTCAGTTCCGTGGTCGGCCAGAAAAGAATGGAAATCGGCACCCATGCCAGCGGCGGAATCGGTCGCAGGATTTCGATTATCGGGTACACCAGTTTGTGGAATGTTTCCCGGGTGCCGAGCAGCAAACCCAGCGGAATACCGAGTATCTGCGCCAGCACAAAGCCGTAGATGACGCGCTGGAAGCTTGCCAGCCAGGAATTCCAGTACTTTGGGCTATTGAGATACTGATTGATGAAAGTTTGGAAGACTTCGACAGGGGAGGAGACCTCCCTGAAGCCCGGGGCCTTCAGCAACACCAGGAAATGCCAGGCGATAAAGAAAGCACCCACCGCAAGGCTGCCCCGCCAATTCATCCGGGGCAGGCGCTTTTTCCAGTTCAAAGGCCGGCGCACCACCGAATTGCTTGCCGGCGGCTCAACTGCTTTCATCGAGTGCTCCTTAAGCATGTTCACGCTCGCCGCGTTCAAAGGCTTTCTTGGCTTCCTCATGCACACTGGCAATTGCCTGGGCCTTGAGGGCCAGATACTCTTTGCCCAAGGCCATTTGCGGGGTGCGCGGCCTGGGCAAACTCACGGTGATGGTTGACTTGATGGTGCCCGGCCGGGAAGTCATGACGATGACCTTGTCCGCCAGATAGATCGCTTCTTCGAGATCGTGCGTGATGAAAACGATCGTCTTGCGGCATGTACGATACATTTGGAGCAAATGCTGATGCATGACCGCCTTGGAAACCGTATCCATTGCGCGAAAGGGTTCATCCAGAAGCAGGATCTTCGGCTCATTGATGAGTGCGCGCACGATTTCAACCCGTCGTTGCATTCCCGACGAAAGCTGCGTCGGATAGGATGCCGCGACCTTGTCCAGTCCGCCACACCTGGAAAGAAGATCCACTGCCCTTTCCTCTGCCTCGGCATGCGTCATCCGGCGCTGGACGAGCGGGCCATACATGACGTTTTCCAGCACGGTCTTCCAGGGAAACAATGCACCGTTCTGGAATACGACTACGCGGTCCGAACCGGGCCTCGGCGGCGCCGTCGGACTGGCCAACAACTGGCCATCGAGCAATACCCGTCCCTCCGTCACGTTGTCGAAACCGGCGATGATGTTCATCAGCGTGCTCTTGCCGCAACCCGACGGACCCACGATCGCCAGAAAATCACCCGGCTCGATATCGATGCTGCAGTCATGCAGCGCGACAACTTGCGCACCCTCCGGGTCATAGATCTTGCCCACACTTTCGATCGAAAGGCGTCCGTCCATCGGTCTGGGCGCGATGGACGATTGCGGTTCGTCGCAGGTTTCGCTCGATAGCAGGTTCAGTTGCACCGTCATGCTCACCCCTTCAATTCGTGACTCTGTTCGCGCCAGCGCATGAGCCGGTTTCCCACCACGCGAATGCCTGCGCTGCTAAGAAAACCGGCAATCCCGAGGGTCGCCATCCCGATCACTATGGTTGGAAACTGGATCAGGTTGTAGGCTTCGAAGATCAGGAAACCGAGGCCATATTGAGCGGCGATCATTTCTCCCGCTGCAAGCGAAAACCAGGCCGCGCCCATCGCAATCTGAAGCCCGGTAAAGATGCTTGGCAGTGCCCCCGGGATGATCACGTGGCGCAGCACGTCGCGCGGTCTCGAGCCCAGCGATGCGGCTGCACGAAAATAGTCGGGATCGATTGACTTCACGCCGACATACGTGTTCATCGTCGTCGCAAAAAACGCCACCAGAAAGGTCACGTAGATGACGGCGATCTCAATGCCGGGAAACATCAAAATGGCGAGGGGAACCCATGCCAGGGGAGGCACTGGTCGCAGCAGTCCGATCAACGCCGATGCATAGGCATCGAAGGTCCGATTCCACCCCATGAGGATGCCAAGCGGAACCCCAAGCAGCACCGCGAGCAGAAACGCTGCCGTCGCCCTATAGACGCTGTAGAAAATATGGATATAGTATTTCGGCGTGAAAATGGAAACCCCGAAAGCAGGGTTGGGACTCAGCCATTCCAGTATCACGGTCCACGGATCCGGAATCCGATTGAACGCATCGATCGGCAACCATTTGACGCTGGCGTACCAAAGGGTGACTGCGCCCGCGTAACCAGCCCACATGAGCCAAAACTTGCGACTAGCCCACCAGGATGTGTTCATCTACCCTCCTTGTCGTTTCGTTTCACAGCGCCCCGGTTCTCATCGCCCGATAGCCTGCGTCCGTACTTCCGGTCATTGGAAGATGCCGCCTACTCGACATCTCTAAAAATTTCATCGACTTCAAATGCAGGGATCTCCGGCAAATACGTGACTCCATACTTTGTCATTGCCTGACTCCCGGCTAGCGTCGGCAACTACGATTCGGCGTAATACGAACTTCTGACCAATGGGCCTGCCTTCACCCAGCGGAAACCCAGTTGGCGGGCAAGCTGTTCGTAGTCCGCAAACTCTTCCGGATGCAGATAGCGCAGGACCGGCAAATGGCGCCGCGAGGGTTGCAGGTACTGGCCCAGCGAAACGCGACTCACCCCGCGCCGGCGCAGATCGGCAAGCACCGCCACAATCTCTTCGCGCGTCTCTCCCAAACCAAGCATCAACGAGGATTTTGATTCCACGGAGTCGAGGCGCGCGACAGCCTCCAACAGCGCGAGCGAGCGCTCGTAGCTGGATCCCTTTCTTACTTGCCGGTAAAGCCTGGGGACTGTTTCGACATTGTGGCCCCATACGAGGGCCCGGATCGTGCCTTCGGGCAAACCGGACAGCGCATCATCCACGGCCCGGATCGCCCGCTCCTGGCAGTTCCGAAAGTCCGGAGTAAGAAATTCCACGCCAATTCCAGGCCAGCGGCGTCGCAATTCAAGCAAGCTGTGCGCGAACACACTCGCCCCACCGTCCGGCAGATCGTCACGGGTAACCGACGTGAGTACGACATACTTGAGATTCATTGCGGCTACCGCGTCAGCTATTCTGTTCGGCTCGTCGGGTTCGTTAAATGTCGGACGACCGTTCTTGACCGCACAAAACCCGCATGCGCGCGTACATACATCCCCCATCAACATGAAGGTCGCCGTGCCGCGACTCCAGCACTCGCTGCGGTTAGGACATTTCGCCTCCTCGCAAACGGTATGGAGCAGACGCCCATGCACGGCATGCTCTGTACGCCCAAACAAACCGTCACCTGCAAGCCCCGTTCTGATCCAGACCGGCTTGCGTAAAGGCAGTGATTGGGAAATGGAGTGGGTCGTCATGGGCTTGCTTCGGAATAGGCGCCGTTATCAACCAATTCGGGCGCGGAAAATGGTGCTGTCCAACCGCGCAGGGTTAATTGCCCGCTTATCCGAATGCGCACTGTCCCCTTGCAGAAAGTGGTCGTGACGCGACGCCATATCCTGCAATGTCGTCACGTCATTGGCATTTTTCATCGTGTTCATTCGACGATGCTCGGCTGAAGGCTTGCTGGCCGCTTGCTTTGCATCGCTGCCAGATCGGTGCAGGTACCGTCAGCCACGTGCGCAGCCATGCCTATCGTCTCGCCCAGCGTTGGATGGGGATGGTGAATTGCCCTGCCGATTGCGCCGGCATCGCACTTCAGGCTGATGGCCAGGGTGATCTCGCCGATCATGTCGCCGGCACTGGGACCGACAATGGCGCCTCCCAGGATGGCGCCGCTGGTCCGGTCGAAAACAAGTTTGGTCATTCCGTAGTCAGCGCCATTGGCAATGGCGCGTCCGGAGGCGGCCCAAGGAAATCTGGCCACGTCCACAGCCACTCCCGCCTGTCTTGCAGCGTCCTCGGACAAGCCAACCCACGCAATTTCGGGATGCGTGTAGGCCACGCCTGGAATCAGCGATGCATCGTGACTGGCTTCCAGTCCGGCCGCGGATTCGGCGGCAACGTGAGCCTGATGGACCGCCTTGTGGGCCAGCAGGGGCATGCCCACAATATCGCCGACGGCAAAGATATGAGGCACATTGGAGGCCATCCGTTCGTCTACGGGTATGAAGCCCGCCTCGCTGACGGTGATGCCGGCCTTGTCTGCCGCTATGTCCATGCCGTTCGGTTTGCGGCCCACTGCCTGCAGAATCATGTCATAGCGGCGCGCATCCGGCGGCGCGTCCTTCCCTTCGAATCTGACCCAGAGGCCATCGTCGCGGGCATCGACCGCCGCGATTCCGGTTTTCAGCATGATGTCGTCGAATCGGTAGCGGTTCTGCTTGTTCCACACTCTTACCAGGTCCCGGTCCGGCCCTGGCATCAGGCTGTCCTGCATCTCGACAACATCGATGCGAGCGCCCAGTGCGGAATAAACCGTGGCCATCTCCAGGCCGATGATGCCGCCACCGATGACCAGCATCTTGCTCGGCGCAAAGCGAAGCTCCAGCGCGCCGGTCGAGTCGACTATGCGTGCATCCTTGGGCAGGAATGGCAGATGCACCGGGTGCGAGCCGGCGGCGACTATGCACTTCCTGAAGTGAATGATCTGGCGGCCCCCGATTGCCCGGCCCGTGCTTTCGGGGAGCTCGAGTTCCAGGCTGTTTGCGTCGCGGAAGCGGCCATTGCCGAACAGCGTACGGACTTTGCGCGTCCTGGCCATTCCGGCAAGCCCCCCCGTCAGCTTGCCGACGACCTTCGCCTTGTGGGCGCGGAGCTTGTCTATGTCGATGTGAGGCGGGGCAAAGTTGATGCCGGTTGCAGCCATGCCGATCGCTTCTTCCATGGCTATGGTCAGATGCAACAATGCCTTGGATGGAATGCAGCCGACATTGAGGCAGACCCCCCCCATGATCGGATAGCGCTCCACCAGGATCGTGTCCATCCCCAGGTCGGCAGCGCGAAAAGCGGCGGAGTATCCCCCGGGTCCGGCGCCCAGAACCAGCAACTCGCATGAGAGCTCTTCCACCGGCATTTCGGCCTGGGATGCCGCCGCAAAGGCCGCAAACAGCGAAAACTTGCGCGGAGCGGAAGCAGCAGCGGTAGTCACCGGCTGGCGCTTTGGCCGCTGCTCCTGGCTTTCCGTCATCACGGCTACCACCATGCCGGACGTCACGTTGGCGCCGCTGCCGACCTTGATCTCGGCCACCATGCCGTCAACGGGTGCCGTGATGTCCAAGACCGCCTTGCCGGACTCAATCGTAATCAGCGGATCGCCGGCCCAGACAAGTTGCCCGGGCTTGACAAGGATTTCAGCGACAGCCAGGGCTTCTTTGCTGCCAACCTCGGGAACCACAATTGCATGAAACTTGGCCATTCCTTTTCCCTCGCCTCAAGTGGCTCCCCGACGCATCAGAATGCACCGGAGAGAGCGTGCCATCAGGCCGGCATCAGCGTACCGTTGACTGTCACCTTGCCGGTCACCTCGATCGGTCGAACCAGTGTGTCGAGTACCGGGCAATGGGCTTCGACCGCCTCGATGAGCTTGCGCAGATCATCTTCCGACGCCGAACTCGTGAGAATGGTCTCGAAGGTGATTTTTTGATAACCCGGCGCTATGGCCGGGTCCATGCCGAGCAGGCCTTTCAGATCAAGAGAACCTTTCAGGTTGACCTTCACTTCGTCCAGCCTGATCCCCATCATCGCCGCCATGGCCGCGTACATGATTTCCTGACAGGAGCCAAGGGCCACCAGAAGCAGTTCCACAGGATTCGCTGCCTGGTCCTGCCCGCCGAGTTCAGGAGGTTCGTCGACGACCATCGGCGCAAAGTTGCGCACCCTGCCGCTACAGCGTACGCCTTCGACCAATGCCGTTTCGGCCTCGAAAACAACACGCGACATGACGGGATTGTCCTGAATACCCTTCACGGTTCTGCTCAGTGCTTGCTTCAAGGCTGCTTGCGACATGATTTATCTCGGCTGGTTGGTTTAATCGATTTGGCATACGAACTCGGTTTCAGGTCGCTGCGCCATGCATCGGCGCGGACAACAAGGCGGGGTATGAAGCTTTTTTCCCCCGCAACAAAAAGTAAGCCATATCCTTGACAATTGAAATAGGGGCTTCCCCCCTTTGCGCTAAGGGAAATCCCTAGTCGGCAGGCCGTGCGCTGTGGGGCAAGAGACTTTACCGACCCCAACGCGACCAAACGCGGTTTCGTCACCTGGGATAGGGAAAACCCTCGTCTGTCCGCAGGATGACCCGAATTTTCCGATTGGCCGAAGATCGGTATAAGCCACTGAATGGATTACACGCAATCAACAGGCAGCGAACTTGCGCGGCCAGCAGCCGAGCAGGTGGTTCCCGTCGGGCGAGTTCTGGTTTCGCTGACCTCGCTTATCTGCGCCGCGGCGCTGCCAGCACTATCGCAACAGAACAGTAAACCGGCACTGGGCGGCAACTTCAATCCGCTCGATACGCATAGCCGGACATTCAAGCTCAGTTCTCTGCCAGCAAGATCGTCCAGATCTGTTTCGGCTATACCGGATGTTCGGACGCCTGCTTCACGGACCTGCCGTTGTTCCGTGATGTGCTGGCGCGGCTCGGAGGCAGGAAAGATTGGATTCAGTCGACTTTAATTTCGGTTGACCGCGGGATACACCTTAGTACTTGGCTACTAATGCGAACGCTTTCAGACCGGCCATCCGTGCGCCGACAGGCAGCAAAAGGAAATTGCGGCAGGGGGCGCAAGCCTGCGGCAGCTATTTCGACGACGCCGGGTGCTCGCCTGGCTCAACCACGCATAAAAGTGTACGTGAGTGTCAAGTGATAGACATTCTTCTTTCCCGAGCTGTGGAAGAGTGTCACTGCAAGGTGAAATTGGCAGCAGTTGTTACAGCCAACTATGGAATTCTCATACAGGAAGGATGAACCCGATGGGACGCAATGAGAGCGCTTTCCAAGAGAAGCCTGATTTCCCGGCTTCACATTATGTCGATACCCGTATCTACACTGATCCCGACATTTTCAAAGAAGAGCAGGAAAGGATTTTTAAGAAAGTGTGGATGATTGCATGCCACGAGAGCGAATTGCCCAATGCATATGACTATCGGACCTACCAGCACCCTGGAGGCGTAAACCTCTTTGTGATACGCGGCGAGGATCTAAAAGTTCGATGTTTTTACAATTTCTGTACACACCGTGGAAATACTCTGCTCTACGATCCAGCCGGAAACGCGAAGTACATCACTTGCATTTTTCATATGTGGTCATTTGACAGCCGTGGCAATGCTGACACGATCACCCGCGAAAAGGAAGGTTACCAGGACCGCCTTTGTAAAGACAAACTCAGCCTGCGGGAAGTAAAAACGGAATTGGACTTCAGTGGCATGGTTTGGGTCAACCTGGATGACGCTTCAATCGATTTGGGAAGCTATTTGGGTGAGGCGCTCGACTACTTGAAAGATGAACTCTCCGCAGAACCGTTGGAGGTCTTTCACTATCATCGCGCAATCGTTGATACCAACTATAAGCTTTGGCACGACACCAATAGCGAGATCTATCATGATTTTGTCCATTACCACAACCGCAAAACAGGCATGATGCAAAAGGGTTATTTTGACCGGAAATTCCACTGCTTTCCCCACGGTCATGGTTACCTCGAATCCATGGAAATACGTTACGACGCCTATGAGGGGGTGGAGGGGCAGCGGCGTTTAGAGTGGCCAAAGGCCCCTACGGCATGCCATAAGTTCATCGACCTGTTCCCCGGAATTACCTACAACCTGCGTTCCCCGACATTCCGTCTTGACACGATGATTCCGTTGTCCGCAACCAAAGTGATGATCGAATTTCGGGGCCTCGCGCCAAAAAGCGATAGTCCGGAACAGCGGCGCCAAAGAATCAAAGACTATATCGGCATATGGGGCCCTTTTGGGCGGAATGTACATGAAGATCTCCTCGCGGTGACTGGCCAAGCCCGTGCCCTAGCTGGCGTCAAGAGCTACCTCCTCCACGCCCGTGAAGAGGGCTTCAATTCTCACGATGAAATCGGGATGCGTCATTTCTACGAGGAGTGGAGTCGCCTTATGAATCGCCGTTCCTCCGGTCCATACGTCCCGTCCGAGCCAGGTTGCGTGCCTGACCAACAACGATAGTGACTGTTGCTACCCGAGGAGATCATTTTGGGAATCATGGAAAACCCTGAAAAAGCCGCTGCCGACTTGGTCTATCGTTCGTGCTTACTGATGGATCAGAAGAAGTTTGAGGAGTATTTCGCGTTGTGTGCGGATGATTTCCGTTACACCATCACCGCCTATAGCCCAGAGGCGAAAGTGGACATGATTTGGATGGACGAGGACAAAGCAAGCCTAAAAAGAACTCTCGACGTCCTCCCCCGGCACAATAGCGATCATTCGCCACTCTCGCGTCATGTCACCGTCTACACCGTCGATTACGACGCCGCACAAAAGAAGGCTAGGGTTGTTTCCGCGCTGCAGGTGTTCCGAACCAGCCTGGATGGAGGTGAGACCCAATTGTTTGCAGTTGCAAAGTACTACGACGTGATCGCGCTATTCGGCAGTGAAGCACGGCTTACCGAACGAATCGTGCGCCTTGAGACCCGCATGCTCGGCCTAGGCTCGCATATTCCCTTTTAGAGACGCCCGCACTACCCCATTGAGAGGTAATTAAAATGAAATTACATTTGATCGGAAAGTGGTTCTCGCAGGTGTTTTTGTCCCGCAGTGCTCTGGCCTTGAGCGTCCTGTCGTTTGTAATCCTGGGTAGTAACTCAGCCAACGCCGAGGAGAAAGACTACGGCAAACCCGGAACCCCTATAAAAATCGTCGTCGGATATCAGCCATACGCCGCCCTGACCTGGGACGGCGCGGTAATGCGAAAAAAAGAGTTCTGGCGAAAGTACATGCCTAAGGGATCGGAGGTCGAATTTCAAATAGGTTTGGCCGGGGCTTTGATCGTTAATCAAATGCTGGCAGGAAAGCAGGACGTGGGCTATCTGGGCGACATGCCTGCCATCGTTTCGACAACAAAGAAGGCCACGGACATCTCCCTTGTCGCGGTTCTTGACCAGGATAACTTGTGCAATCTCGTAGTGGTCAGAGCCGATGCGCCAAAGTTCAAGGATTTTAAGGAGGCGGTTCAGTGGCTCAATGGAAAGCAGGTTGCCGCTCCCTTGGGAAGTTGTGCTGATCGCTTTGCCCGGGTTGTGATGAAAGCAGAGAACGTCAAGCCGGCGGCTTATCTGAATCAAAGCCTTGAACTGATCGCGACAGGCTTTCGTGTCGGAAAACTGGACGGGGCTTTTCAGTGGGAGCCCACCACTTCCAAGCTTGTTGAGGAAGGATTGGGCCGGGTGGTCGCTAGCGGACAGAATTACGACGAGCTGGATCATTCGTTCATGGCTATGCGAGGAGACCTGATCAAACAACGACCCGATGTCGTAAAAGCGTTATTGAACGCGGAACTCGATGCTCAATTATTCATGGCGGATCCTGGAAATGCCAATGAGCTTATCAACATAGTTCACGAGCAGATCAACGGCTTCACGAAAAAAATTCTCTGGAACGCGCTGCACGGAACCTATCCCGGCGTCACCTATAAGTCGGACATCCGCATGAATATGCCGTTCATTTTTACCCCAGAAGTGCGTGCGGCCATTGAGGGATCGGCGAAATTTCTCTTCTCGATTAAAGCCATTGACACAGAGTCCCTGCGTAGCGACGCGATTGATGCAAAGTTCGCGGACGAAGTGTTAAGAGAGCGTAAATTGACATCCCCGATAGGGGTGATACGAGCTCAACCTCTATCCCGTTTGAAAGAATGATCCACAGGCTTTAGAGCGGTTGCCTCCTTTTGTTCGAGGAACCGCCTCGTGGGGTGGTAACTCGGCGCCCTTCGGGCGTTAGAAGTCAGCGAAACTGTTTTGCGGAAGATCATCATTTCCAACAAGGGCACCCATGAGACTCCATTGGCTCTTACTCCAGTTGAAAAGCCCTCGCCCTTACCTGATGATGGTTGGTTTCATCATGTTTTTTGGTATGTGGTATCTGACCGTGGAGGTCTGGCAACTCCCTCGCTTTCGCGAGATGCCGGGAATTACCAAGGTCTTCCAAGAATGGACGAGTCCGAATCCGGTTTTTGGCTTGTCACTGTACACGGAGGAATACTACAAACATATCTGGGTCAGCACTTGGCGCGTGATACAGGCCTTCTTTCTTGCGACCCTTATTGGCGTGCCCATCGGACTTTTTCTAGGTTGGTCCCCCAGATTCCGCCAGTACATTTTTCCTATCTTTGAAATGCTCCGGCCCATTCCCGTTCTGGCTTGGGTACCACTCGCAATCGTAATGTTTATCGCCACGGAGTCGTCGGTGATCTTTCTGACGTTTCTAGCGTCATTTTTTGCCACCACGCTGAATACCATGCTGGGCGCGGAGTCCATAGACGAGTCTTTTCCCCGCGCCGCATACTGTCTGGGTGCCAACAAAAGGCAAGTGTTTTGGCATGTCATTGTGCCCGGTGCAATGCCGTATATCTTTACCGGTCTGCAAATATCAATTGGCGTTGCGTGGTTCTCGTTAGTCGCCGCAGAGATAGTTGCGGGTCAATTTGGATTGGGGTACGTGATCAACACCTCCTACACGATGGTTAGCTACCCCACCATAGTGATCGGGATGATCACCCTCGGCATTGTTGGATATACCACTAGTGCGCTCGTCCGTATTCTGGGTGAGCGGCTGATGCAATGGCGAGAACGCGAGCGAGCGATTGGAGGAAGCAGGTGATGTCAACAGTTGCTGCGCAACGAGTCGTGGGAGGGCCTCAAAATGCGTCGCGCGGCGCCATCAGGATTGAGGATGTAGTCAAGATTTATGATTCCGATGGTTCTGCGGTGATGGCAGTAGACCACTGCTCAATCGATATTAAAGCCGGCGAAATATGCATGATTGTGGGGCCCTCGGGATGCGGGAAAACAACCTTGCTTAATGCTATCGCCGGCTTCCACGATATTACGTCCGGCCGCATTTTGCTCGACGATGAGGTGCTCTGTGGGCCGGGAAAGCCAAAGGCAGAGCCTGGCCCGGATCGCGTCGTCGTCTTCCAAAATGGGGGCCTGTTCCCATGGAAAACCAATCTTGAGAACGTAACCTTTGGCTTGCTTATGCAAGGGAAGATGAGTAAGGCGTCCGTCACCGAGAAGGCCTTAAGCATGATGGCGGACGCGGGATTGACCGGCGTAGAGCAAAACTATCCAGGGGAAGTGTCTTCGGGGATGCGACGGCGCATCGAAATTGTGCGCGCGCTGATGACTGATCCAAAGGTGTTGCTCTTGGACGAGCCCTACCGCGCGCTCGACTCTCTTACAAAATCCGTGATGCATGAAGCGCTGCTGGAAATCTATTACAAAAACAAAGTTACGATCTTCTTTATTACCCACGACCTTGAAGAAGCCATTTTTCTCGGTCATAGGGTCGCCGTAATGACCTCGCGTCCATGCCGCCCCAAAAAATTTCTGGACATCGATATTCCGCATCCGCGCGACTATAGCGTGCTGACTTCAAAGCGATTTCGGGAACTGCTCGAAGAAACAGGCGAGGCGGTACACGAAGAAGCGCTAAAGGCGTTCGCAACCGGCGAAAAAGAGGGCTAAGGAGATGGTAACCAGCCAAAAAGCGATGTCTGACCTCGGTTTTGGAATTGGCGCGAGTAGGGAGAACAAAGGGCTGAAGATGCGTTCGAGACGAAGAAATATCTTGGGGATGGCGTTTGGCAGGGGAATTGCGGCCATCTTCTTATTTCTTATGATCTGGGAGATCGGCGCCCAGTCGAAGGTGTGGATCAAGTGGGAAACATTTGAGTGGCTGCGTAACCTCCTGCCGGCCTTGGGGTTGAAACCGAACTATCTTCCATGGATTGGAGCTGTTCCTGCGCCGACCGAAGTAGTCGCAGCTTGGGCGCAGTTGTTGGGGAATCTGAGCTATTGGAAGAGTTGGTATTTGAGCTTTCTCAGGGTGATGGCTGGCTTTCTGGCTGCCATGATTATCGGTATTCCCTTCGGGCTACTGTTAGCGGTCAATCGAATTGCATATGGCATCAACTTCCCTGTTTTTGAGATGCTGCGCCCGATTCCCCCGTTGGCATGGGTTCCTGCAGCAATAATCTTCTGGCCGACACAAGAGCTTTCGATCGCATTCGTGACCTTCCTGGGCGCCTTTTACACCATCGTCATTAACGTTCTAGGGGGGGCGCGTTCAATCGACGTCCGCTTCTTTCAGGCCGCACGCTCCATGGGATCTAACAGTTGGGACATCTTCTGGCGCATCATTTTGCCAGGGACAATGCCGTCGATAGTGGTTGGCGCGGTGGTGGGGATGGGAATCGCCTGGGAAGTCGTAGTTGCTGCCGAGATGATTTCCGGAGGGGGAAGTGCGATCGGCGATTCCGCGGGCGGGGGGCTTGGTTTCTTTATTTGGAATTCATATACCGGCGGGTCTTACGAACGCGTTGTCGTGGGGATGATAAGTATTGGAATCGCCGGCTACATCTCCAGTGAACTCCTGCGTGCATTAGGAGCGCGTCTCATGTCATGGCGGCGCACCCGCTAATCAAGGAAGGAATAAGTTGAACCACCCAAAACCCATTGGTCTGCAAATAGAACCCGGCTTCCTCGAAGTTAGCCGTATTGGCAAGAGCTACGGCGAACTGGATTTCGCCAAGGAAGTCGTCCGAAACTGTTCATTCACCATCGAGCGGGGCAAGCTCACAGTGATGATAGGTCCGTCCGGTTGCGGGAAAAGCACCATCATCCGTCTTTTGGCGGGATTCGAACTTCCCACCGAGGGCACTCTTAACTTTAATGGAAAGCCGATAGCCGGCCCAGGGCGCGAAAGACTTGTGCTTTTTCAGGAGTCGTCCTTATTTCCATGGATGACTACCTACGACAATATTCTTTATGGCCCGCGGGCCAGAAGCGAGGTTACTGAGAAAACCCTTGAGATAGCTGAGTATTTGTTGAAGAAAGTGGGTTTGCAGGATTTTCGAAAAAAGTATCCCTCGCAGCTATCCGGAGGTATGCAACGAAGAGCGGAATTAGCGCGAGCAATGATAAATAACCCACAAGTCATGATCCTTGATGAACCTTTCCGGGGACTGGATGCTATGACGAAAGAACTTATGTGGGAGTACTACTCGGAGCTTTACGAGGAAAATCGACGCACTAATTTTTTTGTCACTACTGACATCGACGAAGCAATATTCCTCGCGGACCGCTTGCTCATAATGTCGAACATTCCAACACAAGTGCGAGCCGTATTGGAGGTTGACTTACCCAGGCCGCGAAAGCGTTCCTTCATCGCGGAGAACGATAGATTTAGCGAGATAAAAATGCAGGCCCTCGCAATTTTGCATGAGGAGGCGATGAAGTCGTTCTCCAAGGGTAGTAAAGCGGCTGCCGACTTTATTGATGCTTACGCCAAGCGAGTAGTGAAATAGGTGAACAAGCCCTGGTTACGCTCGTCCTTTCCACCCTAGTTGTTCTGGAGCCGATAATGATTAATAACGAGTTTTATAGCAAGGCCGTCCATGGTGAGTTTGAGCTTTTTGCGCTCGGGGATTTCAAGCTAGAAGGAGGCTCGCAACTTCGAAACTGTCGCCTCGCCTACACAACCATGGGTGAACTAAACGGAAAAAAAGACAACGCAATCCTGTTTCCCCATATGTATTCAGGTTCAAGCATGCATATGAAGTCCATGTACGTTGCACCAGGATTGGCGATTGACCCGACTAAATATTTTGTGATTCTGCCGAACATGCTGGGCGCGGGACTCTCGACATCCCCTCACAACTCTCTGCCCCCCTATAACGATGGTGCTTTCCCCAACACAAGCATTGGGGATGACGTTATTGTCCAGCATCGCTTAGTCACCGAGAAATTCGGTATTAGCTCGCTGCAACTTGTACTGGGCTGGTCGATGGGTGCACAGCAAACTTACGAATGGGCGGTTCGCTATCCAGAAATGGTTAAACGGATTGCGCCCATTGCTGGAACTGCAAGGTGTACCCCTCATGACGCGCTTTTCACGCATGTCGCAGCCGACGCAATTACGGCGGATCCGGCATGGCAGGAAGGTTTTTATACGAGTGGAGGGGCGGTCCACCGCGGCTTACGCAGGCATGCGAGAGTTTTTGCGATGATGGGTCTGTGCAGTCAATTTTATAAAGAAGAGGCGTGGCGGGCAGCTGGCTGTTCTTCATTGGAGGACTTCTTGACCGGATTTTGGGAGAACTGGTTCCTGCCTATGGATCCGAATAATCTACTTTCGCTTCTTTCCAAGTGGCGAAGAGGGGATGTCAGTTCGCTCACCGGCGGGAAGCTGGAGGACGCTCTCGGAAGAATCACTGCAAAAACCTGTGTCATTGCCTTTGCAGAAGACATGTTTATTCCTGTTCGAGATTGCCGCGCCGAGCAAGCGATGATCAAAAATAGCGAGCTAAAAGTAGTTTCAAGTCTATGGGGCCATTTTTCGATGCTCGGAGTGCTCCCTGATGACAAAAAACAAATTAATGATGCATTAGGTAAGTTGCTCGCCGCGGACGTGTAAGACAAATGGATATCGAAATTCTTGCCGACGTTAGCAGCTTCCGATTTTGCTCTGATGCGGCGGAAAAAATCCTCTACGCGGCCTTGCGCAACGGAATTAGTGTGCCCTATGCGTGCGCAAGCGGAACGTGCGGAACCTGTAGAGCTATCCTGTTATCTGGTGAGATCATTGACGCCTGGCCTGAGGCGCCCGGACGGAAGTATCTGAAGGGCAGTGATGAATTTCTTCTGTGTCAGTGTTCTGCCAGTACTCCCGCTCAATTTAAATTAGCTGGTTCATCCGTGGGAGCAAATCCGGCTATCCAGCGTCCCGAAAAGCATGAAGGCGATATTCGCGCTGCATCACTCCTTACTGATGACGTAATGTCCGTGGAGGTCAGGCTGACGGGTGCGCTGAAATTCGAAGCGGGCCAGTTTATGTTGGTCCAGATCCCCGGAATACCGGGGTATCGTGCCTGGTCCATGGTGAATTTTGGCAGAGACCCTGCAACGCTGGAGTTTGTACTAAAGAAAAAGCCAGGGGGACGTGTCACCGAGTGGCTATTCGGCAATTCCTGCGTTGACACGCCCATTGAGTTATTTGGTCCGTTGGGGCACGCAACGTTTAGCCCGGCTTTAAAGAGGGACCTGCTATTCATCGCCGGCGGGACGGGAATCGCCGGCGTGATGTCCATTCTTTCGTGCGCTACGGATTCTGGCCATTTCGATGAATACTCTGGCGATGTTTTCTTCGGGATACGCGAGGAAAAGGATTTGTTTTTTCTCGACCGCCTCTCGCAGTTTCACGAGTTGGCGGGAGACAAGCTCCGCATTTACATAGCCTTCTCGGAACAAGCCGCTCCTGAGGCGCTTCAAAGCCTCCACCCGAGCCTGAATTTCGAGACAGGCATGGTGCACAGTGTCGCCGCAAGAATCATGCAGGGGCGCTTATCCAAATACAAAGCCTATATTGCCGGCTCGCCCTTACTCGTTAATGCAGCCATAGGCACCCTGCTACAAGCCCGTGTGCCCGCGGACAGCATTTCCTATGACAAGTTTGGATAAAAATCTTTAACGGACCGTGTTTCCCAATGACAAATAAAAATGAAGAAGCCTTCCTCATGAAACGTCAGCGTATCTGTGCTCTTCGAGAGATTTCACCTAATGGAATGATGACATTCACGATGGACACCGGCACGACGGTCCTCGTCCTCAATTCCGGGAACGATTATTACGCATATCAAGCTCTCTGCCCTCACCAGGAAGTAAGGTTGGATGAAGGGTTTTATGATGGGGCAGTGCTCACGTGTCATCAGCACTTGTGGCAATGGGACGTGACGACCGGGGCAAATATTGGCTTGGCGGAAATTCCCCTTAAGAAATATTCCATCAAAGTGGAAGGCGAAGAGTTGTTTCTATTGGATGCGGGCGAAGAACGATGATTGCGGTCCGAAGATGCATCGATCGTTAGGCAAATTCTCTGTGTGAGTAAAAAATTGCAGTTTCTTTGATTAAGGATTTAATCGTGACTAAAAACCCATTTAGCTTCAGTAGAAAAAATGAGACATCTCTGCACGGCAGCCCAAAGGAAGGCGAGTCGGAAGTGGCGACGGCACACTCCCCGGAATCGAACTCCCCTAACGCGGAGGTTGCAATACCGAGTTGGTGTGCAAATCCAGAAAGGTGCCTGACAGACTGCAAGGAATACTGCGAAAAACTGCATTCGGATGCTGGTACTCAAGACGTTGCAGTACACGACGTTAAATTGCAAGACGTTGCAGTGCCAAGCTGGTGCGTCAACCCGGAAAGTTGCTTGTCAGACTGTAAGGAATACTGTGAAAAACTGCATTTGGATTCGAGCAGATAATGGATTGCAGAGTGCCTGTATGGCCCGGTGCTATTCGGTGATTGCTTGGAGCGCCACGATGTCCGAAAGAATAATGTGACGGTTGGAGATCTTAATTATTCCGTCCCTTTGAAAACGTTTGAAAGTCACGCTTACCCACTGACGTGTTGCACAAATCATGTTCGCCAATTCCTCTTGTGTAAAGAGATAGCGAATTTTCACGCCTTCATTACACGTGACACCATACATTTTGCCAAGCGAAAGCATCAAAAATGCCAAGCGGTGGGAAACCGACTCTGTGCCCATATTTTGTAGCAGGAGGGATACCCATCGGAGCTTGAAGCTCAGGGCGATGACGATGCATTCTGCGACTGCTGGAACCGCTCGAGCCAGTTCTTGAAGATCGTGGCCTTTTATAGCCCACACCTCCGTAACCTCGATCGCTTCACAGCTCCAAATGTGCTTGCATTTACCGTAAAAATCAGGACCCCCGACAATATCGCCGGCTGACCAGTATCCGACCGTGACTTCCTTTCCGTGTGGAGAAATATAGTACGTTCGTACCAAACCCTTTCGTATAAGAAGAGTCTCAGTGCGCGCTGTGGCCTGGAGGAATAGGGTAGTTCCCGGCGCGACGCACCTAGTGGTGCATCGCTCCGACATGAGTTGTTTCTCCTGATCGTTCAGCATGTCCACCAAACACAGCGGACGCTCTTCAAATGCGGTTTGCATACTATCCATAGTCTATTCACCTGGAGCAGCTGCTTATGACCGGAATGGCTTTATCGGACTGGCTTGATTCAGGATCCGCGCCATTACGCTCTAGGACGCACGAAGAGTTGATTCGTTCAGCCTTGCTTGATGTACTGGCATTCGCCGAGCGGTCCTCAACCGTACTTAACCATGGTGAGTCATTTGGTTACCAATAAAAATTGGGGAATTCCCGTCTCAACTACGGGAATTCCCTTAGTCAGGCTCGGGCGATTGAGCGTGATTGCGCCTAGGGAAAACCCTTGCACCGCTTCAGGATGACCCGAATTTTATTACCGAGGAAGGCAGTGTATAACTTGACCATGATCCGAAATCCGTTCTTGGCTTCGTTTTTCGCGTTCCCCTTGCCTATCCATCCTTTCGTTGCAGCTATTTGCCGGCGGGTGTGAGGTCATTCATGGCCAAGCTCAGCTCGACGATCTGCATGGGGCTACTAATGCTCGCCGCCCCGGCGATTCATGCCCATGCTCAGGCACAAACACTGCCGCAAAAAGGTCAGACGCTTGGCGGCGACTTCGAATTGGTCGATACCAATGGTCAGGCATTCAAGCTATCCTCCCTGCGCGGAAAAGTTGTGCTGATTTATTTTGGTTACACAGGATGCCCTGACGCCTGCCCCACCGACCTGCTGTTGTTCCGTGATGTGCTGGCGCGACTCGGAAGCAGGAAAGATCGGGTTCAGCCGATTTTCATTTCGGTCGACCCGGCGCGGGATACACCTCAGCACCTGGCTGCCTATGCGAGCAACTTCAGTCCGGCCATTCTTGCGCTGACCGGCAGCGAACAGAAATTGCGGCGGGTGGCGAAAGCCTATGGCAGCTATTTCGACTACGTCGGACGCACGCCCGGCTCGACGACCTATACGGTCGATCATTCAGTCAATATTTATGTCGTGAATGGCCAGGGCAAACTGGTCAGCGTGATCCCGTACGGTACGCCGATCGACGAAGTCGTTCGGCGCATCGAAGGACTGCTCGACAATTCCGGTTGACCAGCCGCGACAAAGAGCAGTCCAGAGCAGTTCCACCCCTCACACCAAAAAAGAGAGACATCATGGCCCACATCGTAATTATCGGCGCCGGTATCGGCGGCATGCCCATGGCGTATGAAATGCGCCATCTGGCGAAGAAGGACGACCGCATTACGGTCATATCCAACAATTCAAAATTTCATTTCACACCCTCCAACCCATGGATTGCCGTGGATTGGCGAAAGCGCGATGAAATTGAGCTGGAGATCGGGCCGCTGCTGGCGAAGAAGAATATCGAGTTCATAGCAGTGGGCGCCAAACGCCTCCATCCAGACAAAAACCAGGTCGAGCTCGATGACGGTCGCACGGTCGACTACGATCAGTTGGTGATTGCCACCGGCCCCAAGCTGGCGTTTGATGAAATCGAAGGTCTCGGCCCGCAAGGCCATACGCAGTCGGTCTGCCACGTCGACCATGCCGTCACCGCAGAGAAATCCTGGCAGGACTTCGTCAAGGATCCGGGCCATGTAGTGGTCGGTGCCGTGCAGGGCGCCTCCTGCTATGGGCCCGCTTACGAGTTTGCCATGATCATGGACACCGATCTGCGCAAGCGCAAGATTCGCGACAGGGTACCGATGACTTTTGTTACTGCCGAGCCCTATATCGGGCACCTCGGCCTGGGCGGCGTCGGCGACTCCAAGGGCCTGATGGAATCGGCCATGCGCGAGCGTCACATCAAGTGGATCTGCAATGCAAAAGTGACCAAGGTCGAGGCGGGCAAGATGTTCGTTGCCGAGCACAACGAGGACGGCACGGTGAAGAAGGAACACGTGCTTGAATTCAAGTACTCGATGATGCTACCGGCCTTCAAGGGGGTCGATGCGGTATTCGGCATCGAGGGCCTGACCAATCCACGCGGCTTCATCCTGATCGACGCCTATCAGCGCAACCCGAAGTTCACCAACATCTACTCGGTTGGCGTCTGTGTCGCGATTCCGCCGGTCGAAGCCACACCGGTGCCGGTGGGTGCGCCGAAGACCGGCTACATGATCGAGTCGATGGTGTCGGCCGCCGCACACAACATCCGCGACGTGCTGGACGGCAAGGAGCCGTCGCACAAGGCAACCTGGAACGCGGTGTGCCTCGCCGATTTTGGCGATACCGGAGCGGCTTTCGTCGCCTTGCCGCAGATTCCACCGCGCAATGTGAGCTGGTTCGCCGAAGGCAAATGGGTGCATCTTGCCAAGGTGGCGTTCGAGAAGTTCTTCATGCGCAAGATGAGAAAGGGCACCACCGAACACGTGTTCGAGAAGATGTTCATGAACGCCTTGGGCATCATGAAACTTAAAGGCAAATAATCTCCGCTGATCCGCCTTGGGCAAAGAATTGGCCGGTTCCAGCTTGTCGCCATGACGACCCGCGGGTCGTCTTGATCAGCGCCTTAAGGACTCTCCTCTTCCAGCGCATACGGGAAGAAATTCCCGAATTCCGCGACGCATGAATGAACCGAAGGAGTAAGCAATGACTGAAGCCGGCCGTATCAAGTATCTCCGAGTATCTCTGATGGTCGTGGGGCTGACTTTCACTTTTGGCGTGTGGCCGCTCACCATTGCCTGGCCCTCGGGCTGGGCATGGCATGCCGAGGGTCGTTCCTACTACCTTGAGATGATCATCGGCATTTACGCAACCCTCGGGGTCTTCCTCATGCTTGCCGCCCGCAACCCCCTCGCAAACCAGAGCCTCATCGGGTTCACCGTCTGGTCCAGCATCGTGCACGGCGGGATCATGGCTGTGCAGTCGTTTGACGGCGACCATAATATGGGCCACCTTTGGGGAGATGTCTTTGCTCTGTTCGCCGTAGCCGGTGTACTGGCATTGCTCACACCTCGTGAAACCATCGCCGCAGGCCGATAGCCATTGGCATAACGATCGCGGCCAGCCGATGCTTTAAATAACGGGCAGACGCTCCGGCGCCTATCCCGTTTTCTTCATGAGGACAACCGATGGACCCCGTCTGGATTGCCATTGGCGGTTTCATATTTCTTGCCTTTACGCTCGAAGCCCTCACCGGCTTTGGCGGCATCATCATCGCCCTCAGCCTGTCTGCCCTACTGGTGCCGATCGATGTGGTGCTTCCGGTGTTGGTGCCGGTCTCGGTGTGCTCGGGCAGTTATCTGGTCTGGCGGCATTGGCACAACATCGACCGACCGCTGCTGTTAAAAACCATACTTCCCGGCATGGTACTCGGCACGGTCATTGGCTATGGCGTCAAGCCCTTTCTTGATGAGCAAGTGCTCAAGCAAATCTTCGGTCTGCTGGTCCTGTGGTTTTCTGGACGCGAATTGTGGAAGCTGCGCCATGTGACCGCGCAACGCATCCGCGCACGCTGGCACACCAATCTGCTCACCACCGCCGCCGGCATCAGCCACGGCTTATTCGCCTCGGGCGGCCCGCTGCTGGTGTATTCACTCACCGGCGTCCCATTGAACAAGGCACGCTTTCGCGCCACACTGGTCACGGTTTGGCTGATCCTCAATGGTCTGCTGAGCGTGGTGTTTTATTTCGATGGGCGACTGCTACCCGCATTACCCAAGGTTGCCGCCTACACGCCGCTGCTGGTAATTGGAGTCTGGGTTGGCGAATATTTGCACCACAAAGTCAGCGAGCGGCATTTCCGCATTGCAATTTCCTGCCTGTTGCTGATAACCGGCGCCCTGCTGGCGCGGCCGCGCTGAAGCTCAAGGGTCACAAAGCCAGCCTTCCAACTGGCCCGGCCCACACCACGCATGAACCCATGAGACAGACGTCTCAAGTGGCGTGGCACGATCAGGCAGTGCTCCGCAGAGGACACGGTCCGTCCGTCGGGCTTTTGAGAAACAGCCTCTCGAAAATAACGCCGATTGCGCCTGGATGGAGTTGGGGGATGGAGCAGCCAGTCGACAGTTGCCGGATCGCGTCGACCAAGCAAGTAACTCAGACGGCGGCTGGCACCGGGGTTTGGGCGACCCTCTCATGGTAGCGTGCGCGGTAGAGCAGGCGACGCTTTTGCGGCGTCTCGGTGAAACCGGAGCGGTCATGCAGCACATTGTTGCAGGCCAGCCCCATGCCCGGCTCCAGGCGTCCGTGCAGGGTCCACGGCGTCGGCGCCGCCAGCAGGCGGGCCAATGCCGCGACGGCGGCCTGCGTCGCGGCGTCGCTACGCCATTCGATGCTGATGCTGCGCGCCGTGTAGCGCATGTGCAGGAAGCCCTGCGCATCCACGGAAAACACCGGCCCCGGCTGGGCGGCGCGGGCGACGCCGGTCTCGTCCAGACGCGGCGGGATAATCATGGCATCGGCCCGCGACAGGGCGCGAATGAAGTCCGGATTCTCGTCGCGCAGCAGGAGGTAGGCGAGCTCGTGGTCGAGCAACTGGTTCTCGCCGCCCGACGCGGCGCTCTGCACGCAATGCAGGACCATGCCGCGTACCGTGCGTTCGGACAGGTTGTAGTAGCCGTCGGTATGCCATTTGATCGGCTTGTCGGTGTAGGGAATGAATTCCTTGCGCTCGCCGCGTTCCTCGGCGCCGCGCACCGAGATCGGCGAAATCGCGTCGTCGTCGGTCAGCCAGTGGCTGTCGAGATGGACCAGTCCAAGCTGCCTGCCCAGTCCGCGCGGAATTTCCTTGTCGGCATCGCCGGCCGTGTTGCTGGTGTAGATCGCCATGTTGGCCGTGGCGCAGCGTTCAAGCAGGGCATCGCGTTCGCCGGCGGTGAGTGCCCGCGGATCGTCGAGAGCGACGACGATGTCCTCGATGCGGCGCGGCGCGCTGTCGAGCTTGCGCTCGCGCCAGTGGCGATAACTGACTTGGTCGGCAAGATCGAAGGGACTGCCCATCACTCGCCCGCTTCGACGCCGTGGCGCGGGCGCCGACTCCTGGCCTCGCCGGGATGGAACAACCCGGCCAGAGTCTTTTCCAGTGCCTTGATGGCTTCGGGCGATTCGATTTCCATGACCTGATCGACCGCCCAGAGCTGATCCTTTTCCGGCAGTACCTCCTTCAGGCAGGCGGCGAAGCAGCGGCGGAAGCCGAAGTCGGGCCCGTCTTCGGTATAGCCGTGATCGGCGTATTCGGCACCGCGCGTGTTGAACAGGTCGAGTACATGCTGGCGGATCTTGCCCGGCGCCACGTCGTAGAGCAGCATGTCGCGGTTGTCGTCGATGGCCTCGGCGATGCGCTGCGCCAGCGCCGTCGTGAACTCCATGCGCTGCTCGGGGCTCAGTTCGCGGTAGGCGATGCGGTCGGCGGCCAGCGCAAGAAAAATCATGAACTCGCAGACGAAATCGAAATAGGCGCTGCCCAGGTCGATGTCGTACTCGGCCTCGCGCATGCGCTTGATCGAATCGATCGCCAGCTTCCAGGCCAGCATCGCAATCACGCTGGCAAGCTCCGTCATCGAGCGCGGCTTGCCGCCGGCGTGGAAACTGGAGCGAATCCTGATGGCCATGATTTATACCTATTCGAGCGCAGCGAGCCAACTGGTTACCCCCACCCCGGGGCGGGGGCCAGGGGGTGGGGGGCGATCAATTCCCCTTCGGGGAGGCGGAGCCTCCCCCGCCTGGGCGGGGGCCGGGGGGTGGGGGCGATCAATTCGCCGCTGGCGGGTACGCTAGTACCCGCCCTTTCCTTTCGGTTGCGGGAGGCCTCCAACTTTGCATCCCTCTTTGGCGGCACCGCCGTCCGGAAAGAGTTCGAACAGCAGCGCGCTGTCGGCCTCGGGCATGTTGCCCTCTTCCTGCAGGCCCTTGATCAGGTTGCGCATGTTCGGCGTGTGGCCGTCTTCCTTGAACTTGTTGCGCAGGAAGTTCACGACCTTCCAGTGCTGGTCGGTCAGCGTGATGCCGCAGGCGGCGGCGATGATGTGCACCGCCTCCTCGCTGAAATCCGGTTCCAGCAGGTAGCCGTAGTCGTCAACTTCCTTTTCGACGCCGTTGATGGTGTAGCTCATGGTGATCTCCTTGTTCTGGTTTGCTCAGTTCATTTGCGACGCAGGTAGAACTCGTGAACACCGCGTGCGGATTCATGGGAAGACAGCAGTTCGGCGGCGCCCGCCCTGGCCCAGGACGTGATGTCGTCGGCTGATCCCGGGCAATCGCTGACCAGTTGCAGCACCTCGCCGGCCTTCATGCCGTCGAGCAGCTTTTTCGCCTGCACGATGGGGCCGGGACAGGAGACGCCGCGCATGTCCAGCGTGACGTGAGCGACCAGCGTGGTGCTGGCGCCGCCGGCGCGCCGGATCATGTAGGCGGTTTTGCCGCCCGCCTGCTTCTCGCTGCCAAGCACCACGTTGCCGGTCACCCGTGCCCAGGAAAACAGGTCGTCCGCGGTTCCCGGACAATCGGAAATCAGGCGCAGAATCTGGCCCGGCTGCATATCGTCGATCAGCTTCTTCGCACCCAGCAAGGGCGCCGGACAGGGCATGCCGCTTACGTCGAGCATTACGGTGGCAACTTCAGACATGAGGCGTCTCCTCGTTTGGATCCGGTGATGGTCAGCCGCCGACGGCGACAACCGATTTATGGGGAATGAACAGGCCGCAGCCAAGGGCACGATGTCCGCCCAGGCCGACTTCCTGCACGGCCAGGGAATCGGCGACACCCAGGCCATGCAGCATGAGGCTGAAGCCGCGCACCAGGCCTTCGGCCGTGCGCAACTCACGCGCCTTGCCGGTAATCAGCTGCGGTTGCAGGCCGCGTTCGGCCAGCAGGGAAGTACAACGCTCGAGAAACTCGATTTCGTCATCCGTTCCCACGCTGACGAAATGCGAATAAACCACGCCGCGGGCGGGAAACAGCGGGCGCACACTGGACTTGCCCAGCTTCAGGGCCATCCCGTCGAGGTCGAGCTGCGTGCCTGCCAGAAAGTCGGCGCTGGCACTGCGGCGAATCGGCAGGCGCAAGGCCATGCGGCTGCGACGACCGACGAAGCGCACGCCATTGCCGCGCGCCAGACCCGACAGCGGCAGAATTCCGGCCTCCGGCTCTTCGTCAAACCAGGGCAGCGCACGCCGCACCGCGAGAGACAAGGCGCTGGCATGGTCGTCGTCCAGCGTTGCCTCTTCGAGCGCAAACACCACGTCGACCATCAGCCTTGACGCTTCGTCCGGAGCGTAATTCAAGTCTCGGCCCCTTCCTGCTCAGTCCCGCCCGGTTGCGTTGCCGCCCAGGCGCAGAGCACCTTGCCCCAGCGGGCCGCGGTAGCGGGATCGATGTCGAAAATCGTGAAGCGGCTGCGTTCGCGAATGCGCGTGCGCAAGAGCGGCATGCCACCGGCCTCGAAGACGAACTGCTGCAGTTCGATCTCCTGATTGCCGATGGGCACGCGGAATTTGTCGAGCGAGGTAACGGTATCCAATGGGGTTCCTTTGGGTGCGGACTATGGCATCGGCGGAGGGTTTACATCCATCACCGCGTGGGAGTGCAAGCATATAACCCTTTCGGGTAGGTGTAATTACCTGCCGGGAGTATGGTTTGTGCACCGCACACAACCCTATGATTGCATTATCAGTTCCACCCCCCCCCGACAACGAGGAGACAGACCATGGCCAAGCCCATGCACCCAACACCGAATCTTGATCAACTGGAAAGCGGCCCCTGGCCGAGTTTCGTCACCGGCTTGAAGCGCCTGGCCAAGGACAAGGATTACGTGGTCGACATCCTCGGCCACCTCGAGCACTCCTACCAGACCCGCAAGGGCTACTGGAAGGGCGGCACGGTCGGCGTCCGCGGTTACGGCGGCGGCATCATCCCGCGCTTCACGGAAATCAAGGATGAGGCCGGCAATCCGGTTTTCAAGGATGCCGCCGAGTTCCACACCCTGCGCGTCATGCCGCCCCCCGGCATGCACTACAACACGGCGACGCTGCGCCAGTTCTGCGACATCTGGGAAAAGCACGGCTCCGGCCTGATCGCCTTCCACGGCCAGTCGGGCGACATCATGTTCCAGGGCGCCACCACGGAAAACGTGCAGAAGGCCTTTGACGAAATCAACGACATGGGCTTCGACCTCGGCGGTGCCGGACCGGCCGTGCGCACCTCGATGTCCTGCGTCGGCGCCTCGCGCTGCGAGCAGTCCTGCTACGACGAAGCCAAGGCGCACCGCGAAGTGCTGAATACCTTCCTCGACGACATCCACCGCCCCGCCCTGCCCTACAAGTTCAAGTTCAAGTTCTCCGGCTGCCCCAACGACTGCATGAATTCCATCCAGCGTTCGGACATGGCCGTAATCGGCACCTGGCGCGACAACATCCGCACCGACGACGCGCTGGGCAAGAAGTGGTTCGCCAAGCACGGCATGAACGAACTGGTGAACGATGTCGTCGCCCGCTGCCCGACCAAGGCCATCCAGATCAAGGAGATCAAGGATGTGCGCAAGGATGGTCACATCTCCAGCGTTGCACTCAACGACAGCCAGGCACTGGAAATCGACAACAAGGACTGCGTGCGCTGCATGCACTGCATCAACGTCATGACCGGCGCCCTGGCGACCGGCACGGACAAGGGTGCGACCATCCTGGTCGGCGGCAAGCGCACTCTGAAGATCGGCGACCTGATGGGCACCGTGGTCGTCCCCTTCCTGCCGCTGAAGACGGACGAGGACTACGAGAAGCTGGTCGAACTGGGCCAGAAGACCATCGATTTCTTCGCCGAGAACGCGCTGGAACACGAGCGCACCGGCGAAATGATCGAGCGCATCGGCCTGGTCAACTTCCTCGAAGGCATCGAAGTCGAGATCGACGCCAACATGGTGTCGACGCCGCGCACGAACCCCTATGTCAATACCGCCGGCTGGGACGAAGAAGTCGCCCGCATCAACGCCAAAAAAGCTGCCGCCTGAGGAGATATCGAGCATGAATGCACCTACCCCTGCTGCGCCCCTGCGCAAAGCCATCGAAAGCGGCGTGCCGGACAACAAGCCGCACCTGCACCCGACGCTGCTGAAGAACTACGGCAACTGGAAGTACCACGACCGGCCCCGTCCCGGCGTGCTGCACCACGTCTCGCATACCGGCGATGAAATCTGGACCGTGCGCGCCGGAACCCAGCGCCAGATGGATGTGTGGACCATCCGCAAGCTGTGCGACATCGCCGACAAGTTTGCCGAGGGCTTTGTCCGCTTCACCATCCGCTCCAACATCGAGTTCATGGTCGCCGACCCGAAGAAGGTCGATCCGATGATCGTCGAACTTGAAAAGAGCGGCTTCCCCGTCGGCGGCACCGGACCCTCGGTATCGATGGTGTCCCACACCCAGGGCTGGCTGCACTGCGACATTCCCGGCACCGACGCCTCCGGCGTGGTCAAGTCGATGATGGACGAGCTCTATCACGAGTTCAAGCACGAAGAAATGCCCAACCGCGTGCATCTGTCCACTTCCTGCTGCGAGATCAACTGCGGCGGCCAGGCCGACATCGCCATCATCATCCAGCACACCAAGCCGCCCAAGATCAACCACGACCTGGTCGCCAACGTCTGCGAGCGGCCCACCGTGGTCGCCCGCTGCCCGGTCGCCGCGATCCGCCCGGCCCTGGTCAATGGCAAGCCCTCGCTCGAAGTCGATGAAAAGAAGTGCATCTGCTGCGGCGCCTGCTATCCCCCCTGCCCGCCCATGCAGATCAACGATCCGGAGCATTCCAAGCTGGCGATCTGGGTCGGCGGCAAGAACTCCAACGCGCGCGGCAAGCCCACCTTCATGAAGATGGTCGCCTCCGGCCTGCCCAACAACGCCCCGCGCTGGCCCGAAGTCAATGCCGTGGTCGGCAACATCCTGCGCACCTACAAGGCCGATGCCCGTTCCTGGGAACGCCTGTCGGACTGGATCGACCGCATCGGCTGGCCGCGCTTCTTCGAAAAGACCGGCCTGCCCTTCACCAAGTACCTGATCGACGACTGGCGCGGTTCGCGTGCCAACCTCAACGCTTCGACGCACATCAGATTCTAAAGGCATGAAGGCAACGACCTTTCCCCCAGCCCCTTTCCCGAGGAAAGGGGTGACCATGGTTCCGCCGCTGCGCGGCGTCCGGGTTGAACGGGGTGAAGCGCACTCAATGCACCACGGAGACGTTTAATGAAGATTGCAGTCACCATCAACGAAGGGCCGTACCAGCACCAGGCCAGCGATTCCGCTTACCTGTTCTGCAAGGCCGCGCTGGAAAAAGGCCACGAGATCCGTCGCGTGTTCTTCTACAACGACGGCGTGAACAACGCCTCCTCGCTGACCGAGCCGCCGCAGGACGACCGCAACATCGTCACGCGCTGGTCCAAACTCGCCGCCGACCACAAGCTCGACCTCGTGGTTTGCGTGGCAGCGGCGCTGCGCCGCGGCATCCGCGACGAGAACCTCGCGCCCGGCTTTCGCATTTCGGGTCTCGGCCAACTGGTCGAGGCCGGCATCGAAGCCGACCGCCTCGTAACCTTCGGAGACTGACATGAGCGAAGGCACCATCAAGAAGTTCATGTTCGTCAATCGCAAGGCGCCCTACGGCACCATCTATGCGCTCGAATCGCTGGAAGTGGTGCTGATCACGGCGGCCTTCGACCAGGACGTCAGCCTCGTCTTCATGGACGACGGCGTGTTTCAGCTGAAGAAAGGTCAGCAGACCAAGGGCATCGAGAACAAGAATTTCTCGCCGACCTACCGTGCGCTGGACGGCTACGACATCGAGAAGCTCTATGTCGAAGCCGAGGCCCTGGCCGCTCGCGGCCTGACCGAAGACGACCTGCTGGTCGACGTCACCGTCATGCCGCGCGCCGAACTGGGCAAGCTCATGGACGAGATGGACGTCGTCCTCAGCTTCTAACGCCCGCGCCTTCGATGAGCCACCCCGCATCATGAAATATCTCACTTTCGATACGCCGCGGGCTGGCAAAATCGGCCCGCCCCTCCCATCCTCCCCTCGCGGGAAGGCTACTGATTGGCTCGCTTCGCTCGAAGATTTTCATCCGCACTGACCAACGTATTTCACGTTAACGGAGATCGGAACACATGCTGCACATCGTCAATAAATCGTCCCTCGAACGCAACACGCTGGAATCCTGTCTGCGCGTGGCGAACGGCGGTGCTGTCCTGCTGATCGAGGATGCCGTGTATGCCGCCACCCGCGGCAACGAGGCCGAGAGCAAGCTGCGCGACGCACTGGCTCGCCTCAAGGTCTATGCGCTGGCGCCGGATCTCGAAGCGCGCGGCATGGGCGACCGCGTCATGGACGGCGTTACCACCGTCGATTACGGCGGCTTCGTCGATCTCGTCACGGAACACAAGAACTGCCAGTCCTGGCTGTAAACGACACATTCCATACCTGCATTACCTTTCACCAAGGAGACACTCATGTCCAGCATCGAAGTCAACGGCAAGTCCTACGAAACCGACGAAGAAGGCTATCTGGTCAACCTCGCCGAATGGAACGAGGACGTCGGCAACTACCTCGCGCAAACCGAGAACGTCGAGATGACCGACCAGCACTGGGAAGTCATCAACTTCCTGCGCGACTACTACAACGAGTTCCAGATCGCCCCGGCCGTGCGCGTGCTGACCAAGGCCATCGGCAAGAAGCTCGGCCCGGAAAAGGGTACCAGCCAGTATCTGTACGACCTGTTTCCCTACGGTCCCGCGAAGCAGGCGTGCAAGATCGCCGGCCTGCCCAAGCCGACCGGCTGCGTATAAGGGAAAACTGGAGCGCGATCGATTGGGATAGGCGCCGATGTGGTTCTCCTTGTGCCCGCCGGCGCCTCTTTTTACCCAGCCATTCGTTTCCTGTCCGCAGACCCTGGCCCGAGCATTTCCTGACCGATGAATCTTCTCTTCGCCCTGCTGTTTTACGTCGCCACGCTGATCCTGGTGGGCGGCATCGCGTACAGGGTGTACGAGTACGCGCACGTGCCGGCGCCGCTGAAGATTCCCACCACCCCGGCGCCGACCACGAGCGGCGGCGTGGCCTTCCGCATGTTCCGCGAAGTGGTGTTTTTCGAAAGCCTGTTCAAGTCCAACCTGTGGATCTGGGCGCTGGGCTGGCTGTTCCACGTCGGCCTCGCCCTGGTGCTGCTGCGCCACTTGCGCTACTTCACCGAGCCGGTGAATTTCATCATCGCCTTCATCCAGCCCTTCGGCATGTATGCCGGCTTCGCCATGGCCGCCGGCCTCGCGGGGCTCTGGGCGCGCCGCTTCCTGGTCGAGCGCATCCGTTACATATCGACCCCTTCCGATCACCTGATGCTGGCCCTGCTGCTCGGCATCGCCGTCACCGGCCTGCTGATGAAGTTCGTCATGCACACCGACGTCGTCGCGGTGAAGACCTTCTTCCTCGGCCTGATGGTATTCGAGATCAATCCGCTGCCGGCTGACCCCGGCCTCTACCTGCACTTGGGGCTGGTTGCGCTGCTGATGATCATCTTCCCGGTCAGCAAACTATTGCACGCCCCCGGCCTGTTCTTCTCGCCGACCCGCAACCAGGTCGACAACCCGCGCGAAACCCGCCATCTGGCGCCCTGGGCCGCCAAATTCGAGACGAAGAACTGACATGGCCGACGAAACCACTCCCGTCGCCGTAGCACCAGCGCCGTCCGCAAGGGATACCGCCCCCGGCTCCGCCGGAGGCATAACTCCTGAAGCGGCCAAGCCTGCAGCCGCCAAGGCTCCCGAAAAGGCCAAGGTCGTCGCTCCGGCCTTCCGCGACTACCCGACCATCCCGGCCCTGAAGATCGACGCCATGGTCGATTCGAATCCCTATGTCGCGGCGGCCGTGCATAACGAGTCGGTCGGCTTCCCCGGTACCCTGGTCGATGGCTGGGAGAAAAAGGCCGTCGCCAAGATGGGCGAACTGCTCGGCAAGTACCGCTCGCTGCGCGTGTATATGGACGCCTGCGTGCATTGCGGCGCCTGCACCGACAAGTGCCATTACTTCATCGGCACCGGCGATCCGAAGAACATGCCGGTGGCGCGCCAGGACCTGATGCGCTCGGTGTATCGCCGCTACTACACGCTGCCCGGCAAGCTCTTCCCCAAACTGGTCGGCGCGCGCGACATGACCAAGGACGTGCTCGACGACTGGTTCCGCTACTACAACCAGTGCTCCGAGTGCCGCCGCTGTTCGGTGTTCTGCCCCTACGGCATCGACACTGCCGAAGTGACCATGGCGGCCAAGGAAATCATGCACAGCGTCGGTCTCGGCCACAAGTACGTGAACGAGATCATCGGCAAGGTGCACAAGATCGGCAACAACCTCGGCCTGCCCGGCCCGGCGCTGGAAAACACGCTGGAAGGCCTGGAAGAGGACGTCCTCGAAGACACCGGCGCCGCCGTCAAGTACCCGCTCGACGTCAAGGGTGCCGAAGTCCTGCTGGTCACGCCCTCGGCCGATTTCTTCGCCGAGCCGCACGTCGACAGCCTGATCGGCTACGGCAAGGTCTTCCACGCCGCCGGCATCTCCTGGACGCTGTCGTCCAAGGCGTCGGAAGCCGGCAACTTCGGCATGTTCATCGGCAACTACGAACAAATGCAGAAGATCGCCATGCGCGTGCGCGAAGCCGCGCTGGAACTCGGCGTCAAGCGCATCGTGGTCGGCGAATGCGGCCACGCCTGGCGCGTCGCCTATGCCTTCTGGAACACCCTGACCGGCATCGGCGCCGGTGCCGACGATCCATTCGCGATCCAGCTGCAGAAGCAGCTCGACCCGAACTACAGGCAACCCTCGCACATCTGCGAAGTCACCTGGGACCTGATCCAGGCCGGCCGCCTCAAGTTCAACAAGGAAGCCAACGATCACCGCATCATCACCTTCCACGATTCCTGCAACGTCGCACGCGGCTCACGCATGGGCGACTATGCCGGCGGCCAGTTCGACATTCCGCGCAACATCATCCGTGCCGTGGCCAACCACTACGTCGACATGTCGGAAGGCACCACGCGCGAAAAGACCTTCTGCTGCGGCGGCGGCGGCGGCCTGCTGACCGACGAACTGCTTGACCTGCGCGTCAAGGGCGCCCTGCCGCGCATGGAAGCCCTGAATGAGCTGGTCCAGCAGAACGGTGTCAATTTCATGGCGACAATCTGCGCCATCTGCAAGGCCCAATTCACCAAGGTGCTGCCCTACTACGGCTTCAAGATGAGCATGGTCGGCGGCGTACATCAACTGGTCAGTACCGCGATCGTGCTCGACAACGAGCAATGACGAACAAGACTTCAATGGAGACCCCTCATGTCCGCGACGAGTGAAATCAAGCCCGAAAAACTGACCTTCCGCCGTTACAAGGAAGGCGAGACCAAGGTCAAACGCTGGCAGGAACAGATCTTCCAGGCCAGCTATACCTACAAGTGCCCGACCTACGTCCAGTCGACGCCGCCCTGCCAGGGCTCCTGCCCGTCCGGCGAGGACATCCGCGGCTATCTGAACATCGTGCGCGGCATCGAGAAGCCCCCGGTCGGCGCCGACGGCAAGCCGGCCATGAGCTGGCAGGAATATGCCTGGCGCCGCCTGACCGAAGCCAATCCGCTGCCGTCGGTCATGGGCCGCGTCTGCCCCGCGCCCTGCGAGACCGGCTGCAATCGCAACCAGGTCGAGGACCATGTCGGCATCAACTCGGTCGAGCATTACCTCGGCGACTGGGCGATCGCGAACAAGCTCCAGTTCAAGGCCCCCGAGCACAAGACCGGCAAGAAGGTCGCCATCATCGGCGGCGGCCCGGCCGGCCTCTCCGCGGCCTACCACCTGACCCTCAAGGGCCACAGCTGCACGATCTTCGATGAGCACGAATTCCTCGGCGGCATGATGCGTTACGGCATCCCGGGCTATCGCACCCCGCGCGAAACGCTGGATGCCGAAATCCAGCGCATCCTCGACCTCGGCGTCGAAGTGCACCTGAAGACCCGCATCGGCACCCACGTCACCCTGGAACAATTGCGCGAAAGCTATGACGCGATCTTTCTCGGCCTCGGCGCCCAGGCCGGCCGCGCCCTGCCACTGCCCGGCGATCCGGCAGACCATACCGCGCCGAACGTGGTGACCGCCACGTCCTTCCTCAAGGCCTTCAACGACGGCCGCCTGAAGACCGTCGGCAAACGCGTGGTGGTGGTCGGCGGCGGCGACACCTCGATGGACGTCGCCACCGTGGCGCGCCGCCTCGGCCACATCGAGAAGGTCAACCCGACGGATTTCGAAGGCGCCATCGCCGGCCACCTGGCCCAGGACGTGGCCGACATCTCGCTGCGCCAGGGTGCCGAAGTCACCCTGACCTCCGTCTACATGACCGCCAGCAAGCCGGAAATCGAGCACGCCGAAGCCGAAGGCATCACCATCATGGGCGGCTGGATGCCCATCGGCGTGGTCAAGGGCCCGGACGGCCGCGCCACGGCGCTGCGCGTCATGCAATGCGAAGCCAAGATGATTTCCGGCCGCCTCGACATCAAGAAGATCGAAGGCACCGAAAAGGAACTGCCGGCCGACCTGATCGTTTCCGCCATCGGCCAGGCCGTCGATTTCACCGGCATCGAGGAGTTCAACTCGGGCAAGGGCATGATCGCCGCCGACAAGAATTACCAGGTTTCCGGCAAACCCGGCGTCTTCGCCGGCGGCGACGTGATCCGCCCGCACCTGCTGACCACCGCGGTCGGCCATGGCGCGATTGCCGCCGACGGCATCGACCAGTTCCTCGCCGGCCAGGAAATGGTGCGCCGGCCGAAGATCGACGTGCATGCCTTCGACCTGATGCGCAAGTACGTCGAGAAGGGCATCCGCATGGGCGAAGTCAAGGGTCCGACTCTGGGCACCGACAAGAGCAAGGAAGTGGTGCACAACTACGAAAACCGCTCCGAGCGCTACGTCATTCCGCACGACCAGCTCTTCCTCGGCCACTTCCAGTACACGGCCCGCAACAAGCGCCACATCACGCACCTGAACAAGGATTCGGCGCTGGGCAACTTCGACGAGCGCATCGACGCGCTGACCGAAGCCGAGGTGATTGCCGAAGCCAAGCGCTGCATGAGCTGCGGCCAGTGCTTCGAATGCGACAACTGCGTCGTGTATTGCCCGCAGACCGCGGTGTACAAGGTCAAGAAGACCGAGACCCTGACCGGCCGCTACGTCGCCACTGACTACGACAAGTGCATCGGCTGCCACATCTGCGCCGACGTTTGTCCGACCGGCTACATCCAGATGGGATTGGGTGAGTAAGAAAGCCATGAAGCTGCTGCGCCTCCTCGTCATCGCCCTCACGGCATTCATCGCCGTGTCGCCGGCGCCGACTCTTGCCGGCGACGGCGGCCGCACGACCAAGCCGGTGATAGCGATCGCCAATCCCGGCAAGTGCGTGGCGCCGGCCGAGGAAATGCGCCGCAACCACATGGAAATGCTCAAGCACCAGCGCGACCGCACCCTGCGCGCCGGCATCCGCGGCGAACCGGCCTCGCTCAATGCCTGCATCGAGTGCCACGCCAGCAAGACCACCGGCTCGGTGCGGGGCGGCAAGGACAACTTCTGCGAAAGCTGTCACAGCTACGTCGCGGTCAAGCTCGACTGCTGGGATTGCCACCAGCCCAAGGCCAAGTTCAAGGCCGCAGGATTGAAGCCATGAGCAGCCCCGATAACAACCCGCGCCGCAAATTCATCGCCGCCGCCGGCGCCGGCGTTGCCGGCCTCGGCTTCACCGCGATCGCCCCCGGCCTGCATCTGATGGCCGTCGGCGAAGCAAAAGCCGCGACCGAGGCACGCAAGGCCGGCAGCGCCGCCTCGCCCGCCGTGCGCTGGGGCCTGCTGATCGACGCCAACAAGTGCGCCCCCGGCTGCACCAAGTGCATCGACGCCTGCCACACCGAGAACGGCGTCAGCGAGAAATTGCCCGATGCTCGCCAGAACTCGCAGTGGATACGCAAGATCGAACTCGTCGACCGACGCGACGGCCGCAAGACCGAACTGCCGATGATGTGCCAGCACTGCGCCGAGCCGCCCTGCGTCGATGTCTGCCCCACCGGCGCCTCGATGAAGCGCGCCGACGGCATCGTGCTGGTTGATCGCCACACCTGCATCGGTTGCCGCTACTGCATGATGGCCTGCCCCTACAAGGCACGCTCCTTCGTCCATGCGCCGCTGACCGAGCAAAACCCCGAGGTCCCGCGCGGCCAGGGCTGCGTCGAATCCTGCACCCTCTGCGTGCATCGCGTGGACAAGGGCCAGACCCCGGCCTGCGTCGAGTCCTGCCCCGAGGGCGCCATGATGTTCGGCGATCTCAACGACCCCGCCAGCGCGATCGCCAAGCGCATCGCCAGCGTGCCGACCACGCAGGTGCGTGCCGACCTGCGCCTGAATCCCGGCGTACGCTACCAGGGAATCTGATCATGCTGCCCCCCAATCCCCGCCACGAAGAAGGCCTCTTTTACCTGCTTGCCGCCATCGGCGGCCTGGTCTCGGCCGTCGGCTTCGGCGCCGCGCTCTACATGGAACATTCCGGCCATGTCGTGACCGGCATGAACAACCAGATCGTCTGGGGCCTGCCGCACGTCTTCGCGATTTTTCTGATCGTCGCCGCCTCGGGCGTGCTCAACGTCGCCTCGATGGGCTCGGTCTTCGGCCGGGTCCTCTACAAGCCGCGCGCGCCGCTGTCCGGCCTGCTTGCCATCGCCATGCTGAGCGGCGGCCTCTTCGTCATCATGCTCGACCTCGGCCGCGCCGACCGGCTGATGGTGGCGGCCACGCATTTCAACCCGACCTCGGTATTCGGCTGGAACGTGATCCTGTATCCGGTGTTCTACGGCATCGTCGCCGTCTATCTGTGGACCATGATGGAACGGCGCATGAATCCCTTCACCAAGGCGGCCGGTCTCGCCACCTTCATCTGGCGCATCGTGCTGACCACCGGCACCGGCTCCATCTTTGCCTTCCTCGTCGCGCGCCAGGCCTACGGCACGGCGCTGCTGGCACCGATGTTCATCATCATGTCCTTCGCCTGGGGCCTCGCGGTATTCCTCGTGGTGCAGTCCACCATGTACGCCTGGAACGGCCTGAGCCTGCCGCCACTGATCCTGAAGCGCATGAAGAACCTGCTCGCCACCTTCGTCGCCGCAGTGCTCTATTTCACGATCGTGCTGCACCTGGTCAATGCCTACTTCGCCAAGAACATCGCCTTCGAATATTTCATCCTGTTCGACAGCGAGTTCGCCGGCATGTTCTGGGTCGGCCAGATCCTGATCGGCACCCTGCTGCCCCTGGCACTGCTGTTTTACCCCGCCACGGCGGCAAGAGCGCTTTGGGTCAACATCGCGGCCCTGCTCGTCATCGTCGGCGCCTACTATCAGCTGACCGTCTTCATCATCGGCGGACAGGCCTACCCGCTGGACATCTTCCCCGGTTACGACGTCAAGAGCAGCTTCATGGATGGCGCCGTCGATCATTACAGCGCCAGCCTGCCGGAAATCCTGCTGGCCTTCGGCGGCCTCGGCATCGCCTTCACCATGACCACGATCGGCGTGCGCATCCTCCATTTCCTGCCGCAGGACGACCTCGCCGAACTGGACGCCGCTGGCAGCGTCACGGATTGACCTCTTTCTTCGTCGGCGGCGCGCCATGCATCGCTTCCTGATCTCCGCCGCGCACAAGTCCTCGGGCAAGACCACCATCAGCATCGGCCTGGCGGCGGCGCTGAGTTCCGGCCGGTACGGCCAGCGGCCGCGCACCGTGCAGCCGTTCAAGAAGGGTCCCGACTACATCGATCCGCTGTGGCTCTCGGTCGCCGCCGGACGCCCCTGCTACAACCTGGATTTTTTCCTCTCGCCCGATGCCGAGTTGCGCGACCAGTTCGCCCGCCATGGCCACGACGCCGAGGTCTGCCTGATCGAGGGCAACAAGGGGCTGTATGACGGCCTCGACCTCGAAGGCTCCAACAGCAACGCCGCCCTGGCACGCCTGCTCGACCTGCCGGTGGTGCTGGTGCTCGACGCGCGCGGCATGACGCGCGGCATCGCACCGCTGATCCTCGGCTACCAGGCCTTCGACCGCAACATCCGCATTGCCGGCGTGATCCTCAACCGCCTCGGCGGACGCCGCCACGAGGCCAAGCTGCGTGCCGTGATCGAGCACTACACCGAGGTCCCGGTGATCGGCGCCGTGCAGGAGGATGCCGAACTGGCGCTGGTCGAACGTCACCTGGGCCTGATGCCGGTCAATGAAACCGCCGAGGCCGAGCGCCATATCGCCGCCATCGGCCAGCGCATCGCCGATCAGGTCGACCTGGAACGCCTGCTCGCCATCAGCCATACCGACCGCCCCCTGTCACCACCGGCGCCGCGCGAGCAGAGCCGGGAAACGCCGGTGCGCATTGCCATCGCCCGCGATGCCGCCTTCGGCTTCTATTATGCCGATGACCTCGACGCACTGGCCGCCGCCGGCGCGCAAGCCGTGTTCTTCGATACCCTGAAGGACCCGCAGCTGCCGCCCTGCGACGGCCTGCTGATCGGCGGCGGCTTTCCCGAATGCTTTATCGATCAGTTGGAGGCCAACACGGCTTTGCGTGCCGACATCCGACGCGCCATCGAGGGCGGCCTGCCGACCTATGCCGAATGCGGCGGTCTCATGTACCTGGCGCGCAGCATCGAATGGCGGGGCACGAAAGCGGCGATGGTCGGCGTGATTCCCGGTGACATCATCATGCACGCCAAGCCCGTCGGCCGCGGCTATGTGATCCTCGAAGCCAACGACAGGCATCCGTGGCGTTCGGCGCAAGGGCATGGCAGCACCGTGACGGCCGAGCCGGGCCCGGCACTGTTGCATGCCCACGAATTCCATTACTCGAGCCTCGCCGAACTGCCGGCCGATATCGACTATGCCTACGCCGTGCGCCGCGGCCATGGGGTTGATGGCCGCCGCGACGGCATCGTGCTGCATCGCCTGCTCGCCTCCTACACCCACCTGCGCGCTACCAGCGGCTGCGACTGGCCGGCTAAATTCGTCCAGCATGTCCGCGACTGCGTCGCGACCGATCACAAGGAACCCGCCCCATGTTCGCATTGACCGCCACCGCTGCCGAACAAATCGTTCGCGCTGCCGCCGAGCAACCCGAAGGCCGAAGCCGACCGATGCTTCGTGTCGCGGCGAAGTACGACGAAAAGGATGGAGAACTGGTCTATGGCATGGGTTTCGATGAAGAGCGCGAGGACGACCTGGTGATCGACGGCGGCAACATCGCAATCCTGATTTCGCCGCGCAGCCAGCCGCTGCTGGAGAACACCACGCTCGACTTCACCGAGGTCCAGCCCGGCGAGTTCCAGTTCATTTTCCGCGGCGACTGCAGCAGTCCGGAGCCGAAGAAAGGCTGCGGAAGTTGCGGCGGCGGTTGTTCCTGATCAAGTAGCGAGCACCAAAGCTGCGCTAGCATTCCTGCCCATGAAACCTACTCCTGCTCAACCCGGCTGGGTCTACCTGGTCGGCGCCGGCCCCGGCGACCCCGAATTGCTGACCCTGAAAGCGGCGCGCCTGATCGGCGAGGCCGATGTCCTGGTCTATGACAACCTCGTTTCCAAGGCCGTGCTCAAGCTTGCGCGCCCGGATGCCGAGCGCATCTATGCCGGCAAGGAGCGCGGCAACCATTCGCTGCCGCAGGAACAGATCAACCAGCTGCTGGTGCGCCTGGCCAGGACGGGCAAGCGTGTGGTGCGCCTCAAGGGCGGCGACCCCTACATCTTCGGCCGCGGCGGCGAGGAAGTCGAGACACTGCAGGCCGACGGCGTGCATTTCGAAGTCGTGCCGGGCATCACTGCGGCAGCCGGCGTCGGCTCCTATGCCGGCATTCCGCTGACCCACCGCAATCACGCCCAGGCCTGCGTTTTCGTCACCGGCCATCTCAAGGATGGCAGCATGAACCTCGACTGGCCCGGCCTCGCCCGCCGGCGCCAGACCGTGGTGATCTACATGGGCCTGTCGGGCCTGCCCTACCTCTGCGCCAAGCTCATGGAACACGGCTTGCCGCCCGACTGGCCGGCCGCCATCGTGCAGCACGGGACCCAGCCCAGCCAGCGCACCGTCACCGGCACTCTGACCACCCTGCCCGACCTGGCCAAGGCCGCCAACCTGCGCGCGCCGACCCTGATCATCGTCGGCGAAGTGGTGACCTTGCGCGACAAGCTGCGCTGGTTTGCCGAAGAGAGCGCCTAGAGCCATCCAACTTCCGGGCCCGGCGCATTGAACAGTCGGCGCCGGCCTTACGGCAACTCGCCTTGGGCGTGCCGCAACTAGGGAATGGAAACCTTCTCCTGCTGCGGATCGGGGCTGCCATCCGTACCGCTGAAATATTTCCGCAGCGGACAAACCTGATCCTTGGCGCAGGCATGCTTGCGCTGGCACTCGGTGAAGGTCTGGGCCAGGGTCACCATTTGGCCGCAGACCTCGCAATGCTCCATCGGCGAATCAAACATTATCTTCTCCACGCCCCTGACCGGACCAAGGATAGGGAATGCAACGTCATAAAGTCAAGCTGCTCATGCCGGCATGCCAGCTGCTAAAATCCCGGTCATGACCGAATGGACCCCAAAACTCAGCACCGGCGTGCCCGTGCTCGATGAACAGCACAAGGCCATTTTCCTGTGGTTGACCGAACTGGAAAGCGCCACGGTCGAACAGCGCACCCTTTTTGGCGTGTATGTCATCACCCGCCTGAAGCACTATATGCGCGAGCACTTCGCCGCCGAGGAAGCCATGATGAAGGCAGCCGGCTACCCCGATCTCACCCAGCACCAGGCGCAGCATGCCGAATTTCGCGCCAAACTCGAGGAACTCCAGCTCAAGTCCATCGGCGAGGACATCTCGACGGATACCGTGCGCTTCCTCAACCACTGGCTCACCAATCACATCGCAAAGACCGACATGGCCTACGTGCCCTACCTGAAACGCTAGCCGGAACGAGCAAAAACCCAATTTTTTCTTGCCTGCCGGCAGCTGCCAACATATGATGAGTCCATGAAACTTGCGCTCTCGATTGGCGTTCTCGCGACGTTCTTCGCTGCCGCGACCGCTTTCGGCCAGACCGTCGGCGAACCCGTCCCCGGCGTCGGCTTTCATTGCTGGATCGGTACCGACGCTGCCCCCTTGTTCACGCGCCGCATCCGCTGCATCGCCGATCGCGAACTCCGGCTCGAGGAAATGCCGGACATGGATTCGCCCAACATCATCGACATTCTGCACCGCGAACTTCATTACGGCTCCGGAGTCTCGACGGAGAGGATCTTCAAGGCGAACATCGAGCGCATCCGCGAATCCAACGAGGTATGGAACATCCGCATCTTTACCGATCCCTACGACGCGTCCTGGGAAGAGAAACGCCCTCAAATGCTGGTCAATGCCGTCCTCTGCCCCCGCGATACGGTGTGCGCCGTGATGTTCAGCCGCTAAGGCAGGCGATCGCCAGTAGCCCGCGGCTAGTAAAGCACCCCGCTCCAGCGTCCGCTCGATTTCAGGGCAGTCTCGACGCGCAGCCAGTTGCCGCCCGATCCCGCCAGCTTGATCATGGTCTGTTCGACCACGCCGAGCAGGTTTTCCGTGCCGGCGACGAAGACGCGGGTATTCGGCCGTTGCACCATTTCCCAGACTTCCGCCGCGTTCTGTTCCAGCGCATGGCCCAGAGCCACCGGCGCATCGAGAGCCGGGCGCGGGCTGACCGCCTGGAAGGCCTTGAACGTCGGCTGGTCGAAGTAGTTGGCGAGATCGCTGTTCTCGTCGTTCATGTAGAGCATTTCGAGCGGGCTTCGCGCGCCGTAGAACAGTCGTATCTGGCCCTGCCAGCCGCCGATCCTTTCGTAGATCCGCCGGATCAGGGTGCGGAAAGGGGCGATGCCGGTGCCCATGCCGAGCATCAGGATGTCGGCGGTCTTGTCCTCCGGAATCACGAAGGGGTAGCCGACCGGCCCGGCAAACTTGACGCTGTCGTCCGGGCGCAGGTCGCACAGGTAGTTGGAGGCGACGCCCCGATATTGCTCGCCGTTGAAGTCGTCGATGTAGGAACAGCGGCGCACGCAGATGGCGAACTCGATGGCCTCGCCGTGCCTCTCCAGGTCCATCACCGAATAGAGACGGGCATGATGCGGGTTGCCGTATTGCCCCGGCGCAAAAACGCGGATGCAGTTCCCCGGCGTGCCGCCGAAGGAGAGGTCGCCGGTGCGAAACACGAGGTGGCGCACTTCTTCGCGCGAAGCCGGCGGCGTGATGCGGCGCGACTGCGTCAGGACGGCGGAATAGGTTCTGGCAGGAGGGGGGGCTGGTGGTTTCGGTGTCGGCATGAGCTTGGCTCCGGAAAAATTTGATCAGTTGCGCGGCGCGGCGGGTCGCTCCACGCGTTCGATATCGCAGGCCGCGTCGCTGCAACCGCTGCCCCCCTTGCAACTGCCGCACTTGGTAGTGTCGCGAAACGGACCCAGCTGCGGATTCCTGGTGGCGAAGCGCCGGTACAGGCGCTCGATGGCAATGCCGCCGAGCATGATGAGGAAGATGAGGCCGATGGCGACGAGGTAGTTCATGATCTAGCCACCGAGCCCGGCGAAGCCCATGAAGGACAAGGACAGGATGCCGGCCAGCATCAAGGACATGGCCGTGCCCTTGAGCACGCCCGGGACATCCGACAGTTCGATGCGCTCGCGCACGCTGGCGAGCAGTACCAGCGCGATGGTGAAGCCGATGCCGCCACCGAGTGCGAAGGTCAGCGACTGGGCGAAGTCGTATTCGCGCGCGGTCTGGAACAGTGCGACGCCCAGCACCGCGCAGTTGGTGGTGATCAGCGGCAGGTAGATGCCGAGTGCGCGGAACAGCGCCGGACTCTGCTTCTTGACGAACATCTCGACCAGTTGCACGGCGGCGGCGATCACCACGATGTAGCAGATCAGGCGCAGGAATTCGAGGTGCAGCAGGCCCAGCACCAGATTCAGCGCGTAGGCGCTGAGCGAGGCGATGACAATCACGAAAGTCGTCGCCAGACCCAGCGGAAAGGCCACCGATACGCTGTGGGTGACGCCGAGGAAGGGGCACATGCCGAGGAACATCGCCAGCACGAAGTTGCCGGAGAGGATGCTGGTGACCAGGATCTGGCCGAGGGATTCGCGGATCATTTCAGGTCTCCTGTGCCGCAAGGGCGATCCGCTCACGACGGGCGCGGACGACGGCGAACAACAGCAGCCAGCCGCCCATGACGAAGAAGCCGCCGGGCGGCAGCACCATCACAACCCAGGGCTGGAAGTTGGCGCCGAACAGCGAAACGCCGAAGAAGGTGCCGGCGCCGAGTATCTCGCGCACGCCGCCGATCATGGTCAGGCCCAGGGTGAAGCCGAGGCCCATGCCGATGCCGTTGAGCGCCGCCGGCACCGGCGCATTGCGCGCCGCATGCGCCTCGGCGCGACCGAGCACCAGGCAGTTGGCGACGATCAACTGGATGTAGGCACCCAGCGCCTCGTACAAGTCGAGGCTGATCGCCTGGATGGCGTAGTCCACCACGGTGACGAAGGTGGCGATGATCACGATGTAGGTGGCGATGCGCACTTCCTTTGGCACGTAGTTGCGCAACAGGGACACCAGCCAGCACGATGCCGCCATGACAAATGTCGTGGCCAGCCCCATCGAAATCGAATTGATTGCCGAGACAGTCACCGCCAGCGTCGGGCACATGCCGAGCACCATGACGAACACGGGGTTGCGCTCCCAGATGCCCTCCATGAACTCGGTCCAGTTTTTTCCTTCGTAACCACCGCCGGGAAAACTCATGGCCTGCTCCTGATTTTTTCCAGATTTGGCACCAGACGCGGCAGCAGAACCTGCGCCGCCTCGTTGATGCCCTTGCCGACTGCGCGCGAAGTGATCGTCGCGCCGGCGATGGCGTCGATCTGCCAGGGCTGGGTCTTGGTGCCGTGCTTGACCACCTTGATCTCGTTGGCCAGCGCCGAAAGATCCTTGTTCAGCCTGGTGTCGAGGGCCTTGAAGTTGGCGACGAATTCCTTGTCGGTGATGATCTTGTCGCCGATGCCCGGCGTTTCGCGCATCGAGACGACACCGATGCCGACCACGCACTGGCAGGCCGGCGCATAGCCGAACATCACGCGCACGGTGTCGGCGTAGCCCTTGGCCGCGCCCTCGGCGGCAATGCCCGCGAGTTGCCCGGCCGCATCGTAGGCGGCGTAGAACTTGACCGCGCCGGGCGGCAGCGCCGTCTCGCCAGCGCCGACTTTCGGCTCGATGCCGCCGGTGGGCAGCGCCACGTATTCGGCGATCGACTTTGCCGCCGGCAGCACCTTGAACACCGCACGCTCTGCAGCGAGGCGACGATTGGCCTGCGCGGCGGGCAAGGTCACTTCGAAGCTGCCGACGATGATCAGGCCGCAGATCAGCGACACCAGCCCCAGGGTGCGGACCATCGCCGTGGTCTGTGTGGCTTCGGCGGCAAGCGCGTCCACGTTCATTGTTCTCTGTCCTGTTTCTTCGGCTTGTTGGGAAAGAAGCGTTTCTTCGGTATCGCGGCGTTGGCATCGGTGCGCGAGACATAGCCCGGCGTGCCTTCACGGCTGCGCCCCGGCGCGCCGCGGCCGAAGCTCACCGGCTGAGTGATGCGCTCGATCAGCGGCGAAGCGGCGTTGCCGATCAGGATGGCGTACATCACGCCTTCCGGCAGGCCGCTGTAGTAGCGGATCACCACGGTCAGGATGCCGATCAGCGCGCCGAAAACCCACATGCCGCGCGGCGTCACCGGCGAGGTCACCATGTCGGTGGCCATATACACCGCACCGAGGATCAGGCCGCCCGAGAACAGCATGAAAAAGGGATTCGGGTAGCGCGCGGCGTCGAAGGCATACAGCAGCCATGCGGTCAGCGCCGCACTGCCGAGAATGGCGGCCGGGATGCGCCAGTCCATGAAGCGGCCCACGGCCAGATAGGCGCCGCAGAGCAGGATCAGTGCAGGAGCGGGACCGACCGCCATGTGGCCGGAGAGCGAGGTGAGCAGCTCGAATGCATTCGCCACCACGCCGTCGAATTTCCACTTCGCCAGCGGCGTCGCACCGGCCAAAGCGTCGAGTTGCTTGGCCTGCAGCCAGGCCGCGGCATCCGCCGGGATCATCAGCGGCATGGCCAGCGACGAAGGGATGAACTCGGTGAAACGGCCGCCGAGGAAGGATGGCGTGTAGGCCGCGATGGAGGTCGGAAACGCCGCCTGGACGAAAGCGCGGCCGACCAGCGCCGGATTGAACAGGTTGTGACCGATGCCGCCGAAAATCGCCTTGCCCAGGGCGATGGCGATCACCCCGGCGACGGCACCCATCCACAGCGGGAATCCGGGCGGCAGGGACAAGGCCAGCAACAGTCCGGTGATCACGGCGGAATAGTCGGACAGGCCGCCCGACTGCGTCCCGGTGCCGATGAAGAAGCGCTCCGTCAGCAGGCAGGCCGCCGTCACCACCAGGATCGAGGCCAGCGCCGAAATGCCGTACTGCATGACATAAAACGCGCAGATCGGCAGCAGCGAGTACACCACGTGACGCATGATCATCTCGACCGAGCGCAATCCCTTCAAATGCGGTGCCGAGCGGATTTCCATCAGAGGAAGCTTCATGCCGCCGCCTTCTCGCGCAGGATGCGCTTCGCGACGCGGAACTGCTGCACCAGGGGAATGTTCGCCGGGCAGACGTAACTGCAACTGCCGCACTCGAAGCAGGTGCCGAGGAAATAGCGCTCGCTCATCAGTTCATATTCGCGTTTGGCGGCGAGCATGCCCAGGGTCGACGGGTTGAGCCCCATCGGACAGGACTCGACGCATTCGCCGCACTTGATGCAGGGGTAGGTCTTGCGCGCCGCGCGCGCCGCGATGTCGCGCCCGCGGAACACCAGGATGCCGGAGACGCCCTTGGTGATCGGCGTGTCGAGCGAGGCCACGGCCTGGCCCATCATCGGGCCGCCGAACACGACTTCGAGAAACTCGTCGCGGGCACCGACGCAATCGAGCAGGAAGCGCAGCGGCGTGCCGATCGGCACCAGGTAGTTGCCCGGCTTCTCGACCGCCGTACCCACCACCGTGATGACCCGCTCGATGAAGCCGCGGCCCTGAGGCAGCAGCGCGCCCATCTGGGCCAGCGTGACGACGTTCTGCACGTAGGCGCCGATCTGGTAGGAGCGCGAATCGGGCGGCACCTCGCGCCCGACCAGGGTCTTGATCAGCATTTCGCCGGCGCCCTGCGGATACTTGGTCGGCACCACTTCGACACTGATCGATCCGTCATCCGGCAGGCAGGCGCGCAGCGCCTGCACCGCATCGGGCTTGTTGTCCTCGACGCCGATGATGGCGCGCGGACCGTTCAGCAACTGGCGCACGACGGCGATGCCGGCGATGATGTCCGCCGGCTTCTCGACCATGATGCGGTGATCGGAGGTGAGATAGGGCTCGCACTCGCAGCCATTGACCACCAGCGTATCCACCGGCCATTCCTTGGGCACCTTGAGTTTGGCGTGAGTCGGGAAGACGCCGCCGCCGAGGCCGACGATGCCCGTTTCCTGGACCGCGGCGACCAGGCCATCGGCGTCCAGCGCAGACAGATCCTGCGGCTTTTCCCAGAGCACTTCCTGGCTCGACCCCGGATGTGCGCGGAGGATGATGGCCTCGCTCCAGGGTCCGTTGGCGGTGGGGTGCAGGCGGATCGCCTCGACCACGCCGCTCACGGGCGCGTGGTGCGGCACCGACACAAAGCCGTCGGCTTCGGCGATCGGCTGGCCGCGCACGACTTCCTGGCCGACGCGCACCAGGGGTTTCGCGGCGCGCCCGACCTGTTGCGACAGATGCACGATCATGCGCGGCGCGAACGGCAGGCGCCGGATCGGCATTGCCGCCGTCTCCTTGTGCTGCGGCGGATGAATGCCGCGCGCAAACGTCTCGCCGCGGAAGTAGTTGAGGAACCTCATCGCGCTGCCTTCGTCGGGCCGCCCCAAGAAGGCAGCGAGCCACGACCCCGGAAGACGCGCAGCGTCTGAACCGCTGTCACCTCCGCCCTCGGGGCGGGGGGCGCAGCAGGGAATTCGCGAAGCACCGCTTCGCGCCTGCGCAGCCGGCCGGCTGTGCAAAGCCGGCCGTGGAACGGGGGGTGGGTATTGTTCATTGTCAGTTGTATTTCGCCGCGCGCGCCATCAGCTTCTCGATGCCCGGTTCGCCCATGTTCCAGGGCGTGCCCGGATGAATGCATCCCGCCGTGCACTTCTCGGCGGCCTTGACGATGTCGGCGAACTTGCCGCCCTTCGGGTTGACCACGATGGCCAGCTTATGGTCGTTGTAGGCAAAGGTCTTCGGCGCCAGCGTGGTGCACTCGTCGCAGGCCGTGCACTCGGGTGTCTCGATCCAGACCGGCTCGTAACCGCTGCCTTCGTCGCCCGCCACCGCCGTGGCGCCTGCACTGACTATCGACGCCGGCGCAGCATCGGCATGGCCACCGAGTCCGAGGCTGGCCGAAATCTTTGCCATCAGTTCGGCACGCACGCGCTCGGTGACTTCGGCCGCATCCGTGGCCTGCACGCCGAGGCCGGCGAGACCGCGCAACTGGCGCCAGAAGCTCAGCCGCTCCTCGGCCGAACGCACCAGTTCCTCGGTCACCAGCAGGCGCATCAGGCGGTTCTTCTTGTCCACCGCCCAGATGAAGGGGAAGCGGCCTTCGCGTTCGTCCTTGTCGAGTTCGAGGAACTCGGCGATGGGCAGCATGTTCTCGTTCCAGGTTTCGGCCGGTGCCTTCTTGAAATGCTTGAGGAAGCGCGCCTCGGTCGCCGCGAAATCGGCGAAGGTCATCGGCAGCGTCATGCTCTGTTCGGCGCCCGCGTCGTCCAGGTACTTGAGCGTGTAGGTCGGCCAGTCGTCGTCGAGCGAGGGATTGCCTTCGAGGCTGACGCATTCGCTGAAGGTGGTGCCGGCATCGGGATCGAAGCGGAACAGCGGATAGGCACGGCCCTCCACCGCCAGCTTGCTCTGGTCCACGCTGCGGTCGTCGCCGACGCCGTGTTCCGGCGGGCACACGGCGTAGATGTTGAACACCGCCGGGCGGCGGCTGTTGAGGCCGTCGATGTAGCTTTCGATCAGGTGATTGACGTGGGCGATGGTGCCCTGCATGACGTAGGAGGTGCGATGCGCCATGCCGATCAGCGACATTTCCTTGCGCGTCTCCTGCTTGCCGCGCGACGCGCTGCCGAAGGGCGCCATGTCCGAGACCTGGCTGATGAAGCCCGAGGTGCAGGCCTGGCCGCCGGTGTTCGAATACACCTGGGTATCGACCACCAGCACCTTGATCGGCATGCCCGACATCAGCGCGCGCGACAGGTTCTGGAAGCCGATGTCATACATCGCGCCGTCGCCGCCGATGGCTACCACCGGCGGACAAAGCTCCCACTCGTCGGCCGTGAACTTGCTCCAGGTGAAGCGGCGGAAGAAATCGTCGTCGCGATCGGGCAGATAGTCGCCCGCCAGTTCCTGCTCCGCCGTGCGCACCGCCTTGAAGCCGTCGGCCATCTTCGCCATGTGGCCCTCGAAGATGCCCATCGCCACCGAGGGCGAATCCTGGAACAGGTGCGAGGTCCAGGGGAAGGGATAGGGATGGAAGGGATAGGTCGAGCCCCAGACCGAGGTACAGCCGGTGGAATTGACGATGCCCATTTCGGCGCGGCCGCGCTTGGTCGGGCCTTCGACGTAGCGCCACTTCAGGTCCTTGAGCTTTTCCAGCAACTGCGCGGTGTTCTTGACCCAGGCCGGATCGAGCAGTTGCGAGGGCTTGTCGGCATTCAGCTTGTCGGCCAGACTGGACAGCGTCAGGTCGTGCAGTCCGGTGGAATTGACGGCGCGCACCACGGCGCCGGTGTCGCTGAGATCCACGGCGGAGGCCAGCTTGATGCGCATGTGCTGTTCGAGGCGGACGATCAGGTCGTCGAGCTTGTCGACGAAGGCCGCCACGCGCGGCTGCATCAGCGCCGTCACGGTCGAAGTGAACAAGTGGATCGCGGTCTTCTCGCCGCAGCCGAGGCAGGCGCCGTCGCCGCAGTTCATCGAACCGTAGTTGCGCTTGTCCAGCAGCAGGGTTTCCAGCGCGCCGATCTTCTCGTCGAGGCTGTCGATGCGGCTGAACTCCTTGGGCGTAGTCGGCAGTTCGAGCCAGGTGGCCCAGTCGCGGCGCAGGCGCTCGACCGAATCCTCGGTCTGGGTCACCATCTTCAGCGCATTGTCCTCGCAGACCGTGACGCACAGCGCGCAGCCCTTGCAGGTGTAGGGATTGACGGTGATCGAAAACAGGCCGCCGCTGCCTTTGGCTTTCTTCTCCTTCTGCGACCAGTAGGGCTTGGTCGCGGCGAACTGGAAGCCGCCGAGATGGATCTGCAATTGCGTGAATTCGGCGGCAAGGCCGGCGCGCTCGGCTTCCGGCGTGTCGGCCAGCACGGCGTCCATGGCGCGGTCGATCAGCGGCCGCACGAAGCCACCTTCGTTGTCGACCAGAGCGCGCAGCTTCTTTTCGATCGAGCGTGCGGCGCGGCGCAGGAATCGGGTCGGCGTGCCGCTGGTCTCGATGCGGTTGATCGCCGTGGCGAGTACGTCGCCGATCGAGCTGACCAGGCCGGGAATCGCCGAGTCCGGGCATTCCACATAGCAGTTGCCGCAGGCCGTGCAGTTCTCGGCGATCCATTCCGGATGCTCGAAGCGGATGCCGGTCATGTCGCGGAACACGCCGGTGGCGGCCGGCACCAGCGAGGCGCCGATGAAAGGATCGACCAAGTTGTCGTTGCCCTTGCCGGTCAGGTAGAAATGCCCGGTCTGTTCCCAGAAGCGGTGGATGTCGCCGACCTTGGTCAGTCGAATCTCGTCGCCGACCGGCAGCTGCTTCAGCATCACGGGCAGGCCGACGTCCTTCTTGACGAAGCCCTTGCGCGTGACGCCCACCTGCTTGTCGGTGATCTCGGTCAGCTCGGTGAAGCCGCGCCGCACCACGCGCAGGTTGTCGGCCACCACGCGGGCGCCCTTGCCGCCGAACTTGGATTGCAGCTGGGCTTCGATGGCGGTGAACAGCGCGTCCTCGGTCAGCCCGGCATTGGCCATGGTCGGGCTGGCGGCGAAGAAGGCGCCCTGGAAGGCGATGCCCTGCATGCGCAGTTGCAGTTCGGCCGCGCCGGCCTCCTCGCGGGCGATCTGGAAGGCATCGAGATGGAACACGCGGATCTCGTTGTCCACGATGAACTTCTGCGCCCAGAGCGGGAAATTGGCCCAGGTCTCGTCGCCGAGATTCGACTGGATGATGAAGAAGCCGCCCTTCTTCAGGCCCGACAGCGGATTGCTGTGGCCGAACACCGCGGGGTCGGGCGAGAGCACGACATCGACATAGACGTATTCGCAGTTGATGCGGATCGGTTCCGGCGCCGCCGACAGGTAATAGGTAGTCGGCTGGCCCTTCTTCTCCGAGCCGTATTTCGGATTGGCCTTGATGTCCCAGCCGAGCAGTTCGAACAGGGTCATCGCCAGGTTCTTGCCGGTGGTGATGGCGCCCCAGCCGCCGACCGAGTGCATGCGCACGGTGATCGCGCCCTTGGGCAGCAGGTTGGGGTTCTCCGAGCCGCGCACTCCCAGTTCGCGGATGCGCGGATATTTGTCGGCGATGTCCTGCTGATGCACCTCGTCCTTCGGGTTCAGCGGATCGCGGGCGAAGTCGATCGACAGGTAGAAGAACTTGCGCTGCGTGCCCATGTTGGCAGCCTCAGGCAACATGTTCTCGACGGCGCCGATCAGCGCCTCGGGCTGCAGGTCGCGCGAACCGAGGCCGTAGCAGCCGGAATACAGGCGCGGCATCTCGCCGGCGCCGTAACTCGCGTAATCGGCATAGGGCGCCGTGCCGCCAGCGCCGACTTGTCCGTTTTCGATGCACTTCATCAGCGTCGCGCGCACTTCGCGCATCAGCGGCAGGTCTTCGGCCAGCGGCTGGTCGGTGCGCTCCAGCACCGCTACGCCCTTCTTGCCGCGCAGCACGTGGCCCAGCAGGTCGCCGGGGAAGGGACGGAACATGGTCAGGTTCACCACGCCGACCTTGAGCTTGCGCGTCTCGCGCAGGTAGTCGGCGACGGCTTCGGCCTGCACGATCATGCTGCCCATGCCGAGGATCAGGTAGTCCGCATCTTCGGCCTTGAAGGTGGCGACGCGCTGGTAGCGGCGGCCGGTGAGGCCGGCGTATTCGTCGAGGCAGGCTTCGGTGATGGCTTCGATGTGATCGAAGAAGTAGGGGCGCTGGCCGGCGGTGGCCTGCATGTAGGCGTCCTGGTTCTGCACCGAGCCCGACAGCAGCGGCGTATCGACATCCCAGATCGCCGGCACGCGGCGCCGCTTCGGCCCGTAGAGCATCTGCTGCGCCGGCGTCGGCGTGTCAATCAGGTCGTCGGGTTTGCCGAGGAATTCGGCCACCAGTTCGCGCTCGGGCAGCACCACGGACTCGATCAGGTGGGTGGTGAGGAAGCCATCCTGACCGATGATCGCCGGCGTCAGCGACAGCTCGGCAACCTTGCGCGCGATCAGGTTGAGGTCGGCTGCCTCGGTGGCGTTCTTGGCCATGACCTGGATGAAGCCGGTGTCGTCCACGCAATGGTAGTCGTCGTGCCCGGCGTGGACGTTGAGCGAAACCTTGGTGATGGCGCGGCAGCCCATGTTCAGCACATAGGGCAGACGCTTGCCGACCGCCGCATAGAGCGACTCGTGCATGAAAGCCACGCCCTGGCCCGACGAGAAATTGACCGCGCGCAGGCCGGTCATGGACATGCCGGCGGTGACGCCCGCGGCCGCGTGCTCGGATTCCGGCTCGATGAAAATCAGCGGCTTGTCGGAGATGTTGAGGTGGCCGCGCGCCACCTCCTCGGCCCAGTACTCGCCCATCTGCGTCGAGGGCGTGATCGGATAGGCGCCGGCGGCATCGGACGACTCGCGCTCGACGTGGATGACCGCGGTATTGCCATCGACTGCATCGCGCACCCCCGGGTATTTCACCGCCGTGGCCGCCTGGCCGGCGCCGCTTCTTTCCAGCAGCGAAAACGAGAACATCTTCTTGATCAGCGATATCGACATGACGGTTTCCTTCAATGCAAATTCAATAATGCAGGGGCAAGGGATCGTTGCGCAGGATTTTCTTGGCGGCGGCGCCCTTGACCGGACGGTCCGGGGTTTCGAACCAGACGATGGCACCGGTCGGGCAGCGCTCGATCGGGGCGCGGCCGGCGCGGTCGTTCAAGTCGTAATTGACCACCGCCAGGTTGTTGGCGAGTTGCATCAGCTTCAAGGGCGCATCGGCGACGCACTTGCCGCAGGCGGTGCAGGCCACTTCGCAGGAGGCTTCGGCGGTGTCGCCGTCCGCCTGGTTCTTGCAGGCCACCCAGAGCCGGTGGCTGACCGGCTCCAGGCTGAACAGGCCCTTGGGGCAGACTTCAACGCAGTCGTTGCAGGCCGTGCATTTGTCACTATCGACCAGCGGCAGGCCATGGGCATCCATGGTGATCGCATCGAAGGTGCACACGTTGGCGCAGTCGGCCAGTCCGAGGCAGCCCCAGGCGCATTCCTTGCCGCCGCCGGAGACCACGGCCGCGGCGCGACAGGTCTTCAAGCCCTCATAGCGGGCGCGCAGGAAGGCCACATGCCGGCCGCCGCCGCAGGCCAGGCGCGCCACGTTCTTTTCCACGCTGCCGGCGGCGACGCCGAGCAGGTCGGCGATATCCTGGCGCTGCTGCGGCGAGCTGACGGTGCACTTGGCGGGAATGATTTCGCCGCCGACCACCTTTTCGGCGAAGTCGCGGCAGCCGGCCTGGCCGCAGGCGCCGCAATTGGATTTGGGCAGCAGCTCCTCGACCTCGCCGATGCGCGGGTCTTCGAAGACATACAGTTTCTTGTTGGCAAAGGCCAGCAGCAGCGCCAGGACTACTCCCAGGCCCGCCATGAACGCCCCTGCCACCGCCAGATTCGACAACGACTCCAAACCCGCCCTCTCCCCTTTCAGTACGGCCGCTGTTTCTTTAAACCTGAAACAAAACCGTGTTGGTTCCATGGTTTTTATGTCGCACTTCGACGCCGGCGAAGGCATGAAACCGCCGTCACGAAAGCGGACGAAAGGCGACAAAAAACGCTGGATTGACGGTTCCCGGCCTTGAGGGTGGAAGCCGCCAACCCGATCACGTCGCAGATCGGGAGTTGCTCCCGATCTGCAGAGGAAGCCGGCGCGTTGGCGTCAGCCCGGGCATACACGGGAAGCGGGGTCTCGCCTCGGGTGTGTGTGACGGGTCTACTATAAGACTTGAGACCGCAATGGCCTAGCGGTTAATTTTATTTCCGCATTCGCCGAGTTCATTCGCCGAAAGGCTGCGCAGGCAGCAGCACATGCCGGGCCATGCTGTTCCGCACTGGCGGCCGATTCAGCCCGAGGCGGGGTGCCGGTACACATGGTAGGGGGCGCCGGCGAACTCCATTTCGCGCTCCAGCGTGGCACCGACCGCCAGCGCAAGGCGGATCGACGCCTGGTTGCGACTGTCGATCAGGCTGACCAGGCGCAGCTGCGGCAGTTGTTCCCGGGCCATGCGCTGCACCGCCCGCACCGCCTCGCCGGCATAGCCCCTGCCCCAGTGGCGACGCGCCAAGGCCCACTTGATCTCCGGCTCCGGCCATCCCACGGGATACCAGAGTCCGACCGTGCCCAGCATGGCAGCCGTGGATTTTTCCTCGATGGCATAGGGTCCGTAGCCGCGCAGCTGCCAGTGCCCGACCATGCTCGCCATCGCGCGCCAGGTCCCGGCCTCCGAAAACGCGCGGCCGAAGGTGAAGCGCGTGCATTCGGGGTCGGAATAATGCTCGTGCATTGCGCGCCAGTCGTCGTGCACAAAGGGCCGCAGTCGCAGACGCGGCGTCTCGAGCAGCTCCGGGATCAGGTAGGGGGAAGCCGCCGGCATTGCATCCGCCATCAGCTCCGGCATGGTGGTCCGGTTCATTTCCTGATCGCTCCCCTGGCAATTTCGTAGCAGGCGTCGATGTGCGAGTTGCCCAGATACAGCATCGCCGTGACGCTGAGGGCGGCGGCGGCGGCCTGCCCGGCGAACGGAACGTACTTCAGCACCTGTTTCGTGGCAAGCCGCACGCTGACCTTTTTCAGCGCCGCCACCGCCAGTCGCCGGGTGATGGCCCGACCCGCCAGATCGCTGCCGACCTTCTTCAGCATGGCGTAGATCAGCACCTTGTGCCGCGGGTCGAGTTCGTCGATCTGTTCCGGAGTCAGCCCGAATTTCTGGTTGATCGCCGGAATCATTTGCAGCAGCAGGCCGACATCACCGGCGATGTCCACGCCCGGAAGCGGAATCAGCGACATGCCGCCGGAAGTCGCCGCGCGCCGCCTGACCATGGCCTTGCAGGAGGCGCGGATCCTGTCGAGTTCGTCCAGAGATTTCGGCAGCATGCCTTCCTCGCCGCTACGGCCTGCGCCCGGCAAAGCGCGGCAAGCCGTCATCGCAATCCCACCACGAGGCCTTCGAAGCGCTGAAGATGTGGAAGGCGTTGGCACAGGTGAAGGGCGTATCCACCGTGCCCAGGCGCAAGCGCCTGATCCCGGGCATATCATCCTTGGCGGAGTAAATCGGGCTGCCGCAATTGGCGCAGAAGGCCCTGAGCTTGTCCGGCGAAGAGCGGTATTCCCTGAGCAGTTCGGCCCCGGCAAGGATGCGGAAACGCTCGGCGGCCACCGGGCTCACCGCGGCGAAGGCCGACCCTTGCGCCTTGCGGCACTGCGAGCAATGGCAGAGCGAAATCTCCTCGATCTCGCCGTCATATTGGTAGCGAATCCCGCCGCACAAACAGCCTCCCTCGATCACTTTGTCCCCCTTTCCGTAATCAGCGCCGCCGCATGGTGCCGTGAACCCGGCCGAACTACAAGCCGCCGTGGCACCAGCACCGACTTCTGCCGTCGCCGCGGCGGATGCCGGTTCAGCCCCGGTCCCCCATCCGCTGCGCGACCCGCGCACGCTGCTGCGGCGTCATGTGCAGGCCGCACTTGCTGCGGCGCCAGAGGATGTCCTCGGCCGTGCGCACCCATTCGCGAGAGATCATCCATTCCAGTTCACGTTCGCAAAGGCCGCCGCCGAAATCCTCGCCCAGATCGTCCGGCCCGCGGGCGTCGCCCAGCAGCTCGGGCAGTTCGCTGCCATGGCGGCGCGCGAGCGCCTCGCCCTGCGCCTCCCGCAGCCAGGGATAGCGCGGCTCGATCTGGCGCCTGACGAAGTCGGCCAGGCCCCCTGCCGGCATCGCGCCACCGGGCAGCGTCGACCGCGCCGTCCAGGCCGGTCGCGAATCACCGAGCGCCGCCGCCAGGCGGTCCACCACCTGCTCGGCCAGCCGCCGGTAGGTGGTGAGCTTGCCGCCGAAAACCGAGAGGACCGGCGCCCGGTCATGGCCGTCGAGGCGCAGCGTGTAGTCGCGGGTGATGGCCGAGGGATCGCCCGAACCGTCGTCGTAGAGCGGGCGCACCCCGGCATAACGCCAGACCGCATCCTGCGGCCGCGGCGCCTGTTGCAGGTAGCGGCCGGCGGCGGCGCAGAGGTAGGCCGCTTCCGCATCGGTGGCCTGCGGCTGCAGCGGATCGCCGGTTTCCACCATGTCGGTGGTACCCAGCAGCGTGAAGCAGCCTTCCCAGGGAATCATGAACACCACGCGCCGGTCGTCGTTCTGCAGGATGAAGGCGTGCTCGCCCGCGTAGAGCCGGGGCAACACCAGGTGGCTGCCGCGCACCAGGCGCACCGAGTCGGTGGAGGGCACGCCCAGCCGCCGGTTGAGGACATCCTTGACCCACGGCCCGGCGACGTTGGCGATGGCCCGCGCCCGCAGTGTCTCGCCGCCGGAAAGCTGCACCTGCCACAAGCCGCCGGCCCGGTGTGCGGCAAGCAGTTCGGTGCGCGGCAGGATGGTCGCGCCCAGCCGCGCCGCATCGCGCGCGTTGGCGATCACCAGCCGGGCGTCGTCGGTGCGGCAGTCGGAATAGATGAAGCCGTGGCGGTAGTGCGCCTGCAAGCCGGCGTCATACGGCGGGCGATCCAGCCGCACCGCGCCGGATCCCGGCAGCAGGGCCTGCGCGTGATGGCCGCCGAGGTGGTCATACAGGAAAAGCCCGGCGCGGATCATCCAGCGTGGCCGCAGCGACGGCACATGGGGCATGACGAAGCGCGCCGGCCAGACCAGGTGCGGCGCCATGCGCAACAGGGTCTCCCGTTCCGCCAGGGCCTCCGCCACCAGGCGGAAGGCGAACTGCTCCAGGTAGCGCAGCCCGCCATGCACCAGCTTCGAGGAACACGAGGAGGTCGCGCCGGCCAGGTCGCCGCGCTCGACCAGGGTCACCGCAAGCCCGCGTCCCGCCGCATCGCGCGCAATCCCCGCGCCATTGATGCCGCCGCCGATCACCAGCAGGTCGATGGGGGGCGGGGATTGCGCAGGCGCGTCAGACATGGGACGGCATCTTACGCCGTGGCGTCAGCGCCGACTTTGCCTCGCCGCCACGCGCCTCGCGAGGACGCAGCCGGCACGCACCGCTGCCGCGACATCCCCGGCTTGCGGCAGCCGGGAATTATTCGCGTGCCGGCTTGGGTAGCGGCCCGAACTCTATCGGCACCCAGCTGTAACGGCCCTTGGCATCCTCGCGGACATGGCCGATCCCGGGAAATGGCAGATGCATGCCGGCCACCAGCGATTTGCTGGCCGCCATGGCTTTCATGATGCTGCGCCGGGTGGCAACGGCCTGCTTCTGGTCGATGTCGAACTCGATGGAAACGCCCGGTTTGGCGAACTGCACGGCATGGGCGTGCACCAGGTCGCCCCAGATCAGCAGCTTTTGCCCTTCGGATTCGATGGCATAAGCGGTATGGCCCGGCGTATGGCCGTTGGCCCTGACGGCCCGAATGCCCGGCACCAGTACGCTGCCGTCCGTGAAGGTTTGCCACTGCCCGCTGGCCAGGTAGGGCGCGGCGCCGTCACGGGCCATCTTGAAGAAGGGCTGGACCTTGGCCGGCGCGCCATCGGCGACCTTCTGCGACAGCCAGAAGTCGCTATCCGCCTGGGCGACGAGAATTCTGGCCTTGGTGAACAGTGGCTGGCCGGCGGCATCGTTCAGCCCGCCCATATGGTCGCCGTGCAGGTGGGTGATGACCACCGTATCCACTTGCGCCGGTTCATAGCCGGCCGCCTTCATGTTCTGCAGCACGTAACCCAGCGCGGGGCCGAACAGCTTGGCGGCACCGGTATCGACCAGCACCAGGTGGCTGCCGGTGTTGATCAGATAGGCGTTCACAGCCGTCTGCATTTTCGGATTGCCGACAAACATGCGCGACAGAAGGCGTTGCAAATCGGCGGCGCTGGCGTTCTTCAAAAGCTGGGTGTCGAGTTCGATGGCGCCATCGAAAAGTGCCGTAATTTCAAACTGGCCAAGCTGGTGGCGGTAATAACCCGGTACCTGGGTCTGTAGCTTGGGGGCCTCGGCCTGGACCAGAGGCGCGAGGCCCGCGAGGACGGCGGCCCCGACGAGCAGGATGTGCCGCAATGATATTTGCATGGGTAATTCTCCTTTTGGAAATTGGCAATTCGCGGAAAATGGCGCGAGCTTGGTCCGATTTTAGCGATAGAGACCGGCAGACACGGAAAGATATGTCACACCGTGGCGCCATGCCGACTTCACCATCCGGGCCTTTGATTCCCGGTGATCCCGCTGGTGTGTTGCCGGTACCGGCCATGGCGCAGAATCTGTAGAATATTTCTTCCGGTCAATCCTGGACAGTCCGGCATCGACCACAAGAGTGGGGGCAGCAAATGGATGCAATCTCCTGGTTTGTTCCGCCGAATGCCCTGCAGGACCCGCGCAAGAACACACGGCACCGCGGCATCGCGAAATCCCTGCTGACCATTTCCCTGGTGGTGTCGCTGATGTACCTTGGGGTCTGGTTCGTGCGCGGCACGCTACCGATTGCCGAGCACGCCATGTTCGTCGCCGGCATCGTTACCCCCATCCTCGGCGCGCTGCTGATCCGGGCCACCGGCGACATCAGCATGGGCCTGGTGGTGACGAATATCGGAGGCATTCTCATCATCGCGATCTGGGCCTTCCTCACCGGCGGCATCAACTCCATCGCCCTGCCCGGATTCCTCGCCAACATCGCCCTGCTGAGTACCTTCGGCAATTCCGCCATCCTGCTGGTGATGGGGGCCCTGCTGGTGCTTGCGCTGCTGGCTCTCTATGCGGCGACGACGCTGAACTGGCTTCCCGTCAGCATGATCCCGGACGCGGAAATGCCGGGGCTGATGCTGACCTCCATGCTGGGTTCGGTCAGCATGGTGGTGCTGGCCGGCGTCGTCGTGGCACGCGACCGCGCCGCAGTCAAGACCCTGTTGCGCTCGGCGCAGACCGCCGCCGAACAGTCGAGCCGCGCCAAATCGATTTTCCTGACCTCGATCAGCAATGAATTCCGTACCCCGCTGATCACCATCCTGGAACTCACCGAACAGCTCCGTACAGACCCGGAACATGCGTTGAGCAAGGAACAGCTCGCCAGCATCGGACACATTTCGACCTCTGGCCGGCACCTGCTCGGACTCGTGACCCGGGTGCTGGACATAAGCCGCATCGAAGCGGGCGAGCTAAGGTCGAAGATGGAACCGATCCATGCCGGGCAGTTGATCGCACCCAGCCTGGCCTTGGTCGAGTTGGCTGCTGAAAAGAAACGCGTCAGTCTGGTCAATGACTGCGGCACTTCAACCGACTGGACCGTCTGGGCCGACCGTGCGCTGATCAAGCAGGTGCTGCTGAACCTGCTGTCGAATGCAGTGAAGTTCAATCGCGAGGGCGGCAGCGTCACGATATCGTGCCAGCGCGCCGGGGTCGCCTATATGCGCATCAGCGTGGCCGACACCGGCGTCGGCATCGCCAACGAATGGAAGAACGAGTTGTTCGAGCCTTTTCCCCGGGTCGGAGCCGAAGCCGGAAATTTCCAGAGCACCGGACTGAGTCTTGCGATCTCGAAGCAATTGGTCGAAAGAATGCGCGGGCGCATCGGCTATGAATCCACCGAAGGGCTCGGCAGCACTTTCTGGATCGAACTGCCGCTGGCCGAGACCCGCGCATTGCGCGACTGAAATCCCCGCGGCGCCGTGCCGCCAGCACCGACTCTCAATCGGCCTGCGGCATGAAGCCGTGGTTTGTCGCCACGGCGATGCGTCCATGCCCGCGCTGTTAGACTGCCGGGAAATTCCCTGACGGAGCACCGAGACATGAAATACATCGCCCACGGCGCAGGCGGAGACGCCGATTGCATGACGCTCGCCGAAGGGCCGGCACCGACCCCGGGTGCCGGCCAGATCCTGATCGAAGTCGTCTGCGCCGGCGTCAATCGCCCCGACGTGTTGCAGCGCTCCGGCAAGTACCCCCCCCCGCCCGATGCCTCGCCGGTGCTGGGCCTCGAAGTCGCAGGAAGAGTTGCGGCGCTGGGCGCAGGCGTAACGGAATGGAAAGTCGGCGCTGGCGTTACGGCACTTGCACCGGGCGGCGGCTACGCGGAGTTCTGCGTGGCGGCGGCCAGCCATGCGCTGCCGATCCCGGCGGGCATGGACTTCGCGACGGCGGCGGCGCTGCCCGAAACCTGGTTTACGGTCTGGGCCAACCTGGTCGATCTCGGCCGCCTGAAGCGCGGCGAACGCCTGCTGGTGCATGGCGGATCGAGCGGCATTGGCCTGGTCGCCATACAGTTGGCCACCCACCTCGGCGTCGAGTGCCTCGTCACCGTCGGCAACGAGGAAAAGGCCGCCTTCTGCCTTGGCGCCGGTGCGGCCCATGCGATCAACTACCGGACGCAGGACTTTGCCGAGGAAGTGAAGCGCATCACCGCCGGCGCCGGCGTCGACGTGATCCTCGACATGGTCGGCGCACCCTATCTGCAACGCAACCTCGCATCGCTGCGACGCGACGGACGGCTGGTGTATGTCGCTTTCCTCGAAGGCAGCAAGGGCGAAGCCGACCTGATGCCGGTGATGCTGAAGCGATTGACCATCACCGGTTCGACCATGCGCCCGCGCACCCTGGCCGAGAAAACCGCCATCCGCGATGCCCTGGCCGCCAACATCTGGCCGGCGCTGGCGGAAGGTCGTCTGCTGCCGTATATCTTCGCCCGCTTTCCATTGGTGCAGACGGCAGAGGCGCACCGCTTGATGGAATCGAGCCGGCATATCGGGAAGATCGTATTGGACGTTGGGCAGCCATGAACGCGCTGATTATCGATGTCGTCTCCGACGTAGTCTGTCCCTGGTGCTTCATCGGCAAGCGCCATCTCGACCGCGCACTGGAACTGTGGCGCAAAGAAAAGCCCGATTGCGAGGTGACGATCCATTGGCGTCCCTTCTTTCTCAACCCGGACACCCCGGAAGCCGGGGAGCCCTATCGCCCCTTCCTGGAAAGGAAGTTCGGCGGGCCGAAACAGTTGGAGGAACTCTGGCAGCGCGTCAGCGCGGCGGGGCGCACCGCCGGCATCGAGTTCGCCTTCGAGAAGATCGAACTGCGCGCCAACACGCTGAACGCGCACCGGCTGATCCACCATGCGCAATCGATAGTTATGTCTACGGCAAAGCCGGAGACGGCATCCCTTGCGGACGGCGCCGACGCTGCGGTGACCGAGACGCTGGTCGAAGGACTTTTTTCTGCGCAATTCCTCGAAGGCCGGCATGTCGGCGACCGCGCGGTATTGGCCGACGTCGCCGCCGCCTGCGGCTTGGACCGCGAAGCCGTGCGGCGCTATCTGGAATCGAGCTCGGATGCCGACGTCGTGCGCGGCGGCGCCGACGAGGCGCGGCGCAGGGGCATCAATGGCGTGCCTTTTTTCATTTTCAACAACCGGCTGGCCGCCTCCGGGGCGCAGCCGCCCGAGGCCTTGCTGCAGGTAATGCGCCAGACGGCGCAGGAGGATGTCGCGGCAGGCTGAGCGGGCCCCTTGCCGTCTTGCCCGGCAAGGCTAAGAGGAATTGCGGCGACCCTGCTCCGCCGCCTTCTGCTCGACGGCAAAGACGGCAGCCTCGACGCGCGAACTGAGGTTGAGCTTGGCCAGGATGTGCTTGACGTGCAGCTTGACGGTGTCATGGCTGATGTCGAGCACGCGGGCAATTGCCTTGTTCGACAGCCCTTGCGACAGTTGCTGGAGGATCTCGCGTTCGCGCGCCGTCAGCAGCTTGAGGGTATCGGCCTTGGTCGCGGCGGCATTGCCGCCCTGCAGCAGGTTGACCAGCTTCAGGGTCATCGCCGGGGCCACCACGGTTTCGCCGCGTACCGCGCGCTGCACGGCATCGACCACGTCTTCCGGTTCCATGTCCTTCAGCAGGTAGCCCTTGGCGCCGGCCTGCAATGCCGCGGCCAGATCCTCCTCGGCATCGCTGACGGTAAGGACCAGCACCGGGCCGTTCCAGCCGTCCGCCACCAGTTGGCGCAGCAGGCTGAGGCCGCCGTTGGGCGGCATGTTGAGGTCGGTGATGATGACGTCGGGCCGCGCCTCGGCCAGCAGGCGACAGGCATCGTCGGCGTTGCCGGCGATGCCGGCGACCTTGATCGTGCCCCGCTGTTCGAGCAGCTCGGCGAGCCCCTTGCGGAACAGGGTATGGTCGTCGACCAGCAGGACGCGGATGGCTTCGTTGCTGCCCTGGGTAGTCATGCCTGGACGCCCCCTCCCGGCGGAAAGCTGAGCCTGACGCGGAAACCGCCCTGCGGCAGATTGACGACCTCGAGCCGGCCGCCGATTTTCTGCGCCCGCTCGCGCATGATGGTCAGGCCGAAGTGATCGCGCAGGCCGGGATGCTCATGGAAGCCGCCGACGCGATTGGCGATGGCGAAGAAACCCTGCCCTCCCTTGCCGTTGTCTTCAACCGTGGCACTGTAATAGTCGCCTGCCGCTTCCAGCGTCATGCTGGCCTCGGTGGCGCCGGAATGGCGGGCGACATTGGCCAGCGCCTCCTGCAGGATGTGGAAGATCTGACTTTCCTGTTCCGGCGTGAGGCGCAGGTCGGTGAGCTTGTTGTCGTAGCGCAGGGCGATGCCGGTGCGCTCCTGGAAGCCGCAGGCCAGCCCTTGCAGCGCGTGCTCGAGACCCATCGGGTCCATGCGGCTGCGAAACTGCACCAGCAGCTCGCGCAAATGGCCATAGGCATCATCGAGTGCCTGGCCGACGTCGCCGGCGTATTTGGCGCTGCGCTCCAGCGACTGGTCGGCGATCGCGTCATTCAGCATGGCCATGCGCATTTTCATGTAGGCCAGGGTCTGCGCCAGCGAATCGTGGATTTCGGCGGCCATCATCTGCCGCTCGCTGGTCAGCACGATGCGCAGGTTTTCCCGCTTGAGCCGCGCGTTCTCCAGCGCCATGCCGAGATGCTCGCCGATGGAGCGGAACAGCAGTGCGACCTCCTCGGGCAGTTCGAAGGCCTCCGGCAGGAACAGGTTGTAGGTGCCGAGCAGGCGCCCGGCATTCGACAGCGGCACCACCACCATGGCCTGGCAGCCTGTCTTGAAAAAATCGCCGCCGGTCCGCTCGTCGCACCCCTTCAAGTCGATATCGAACAAGGGCCGGTTCTGGCCAATGGCGATCCCGCACAAGCCGCAGTCGCGCGAAACCAGGCGCTCCTTTTCCACCACGGCCGGCGGCAGTCCGCGCGAAGCGACCATGCGCAGGTGCTGGCCGTCGCTGGTCAGCACGCGCACCACGCCGGCATCGGCCTTGGCCAGTCGGATCATGGTACCGAGAAAGCGCCCCAGCAGTTCGTCGAGATCGTCCTCATCCGCCAGATTGCTGGATATCTCGGCCAGAACATGCAGCGCTTCCAGCGTGTGGCTGCCGGAGGGATCGAGATCCAGATTGTCGTGCGGACTGGCGTCGTCAAGTCTGTCCATGGTTCAATCCGGAACCTGCCAGGAACCCGACTCGATCTTGTCGGCCCACATCAGGGCGCTGATGGTCTTGCCGTCGGTGATCTCGCCGTCGTGCACCGCCTGCAGCGCCTCGGCCACGCTCATTTCGATGATTTCGAGAAACTCGCCGTGATCGCGCTGATGGCCGACATAAATCAGGCCGCTGGCCCAGAAGATTTCGATGCGCTCGTCGGAGTAGCCGATGCACGGGTGCATGGTAGCCAGGTGCCGCCAGAATTTGGCCTGGTGCCCGGTCTCCTCGCGCAGTTCGCGCTTGGCGGTGTCCAGGGGATGTTCGTCGGGATCGATTTTGCCGGCAGGCAGTTCGATGAAAATGCGCTGCAGCGGATAGCGGAACTGTTGCTCGAACAGCAGCTTGCCGTTGTCCAGCTTCGCCAGCACCACGACGGCACCGGGATGCGCGATCCACTCGCGCACGGTTTCATGTCCGTTCGGCAGCCGCACGGTGTCGCGGCGCACATGCAAGAGCTTGCCGTTAAAAACCGCCTCGCTGGCGACGGTGTGTTCGATCAGGTCGGAGTCATCCATTTACGCGTCGGGCCAATGATTGGAACTTGAGCATGCAGTGCAGCTCGTTATCTTATATCAGGGCGACAGGGAAGCATCGATCCGGTAGGGGAACACCGTCTCAGCTCCGATGCGGACACATGAAAAAGCCGCCACGCCTTCAGAGGCATGGCGGCTCGGCGGTTCTGCGGGGCAGGAAGGTGCCGCCTAGAGCGAGCGCATCAGCGTCGTGGTGCAGACCATCATGACCGCGTCGGGAAACAGGCCGAAGGCAGCCACGGCCAGGCCGTTGAGCGACAGCAGGACACGGACGTCGAGGCCGGCGGTGATCGGTGCAGAATCGACCGGCGCGTCGAAGTACATCAGCTTGACCACCCGCAGGTAATAGAAGGCGCCCACCAGCGAAAACATCACGGCGATCACGGCAACCGCGGTGTAACCCGCCTTGATCGCGGCAAGGAGCACGGCGAACTTGGCGAAAAAGCCGATGAAGAAAGGGATGCCGGCCATGGAGAACATGATGATCAGCATCATCGCCGCAAACCACGGACTGCGTTTGTTGAGGCCCTTGAAGTCCTCCAGGTTTTCCGCTTCGTAGCCGGCACGCGAGAGCAACAGCACCATGCCGAAGGCGCCCAGCGACATCAGGACATAGGCCACCGTGTAATACAGCGCGGAACTGTAGGCATTGACGGCCGTGAAGGGATCCATTTGACCGCCGACCAGCCCGGACATCAGGCCGAGCACCATGTAGCCCATGTGGGAAATCGCCGAGTACGCCAGCATGCGCTTGATGTTGCTTTGCGCGATGGCCGCCAGGTTGCCGAGACCGATCGAGAGCACGGCCATGATCAGCAGCATCTTCTGCCAGTCGACCGCCAGCCCGAACAGCCCATAGACCAGCAGGCGCAAGGCCATGGCGAAAGCCGCCAGTTTCGGTGCAGAGCCGATGAACATGGTCACGGCGGTTGGCGCACCGTGATAGACATCGGGAATCCACATGTGGAAGGGCACCAGGCCGAGCTTGAAGGCGATACCGGCAACGAGGAAGACGAGGCCGAGGATCAGCACGGCCTTTTCCGCATGCCCCTGATACAGGGCCTGCGCCACGCCGCCCAGTTCCAGGCTGCCGGTGGCGCCGTAGATCATCGACATGCCGTAGAGCAGCAGGCCCGAGGCCAGTGCACCGAGCACGAAATACTTCATCGCCGCCTCGGTGCAGCGCGAGTTGTCGCGATCGATGGCGACTAGGCCATAGAGCGACAGCGACATCAGCTCCAGACCGAGGTACATGGTCAGGAAGTTTGCCGCCGAGATCATCACCATCATGCCCAGTGTGGCATAGAGCACGAGCAGATAGAACTCGCCCTTGTCCAGACCGCGGTCGGCCATGTACTGGCGCCCATAGATCAGCATCATGATCACGGCAAGGTAGGTCAGCAGCTTGAGGAAGTCGGACAGCAGGTCGTCGACGAACATGTTGCTGAAGGTCAGCGTGGTCTGCCCGTCGGAGGTGACCAGAGTGAGCGCGGCGCAACCGAGCAGCGTCACCACGGTCAGCATGGCCGCCATCCAGCGGTGCGTGGCGCCGAATATCAGGTCGACAAACAGCACCAGGAAGGACATCAGCAGGAGAAAGATCTCCGGCGCCGCCGGGTACAGGTCGGGCATCACGAAATTATTCAGCATCGCTTCTCTCGTGTCTCTCGTGTCGTGTGCCTGCGTTCATTACAGTTTGCTTGCCGCAACATGCTTGAGCAGGTTATCCACCGAAGCGTGCATCACTTCGGTGAAGGGGAAGGGGTAGAGGCCCATGGCCAGGACGCAAGCCGCCAGCAGTCCGAGCACCAGAAATTCGCGGGCGCCGATATCCTCGAGGGCGGCGACATGGTCGTTGCCCACCGCGCCGAAGACCACGCGCTTGATCATCCACAGCGTATAGGCCGCGCCGAGGATCAGCGTGGTGGCGGCGGCAAAGCCGAGCCAGAAATTGGTCTTGATCGCGCCGAGGATGACCATGAACTCGCCGACGAAGCCGGAAGTGGCCGGCAAACCGGAGTTGGCCATGGCGAAGAAGACGAACAGTGCGGCGAACTTCGGCATGGTATTCACCACGCCGCCGTAGTCGGCGATCATGCGCGAGTGCATGCGGTCGTACATGACGCCGACGCAAAGGAACATCGCGGCCGAGATGAAGCCGTGGGAAATCATCTGCACCAGCGCGCCTTCGACGCCGATCTGGTTGAAGATGAAAAAGCCGAGGGTGACGAAACCCATGTGCGAGATCGACGAGTAGGCGATCAGCTTCTTCATGTCGGTCTGCACCAGAGCGACGAAACCGATATAAACCACGGCAATCAGGCTCAGGGCGATCATCATCGGCGCCAGTTGATGGCTGGCGTCGGGCACGATGGGCAGCGAAAACCGGACGAAACCGTAGGCGCCCAGTTTCAGGGCGATGGCGGCCAGCACCACCGAACCGCCGGTGGGCGCCTCGACGTGGGCATCCGGCAACCAGGTATGCACCGGCCACATCGGCACCTTGACGGCGAAGGAGACCAGGAAGGCGATGAAGATCAGGATTTGCGGCTTGATCCCGATCGGCAACTGGTGCCAGTCGAGGATGTTGAAACTGCCGCCGGATTCCAGGAACAGCCAGAGCAGCGCGACCAGCATCAGCAGCGAGCCAAGCAGCGTATAAAGGAAGAACTTGAAGGCCGCATAGACGCGGTTCGGTCCGCCCCAGACGCCGATGATGATGTACATCGGGATCAGCGACGCTTCGAAGAAGACATAGAACAGCACGCCGTCGAGTGCGCTGAAGATGCCGTTCATGAGGCCGGACATGACCAGGAAGGCCCCCATGTACTGCGCCTGCTTCTCTTCGATCACTTCCCAGCCGGCCAGCACCACCATCACGGTGATGAAGCTGTTGAGCAGGATGAAGGGCATCGAAATGCCGTCAACCCCGAGCAGGTACTGGACATTGAAGCGGGTGATCCAGGGCGCCTGCTCGACGAACTGCATGCCCGCCTGTGTCGCGTCGAACCGGGTAAAGAGCGGGATCGTCACCAGGAAACCGGCAACGGCCACCGCCAGTGCCAGCCAGCGCACCAGGCAACGTCGTTCGGAACCTGCGGCAAACACCGGCACGGCGCCAAGGATGGGGATCCAGATTGCAAGACTCAGGAGTTGCGAATTCATCGGTTTCTTATTCCATCAGGCCGGTGTTGGGCGCGGGTGCATCAGGCTCTGCTGACCCAGAGCGTCAGCAGCGCAAAGACGCCGAATATCATCCCGAACGCGTACTGGTAGATGCGACCGGTCTGGAACAGCCGGACCAGGCTGGATATCCAGCCCACTGCGCCGGCAGAGCCATTCACCATCACGCCATCGATCAGGATCTGGTCGCCGCCCTTCCACAGTCCGCGCCCGAGCAGGCGCGCGCCGCCGGCGAAGAACCAGTCGTTGAAGCGGTCGAAGCCGTACTTCTCTTCGAGGATCATGGCCGGCAGGGCCAGCTTCTGCTTGATAACGGCCGGCAGGTCGGGGCGGACGATGTAGAGATACCAGGCCGTCGCCGCGCCCGAGAGCGCCAGCCAGAACGGCAGCGTGGTGACGCCGTGGGCCATCATGCCGAAGATGCCGTGGAACTCGTGGGCCATGGTGGCCATGCCCTGGTGTGCGGCGGCAATCGTGATCGCGCCGCCAAACCAGTTGCCGTAGAGAATGGTGCCGATCAGCCAGCCTGAGGCGATGGCCGGAATGGCCAGCAGGATCAGCGGCAAGGTGACGACCTTGGGCGACTCATGCGGTTCGACCGGGCCGTGGTGGGCATGCTCGTCGTGCGCGTCATGGTGGGCATCGTGGCCGTGAGCGTCATGCGCCTGCTCGCGGAAACGTTCCTTGCCGTGGAAGGTGAAGAAGATCAGGCGGAAGGAATACAAGCCGCCGACGAATACCGCCGCCAGGGCGCAGTAGTAGGCGAAGTGCGCACCCGGAACCTGGGACAGATGCACGGCCTCGATGATCGAATCCTTGGAGAAGAAACCGGCGAAAGGCGGCAGGCCCGCATTGGCGATGGCGCCGATCAGCATCGTGGCATAGGTGATCGGCATGTACTTGCGCAGGCCGCCCATCTTGCGCATGTCCTGCTCGTGGTGCATGGCGATGATCACCGAGCCGGCGCCGAGGAAGAGCACGGCCTTGAAGAAGGCGTGGGTCATCAGGTGGAAGATCGCCACCGAATAGGCCGAAGCGCCCAGCGCCATGGTCATGTAGCCGAGTTGCGACAGCGTCGAGTAGGCGACGACTCGCTTGACGTCGGTCTGGACGATGGCGATCAGGGCCATGAACAGCGTGGTGATGGCGCCGATGACGATGACGAAGGACAAGGCGGTATCGGACAGTTCGAACAGGGGCGACATGCGCGAAACCATGAAGATGCCGGCCGTGACCATGGTCGCGGCGTGGATCAGCGCGGAGATCGGCGTCGGGCCTTCCATCGAATCGGGCAGCCAGACATGCAGGGGGAACTGGGCCGACTTGCCCATGGCGCCGATGAACAGGCAGATGCAGATGGCGGTGATCAGCGGCCAGCCGGTGACCGTTTCGGTAAGCGCCGCCAGTTCGTTGCGCTTGGCGAACACGGCGGCATAGTCGAGGCTGCCGGCATAGGCCGCGACCAGACCGATGCCGAGCAGGAAGCCGAAGTCGCCGACGCGGTTGACCAGGAAGGCCTTGAGGTTGGCGTAGATCGCCGTCGGCCGCACCGACCAGAAACCGATCAGCAGGTAGGAGACCAGACCCACCGCTTCCCAGCCGAAGAACAGCTGGACGAAGTTGTTGCTCATGACAAGCATCAGCATCGAGAAGGTGAACAGCGAGATGTAGCTGAAGAAGCGCTGGTAGCTGTTGGTACCGGCCTTGCTGTCTGCAGGCCAGTTGTCCTCGTCGTGCGCCATGTAGCCAATGGTGTAGATGTGCACCATCAGCGAAACGAAGGTCACCACCAGCATCATCAGCACGGTCAGCTGGTCGATCAGGAAGCCGACCTCGAGCTTGAGCCCGCCCGACTCCATCCACTGATAAACGGAACCATTGAACGTGTGACCGGCCTGGACGTCCTGGAAGATGATCACCGAAAGGACGAAGGAGATCGCGACGCCGAGGGAGGTAATCGTGTGCGCACCGACCCGGCCGAGAATGCTGCCGAAGAAGCCGGCGAGAATGGCGCCGGCCAGTGGGGCCAATGGAACGAGTAGGTAGAGTGTCTTCATGCCCATATGCCCTCTAGCCCTTCAGCGTGTCGAGGTCTTCGACTTCGATGGAAGACAGATTGCGGAACAGCACCACCAGGATGGCGAGGCCGATAGCGGATTCTGCGGCAGCCACGACCAGGATGAAAAATACGAAGAGCTGGCCGGAGAGGTCGTTGAGATAGTGCGAGAAGGCAACGAAATTGAGATTCACCGACAGCAGCATCAATTCGATGGCCATCAGCAGCACGATCAGGTTCTTCCGGTTAAGGAAGATGCCGACGACGCTGATCGCAAACAGGATCGCGGCGAGGATCAGGTAGTGCGAAAGCGAGATCATGCCTGCTCCCCCTTGTTTGCCGCAGGAATCTCGACTTCCGGTGCCATCTTGACCAGACGCATGCGGTCCTTGCTCTTGACGGCGATCTGGTCGGACGGATGCATGGCCTTGTTGTCCTTGCGCCGGCGCAGGGTCAGCATGACGGCGGCAATGATGGCCACCAGCAAAATGACCGAGGCGATTTCGAAGGGATAGGCGTAATCGGTATACAGCACCCGAGCCAGTTCCTTGGTATTACTGGCGTTTGCCGGCAGATTCTGCGGCGGCAGGTTGGCCAGGCTGAAGTAGCGACCGGAGAGCACCATCGCCATCTCGGCCACCATCAGGCCGCCGACCAGCGCCCCGAGGGGCAGATTCTTCCAGAATCCCTGGCGCACCTGCTCGATGTTGATGTCGAGCATCATCACCACGAAGAGGAAAAGCACCATCACGGCACCGACATAGACCATGATCAGCACGAGGGCGAGAAACTCGGCCTGCAGCAGCATCCACAGCCCGGCAACGTTGAAGAAAGCCAGCACCAGGAACAGGGCGGCATGCACCGGATTGCGCGCGGTGATCACCCGCAGCGCGGCCAGCACCGTCACTGCCGAGAAAATGTAGAAAAGAATGGTCTTGAATTCCATGACTGGGTCAGCGGTAGGGAGCGTCTTGCGTGCGGTCGGCGGCAATTTGCGCTTCGTTGCGGTCGCCCACGGCCAGCAGCATCTGCTTGGTGTAATAAAGGTCGCCGCGCGCCTCGCCGTGGTATTCGAAAATGCGGGTCTGCACAATCGCGTCGACCGGACAGGCCTCTTCGCAGAAACCGCAGAAAATGCATTTGGTCAGGTCGATGTCATAGCGTGTGGTACGGCGACTGCCGTCTTCGCGCTCGGCCGCTTCGATGGTGATGGCCAGCGCCGGGCAAACCGCTTCACACAGTTTGCAGGCGATGCAGCGCTCCTCGCCGTTGGGATAGCGGCGTAGCGCGTGCAGACCACGGAACCGGTTGCTTTGCGGCGTTTTCTCTTCCGGGTACTGGACGGTGATCTTGCGCGCGAACATGTAGCGGCCGGTCACCGCCATGCCCTTGAACAGTTCCTTGAGGAACAGGCTGCCTATGAAATCTTTTGCACCCATGATGATCTCTCCCGGTCCTATTTCCAGATGGTCAGCGGCGACATCATCCAGACACCCACCACCAGAATCCAGATCAGCGTCAGCGGTACAAACACCTTCCAGCCCAGGCGCATGAGCTGGTCATAGCGATAGCGCGGAAAGGTGGCGCGGATCCAGAGGAAGAAGAACAGGATCGCAGCCATTTTCGCCGCCATCCAGTGGAAACCGTTGGGCAGGAATCCGACCGGGGAGAGCCATCCACCCAGAAAGAAGATCGAGGTCATGGCCGAGATCAGGATCATGTTGGCGTATTCGGCGAGGAAGAACATCGCGAAGGCCATGCCCGAGTATTCGACCATGTGGCCGGCGACGATTTCCGATTCACCCTCGACCACGTCGAACGGAGCGCGGTTGGTTTCCGCCACGCCGGAAATCAGGTAGACCGCGAACATCGGCAGCAGCGGCAGCCAGTTCCAGGACAGGAAACCCAAGCCCATGCCAGCGAACTGCCCCTTGCCCTGAACATTGACGATTTCACTCAGGTTGAGGCTGCTCGACACCATCAACACGGTGATCAGCGCCAGGCCCATCGAGACCTCATAGGAAATCATCTGCGCCGAAGCGCGCATGGCGCCGAAGAAAGGGTATTTCGAATTCGAGGCCCAACCGGCGATGATGATGCCGTAGACGCCGATCGAACCGATAGCCAGCAGATACAGCACGCCGGCATCGACATTGGCCAACACCCAACCCGGAGAGAAGGGAATCACCGCCCAAAGGACCAGCGCCGGTGCGATGGCCATGATGGGACCGAGCACGAAGAGCTTCTTGTCCGCTGCCGCGGGGAACAGCACTTCCTTGAAGAACAATTTGAGGCCGTCGGCGATCGGCTGCAACAGGCCCCAGGGACCCACGCGATTGGGACCGATGCGAACCTGCATCCAGCCGATGACCTTGCGCTCCCAGAACGTCAGGTAGGCCACGCACAGCAATAGCGGCGCCATGATCAGCACGATCTTGACCAGAGTCCAGAGCAGCGGCCACACCGGCTTGATGAAAGCCCACAGGGGCGCCCAGAGGGAACCAAGTATCGAGGCGAGGAGATTGAGGACGGTCGCTTCCATCACGCCTTCTCCACGCTCAGAACCGATGACATTGCGCCTAACGCAACGGTATCGGCATGCGCCGCGGCGATCCGCACGACGCCATCGGGCAGACCGGCATCCAGTTGTGCCGCGAGGGTAACGCTCGCCGTTCCGCCGGCGCCGACCTTGACCTTGTCGCCAGCGGCAACACCGCACTTTGCCAGCATCGCCGCATTCATCCTCGCCGCAGGCGCCGCGGAATCCGCGGCCTGCTGGAGCGAGACCGAGCGCCGCACCAGCGGGTCGGCAAAATGGATCGGCACGTCGGCGACGCGTTCGAGGCCGCCTGTGGATGGAGCGAGGTTCAGTGGCAGGCCGCCGACGGCATTGTCCAGCCCGGCGACGAACTCCGGCTGGCCACCAAGCGCTTCGGCGCGCACGTCTTCGCTGCTGTTGAAATCAAAACCGTTCAGGTCGAGCAGATTGCCCAGCACGCGGAGCACCTTCCATGCCGGGCGGGTTTCGCCCAGTGGCTTTGCGGCGGCGTAGAAGCTCTGCACACGGCCTTCGGTATTGACGAAAGTGCCGGAGGTTTCGGAGAAGGGCGACACCGGCAGCATAACTGCCGCGTAATCGAGCATGGCCTGCGACTTGAAGGAACTCAGCACGACCACGGCCGCGGCCTTGGCCAGGACTGCCTGCGCCCGAGCACCGTCCGCACAATCAAGTTCGGCTTCGGCGCCGACCACCACATAAGCCTGGCGTGGATCCTTGAGCATCGCTACGGTATTGAGGCCTGCGCCCGCGGGAACCGCCTTCGCGACATAACCGCCAACGCTGTTGGCTGCCTCGCCGAGGAAGCCGAATTTGCCGCCAAGCAATCCGGCCAGTTGCTGGGCCAGCGCATTCAGGGTCGCCGCCTGGGGATGCTGCTGGGCGAAATTGCCAAGGAGGATACCGGTGCCGCCCTCAGCACCGGAAACGAGGCTTGCCGCAATCTGTTTTGCCGTGTCGCCGGCGCCGACTGTTGCCAGCGCGGAATCGACGGCCACACCCTTGAGTTCGGCAACAGCCTTGACGATCTGGGCCAGGACGGCCGGCAGCTGCGAGGGCGCGGTAATGGCGCGCGCCTGCAGCTTGATCAACAGATCGTCGTCGGCACTGTGCAGAACGCTGACCTGTGCGCCGCGCTTGGCCGACTGGCGCAGGCGCTGGGCGATCAGCGGATGATCCTTGCGCAGGAAGGAACCGATGACCAGCACCCGATCAAGTCGGCCGATGTCGGCGATCTTCATGCCCAGCCAGGGCGTTCCGCGGCGGTGCCCGTCGGCGGAGAAATCGCTGTGGCGCAGGCGGAAATCGATGTTCTCGCTGCCCAAACCGCGCATCAATTTCTGCGCCAGATACATTTCCTCGAGCGTCGCGTGCGGGCTCAGCAGTCCGCCGATGGCGCCGCCACCATGGGTCTTGGCCACGTCGCGCAAGGCATGCGCCGTGTAATCGAGCGCGACGTTCCAGGCGACTTCCTTCCATTCCCCGCCCTGCTTGATCATCGGCTTGGTCAGCCGCTCGGCAGAATTGAGGCCCTGATAGGAGAAACGCTCCTTGTCCGTCAACCAGCATTCATTGATGTCTTCGTTTTCCAGCGGCAGCACACGCATTACCTTGTCGTGCTTGGTCTGCATTATCAGGTTGCTGCCCAGGGCGTCATGCGGGCTCACCGACTTGCGGCGGGACAGTTCCCAGGTTCGGGCCGAGAAGCGGAAGGGCTTGGAGGTCAGCGCGCCGACCGGGCACAGGTCGATGATGTTGCCGGAGAGTTCGGTATCCACCGTCTTGCCGATGAAAGGCATGACCTCGGCACGCTCGCCGCGGTAGGACTGGCCGAGTTCCATGAAGCCGGCAATTTCGGCAGTAAAACGGATGCAGCGCGTGCAGTTGATGCAGCGGGTCATGTCGGTCGATACCAGCGGACCGAGGTCCTTGTCGGGCACGACGCGTTTCTCTTCTTCATACTTCGAGGCGGATTCGCCGTAGCCAACCGCAAGATCCTGCAACTGGCATTCGCCGCCCTGATCGCAGATCGGGCAATCCAGCGGATGGTTGATCAGCAGGAACTCCATCACCGCCTGCTGCGCCTTGACCGCCAGATCGGAGTGCGTGAACACCTTCATGCCGTTGGTCACCGGCGTGGCGCAGGCCGGCATCGGCTTCGGCGCCTTTTCGACCTGGACCAGGCACATCCGGCAATTGGCCGCGATGGACAGCTTCTTGTGGTAGCAGAAGTGGGGGATGTAGGTGCCCAGTTGATGGGCGGCCTCGATGATGGTGCTGCCTTCGGCAACCTGCAGCGTCTTGCCGTCGATTTCGATCTCGACCATTACGCCGCTCCTGCCTTGAAGAAGCCACTACCGGCACGCTGAACCTCAGGATCGACCAGGCACTTCTTGTTCTCGATGTGGTACTCGAATTCGCTCTTGAAGTGCTTGATGAAGCTGCGCACCGGGAAGGCGGCGGCATCGGCCAGCGCACAAATAGTCTTGCCCATCATGTTGTCGGTCACGCGATTCAGCAGATCGAGATCTTCGGCACGGCCCTGGCCGTGCTCGATGCGATGCACGACACGATACAGCCAGCCGCTGCCCTCGCGGCACGGAGTGCATTGGCCGCAGGACTCTTCGTAGTAGAAATAGGACAGGCGTTCCAGCGCCTTGACCATGCACACCGTTTCGTCCATCACGATCACGGCACCCGAGCCGAGCATGGAGCCGGCCTTGGCGATAGAGTCGTAATCCATGGTGCAATCCATCATCACGTCCGCGGGCAATACCGGGGCCGAAGAGCCGCCGGGGATCACCGCCTTGAGCTTGCGCCCGCCGCGCATGCCACCGGCCATTTCCAGCAGCTTGGCGAAGGGTGTGCCCATCGGCACTTCGTAATTACCCGGACGATTGACATGCCCCGAGACGGAAAACAGCTTGGTACCGCCGTTGTTGGGTTTACCCAGATTCAGGTAAGCCTCGCCGCCCATGCCGAGAATGAAGGGAATCGCGGCAAAGGTTTCGGTATTGTTGATCGTGGTCGGCTTGCCGTAGAGGCCGAAGTTGGCCGGAAACGGCGGCTTGTAGCGCGGCTGGCCCTTCTTGCCTTCGATCGACTCGAGCAGGCCGGTTTCCTCGCCGCAAATGTAGGCGCCCCAGCCGTGATGCGCGAAGAGGTCGAAGCTGAAGTCGGAACCGAGGATATTGTTGCCGAGATAACCGGCGGCGCGCGCCTGGTCGAGTGCTTCCTCGAAGCGCTGGTAGATCTCGAAGATCTCGCCGTGGATGTAGTTGTAGCCGCGCTTGGCGCCCACCGCGTAGCCGGCGATGATCATGCCTTCGATGGTCGAATGCGGATCGAAGCGCAGCAGGTCACGGTCCTTGAATGTCCCCGGCTCGCCTTCGTCGGTATTGCAGACGACATACTTCTCCGGCGCCGCCTTGGGCATGAAACTCCACTTGAGGCCGGTGGGGAAACCGGCACCGCCGCGACCGCGCAGGACCGACTTCTTGACCTCGGCGATCAGATCGTCCTGGCTCATCTTGCTGGCCAAAATCCGCTTCAGCTGGGCATAACCGCCGCGCGCCTCGTAGTCCTTCAGGCTCCAGCCGGCATCGCCCTTGGCCCAGCCGGTGGTGAGCAACGGATTGATGGTGTCGATCAGAGCCATATTATTTGCACTCCGCCAACAGCTTGTCGATCTGTTCGGGCAGCATGAAACTGCACATGCGCTTGTTGTTCACCAGCAGTACCGGTGCATCGCCGCAGGCGCCCATGCACTCGCCTTCCTTCAGCGTGAATTTGCCGTCCGGCGTGGTCTCGTTGAAATCGATGCCGAGCTTTTCCTTGACGTAATCGGCCGCATGGACGCCACCCGACAAGGCACAGGGCAGATTGGTGCACACCGTCAGCTTGTATTTGCCAACAGGATGCAGGTCGTACATGTTGTAGAAGCTGGCCACCTCATAGGCGGCGATCGGTGCCATGCCCAGATAGCCGGCGACTGCAGCGATGGTTTCCTTGGACAACCAGCCCTTTTCGTCCTGGGCGATGACGAGCGCCGCCATCACCGCAGACTGCTTCTGGTCCGTCGGGTACTTGGCCACTTCCCGGTCAATTTTCCGCAGCGACTCGGGGCTCAATTCGGGACTCAACATGGCGTTATGCGTATTCATGCGTTCTATCGGTCAACGTCGCCCAGCACCAGATCGATGGTACCGATCACGGCTGTGGCATCGGCCAGCATGTGGCCACGGCACATTTCATCGGTTGCCGCCAGGTGGGGAATTCCGGCGGTGTGCAGCTTGATGCGGTAAGGCTTGTTGGCGCCGTCCGACACGGCCCAGACGCCCATCTCGCCCTTGGGGTGTTCGATTGCGGCATAGGCCTCGCCGGCCGGCACGTGCATGCCCTCGGAGAAGAGCTTGAAATGGTGGATCAACTCTTCCATGCTGCCCTTCATCTTTTCCCGCGAGGGCGGCGCCACCTTGTGGTCGTCAGTGATCACGGGGCCAGGGTTCCTGCGCAGCCAGTCTATGCATTGCTTGATGATGCGGTTGGCCTGGGCCATTTCTTCCATGCGTACCAGATAGCGATCGTAGGTGTCGCCATTGACGCCGACCGGAATGTCGAAATCCATGCGGTCATACACTTCGTAGGGCTGCTTCTTGCGCAGATCCCATTCAATACCGGACCCGCGCAGCATGGCGCCGCTGAAGCCGAGTTGCAGTGCGCGCTCCGGACTGACGACACCGATGCCGACGGTGCGCTGCTTCCAGATGCGGTTGTCGGTCAACAGGGTGTGGTATTCACTGAGATACACCGGGAAACGATTGGTGAAGTCCTCGAGGAAATCCAGCAGGGAGCCGTTGCGCGCCTCGTTGAGTTCCTTGACCGTCTGGGCATTCTTGAACTTGTTTTCCTTGTACTTCGGCATCTGGTCCGGCAGGTCCCGATAAACGCCGCCGGGCCGGTAGTAGGCCTGGTGCATGCGGATGCCACAAGTCGCCTCGAGCACGTCAAACAAATCCTCGCGCTCGCGGAAGGTATACAGCACCATGGTCATGGCGCCGATGTCCAGCGCATGGGTGCCGATGTTGAGCAGGTGGTTCTTGATCCGCGCGATCTCGTCGAACATGACGCGGATGTACTGGGCCCGGATCGGCACCTCCACCCCGAGCAAGCGCTCGACCGCCAGGCAGTAGGCATGCTCGCTCGGAATCATCGACGTGTAGTCGAGGCGATCCAGGTACGGCAGGGTCTGCAGCCAGGTGCGCGTCTCGGCCAGTTTCTCGGTGCCACGATGCAGAAGGCCGATATGCGGGTCGGCACGCACCACCACCTCGCCATCCAGTTCCAGCACCAGGCGCAGCACGCCGTGCGCCGCCGGATGCTGGGGACCAAAGTTCAGGGTGTAATTCTTGATGTCAGCCACGGCCGCTGCCTTTTCCGTAGTTTTCCTCGCGCACGATGCGCGGCGTCACTTCGCGCGGCTCGATCGTCACCGGCTGGTAAATAACGCGCTTCTGCTCCGGGTCGTAGCGCATCTCGACATAACCCGAAATCGGGAAGTCCTTGCGGAATGGATGCCCGACGAAACCGTAATCGGTCAGGATGCGGCGCAGGTCCGGGTGGCCTTCGAAGTGGATGCCGAAGAGATCGAAGGCTTCGCGCTCGTACCAGTTCGCCACGTTCCAGATGTCGACTACGGACTCCAATACGGGAAATTCATCGTCAATGGCGAAAGCCTTGACCTGAAGGCGCCAGTTGTGGGTCAGCGAGAGCAGTTGACTGACAGCCGCGAAGCGCTTGCCTTCATAACCGGTAAATTCAGAATAATCGATGCCGGAAAGGTCCATCAACAACTCGAAGTTGAAGGCGGAATCGTCACGCAACTGGCGCATCACCGCAAGATAGTTCGCGGCGGGAACGGCGACGCTCACTTCGCCATGATTGATAACCGGTTCGCCGATGCGATCACCGAAGCTTTCCTTCAATTGCCGGCAGAGCCGTTCCAGTTTGGCGCTCATTTTCGTGGATTCAGGTCAGCGGGCTATGGTGGTGGTGCGACGGATCTTGCTCTGCAGCTGGATCAGGCCATACAGCAATGCTTCGGCCGTGGGCGGGCAACCTGGTACATAGACGTCGACCGGCACGATACGATCCACGCCGCGCACCACCGAATATGAGTAGTGGTAATAGCCGCCACCATTGGCGCAGGAACCCATCGACAACACCCAACGCGGCTCGGCCATCTGGTCATAGACTTTGCGCAGGGCTGGCGCCATCTTGTTGGTCAGGGTACCGGCCACGATCATCACGTCGGACTGGCGAGGACTCGGACGAAAAACGATGCCGAAGCGATCGAGGTCGTAGCGCGAACAGCCGGCATGGATCATTTCGATGGCACAACAGGCCAGACCGAAAGTCATCGGCCACATCGAACCGGTACGCGTCCAGTTGATGATCTTGTCCAGCGACGTAGTGACGAAACCTTCCTGCAGAACGCCTTCGATGCTCATGCCGCAGCCTCCCCGCAATAGTCGCGGCGATTTCCGTCCACGCGCCGGCAGCCGGCGGCGGTCGCTACGCCCCCACTCGCTTCGTTCATGGGTCCCCCTTCGCTGCTCACGCCTTTATTCCCAATCCAGCGCTCCTTTGGCCCACGCATACACGTAGCCAACGACGAGGATGCCGATGAATACGAACATTTCGATGAAACCGAACAGTTTCACCGAGTCGGTCTGGACGATTTCCCTGAAGATCGACGCCCAAGGGAAAAGGAAGGCGATTTCAAGGTCGAACAGGATGAAAAGGATGGCAATCAGGTAATAACGCACGTCGAACTTCATGCGCGCGTCTTCGAAGGGAGCAAAACCGCACTCGAAGGCGGAGAGCTTTTCGCTGTCGGGACGGTTGGGTGCCACCAGCCATCCGAGGAGAATGGGCGCACAGCCGAAGGCCAGGCCCACTAAAATGAATACGAGTATCGGAAAGTAATTATCCAGCATTTTGGTGGCAAGCCACTTCACTCGTTATTGTCGGCCGGCCACCCCGCGATGCACTGCAAGACAATCGACGCTCAAAACCATGTTGCTGCACTGATACTGCCAGAATTCCTGGTGCCGTCGGTGAGACTCGAACTCACACAGCTTTCGCCACTACCCCCTCAAGATAGCGTGTCTACCAATTTCACCACGACGGCAATTTCGTTACTCCGGGAGCGGCGCGAATTATATAACAAGCCATTGACTCGTTCGTGCGCCGCAACAAAAAAATCTATCGGCCAGCTTGTGTCACGACCTATTTCGGGATGTCCTTGGCTTTCGAATCCGGCGCCGCCGGAGTCTGTGCCGGCGGTGCAGGCGCCGTCTGCACGGGTGTCGAATCCATTACGCTGCCCGACGCCCGGGGGCTCGACGTGGCGATATAGGAAAGCGAGAGACTGGTCAGAAAAAACACCGCGGCGAGGACAGCCGTGACTCGAGACAGAAAATTCGCAGAACCGGTTGCGCCAAACAGGCTGCCCGAGGCGCCGCTGCCGAAAGCCGCGCCCATGTCGGCGCCCTTGCCATGCTGGAGCAGGACGAAGCCGATTACGCTGAGACCGGCAATGATATGCACGGTCAGAATGATTGTATGCAGCAATTCCATGTCAACCTCTTCAAATTATGTTCAGGCGGCGGAACAGATGGCGAGGAAATCCGCCGCCACCAACGAAGCACCGCCAATGAGTCCGCCATCGATGTCGGCTTGGCCGAAAAGCTCGGCCGCGTTGTTCGCCTTGACACTGCCGCCATAAAGAATGCGCAGCCCGGCAGCGACTTCGGCGCTATCCCGCGCGAAGCGGGCGCGAATCAGGGCATGCACTTCCTGCGCCTGCTGCGGTGACGCGGTGCGTCCGGTGCCGATCGCCCATACCGGTTCATAGGCGACGACTGCATGGGCGAATGCCGCAACGCCTGAATTCGCCAGGACTGCATCTATTTGCCGGGTAACCACCGCACCGGTAATTCCCGCTTCGCGCTCCGCAAGCGATTCGCCGACGCACAGTACCGGCTTCAGACCGACCGCGAGCGCCGCAGCAAACTTGGCCGCAACCACGGCGTCGCTGTCGCCGAAAAAGGAACGGCGCTCCGAATGGCCGACCAGGACATAACTGCAAGCGAAATCGGTCAGCATTGCCCCGCTGACCTCGCCCGTCCAGGCTCCTTGTGCGTGCTCGGAAACATCCTGCGCGCCCCAGGCTACACTGCTGCCAGCGAGCGCTGCCTGAGCTTGAGCCAGATAGGGATAAGGCACGCAGACAGCGGTCTCGGCGCGGCCCTTGGCCCCGTCGCGAACGGCATTCAGCAGTCCCAGGTTGGTAGCCAGACTGCCGTGCATTTTCCAGTTACCGGCAACAAGTTTGGTGCGCATGGCGACAAGGTAGCATTTATACGAAGCCCGCGATTATAACGGCTGCGCGGGTCGAATGCCAGACTACCCGAGGGGTTCGCCGCGCACTGTCCATAGCGTCAGAAGCGGGCCGCGGCGCATGCATGTTGCCCCCTTGCCTAATTTGACACAAATCAACAAGAATCCCTTCAAAGCGCCGACAATGGCGGCCCAAGACCAACGATTACCCCACGGATGAACGCAATGGAAACCATAACGACCGATGTTGCAATCATAGGCGCCGGAGGAGCCGGTCTGCGTGCCGCCATTGCCCTCGCCGAGACCGACCCAAAACTGCGCATTGCGCTGATTTCCAAGGTCTACCCGATGCGCAGCCATACCTGTGCCGCCGAAGGCGGAGCCGCTGGCGTGATCAAGCCGGACGACAGCTTCGACATGCACTTCGACGATACCGTGGGCGGTGGCGACTGGCTTTCCGACCAGGACTGCGTCGAATACTTCATCCACGAAGCACCCAAGGAACTGCTGCAACTCGAACACTGGGGTTGCCCATGGAACCGCGAGGCCGATGGCTCGGTGGCGGTGCGACCCTTCGGCGGCATGAAAAAACAAAGAACCTGGTTCGCCGCCGACAAGTCCGGTTTCCACATCCTGCACACCCTGTTCCAGACCTCGCTGCAGTTCCCTTCGATCAGCCGCTACGACGAGTACTATGCGCTCGACCTGCTGGTCGATGATGGCCGTTGCCAGGGCGTGACCGCCATGGAAATGCGCAGCGGCGAATTGCGCCAGTTCCACGCCAAGGCCGTGATCATTGCCGGCGGCGGCGCCGGTCGCATGTTCCCCTTCTCCACCAACGGCGCGATCAAGACCGGCGACGGCATGGCCATGGCCTATCGCGCCGGAGCGCCGCTGAAGGACATGGAATTCGTCCAGTACCACCCGACCGGCCTGCCCAACACCGGCAGCCTCCTCACCGAAGCCTGCCGCGGCGAAGGCGGCATCCTGGTCAACAAGCACGGCCGCCGCTATCTGGCGGACTACGGCATGGGCCCCGAGACACCGGTCGGCAAGCCCCAGTTGAAGACCATGGAGCTCGGACCGCGCGACCGCGTCAGCCAGGCCTACTGGCACGAACTGCAGAAAGGCAACACGGTCACCACGCAGTGGGGCGAATGCGTGCTGCTCGACATGCGCCATCTCGGCGAAAAGAAAATCAATGAACGCCTGCCCCTGGTGCGCGAGCTGGCCGAGGCCTACCTCGGCGTCGATATCGTCAAGGACGCGGTGCCGATCCGTCCCGTGGTGCATTACATGATGGGCGGCATATCGACCAATACCGCAGCCGCCACCCCCCTGCCCGGCCTCTTCGCCGCCGGCGAGTGCGCCTGCGTCAGCTTGAACGGCGCCAACCGGCTGGGCTCCAACTCACTGGTCGAACTGCTGGTCTTCGGTCGCCGCGCCGCGCTTTCCGCCGCCGAACATGCACAGGGCCAGCCGGCTTCCAACGCCGCTGCGCTCAACGCCCAGGCCGAAAAGACACAACGGCGCATCGGCGAACTCTTCGCCCGCACCGACGGCACCGAATCGATGTCCGGCCTGCGCAAGGAGATGCAGGACACGATGGAGAAGAACGTCGGCATCTACCGCAGTGAGGAAGGCCTGCAGGAGGGCGTCAACAAGATTCACGAACTGCGCCAGCGCTACCGCCACGTCAAGCTCACCGACAAATCCAGCGTCTTCAACACCGACCTGTTTCAGGCACTCGAACTCGGCTCCATGCTCGACTGCGCCGAGGCCGTGACGGTCGGTGCGCTGGCGCGCAAGGAATCGCGCGGTGCGCACCAGCGCCTCGATTACGTCGAGCGCGACGACAAGAATTTCCTGCGCCACACGATGGTCCATCATCAGGGTCTCGATGTTCCCCGCGTCGATTACCTCGACGTGGTGATCACCAAATCGCCGCCAGGCGTGCGAGATTACTCGGGAGACCACAAATGAAAGAGCGCACCGTCCAGCTGGAAGTCCTGCGCTACAACCCGGACACCGACACCGAAGCCCACTTCCAGCGCTACGAAGTGGTCTGCCAGGAAGAATGGGTGGTGCTCGACGCCCTGAACAAGGTCAAGGCGGATATCGATCCCACGCTCAACTACCGCTGGTCCTGCCACATGGCCGTCTGCGGCAGTTGCGGCATGATGATCAACGGCGAACCCAAGCTGTCCTGCCATGCCTTCCTGCGCGACTATGAAGGCGTGATCCGGGTCGAGCCGCTGGCGCATTTCCCCATCGAGCGCGATCTGGTGACGGCGCCCGACGACTTCATGGAAAAGCTCAAGCGGGTCAAGCCCTACGTCATCCCGAAAGAGAAGAAGCCGATCAGCGAAGGCGAGTACAAACAGACCCCGGCGCAACTCATGAAGTTCCGCCAGTATTCGATGTGCATCAACTGCATGCTGTGCTATGCCGCCTGCCCCCAATACGGCCTGACGCCGAGCTTCATCGGTCCGGCGGCGCTGACCCTGGCCCACCGCTACAACCTGGATTCACGCGACGGCGGCCGCAAGGAAAGACAGGAAGTGGTCGCCACCCACGAAGGCGTCTGGGAATGCACCTTCGTCGGAGCCTGTTCCGAGGTCTGCCCGGCCCATGTCGATCCGGCCAGCGCGCTGCAGCAGATGAAGATCACCAGCTCGATCGACTGGATCGTCGAGCACCTGATTCCGGGAGGGAAATCCGCAAGGGATACCGTCTCCCGCGAGGACGCAGGAGACATATCATGAGCCGCAAACCCCTGGTTCGCGAATGCCCGCCGACCACCTGGTATTTCCGCCAGCCGCGCTACCTGCGCTACATGTCGCGCGAAATCACCAGCATTTTCGTCGGAGCCTACTGCGTGCTGCTGGTGATCGGCCTGCAGCGACTCGCCGCCGGTCCGGCGGCCTGGGAAGGTTTCCTGCTGGCGCTGCGAAGCCCGGCTTCAGTCGTGTTTCAGTTCCTGTGCCTCGTCGCTGCGGTGTATCACGCCGCCACCTGGTTCAACGCCACGCAGAAGGCCATGCCGCTGCAGGTCGGCGAGGGCTTCGTGCCCGGCAACATCATTTCCGGTGCGCATTACGTCGCGTGGGCGGTGCTGTCAGTCGTCGTGCTGTTTCTTGCAGGAGTATTCTGAGATGGCCAAGTCGCACAAACCCGTCGTCTGGTTCCCTTTCGCCGCCGGAGGCACGGTGATCGCATTCTGCATTCCGGTAATCGTCGTCCTCACCTTCCTTGCCGCGCTGGGCCATGTTCCGGCCGGCCTCGGTTATGACAGAATGCACGCCTTTGCCGCCAGCGGCATCGGCAAGCTGATCATCTTCGGCGTGGTCGCCCTGTCGCTGTGGAGTTCGGCACATCGCCTGCGCTGCACCTGCTACGATTTCGGCCTGCGCGCCGACACGCTGGTCGCGACGGTGCTGTACATTGCGGCAATTGTCGGCAGCATCGCCTCCGCGGTATTCCTGCTGCGAATCTAGCAAGGGTAGGCGGCAACGATTCGATTCCACTGCAGGAAAGGAAATCCATGGCACCACCCCCACCCGCCTCGCGCGAGGCGGTACGCGCAGAACGTCTCGGCAATGTCTGGAGCAATGAACTGAATGACGTTTTCGCCGACGTCGCCCCCTACTACGACCGCGCCAACAATATCGCCGCACTCGGCCAGTTCGGCAACTTCCTGCGGCGCTTCATGCAACTCGTGGATCTGCAGCCCAAGCAAAAAGTCCTCGACGTCTGTGCCGGCACCAACGCCATCGGCATCGCATTGCTCAAGCGCGAACCGACACTGGACGTGCATGCGATGGATCGCAGCGTTGCCATGCAGACCGTCGGCCATCAGCGCGCCGCCGCGCAGGGTTTCCAGATCAAGAGCACCATCGGCGACGTGCACACCCTGCCCTTTCCCGACAACCACTTCGACATCGTCACGCTGCAGTTTGCCTCGCGCCACCTGCGCGTGCGCGAGGTGTTCAGCGAGATCCTGCGCGTACTCAAGCCCGGCGGCCATTTCCATCACTCCGACATGCTGCGCCCGCGCAATCCGATCGTGAAGAAACTCTACTACACCTACCTGCGCAGCTGCCTCGGGCTGACCGGCCTCATCGTCGGCAGCGGTCCGGCGGCAGTCAAGGCCAAGCAGTATTTTCTCGATGCGCTGGAACTGTTCTACACCGCCGAGGAACTGTCTATCCTGCTGCGCGAACTGGGTTATGTCGAAGTCAGGGTGGATACCGTTTTTCACGGCATGCTGGGCTTTCATCGCGCGGTAAAGCCGGCGCCAGCTGCCCAGGTCCAGGCCTGACAGGTACCGCAACGAGGTGAAGCCGGCGCAGTCCCTCGCCAAGCTCAACGGCCGGATCCTCAAGGCCTACAGCCGGCGCACCACCACCGCGCTGCGCGCCGCCCTGCCCCTGCGCCTGGCCCTGCCGCACCTGGAGCCGGTGCTGACGCTGAACGTCGACAAGGAAGTAAAGAAGGACACCCTGGTGATTCTCCACGCCCGCGAGCTGGCGGCAGATGCGGCACCGGACTGGAATGAACTTCTGCCGCAATTGCTGCAGGCGACCAAGGACATCGACCGCATGTTCCTCGCCCGCGTCGGCAGGTTTCCGGTCGAGATTGTCATCCGCTACGAGGAGATCACACCGATCCGTGCCCGGCGCATGAAACTGCTGCACGAAGCCGCACTGAGAATTCTGCACGCACATGGCAGCGAACACGGCTTGCGCCGCGCCATGCACGCGAGCTTCTCGCGCGAGGAGTTCGCACAACTGCTCCATGAGCTGTTTCGCCTCTACGCCGAGGAAACCCGATCCCTGAGCCGCTCGGTGCGCCTGCCAGGCCCCCTGGTTCCCTTGCGCGAATTGATTGCCCAGGAACTGCTCAATGTCATGCTCGGGGTGGCAAGGCCTTTGGCACTGGAGATCGCCGCGGCCGCCTACCGGACTCCAGACAGTACCCTCCGAACACGGGGAGTGGCGGGTTGTGCGCCGCGCCCTTCATAGCAATCACCGACACCCTATTTGCACTTGGTCCTCGTGCGCTCCATATAACCCTCCCGAAGCCTGTTCGCCAACGGTAATCGGCCCGTTTCAGGAAAGTTCAGAGCAGGCTTACGCGGTCACGATCAGCGGAATCCATGTTTTGAACATGGCCGCCTGACCCACAAGCTTGCCTTCGCCATTCGTCAGGTTCCACACGGTGGCGCGTTCAATCAGGAATCGCTTGCCGGTCCTGGAAACGCGAACACCCGAATAGTCGTCGATGTAACCCTGACGGGCAACCAGTCTGAGGAGGCGCTGCCTTTCATCTTGCGCCAGCGGTTCGGCAGAAAGCCTGGAGGGAAGTCGGACCATTTCCTCCCATGCCATTTCGAACAGCTGCTGCGCGGTGCGGTTGGCGTAGAAGAACACCGGATCCGAGCCAGCATCATGAGCCAGGACAACTGAGGGCGCGCTGTACAAGGCATGGCCAAGATCGCCACCCGCTTGTCCGCAGTCAAGGGGTTGCCCGATCAAACGCTGGTAGCTGGCGATGATGAGTTCTGCACTTTCGGCCTGAAAGCCGTTGGACTGGCTTGGCTCGCTTCGATCGTAGGTCATGGTGTTTTTGTGAAAATTCGCTCGAGCAGACAGTGCAAGAGACATCCGGTTCTCTCTATCTTTGCAGTTCGCCTTCATCGCCAGTGTGTTGGCCCCCGACATCAAGTAGGATTCGACCAGCGTACCGGCAAGCATACTGAAGAAACAATCACAACAAATGGAGGAATGACTGATGGCAAAGAAGGCAATGATTGTTCAGCCCGGGGGCGGTTACGACAAGGTGGTCGTCGGCACACATGAAGCTCAAGCCCCCAAAGCCGGCGAGATCACCGTGCGTTTGCATGCCAACTCGCTCAACTATCACGATTTTGCGGTGGTCAGCGGCATGTGGGGGCCGGTCGAACCACGCATACCGATGGCCGATGGCGCTGGCGAAGTGGTGGCTATCGGAGAAGGGGTTGCCGAATTTTCGCTCGGCGACCACGTCGTAAGCACGTTTTTCCCCACCTGGCTCGCCGGCGAGCCGCTGGTCGAGGGATTTGCCACCGTTCCCGGGGACGGTGTCGACGGCTATGCACGGGAATCCGTTACCGCCTCGACGAATGCATTTACCCGCTCACCCAAAGGCTGGAGTCATACCGAGGCATCGACCTTGCCGACGGCCGCCGTAACGGCCTGGCGCGCCCTGATGGCCGATGACGCGCTGAAGCCGGGAGATACCGTCCTCGTGCAAGGTACCGGGGGTGTTTCAATTTTCGCTTTGCAGTTTGCCAAAATGGCGGGCGCGACCGTGATCGCGACATCTTCCAACGATGAGAAACTTGAGCGCTTGCGCGCGCTGGGCGCAGACCACGTCCTGAACTACCGAAAGAATGCCGCATGGGGGCAAACGGCCCGCGAGCTGACCGGTGGCCGCGGCGTCGACCACATCGTCGAAGTCGGAGGGCCGGCAACCCTGGAACAATCGATGACCGCGGCCAGAGTCGGCGGCCACATTTCATTGATCGGCATCCTTACCGGCCTCGGCGGAGAGTTCCCCATCGTTACAGCCCTCATCAAACAACTGCGTCTTCAGGGTGTGTTGGTAGGGAATCGTACCCATCAACAAGATATGGTCAAGGCCATCGACGCCAACGGGATGCACCCCGTCGTTGACAAGTGCTTTGCCCTGGAAAACATCGTTGAAGCGTTTCGTCACCAGGAATCGAATCGCCACTTCGGCAAGATTTGTCTCGAGATGTAGGGCCAATTCACGCCGGGCTGCGCCGTAGCGCCAGCGCCGACCCTTGTTGGCTTAGCCGAACCTGCCTTCCGGGTAGTGGCTTCGGCCGGCGCTTCGCGCCTTAACGTTCGCTGCGCTCACGTTAGCCTGCGCCGCTACATCGCCGGAAGATTCAGCCAAACCTTCCGGTGATGTAGTCCTCGGTAGCCTTCTTCTGCGGCTTGATGAAGATCTGGTCGGTAACGCCATACTCGACCATCTCGCCCAGATACATGTAGGCAGTGAAATCCGAGATGCGTGCCGCCTGCTGCATGTTGTGGGTGACGATGAGGATGGTGACCTTTTCCTTCAGCTCGATGATCAGTTCCTCGATGCTGGCCGTGGCGATCGGGTCAAGCGCCGAGGTGGGCTCGTCGAACAGGATGATCTCGGGATCGGAGGCCAGGGCGCGGGCAATGCACAGACGCTGCTGCTGACCGCCCGAAAGGTTGGCACCGAGTTCCTTGAGCCGGTGGCTGACCTCGTTCCACAGTGCCGCGCCCTTCAGCGCCGACTCGACGCGATCGTCGAGTTCGTTCTTGTTGCGCATGCCGCGCACGCGCAGGCTGTAGGCGACGTTCTCGTAGATCGACTTGGGGAAGGGGTTGGGCTTCTGGAATACCATGCTGATGCGCATGCGCACTTCGATCGGATCCACCTCGGGTGCCAGCAGATTGGTATTGTCCGGGTAGAGCACGATACCGCCGCCGGCGTAGCGGTTGCCGGGATACAGGTCGTGCATGCGATTGAAGCAGCGCAGCAGCGTCGATTTGCCGCAGCCGGACGGCCCGATCAGGGCGGTAACCTTGCGGTCGTAGATGGGCATCGAGACCCGTTTCAGCGCATGGAAGGCGCCATAGTAAAAGTCGAGGTCGCGGACATCGGCCTTGAGCACGGTACCTTCGACGCCCGCCTCCAACCCGGCTTGAATTTGCATGCTGTTCACCACTTGATGTTTTTGCGCAGACGATAACGCACGTAGATGGCCAAACCGTTCATGGCCAGGGTCATGAAGACGAGAACGAAGCCGGCAGCGGCGGCATTGATCGCAAAAGCCGCTTCGGGCCGCGAGGTCCAGTTGAACATCTGGATCGGCATCACCGTAAAGGGCGCGAAAATCCAGTCGAACAGGCCCGCCGGTGGCTCGCCCGTGAACGGCGGTGTAGGCAGGAAAGCAATGAAGGTCAGCGCGCCGATGGTGATGATCGGCGCAGTTTCGCCAATGGCGCGCGCCATGCCGATGATCACCCCGGTCAGAATGCCGGCCGACGAATAGGGCAGGACGTGGTCGCTGACGGTCTGCCAGGTGGTCGCGCCGCAGGCGTAGGAACCCTCGTGGATCGACTGCGGAATGGCGCGGATGGCCTCGCGCGTGGCGACGATGATCACCGGCAGGATCAGCAGCGCCAGCGTCAGGCCGGCGGAAAGAATGCTCTGGCCGAAGCCGAAGTAATACACGAACAGGCCCAATGCCAGCAGGCCATAGACGATCGACGGGATGCCGGCCAGGTTGCTGATGTTGATCTCGATGATGTCGGTGATCCAGTTCTTCGGCGCATACTCCTCAAGATAGACGCCGGCGCCTATCCCCAGCGGCACCGCGGACAGTGCGGTGACCAGCATGACCAGCACGGTACCGACCCAGGCCGAAAGAATGCCGGCATTCTCCGCGCGGCGCGACGGAAACGAAGTGAAGAACTCGAGGCTGAGGCGCGGCACGCCCTGGATCGCCATGTCGACGAACAACACCGTGAAGGTCAGCACGCCCACCATCAGCGACAGGATGCCGAGCAGGGAAAAGACCAGATCCCAGCGTTTGGCCCGTGCGATGATGGCGCGTATGGCAGCGAGGTCGGCGGCTTTCATCATGTCAATAGACCTCGCGGAAGCGCTTGCGCAGCCAGTAGCCGAGCAGGTTGAAGGCCAGCGTCATCAGCAGCAGCGTGAGGCCGGCGGCGAAGATGGTCTGGTAGCCGATGGAGCCGTGCGGCAGGTCGCCCAGCGCCACCTGCACGATGTAGGAGGTGATGGTCGCGCCGGGTTCGGTCGGATTGAAGGTCAGGTTTGGCTGCATGCCGGCCGCGACTGCCAGGATCATGGTCTCGCCGACCGCACGCGAAATGCCGAGGATGTAGGCCGAGGCGATGCCCGAGATCGCCGCCGGCGTTACCACCCACAGTGCCGTCTGCAGGCGCGTCGCGCCCATGGCGTAGGAGCCCTCGCGTAGCGCCATCGGCACGGCGCGCATGGCATCTTCCGAGAGCGACGCGACATAGGGAATGATCATGATACCCATCACCAGACCGGCGGAAAGCAGGTTGAAGCCCGGCAGGTCGGGATAGATCTTCTGCAGCAGCGGAGTGATGAAGGTCAGGGCAAAGTAGCCGTAGACGATCGTGGGTACCCCGCCCAGCAATTCGAGGAAGGGTTTGGCGAATTCGCGCAGCTTGAAGCCGGCAAACTCGGACAGGTAGATGGCGATGATGGTACCCAGCGGAATCGCCACCAGCAGAGCCACGCCGGAACTGGTCAGGGTACCCGAAAGCAGGACCATGATGCCGTAATGAGCGTCATCGAACAGCGGCGTCCATTGCCGATCGAAAAGGAAATCGGACAGCGGCACGGTCTGGAAGAAGACCCACGATTCCTTGACCAGCACATAGACGATGGCCACCGTGACGAACACCGAAAACGCCGCCGCACTGAACAGCAAAGCCTCGATGATGCGTTCCTTGACGTGCCGCGAGGCCTTCCTGCTCAGCCTGTCGCTGACACCGCTGCCAAGTGACGTGGACGTCACCGGCCGGGAAGACATGGATGCGCTGGCAGTCATTGCAGGGTTCGGAGATGGGGCGACTCGGGACGGCGGGGAATAATTATAGAAGCTCGGTGTCATCAGGGCAGGCACCATCGAAGCGGCGGCACCTGCCCTGCGCATCCCGCGGACTTACTCCTTGGGGTTGCGCTTCAGCAGGTCGGAGACCTTGACGCCCACCTCGGGTTCGCCACCGAAGGCCGTGCCGGTCTTCTTCTTGCTGAAATTTTCCAGCGCGTGCTTGTAGTCGGCCTCGCCGAGGGGTACGTACTTGACTTCCTTGGCCAGTTTGCCGCCCTGCTTCAGGTAGAACTCGACGAACTCCCTGACCTCCGGCTTGTCCATCGACTTGGCGCTGACGTAGATGAAGATCGGACGCGCCAGCGGCTCGTATTCCCCGGCCATCACGGCATCGATCGAGGGTGTCACCGCCTTGCCCTTGGGATTGACGATCGGCACGGCCTTCAGCTTGCCCTTGTTTTCGTCGTAGTAGGCGAAGCCGAAGAAGCCAAGCGCGTTGTTGTCGCGCGAGACGCCCTGCACCAGCACGTTGTCGTCTTCCGAGGCGGTGAAATCGCCGCGACTGGACTTCGCCTTGCCGTTGATGGCTTCGGTGAAGTAATCGAAGGTGCCCGAATCGGCGCCAGGGCCGAAAAGCTTGAGGGGCGCATCCGGCCACGCCGGGTTGATCTGGTTCCACTTGGTGATCTTGCCCTGGGCACCCGGTTCCCACATCATTTTCAGCTCGGCCACCGTCAGTTGCTTGATGAAGCTGTTCTTCGGGTTCACCACCACGGTCAGTGCATCGAATGCAATCGGCAGTTCAACGTACTTGATGCCGGCCTTGGCGCACTCTTCCATTTCCTTTTTCAGGATGGGGCGCGAGGCGTCGGAGATGTCGGTCTCGCCGCGGCAGAACTTTTTGAAGCCGCCGCCGGTACCAGAAATGCCGACGGTGACGCGAACGCTGCCTTTCTTGGACTTCTGGAAATCCTCGGCAACAGCCTCGGTAACGGGGAACACCGTTGACGAGCCATCGATCTTGATCAGCGCCTGGGCATGAACGGCCGCCGAAGCAAACACACCAGCAACGACAGCCACAATTTTCAGGGATTTCATTAGCCAACTCCTTTGTGCAGTGCTATACGAGAAGCTCGCAGTCTAGGCAGCAAATGTTACAGAGCCGTGAAATACGCGAATCTGGCCGGAAAATAACGTCTTCTACCGGATTCACATCCCTGTAATGCCGGGCCGCTACTGTATGTCAATGCGGAATTCACACATTTTTGCTTGCCTGCGCCTGCTGCCAATCGGGGTCCATCTCCTGTTCGGGGCCCTGCGGCTTGCGCTGTTGCTCCTGCATGGCGGCAGCAGCGGACGGCAGCGCCTGAAGCGTGCCTGGTCGCGGCAACTGCTGGCTCTGCTCGGCATCCGCATCGAAGCGGTGGGTGGCCGCCTGGGCGGGATCGACAATGGCCTGCTGGTCTGCAACCATATTTCCCTTATCGATATTTTCGTTCTTAACGCCCTGTTGCCCTCAGGCTTTGTTGCCAAGAGCGACATCGCGCAGTGGCCGCTGATCGGCTGGCTTGCCCGCCACAACGACACCGTATTCATCGAGCGCGGAAACCGCAAGGCGGCCCATTGCACTCAGCGCCGGATGCTGGCCGCCTTAAACGCCGGCCAGCGTCTGGCGATCTTCCCGGAAGGCACCACCACCGGCGGCGACCGGGTACTGCCCTTCCACGCCGCGCTGTTCCAGAGCGCGATTGACGCCGCCGTGCCGGTACACGCCCTCGCCTTGAGCTACCGCAGCCGCGACGGGGCTCCTTCCACTGCGCCGGCCTACGTCGACGAGATCAGTCTGATCGGCTGCCTGATCAGCATGCTTGAAGCCGGCGGTCTGGTAGCACGCGTCGAACTGGCGGCAAGTTTCGCGGTGCCGCTGCCGGATCGCCGCCACCTCGCACACCGTTCCCGCCAAGCCATCGCCACGGCATTGACTCATGCGCCCGATGCCGTCCCGGTGCCTCGATGGCGGAATATCGATCAGTGGAACAGCAGGGGAAACCCGTTGCCGGGTCCCCGGCAACCTCTCCGTAACGAAGCGGCAATGAGGCAGTAACACTGGCTTTCGAAAATGCAGGCGAACCCCGGGAGCCAAAAGGAGAACGCCATGCAAGAACATCTGATCGAAACCGCCGCAAGGCATGAGAAAGCAGGGTATACCGTTGCGCTGGCGCGCAGCGAAGCTGAAGTCCGCGAAGCGCAGCGCCTGCGCTACAAGGTTTTCGTCGAAGAACTCGGCGCCCGCATCCCGGCCCGGCTGCCGGACCACGACATCGACCACTTCGACCCCTACTGCGAACATCTGATCGTGCGTGAAAGCCATGCCGATCGCATTGTCGGCACCTACCGGATTCTTTCGCCGGATGTTGCCCGAAGCATCGGTGGCTATTACTCGGAAAGCGAGTTCCGCATCGGCCGGCTGCATAACCTGCGCAGCCGCATGGTGGAAGTCGGCCGTTCCTGCATCCATCCCGACTATCGCAGCGGCAGCGTCATCACCCTGCTCTGGGCCGGACTCGCCGACTACATGGTGCGCAACAACTACGAGTACCTGATGGGCTGCGCCTCGATCGGCATGGCCGACGGCGGCCACAATGCCGCCAATCTGTTCGCCCAGCTGGATGCGACCCACCTCGCCCCGGCGGAATACCGTACTTTTGCACGACACGGGCTGCCCTTTGAACAACTCAGCAACGGCCAGGCGGCGCTGATTCCGCCGTTGATCAAGGGCTACCTGCGGGTCGGCGCATGGGTCTGCGGCCAACCGGCCTGGGATCCCGATTTCAATACCGCCGACCTGCTGATGCTGCTGCCGATGTCGCGCATGAATCCGCGCTACATGCGCCACTTCGTCAAGCCTGCCGAGCCGGCCGCGGTATGAGCGCACCCCGCCGGGCCGTCCCAAGGGGGGCGCAGCCAACCTACGAAGCCGCGCAGCGGCGAACCACCGTCCCACCAGGGGATACCGTCCCTCCTGCCGAGGGACATATCACCCACTGCCTTGGGGCGAAGGCCGGGTTTCGCGGAGCACTGCTCCGCGCTGCCACAGCCGGCCGGCCATGCAGGGCCGGCCGTGGGATCGGGGCTGGGGGGAGGGTGGTCCAGTGAGCGTCGCTGAAATAGCCATGAGTCTGGGCAGACTCTGCAAAACCCGCCCCCAAACGCCCGGCATCGGCCGACGGATGCGCGTGTTGATGATCAGCGATGTCTATTTTCCGCGCATCAACGGCGTCTCCACCTCGATCCAGACCTTCCATACCGCCCTGGCGCGCCTCGGCGTGCATGTGACGATCGTGGCACCCGACTACCCGGGAACCGACCGCGAAGCCGACGCCAGCGCGGACATCGTGCGCCTGCCTTCCCGCGCCGTGCCACTGGATCCGGAAGACCGGCTGATGCAATGGCGGCTGCTGGCGCAACTGGATCGCCGTCTCGCCGGCGCCGACTTCGACCTGGTCCATGTCCAGACCCCTTTCGCCGCCCATTACGCCGGTCTGCGCCTGGCACGGGCACGCGGCATACCGTGCATTGCGACCTACCACACGCACTTCGAGGAGTACCTGTCCCACTACATCCGCTTCCTGCCCAGGAGCGCACTGCGCTGCGCCGCCCGCGCCCTGGCCCGGCACCAGTGCAACGCGCTCGATGCCGTCGTCGTGCCTTCGCAACCGATGGCAGCCACCCTGCGCAACTACGGCGTCACCCGGCCGCTGCACGTGATTCCCACCGGCCTGCCGGAAGCCCAGTTCCTGCGCGGCGACGGCGAGCGCTTCCGCCAGGTCTGGGGCATCGCGCCGGAACGCAAGGTCGCGCTCTTCGTCGGTCGCGCTGCCTTTGAAAAGAACATCGGCTTCCTGCTTGAAATGACGGCCATGGCCCGCCGACAGCAGCCGCATCTGATGCTGGTGATCGCCGGCGAAGGACCGGCCCTGCCCGCATTGCGTCGCAAGGCCGCAGATCTTCGAATTGAAGATCACGTGCGTTTTGTCGGCTACCTGCCGCGTGAAACAGCCTTGCGCGATTGCTATGCCGCCGCCGACGTGTTCACTTTTGCCTCGCTGACGGAGACCCAGGGTCTGGTGCTGCTCGAGGCCATGGCCATCGGTCTGCCGGTGCTGGCCATCCCGGCCCTCGGTGCCGCCGAGATCATCCATCCGGCGCGCGGAGCCATTCCTGCCGCTGAAACAGTGGAAGGGTTTGCCTTGCAACTCGTCGCCCTGCTGAGCCGCCCCACCAAATTGCTGATCATGGCCGATGAGGCAGTCGATTTCGCCCGCGAATGGGATGCCGAAACGCAGGGCGCCCGGCTCGCCGCGCTTTACCGCCAACTGGTGCGCGCGCCGGTTACCGTCGACTGTGCGCGACCCCTTAACGCAGTTCCATGAATACCCGCCTCCACGTCGCCGTCGTCACGGAAACCTATCCGCCGGAAGTCAATGGCGTTGCCATGACCCTCGATCGCATGGTGCAGGGCCTGCTGGCGCGCGGCCATCGCGTCAGTCTGACGCGTCCGCGGCAGCATGTTGCGGACGCACCGGCCAGCACAACTCCGGCAACGACGACACTGGTGCGCGGAATTTCGATTCCTGGTTACGCCGGACTGAAATTCGGCCTGCCGGCGCCGCGCCTGCTGCGCCGGCAGTGGCGCGCCGACCGGCCCGACGTAGTGCAGGTGGTCACCGAAGGCCCGCTGGGTGGATCCGCCATCTCGGTGGCACGCGAACTGGGTATCCCGGTGGTCTCGGAGTTCCACACCAGATTCGACGCCTACAGCCGCCATTACCGCCTGGGCTGGTGTGAAGACCTGGTCACCGCTTACCTGCGACGTCTGCACAACCGCAGCGGGATGACCCTGGTGCCGTGCCATCAGCTGGGCATCGACCTGGTGCATCAGGGCTACCAGCGGGTGCGCGTGGTGGCGCGCGGCGTCGATACGCAGTTGTTCAGCCCGGCACGCCGCAGTGCCGCCCTGCGGTCCACCTGGGGCGTCGGCGAGGACGACCTGGTGGTGGCATATGTCGGCCGCCTTGCCCCGGAGAAGAACCTGCCGCTGCTGCTCACCACCTTCGCCGCAATCCATCGTTACGCACCCGGTGCCCGCCTGCTGCTGGTCGGCGACGGTCCGTCACGGCGGCAGCTGCAGCATCCGCAACACATCCATGCCGGCATGCGCCACGGCGAGGATCTCGCCGCCCACTACGCCTCGGCCGATCTGTTCCTGTTTCCCAGCATGACCGAAACCTATGGCAACGTCACGCTCGAAGCGCTCGCCAGCGGCCTGCCGGTGGCGGCCTACCGCATGGCGGCTGCCGCCGAACTGATCCGCCACGGCGAAAACGGCATGCTGGCCGATCCGGGCGCCAGCGCCCAGTTCGTCCGCGCCGCACTCGACCTCGTTACGCGCCCCGGGGCGCGCGGCCGCATGGCCGCCGCCGCCCGGCGCAGCATTGCGGAACACGACTGGGAGCGCATATACGACCGCCTGGTGGCCGCACTGCGCGAGGTCATCGGGCAACCTTTGCCGCCGGCACCAAACCCATCGATCTACCGCGTCCTTCCCGAATGATGCACGTTCGCTCGATCTTCATCTCCGACGTCCATCTCGGCACCCGCGGCTGCCAGGCCGAGCGCCTGCTCGACTTCCTGCGCGACTACGAAAGCGACCACCTCTTTCTGATCGGCGACATCGTCGACTTCTGGGCCATGAACCGCGGCATCCACTGGACGCCGGCACAGAACACCGTGGTGCAGAAGATCCTGCGCCGCGCCCGCCACGGGCAGCGCGTAATGTTCATTCCCGGCAACCACGACGAAGCCATGCGCGAATACGACGGCGTCTCCTTCGGTGACATCGAGGTCAGGCTCGAGCACATCCACGTTGCCGCCGACGGCAAGCGCTATCTGCTGCTGCACGGCGACGAGTTCGACCAGGTGACGCGCTATCACCGCTGGCTGGCGGTGCTTGGCGATGTCGGCTACAACCTGCTGGTGCGCGTGAACGCCTCCCTCTCGCGCCTGCGTCGCCTGCTGCGGCGTCCCGGCTACTGGTCGCTGGCGGGCTTCGCCAAGAGCCGCGTCAAGCGCGCCGTCTCCTTCATTTTCGATTTCGAGGATTCGCTGATTCGTGCCGTCCGCGAGCGCGGGCTGGACGGCGTGATCTGCGGCCATATCCACAGCGCCGCGCTGCGCGAAGTCGACGCTGTGGTGTACGTCAATTGCGGCGACTGGGTGGATAGTTGCACCGCCATCGTCGAGCATCACGACGGCCGGCTGGAGCTGGTGCGCGCCTGGCAGCCGGTCGCGGTCGCAGCAGCTACCGCAGCCATGACCAATACCGTGGCACCAGCGCCGACTCTTGACGATCTGCCGCAAACCGGGATCGCCGTTGGCCGCGGTGCAATAAGACTGTAATAATTCCGGCAGGATGCGCAGGCTACACTCCCTGCCAATTCTCCTCCGGTGTCGAACCGATGGCTCAGCAAATTACCTTGAAACTGGAAGTTGCCGAAGATCGCCATGGCGCTCTGCAACGACACCCGGCCCTGACTGCAGCGACTGCCCGCGAGCAGCACAAGCTGGTCAGCATCTACTATGACAGCGGGCGCCTGGCCTTGCGCCGTGCCGGCATCCTGCTGCGACTGCGCAAACAGGGCACCTCCTGGCAGCAGACGATCAAGCGCCAGTTCGACTCGGATGGCGGCCTGACGCTGCGGCCGGAATGGCAGGCACCCTATCTCAACCACTTCGACTTCTCGCATATCGACGACGCCGAACTGCGCGACTGGCTGCAACGGGACAAGCTTGCCGGGCGCATCGCCGCCGTGTTCGAAACCAACTTCCGGCGCACCATCTGGACACTCGATCCGGCCCCGGACACCCGCATCCTGGCCAAGCTGGACCGCGGCTGGATCGCCTCCAACGGGCGGCGTGAAACGATCTCGGAACTCGAATTGCAGCTGGTATCCGGCAGCGTCGGCAGTCTCTACGTGCTGGCTCTGGAACTGGCGCAAACCCAGGCGCTGCCACCGCTGCTGCTGTCGAAGGCGGAGCGCGGCTACCGGCTGTTTCTCGACACGCCACCGGCACCGGTAAAAGCCGGCAGCGTGCCGATCGATGCCGCCGACACGCCGCTGGCCGCCTTCCGCCAGATTGCGCTGGACTGCCTGTCGCATCTGCAACTCAACCACGACGGTGCCGTGCGCAGCGACGATCCCGAGTACGTGCATCAGATGCGCGTCGCCACGCGCCGCCTGCGCGCCGCGCTGCGCATGTTCCGTCCGGTACTGCCGGCAAGTTTCGCCGAGCAATTGGTGCCGCCGATGCGCGAACTGATGCAGGCGCTGGGCCAGGCCCGCGACCTCGATGTCCTGATGGCCGAGATCGTCTCCCCGGTGGCGAAATCCCTTCCCGACGAACCGCGCCTGACCGACCTGGCCAGCGCCATCACCATTCGCCTGTACGCCGCGCGCAGCAACATCCGCCATGTCCTGCGCCAGCCCGCCTACAGCCGCCTGCTGCTGACCGCCGGCAGCCTGCTGCAGCGCGCGCCCTTCGTCGAGCCGCCCGATACCGAAGTGCCGTCCCTGCTGCAGTTTGCCGACCGTCGCCTGCGCAATCAGCTTAAGAGGATTCTGGAACTGGCCGACGCGGCCCGTGTCGACTACCCGCCGTCGCTGCATGAGCTGCGCATCGGCATCAAGCGCCTGCGCTATGCCATCGAATTCTTCGGTCCGATGATTCCCGGCAAGTCGGGCAGCGCCGCCATCAAGCGACTGGCCGGACTCCAGGAAGAACTGGGCCAGCTCAACGATCTGGCCAGCGCCGGCACCCTGCTGATGGTCTGCGCCGGCCGCGACCCGCATTTGCGCGAAGCCGTGACGCTGATCGGTGGCTGGCACGGACCGCGCCATGCCGCGCTGCTCGACGACATCCCGAACAAGCTCAAGCGCATCCGCGGCCTCGATCTGCCGCGACTGTCCTAGCCGCAGCAACGACCTGCGCCCCGGCAATCAGCGCCGCTGAATCAGGTCCAGGTGCACCACCAGATGGGCCTCATGGGGCCCCCAGGTGTGCGGAATGGCATAGGCCGGTCCCGCGGCCAGCGTCGGTATCACCGCTCCTTCGCGCACGCAGGATATCGGCGTCGCGATGTCCAGCGCTTCGCCGAAGTGTCGCCTGGCGCGACCCGAGAGGATGTTGGCTATCTCACCCGCCACATCGAGAAAGTTCTCTTCCGACTGCTCCGCCTCGCCCATGGCGGAAAGCACTTCGGTCAGCAGCCCTTGCGGGGCCGAGAAACTGATGGCGCCGCGAAATCCTCCGGAGACCTGAATCACCCCGTTGAAGTCATTCCACAGGATCGCTTCGGGCCGATCGAGCATGTAGGCCGTACGCACCCGGGCGGGGCGCTGGGTCATGCGCTCGAAGAAGGTCGAGATCGCTTCGGAAAACACCTGGATATCCTCCGGGTTAAGGGCACGGTAGTTCAACTCATCAGCTCCAGGAATGATTGAATCATGGTTTCATCGGAAAACGGCTTGTGCACGAAACCGTGTGCGCCCCGTGAAATTGCGCGCAAGGCGGTGGCCTTGTCCGACAGTGCCGAGACGACCAGAATCCGCGCCTCGGGAAGCAGTTTCGCAATTTCCACGATGCAGGCCTCGCCGTCCATGTGAGGCATGGTCAGGTCCATCGTGATGTAGTCGGGACGCGTGCTTCGCGCCAACTCGACCGCCTTCCTGCCATCGCCGGCGAGACCGACGATCTCGATCGCCGGCAGCCGTGAGTCGACCATCAGCCTCGCGATATGGTTGCGGATGATGTTGGAATCATCGACGATGAGCAGCTTGGACGTCATGTGGCCGGACTCCATTGCAGGATGAATCGGGTGAAACTCGATGGCGTCGAGATGAGCTTGATGCGCGCGCCGGTTTCGCGGACCAGGGCGTGCAGCACGTCAAGGCCGACACCGCGACCCGCATGTTCATTCACGTGCTCCGCGGTGGACATCCCGGGCTGAAAAATCGTCGCAATCACCTCGCGCACCGCCATGGCGGCCACCTCGTGCTCCTGGTAGCGGCCGCTCGCCACCAGCTTGCGGCGCAATGCCGCGGCATCGATGCCGCGACCGTCATCGGCCACCTCCAGTTCCAGAACGCCGGCCTCGCCCTGGCGCACTTCGATGCGCACGCTGCCTTCGGCCTTCTTCCCCGATTGCAGGCGCTCGTGGCCGGATTCGATGCCATGGGCCACGGCATTGCGCACCAACTGCGGCAGGCCCTCCCTGAGCAGGCGGTGAAAGCTGTCCGGCAACTTGTCCATGGGTGCCACCGAGGTTTCGACGCGCACCTTCTTGCCCAGATCCGCCGCGACCGCCAGCGTCAGGCGCTGGATGCGCTGCAGGGTCTGGTGTATGTCCTCATCCCCGGCGGCCGATTCATCCACCTTGCTGCCGGCGAAGGAACCCAGCCGATCGACGATGCCGCGAACCTTGGACAATTCCTCGAGCAGTTCGCCGGAGCCGGTCGCCACGGCAATCAGATCCTCGCCGCGCAGGTCCAGACGCTTGCGCAGGCCGCCCAGCACATCCTCGAAGCGGTGCGCCTGCTGGCTGACCGTATGCAGTGCCAGGGCCGCCGCTTCGCCCTTGATCGCATGCACGATGCGGAAAATCCGGTTGATCAGCATGTTGTAGTTGCCAGGCCCCGGCTTGATCAGCCGCAGTTCCTCGTTGATCTCGCCAAGACCGGCTTCCGCCCTGGCAAGAAAGGCTCCGACCACGCCAGGATCGTTTTCGAGGACGCTCCCCAGCAAGCCCATCCCCGTCCGTGAGCGTTCCTCGGCACGTTCGAGTTCCTGCTCCAGGGCAACCTGCTGACTGACATCGATGGCGCTGACCAGCACCGCCTCGACGCCATCCTCCCGATCATTGAACACGGGATGGAAATCGAAGCTGAGATAGATGGACGGCTTGCCCAGTTGCTCGTCCGCCATGATTTCGACGCGCTGCAGGGGATTCAGCGCCTTCACCAGGGCCACCTTGACCCGCTTGTTGAACAGCAAACCGATGTATTCACTGGCCGATTTGAGCGTCTCGTCCGATACCAGCGATGCCAGAACCTGCCAAAAATCCGCTCCGGGAGGCAATGCGCCCGGGAACACCTTCTCCAGGTGCTTCGAGCGCTGGCTACCGACCACGCCATTGCGATCGATCAGAAACAGGCCCTCGCGCACCGTAGCCATGATCTGCTCGGTCTCGGCGCGCGCCAGCTCGGCAATGCGATCGCTGCGGCGCAGGCTGCGCAGCGTGTAGAAGACGATGAACAGGAAACTGGCCAGCGCCAGCCCGATCGCCACCGTCTGTATCGTGCCGAGATTCTTCGTGCGCCCGGCGGCGGCACTCTCGATCTGCTGCGTCAAATCGTCGGCCAACTGCATCAGGCGCACATTGTTGGCGTTCGACTTGGTCAGCGCCACCTGCACGTCGATGGGCTCGGGGTGCTCCTGGCGGTCCACCGACTTGCTGATGTCCGCCAGCGGTCGCCAGAATTTTTCGAACTTGGCAAGCAGTTCCAGTTCTGCAGCGACGTTGGCCAGCTTCGCGCTGGCGAGCGATCGAGCCAGCGCATCCTCCAGCGCCAGCGAGCTTTCCGAAATCTGCGCCTGACTGGTCTGGATCGGGTCACCGGCGGCGATTTCATGCGACAGCGAAAGAATCGCCTTGGCATGCTGCTGGGTCAGGCCGCGTATGGCCCCGCTATCCTTGACTCGTGCGCCATCGATGGCCAGCTGGACGGACAAGGCGTAGTTGACGGAAAAAATGCTTACCGTGACAACGAAAAATATGCCGATCGCGAGCAACAGAGCCCGGTACTTGCCGAAAAATGCGGGACGATTCGAATGCATTGGTGAACCCTGAGGCTGGTCGAGTCCGTCACTCTAGGCGTGGTGTTTGACGCGGCGATGACAATCGTGTTGGGTATTTGTTACGTTGCCGCCGTTCAACCGGCACCGACTCTCCCGGAAAGCCGCAGGCCGCTTGCGCAAATCCATCACGCGACACGGTTGCCGCCTCGGTCAAGGACTTGCAACGCCGTGCGTGGCGGCTTGTTGCTGCAACAGCAGCAACGAATCGCCATCCGTCGAAGGCGCGGCGACCACGGCACCCGCCGACACGGGATCGCCCTGCGTCGCCTGCGACGCAGGCTCCTCCGGCTGAACCGGCGGCAGCGACCACCAGCCCTTCTTCTGCAGATATTGATCCCGATTCATGCCGGATCTTCCGGTCGATTGGCGACGGAGGGTGACGGAGACGCCTGCCGGAAGCAGGCAGGCACTCCGTCCACCGGAAAGCCCGCTCAGTGCTTGCTGCCCACCCACTGACCGGACTTGCCATCTGCAGTCGCCTTGCAGGTCACGGCAACACCGGCAATCGTCGTATTTTCATCAACGCTGAAAAAACGACCATGGTCCCCCGAATAGCATTGCGCACCAGACTTGGCGGCGGGGGCTACGGCGACTTTTTCGGGGGGAGCGCTCTGGCTGGCACAGGCGGCAAGAAACACGACGGAAGCGAGGACGGGAACGATGCGCATGGCGAACTCCAATAGTCAGGGATGGGAATCCGCTGCATTATCTTGGTCACCCGTTACGGTTTCGTTGCACCTCCGTTACACAAATTTTCGCAACCGCCCGGGTCGTCCCGTCCATCGAGACCGATCCAGGCCAGAATGTGTTGCAGGACCCAGGCCTCGTCGTCGAGCGGCAGGTCGTGCCCGCCTCCGGGATGAATGTGCAAGGGCACATCCCAGGCCCGCGCCAGTTCGCTGGAGCAGCGCGGATCGACCAGCCGGTCGGCGCTACCGGCCAGCAGCAGGATCCGGGCAAGCGGCGGCCGCAGCGGCGCCCGGTAGCGCGCGGCAACCAGCAACTGCCGCAGGGCATTGCGCCGCGACACGGGATTGTCGCGCCGCCACTGCAGCCACTGCGCGATCACCGCGTCAGGATCGGCCACGCGGTGCGTGGTCATCTGCAGGATCGCGGCCTCGATCTGGCGCTCGCTTGCCGGAAGGCCGAACAGACGCAACAGGCGCAGGTAATTCGCCGGGCGCAGGCGCCGGTAGAAGGGACTGAAAGGACGCAGGCTGGTGTTGATCAGCACCGCCGCCGCGAGATCGCCCGGATGGCGCTGTGCCCAGGCGACCGTCACCATCGCGCCGAGCGACATCGCCACCACGCCGCAGGGGGATGTGCTGCCACGACGCGCAAGTTCGGAGTGACACCAGTCCGCCATGGCGTCGACACTGGAAAGACTACCCCGTTCGTTCTGCTGCCCGTTGCCCGGCAGGTCGAGACAGGTCACCCGTGCCGCACCCAATTTAGCGCCAAGCGCCTCGCCCAGATGCCGCGGGAAATCGCCCCAGTGGCGGGATTCGCGGCTTAGCCCGCGCAGCAGGACCCATTCGCTCGGCGTCGAACTCATCGCGGACCGGCCTTGTACCAGCGCTCTGCGGCGCGCTGTCGGTGCTGCTCGCGCGCCTCGCCCGCCGGCAGCCAAAGCGCGTGTCCGCTGGCGGCGCGGGTCATGAAATCGAGCCAGGCCAGATGGCGGCGCAACACCCGCTGCCGGCGATGCTCGATCAGCGGATTGAAAATGCCGTGCCGCGAAAACAACTGGCGCGGATTCTTCTTCACCCACAGCCAGGAGCCCATTTCCAGGGTCAGCGGCAGGAACATGCCAGCGCCGCGCTCCAGTGCGCGCAAGTACAGGTAGTCCCACAGGTCGCCGTGCGCCAGATACTGGCGGCTCTGCGGTTCGAACACGTAGCGATGGTGGCTGTGGGTCTGATCGAGGATTTCCAGCAGTGCATGCATTTCCGCCAGATGGGGGATCGGCTCCACGGTGTGCGCGTAAGGAAACCATATCCGGTCATTGACACCGAAGCCGGAATGACAGTCGACCGCCATGCTGAATCGATGACTGAGCAATTCTTCCTCGACCAGTCGGCACACGGCGGCACTCTCGGCCTCGAGCGGTCCTGCGGCGGGTCCCCGATACCAGGGCAATTGCGGCCCGAGGCGATGCCCGCCGATCAGGAATGGCGGCTTTTCCACCGCGTCCAGCGGCGCATTGCGCATCAGGTCGACGCCGTTCGGATTGGCGCGCGTGCGCCGCCACATGCCGCCGGGATTGACCACCGGGACGAAGACCAGGCGCAGCCGGTCCAGCTGGCGTTGCAGTGTGGTATCCCAGCGCAGGCGGCTGACGACGCTTTGCAGGAAGGCGATAACCACCTGAGTGCCGATTCTTTCCAGTCCGTGCACGCCGCCAAAAATGCCGATGGCCGGCACGACGGGATCGGGATTGCCGAGACTGATGACGCGCAGCGGCAGGCTCCGTTCGCCGCAAGCGATATCGCAAAGGGTTCGCGTCTCCATGCCGGTACCGCCGGCCACGGCAATCTGCTCCAACTCGTCGAGTTCGTGAATGCCTTCGTGCGTCATGGCCGGAGGATAACGCAAGGCATCGCGGATTATTCTCCGCCCACCGCCAATTGGCGGGTTCTGCGCAATTTGTCATGCAACTGAAAACTATCTGCAACACATGACGCCTATCTTGCATGTTGCCGCCACAACCATGAAGGGAAACACGTCATGAAAGCCCTGATCGACCGATTCTTCAGCGACATCGATCCCCTGTTTGACGACCCCTGGGTGGCGATCTGGTTGCTTGACGATTTCTGAATACGATCCTGAGCTTCCTCCAAATCCTGAAAAGCCGGCATTCCCGATGCGCCGCCTGATCAGCCATCCCGCACTCGCTCTTGGCAGCACCCTGCTGTGGGGTGCCATCGAGCTTCTGGCACTGCTTCGTTCGCGCTGGAACCAGCCCGGCCGCCCGCACAGAGGCTAATACGCGGGCCTTGTCGGCCCTATACGCAGCAACCCAAAAAGGCAGGAATACCATGAGCATTGACAGTCAAGACGTTGACATCGCCACCAGCGCAGGCACCCACAGTCGCGAGTTGCGGCGCCTGATGGACGCGCGCCGGCTGCACGTCATGTACCAACCCATCCTCGACGTCCGTCATGGGCGTCATTTCGCCTGCGAAGCGCTGATCCGTGGCCCGGAGAATTCCGCACTGCATACCCCGGCCGCCTTGTTTGCCGCCGCGGCTTCCGAGAAATGGACTCACGAACTCGAATGGCTGGCCGTGGAAACTGCCATCCTGAACTTCGCCGAGCAACAATGTGCGCTGCGCCTGTTCGTGAACATGAGCATCGGCTGCCTGTACGCCAGCCGCAAACGCCTGAGCAAGCTGCATCGGGATCTCCTGCGGCTCGGCGTGCCGCCGTCGCTAATCGTCATCGAGTTGACCGAAAACGAGTCAGTGACGGACTTCTCCGATCTGCAGGAAACCCTGCAGGATTTCCGCCGTATCGGCATCCAGATCGCCATTGACGACCTGGGTGAAGGCTTTTCCAATCTTCGCATGTGGTCCGAGGTGCGTCCGGAGTTCGTCAAAATCGATCGCCACTTTGTCTCGGGGATCGACATCGATCCGCTCAAGCGGCACTTCGTACTCGCCATGAATGAGGTCGCCAATGCCTGCGGCAGCGCCGTGATTGCCGAAGGCGTGGAGACGGCAGCCCAGTTGGCCGTCCTGACCGACATCGGCATTGCCTATCTGCAGGGTTTCGGCATTGCCCGGCCACACCGGGTCATCCCCCCAATTTCACACAGCGCCCATCTGACGGTGGCGAAGGACGGCATTCCGGTGTTGCCGTCGGACGCTCCGTCAAAGATGCGCAGGCTGCACATCGACCAGCTGCACCACCACGCGCCCCGCGTCTCCCCCGATGCCCACAACGACGCCGTGAACCGCATCTGCGAGCTGCAATCGACAATCGACAAGGTGCCGGAGATCCCCATCGGTCCGATAGGCACAGAACTCGAATTCGTCGCGGCCAACTGCGATCTCGCCCCCGTCATGGCCGGCAACGATTTCTGCTGCCACTGCCACGACGCACCGATGATGCCGAAGATCGGGGCGAAGCAAGCGCCGGCAGCGACGATGTCGCTGGCGATGTCGGTGGCGACGGTTTCATCGTACTGATACACAGCCGCAATCTGGAATCGTTGCGGGCAGCGCATCGCCAGCGCCGACTCTTGTCGGGCCGCCGAGATGCTGCGAGACACAGCGAACTTCCCGCTGTAATGCCATTGTCACAGCCATGCGATAGTCTGCCGGCCTCACCCAGACGGAGCGCAATGTGGACTTGATACTCTGGCGTCATGGCGAAGCAAGGGAAGGCGAAGGTCCGGTCGCCGACGCGGACCGGGAACTCACGGCACGCGGAATCAGGCAGGTACAGGATGTGGCGGAATGGCTGCGCCGTCAAAGGCTGCCGAAAGTGGCGGTGTTGTCGAGTCCGGCCAAACGCGCCTTGCAGACAGCGGAAATTCTCGGCCTGCCGGTAAAGGTCAAGAAACAGCTAGGCATCGGCGCCGGCACCGCCGACCTGCTCGGTGCCGCTGACTGGCCGGATCATCCGGGCGCGATCATCCTGGTCAGTCATCAGCCCGCGCTGGGGCGACTGGCCTCGCTGTTGCTGGCCGGCACGGAAGCTGACTGGACGATCAAGAAAGCGGGGGTCTGGTGGTTCACCAACCGGGTGCGTCGCGATGAAACGCAGACCGTGCTGCGCGCCGTGCGCAATCCCTGAGATCAGACAACAATCACTTGGAAGCGGCATGACGCTCATCCGAACCGGCTTTTGATCAAGAACAACTAATGGAACAAATGCAACGCTGGCGGGTTGGCGGGGCACTCCTTGTGACGCCCGGGGCGGTACGCATCCGCTGGGGATGAGATGCTCGGACGGTATGGACCCAAAAACTTCACGCGTCTCCCTCCACGCGCATATTGAACTTCACCGCTGTACCGGAAATGCAATGACATCACTTCATGCCGGCACAACCGAACGCCTCGGCGACGAGGGACAGCAGTTGAGAATTGTTCAGGAACTGCTGGCCCGTCAGCGAAGAGTGGAGAACCTTGTCCACCGGCAGGACATGCCGCGCCACCAGCTCGTCGAAAAGATGGTGCACAAACAACATCTCTCCGAACTCAAGAGCCGGCTCGATCGAATGGCGCCGGACTGTCTGGCCCGCATACTCGAGGCGCTACCCCAGGGCGACAGCGTTCTGGTTTGGGAACTGCTGGCACCCGAGCGGGGCGATGAAATCCTCGACGAGTTGTCGGATGCCCTGCGTGACACCTTCCTGGCCTCGCAAGCGTCGCCCCGCGAGCCGATCATGCTCAGTGCCTTCGATCTGCAGAATGGCAGGCTGCGCCAGATTTCCATTGACAGCCGGGAAGACCTGGCCCGCGCCAAACCGATCTGGGTCGATCTGATCGCCCCCTCGCGCACGGAGCGAAAATGGATTGAGGAGATTTTCGACCTCCGTCTGCCTGGTGCCGACGACCTCACCGACCTTGAGGACTCGGCACGCTGCTATATCGAGGATAACGGCGAAGCGCATCTGCACTCCTACTTCCTGCTCGGCAAGGAAGAAGAATCCCGTAGTGTCGCTGTCGCCTTCATCCTGCACAACAACATCCTTTTCTCGATGCGGGCCGAAGAACTGCCTGTCTTCCGCCTGCAGCGCTTGCGCGCACGCATCCAGCCCGGCTACGTTACCGAAGGCAAGGACGTGCTGATCGACCTCTACGCCGCCGACGTCGAATATTCGGCGGCTGCGCTGGAGGAAATCTACGTCGAGCTCGAAACCGTGGGGCGCACAGTGCTTTCGCCTCAAGTCACGGATGACCAGGCGGCCCGGATTCTCTCTGCGATCGCACGGCAGGAAGATCTCAATGGCCGCATCCGCCGCAACGTTCTTGATACCCGCCGCGCCTTGTCATTCCTGATGAGGGGGCGGCTGCTGTCACGCGACCAGCATGAAGACACAAGGCAGATCCTGCGTGACATCGAATCGCTCGACGGGCATACGTCATTCCTCTTTGGCAAGATCAATTTCCTGATGGACGCGACGGTAGGCTTCATCAACATCAATCAGAACAAGCGCGTGTCTGTGCTGACGACGATCAGCGTGATATTCATGCCGATGAACATCCTTGCCGGCATCGGTGGCATGTCGGAGTTTTCGATGATGACCAGTGGCATTCCCTGGCCTGTCGCCTACAGCGCCTTCGTTGCAGGAATAGTAGCGGTAGGGTGGCTTACCTTCGCCGCTCTGCGTCTTTTCGAGAAACGAAAGCTGCAAGAAGGTTCCGAACACAGCCGGTAGATGGCATCCTTTGCGACGGATGTCGCGACGACGCATTCATTGGCTATGCTTTTCAGCATGGCGACTTCTCAGCTCAGCTATCCGCGCACGCCATTCGTTGAGCTGTTCATCTTCCAGTTGCAGTTGCAGTGCCACGGCTTCAAGCGGCGCAATTTCGTCATGCTCCAGTTTGCGTGTCAGCTTCCTCCGCATTCTCGCCAGGATGCGTTCCGCGTCGTCTTTGCTCAAGAGCATGGCCTTTTCGACCCATTCCGGTGCAGGTGTTTTCAGTTTCATCGTAGCTTTTCCTTCCTGTGCCTTAAAGCGGGTTAAAACCATTGCGGTCGTCGAAACTTGTCAAATGCGTGGCGGCCGGGCCCGGCCGATTCGGGGCTTCCCCGACGGGAACCTCAATCCGGACCCGCGTATGGTCTGACAACGGACGGAGTTAACGTGTGCCGACCTCAAAAGCCCCTTTGTGCAAGAGAATTTTTCCATCCTCTCCTTGCAGGTAGGTATCCGGGTGATCCAGGTCGTACTGCCCATTCATCTCGACGCGAACGCGAAGCGGGCCCTTATTCCAGACATCCCCCCATAGCCCGGACAGCTCGATGCTTTCGTCCATACGAAAGAATTCACCAGGCCAGCTCTTCCGGGCCTGGAAATGCCAGAACGTTTCGACATTCTCAAGTGTGCTCCACCACGCTTCGAGTTCCACTTGGGAAATGGCAGGAAACCACAGCCATTCACGGTTGCCGAAACCCTCTTGTAATGCGATAACAAATTCCGTGTCGCATCGTCGAGCGAGTTCGGGAAGGATGTTCTTAGACAAGATAAATCACTGGCATCTCGGAAATCGGTCGGCAACACGGATACGTGCAGCAGGCAGCCTCTGTTAACGCTCGATGTTATAAAAGCAGATGCCGCACTTGGTGTCTTGTCTGCACGGCGCTTTGTTCATATGCATTGGGGGAGATTGCGTTGATCTGGGGCGCACGCACTATATCTGGCATTGCCGACGGCTTGGTTACGGTTTCATTACAGTCGCACTCCTGTCAATGGCTTTCCGGCGCGGTTTCGGAAACCTGAATCCGCCGGTCGTCGCTATAGTTCAGCTTGCCGGGTGCAGCGTTGCCGGCCGTGTCGTCATCCCGCCCATGGGAGAGTTGGGCGACATGTTGCGGCGACAGCAGTCGCAAGTATCCTAAAGCGGGGAATCGAGTCCGGCCAGTCAGTCATCCGGCGGATCTGGGGCGACTGGCCTCGCTGTTGCTGGCCGGAACGGAGACCGACTGGACGATCAGGAAAGCGTGGGTCCGGTGGTTCGCCAACCAAGTAGGTGCGTCACGACGAAACGCAGACCGTGCTGCACGCCGTGCTCAACCCGTAGCGCCTACTTCCGGCTTGCGTCGACCCTGGGGCTATTCGCCGAAAGCCTGACGCACCGCGCCAGCAATGGCCTCGGCCTGCCCCAGTACGACAGCCGCATCGCGTCCTTCGACCATCACCCGCAACAAAGGCTCGGTCCCCGAAGGGCGCAACAGTACGCGCCCGTTGCCGTCAAGCGTCGCCTCGGCGCCTTTCACCGCGGCACGGATTCCGCTGTCACCGGCCCAGTCGAAACCGGCCGGCATCCTGACGTTGATCAGCTGCTGCGGATACAGCACCAGATCGGCGCAAGCCTCGGCCAGGGTCTCGTTGCCGGCACGCAACGCGGCCAGCACCTGCAACGCGGCGATGATGCCGTCGCCGGTGGTGTGGCGATCGAGGCAGATGATGTGCCCGGAATTCTCGCCGCCGAACAGCCAGCCCTTCTCCTGCATCATCTCCAGCACATAACGATCGCCGACCCTGGCGCGGCCCAGGGCGATGCCGAGCCGCGCCAGCGCATGCTCGAAGCCGAGGTTGCTCATCAGCGTGCCGGCGACGCCTGGTACGGACTGGCTGCGGGCACGATGGCGGGCGATGACGTAAAGCAGCTGGTCGCCGTCATAGAGCATGCCGTCCGCGTCGACCATTACCAGCCGGTCGCCATCGCCATCGAGAGCGATGCCGCAGTCGGCACGGGTCTCAAGCACGGTCCGACGCAGCGCCGCGGGTGCCGTGGCGCCCACATCCTTGTTGATGTTCAGGCCGTTCGGCGTGTCGCCGACGCCGACTATTTCGGCACCGAGTTCATGGAAGACACTGGGGGCAACGTGATAGGCCGCGCCGTGCGCACTATCGACGACGATCTTGAGGCCGCGCAGGTCGAGGTCGTTGGGGAAGGTACTCTTGCAGAATTCAATGTAGCGGCCAGCGGCATCATCGACGCGGCGTGCCTTGCCTAGCCGGGCCGAGTCCATGCAGCTTATCGGCTGCTCCAGCCGCGCTTCGATGTCGAGTTCCACCGCATCGGGCAACTTCGCGCCCTGCGCCGAGAAAAACTTGATGCCGTTGTCGTCGAAAGGGTTATGCGAGGCCGAAATCACCACGCCTGCCTGCAGGCGCAGCGCGCGTGTGAGATAGGCCACGGCCGGAGTCGGCATCGGCCCGCAGAGCATGACGTCGACACCCGCCGCGGAAAAGCCGGCCTCCAGCGCGGCCTCCAGCATGTAGCCCGAAATGCGCGTGTCCTTGCCGATCAGCACTGCCGGCCGATCGTGCGGTCCCAGCCCGTCCCGCGCCACCAGCGCCGTGCCGGCGGCGAAGCCAAGGCGCATGATGAAATCCGGCGTGATCGGCATCTGCCCGACACGACCGCGGACGCCGTCCGTGCCGAAATACTTGCGTCCCATTTCAGTAATCCTCCACCGCTTGCAGGATGGCCAGCGCATCGCGCGTCGCGGCGACGTCATGCACGCGCACGATGCGTGCCCCGCGTTCGACCGCCAGCATGTGCGCCGCCACTCCGGCATGCACCCTTTCGTGTGCGGCTCGCCCGGTAATCAGACCCAGCATCGACTTGCGCGACATTCCGACCAGCAGGGGCAGGCCCGGCACCACCAGTTCGCCCAGGCGGCGCAGCAACTCGATGTTGTGATCCAGCGTCTTGCCGAAGCCGAAACCCGGATCGACCACGATCCGGTTCAGGGGAATGCCCCCCACTTCCGCCGCCGCCACGCGGTCGGCAAGATACTCGGCCACCTCCGTCACGATATCGGCATAGTGGGGAGCATCCTGCATGGTACCGGGCTCGCCCTGCATGTGCATCAGGCAAACCCCGGCCTTGCTTGCAGCGACCAGTTCGAGGGCGCCGGGCGCGCGCAGGGCGTTGATGTCGTTGATCATGTCGGCGCCCGCGGCCAGCACGACACGCATCACTTCCGGTTTGGCGGTATCGATCGAGAGCGGCGTACCGCAGTCGCGCAGGGCTTCGACCACCGGCAACAGCCGATCGATCTCCTGCTGCACGGGCACCGGAGCGGCTCCCGGCCGCGAGGACTCGGCGCCGATATCGAGGATGTGCGCCCCCTCGTCGACGAAGCGCCGTGCCTGGGCGACGGCCGCCTCGACATTCCCGTGCAGGCCGTCACCGGAAAAGGAGTCATCCCCCAGGTTGACGATACCCATGATGAGCGGACGCTCGGCATTGAGCACGAAGCGGCCACAATGAAAATTCTGGGTCATGGGAAAGTACTAGCCGCCGAATCGGAATCGACAAATATATGCCGGCCCGTCGGCGGGAGAGCGGAAATCAGGCGGGCGCCGGTGCGGTCGGCTCCGGGCCCGGCGTGCTATCGACCCGGGGTACGGGAGGCGCGCTGGAAGGCTTGGGCGGACGCGGCGGCAGGCCGGCCATGATGTCGTTGATCTGGTCGGCATCGATGGTTTCCATTTCGAGCAGGGCAGCGGTCATCGCCTCGACCTTGTCGCGGTTGTCTTCGAGCAATTTGCGCGCCCGCGCGTACTGCTCGTCGAGCACGCGGCGAATCTCGACATCCACCTTCTGCATGGTGGATTCCGACATGTTCTTGTGCGTGGTGACGGAACGGCCGAGGAATATCTCGCCCTCTTCCTCGCCGTACACCATCGGACCCAGACTGTCCGACATGCCCCACTGCGTCACCATGCGCCGCGCCAGATCGGTCGCACGCTGGAAGTCGTTGGAGGCACCGGTGGTCATCTGCTGCATGAACAGTTCTTCGGCGATGCGGCCGCCGAACAGGACGCAAATGGTACACAGCAGGCGTTCGCGGTCCTGGCTGTAGCGTTCCTGGTCCGGCAACTGCATGGTCAGGCCCAGCGCCCGGCCGCGCGGAATGACGGTTACCTTGTGCACCGGATCGGTCTTCGGCAACAGTTTCGCCACCACGGCATGGCCGGATTCGTGATACGCGGTATTGCGGCGTTCCTCTTCGGGCATGACCATCGAGCGGCGCTCGGCGCCCATCATGATCTTGTCCTTGGCGCGCTCGAAGTCTTCCATGTCGACCAGGCGCTTGTTGCTGCGCGCGGCAAACAGCGCTGCTTCGTTGACCAGATTGGCCAGATCGGCGCCCGAAAAGCCGGGGCAGCCGCGGGCCAGGATCGACGCATCGATGTCCGGAGCCACCGGCACCTTGCGCATATGCACCTTGAGGATCTGCTCGCGGCCGCGAATGTCCGGCAGCGGCACGACGACCTGGCGGTCGAAGCGGCCGGGGCGCAGCAGAGCCGGGTCAAGCACGTCGGGACGGTTGGTGGCGGCCACCACGATCACGCCCACCGAGGGCTCGAAGCCGTCCATCTCCACCAGCATCTGGTTCAGCGTCTGTTCCCGCTCGTCGTTGCCGCCGCCGAGGCCGGCGCCGCGCTGGCGACCGACGGCATCGAGCTCATCGATGAAAATGATGCAGGGCGCCGCCTTCTTGGCCTGGTCGAACATGTCGCGCACGCGCGCCGCGCCGACGCCGACGAACATCTCGACAAAGTCGGAACCGGAAATCGAGAAGAAAGGCACCTTGGCCTCGCCGGCGATGGCCTTGGCCAGCAGGGTCTTGCCGGTGCCCGGCGAGCCGACCAGCAGCACTCCGCGCGGGATGCGCCCGCCGAGTTTCTGGAACTTCGACGGGTCGCGCAGGAAGTCGACCATTTCATAGACTTCTTCCTTGGCTTCGTCGCAGCCGGCCACATCGGCGAAGGTGATGGTATTCGATGATTCGTCCATCATCCGCGCGCGGCTCTTGCCGAAGGAGAATGCCCCACCCTTGCCGCCGCCCTGCATCTGGCGCATGAAAAAAATCCAGACACCGATCAGGAGCAGCATCGGGAACCACGAGACGAAAATGCTGGTAAGGAAGGACTGCTCCTCCTCCGGCTTGGCGACGACCTTGACGTTGTTCTTGAGCAGATCGGAGACCATCCACAGATCCGGTGGAGCGTACGTGGTGATCCGTTTGCCTTCGGTCGTGGTGGCTTCCAGGGTGCGGCCCTGAATCACCACTTTGGTGACGCGACCGGCTTTCACCTCTTCAAGGAACTGGGAGTAATCCAGCGATCCGAGCACAGCCGACTGGCGAGTATTGAACTGGTTGAACACCGTCATCAGAACGATGCCGATCACCAGCCAGATAGCCATATTTTTGAACATGTTATTCAAGGTGTAGCCTCTCTTTCCCGCACCCGGGATTACGTATCAAGTCATTCTAGTGCCGATCGCCCTGCCCTGCAAACGGCGGTCGCCCTCTGTCAAGCCTTCCTGCCTCGTGCCAACAGGTAAATCTCGGCACTGCGGTTGCGCGACGCTGCCGGCTTTCTCATCTGCAAAGTTTCGAATTTCTGCTGCAGGGCTCGGCGCAATTCCATGAAACCATCCCCTTGGAAAACTTTGACCAGCATGTCGCCGCCCGGTTTCAAATGCACGCTGCAAAACTCCAGGGTCAATTCGGCAAGCAGCATCACCCGCGCCTGGTCGACCATTCCTATCCCCGACATATTGGGGGCCATGTCAGACAAAACAAGGTCCACCGGGCGACCCTGCAGCGCATCGGCCAGGGCGGCCAGGACCGCATCATCGTGAAAATCGCCTTGAATGAACTCGACCCCGTGCAGTGCATCCATCGGCAGCAGGTCCAGCGCAATCAAGCGTCCGCCGGGCGCCACGCGCTTGGCGGCCACCTGCGACCAGCTGCCGGGTGCCGAACCGAGATCCACCACCGTCATGCCGGGCTTCAGCAGCTTGTCCTTGTCGTCGATTTCGATCAGCTTGAACGCGGCGCGCGAGCGCCAGCCCTCGGTACGGGCCCGCTGCACGTAGGTATCATTGACGTGCTCGGTGATCCACGCCTTGTTGGTCTTGTTCTTCTTGTTGCTCTCGACCTTGCTCACGTTACAATCGCACCATGACTGAACTATCTCCTACCCAGCGCCGCGCCCTGCGGGCCGCCGCGCATCACCTGAATCCTGTCGTCTCGATCAGCCAGAAAGGCCTGACTGCCTCCGTCCTGGCTGAGATCGACCGCTGCCTCAAGGCCCATGAACTGATCAAGCTGCGACTTTACGGCATTGAACGGGACGTACGCGAGGCCTTGTTTCTTGAAATATGTACGGCGCTTGGCTGCGCCGAGGTGCAGCATATCGGCAACCTGCTGGTGCTGTGGCGCGAGAATCCCAAGGACGCGGCGGTAGAGAAGTCGGCGCCGGCGACACGGCGAAAGCCCGCACCGATGACCAAGAAGCAGGCCGCCGCCCGCGGTGCCAAGCGCTAACGCCCTTTGCCGCGCTCCTGCAGTATCACCAGAGCGATTCCCAGCAGGGTTTGCACCAGGTAAAGTCCGCTCGACACGCCATGCCAGGTGCTGAAGCGATCGCGTAGCGCGCTTTCCATGACCTGCCGCGGCAAGGCATCGGCCTTCAACTGGGCAAGTATCGGCTGCACGCCGAAATGGCCGGCCATGGTCAGGGCCAGCATCAACAGCACGATCCAGAACACGCCGGACCGGATGGCGCGCCAGCCTTTGCCAAGCAGGACGAAAAGCAACAGGTAGCTGCCGCAAGCGAGGCCAACCCAGGCCATGACGGAAAACATTTCCCCGGCGACAGTTCCGGCCACACTGCGATCCGCAAGCTGGGAGAAAAGCACCGGTGCGGCCAGGTAGCCCACCGCCAACATGCCGCCGACCCAAAGGGTCACCGCGATATTGAAGAGCGCGGACGCCAGGCCCCTCATTCAGATGTATTTGACGTCGAGGATTTCGTATTCCCGCCGTCCACCGGGCGTCTGCACCTCGGCGACGTCGCCGGCGAACTTGCCTATCAGCGCGCGCGCCACCGGCGAATTGAGCGAAAGCATGCCGGCCTTGATATCGGCCTCGTCATCGCCGACGATCTGGTAGGTCACCTTGCTGCCGCTGTCCATGTCTTCCAGGTCCACCGTTGAACCAAAGACGACACGACCGTCGGCATCGAGCGATGCCGGATCGATGATCTGGGCATTGCCCAGCTTGCCCTCGACTTCCTTGATGCGGCCCTCTATGAACCCCTGGCGCTCCTTCGCTGCATCGTATTCGGCGTTCTCCGAGAGGTCGCCATGCGAGCGCGCCTCGGCGATCGCCGCGATCACCGCCGGACGATCGACCGCCTTCAGGCGCTGCAGTTCCTTGCGCAGCAACTCGGCGCCACGCAGAGTGATAGGAAATTTGGTACTCATGCTTTAGTTCCGGCCACTGCGTTCAACGCCGAAAGGCCGGCGTTAGCCTGCACTGAAACGTCGGTTTTCAATTCGGCATGCAAGGCCTGCAGGGAATAGGTTTCGAGCCCGTCGTGGCGCATGCCGGCACAGGCGGCACGGCCGCCCTCGATGGTAGTGAACAACGTGACCTTGGCGCCCAGCGCCGAGGTACGTATCGAGCGGGAATCCGCGATCGCGGCCCGCTTTTCCTCGACGGTATTCACGATCAGGACGATTTCGTTGTTCTTGATCATGTCGACAATGTGCGGCCGCCCTTCGGTCACCTTGTTCACCATCACGACCGGAATGCCGGCGGCTTCGATAGCACCGCCCGTGCCGCGCGTCGCGACCAGGGAAAACCCCAGTTCGTGCAACTCGCGGGCGACATCGACTGCCTTCGGTCGATCGGCCGGCTTGACGCTGATGAAGACCTTGCCGGACCGTGGCAGCTTCGTCCCGGCGGCGAGTTGCGACTTGACGAAAGCTTCGCCGAAGGTCCGGCCGACACCCATCACTTCGCCGGTGGACTTCATCTCGGGGCCGAGAATGGTGTCGACGCCGGGGAACTTGATGAAGGGAAACACCGCTTCCTTCACCGAAAAATAAGGCGGGATGATCTCGCGTGTCATGCCCTGGTCGTGCAGGCTGCGACCGGCCATGCAGCGCGCGGCAATCTTGGCCAGGGGCAGGCTGGTGGCCTTGGAGACGAAAGGTACGGTGCGCGAAGCGCGCGGATTGACTTCAAGGACAAAGACCACCGCGTCGTCGCCACGCCCCTGAATCGCGAATTGCACGTTCATCAAACCGACGACGTTGAGGCCCTTTGCCATCATCTCGGTCTGACGCCGCAGTTCGTCCTGGATTTCCGGACACAGGGTGAAAGGCGGTAGCGAACAGGCCGAATCGCCCGAATGCACCCCCGCCTGCTCGATGTGCTCCATGATGCCGCCGATCAGCACCTGCGTGCCATCCGACAGCGCATCGACATCGACCTCGGTGGCGTCGTTGAGAAAGCGGTCGAGGAGCACCGGCGAATCGAAGGAGACCTTGATCGCGTCGCGCATGTAGCGTTCGAGATCCTTCTGCTCATGGACGATCTCCATGGCGCGGCCGCCCAGCACATAGGACGGGCGCACCACCAGCGGATAGCCGATCTCGGCGGCAAGGCGGATCGCGTCCGGTTCGGTGCGCGCCGTGCGATTCGGCGGCTGCTTGAGGCCCAGGTCGTGCAACAGTTTCTGAAAACGTTCGCGGTCCTCGGCGGCGTCGATCATGTCCGGGCTGGTGCCGATGATGGGCACGCCATTGGCTTCGAGTTCGCGCGCACGCTTCAAGGGCGTCTGGCCGCCGAACTGAACGATGACGCCGGTCGGCTGCTCGACATGGACGATTTCGAGAATGTCTTCCAGCGTCACCGGCTCGAAGTAGAGCCGGTCCGACGTGTCGTAGTCGGTGGACACGGTTTCCGGATTGCAATTGACCATGATGGTTTCATAGCCGTCCTCGCGCATCGCCAGCGCCGCATGGACGCAGCAGTAGTCGAACTCGATGCCCTGGCCGATGCGGTTGGGGCCGCCGCCCAGCACCATGATTTTCTTGCGCGCCGTCGGCCGCGCCTCGCACTCTTCCTCGTAGGTCGAGTACATGTAGGCGGTGGCCGTGGAGAACTCTCCGGCACAGGTGTCGACGCGCTTGTACACGGGACGCACACCGAGCGCGTGACGACGCTCGCGCACCGCCGTCTCGCCGCTGGCGCCGGCACCCCGATCGGCACTGGCATTGACCAGGGTGCCGATGCGGCGGTCGGAAAAGCCCTTGCGCTTGAGGTTGCGCAGCGCCACAACATCGAGGTCAGCGAGGTTCTGCGAGCGCATCCAGCCTTCGATGGTGATGATTTCCTCGATCTGCACCAGGAACCACGGATCGATGCTGGTCAGATCGAACACCTGCTGCAGCGAGTAGCTCTCGCGAAAAGCCTGGGCCACGTACCAGATGCGCTGGGGGCCGGGGCTCGCCAGTTCGCGGTTGATTTCTTCGCGGTCGGCCTCGATTTCGTCGAAGCCATAGACGCTGACTTCAAGGCCGCGCAGGGCCTTCTGCATCGATTCCTGAAAACTGCGGCCGATCGCCATGACTTCGCCGACCGACTTCATCTGGGTGGTCAGGCGGTCGTTGGCCTGCGGAAACTTCTCGAAGGCGAAGCGCGGCACCTTGGTCACCACGTAGTCGATCGAAGGCTCGAAGGAGGCCGGCGTGGCGCCGCCGGTGATGTCGTTCTTCAGTTCGTCGAGCGTATAGCCAACGGCCAGTTTGGCCGCCACCTTGGCGATCGGGAAACCGGTGGCCTTCGAGGCCAGTGCCGATGAGCGCGAGACGCGCGGGTTCATCTCGATCACCACCATCGCGCCGTTCTTCGGGTTGATGGCAAACTGCACGTTGGAGCCGCCGGTATCGACGCCGATTTCGCGCAGCACGGCAATGCTGGCGTTGCGCATGATCTGGTATTCGCGGTCGGTCAGGGTCTGCGCCGGAGCGACGGTAATCGAATCGCCGGTATGTACGCCCATCGGATCGAGATTCTCGATCGAACAGACGATGATGCAGTTGTCCTTGTGGTCGCGCACCACCTCCATCTCGTACTCTTTCCAGCCGAGCAGCGACTCCTCGATCAGGAGTTCCTTGGTCGGCGAGGCTTCCAGGCCGCGCTTGCAGATCTCGACGAATTCTTCCTGGTTGTAGGCGATGCCGCCGCCGGAACCGCCCATGGTGAATGACGGCCGGATGATGGTGGGGAAGCCCATGGCGCCCTGTACCTGCTGCGCCTCTTCCATGCTGTGGGCGATGCCGGAGCGCGCCGAACCGAGGCCGATGCGGGTCATGGCCTGCTTGAACTTCTCGCGGTCCTCGGCCATGTCGATGGCCTCGCGCGAAGCGCCGATCATTTCGACGCCGTATTTTTCCAGCACCCCGTGCTTGGCAAGGTCGAGCGCGCAGTTCAGCGCGGTCTGGCCGCCCATGGTCGGCAGCACGGCATCGGGCCGCTCCTTGGCGATGATGTTCTCCAGCACGCGCCAGGTGATCGGCTCGATGTAGGTGACGTCGGCCATTTCCGGATCGGTCATGATCGTCGCCGGATTGGAATTGACCAGGATGACGCGATAGCCCTCTTCGCGCAGGGCCTTGCAGGCCTGGGCGCCGGAGTAGTCGAATTCGCAGGCCTGGCCGATGATGATCGGGCCGGCACCGATGATCAGGATGCTGTGGATATCGGTGCGCCTAGGCATTTTTGTGTGTCTCCATCATGCCGATGAAGCGGTCGAACAGGTAGGCCACGTCGTGCGGCCCCGGGCTGGCTTCGGGATGGCCCTGGAAACAGAAGGCTGGCCGGTCGGTCCAGGCCATGCCCTGCAGGCTGCCGTCGAACAGCGACACATGAGTCACCTTGACATTCGCCGGCAGCGTGGCCGGATCGGCGGCAAAGCCATGGTTCTGACTGGTGATCAGCACCTGACCGGATTCAAGGTCTTTGACCGGATGGTTGGCGCCGTGGTGGCCGAACTTCATCTTCAGCGTCTTGCCCCCGGCCGCCAGCGCCATCAACTGATGACCAAGGCAGATGCCGAAGGTCGGCAGGCGCCGGTCGAGAAATTCCCGAATCGCCGCCACCGCGTAGTCGCACGGTTCCGGATCACCGGGACCGTTCGAAAGGAAGACGCCGTCGGGATTCATTGCCAGCACATCCGCGGCCGGCGTTCTTGCGGGCACCACGGTGAGGTTACAACCGCGCGAAGCCAGCATGCGCAGAATGTTGCGCTTGACGCCGAAATCGTAGGCGACGACCTTGAAACGGAACGACTCGGGCCGGACAAAGCCCGCACCGAGCTGCCACTCGCCCTCGGTCCAGGCATAGGATTGCTGCGCGCTGACCACCCGCGCCAGATCCATGCCGGCCAGGCCGGGGAAAGCGCGCGCCTGAGCCACCGCAGCGTCGGCATCCAGCTGGTCGCCCGCCATCAGACAGCCGGCCTGGGCGCCCTTTTCGCGCAGGATGCGGGTCAGCTTGCGCGTGTCGATGTCGGCCAGGCCGAGCACACTTCCGGCGCGCAGGTAGGCATCGAGGGTTTGTTCGCTGCGAAAATTCGAAGCCAGCAGCGGCAGATCGCGGATCACCAGGCCGGCAGCGTGTATGGAACCCGACTCGCAGTCCTGGCGATTGACGCCGTAGTTGCCGATATGGGGATAGGTCAGGGTAACGATCTGGCGGGCATAGGAAGGGTCCGTGAGGATTTCCTGATAGCCGGTCAGGGCGGTGTTGAACACCACTTCGCCGACACTGCTGCCTGTCGAGCCGACGCCTTTGCCTCTAAACACCGTTCCGTCGGCCAGGGCAAGAAGGGCAGGCGGAAAGTGAGACACGATGAGGCTCCCGGAACATGGCTATGCGGCGATAGGAACCGGACACCGCTTGATTCACATGGCGTCCGGCAAACCTTTGGATTATACCTTGCCGGCCCGCCTATCGCAAACCTGCGCGACGCACGGGCAGCGCTTTGCCTCCCTGGCGATTCATTTCAGGCCAAGCACATCCTGCATGTCGAACAGGCCACTTTCGCGGCCGTGCATGAAGCGACCCGCACGCAAGGCGCCCAGCGCATAGGGCATGCGGCTGGCGGCCTTGTGCGTGATCTCGATGCGCTCGCCGACACCGGCGAACAGCACCGTGTGGTCGCCGACGATGTCGCCGCCACGGATGGTCGAAAAACCGATCTGCGTCGCCGGTCGCTCGCCGGTATGACCTTCGCGGCCGTAAACGGCGCATTCGGACAAATCGCGGCCGAGCGCCACCGCGACTACCTCGCCCATGCGCAGGGCGGTGCCCGACGGCGCATCGACCTTGTGGCGATGATGCGCCTCGATGATTTCGATGTCATAGCCGTCGTTGAGGATGCGCGCCGCGACATCCAGCAGGCGGAACACCGCATTGACACCTACCGCCATGTTCGGCGCAAAAACGATGGGGATTTCCTGCGCCGCGGCCTCGATGGCGCTCTTGCCCTGCGCCGAAAATCCGGTAGTACCGATCACCAGGCTGACCCCATGGCGCCGGCAGGCGGCGAGATGATCGAGCGTGCCCTCGGGCCGGGTAAAGTCGATCAGACAATCCGCATTCGCCAAGGCGGCATCCATGTCGGCCGTAATCCTGACACCACAAGGGGCGCCGACCAGTTCGCCGGCATCCTTGCCGAGAAAAGGACTGCTGCCGTGTTCCAGCGCGGCGGCAAGGCTGGCACCGGCATCCTGCTGCACCGCCTCGATCAGGGTACGACCCATGCGGCCCGAACTGCCCGCAATGGCATAGCGAATATTTTTCATGCCCTACTTCTTGTCTTGCTTGCCGGCATCGGCCGCCGCCGGTGCCACCGTCGATGCCTCAGCCGTTGCGGCTCCCGGAATGTCGATGACCTTTGAGGGAGGCTTGGGCGCTTCCGTCCTGGAGCCATCGTCGGCAATGACGTCGCCGGCGACCCGCGCCAGCTTGTTATCCTGGAAAAAGACCGTCAGACCGCGCTGCTGGACCTCGCCATGTCCCGGCTGGAAGCGGTATACGTAATCCCAGCGGTCGACGTGAAACATGTCCGCCACCAGAGGCGAGCCGAGAATGAAGCGCACCTGCTCGCGGGTGAGGCCCGGCTTCAACTGCGCCACCATCTCCTGGGTGACGAAGTTGCCCTGCCGCACATCGATGCGGTAGGGCGTGAGGACGCTGGTGATCACCGGCGCTTCGGAACAGGCTGCCAGAAAAGGCAGGAGCAACAGGAATCGCTTCATCGGGGAATTCCGGAAAAACACTATTAGGAGATGGCTGCCGCATTCCGGCAAGCCTCGTCTTTTCCCGACTGGATTATCCCAATCGGAGCACGAAAACTATATCATAGCTGCCCGTTCAGCCTCTGTCGCCGTGCCTGCCGCTCCATGACCCATCCTGACGATCTCAAGAATATCGGCCTCAAGGCAACCTATCCGCGCCTCAAGATTCTCGACCTCTTCCACAAGCTGCAGGACGATGGTTCGCCGCGCCACGTCACGGCGGAGGACGTTTATCGCCACCTGCTGGCCGACGGCCTGGATATCGGACTGGCTACCGTCTATCGTGTGCTGACCCAATTCGAGCAAGCCGGCTTGCTGCAGCGGCATCATTTCGAATCCGGCAAGGCTATTTTTGAACTGAACGAAGGACAGCACCACGACCACCTGGTCTGCGTCGATTGCGGCCGTGTCGAAGAGTTCTACGACGCCGCGATCGAAAAACGCCAGCAAAAGGTCGCCGAAGACCGTGGATTCGCAGTACGCGATCACGCCCTCTACCTTTACGTCGAGTGCAAGAAAGCCGACTGTCCGCATCGCAAGGCGACCGTTTAAGCGGCCGCATGGAAGCATTTCTCACCTCGACCACCCTGGTCGCCATTGCCGAGATCGGCGACAAGACGCAGTTGCTGTCTTTCGTCCTCGCCGCCCGATTGAGAAAGCCCTGGGCCATCATCGCCGGAATCTTTGTCGCCACCGTGCTCAATCACGCGCTGGCCGGCTCGATCGGCGTCTGGCTGGCGCAATTGATCGCGCCGCAATGGCTGCCGTGGATCACCGGCGCGGTATTCGTCGTCTTCGGCCTGTGGGCACTGCATCCGGATTCGCTCGATGAGGACCCGAAAATCCATCCTGCCGGCGCTTTCGTCACCACCACGATTGCCTTCTTCATCGCGGAAATGGGCGACAAGACCCAATTCGCCACGGTGGCGCTGGGAGCCCAGTTTCAGGGCGCGCTGTTCGCCGTGGTGATGGGCACGACGCTGGGCATGATGCTGGCCAATGTGCCGGCAGTCATCGTCGGCGAGAAGCTTGCCAGGCGACTGCCGCTGCACCTGATCCGCTGGATTGCCGCCGCCGTGTTCATCGCCACCGGCGTGGTGACCATGCTCGGCGCGCCCGACCTTCCCGGCTGATCCGCGCTAGCCCTGACCGAGCATTTCCGCGGCGTGGCGACGCGTGGTTTCGGTGATTTTCTCGCCGCCCAGCATGCGCGCGATCTCGCCGATGCGCGCCTCCCGGTCGAGAACGCTGACCGTCGACGTGGTCGCTCCCTTGCGCGTTTCCTTGGCGATTGACCATTGCCAGTCGGCCTGCGCCGCCACCTGCGGCAGATGGGTGACGCACAACACCTGGCGGCTCTTGCCCAATTCGCGCAGCATGCGGCCGACGATTTCTGCGACGCGGCCGCCGATGCCGACATCGACTTCGTCGAAAATCAGCGTGCCAGCGGGATTGGCTTGGCTGGCTATCACCTGCAAGGCCAGGCCGATGCGCGACAGTTCGCCGCCCGACGCCACCTTGGCCAGGGGACGCAGGTGCTGGCCGGCATTGGCCGAGACCAGGAATTCAACGCTCTCCAGCCCGCAGGCAGCGCCCTCGGCCAGCGGCGCCAGTGCGATCTCGAAACGCCCGCCGGCCATGGCCAACTCCTGCATGCCGGCAGTGACAGCGGCGGACAAGCCCTTGGCCGTCTTCGCGCGCAAGGTCGAAAGCTTTTTTCCCGCCTCACGAAATTGAGCTTCCGCCTTGCGCTCCCGCTCGGCCAGAGCGGCAGGATCGGCACGCAAGGTGAGCTCGTCCAGGCGCGCCTGCAGAGACACCAGCAAGGCTGGCAATTCCTCTGGCGCAACGCGATGCTTCCGCGCCATCTGCGTCACGGCATCGATGCGGTTATCAAGTTCTTCGAGCCGGGCGGGATCCAGCTCCAGACGGTCCTGATAGCGCCGTAGCGCCAGCGCCGACTCTTCGAGCTGGATCAGCGCGGTTTCGAACAGTTGCGCCGTCTCGCCCAGCCCCGGATCGAAGGAAGTCAATTCCGCGAGTTTCGCCGCGGCATGCTGCAGCATCGGCAGGCATGCCGCTTCACCCTCCTCCAGCGTCGCCAGCGCCATGCCGGCCCCTTCCAGCAAGGCATTGGCGTTGCCCAGGCGGCGATGCTCCTGTTCGGTTTCCTGCCATCCGGCCGCATCGAAACCCAGGGCAATCAGTTCCCTGATCTGCCAATCGAGCAGTTCGCGCTCGCGCAGGGAAGCCTCGACATCCTTTTCCGCGGCATGACGCGCGTCGCGCGTCGCGCGCCATGCCGCGTAAGCCGCGGCAACGTCACGGGCCAGAATCTGCGCGCCGGCATGGGTGTCGAGCAAGTCGCGCTGGGCATCGCCGCGCAACAGGGAATGGTGGGCGTTCTGGCCGTGAATGTCGGCAAGAAAATCGGCAACCTCGCGCAATTGTCCGAGGGTCGCCGCAGCGCCGTTGACATAGGCACGGGAGCGGCCGGCACTGTCGATCACGCGGCGCAGCAGGCAGGCATCGGCGTCGAAATCTCCCGCTCGCAACCAGGATTCGAGCGCACTGCCGGGCACCACGTCGAACTCGGCGGAAATCTCCGCACGCTCGGCCCCGTTTCTGACAACCGTCGCATCGGCGCGTTCGCCCAGCGCCAGGGAAAGCGCATCGACGAGTATGGACTTGCCGGCACCAGTCTCGCCGGTCAGCGCGCCAAAGCCGCCGTCGAACTCCAGTTCGATGCGATCAACAATGACAAAGTCGCGGACGATCAGACGCAGGAGCATATGCTGGCAAAGTGACTAATGGCGAGGGGTGGAGCTCCAGTGCAGCTTCTCCCGCAACATGGCGAAATAGCTGTAGCCGGGAGGATGCAGCAAGGTGATGTTGTGGCGCGACCGCCCCATGCGCACGACGTCACCGGCACGGGCATCGAAGCGCGTCTGGCCGTCGAAATGAACCCGCGCATCGTGGGGCGGCAGCAAGGCGATATCGATGGTGCTGCTGTCGCTGACGGTGATCGGCCGGTTCGAGAGGGCGTGCGGACACAGCGGCACAATGGCGATCCCGGCCACCGATGGATGGAGGATCGGGCCGTTGGCGGACAGCGCATAGGCGGTGGATCCGGTCGGTGTGGACACGATCAGGCCGTCCGCACGCAGGACGTGGATCAATTCGCCGTCGACTTTTACTTCGAGTTCGATCATGCGGCCGATATCGCCCTTGTTGACCACCACATCGTTCAGGGCCAGCGTCTGGAAGGCCGGCTCGCCGTCGCGCCGCACTTCGGCGTCGAGCAGGAACCTCTTCTCGCGGGAGAACCTGCCTTCGAGCAGGGCGGTAATGCTCTCGATCATGGCGCCGAGCGCAATGTCGGTCATGAAGCCGAGCCGCCCCTGGTTGATGCCGACCAGCGGCACGTCGAATTGCGCCAGGTGGCGCGCCGCATTGAGCATGGTGCCGTCGCCGCCAAGAATCACTGCCAGTTCCGCGCGGTTGCCAATCAACTCGTAGCTGGCCACCGTATAGCCGTTGGCGCCGACCGCCGCCGCCGTATCCTCTTCCAGCAGCACCTCGACGCCGCGCTTGCTCAGAAACGTGGCGAGCGCGCGCAGGGATTCGGCGATTTCCCGGCTCTGGTACTTGCCGATCAGGGCGACGGAGTTGAATGCATTGGATGCGGCGGCGTTCATGCGGCCGATTAAACCACATTTGCACACCACATTTTTTCAGGGATCGACGGCCGGCCACGTGCCGTCGCAGTCCTTCACGGGCCGAATCAAACGGACTGCTACAATTGTCCTCATGCTCGACCACCGCGCGCAAACTCTGCTGAGAACACTGATCGAACGCTATATCGCCGAAGGTCAGCCGGTGGGCTCGCGCACGCTCTCCAAGTACTCGGGCCTCGAGCTCTCGCCGGCGACCATCCGCAACGTGATGTCGGACCTTGAAGAGATGGGCTTCATCGCCAGTCCGCACACTTCCGCCGGACGCGTACCGACGCCGCTGGGCTACCGCCTCTTCGTCGACTCCCTGCTGACGGTCAAACCCCTCCAGGGCCGCGAGCTTTCCGAAATGAAGGAAGCCATTCACCCCGACCAGCCGCAACTCGTGATCAGCCACGCTTCGCAACTGCTTTCGCAACTCACCGCCTTTGCCGGAGTGGTGGTGTCACCGCGCCGGCAGCAGCCGCGCATCCGGCAGATCGAGTTCCTCAGCCTGTCGGACAAGCGCGTCCTGCTGATCATCGTCACCGCCGACGGTGACGTACAGAACCGTATCCTGTTCACCCAGCGCAACTACAGCCCGTCGGAGCTGACGGAGGCGGCGAACTACCTGAACCAGAACTGCCTCGGGCTCGACTTCGACCAGGTGCGCGCACGTGTCGTCGAAGAGCTGCGCCAGCTGCGCGCCGACATGTCCGAGCTGATGACCGCCGCACTTGACGCCGGCAACCAGGCGATTGCCGACACCTCGACGCAGTACGTCATCAGCGGCGAGAAAAACCTGCTCGGGGTGGAAGACCTGTCATCCAACATGACCCGCCTGCGCCGCCTGTTCGACCTGTTCGAACAGCGCACCGGACTGGCCCAGCTGCTCGAACTCTCCAGTCGTGCCGAGGGCGTGCAGGTGTTCATCGGCGGCGAATCCGGCATCGCGCCGCTCGATGAGTGCAGCGTGGTCGCCGCACCCTATGAAGTCGACGGGCAGATCGTCGGCACCATCGGCGTCATCGGTCCGACCCGCATGGCCTACGAACGCGTGATCCCCATCGTCGACATCACCGCCAAACTGCTTTCATCAGCCCTCTCGGCACCTTAAACCCATGCCCCGCTACGCCCCCGAACCCGCGCAACAGCACGGCGCAACGCGCCGTACCGGCGTCCTCGTGGTGAATCTGGGCACCCCCGAAGCACCGACCGCCGCCGCTCTGCGGCGCTATCTCAAGCAGTTCCTCTGGGACCCGCGGGTCGTGGAAATTCCGCGTCCGGTCTGGTGGCTGATCCTGAACGGCATCATCCTCAACCTGCGGCCGGCCCAGTCAGCTGCCAAGTACGCCAGGATCTGGCTGCCGGAAGGTTCGCCGCTGAAAGTCCATACCGAGCGCCAGGCCAAACTGCTCAAGGGCTGGCTCGGTGAAACCGGTGCTGCGGACGTCGTCGTGGCCTGGGCCATGCGCTACGGCCAGCCCTCGATCGCCGTAGCGCTCGACCAGTTCAAGCGCGACGGCGTCGAGCACGTACTGGTGGTGCCGCTCTACCCCCAATACGCCGCCAGCAGCACCGCCAGCGTGATGGACGATGTCGCCGACTGGATCAAGCGCAGTCGCAATCCCCTCGAGATTCGCTTCATCAAGCATTTCCACGACCACCCCGGCTACATCGCCGCGCTGGCCGCCAGCGTTCGTGACTACTGGGCCGCCAACGGCCGGCCGGAGAAGCTGGTGATGAGCTTTCACGGCGTGCCGCGCCGCTCGCTCGATCTGGGCGACCCCTACCATTGCGAATGCCAGAAAACCGGACGTCTGCTGGCCGAGGCCTTGGGACTGAACGCGCAGGACTATCTGATCACCTTCCAGTCGCGCTTCGGCAAGGCCGAGTGGCTGCAGCCCTACACCCAGCCGACCCTCGAAAAGTTCGGCCGGGAAGGCATGGCGCGGGTCGATGTGATCTGCCCAGGCTTCGTTGCCGATTGCCTGGAAACCCTCGAAGAAATCGCGATGGAATGCAGGGAGGCCTTTCTGCATTCGGGTGGCAAGGAATTCCACTACATCCCCTGCATCAATGAGCGACCCGACTGGATTGCCGCATTTCGCGATCTGGTCTCGACTCACCTCTCCGGCTGGCCCCTCGCCGCACAATCCGACGGAGCCGCCGCCGCCCGCGCCAAGTCGCTGGGCGCCCGGAGCTAGCATCAAGCGCTGCTTTCCGCGATGAAACAGACAAGAACCGCCGCGATTCGGCAAGGTGCATTTCAGCAAGCCCATCATTTCAGGAGTGGTCCATGCGCGCTTCAATAATTACTTTGGCATTTACCGGATGGGCCGTGCTCGGATCACCCGCCGCGACGGCGCAGGACTACGTTACCAACAGCGCGGATATCGTCAAGGCCGCCAACTGGGATGCGATGCAAACCGTGAATGTCGAGCTCAGCGAACACGATTTCGAACCCAAGCATCTCAAGCTCAAGGCCGGCCAGCCCTATCGCCTCGTCATCAGGAACACCGGGGAAGCCGACCACTACTACACCGCCGTCGAGTTCTTCCGGTCGATTGCCTGGCGCAAGGTGCAAACCCCGCGACCGCATGGCGGCGAAGTCAAGGCGCCGTATTTCACGGCCGTCGAGGCCTACAAGAAGGGCGGTACGGTCGAACTGTTCTTTGTCCCGGTCAGGAAGGGGACATTCGAGGTCGTGTGCACCATCGAGGACCACAAGGACAAGGGTATGACCGGTTCGATTACCGTCGATTAGGCCAGCGCCCATTCCGGTCATGAAACTGCCGCTTGCCGCCGTCGTGCTCGCCTGGTGCTGCGCGGCATGGGCCCAGGCGCCTTTGCCGATCCCGGTCGTCAATCTCGGCGCCGAGCCGAAAATCGACGGAAACCTCGGCGAATGGGGCAGCGTCGGCTGGATCCGGATACCGGTCGCCCCGGCGCTGGAAAAGGCGGACCGCGCCAAGTATGGCCTCGACCCGAACGACGACAGGAACCAGACCGGCAGCCTCACGGTGCAGATGAAAGCCGGAGTGTTCGGCGGTCGCCTGTTCGTCGCGCTGAAGTATCCCGACAGTACGGAAGACACCGCGTCGCGGCACTGGGAATGGCGCAACGACAAGTACGTCGAAGGCAAGGTGCGGGACGACATGTTCGCCCTGCGCTTTCACATGAGCGGCGACTTCGACAAGACCATGCTGAGCACCAGGGAGTACCGCGCGGACGTCTGGCTGTGGTCGGCTGCCCGCACCAACCCGAGCGGGTTTGCGGAAGACATGACGCACCTGGTGACCACGCGCATGATTGAAGATGCGGCCGAATACGAGCCGGCCGACAAGAAGACCATCTACATCAAGAAGTCGCGCGATGCCGGCAACGCGCCCTACAAGTTGCTGCCGCGGCCGAAAGAGCACCGCGGCGACAAACTGCCTTCCTTTGAAACCGGCACCGCCACCGGCAGCGCAGCGGATGTCGCCGCCAAGGGGCGCTGGACGGCGGGTCACTGGCAGCTTGAGTTCGCGCGCGCCCTTGTCACCGGCAATGCCGACGATGCGGCATTCAAGCCGGGACAGAAGATTCTCGGCCAGATTGCCGTCTTCAACCAGGGTTACGCCGAGCACAAAAGCGTGTCGGAACTGCTGCTGTTCGACTTTTCAGCAATCAAGTAGCGGCCCGGCAACTCAGAGGCTGTATAAAAATCGTAGCGAGCGGGCCGCAGCGGGATGCGGCCGGAGCGCAGAAACCGGAATGTACTTGAGTACATGAGGATTTCGAGCACCGCCCAATCCCCGCTCCGGCACGCGCAGTAGATTTTTCACAGCCTCTCAGCCCTTGTTGGCCAGCATTTCCGGCGTGGCCAGCGTACAGCAGTTGCGCCCGCTTTCCTTCGAGCGGTAGAGTGCGACGTCGGCGGCTTCGATCAGCGTCTCCGGCGATTTTGCGTCGATCAGCGGGAAGCAGGCGATACCGAGGCTGATGGTGACCGTCAGGCCGTCGACCGTCATCGCTTCGACGTCGAGGCGCAGGCGCTCGGCAACGTGCAGGGCACCCGCGCGGTCGGTGCCAGGCAGTATCACCACGAACTCCTCGCCGCCGTAGCGGCACGGAACGTCGTACTCGCGCAGCGTCTGCTTCATCCGCGTGCCCAGCATCTGCAGCACCCGGTCGCCCTGATCGTGGCCGTGGGCATCGTTGAATTGCTTGAAATGGTCGGCGTCTAGCATGATCACCGCCAGCGGCAGTCCAGTTTCGACCGCCCGGCTCAGCTCGACGCCGAGCGTCGCATCCAGATGGCGACGGTTGAAGACGTCGGTCAGGGCATCGGTGATCGACAGCCGCGCCAGTTCCTTGAGCAACGCCTGCTCCAGCGTCACGTCGCGCAGCAGGGCGGCCGAACCGAGCGGCGCACCCGTCTCATCGCGAATCGTGGTGGCCGAGGTCAATAGCCAGCGCCCCTTGTACTCGAACAGCACGGGCTCGCGCGCCGGATTCGCATCATCGAGCATGGCCCGGAAACGTTCCGGCTGGTCGATGACATTGAAAATACCATCCGCTCGGATCTGCTCGATCTTCTTGCCCAGCAGATCCTCGGCGGCGTCGTTGACCAGCACCACCTCGCCGCCGGCATCCGTGACGACGACGGCCTCCTGGGCGCCCTGAATGACCGAGTAGAGCTTTTCCTGTTCGCTCTTCATTTGCTGGTAACTGCGCTGCAGTTCGGCCGTCATCTTGTTGAAGCTGCCGGCCATTCTGCCGAGTTCGTCACGCCGCGCCGAGTTGACATGGACATTGAAATTGCCGCCGGTAACCTTCTTCATGGCGGCGGTGATGTCCTCGATCGGCTTGGCGACGAAGCGGCCCAGCATGTAGCCGGTGACCGCCATGGTCAGCACCAGCGCGACCACCAGCACGATCAGCGATTGCAGGCGTGCCTTCATCATGTCGCGTTCGGCCTCCGCCATGGAGGTGGTGAGCTTGATCACGGCGCGTACCTTGCCTTTGCGTTCGTGGCATTCATTGCACTTCACGCTATGCGGAATCGGATCGTAGAAATGCACCACCGTCCCTGCCGCCCCGGTACCTTCACTCGTGGTCAGGATGACTTCCTCGCCCTCGACGGCATTCGCCACGCCGGGGTCATCGAGCGAAAACACCTTGGGCGCTTCGACCGGATTCGTTCGTCGCTGAAATTTCGTCTCGCCCAGCTTCCGGTTGACCTGGTCGATGGTCAGGTTGTCCAGATAGGCCTCGGTGCCGTCCACGCGGGCGATGCGGAAATCCATGACCCCGGGCAGGTTCTTCAGGCGCCGGGCAAAGTCTGGCATGACCTCGGCATGCTGTCCGGCCATGATGGTCTCTATATTCATCGCCACCGACTCGGTCAGGCGGTGCAGCGTCCGCTGGTAGTCGGCAAGGATCGAGGCCTCGACCGCGCGCGTGTAGAAATAGGCAAGGGTCGTAAACCCCAGCGACAGCGCGATGGCCAGGACAATCAGCAGCTTGTGGCGGACGCGGCGGATTCTCACGATGCCGCTCCCGCCGTCATGACGCGGTTGCGGCCGCCTTCCTTGGCCCGATAAAGGGCCGCATCGGCGGCCTCGATCAGTTCTTCCGCAACGGCAACCTGGATCGCAGGATAGCCGGCAACGCCCAGGCTGACATGCACATTCAGCCCTTCGATTGCGGTCTGCGCCACCTTGAGGCGCAAGCTCTCGGCCAGCTTCGCCGCCTCCTCGGCGGACATGCCCGGCAGGATCGCGACAAACTCCTCGCCGCCATAACGGCAGGGATAATCGAAGGGGCGCACCAGTTCGCGCAGACAGCGCGCCACCATCTGCAATACGCGGTCGCCGAGATCATGGCCATGGGTGTCGTTGAAGCGCTTGAAATGATCGATGTCGAACATGATCACGGCCAGCGGGCTGCGGCCACGCACGGCGCGGGTGTATTCGGTATGCAGGGTGGCATCGAGGAAGCGGCGGTTGTAGAGACCCGTCAGCGCATCGGTGGTCGCCAGGCGGCGCAACTCGTCCTGCAGACGCCGCGCTTCCGTCACGTCGCGCACCAATGCCACGGAGCCGACGACCTGACCTGTCCCGGTACGGATCACCGCGGCATGGATCTCCAGGCTGCGCTGGCGGTAGTCGAAGTCCTGCGGCCGACCCAGCCGCAGGCACGACTCGATGAAGCCGCGATCCTCGACGATCTCGAAAAAGCCGGCGGCAACGATCTCTTCCATACTCCTGCCGAGCAATTCGACGGCGGCAGGATTCACCAGCACCACCTTGCCGGCCACGTCGGTGACGATCATGCCTTCGGTCGCCGTTTCGATCACCGTGGTCAGCTTGTCCTGCTCGCGCCGCAGATTCCGGTCGGTCTTCTGCAGTTCCGTGACCATCTGGTTGAAGCTCGCGCCCATGCGTCCGATCTCGTCGCTGCCGCGTTCGGCGACCTTGTACTCGAGATCGCCGCCGGAAATCCGGGCCATGGCGTAGGTGACCTTTTCGATCGGTCTCACCACGACGCGGCCGAGCATGTAACCCGTCGCCAGCACGGTGGCGAGCAGCGCCAGGCCCATGACGGCAATCGACTCCTGGCGCGACTTCAGGGTATCGCGCTCGACCGCCGCCAGCGAGGTCGCCAGGCGCAGCACGCCGCGCACCGGCTTGGCCTTGCCATGACACTTGTAACAGGATGACTGGTTCTTCAGCGGCGTCAGCAGGACCAGTTGCCGATTGCCGGCAGCGTCCTCGCCGTAAGTCATGACCGGCTCGGCGGTGTCCACGGCACGCCGCAGATCGGGATCGTCGGGCTTCATGACCTGGGTGACTTGCTCGTCGTCACGCCGGAAGAATTCCTCTTCGCCGCGGCGCAGATTCACGGCGTCGATGGTCTGGTTGTCGCGAAAGGCCTCGACGCCATCGATGCGCAGGATGCGAAACTCGATGATCTCGGGCACTTTCTTGATGCGATCGGCAAACGCCTGCGCGATGTCCGCCGAGCCGGCCAGCATTACGCTGTGCAAACCGGCGCTGACCGTGTCGTTGAGCTTGCGTACGGAAAACTCGTTTTGCTTCAGCAGCGTCTGTTCCTGATGCCAGCTAAAGAAGCCAATGGTCGCGATCAGTCCCAATGTCGTGGCAAGACCCACCACCAGGAGAATCCTGTATCTGATTCGGTCAAGCAAGGGCTGCCCCCGTCCATCGCGTCCCCGACAATAGTAGTAAAGGCTTATTCATCGCAACGAGGCTAACCGAACCGCAGACCGGTCGCAAGCTTCGGCGGACGCCTGTCCGCGCCATCGCCGGAAGCGAAACGGCACATCGGCATCCGCCCTCCAATGCAATGGCTTGAATTTTCCGCGGCGGACCATACATCAGAATGTACTGATATATGGAAAATGCCATGTCCGAACCACTGATGAATCCCCTGCGTAGCGGACGGGCCAGCAAATGACGCTGACCTCGCCGCTACGGATGATCGTCGTTTGCCCCCACTGCCAGGCGTCGAATCGCCTTCCTGCCGACCGCCTGGCCGATGGCGGCAACTGCGGCAAATGCAAGCAGCCGCTATTTACCGGCAGTCCGGTGGAACTCGACGCGGCCAGCTTCGAACGCCACGTCGGACGCTCCGACATACCCCTGCTGGTCGATTTCTGGGCGCCCTGGTGCGGCCCCTGCCGCGGCATGGCGCCGGCCTTTGCCCTGGCGGCAAAACAACTCGAGCCGGAATTCCGTCTGGCAAAGGTAAATACCGAGGAACAACAACAACTCGCGGCGCGCTTCGACATCCGCTCGATCCCTACGCTGGCGCTGTTCCGCAACGGACGCGAGATCGCGCGTCAGGCCGGTGCGATGGATGCCGCCAGCCTGATGCGCTGGGTTCGCAGTCACGGCTGAGCATTTCCGCCACCCGTCAAATTTTTGAAGAACGGACTTGAAGCCGTCGGATTCACCCTCACATGGATCAGGTTTCTTTCGGAGCCCGACCCATGCAGGACAATTCAGCCCCCTCCAGCCAAGACCCCGCAAGTTTGCCCGATGCTGCCGTAGCACCGGCGCCGACTGTTGAACCCGTTGCCGAATCCACGGTGATACCCAGCCTCGAAGACCTGCTCAAGGCCGCCGAACTCAAGGCGGCCGAACATCACGATGCCTGGCTGCGTGCCAAGGCCGAAGGCGAAAACATACGCCGCCGCGCCCAGGAAGACATCGGCAAGGCCGGCAAGTTCGCCGTCGAAAAGTTCTCCGGCGAACTGCTGGCGGTCAAGGACAGCCTCGAGGCCGCCCTGGCCAGCGACAACCAGAGCGCCGAACATCTCAAAGAGGGCGTCGAACTGACCCTGCGCCAACTGATGGCGGCTTTCGAAAAATCCGGCCTGGCCGAGATCAACCCCCTGGGCCAGAAGTTCGATCCACACCAGCATCAGGCCATCAGCCAGATCGAGGCCCCGGATGCCGCCACCGAAGCCAATACCGTGCTCAGCGTCCTGCAAAAGGGCTATGCCCTGCATGGACGCGTGCTCCGCCCGGCGCTGGTGGTGGTTGCCAAGGCCAAATCGGCACCGGCGGCTTGAAGCCACGCGCAATACCCCCATATCAGGCATAGAAATTCGCTGTGGAACACCCCCGGCGAGCAACTTTTACAAAGGAAATAACATGGGCAAGATCATCGGCATCGACCTCGGCACCACCAACAGCTGCGTTTCCATCATGGAAGGCGGCAAGCCCAAGGTCATCGAAAACGCGGAAGGCGCGCGCACCACGCCGTCCATCGTCGCCTACGCGGAAGACGGCGAGATCCTCTGCGGCGCCTCGGCCAAGCGCCAGGCGGTGACCAACGCCAAGAACACCCTGTTCGCGGTCAAGCGCCTGATCGGCCGCCGCTTCGAGGAAAAGGAAGTGCAGAAGGACATCAACCTGATGCCCTTCAAGATCGTCAAGGCCGACAACGGCGACGCCTGGGTCGAAGTGCGCGGCAACAAGATGGCCCCGCCGCAGGTGTCCGCCGAAGTGCTGCGCAAGATGAAGAAGACCGCGGAAGACTACCTCGGCGAGGAAGTCACCGAGGCCGTGATCACCGTGCCTGCCTACTTCAACGACAGCCAGCGCCAGGCCACCAAGGATGCCGGCCGCATCGCCGGACTCGACGTCAAGCGCATCATCAACGAGCCGACCGCGGCCGCACTGGCCTTCGGCATGGACAAGCAGGAAGGCGACCGCAAGATCGCCGTGTATGACCTCGGCGGCGGCACCTTCGACATCTCGATCATCGAAATCGCCGAACTCGACGGCGAGCACCAGTTCGAAGTCCTGTCCACCAACGGCGATACCTTCCTCGGCGGCGAGGACTTCGACCAGCGCCTGATCGACTACGTCGTCACCGAATTCAAGAAGGAACAGGGCGTCGACCTGAAGAACGACGTGCTGGCCCTGCAGCGCCTCAAGGAAGCCGCGGAAAAGGCCAAGATCGAGCTGTCCTCCAGCCAGCAGACCGAATTCAACCTGCCCTACATCACGGCCGACGCCAGCGGGCCGAAGCACCTGGCGATGAAGCTGACCCGCGCCAAGTACGAAGCCCTGGTGGAAGACCTCATCGAGCGCACCATCGAGCCCTGCCGCATCGCCATCAAGGATGCCGGCGTCAAGACCTCGGACCTGACCGACGTGATCCTAGTCGGCGGCATGACGCGCATGCCCAAGGTGCAGGACAAGGTCAAGGAATTCTTCGGCAAGGAACCGCGTCGCGACGTCAATCCCGACGAAGCGGTGGCCGTCGGCGCCTCGATCCAGGGCGGCGTGCTGCAGGGCGAAGTCAAGGACGTGCTGCTGCTCGACGTCACCCCGCTGTCGCTCGGCATCGAGACCCTCGGCGGCGTCATGACCAAGCTGATCAAGAAGAACACCACGATCCCGACCAAGGCGGCGCAGACCTTCTCCACCGCCGACGACAACCAGAGCGCGGTGACCATCCACGTTCTCCAGGGCGAACGCGAAATGTCCAGCGGCAACAAGAGCCTGGGCCAGTTCAACCTGTCCGACATTCCGCCCTCGCCGCGCGGCATGCCGCAGATCGAGGTCACCTTCGACATCGACGCCAACGGCATCCTGCATGTTTCGGCCAAGGACAAGGGCACGGGCAAGGAAAACAAGATCACCATCAAGGCTAATTCCGGGCTTTCCGAGGCCGAGATCCAGGCCATGGTGCAGGACGCCGAAGCGCACGCCGAGGACGACCACAAGGCGCGCGAACTGGTCGACGCGCGCAACCAGTGCGACGCCATGGTGCATTCGATCAAGAAGTCGCTTGCCGAACACGGCGACAAGATAGACGCCGACGAGAAGGCCAGTATCGAAACCGCGATCAAGGAAGCCGAAGCCGTGTTGAAGGATGGCGACAAGGTCACTATCGAAGCCAAGACTGAAGCGCTGGCGAAGGCGTCGCAGAAGCTCGGCGAGAAGATCTACGGCGACGCACAGGGCGCGGCCGGTGCAGCGGGTGCCGGCGGTGCCGGCGGTGCCGCAGGCGGCAGTGGCGGCGGCGAAGCGAAGAAAGACGACGGCGACGTGGTCGATGCGGAGTTCACCGAGGTCAAGGACAAGAAGCCCTGACGCAGGCGCAAGCGCGCCGTCCTGACCGGCCGAGTCGAAGCGGACGCGCAAGCGCCCCTCGACTCGGCCTTTGCACAAGATTGATGGAATAGAAAAAATGGCAAAGAAGCGCGACTACTACGAAGTCCTCGGCGTCAATCGCGACGCCTCGGATGAGGACATCAAGAAGGCCTACCGCAAACTGGCCATGAAGCATCATCCGGACCGCAATCTGGACAATCCGAAATCCGAGGAACAGTTCAAGGAGGCCAAGGAAGCCTACGAAGTCCTCTCCGACCCGCAGAAAAGGCCCGCCTATGACCAGTACGGCCATGCCGGCGTCGATCCGCAAGCAGGCATGGGTCCCGGCGGCGCGGGTGGCTTCGCCGACGCCTTCTCGGACATCTTTGGCGACATCTTCGGCGGCGGCCAGCGCGGCGGCGGTCGTTCCAACGTCTATCGCGGCGCCGACCTGCGCTACAACCTCGAGGTTTCCCTCGAAGACGCCGCGCGTGGCACCGAGACGCGCATCCGCATCCCGACCATGGCCGAGTGCGAAACCTGCAGCGGCAGCGGCGCCAAAAAAGGCAGCGAACCCAAGACCTGCCCGACCTGCGCCGGCCACGGCCAGGTGCGCATGCAGCAGGGCTTCTTCTCGATCCAGCAGACCTGCCCGAAGTGCCACGGTACCGGACGCTACATCGCCGATCCCTGTGGCAGTTGTCACGGCGCCGGCCGCGTCAAGCAGCACAAGACCCTGTCGGTCAAGATTCCATCGGGGATAGACGAAGGCGATCGGATACGGCTCACCGGCGAGGGCGAGCCCGGCGTCAACGGCGGCCCGCCGGGCGATCTTTACGTGCAGATCCACCTCAAGGCCCATGCCGTGTTCCAGCGCGACCACGACGACCTGCACTGCGAAATGCCGATCAGCTTCGCCGTCGCGGCTCTCGGCGGCGAAATCGAGGTTCCCACGCTCGACGGCGTCGCCAAGCTCAAGGTGCCCGCTGAAACGCAGACCGGCAAGGTCTTCCGCCTGCGCGGCAAGGGCATCAAGGGCGTGCGTTCGAGCAGCCACGGCGACCTGCTGTGCCATGTCGTGCTGGAAACCCCGGCCAAACTCACCGACCGGCAGAAGGAACTGTTGCAGGAATTCGAGGAAATCAGCCAGGGCAACGCCCAGCGCCACAGCCCGCGCGCACAAGGCTGGATGGACCGGGTCAGGGATTTCTTCGGCAGCTAGGCTTTCGCTTAAAAGTTATGCCTCCGGCAGAGCCGGGGGCGGTATCCCTTGCGGACGGCGCCGGGGGTACGGCGCCGACGGAGCAGCGCTGCCCGGCACGTGCCCCGACAATACCGCCAGATCAAAGGTCCGCAAGCAGCATGGACAGCACGCTGCGCGCCTCGTTGGAAAAAATTCCCTTGATCCGCGCCAGGCGGTAGATCTGTCCCAGGCTCGCCCACATGTAGTGATTTGCCGCCACCTCGAAGGCTTCCTCGTCGGACAGTTCAACGATCCTGTAGCGGCAGATCGAACGAAAGAATCGACCGCCTTCATCCGATTGCAGGGTGGAATGCCGCTCTTGTCCCCGCCCGATCGCTGTCTCGACCTGCCGGGTTACGCCCGGATCCGCCGCCTGGTCGTCGGATTGCCAACTGGGGCCGATTTGCACACGTTCGCGGAAGCCCAGTTCGGCGCTCGCTCGCAATAGAAAGCGCAGCACGCCCGCCCGACGTTGGCAAATCTGTACCACCGATTCCTCGCGCCGACTCATCAGGAATGGCTGGTCCCAGTGATCGACTTCGCGGGAATTGGCCCGCACGGCATAGGCCTGGACCAGCGGCACGCCATCCGCGCGGCTGACGATGGCACCGGGCGCGAGTTCCCAGTCCGGCATTGATTCAAGGGGAATCGTTCTGACCTCGAGCACGACCGCCTCACGCTGTCGCTCCAGCCAGTCAAGGACAGACGCGTCATCCTGCACGGGATCAGCCGCGAATGACTCGAGCAGGCTGGCGCCCCAGCCGGTGCCGCCACGCCAGCGCGCAAAGGGCAGGCCGTCCGCCAGCAAATCCCAGTCCGAACAGAACAGCACCGAACGGGCATCGGTATTGACCGCAAAATCGATCGCCAGCATGGCCCGCACATCGGCGGCGGCAGTCCAGCGCCAGTCGTCGCAACATGGCTCGGGGCCATTGCCGTCCGCCAGCACCGTCATGTTCCGGTTGTATTTGCCGAGGAAACGGTTTCCCTGCTCCGACTGCAGGCTGTCGGCAATCCGTCGTCCGCCCTGCTCCGGCATCGTGAAAAATTCGAGGTAGGGTGTCGGCGCACCGCCGTGCAGGCGAGTGAAATTGCTGCGCGTCGCCTGCACGCTTGGCGCCAGCTGTACTTCCGCGACATTGCCGGGCTCGGCCTTGGCTTGCACCAGCCATTCGCTCCCTGCCGGCCCGTCGCGCACGACGAAACCCAGTATGCCGATTTCGGGCTGATCGATGATCGGTCGCATCAAACCATCCAGTCCCGGAATATTCGCCATCGAGCAGACGCCCACAACGGCGAAAAAACCTCCGGTCACATGCGCCAGCCGGCCATCCCGGAAGCGCCACGAATCGCTGTCGCACCATCGAATCGCCTGCACTTCCAGTCGGCAGGCCCGACGGCGCGCATCAAGCCAGTCCCGCAGCGAAATACCGTGACTCATGACCCCGTCACAAGCCGCTGTCGGGCATAGGCCAACATCGCCTGGAAATCCGGAACCGGCGGCAATTCCTCGCCGGTTCGAACCCGCAGCGCCAGCCTCATGGCATGTCCCCGGTCGAAACCGGACAGCAGGCAGAGTTGCTCAAAGGCATCCCAGCCGGTCCGCAGGTAAACCTCCGCCATGGCAGGGGTCAGAAACTGCTCTGCCAGCCATTCCTGCTCGGGATTCAGTTGACCCAGAATTTTCAGAAATACCCGGGAAAATCCCGCTTTGGGTATCCTGGCGACCGCATCCGATTCGAGCCGGTCATGAATCGCGCGGCGTAACCCGCCCGGACTCATTTCGACGAGCAACCGGTCGAGTATCTCATGCTCGCCATGGCCCCAGGCATAGGCGCTCGCCCCCGACGACGCCTGCTGATAGTGAGTCAGCATCCTCAGGACGGTGATGTCTTGCGACTGAACAAGATTCGCACCCGCCCGCCAGACCCTGAGCAGCCAATCATCCATCGGCGTTCGGTAAAGCGTCGCAGCGGCGTGCCAGGGCCCGACCGTTTCCACCAGTTGCCGGCGAAACACCCAGGCACTGCAGGGCTCGAATATCTCGCTGCCGACGCTGAACACGTCGGCCAGACGGCGATCTGCCGGAGTGATTTCGGAAAAGACCGGGTTCCGTCTGCCGTCGGCCATCAGGACGCTGAAGCGCGCAAAGGCCGCCTTGCCGACAAACAGGTCACCGGCTGTTTCCTTGAGATGGGCCAGGGCCTGCGCCAAATGATCGGCAAGCAGCACATCGTCATGATTGAGCAGTGCGACGTATTCACTTTCCGCCAGCGCCATTCCTATGGAATTGGGAATGGCCTGTTCGCCGCAGCGCGATGGCAGATTCACATAGCTGATCCGCTTGTCGGCAAACGCACCGACCACGGCTGCCGTGCGCTCGTCGCAGGCATCGCCGATCACCAGCAAACGCCAGTCCGGCACGGTTTGCAGCAGCACCGAGCGAATCGCCACCCGCAGGCTTTGCGGACGATTGTAGGTAGCCAGGACGATGGTAATCATGGCCGACAGAGTCTCGCTCTCCAACCGGTCTGCGGCGCCCCCGTCATCAGGTCACCCGTGCGCAAGCGCTCAGGCGCGACGCCAGGTGGTTCCCTGCGGCCCGTCTTCGAGGGCGATGCCGGCGGCCTTGAGTTCGTCGCGCAGGCGATCGGCTTCGGCGAAGTTCCTCGCCATTTTCGCCGTGCTGCGGGCGCCGACTCTTGCTTCGATCTCCTCGTTGCTGAGACCGCCGGCCGGTGCCGCCTGCAGGAATATCTGCGGGTCACGCTGCAATAGGCCCAGCACACCGCCCAGCGCTTTGAGCTGTCCGGCCAGCGCGGCATCGCCGCGATTCGCCGCGGTCACCAGGTCGAACAGCACGGCCATGGCTTCGGGTGTGCCGAAATCGTCGTCCAGCGCCGCCTTGAAGCGCAAGGCATGGGCCTCGTTCCAATCGACCTGCACTCCGCCGTCGACGCCCTTGAGTGCGGTATACAGCCGCGTCAGCGCATGACGCGCATCGTCCAGATGTACGTCGGAATAGTTGAGCGGACTGCGGTAATGGGCGCGCAGGATGAAGAAGCGCACTACTTCAGGATCGTATTTCTTCAGCACTTCGCGGATGGTGAAGAAGTTGCCCAGCGACTTGGACATCTTCTCGTCGTCGACGCGGACGAAGCCGTTGTGCATCCAGTAATTGACGAACTGGCAGTGATGGGCGCCTTCCGATTGCGCGATCTCGTTTTCATGGTGGGGAAACTGCAGGTCCTGGCCGCCGCCGTGGATGTCGAAGTGCCTGCCCAGCAGTTGCGAGCCCATGGCCGAGCACTCGATGTGCCAACCCGGACGGCCAGGTCCCCAGGCCGATTCCCACTTCACTTCGGCCGGCTCGTCATCGCGGGCATGCTTCCACAGCACGAAATCCAGCGGGTCCTGCTTGCCGGCCATGACGTCGACGCGCTCGCCGGCGCGCAGGTCTTCCAGCGACTTGCCGGAAAGCTTGCCGTAGCCATCGAACTTGCGTACCGAGTAGCAGACGTCGCGGCTTTCGGCGACATAGGCGTAACCGTTTTTTTCCAGCGTAGCGATCATGTCCAGCATCTGCGGCACGTAGTCCGTGGCGCGCGGCTCGGCGTCCGGGCGCAGCACGCCCAGCGCGCCGGCGTCTTGGTTCATTGCGACGATGAAGCGGTCGGTGAGCTGACGGATGGTCTCGCCGTTTTCCTGAGCACGGCGGATGATCTTGTCATCGATGTCGGTGATGTTGCGCACATAGTTCAAGCGGTAGCCGCTGGCCCGCAACCAGCGCGCCACCATGTCGAACACCACCATCACGCGGGCGTGCCCGAGGTGGCAATAGTCATACACCGTCATGCCGCAGACGTACATGCTGACGCGGCCCGGCTCAATGGGAACAAAGGCCTGCTTGTCGCGGGCCAGGGTGTTATATATCTTCAGCATGGGTTGGGGAATCGCCTGTACGTCGCGATAAGCAGAAAGATGGGCACGAAAGGCCCGTATTATCGCGCCATTGATCAAACTCGGTCAGGTTGTCGGGAGGGGGGGCTTCTTGGTAGAATTCAACATTGAATCCCGGATAGTTTATCCCGGCTAAACGCAGTTCCAGCGCAGGTCGACACCAACTTGTACCGGCATCGGGAGCAGCGGCCGTAATCAAATTCATTTTCGGGCAACCGTCAGCGAGAAGCAGATAACCATGACCCAATTCCGTTTCAATGCCCCACGTCTGCTGGCATCAGCCGTTGCCGTCACCCTCCTGGCGATGGTTCCCGCCGTCGATGCCCAGACTCAGCAGGTCGTCGTCGGCAAACAGAACAAGCCGGCGGCAGCGGCGGCGACACCCGATGCTGAAGCCCTGCAGGACATCAGCAAGCAGATCAAGCAGGGCCAGCATGCCCAGGCGCTGGAACAGGTCGACAAGTACCTGGCAGGGAAGCCCAAGGATGCCCAGGGCCGCTTCCTCAAGGGCATCATCCTGACCGAGATGAACAAGCCCAACGAAGCCATCGTAATATTCACCAAGCTGACCGAGGATTATCCGGAGTTGCCGGAACCCTACAACAATCTCGCCGTCATCTACGCCCAGCAGAAGCAGTTCGAAAAGGCCAAGCAAGCACTGGAAATGGCCATCCGCACCCATCCGTCCTACGCCACGGCTCACGAAAACCTGGGTGACATCTATGCGCGACTTGCCAGCCAGGCCTATGACAAGGCCCTGCAGATCGATTCTTCGAATTCCAGCGCGCAGAAAAAGCTGGCCCTGATCAGCGATTTGATGGGTAGCGCCAGCCGTCCGGGCAAGGCTACCAAGCCGATAGGCGATGCGCGTCCGGCGGAGCCTGTCAAGCTTGCGGAAGCCCCCAAAACCGCTCCCGTGGCAGCTATCCCCGCTGTCGCAGCGCCGAGCGCGGCAACACCCGCGCCTGCCACCGCCGCGCCGAAGCCGGTCCCGGCCCCCGCCGGTGACGCGAACACCGAGATCACCCGGGCTATCGAGCAATGGGCTGCAGCCTGGTCGCGCAAGGACGTCAAGGCCTACCTCGCCGCCTATGCCCGCGACTTCAAGACTCCGGGAGGCGAATCGCGTTCGGCGTGGGATGCCGAGCGGACCAAGCGCATCCAGAAGCCGGGCACCATCCTGGTCAGCGTCGAGAATCTGCGCCTAATCATCGATGGCGACACGGCAACGGCAAAATTTCGCCAGCACTACAAATCGGCCACGCTCAAGACCTCGAGCAACAAGGTACTGCAGTTGGGCAGACGTGACGGCAAGTGGCTGATTCTGCAGGAGCGGGTCGGTAGCTGATGCACTACCCGCCGCGCTATCTGGCAATCGTCTCGATCTGCGGCCTGCTGCTTGCGGCAGGCGCGGCCGACGCTGCCGGCAAGGCACCGAAGCATCTCAAGAAGGGCGCCAGCGGCCCGGTCGTCCAGGCGAGTTACACGGACTCCGGTCCGGAACCGCTGCTGGCAAAGGTATTCGATGCTATCGAAGCCAACCATCTTGAAATCGCCATGCAGCAGACGGAAATGCTGATCAAGGCCTATCCGAATTTCCGCCTCGCGCACCTGGTCATGGGCGACCTGCTGCTCGCTCGCTCGCGCCCCTTGATGGCCTTCGGCGAAGGCGGCGGGCCTGCTGCCGGCGAAAAGGTGGCCGATCTGCGCGACGAGGCCATCGTCCGCCTCAAGGGCTACCGCACCAAACCGCCGGCCGACTATGTGCCGCGTTACCTGCTGCAGATGCATCCGGAACAGAAGCATGCGGTCGTCGTCGATACCCAGAAATCCCGGCTTTACCTCTACCAGAACGACAAGGGGACGCCGCGCTTCGTCGCCGATTACTACATCACCCAGGGCAAGCTGGGTGCCGACAAGGCCCGCGAAGGCGACAAAAAGACGCCGATCGGCGTCTATCACGTCACGTCCAGCCTGCCGCGGCAGAAGTTGACCGACTTCTATGGCAGCGGCGCCTTCCCCATCAACTACCCCAACGAGTGGGACAAGCGTCAGGGCCGGGACGGCCACGGCATCTGGCTGCACGGCACGCCATCCGACACCTTTTCACGGCCGCCGAAAGCCTCGGACGGCTGTGTGGTGCTGGCCAACCAGGACCTCGACACGCTGTCGAAAAGCCTGCAGATCGGCCTGACTCCGGTCATCATCAGCAACAGCATCGAATGGCTGTCGCTCGACGACTGGCAGAGCGAGCGCAGTTCCCTGCTGAAAATGATCGAGGAATGGCGATCGGATTGGGAAAGCCGCAACGTCGACAGCTATGCCAAGCATTACTCGCACAAGTTCAGTGCGGATGGCCAGGGTTACCGGGACTGGATCGAGCACAAGCGCAAGGTCAATGCCGGCAAGAGCTGGATCAAGGTCGGCACCGGCAACATCAGCATGTTCCGCAATCCTGGCAAGGAAGAATATGTCGTCGTCACCTTCGAACAGGATTACCGCTCCAGCAATCTTTCCGGCCAGATGACAAAGCGCCAGTACTGGATCAAGGAAGGCGGCCGCTGGAAAATCGTGTTTGAAGGCGCCGCCTGATCCGCCGGCCACCCGTTTCCCCTTCTTTTTCCCCTGGAGTTTCCATGCATCGCCTGTACCTGCTTCTTTTCGCGATTTTTTTCAGTGCCACCGCGTTCGCCGCCAACCCCCTGCTTGAAGTGAAAACGTCGATGGGCACCATAAGCATCGAGCTGTATGAGGACAAGGCGCCCAAGTCCGTGGAGAACTTCCTGCAGTATGCGAAGGATGATTTCTTCAACGGCACGGTGTTTCACCGCGTGATTCCCGGCTTCATGATCCAGGGAGGCGGCTTCACCCCGGAGATGAAGCAAAAGGATACCCGCGGCCCGATCACGAATGAAGCCAAGAACGGGCTGAAGAACCAGACCGGCACCCTGGCCATGGCGCGCACCAACGATCCGCATTCGGCCACCGCGCAATTCTTCATCAACCTCAAGGACAACAGCTTCCTCGACTATCCGGGCCGTGACGGCTGGGGCTATGCCGTATTCGGCAAGGTCGTGCAGGGCTTCGACATCGTGCAGAAGATCGCCATGGTGCCGACCAGCAATGCCGGCCCGCACCAGAACGTGCCAACCAGCCCGGTGCTGATCGAATCCGTCAAGCTGCTGCCGGCAAAGAAATAACCACTCAGGACGAACCCCATGATCAAGCTCACCACCAACCAGGGCACCATCACCCTCGAACTCGATGCCGAAAAGGCACCCAAGAGTGCCGCCAACTTCGTCGCCTACGTCGAAGCCGGCCATTACGACAACACGATTTTTCATCGTGTGATCGACGGCTTCATGATCCAGGGCGGCGGCTTTACGCCGGGCATGGACCAGAAACCGGTCCGCGATCCGATCGAGAACGAAGCCAAGAACGGCCTCAGGAACGAGATTTACACGGTCGCCATGGCTCGCACCAGCGACCCGCATTCGGCCACAGCGCAGTTCTTCATCAACGTCGGCGACAACGACTTTCTCGACTTCGACAAGTGCCAGGACGGCTGGGGCTACTGTGTCTTCGGTCGCGTCGTCGAGGGCAAGGATGTCGTCGACAAGATCAAGGCGGTCAAGACCGGCAACAAGGGCTTCCACCAGAACGTGCCGCGGGAAGACGTCGTCATCGAGCGCGCCGAAGTCATCTGATCCCGTGGCGGTTCCATGCTGACTATCGCCGGAACCGCCCGTTTCGTTTCCGACCTGCATCTCCGGGCGGAGCGGCCGGATCTCACCGAGCGCTTTGCGGTCTTTCTCGCCGATACCGCTGCCGCCAATGTCGAGGTGCTGTTCATCCTCGGCGACCTGTTCGAGTACTGGATCGGCGACGACAACCTCGCCGAGCCCTTCAATGCGGATGTCTGCGCCTTGCTGCGCGCCACCGCCGACATGGGTACGCGGATCTGCTTCATCGCCGGCAACCGCGATTTCCTGATCGGCGAGACCTTTGCCAAAGCAGCCGGGATCACGCTGCTGCCGGAAACCGCAAAAGTCGGCGCTGGCGGTACGCCGACCCTGATCATGCATGGCGATACGGTATGCACCGACGACCTGCCCTACCAGGAATTCCGCCGCATGGTGCGCTCCATGGAATGGCAACAGGACTTTCTTGCCCGGCCCTTGCCGGAACGCCGCTCCGAGGTGGAAAACCTGCGTCGGCGCAGTGCCGAGGCGATGCAGGGCAAGACCGCCGCGATCATGGATGCCAACGCCGCTGCCATCCGCGCCGCACTGACCGCCCACGGCTGCATGCGGCTGATCCACGGCCACACGCATCGACCCAGCCACGAACACATTCAACTCGCCTCGGGCAGCGCCGAACGCTGGGTGCTGTCGGATTGGGATACGGGTCGCGGCGACGCGCTTGAAATCGGCCCGGCGGGTGTACGCCGGATAGACCTGAGTCTCTAGGCCAAACCCCGCGCCAGATCGGCCTGCAGATCGGCCGTACTTTCCAGGCCGACGGCTATCCGCAACAAGCCTTCTACTATGCCCGACGACGCCCGCGCCTCGGCCGAAATGCGGCCATGGGTGGTCGATGCGGGATGGGTAATCGTGGTCTTGGTATCGCCCAGGTTGGCGGTGATCGAGAGCAGGCGGCAGTTATCCACCACGCGCCACGCTGCTTCACGCTCGCCCCTGACCTCGAACGACACGATGGCGCCGCCGCTGGTCTGCTGCTTCATCGCCAGTGCATGCTGGGGATGCGAGGCGAGGCCGGGATAGAACACCCGCGCCACTTGCGGTTGGGCTTCCAGCCACTGCGCCATTTCGAGCGCGTTGGCGGACTGCGCCTTCATGCGCACCGATAGCGTTTCCAGACCCTTGAGGATCACCCAGGCGTTGAACGGCGACAGGCTCGGCCCGGCGGTGCGCAGGAACTTGAAGATTTCCTCGGTCAGGACCCTGGCCCCGCATACAGCGCCGCCCAGCACCCTGCCCTGCCCGTCCAGATACTTGGTGGCGGAATGGATGACGAGGTCGGCGCCAAGTTGCAGCGGACGCTGCAGGGCCGGCGTGCAAAAGCAGTTGTCGACCACCAGCAACGCGCCGCCGGCATGCGCGACTTCGGCCAGGGCAGCGATGTCGAAGACTTCGGTCAGGGGATTGGACGGAGTCTCGATGAACACCAGTTTGGTATTCCGACGCATGGCGCCGCGAAAGGCCTCGACCGTGCCCTGGTCGACGAAACCGGTGTCCACGCCGAAGCGCGGCAGGATGGTGCCGAACAGCTGCTGCGTGGCGCCGAAGATGCTGCGCGAGGCGACGATGTGCTCGCCCGACTTCATCAGCGCCATGACGGTGGACAGGATGGCCGCCATGCCGGTGGCGGTCGCGACGCAGGCCTCGGCCCCTTCCAGCGCCGCCAGCCGCTCCTGCATCGTACTCACGGTCGGGTTGGTGAAGCGCGCATAGACATTGCCCGGTTCCGCCCCGGAAAAACGCGCCGCGGCCTGTGCCGCATTCTCGAAGACGAAACTGGAAGTGAGGTAGAGCGCCTCGGAGTGCTCGTTGAACTGGCTGCGCTCCTGGCCGGCGCGCACCGCCAGCGTCTCGAAAGACCAGCCCGATGTGTCAAGACGGGTATCCACCCCACTCATCCCGCCTGCACCAGATTCAGGTCGAGTTGTTCTCCATCCTGGCCGTCAAAACCGTCGTTGTCGTCCGGCCGCTGCAGCGGGGGCAGGGAACGCCTGTCCTCCATGCTCTGCAGATAAGCGGCGCTGACGTCGCCGGTGATGTACTGGCCGTCGAAGCAGGAGGTCTCGAACTGGGTCACCGTCGGGTTGACCGAACGCACGGCGGCCTTGAGCGCATCGAGATCCTGGTAGATCAGCGCATCAGCGCCGATTTCGCGGCAGATTTCCTCGTCATTGCGGAAGGCGGCGATCAGTTCAGAGCGCGTCGGCATGTCGATGCCATAGACGTTGGCAAAGCGCACCGGCGGCGAGGCGGAGGCAAAATAGACCTTCTTCGCGCCGGCTTCGCGCGCCATCATGATGATCTCGCGACTGGTGGTGCCGCGCACGATGGAATCATCGACCAGCAGCACGTTGCGTCCCTTGAATTCCTGGCTGATGGCGTTGAGCTTCTGGCGCACGGATTTGCGCCGTGTGGCCTGGCCGGGCATGATGAACGTGCGGCCGATGTAACGGTTCTTGACGAAACCCTCGCGGTAGGGAAGATTCAGGCGCGCCGCCAGTTCCATGGCCGAATGCCGGCTGGAATCGGGGATCGGAATCACCGCATCGATCTCGATGTGCGGCATGGTCAGGCGGATCTTGTCGGCCAGGTAGTCGCCCATCTTGGCCCGCGTTTCGTACACCGAAATGCCGTCCATCACCGAATCGGGACGCGCCAGATAAACGAACTCGAACATGCAGGGGGCATGCAGCGTGCGCTCCGCGCACTGGCGGCTGACGAAATTGCCGCGCATGTCGATCAGCACCGCCTCGCCCGGCTCGACGTCGCGCAGCATCTTGAAACCCAGCGTATCGATGGCCACGCTCTCGGAGGCCACCATGTATTCCATGCCCGCCGGCGTTTCGTTGCGCCCCATCACCAGCGGACGGATGCCGTAGGGATCGCGGAAGGCCAGCAGTCCGTAACCGGCGATCATCGCCACCACGGCATAGGCGCCCTTGACGCGACGATGAACGCCGGCCACCGCCTTGAAAATCGTCTCGGCATCGACCTGATATTTTGTCGACGCGGCCTGCAGTTCGTGCGCCAGCACATTGAGCAACACCTCCGAATCGGAGTTGGTGTTCATGTGGCGCAAGTCCTGGAGGAACATGTCCTGTTTCAGCTGGTCGGCGTTGGTCAGATTGCCGTTGTGCGCCAGCATCAGGCCGAACGGCGAATTGACGTAGAAGGGCTGCGCCTCGGCGGCATTGTCGGCCGAACCGGCGGTGGGGTAGCGGCAATGCCCGATGCCCCAGTTGCCGATCAGGTTGCGCATGTTGCGGGTACGGAACACGTCGCGCACCAGGCCGGAACCCTTGTGCATGTGGAAACGCCCGCCTTCGGCGGTGGCGACGCCGGCGGCATCCTGACCCCGGTGCTGCAGCACCTGCAAGCCGTCGTAGAGCAACTGGTTCACCGGCGTGGTAGCCACCACACCCAGAATTCCGCACATGGTCCTTCTCCGCAGGGCCGCCACAAGGGAAAGCAGCCAAAACATGGAACGGGCAGCGCCCGCGAACAATTATCACCCCCTTCCCCGGCAAGCGGGAAGGGAATATGGTCATTTACCGCTATTGATACCGAATCCGCTTCGCCGCTTCAGCCGGCAGCCAGGGTTTTGCCGCAATCACCACGGTCTCCAACGGTGGCGCCAGCATCGCATTGCGCCACCATTCCACCTTGGGCAACGGCGTCATCCCCGCTACAAGCACAACCGCCAACACCACCAGAATTCCGCGCAGGATCCCAAAAGCCGCACCCAGCAAACGATCCAACAAGCCCAACCCAACCGCCTTCAAGAGCAGGGAAATCAGCATGCGCGCAATTGCGAAGACAAGCAATACACCAACAAAAACCAGCACATAAGCCGCCGCCAGCCGCATTCCCGGCTCTGCAATCTGTCCGGCCAGCCCCCCGGCGACATCCGCCGCCACGACGCGTGCCACAAGAAACGCTGCAATCCAGGCCGCAAGAGCCAGAATCTCGCTCACCACGCCACGCCACAAACCCAGCAGAACCGACGCCGAAATCACCGTCAGCACTGCGTAATCGAAAGCGGTCATCGCCCTACTTTGGTGCTACCGGACCGTCAACGCCGATGATCTTCAGCCTCGCACGGGCTTTCTCGGCCGCCTCCTTGCTGGCGAAGGGGCCGGCCCGAACGCGTGTGCGCACTCCCTGTGGCGACTCTGCCTTTTCCGTATAAGCGGGTACGCCGATGCCTTTCAGTTTGGCCAGCAGCACCTTGACGTTGCCGGCTTCCTTGTAGGCGCCCAGCTGAATCACCCATTGACCGGAAGCATCGACCGCCGGCTTGGCATCCGCAGTCGGTTTGGCCGCCGGCTTGTCGGTCGTCTCAGCTTTCCTTTCCGCAATTGCCGGCTTCGCCGCCGTTCCTGTTGCAGCCTCGGCGGCCGACTTGGCGGGGGTGGACACTACGGGTGGGGCGGTCGCCGCCTCTGACGACGTCGCCTGGACTTCGGCCTTCTGTTCCACAACCGGTCTCGGTTCCGGCATGGGAGTCGCGGCAGGTTTGCCCGGCAGGAGTTTGGCCGCAAAGCCGGTGGCATCCTGGCTGGGGATGCGAACCTGGATGTCCTGACTCAAAGGGCGAGGTTCACGATCCATCACCATCGGCAAAACGATGACGGCGAATAGGGCCAGCGCAGCAGCGCCAACCAGTCGGCGGCGGGCACGCTTCTTCAGCTGCAAATCGTTAGGCGATGCGTCTTGTTCCGCCATCTTGGTTACGCTGAACGGCCATGCGCCTGCAGGCCCGCAGCAACAGTGAGGAAGGATCCGAAGACGAGGATTCTATCATCTTCACCGGCCTTCTCTTGCGCGCTGGCGAGCGCCGCGGCAGCGGAGGCGAAGCGGCCGACGACGGCCATTTCCCTTGCCTCCAGACGACCAGCCAGAAAGTCGGCGCTGGCGGCACGGCGACCTTCCAGCGTGCAGGGCAACCAGTGCGTTACGCTCACGCGCAGTGCCTCGATCACCCCATCGATGTCCTTGTCGGCAAGCATGCCGAACACGGCCCAGGTGTTGCGATGGAACCCCATCTCGCCGAGGTTGGCAGCCAGGACCCGGGCCGCCTGCGGGTTGTGTGCGACATCAAGCACTACGGCCGGACGACCCGGCAGGACCTGGAAGCGGCCCGCCAGTTCAATCTCGATCAATCCCCGGCGAATATCTTTCATGGCCACCGGCAAATGTTGATGCAGGGCGTCGAGCGCCGCCAGCGCGCAGGCGGCGTTGGCCAGCTGCTTGTCGCCGCGCAAGGCCGGGAAGGCCAGGCCGCCGCGCCGGATGACCTCGGGTGCGGCCTGTTGCCTGACATCACCGCCCGGCCGCGCCCAATACAACCACTGCTGTTCCTGCCGCTGATAGCCGAAATCCCGTCCCATGATCTGCAAACTGGCGCCAAGCTGCTCGGCATGGGCGACAAGCGATAGCGGCGGCTGCGAATCGCCGCAGATGGCCGGCACCCCGCGGCGTAAGATTCCGGCCTTTTCACGCCCGATGGACTCGCGATCCGTGCCCAGAAAGTCCATGTGGTCAAGGTCGACTCCGGTCACGATGGAGCATGCAGGCTGGTAAATGTTTGTGGCGTCCAGCCGACCACCGAGACCGACCTCCAGGATAATGGCATCGAGATCTGCAGCGGAGAACACTTCCCAGGCGGCCAGGGTACCGAACTCGAAATAGGTCAGCGCGGCGTCGCAGCGTGCCTGTTCGACCCGGACAAACGCCGTGCAGAGACTGGCATCATCGACGGCCACCCCGTTGATCCGCACTCTTTCGTTGTAGCGCAACAGATGGGGCGAGGTGTACAAGCCGACACGGTAACCCGCGGCAAGCAGGATGCGCTCCAGCATGGCGCAGGTCGATCCCTTGCCATTGGTGCCGCCGACCAGAATGACAGGGCAGGTTTCGCGCTGGCCAAGCCGTGACTTGATTGCCGCCACGCGTTCCAGGCCGAGTTCGATGCCGGCGCTGCCACGCGGATGCAGCGCTTCAAGGTGCGCCAGCCATGCGTCCAGCCCCTCCGGCAAACCCGGCAACCGCGGCATCAAGGCGCCGGGACGCGTTGCAGCAGTGTGATCAGCGATGCCAGTTTGTCGCGCAGTTCGCGCCTGTCGACGATCATGTCGATGGCGCCCTTCTCAAGCAGGAACTCCGCTCGCTGGAAACCCTCCGGCAGGGTTTCGCGCACCGTCTGCTCGATCACCCGCGGCCCGGCAAAGCCGATCAGGGCGCCGGGCTCGGCGATCACCACGTCGCCGACGAAGGCGAAGGAGGCGGATACGCCGCCCATGGTGGGATCCGTCAGCAGCGTAATGAAGGGCAACTGGTGATGCGCCAGTTGTGTCACGGCCGCAGTGGTCTTGGCCATCTGCATCAGCGAGAACAGTCCCTCCTGCATGCGCGCGCCGCCGGAGGCCGTGATGCAGATGAAGGGCGACTGCAACTCGATTGCCGCCTTGACGCCGCGCACGAAGCGCTCGCCCACCACCGCCCCCATCGAGCCGCCGAGAAACTCGAACTCGAAACAGGCGACGACCACCGGCACGGTCTTGATCGCACCCTGCATCACCACCATCGCATCAGCCTCGCCGGTATCCTCGCTGGCAGCGACAAGTCGATCGACATAACGCTTGCTGTCCTTGAACTTCAGAGGATCCATCGGCATGACTTCGCTGCCGATCTCGAAACGGCCTTCCGGGTCCAGCAGGGCATCGAGCCGGACTCGGGCGCGCAAGCGCAGATGATGAGCGCACTTTGGGCAGACATTCTGGTTGCTCTCCAGATCGGTGCTGTAGAGCACCGCCTCGCAAGCCGGGCACTTGGCCCAAAGTCCCTCGGGTATCGACTTGCGCCCGCCTTCCGAGCGTTTGATCTTCGGCGGCAGCAGTTTCTGTAACCAGCTCATGGCTTTTCTCCGTCCATTGCGGCACGCACTCCGCGCAGGAATGTCGTAACTCGCTGTGGTGCCGTCCCGGCATCGCTGCCTTCGATCTCCTCGATGATGCGACTGCCGATCACGACGGCATCCGCCACTGCAGCGATGCGCGCGGCGGTGGCGCCATCGCGTATGCCGAAGCCGACACCCACCGGCATGCCGACCTTCTCGCGGATCAGCGGAATGCGGCGCGCCACTTCGTCGAGGTCGAGCGTAGCGGAGCCGGTCACGCCCTTCAGCGACACGTAATAGATGTAGCCGCTGCCGATCTGCGCGACCTCGTCGTAGCGCTTCTCCGTCGAGGTGGGCGCCAGCAGGAAGATCGGATCGATGCCGGCAGCTTTCATGACCGCGGCAAACGTCGCACATTCCTCGGGCGGGTAGTCGACCACCAGTACACCATCGACGCCGGACTCGCGTGCGTCACGGGCAAAGGCTTCGACACCGTAGGCTTCGACCGGATTGGCGTAGCCCATCAGCACCACCGGCGTCGTCGCATTCTCCTTGCGGAATTCGCCTACCAGCGCCAGCACCCGACGCAAGCTCATGCCATGGGCCAGCGCACGTTCCGAGGCGCGCTGGATGGTCGGTCCGTCCGCCATCGGATCGGAAAACGGCACGCCGAGCTCGATGATGTCGGCGCCGCCGGTGACCAGCGCACGCATCAGCGGCAAGCTCAGATCCGGATGAGGATCACCGGCGGTAATGAAGGGAATCAGGGCCTTGCGGCCTTGTGCGGCGAGGGCGGTGAATGTGCTTGGGATGCGTGACATGGATGGCCGGTTTCAGAATTCGATGCCGGACTTTTCGGCGACGGTGTGCATATCCTTGTCGCCACGGCCGGAAAGATTGACCAGCAGCACCTTGTCCGCCGGCAGGGTCGGCGCCAGCTTGGCGGCGTAGGCCAGCGCATGGCTGGATTCCAGCGCCGGAATGATGCCCTCGAAGTGGCACAGGTCATGAAAGGCCTGCAAAGCCTCGGCATCGGTGATCGTGACGTACTCGGCACGGCCGGAATCCTTGAGCCAGGCGTGTTCCGGACCGACGCCGGGATAGTCGAGGCCGGCCGATATCGAATGGGTCTCGATCACCTGTCCGTTCTCGTCCTGCAAAAGGTAGGTGCGGTTGCCATGCAGCACGCCAGAGCGGCCGGCGGTGAGCGATGCGGAATGCTTGCCCGAATCGAGGCCGTAACCGGCGGCTTCGACGCCGATCAGCTTGACCCCGGCAACCGGTATGTAGGGATAGAAAATGCCCATCGCATTGGAACCGCCGCCGACGCAGGCGATCACGACATCCGGCTGGCGGCCGACGAGTTCCGGCATCTGGGTCTTGCATTCCTCGCCGATCACCGCCTGAAAGTCGCGCACCATCATCGGATAGGGATGCGGACCGGCCACGGTGCCGATGATGTAGAAGGTGTTGCCGATGTTGGTCACCCAGTCGCGCATGGCTTCGTTGAGGGCATCCTTGAGCGTCTTCGAGCCGGACTCGACCGGCACCACCGTCGCCCCCAGCAGTTTCATGCGATAGACGTTGGCGGCCTGGCGCTTGACGTCCTCCGAGCCCATGTAGACCACGCATTCCATGCCATAGCGCGCTGCCACCGTGGCCGTCGCCACGCCGTGCTGGCCGGCGCCGGTCTCGGCAATCACGCGCGGCTTGCCCATGCGTCGTGCCAGCAGGGCCTGGCCGATGCAGTTGTTGATCTTGTGCGCACCGGTGTGGTTCAGATCCTCGCGTTTCAGGTAAATCTGCGCGCCACCCAGCAGGCCCGACCAGCGTTTGGCGTGATACACCGGGCTGGGGCGGCCGACGTAGTGCTTGAGTTCGTATTCGAACTCGGCGCGGAAGGCCGGGTCGGCCTGGGCGGCAGCGTAGGCCTCGCGCAGTTCGGCCAGGGCCGGCATCAGCGTCTCGGCGACAAAAATGCCGCCGTAGGGGCCGAAATGGCCGCCGGCATCGGGCAAGTTATAGGGAAGGTCCTGCATCTGCATCTCGCACTCCGGCAATGAATTCGTTGATCTTTTGTACATCCTTGATGCCATGGGCAGCCTCGACGCCGCTGCTGACATCCACTGCCCAGGGCCGCACTGCCCTTACCGCCCCGGCGACGTTGCCTGGATGCAAGCCCCCCGACAGAATCACCGGCAAGGGCAAGGACTGCGGAATCAACGACCAGTCGAAGGTCTGGCCGCCACCGCCGTAGCCTTCGACATGGGCATCCAGCAACAAGCCGCATATACCCGGAGCGTCTGCGAAAGCGGACGCGTATTCTAACAAATCGAAGCCGGCCTTCACCCGCGCCGCCTTGATCCAGGACTTGCCGAAACCGGCACAGTAAGCGGGGTCCTCGTCGCCGTGAAACTGCAGGAGGTCCAGCGGGGTCTGCGCCAGAACGGCGTGGACGACCTCCGCCGGCTCATTCACGAAGAGTCCGACCCGGGTGACAAAGGCCGGCACGCGTGCCAACAGTTGCGCTGCCCGCTGCGCCGTCACATAGCGCGGGCTGGGCGGGTAGAAAACAAAACCCAGGGCATCGGCGCCGGCCGCGACGGCCGCGGCAAGGTCCTCCTCGCGGGTGATGCCGCAGATCTTGATACGGGTACGGGTCATGGAAGTCTGGTTCAGGGAAGAATCAGCGCCGTATCGCCAGCGCCGACTTTCAATTGCCAAACCGGATCATAGTCGACGCCCGCAAAATACAGGCCGCAGGCTTCGAAAGTCGGTGCGGCGCGGGCGCGATCCCGGCCTGCCAGAAGTTCGCCGGCCCATGCCGGCGGATGGGCACCTTTCCCCACATATGCCAGCGTGCCGACGAGGTTGCGCACCATGTGATGCAAAAAGGCACTGGCCTCGAAATCGAATACCAGCAGGTCGCCATGGCGCGCAAGATCGGCGCGGCGCAGCGTCTTGACCGGGGACTTGGCCTGGCACTCGACGGAGCGAAAGGCCGAAAAATCATGTTCGCCCAGGAGCAGGCCTGCCGCCTCACGCATGAGATTGAGATCCAGCGGACGATGAAACCAGCCGACGCGACGCGCCATGAGCCCGGGACGTTCCGCGCGGTTGAGCAACAGATAGCGATAACGCCTGCCGCGCGCGGAAAAGCGGGCATGGAACTCATCCGGCACCGGTTGCGCCCAGCGCACGGCAACGCCGGCCGGCAGATGTGAATTGACGCCACGCACCCAGGCCGTATCCGGGCGGCTGGCGTCGGTATCGAAATGCACCACCTGCGCCAGCGCATGCACGCCGGCATCGGTGCGTCCGGCGCAAACCACACGTATCGGCGCGTCGGCAACCTTTGAAAGCGCCGCTTCCACCGCATCCTGCACCCCACCGCCGCTTGCCTGCGACTGCCAGCCGCAGAAGCCGGAACCGTCATACTCGAGCCCGAGCGCAATCCTCATGTCAGCAAAGCGCCGATGACCAGAGCGCTGCTCAAAATGCCAAGAAAGACGTCTGTCGTGCCAGGGACGAACGAAGGAAGAACAAGACTGCCTGCCATGCTTGACGACTCGTTGCTCTCGCCCCTCCGTGAAGCCTCGACCTCGCGCAGTGTCAACGCCAGACGCACGGCGATCCGATCCCGCGGAAATCCCAGCAGCGCGAGCGGCGCCAACAGCGAACGCATGCCGGCAACCAGTTTGGGGGCATCCAGGGCCTTCAGCAGCAAGGCCAGGCTGGCGAGGGCGATCAACAGGCGCGCGATGTTATCGGCGGCGAGCAGCAAGCCCTCCTGACTCGCCCCGGGAATGCCCGGCAGCGGAGTCCCCGGCGTCAGCCAGCCGAACATCACCAGCATGGTCAGGAGCAGCCAGCGACTGCGGCGCACGAGCAAACGCAGATCCGATGTCGCCGCAATCAGTGCCGCCAGAGTGAGCGCCGAACAACCCAGATACAAGGATGGCCCGTCACGGGATGCCGCCGCCAGGAGCGCGGCGGCGCCCAGCAGAATCAGGCTCAATGGATGCGGGCGCCTCACCGGAACGACAGGCCCCGGCGCGCAGGCGCCAGGGGAATCGGGTCTGTCAGCCGAGACTGTCAAGTTTGGCGCGGGCCACTTTCTGCTGTGCCGGACTTCCTTCGGCCAGTGCTTCCTGGAATAGTTCGCGGGCGCCGTCCTTGTCGCCCATCTCCGCGTAGGCGGCTGCCAGTTCCAGCTTGGTGACCACCTCCGGATTGTCCGGCAGGTCCGCTGCAGCGGGTTCCGCTGGGGCTGAGGTGGAAACCGCCGGCGTATCCAGTTCCAGGCTGATGCCGCCGAGGTCGAGCGGTGCCGGCTCGGGTGCTGCAGCGGGAAGTTCGATCGACATCTCGGGCAAAGGGGCAGGTGCGGCAGGCTCCGAGGTTCCCAGATCAAAATCGAAATCAATGCCTCCCGAATCCGCTGCCGCGACGGCAGGCGCCGCCACCGGCGCTTCGGCAGGCTTCTCACCGCCAGCCGGAAATTCCAGCGCCGCCGGCGCTGATTCCTTTGCCGGCATGTCGAATTCGATGTCGAGACCTGAGTCTGCACCCGCCGTCGCCGGCTGCGCGGTCGAATCCGCCGCAGGTGTGGCTGCGGGTGATCCCAGATCGAGATCGAAATCCAGCCCCGCAGCTTCCGGCTCGGATGCCTGGGCCGCAGCGGTCGCCGCTTCGCTTCCGGCCGCGGCGGTACCGATATCAAGATCAAAGTCCAGGGCCGATCCGGCTGCGGGGGCAACCTCCGCAGCAAGCTCCGGAGGCTGGTCCAAGACAACGGTGGAGGAGCGAAGAATGGTTGTGGCGGTCATGCCGGCATCGGCAGGAGCTTCAGCCTGAACCGCCGATGAGGCAGAGGCATAAAGTGAATTTTCCGGATCGATAGCGGCGCCCATTGCGACCGCCTTCTCCCAGTCGGCGCCTTCGCCTCCCGTCAGAACACGAAGTGCATTCGCCACCGATTCAAACTGTGAAGTATTCTTGCGCGCGGCATAAATACTCAGTAACTTCATGTGGATCGCCTGGCGCTCCGGCTCCGTCTTGAGGGCATCAAGCAGGATCTCTTCCGCCTGGGCGTCACGGCCGAAGGCAAGGAAGGTATCGGCTTCGACCACCGGATCGACCGTTTCCTGATGCGCCGCCATGCCAACGCCGGTAGAACTGAATTGGCTGGCTTCCTGCTCGCTTGGAGGGGGTGCAATGCTGGTCGTGCTGAACACCGAGTGCGCAGAAAGATCAGTCTCGGCAATCGTCGCACTGGCCTCGGTCGCCGCTGCGCGCTTCTTGCGATAGGCCGAAATTCCCAGCCACCCGAACAAGAGGGCCAGCACGGCGCCACCACCAAACACCAGCGGCGCATTTTCCTCAATGAAGTCCGGCTCGGGCGGAGGCGGCGGCGGAGCGACCTTCTTTTTCGCGGGCGGCGGCTTGGCCGCGTCAGCCGGCTTCGCCGCTTCCGCCGGCTTGACCTCTTCGGCGGGCTTGGCGACTTCGACGGGCTTCGGCGGTTCCGCTGCTTTTGGCGCCTCGGCGGGTTTGACCGCGGGGGCCGAGGCTGGAAGATCCGGTTTCTTGGCTTCGACAGGAGCGGGCTTTGTTGCCTGCGCCTGCTTCTGGAGGTCAGCGCCCGCCTGGCTCTTCATCTCGGCAAGCTTCTTCAGGTCGCCGAGATTTTTTTCCAGTTCGGCAATGCGACTGCCAGCCTCCTTGAGCGCCCTGTCGCGCGCTACCAGATCCTCTTCAAGAGAAGCGATGCGCCCCTGCAGGGGCTTGCCCTTCGCGTCCCGCGCCGTTTCCGTGCGCGACACTTCCAGTTTGTCCTGGCCCGTCGCCAGCGGCGCCTTGTCTTCGACTCTGGGCGCGATCTTGCCGCTCACGGCCTGCTTTGCGCCCTCATCCTTGACCGGCTCGGCAGCCGCTGCGGCCGAGGCGAGGCGATTGCGGTAGGCATTGAAATCTGCTGCCTGGGCGAGAATCTCCTTACGCGCCTCACCGGCGGAAATCTGGCTCGCGGTTTCGGCATCCGGAATCGAAAGAATCTTGCCGGCCTTGAGGCGATTCATGTTGCCGGCAATAAACGCATCCTTGTTGCTGCGGAACAGGGAAACCAGCATCTGATCGAGGCTGACACCTTCCGGCCTCGTCTGGGCCGCGATCTTGCCCAGGGTATCGCCCGAAACCACTGTACGGGAACTTCCGGCGGCCGGTTCGGCAGGTTTTTCACGCGGCGGCGGCACTGAAGGAGCGCTGTCAGCTATCGGCCGACTTTCCGCAAGCGTCGGCGCAGCAGCTTTTTCCACCGGCTGTGCCAGCGCCGGCTCTGGCCGCACTTCAGGCGCAGCAATCGGCGCGGGTGCGGATTTCGGCGCCAGCAGTCCTGGGGGATCAAGCAAAAAAGTGTATTCGCGAACCAGTCGCCCCGAAGCCCAGCTCAATTCGACAAGCATGTCGATGAATGGCTCGTTCACCGGGCGGTCGCTGCTGATTTCGACGTAACGACGACCGCCACGCTCCTTGATTTCACGGGAAAACCGCAGGGTCGCTAAGCTCGCCGAATAGTCGATTCCGGCTTGGCGGAAGGCTTCGGCCGCAGCCACCCTGGCTACAAGAGAAGGCAGTTCATCACGACTCGCGGTGACTTCGAGTTCAGCCTTCAGCGGCTGGCCCAAAACCGAGAGGACGGTGATCTTCCCCAGCCCGGCAGCATGTGATGCCAAGGGCAGGACGGCGATGGCCGCCGCGATAACGGTGGCTTTGAAACGATTTCGCTTGGCAGTATTGGGCACTGTGACTCCCGACGGGCTTTTTATCATGGTATCAAAACAAAGTTCCAGTGGAGGCTTAGGCCGGATTTATCAACTTTAAGCGTAGCAGCCGAAACTTAAACAATTTACTCGGTAATAGCTAAACGCATCTTCAATGCCCCGCAGAAATCGGGGAAGGTATCCCCGGCGAATTCCGACGCTAAACGCAACAAGCGTAACTAAAATAACATCATGATGTTAGCGATGCAAGCTCAACCTTCCCATTACATTCAGGGCGCATCCGACACGCGGCATCAATGCAACAGAATGCGCAGCATTCGCCGCAAGGGTTCCGCGGCACCCCAAAGCAGTTGATCGCCGACGGTAAACGCCGACAAATATTCCGGCCCCATGCTGAGTTTGCGCAATCGACCGACAGGCACGCTCAAGGTCCCGGTCACGGCGGTCGGCGTCAGTTCCTTCAAGGTGATCTCGCGCTGGTTCGGCACCACCTTGACCCAGTCGTTGTGGGCCGCCAGGATGCCATTGATCTCGTCCAGAGGCAGATCCCGGGAGAGCTTGATGGTCATCGCCTGCGAGTGGCAGCGCATGGCACCGATGCGCACGCAGAGACCATCAACGGGAATCGGCGCCGCAGTGCGCCCGAGAATCTTGTTGGTCTCGGCCTGCCCCTTCCACTCCTCGCGGCTCTGGCCGTTGCCGAGGTCCTTGTCGATCCAGGGTATCAGCGAGCCGGCCAGCGGCACGCCGAAATTCGCCGTCGGGAAGTTCTCGTCGCGCAGGATGCCTGCCACCTCGCGGTCGATGTCGAGAATGGCCGACGCCGGATCGTCAAGCAGGTTCTTCACCACGCGGTGCGTCTCGCCCATCTGGGCCAGCAGTTCCCTCATGTTCTGGGCTCCAGCCCCCGATGCCGCCTGGTAGGTCATGGAAGTCATCCACTCGATCAGCCCCTCCTTGAACAGACCGCCCAGAGCCATCATCATCAGGCTGACCGTGCAGTTGCCGCCGATCCAGTTGCGCCCTCCCCTGGCCAGCGCATCCTTGATCACGTCCATGTTGACGGGATCGAGGATGATCACGCAGTCGTCCTTCATGCGCAGGCTGGACGCCGCATCGATCCAGTGTCCCTTCCACCCGGCCTCACGCAGCTTGGGGAAAACCTCGTTGGTGTAGTCGCCGCCCTGGCAACTGATGATGATGTCCAGTACCTTCAGTTCGTCGATGTTCTTCGCGTCCTTGAGTGCCGGCGCCCCGGCAGCGAATTCGGGCGCCTTGCCGCCGATGTTGGAGGTGGTGAAGAACGCCGGCTCGATATGGGCGAAGTCATCCTCTTCGCGCATGCGCTGCATCAGCACGGATCCCACCATGCCCCGCCAACCGACCAGACCTACACGCTTCATGATTGCCTTCGCTTTCCCGATTTACAGCGCCGCGAGTACCGCGTCGCCCATTTCCCTGGTGCCAACCCGCTTCGTGCCAGGCTCGTAAATGTCCCCGGTACGCAAGCCCTGCGCAAGGACTTTTTTCACGGCCGCCTCGATGCGCTGCGCTGCAGCCTCATTGGCGAAAGTGTAGCGCAGCATCATGGCCACGGAAAGAATGGTCGCCAGCGGGTTGGCCACGCCCTTGCCGGCGATGTCCGGCGCCGAGCCGTGCGACGGCTCGTAAAGACCCTTGTTGTTCTCGTCCAGCGAGGCCGAGGGCAGCATGCCGATCGAGCCGGTCAGCATCGACGCCTCGTCCGACAGGATGTCGCCGAACATGTTGCCGGTGACCATGACATCGAACTGTTTTGGATTCTTCACCAGTTGCATGGCGGCGTTGTCGACCAGCATGTGGCTGAGTTCGACATCTGGGTACTCCTTGGCCGTCTCGGTCGCCACGTCACGCCACAACTGCGTGCATTCGAGCACATTCATCTTGTCCACCGAGCAGACTTTCCTGTTGCGCTTGCGCGCTGCATCGAAGGCCACACGCACGATGCGGCGGATCTCGCTCTCGGTGTAATGCATGGTGTTGAAGCCGAAGCGCTGCCTTTGTCCATCCACCTCGCGCACCTCGATGCCGCGCGGCTGGCCGAAATAGATGTCGCCCGTCAGCTCGCGAACGATCAGGATATCCAGTCCGGCAACAACCTCCGGCTTCAGCGTCGATGCATTGGCCAGTTCCGGATACAGGATTGCCGGGCGCAGGTTGGCGAACAGTCCAAGCTGCTTGCGAATGCCCAGCAGGCCGCGCTCGGGCCGCTGCTCGCGCGGATTGCTGTCCCACTTCGGGCCGCCCACGGCACCGAGCAATACGGCGTCGGCCGCCTGCGCCAGCTTTTGGGTCGCTTCGGGATAAGGATCGCCGGTGGCATCCACGGCGCAGCCGCCCAGCAATGCCTCCTCCATCTCCAGCTTGAGATCGAGTGCCTTGAGAACCCGCACGGCCTCGGCCATGATTTCCGGCCCGATGCCATCGCCAGGGAGAACACAAATCTTCATCAGATATCCTTCAGGCAAAAAGCCAGGGCTGTTCGGCGCGACGACGCGCCTCGAATTCGCGAATTTTTTCCGCATGACGCAGGGTCAGGCCGATGTCGTCCCAGCCATTGAGCATGCACTCCTTGCGAAAGCCATCGACGTCAAAGTGAATGGCGTGACCGTCAGGCCGCACCACCAGTTGCGCCGGCAGATCGATGGTCAGGCGATAGCCCGGGGAATGCTCGGTCAGTCCGAACAGCGCATCCATCTCCGCCTTGGGCAGGACGATGGGCAACAGGCCGTTCTTGAAGCAGTTGTTGAAGAAAATGTCGGCGAAAGACTCGCCGATGATGGCGCGAAAACCGAAGTCGTACAGCGCCCACGGCGCGTGTTCGCGCGACGAGCCGCAACCGAAGTTGCTGCGCGCCAGCAGGATGGCGGCGCCCTGATAACGATCCTGGTTGAGCACGAAATTGGGGTTCCTGACCCGCTTGGCGCAATCCTGGCCGGGCTCGCCATGATCCATGTAGCGCCACTCGTCAAACGCGTTGGGGCCGAAGCCGGAGCGCTTGATCGACTTGAGGAACTGCTTGGGGATGATGGCGTCGGTATCGACGTTGGCACGATCAAGCGGGGCCACCAAACCGTCCAGCTTGATGAACTTTTCCATTACTTCGCTGCCTTCTCGATGGCTTCGCCACCCTTCTTGACGTCCTTGCCGATACCTTCCACGGTATTGCAGGCGGACAGGGCGAACATCATGACGAAAACGATAAAAACTCGGGACATGGGTCTTCTCCTCACAACAATTCACGAACATCGGCAAAACGGCCGGCAATCGCCGCCGCCGCCGCCATCGCCGGACTGACGAGATGCGTGCGTCCGCCGGCACCCTGCCGACCTTCAAAGTTCCGGTTCGAGGTCGACGCGCAACGCTCACCCGGATTCAAGCGATCGTCGTTCATCGCCAGGCACATGGAACAACCGGGTTGCCGCCACTCGAAGCCGGCGGCAATGAATATCTTGTCGAGGCCCTCGGCCTCGGCCTGCTCCTTGATCAATCCGGAGCCCGGCACCACCAGCGCCAGTTTGACGTTGGCCGCGATGTGGCGGCCCCTGGCCACGGCGGCCGCGGCGCGCAGGTCCTCGATGCGGGAATTGGTGCAGGAACCGATGAATACCTTGTCGATAGCAATCTGGTCGATGCGCATGCGCGGCGTCAGGCCCATGTACTGCAGCGCCCTCGCGACTCCCTCGCTCTTGACCGGATCGCTGAAATCCTCGGGCGCCGGCACGGTGCCGTCGATTCCCGTCACCATTTCGGGAGAGGTGCCCCAGGTCACCTGCGGCACGACCTGGCGCGCATCGAGTTCGACCACGCTGTCGAAGCGCGCATCCGCGTCGGAAACGAGGGTGCGCCAGAAAGCTGCGGCCTTGTCCCAGTCGCTGCCCTTGGGGGCGAAGCTGCGGCCCTTGAGATAGGCGATGGTCGTTTCGTCGGCGGCGACGAAACCGACCCGGGCGCCCGCCTCGATGGCCATGTTGCACACCGTCATGCGCCCTTCCATGGAAAGCGCCCGAATCGCCTCGCCGCCGAATTCGATGGCGTAACCGTTACCGCCGGCGGTACCGATGCGGCCGATCAGGGCCAGGACGAGATCTTTCGCCGTGACGCCGGCGCCGACTTTGCCATCGATCCTCACCAGCATGGTCTTGGATTTCTTCTGCAACAGGCACTGCGTCGCCAGCACGTGCTCGACTTCGGATGTGCCGATGCCATGGGCGAGGCAGGCGAAGGCGCCGTGCGTCGAGGTATGCGAATCGCCACAGACCACGGTCATGCCGGGCAGCGTGGCGCCGTTCTCCGGCCCGACGACATGCACGATGCCCTGACGGCGATCCTTGAACGGGAAGTAGGCCAGGGCCCCCACTTCGCGGATGTTGGCGTCCAGGGTCTCCACCTGCTGGCGCGAGATCGGGTCGATGATGCCGCGCTCCCAGTGCGAGGTCGGCGTGTTGTGGTCGGCCGTGGCAACAATCGATGAAATGCGCCAGGGCTTGCGCCCGGCGAGTTTCAGGCCTTCAAAAGCCTGCGGACTGGTGACTTCATGGACCAGATGGCGATCGATATAGAGCAATGCCGTGCCGTCTTCTTCGACGTGGACGACATGGCTGTCCCAGAGTTTTTCATAAAGCGTTCTTGACATGATTTCCAGAGCATCAGCGCGAACCATTAATTATCGCACAGCAGCAGCGGCCGAATCACCCGGAACGCCGCGCCAGACCAGAATCAGGCCGAGCAGGGCGAGTGCCGACGCGGCGCTGAAGGTGATCGCCGCGCCGGCGCTTTCCCACAGGGCGCCGGCGAGCAAGGCACCACCCAGGCCGCCGGCGCCGTAAGCCACACTGCCATATAGCGCCTGCGCCCGCGCCTGCTGACCGGCCACGAACCAGCGGCTGAGCGCGGCCATGGTTGCCGCGTGGTGCGCGCCGAAGCTGGCGCCGTGCAGCAATTGCGCCAGAACCAGCACGATGAGGGATTCCACGGCCCAGCCGATCAGCATGAAACGCAACACCGCCAGGGCGAAGCAGGCCAGCAGAATGCGGCGCATGGAAACCCGCAGCGAAATTCGCGGCATCAGCAGAAACACCACGATCTCGGCCACCACACCGAGCGTCCATAGGGCGCCGACCAGGGCCTTGCCGTAGCCGTGGGCCACAAGGTGGATCGAGTAGAAGACGTAGAGGGCGCCATGCGCCGCGGTCATCAGCAAGCCGGCAGCGAGCAGGAACACCACTTTGCGCTGGCGCAGCACCGCCATGATCGGACCGGCGACCTGCCCGGCGTGTCCCTTGACTTCGGTCAGCGTCATCGCACTGGCCAGGGCACCCAGCAGCAGAACCCAGCTTATCCAGAGTTGCGAACTGATCGGCGCGGCATCGAGCAGAAAGCCGACGCCCAGCACCGTGACGATGAACCCGACCGAACCCCAGAGGCGGATGCGGCCATAACGCTCCGGAGTGGCTGCAATATGCCCCAGCGTCAGTGCTTCGACGAGAGGCAGCGACGCGCTCCAGAAAAAATGCAGCAGCCCGAGACCGATCAGGAGACCGACGAAATCCTCGGTCACGAACACCACGCAAAAGCTGGCCAGCGAAGCCGCCGTCGTGCCGATCACGAGACGCACACGCTGGCCGCCACGGTCGGCCAGCCAGCTCCACAGCAGCGGCGACAACAGCCGCATCAACTGCCCGAGCGACATCAGCACCGCGATGCGGCCTGCGGAAAGCCCTATGGATTGCAGGTAGAGCGCGAAATACGGCAGGAAGGCGCCGATGAACGCGAAGTACCAGAAATACCAGACGGCCAGGCGGCCGTGCGGCAGGATGATCAAGCCTTGTATTTCTGGCCGGCGCGGAAGGCCTGCAGCAGATGAAAGATCTCGTCCTTGAGCTTGACCCGCGCCTTCTTCATGTCTTCGAGCGTGAAGTCGGCGACCGGCATGTCGTTTTCCTCGAGGTCCTCGACCTTGCCGGTCAGGCGGTTGTAGCGCCCGAACAGGCTGCCGATGTAGCCGCCGTCGGCCTTCAAGGCATCGATGGCGTCGCGCATGTCGGGGAATTCGCTGTAAACATCGTGGTGATCAACGCGCATGGCTTCCTGTCCCGTAAATCGTGTTGTCGTAAATTTCGTGCGGATTTTATCAGGCGACACCCGGCGCCTTGCCGGGAATCGCCGGCGTCGGGCACTCGACATCGGCACACTGGGCGCGGTGATGCAGTGCGGCATCGATCAGCACCAGCGCCAGCATCGCCTCTGCGATCGGGGTGGCGCGGATGCCGACGCAGGGATCGTGGCGGCCATGGGTTTCGACGATCGCCGGCTCGCCGGCAAGATTGATCGTGCGCCGCGGCAGCCGGATGCTCGACGTCGGCTTGACCGCCATCCTGACCACCACCTCCTGCCCGGTGGAAATGCCGCCGAGGATTCCGCCGGCATTGTTGCCGAGAAAGCCCTCCGGCGTCAGTTCATCGCCGTGTTCGCTGCCCTTTTGCGTGACGGACGCGAAGCCGGCGCCGATCTCCACTCCCTTGACGGCATTGATGCCCATCATGGCGTAGGCGATGTCGGCATCGAGCCGGTCATACACCGGTTCACCCCAGCCGACAGGCACGCCCCGCGCCACCACGGTTATTTCCGCGCCGGCCGAGTCGCCCGACTTGCGCAGCGCATCCATGTAAGCCTCGAGTTCGGGAACAATCCCCGCATTGGCTGCGAAGAACGGATTGCCGTCGATCGCCGCTTCGTCCTGCCAGGGAATCGTGATGCTTCCCAGCCGGCTCATCCAGCCGCGTACCGTCACGCCATAGCGCTGCTGCAGCCATTTCCTGGCAATCGCTCCGGCGGCGACGCGCACCGCGGTTTCGCGCGCCGAGGCGCGACCGCTGCCGCGATGATCGCGAATCCCGTACTTATGCCAATAGGTGTAGTCGGCATGGCCGGGACGGAACATCTCCGCGATGTTGCCATAGTCCTTGCTGCGCTGATCCTCATTGCGGATCAGCAGGCCGATCGGCGTACCTGTGGTGCGGCCTTCGTAGACGCCGGAAAGAATCTCGACCGTATCGGATTCCCGGCGCTGGGTGACATGGCGCGATGTCCCGGGCTTGCGCCGGTCGAGCTGAAGCTGGATGTCGGCGGCGGATATCTCCAGACCGGGAGGACAGCCGTCGACCACGCAACCGATCGCCGGCCCGTGCGATTCACCGAAGGAAGTGACACAGAAAAGAGAACCAAAGGTATTGCCGGACATGGAGACTGGATGACACCAGGAAGACAGGGAAAGAGGGCCGACAGCTTACCATGCCGGCCTGCCGGTCGTTGCCCCGCGCTTCGTTGCGAACCCCCGGCAGATCGCCTATGAAGCGGTGTCGGATTGCCCAAGCACGAGCAGCGCATCGCGGACGACGGGCTTGAGTTTCGCCTCGTCGGCGGTGCCGAGAGTCTTGAGGATTTCCGCCCGCATGCGCGGCTCCCAGGTACCCTTCAGGTGGTTGGCGACATCGGTAACGGCCTTCACCGGATCCGGCATGGCTTCGAAGAAGCCGCCGATCTGATTTGCCATCTTGATCAAGTGCTTGCGATTCACGCCTTGAGTTCCTCCATGGTGATGGTGCCCCCGCAATAGGTCGCGCAGGCTTCCTGGCGCAGGAAGCCGATCAGGGTCAGGTTCAGTTTCTCGGCGAGGCGCACCGCCGCGGCAGTCGGCGCCGAGACGGCGGCGAGCGTGCCGGCGCCGAGCGCCGCGGCCTTCTGCACCATCTCGAAGCTGGCGCGACTGGTAATGATCAGGGCGCTGCCGGCGACGGCGACGCCGCCGCGCGCCAGCGCGCCGAGGGTCTTGTCCAGCGCGTTGTGGCGCCCGACATCTTCCCGCACGTGGCTGATCTCCCCGTCGCGGTCGACGCGACAGGCGGCATGGGTGGCGCCGGTCGCCTGCTGCAGGATCTGCAGCGCCGGCAGGCGGCGCATGCCGGCGTACAAGGCAGCCAGCGGGAACGGCTCCGTCGCCGGCAGCGGCGGTAGATCACGCACCACCTGGCCCAGACTCTCGGCACCGCACAAGCCGCAGCCCGTACGCCCGGCCATGCTGCGGCGCTGTGCCTTGAGGCGGACGAAGTCTTGACTGGCAATTTCTATTTTCAAGGTAATGCCGGCCGCCGACTCGACGATGCCGATGTCGAAGATGTCCTGCCGGCGCGTCACGATCCCCTCCGACAGGCTGAAGCCGACGGCCATGTCCTCGAGATCGGCGGGTGTTGCCAGCATTACCGCGTGACTGATGCCGTTGTACTCGAGGGCGACAGGAATTTCTTCGGCCAGGTTGTCTGGCCGGCTGCTTCCATCGCGCCATACGGACCGCCTGGCGACAGGCTTCATGTGCCGCCGAGCCGCGCTATCTGCACCGCGGTCACCTTGTACTCGGGGCAGTTGGTGGCCCAGTCCGAGTTGTCGGTGGTGATCACGTTGGCACCGGATTCGGGAAAATGGAAAGTGGTGTAGACGACGCCCGGCTGCACGCGCTCGGTGATCGTCGCCGGCAGCGTGGTGCTGCCGGCACGCGACTCGATGCCGACCTGGTCGCCCTCGCGGATGCCGCGCTCCTCGGCATCGTGCGGATGGATCTCCAGCAGGTCGGCGGCGTAGAAGTCGGTGTTGGCGGTACGCCGGGTCTGGGCGCCGACGTTGTACTGCGACAGCACGCGGCCGGTGGTCAACAGCAAGGGGAAACGCCGCGTCACCTTCTCGTCGGTCGGCACGTACTGGGTGATCAGGAAGCGTCCCTTGCCGCGCACGAACTGATCGATGTGCATGGTCGGCGTGCCCTCCGGGGCCTCGTCGTTGCAGGGCCATTGCAGGCTGCCGGCGCTTTCCAGCTTGTCGTAGCTGACGCCGGTAAAGGTCGGCGTCAGGCGCGCGATCTCGTCCATGATCTGGCTCGGGTCTTCGTAGTGCATCTCGTAACCCAGCGCCTTGGCCAGCGCCATGGTCACCTCCCAGTCGGCCATGCCGGCCAGCGGGGGCATGACGCGACGCACGCGCGAGATGCGGCGCTCGGCATTGGTGAAGGTGCCGTCCTTTTCGAGGAAGGACGCACCGGGCAGGAAGACGTGGGCGTATTTCGCCGTCTCGTTGAGGAAGAGATCCTGCACCACCACGCACTCCATGGCCTCGAGCGCCGCCGTGACATGGTGCGTGTCGGGATCGGACTGGGCGGGATCCTCGCCCTGGCAGTAAAGGCCGAGGAAGGAACCGTCGAGCGCCGCATCGAGCATGTTGGGAATGCGCAATCCGGGTTCGGACTGGATTTCGACGCCCCAGTCGCGCTCGAACATTTCGCGGGTGATGGTGTCGGAAACGTGGCGATAACCGGGCAGTTCGTGCGGGAAGCTGCCCATGTCGCAGGAACCCTGGACGTTGTTCTGCCCGCGCAGCGGATTGACGCCGACACCCTCGCGGCCGATGTTGCCGGTAGCCATGGCGAGGTTGGCGATGGCGATCACGGTCGTGGAGCCCTGCGAGTGCTCGGTGACGCCGAGGCCATAGTAGATGGCCCCATTGCCACCCGTGGCATAGAGGTGCGCCGCGGCACGCACTTTCGCCGCCGGAACGCCGCTGGCCGCTTCCAGCGCCTCGGGCGAATTGGCCGGGCGCGCGACGAACTCGCGCCACTCTTCAAATGCCCTGGCTTCGCAGCGCTCGGCGACGAAGGCCTCATCGACCAGGCCCTCGGTCACGATCACGTGCGCCATTGCCGAGAGCACGGCGACATTGGTGCCGGGCTTCAGTTGCAGGTGATGCTCGGCCCGGATATGCGGCGAACTGACCAGATCGATCTCGCGCGGATCGATGACGACGAGCTTGGCGCCTTCCCGCACACGGCGCTTGAGGCGCGAGGAGAAGACCGGGTGGGCATCGCTCGGGTTGGCGCCGATCACGACGATGACATCGGCCTGCTCGACCGACTTGAAGGTCTGCGTGCCGGCCGACTCGCCCAGTGTCTGCTTCAGTCCGTAGCCGGTCGGCGAGTGGCAGACGCGGGCGCAGGTGTCGACGTTGTTGTTGCCGAAGGCGGCGCGCACCAGCTTCTGCACCAGGTAGTCTTCCTCGTTGGTGCAGCGGCTGGAGACGATGGCGCCGATGGCATTGCGGCCGTGCTTCTGCTGGATGCGGCGGAATTCGCGCGCGGTATGCGCCAGTGCTTCCGGCCACGACACCTCGCGCCAGGGATCGGTGATCTTGGCCCGGATCATGGGCTTGGTGACGCGGTCCGGATGCGTCGCATAGCCCCAGGCGAAGCGGCCCTTGACGCAGGCATGGCCTTCGTTGGCGCGGCCGTCCTTCCACGGCAGCATGCGCACCACGTCGGAGCCCTTCATCTCGGCGCGCAAGCCGCAGCCGACGCCGCAATAGGCGCAGGTGGTGGTCACGCTGCGCTCGGCCTGGCCTTTTTCGATGACGGTCTTTTCCATCAGCGTCGCCGTCGGGCAGGCCTGGACGCAGGCCCCGCAGGAGACGCAGTCGGATTCGAGGAAAGACTGGGCCTGCCCTGCCGTGACGCGCGAACCGAAACCGCGGCCGGCGATGGTCAGGGCGAAGGTGCCCTGCTGCTCTTCGCATGCGCGCACGCAGAGGTTGCAGACGATGCACTTGCCGGGGTCGTAGCTGAAGTAGGGATTCGACTCGTCCTTGACGACGTCGGTGTAGTGGTTCTCGCCGGGGTTCGCCTCGCCCGAACCGTAGCGCACATCGCGCAGGCCGACCACGCCGGCCATGGTCTGCAGTTCGCAGTTGCCGTTGGCGGAACAGGTCAGGCAGTCCAGCGGGTGGTCGGAGATGTAGAGCTCCATGACATTGCGTCGCAGCTTGGCCAGTTGCGGCGTCTGGGTGCGCACCTTCATGCCCGCTTCGGCCGGCGTCGTGCAGGAGGACGGGTAACCGCGGCGGCCTTCGATCTCGACCAGGCACAGACGGCAGGAGCCGAAGGGCTTGACGATGTCGGTGGCGCAGAGCTTGGGCACCATGACGCCGGCCTCCGCGGCGGCACGCATCAATGAGGTGCCGGCCGCCACGCTGACCGCGATGCCGTCTATTTCGAGCGTCACCGTGGCGCCGGCGCCGACTTTCGGCGTGCCGAAATCGATCAGCTGCGAACCGTTCATTGCTTGTGGAGCGTTCATTTGCGCATTCCTCCAAAATCTTCCGGAAAGTGCCTTAGCGCCGACATCACGGGAATCGGCGTCATGCTGCCCATGGCGCACAGGGAACCGTGCACCATGGTGTCGCACAGGTCCTGCAGCAGTTCCATTTGCTCCGTGTCGCCGGCGCGGATGCGGTCGATGACTTCGACGCCGCGCGTCGAGCCGATGCGACAGGGTGTGCATTTGCCGCAGGACTCGATGGCGCAGAATTTCATCGCATAACGCGCCTGCTTCGCCAGGTCCACGCTGTCGTCGAAGGCGACGATGCCGCCGTGGCCGAGCCCGGCACCGATGGCGGCGAAGGCCTCGTAGTCGAGCACGGTGTCGAATTGCGATTCGGGCAGGTAGGCGCCCAGCGGCCCGCCCACCTGCACGGCGCGCAGCGGCCTGCCCGAGCGCGAACCGCCGCCGAAGTCGTAAAGCAGTTCGCGCAAGCTCAGGCCGAAGGGCACTTCGACCAGGCCACCGTACTTGATGTTGCCCGCGAGCTGGAAGGGCAACGTGCCGCGCGAGCGACCCGTGCCAAGATCACGGTAGGCCGCTGCGCCTTGCGCCAGGATGTCGGGCACGCTGGCGAAGGTAATCAGGTTGTTGATCACCGTCGGCTGGCCGAAGAGGCCGGCGATGGCCGGCAGCGGCGGCTTGGCGCGCACGATGCCACGCTTGCCCTCGATGCTTTCCAGCATCGCGGTTTCCTCGCCGCAGACGTAGGAACCGGCACCCATGCGCACCTCGATCCTGAAATCGCCGAGATAATCTCCCGCTACCGCCAGGGCCGCATTCAAGGCGGCGACGGCATGGGGATACTCGGAACGGACATAGATGTAGCCTTGCGAGGCGCCCACCGCGAGGCCGGCGATCGCCATGCCTTCGAGCAACTGGAAGGGGTCGCCTTCCATCAGCATGCGGTCGGAGAAGGTGCCGGAATCGCCCTCGTCGGCATTGCAGACAATGTATTTCTGGGCGGCCGGGGTGGCGAGTACGGTCTGCCACTTGATGCCGGCGGGAAAGGCGGCACCGCCGCGGCCGCGCAAGCCCGAATCGGTCACGGCACGGACGATCTCGGCCGGTGCCATGGTCCGCGCGCGGCGCAGGCCCTCGCCTCCGCCCAGCGCGACATAGTCGGCCAGCGAGCGCGGATCGACGATGCCTATGCGCCGGCAGGCCAGGCGCTGCTGGCGGGCCAGCCAGGGAATCTGCTCGGTCGGGCCGAGACATCGGGCATGCGAGCCGCCCGCAACGAAACCCGCGGCGAACAGCCCGGGCACGTCGGCCGGCGCGATCGGACCATAGGCAATGCGGCCCTGCGGCGTGGCGACTTCGACCAGCGGCTCCAGCCAGACCATGCCGCGGGAACCGTTGCGCACCAGCTTGATGGCAATACCGCGCCGCGCGGCTTCCTTGACGATGGCTGCCGCGACGGCATCGGCACCGAGAGCCAGCGCGGCGGCATCGCCCGGAACGTAAATCGTGGCGCTCACGGCGCAGCCTCCAGGGCCGCGATCAGGGCATCGAATTTTTCCGGCGTCACCTGCGCGTGCAACGTCGTTTCGTCGACCTGCACCGAAGGACCACAGGCGCACAGTCCGAGGCAATACACGGGTTCGAGCGTGACGTCGCTGCCCGCCAGCCGCGTCCGTGCGTGCTCGGCCAGCGCCTCGCCACCGACTGCCTGGCAGGCCTCGGCGCAGCAGACGCGGACCACATGGCCGGCCGGCGGCGTCTGGCGGAAGTGGGCGTAGTAGCTGATCGTGCCATGGACTTCGGCACGCGAAAGGTTGAACTCCTTGGCGATAAGCGGCACCGAATCCGGCGGAATGTAGCCCACCAGGTGCTGGATCTCGTGCAGGACTGGCAGCAGCGCTCCGGGCTGGTCACGGTGCGCCGCGATGATGCTTGCGATGGTCGTAGGTTTTTCCATGCGACTTTTTACTCCGTCTGCAGCGAAAGCGGAAGCGGGAAAAAACGAAGGTCTATGCGGGTTTCTCGAACGTCTCGGCCAGCGCCCGGGCTTCCGCCATCAGGGATGCCACCATCGGCGCCTGCGGCTCGCGCGTCAGGGTGACCAGTCCGGTCGCCCAATCGACCGCCGGCTCCACCAGTTCGATGGCGATGACCCCCGGCGGCGTTCCCACCGTTTCCAGCACGCTGCGCGGCACGATGGACGACCAGTGGCCGGAACCGACATGGGCGAGGATACTGATGATGGAATTGGTCTCCAGCATCGGCGTAACGCCGGCGCCGACTTTTGCGAAAACGGCATCGATGGTCTTGCGGTTCTGCATGTCGGGCGTCAGCAGGCACAGGGGAACGCTGGCCGCCTCGGCCCAACTGACGTTCTCGCGACCGGAAAAACGCCCGTCGGCACCGGTCAGCAGCACATGGCGCTCGTGCCAGATCGGCACGATGTCGAGGCCGGGAACGTGGGCCGATTCGACATAGACGATGCCGGCGTCGAGTTCGAAGTGACGCAAGCGGGACAGGATTTCATCGGTGGCCAGCGACAGCACTTCGGCCGTGACATGCGGATGGCGCCGGGCGAAGGATGCCGTCAAGGCGGCGACCACGGTCAGTGCCGTAGGGATCACGCCCACCCGCAGGCGGCCGGTGAGCCCGTCGCGCAGCGTCGCCAGTTCCTGCTTGAGTCCTTCGGCGTTGGCGGCCATGCGCTGGGCGTACTCCAGCACGCTGCGACCCTCCGGCGTCAGTCCGGCGAATTGCTTGCCGCGCTCGACCACGGCGACACCCAGTTCGGTCTCCAGGTCGCGGATTGCCGCCGAAAGCGTCGATGGCGAGACATGGCAGGCCGCCGCCGCACGACCGAAGTGCTTTTCGCGCGCCAGAGCAATCAGGTAGAGATACTTGCGGGATATCATGCGGCAGGCCTGTGTGGTGCCAACCAGAAACCCGGCGCTGCCTCGCTGCTCAGGCAATACTCCCGCCGGAATCGAATCGCTTCAGCGCTCCAGCAGGCCGAGTTTCCCGGTCTTTCCGGCCCACTCGTCGGCATCGGCCGGCGGCTCCTTGCGCTCGATGATGACCGGCCAGATCTTCGTCAGTTCGGCATTCAGCGCAGTGCAATGTTCCTGTCCGGCCGGAACATCGTCCTCGGCAAAGATGGCCTCGACCGGACACTCGGCAACGCACAGGGTGCAGTCGATGCACTCCTCGGGATCGATCACGAGAAAGTTCGGCCCCTCGTGGAAACAGTCCACGGGGCAAACATCCACACAGTCCGTATATTTGCACTTGATGCAGGATTCGGTGACAACGTAGGTCATGGCTAGGCTCCGGTTTGAACGGGCAATGTACCATCGTCGCGAGCCGTTGGCACAGGGTGGAGTTCGCCACGATGGAAATTTTTTGCTAGGATTCGGACCTGCATGCGACTGCTTCGCTGCAATTCATCGCGCCACCCGCCCCCCTGCGCGGCAAGCGGAACGCAAAAACTCCCAGAGGATTCCATGAGCGAACATATTCACCACGTTACCGACAGTACTTTCAAAGCGGAAGTGCTCGATTCCGCCATACCGACCCTGGTCGACTTCTGGGCCGAGTGGTGCGGCCCCTGCAAGATGATCGCCCCGATCCTCGACGAGGTCGCCAGGGATTATTCCGGCAAGTTGCGCGTCGCCAAGCTGAACATCGATGACAACCCGAAGATACCCGGCGAGTTCGGCATTCGCGGCATTCCGACACTGCTTTTGTTCAAGGGCGGCAACGTCGAGGCGCAAAAAGTGGGCGCCCTGTCGAAATCGCAACTTACCGCATTCATTGACAGCAATCTCTGATCCCGTTACATTTCGGCCCGGAGCCTGATTCCGGGCCGCTGCAAAGCAAGACAGGCGCCCACGCCTTGATGGCGCCGATCCGGTTCCCTTCCTGATCGAATTCATTCCTGAATTCATCCCCTACACCCCTCTGTTCCGGCGCAATCCGCCGGAATCCCCGCGCAGGTAGTCCATGCACTTATCCGAGCTCAAAGCCCATCACGTCAGCCAGTTGCTGGAGATGGCGGCCGCCAACAATATCGAAAACGCCAACCGCCTGCGCAAACAGGAGCTCATGTATGCGCTGCTGAAGAACGAGGCCAGGAAAGGCGAAACCATCTTCGGCGACGGCGTGCTGGAAATCCTGCCCGACGGTTTCGGCTTCCTGCGCTCGCCCGAGGCGTCTTACCTCGCCAGCACCGACGACATCTACATCAGCCCGAGCCAGGTACGGCGCTTCAACCTGCGTTCCGGCGACACCATCGAAGGCGAGATCCGCGCGCCCAAGGAAGGCGAGCGCTATTTCGCGCTGGTCAAGGTGGACCGCGTCAATGGCGAGCCGCCGGAAGCCTCGAAGCACAAGATTCTGTTCGAGAACCTGACGCCGCTGCATCCGACCGAGCACATGCTGATCGAGCGCGACATCCGCAGCGACGAAAACATCACCAGCCGCGTCATCGACATGATCGCGCCGATCGGCAAGGGCCAGCGCGGCCTCATCGTATCGCCGCCCAAGGCGGGCAAAACCGTGCTGATGCAGCACGTCGCCCACGCCATCACCGCCAACCATCCCGACGTTACCCTGATCGTCCTGCTGATCGACGAACGGCCCGAGGAAGTCACGGAAATGATCCGCACGGTCAAGGGTGAAGTCGTTGCCTCGACCTTCGACGAGCCAGCCACGCGCCATGTCCAGGTTGCCGAAATGGTCATCGAAAAAGCCAAACGCCTGGTCGAACACAAGCGCGACGTGGTCATCCTGCTCGACTCCATCACCCGCCTTGCCCGCGCCTACAACACCGTGCAGCCGGCCTCGGGCAAGGTCCTGACCGGCGGCGTCGATGCCAACGCCCTGCAGAAACCCAAGCGCTTCTTCGGCGCTGCGCGCAACGTCGAGGAAGGCGGCTCGCTGACCATCATCGCCACGGCCCTGATCGAAACCGGCTCGCGCATGGACGACGTGATCTACGAGGAATTCAAGGGCACCGGCAACATGGAAATCCACCTCGACCGCAAGATGGCGGAAAAGCGCGTCTACCCGGCGATCAACGTCAACCGCTCCGGCACGCGCCGCGAGGAACTCCTCCTGGTTCCCGCCGTGCTGCAGAAAATGTGGATCCTGAGGAAGCTCCTGTACAACATGGACGACATGGAAGCCATGGAATTCCTGCTGGACAAGGTCAAGGCGACCAAGAACAACGGCGAGTTCTTCGACGCCATGCGCCAGCGCTGATTGCGCATATGCTGAAATTAGAGGATAATTCCCGCCTCTGTCGGTTCGCCAAACCCACGAACCGCGCTTGCAAACAAAGGACAATGAAATGAAAGACGCCATTCACCCGAAATACGCCGAGATTGAAGTGACCTGCAGCTGCGGCAACAAGTTCACTACGCAATCCACCAACATCAAGCCGCTGCATATCGAAGTCTGCTCCGCCTGCCATCCGTTCTATACCGGCAAGCAGAAGATCGTCGACACCGCCGGTCGTGTCGAGCGTTTCCGCCAGAAGTACAGCAAGAAGGCCGCCTGACCCCGCGCCGGACCTTCCTGTTGTCGAAGAAGGCAGCCCCGTCGGCTGCCTTTTTTATGTCCAGCCCTGTGGGCTGGACGGTATCCCCTGGTGGGATATGTCCGTGCCGGAGGCACGGACGGTATCGCTGCCCATGGCACTGATAAACTCGCAACGTGCCCGAACTGACTGACCCTCCCCCGAGACCCGCGCCGATTCTGTCGCGCTACGCCGCCGTGTTGCTCTGCGTCATCTGGCTGTTGACCGGAGTGATCGGCCATGAGCCGTGGAAGCCCGAGGACGCATTGCACCTGGGTGTCGCCTTCGGCATGGCTGGCGGCGACTGGCTGGTGCCGCGCATCGCCGGCGACCCCTGGCTGGTCTCGCCGCCGCTGTATCACTGGGTGGCGGCGCTGTGCGGCAAGCTGCTGGGCTGGCTGCTGCCCTGGCATGATGCCGCCCGCCTCGCTTCGACCCTGTTCGCCGCTGCCTTTCTCGCCATTCTCTGGCGCATTGCACACCGGCAAATGGCGCCAAGCCCCGCGCTGGCCGCGCCCCTGCTTGCCATCGGCACGCTGGGCCTGCTGGTGCCGCTGCACGAGGCGCAGCCGGCGATTGTGGCACTGACCGGCTTTGCCGTCTCGCTCTGGGGGCTCCAGGCCTGGCGCGACGAGCCGCTCTTCGGCGGAGCGCTGTTCGGCGCCGGAATCGGCATGGGTTTTCTCGGCACCGGCGTCGATAGCGTCGCCATCCAGTTGGCAACCGGCGCGTTGCTGATGCTGCACCCGGCGTGGCGAATCCGCGGCAGTGCCCGCGCCTGGCTGATAGCTGCGACCGTCGCGCTGATACTGATCCTGCCCTGGCCTTTCCTGCTCTGGCAGCAGTCCCCCGCACTGTTCGACATCTGGTGGACCGTCGAAGAGGCCAGTCTGACACAGCGCGACGGATTCAATCGCCATCACCTTGAACTGCTGGCCTGGGGCAGCTGGCCCGTGCTGCCGCTGGCGCTGTGGAGCGTCTGGCTGGAGCGCCGGCATCTGCTCAAGGCCGAGACCGTATTGCTGTTGGCGGCGACGGCGTCGGCCCTGTTCATGTTCTTCACCGGCACCCCCACCCGATCGATTGCGCTCTTCCCCGCACTCGTTCCGCTCACCCTGCTGGCCGCGTCTGCCGCGAGCAGGCTGCGGCGAGGCGCGGCCAACGCCTTCGACTGGTTCGGCATGATGACGTTTACCCTGGCCGTGGCGCTGATCTGGCTGGCCGGCATTGCCATACGTACCGGCCAACCGGTGCGAATCGCCAAGAACCTCGCCAGGATCGCCCCCGGCTTCATTGCCGAGGTCTCCGTGTATCCCGTGCTGATTGCCATTGCCGTCAGCGTCGGCTGGGTCGCCGTCATGCTGCTCACGCCGCGCTCGCCGTGGCGGGCCGCGGCGCGCTGGTGCATCGGCCTGGCGACCATCTGGGTCCTGGTGGCAGCACTGCTGCTGCCCTGGATCGATTACGGGAAAAGTTACCGTGGCATCAGCGCCGACTTTCACAACGCACTGGGCAGCCAGCCCGGGTGCATCGTGCGGCGCGGCCTCGGCCTGGCACAACGCGCGTCGCTCGATTACTACAACGGCATCCGCACCGTCGCCGGCAGCCCCGCCGGGAACTGCCGCTACCTGATCATGCAGACCGCGCCCCGCAGCGAGAAAGACCTGCCCGGCTGGACGCTGATCCTCGAAGCTTCGCGTCCCGGCGACAAAAGCGAACAGTTGCGGCTTTACCGCCGCGGCAAATAATCAGAGCTTGAGAAAATGCTCGCGGTAATACCTGAGTTCCTCGATCGACTCGAGGATGTCTGCCAACGCTTCGTGCTTGCCATGCTTCTTGAGGCCCTTCGCCACGTCCGGCTTCCAGCGCTTGCACAATTCCTTGAGCGTCGACACGTCGAGGTTGCGGTAATGGAACCAGTCCTCCAGCTTCGGCATGTAGCGCGCCATGAAGCGCCGGTCCTGGCAAATCGAGTTGCCGCACATCGGCGTCGTCGCGCGGGGCACGTGGCGGCGCAGGAATTCCAGCGCCTGCGCCTCGACCTCGGACTCGTTCATGATCGAGGACTTGACCCGCGCCGTCAGGCCGGACTTGCCATGGGTCTTGGTATTCCACTCGTCCATGGCGTCGAGCACCTCGTCCGGCTGATGCACGACCCAGACCGGCGCTTCGGCGACGATGTCGAGATTGGAATTGGTGACCACCAGCGCCAGCTCGATGATGCGGTCGCCGTCCGGATTGAGTCCCGTCATTTCCATGTCGAGCCAGACGAGCGCGTTCTGATCCTGTGCCATAATTTTCCCGTACCTGTTCCCGTGTCGGCGCATTCTGGCACAGCAGGCAGCCATCCATGAACCCAAATCACTTCACTATCGTCTTTCTCGCCGTCCTGGCCTTGTCCACCGGCCTGCGCCTCTGGCTCGACCTGCGGCATCTGCATCACGTCCTCGCGCATCGCGATCGGGTGCCGGCCGATTTCGTCGGCCGCATCGAACTCGTGGAGCATCGCAAGGCGGCGGACTATACGGCGGCCAAGGTAGACCTCGGCCTGATTGAAATCGGCGTCGATACCCTTGTCCTGCTGGCGCTGACGTTCGGCGGAGTACTTGGCTGGATCGATCAGGCGCTGCACAGCGGGCTCGGCAGCGGCTACCTGAAGGGGCTCGCGCTCTTCGCCTGCGTCGGTCTGCTCGGCTTCGTCGTCGGCCTGCCGGCCAGCCTCTACCGCAGCTTCGTGATCGAGGAACGATTCGGCTTCAACAAGCTGACCTGGCAGCTCTGGCTCGCCGACCTGGCCAAGGGCGCCGTGCTCACCGTGCTGATCGGCGGTCCGCTGCTGTTTGCCGTGCTGTGGCTGATGGACGTCATGGGCAAGAACTGGTGGTTCTATGTCTGGCTGGTATGGCTGGCCACCAACCTGCTTGTCCTCTTCCTTTACCCGACCGTGATCGCGCCCCTGTTCAACAAATTCACGCCGCTCGAGGACGCCTCGCTCAAGAAGCGCATCGAAGCCCTGCTGGCGCGCTGCGGCTTTGCCTCCTCGGGCCTGTTCGTCATGGACGGCTCGAAGCGCTCGGCCCACGGCAATGCCTATTTCACCGGCTTCGGCCGCAGCAAGCGCATCGTCTTCTTCGACACCCTGCTGCAGAAGCTCGCGCCGCAGGAGATCGAGGCCGTGCTGGCGCACGAACTCGGCCACTTCCGCCACCGCCACGTGATCAAGCGCATCGCGCTATCCGCCGCGATGAGCCTGGCCTTCCTCTGGCTGCTCGGCCAGATCATCGACCAGGCCTGGTTCTATGCCGGGCTGGGAGTCGGCGCCGGCAATACGGCGCTGGGCTTGCTGCTGTTTTCGTTGGTGCTGCCGGTCTTCCTCTTCCCGCTGGCGCCGCTGACGTCCGCCCTGTCGCGCCAGCACGAGTACGAAGCCGACGCCTACGCCGCGAAGCAGACCGCCGCCGGCGACCTGATCGCCGCGCTGGTCAAGCTCTATCGCGACAACGCCGCAACCCTGACCCCCGACCCGCTGCATTCGCTGTTCCACGATTCCCATCCACCCGCCAGCCAGCCAGCGCATCGCGCGGCTGCACCACGCATAACTTTTATGGCCGTGAGCGACGCCCGCCGATCATGAAACACGTTAAAGGCGAATTAAAGACCCGCCCCTCCCATCCGCTCCGCGGCCCGCGGCTGGCTTTACACAGCCAGCCGGCGGCGGCGGCGCACCGCATGCGGTGCGAAATCCCGCCTCGCCCCCTCGCGGGGAGGCTTCCCACGGCTCGCGTCGCTCGACTATTACCCGTCGCTCCGAACAAGTTTTTCACGTTAAAGGAAATGCCATGACCATGATCTGCGATCTCGCCAAGGGCAAGTGCAAGCCCTGCGAAGGCGGCGTACCGCCGCTCACCGACGACGAAGCCGCCCAACTGCTGGCCACGCTGGAAGGCTGGGAGCGCAAGGACAACCTCATCAGCAAGACCTACAAGTTCAAGAACTATTACGAGACCATGGCCTTCGTGAACGCCACGGCCTGGATCTCGCACCGCGAGGATCATCACCCCGACCTCGCCGTCGGCTACAACCAGTGCCGCGTCCGCTACACCACGCACGCCATCGGCGGCCTCTCCGAGAACGACTTCATCTGCGCGGCCAAGATCGATGCGCTGCTCACGCTGTAAGACGCATTGAGCAAGCCAGCCAACCGGCACGGCACCATCGTCGCCGCCTTCGGCCGGCACTACGAGATCGAGCTGGCCGACGGCACGCTGGCCACCGGTTATCCGAAAGGCAAGAAAAGCCCCTTCGCCGTCGGCGATGAAGTCGAGCTCACGCCCGACGGCCAGATCACCGGCCACGGCCCGCGCCGCAGTTTGCTCTACCGCAGCGATCTCTACCGGCAGAAACTCATTGCCGCCAACGCCACGCAACTGCTGCTGGTGGTCGCCACCGATCCCTCGTTTTCCGACATGCTGCTTTCCCGCGCCCTGGTCGCCGCCGAGCATGAAGGACTCACCACCACCATCGTGCTCAACAAGTGCGACCTGACGCCGGCCCTGCCCGCCGCGCGCAAACTGCTGGCGCCGTTCATCGCGCTCGGCTGTCGCGTCGTCGAGCTCTCGGCCAGGTTCGACCCCTCGCCGCTGCTGCCGCTGCTGGCCGGCGAAAGCTCGGTCATGGTCGGCCAATCCGGCATGGGCAAGTCGACGCTGACCAACGCCCTGGTGCCGGGTGCCGCCGCGCCGACGCGCGAACTCTCCACCGCGCTCGATTCCGGCAAGCACACCACCACCTACGCCCGCCTCTACAAGCTGCCCAATGACACCTGCCCGGGCGGCACGCTGATCGACAGCCCCGGCCTGCAGGAATTCGGCCTGAAACACCTCACCGCCCAGGAGATCGAATTCGGCTTCGCCGAGTTCCGCCCCTTCCTCGGCCACTGCCGCTTCCGCGACTGCCAGCACGATGCCGAGCCCGGCTGCGCAATCAAGCAAGCCCTTGCCGAAGGCATAATCCATCCACGCCGCCTCGAACACTTCCGCCAATTCATCTCGGAAAGCCGCCATGGATCGCACTGAGCGTTTCTACAAGATCGACCAGATGATCCACGACCGCAAGCTCGTGCCCTTCGTCGATCTCATGGCCGCGCTGGAAGTCTCGCGCGCGACGCTCAAGCGCGACCTCGAATACATGCGCAACCGGCTCAACGCGCCGATCGTCTGGGACCGGCATGGTGGAACTGGCGGCGGCTACCGCTTCGACACGCCGCATCCCGACGGTGGCGCACAGTACGAACTGCCCGGCCTCTGGTTCAACTCCGGCGAAGTCCATGCGCTGCTGACCATGCAGCACCTGCTGACCGACCTCGATCCCGGCGGCATCCTCACCCCGCACATCCAGCCGCTGATCGCGCGCCTCAACGGCCTGCTCGGCAGTGCCGAAAACACCGCCGAGGAAATCCGCCGCCGCGTGCTGATCGTCGGCCTCGGCAAGCGCGACCTCAAGCTCGCGCATTTCGAGAAGGTCGGCGCCGCACTATTGCGCCGCAAACGCCTGGCCATCACCTACTTCGCCCGCGGCAGCGGTGAAACCACCGAGCGCGAAGTCTCGCCGCAGCGCCTGGTGTATTACCGCGAGAACTGGTACCTCGATGCCTGGTGCCACCTGCGCAACGACATCCGCAATTTCGCCCTCGATTCCATCCGCGAAGCCACGGTCATCGAAAGGAAGGCGCGCGAAGTCTCGCATCGCAGCCTCGACGAAGTCCTCGGCGCCGGCTACGGGATTTTTTCCGGGCGCAAGCTGCAACACGCCAGGCTGCGCTTTACGCCGAAGCGCGCGCGCTGGGTGGCGCAGGAAACCTGGCACCCGAAGCAGAAGGGCCGCTTCGATGCCGACGGCTCCTGGCTGCTCGAATTCCCCTACGCCGACCATCGCGAGCTGATCATGGACATCCTCAAGTTCGGCGCCGACGTCGAAGTGCTGGCCCCGCCCGACCTGCGCAGCCGCGTCACCGACGAGGCCGCGCGCATGACGCAGCTGTATGCCGCTGCGCCCAAAACCACCAAGGCAGCGAAGCCGAAGCAGGGCTGATCGCGGGCCCGCAACACCGATCCATGCCCATGCGGCGAGCATGGCCAAATGCCGCGCTGCGGCACATAGTCAGGCAAAAAGCGTGCTACCGTTTTTGCGCAAAACCAAAAACATATAACTACCCCACAGGAGATCCGCCATGAAAATTGCATCATTGCTGTGCACGCTCGCTGCCGGCGCGCTGCTGGCCACCCCGGCATTCGCGCAAAACGTCAAGGTCACGCCGCTCGGCGGCCAGGAGGGCGAGCTCTGCCCGCAGGACCGCGCCATGATCTTCGAGGATCCGAACGGCACGCGCATCCTCTACGACCCGGGCCGTACCGTCGCCGGCGCGGATGATCCGCGCCTGGGCAAGATCGACATCATCCTCGTCAGCCACATGCATGGCGACCATGTCGGCAACGCGCACGCCAAGGCGCCCAACGCCGGCAGCTGCGACAAGCCTGACACTTCGGTGTCAGCCATGCCCAACTCCAACGCCGTCAACATCGCCGTGGCGAAGAGCGCCAAGATCGTCACCGGCAGCGAGATGCCGCCCTTCTTCGCCGGCAAGCTCAAGGCCGCCGGCGGCGACCCGAAGAATTCCATGCTCGCCCGCTTCGGCGGCAGCGTGAAAGTCGGCGGCATCACCATCGCCACGGTGCAGGCGATACACAGCAACGGCCTCGACCCCGACTACATCGGCGGCGAACTCGGCAAGCACATGAAGGACGCAGGCATTGCCGGCTACGTCGGCGAGGCCACCGGCTATGTGCTCAAGTTCAGCAACGGCCTGGTCGCCTATCTGTCCGGCGATACCGGCATCACCGGCGAGCAGGAAAAGGTCGTGCGCGGCCACTACGCGGCCAGGCTGGCGGTGATGAACATCGGTGACACCTTCAGCACCGGCCCGAACGAGGCAGCCTATGTCATCAACGACCTGGTCAAGCCCGCGTCGGTGATCGCCTCGCACGTCAATGAAGTCGGTACCAGGGACGGCAGGGTGCTGCCGGGTACGCGCACGGACAGTTTCATCAAGGCCGTCAAGGTGCCGGTGCATGTGCCCCTTTCCGGCAAGACCATGGAGTTCGATGGCGGCGGCAAGTGCGTCGCCGGCTGCTGAGCCGAGGCCACATCTACGCTGAAGGGGCGACGCGGGTGACCGCGCCGCCCCTTTTTCATTGGCGCGCCGGTTCAGCTACCGGGTTTGCAACAACGGCGCCCTCGATGCCGTGGCGCCTGAGCGCATCGGCAATGAAGCCCGAGTCCTTCATCTCCTCGACGAAAGCCGCCACGTAGCTCGCCCCCGCCCCGCGCCCCTTCGGCACGGCCATCGCCTGCCTGATCTCCATGAAACGGCCGTCGATCAGGCGCAGGCCGGGCAGGCGCCCGGCATCGGCCTGCATCTGCTGCTTCACCCCCGCCGCGACGTCGAGCTTCTGCGCCACCATCATGTCGGTGACGGCCTGCGAGGTCGGCGCACGCAGCAACTTCGCCTGCTTCAGTTCGCGCGTCAGGTAAAGATCGTAGGCGCTGCCGCGGCCGACCGCCACGCGCACGCCGTCGCGATCGACGTCCTCGTTGCGCCGGATGGATGAATCCGCCGGCACGAGATAGGCGCCCTCGATCAGCAGATAGGCCGCGCTGAAATCGGTATCCACCGCGCGTACCGGGTCGATGGCGAAAAAGCCCACATCCCAGGCGCCGGCCTGGATGCCCGCCACGACCTTGCCCGCCGCCGTGTAGATCACCAGCTCCACCGGCACGCCGAGCCGCCGCGCCAGTTCCCGCGCCAGGTCCACCGAAACGCCGCGCGGCTCGCCATTGGCATCGCGCGTGGCAAGGATGGGGTTGCCGTAGTTGATCGCCGCGCGCAGTTTGCCGCTGGGTGCCAGCTGCGCCACCGCAAGAGTCGGCGCCGGCGGCACGGCGGCGCAGGCCGCAAAAAGCCCAGCCGCCAGCATCAGGAACCCCGCCCGCCAAACCGTCGCCCGCCTCATGACCCCACCCTCATGGAATCGAAGGGTTTCACTGTACACTCGCCCGCCATGCCTGCCAAACGCCACCCACCCGCCAAGGAGCGCCGCTGATGCCCGCCAGCCTCGAAGGCCAGCTGGTCGTCGCCCTTTCCTCGCGCGCGCTGTTCGATTTCGAAGAAGAAAACCGCGTCTTCGAGGACCAGGACGATTCCGCCTACATGCGCCTGCAGCTGGAGCGCATGGACCAGCCGGCGCGGCCCGGCGTCGCCTTCCCGCTGGTGCAAAAACTCCTGGCCTTCAACACGCCCGAGCGCCAGCGCGTGGCCGTGGTCATCCTCTCGCGCAACGACCCGGTCTCCGGCCTGCGCATCTTCCGCTCCGCCAGCGCCGCCGGCATGCAACTGGAACGCGGCGTATTCACGCGCGGCCGGCCGCCCTTCCACTACCTCAAGCCGCTGGGCGCCAACCTGTTCCTCTCCGCCAACGAAGCCGACGTACGCGCCGCCCTCGAAGGCGGCTTCCCCGCCGCGCGCGTGTATTCGGCCTCGCTGACCGAGGCCGAGCAACACCCGCAGGAAGTGCGCATCGCCTTCGACGGCGACGCCGTGCTGTTCTCCGACGAAGCCGAGCGCGTGTACCAGGAACAGGGCCTCGCCGCCTTCCAGAACCATGAACAGAGCCACGCGCTGCACCCGCTGCCGCCCGGCCCCTTCCTGCCCCTGCTCGAAGCCCTGCACCGCCTGCGCGCCGACAGCGCCGGCTGCCCGATGAAAATCCGCACCGCGCTGGTCACCGCGCGCAGCGCCCCCGCCCACGAACGCGCGATCCGCACCCTGATGGAATGGAAGGTCGAAGTCGACGAGGCGATGTTCCTCGGCGGCCTGGAGAAGTCACGCTTCTTAAGTGAATTCGAACCGGACTTCTTCTTCGACGACCAGACCCGCCACTGCGAGCCGGCGTCGAGACTGGTGCCGACGGGGCATGTGGTCAGCGGGGTGTCCAATCAGGAGTAATTCGCTATCCGAAGATATTCCTGAGGGACTGTTCATCGGCCGCAGCAGTATCAGGCTCATGTTCGATGAACTTCCGCTCCCTACAGCGAATTCAGCCAATCGATGCAAGCCATTGGCTGAATCCAAAGGCGAAAGTCAACGCTCAGGTCGGCGACGCTGCTCAGGCGCTCGCGCTCGGCCGGGTACTGACGCGAGCATACCAAGCCAGGGTGCGGGTGTTTTCCGGTGGAATGCCGATTTTCATCCAGGCCACGAAGTCGATCGCGCACAAGGCGGTGATGTCGGCCATGGTGAACACCTCGCCGGCGACATAGTCGCCCTCGGCCAGGTAACGCTCGAGCCAATGAAAGAATCGCCGCAGTGTCTGATTGCCGCGGTTGACCAGGGCGGGGATCGCCGCGATCGAGTCGGTACCGCCGCCGGGAATGCCGCGGTTGGCGAATTTTTCGTTCTGATTACGGAATACTTCGGAGCCCGCGATCATGCCGTCGAATTCCATCTTGCGCTGACGCGATTCGACCAGTGCTTTTTCTTTCGGGGTACGCCCGAGCAGGGCTGGCGACGGCTGTATTTCCTCGAAATAGCGACAGATCGCCATGACTTCGTCGACGCGCGTACCGTCGTCGAGTTCGAGCACCGGCAGCAGGCCGCGCGGATTAATCGCGAGGAAGGCCGGCGCGAGATTTTCGCCGTCGACGATATTGACTTCGACGCGCGCCAATTCGATGCCCTTCTCGGCGATAAAAATCCGGGCCCGGCGCGGATTCGGGGCCATGGCGCAGTCGTAGAGTTTCATCGCTAGGATCTCCTATTGGACGCTTGCAAGCTTGTATCAGGGGGGCTTTCGACCGGCGCTCGCAATCGCCGGGATGCTGTCACTCAACGATAGTTCGGCGAGTCGCGCACGAAGGACAGGAAATCCAAGGGGCTCCGGAGTATGGCTTACGCCGGGCGCAGCCGTCAATTGCCGATTTGTGGCCGACATGCGTCACGATTGGCAGACAATCCCGCCGAACAGCACCCCGAGCACTGTCCGATGCGCGGAGCGCGCCTGCTTCCATAACCGCGGTTCGATGCCGCGTCATCAATTTTCCAATCCATCGATGATCAAATGGCTGCAAAGGCAGGAGGAACGCCCCCTCAGCAATTGTCATTCTGCGCGTCGTCTTGCGCGCCATATTCGTTGGCAATGGGACTCGACTGTCCGTTCCCGCTGCATTGCTACCGATGGGCGGCAGAGAACAATCAGGTGACCCGCTACACTTCAAACATGCGATTGCTCATTGGCGTCCTCTTGCTTTTGTCACTGTCCTTTCTGCATGCGCTGAGTTCATCGGCAAGCCTGTCGGCGGATCTGACGGCGACAGCATCACGGTGCTGCATGACAGGGCACAGCTAAAGATTCGGCCAGCCGCTATCGACTCTCCAGTCAAGGTCCTGGCTTTCGGCAAGCTTCTCAAGCGCGAACTGCGCGACAATTTCGCTTTTCCCCCGAAACTCTGATGCTCGCCGAAAGGACCCACATGGAATTCATCACCCTCGAACTCGCACTGGATGCCGGCGTCGCCACCATCGCCCTCAACCGGCCGGACAAGGCCAACGCCATGAGCGAGCCGATGTGGTACGAAATCGAGCAGGCCATGGAGTGGCTGGACGGCACGCCGGAAGCGCGCGTCGGCGTGATCAAGGGGCACGGCAAGCATTTCACCTCGGGCATCGATCTCGCCATGCTGATGGGTCTCGGTGCCAGGATCGAGGACGACTGCGACGGCCGCCGCAACGAAAAGCTGCGCCGCCTGATCCTCAAGCTGCAGGACACGCTGACCTCCATCGAGCGCTGCCGCAAGCCGGTGCTGGCGGCCGTGCATGGCGCCTGCATCGGCGGCGGCATCGACCTGATCACCGCCTGCGACATGCGCTACTGCTCGGCCAATGCCTATTTCACGGTCAAGGAAATCGATGTCGGCATGACCGCCGACGTCGGCACCCTGCAGCGCCTGCCCCGCCTCGTCGGCGACGGCATGGCGCGCGAACTGGCCTACACCGGGCGCCGCGTCGAAGGCCCCGAGGCGCAGCAGATGCGCCTGGTCAACCGCTGCTTCGACACGCCTGAAACGCTGCACGAGGGCGTCATGGAAATCGCCCGCAGCATCGCCGCCAAGTCGCCGCTGTCGATCCGCGGCTGCAAGGAAATGATCACCTACGCCCGCGACCACAGCGTCGCCGACGGCCTCAACTATGTCGCCACCTGGAATGCCGCGATGCTGATGTCGAAGGACCTGTTCGAGGCCGGCGCGGCGAACATGCAGAAGCGCGATCCGGTCTTCAAGGACTGATCGCGCGGACCACCTCCATACCGCCTTGCCCGGAGGCATCCGCCGGCATGAGGAACTATTGGGGTCAGCCTGGAATTGAGCTCGGGCTGACTCGAAAGCACTATCACCACGTCGAAAGTCGGTGCCGGCGGTACGGCGAGGCCCGTTGCGGCAGGTGAGTTCCGGCGCCCCAAAAGCCCCCGGAAAACCGAAAATTCCTTCATTCCCGCGATATGCATGCCGGCGAACGATGGGATAATTCGCCACCTCGATACCCGGGCGACACCTGAAATGGCGGAAAAAGACGCCGCAACGCTGGCAAAGCTGATTGCCGGCTGCCGCGAGCAGATGGAAAGCGACTTGTGCGAACTGGTCGAGGAACTCGGCCCGGCTCTGGCCCAGGAAGCCGGCGAGCGCAGCAATGCAAGCAAGGACCTGGCCCAACGCATCGCAGCCGGTACCCTGAAGCCCGCGCTGCACCAGCACTGGGACAAGGTGGCGCCGGCATTGAAGGCCGGTCTCGCCGAGCGTGCCCGGCTGGCGGCGAAGCCGAACGACGGCTATGGCGACGGTTACGGCGACGCGAGAGCGCTGAAGATCGCAACCGATGCCGAGATCGCCCTGCAGCTGGCTGCACGCGAGGTCCTCGAGCGCCTGACCACGGCCTGCCGCGAAGAGACCAACCCGCTGGAACGGCGGATTTCCTACCTGGTGCTCCGCAGCGCCATGAAGCCGGGCGATGCGACATTCAAGCTGGCCTCACTGTGGTCCTGCATCGAGACCGCCTGCAACGGGGTGACCGACGACGCCGCGGCAGGCACGCTGCTGCTGCAACTGGTCGGCAAGCGCCTCGCCGAGGAACTGCCCCAGCTCTATCGCGTCGTCAACGAATCCCTGATCGACGCCGACATCCTGCCGCGCCTCAAGCGCAGCTACCGGGATGTGGCGCCGGTCGACCCCGAACAGGCCGCCGCCGAATCGGCCAAGGTGACGAGTACACTCGACAGGCTGGTGAAGGCGCGCACCAAGGACGGCAAAGCCGCCGCCACAGGTTCCAGCGACGGCAGCCTGAAACTCTTTGACTCGATGAAGGCGCTGCATACGGCGCCGCCGCCGGCTCCCGCCGGCACCCATGCCAACATCGTGCGCATGGCGCGCGACAGCGGCGCCGCGCGCGACGTGCGCCCGCAGGAAGCCGTCGCGCTGGACATCGTCGCCGAGCTGTTCGACCTGCTGTTCGCCGATCCAAACGTCGCGGACGGCATCAAGGCCCTGGTGGCCCGCCTGCAATCGACGGTGCTGAAGGCCGCGATGCTCAACCAGCGCTTCTTCGCCGACCGCAGCCACCCGGCGCGGCGCTTCCTGGACAGCATCTCGACCGTCGCGGTCCGCTGGGGCAAGGTGGTCAACGCCGACGACCCCTTCTACATCAAGCTTGCGGAACTGGTCGATAAGATCCACGCCACCTACGACGGCGACATGGCCGTGTTCGAGGCCGCGAACAAGGAGCTGGATGCCTTCCTCGCCGAGCGCGAGCAGATCGAGGAGCAGCAGGGTCATGAGCTGGCCGAGGCCGTACGCGCTCGCGAGGAGGAGATCCGCCTCAGCCGCGTGGCCCAGATGCGTGCGCAAAGGGCGGCCAACCAGTGCATCGCCCGGTTGCTGGGGCCGCTGGTACCGATCCAGATAGGGGATTTCCTGCGCAGCTACTGGCGCGATGTGGTACAGGCAAGGATCTCGCAGTCCGGGGAGGACAGTGCGCCCACCGAAGATGCCCTGCGCACCGCCGTCGCACTGATCTGGGCCGTGTCGGCGAAGCACGATCCGGGCGAGCGGAAACGGCATGCCGCCGCGCTACCCGGACTGCTGAAGAAACTCAACGCCGGCTTCGACGAAATCGGCACCTCGCCCGCCGAGCGCAAGACCTTCATGGACACGCTCGTGGAAATGCAGCTCGCCGCGCTGCGCGCGGAAAAGCAGAAAGCTCCCACCGACGAGGACAAGGCGGCGCCGGGGGAAAAGCCGCCCACCCGCAACGCCGGGCCCACCCTGCAGGTCACCCATGCCACCGCGTCGGGTGTCCGCGTGCAGGATATCTCGCTGCCCGGCGCCGGCGAGCTCGACGTCGAAAACACGCCGGACCGCGCCGACCTGCGCCGCGTGCGCCAGCTCGTGCGCGGCGACTGGGTCGATTTCCTCACGGCGGGGCAAACCCGCCGCGAACGCCTGACCTGGATCAACCCCAGCCGGACGATGTTCCTTTTCAGCAACAGCGCGTCGGACTGCGCCATTTCCATCACGGCGGATGCCCTGGCGGTAAGGCTGCGCAACAAGACCGCGAACATCGTGCTGCCCGACCGGCCCATCTTCGAACGCGCCATCCAGGGCGCGATCCGTTTCCTCGACAAGATCCTGCACGAGGCCAAGTAGTCGGCGCCGGCGGGACGGCGCGCCGCCCTCCTGCCATCAATACCGGATACCTGCCGCCTCGCTCAGGAAACGCATCAAGGGTACTGCAGCGGCAAACCTTGCGCCGGCCAGTTCGACCAGGTCGGCTCCAACGGCTTCATCCCGCGACAGCGACGCCAGGGCAATGAAGTCTTTCCGCTTCAAGTCCTCGATCGCCGGATGGTCGGCGGCATAGCCGCGCGGCGGACGGGTCAGGCTGTCGCCCGCCAGCTCCCAGTGCGCCGCAAACTTCGTGCTGTCACGCGCGGAAAACCATTGCTTCGGATTCGCGGCGACAAGATCGCGAATCCGTCCCAGCGCATCGGGATCGGGATGCCAGCAGCCGGCGCCGAAAAAACACTCGTCGCTGGCGACGTGCACATAGAAGCCCGGCGCATGAACGTCCTTGCCCAGTTCGTGGCGAAACTGGATGCCGATGTTGGTCTTGTACGGAGTCTTGTCGCGCGAGAAGCGCGTGTCGCGGAACACGCGCATCAGCGATCCGCCGCTCTTGCGCGGGTCCGCGCGAAAATGCGGTGCAAATCGTTCAAGGACGGGGGCCATCGCCGCGATGAATTCCAGCGCCGGCTCGCGCACCAGGGCTTCGTAGCGCGGCTTGTTCGCTGCGAACCACGCCCGGTCGTTGTTGGCGGCCAGTTCGTCGAGGAATTCGAGGGTGGCTTTGTTGAACATGGCAATCGACAGGCGCGCCCGATCGACGCCTACATGACCTGGGAAAGGTAGGCAGCCAGCCGCATGTCGGTGGTGAAGATATGTTCGGTCAGCCAGCGTTCCAGGAACTGGATTTGTTGATCTACGCCTGACTTGTCCGCCTCGAGGATCGCCTGCCCCAGTTCCCTGGCGCTCTCGATCAATTCCAGGTGCTCGGCCTTGTGTTCTTCGATTCCCGGGTAGCGATGCTTCAGCATCAGCCTTTCCTCGTGGCTGAAGTGCCAGGCCGTGCAATTGATCAGTTCTTCCAATATCGCCGCAAGATATTCTTTGGACTCACCGTCCATTACGGCGTGATTCAGCATATTGAAAAGCTTCACCAGCTTGCGATGATCCTCATCGATCTCGTCGACGCCGACGCGCAGTATGTCGCTCCAGACTATGTCTTTCACCATTCTTCTCCTGCCTTTGTGGCGAGTTGCAGGCTCAGGCGCACGTTGTGCCAAGGTTTTAGCCGGCCTCGCTGCCCGTCCAGAATAGCTGCTCGAGTTCCTTGTGCCGGAAGCCGCAAATCATGCTGCGACGGTATATCGCCCATTGATGCTTGTCAATGCGAGTGGCGACCGGCTCACGCTTCCGGAACGACGTCGTTCGCGCGCAGCATGTTGCAGAACAGGCTGCCCTGCTCCATGGCATCGTCCAGCGCGACGTGGGTGTGCTCATGGGGGTCGAACCACGCGGCGGGCAGCGACCGCTTGCCGCAGGCGCGGTAGGGCCGTCTGAGCATGGCCATGGCATAGGTCTTGATGTCGATCACCGAATAGCCGAAGGGGTTCTCGCCGACATAGCGGGTCAGGTACCAATACACGAACGGAAAATCGAAGGCCGCGGGGTAGGCGACGAAGACCGGCCTGCCGGGCAGTTGCTTCAACCACGCCAGGTAGTTCTTCATGGCCGCCAGCGGAGCCTGGGGATTCTGCCGGCAGGCCTGCCACGCCGCGGGCTGGGTGGCCCACCAGGCCGTGGTGACGTCGTCGCTTGTCAGTTCCGCAAGCGTTTCCAGGTTGGCGCTGAAGGTCGACAGCAGCGTCTTGTCGGCGGCATAGGCTGCCGAGCCGATGCTGAGCATGGAATGCCGGCCGGCGACCGGTCCGTCGGTTTCAACATCGGTGCTGACGTAGATTTCGGGCATTGCAGATCCTCCACCTAGGAAAGCGGCGCGGCATACACCGCCATGCGGGTATGGGCCATGGCGACGAGGTCGCAGCCGACGCCCTGTGCCAGGCCCCGGCGGACCATCTCGCCGAGGATGTGTTCGTGCTCGGTGCGTTGCCCGGATCTCATGTCGCGCAGCATGGAAGCGGTGAACGCCGAGCCGGGCTGGGTCAACACGGCCAGCGCCTTGTCGCGGGCCGACTCGTCGACGGCATGGCCGCAGTGCCCGGCGATACCGCAGCACTCGGCAAACATCTTGCGCGCCAGCTCGGCGCCCCAGGGCGTGGCGACGATCTCGCCCACCGTGCCCTGGCACAGCGTCGTCATGCCGGCCAGGGTGGCGAGGAACACCCACTTGTCCCACAGCACCTGCTCGATGTCCTCGGCGTAGCGGCTGTCGAAATCGGCACCGGCGCACAGCGCGCTGAACTCCCTGGCCAGCGCTTCGTGCGCGGCATGGCGATGGCCGACGGTGAGCGAATGCAGATCGCCAAGCCGCCTGACGGCACCGGTTTCGGTGAGCACGGCGGCGATGTGCGCGACGCCGCCCATCACCCGCTCGCGGCCGAAGCGCTGGTCGAGCAGCGCGATGTGGCTTACGCCGTTGAGCAAGGGCAGCAGCACACCCTTGCCGCCGGCGCCGGCGATCGAGGCCAGCGCGTCGTCGAGGTCGTAGGCCTTGGGCGCCAGCATGATGATGTCGTAGTCCGGCGCCAGTTCCGCGCTGCCCAGGCACTCGGGGAACACGGTGAAGCTTTCCTGCGGGGTCTCGATGCGCAGGCCCTGCTCGCGGATCAGCCGGCGGCGCCTGTCACGCAGCACGAATGTCACGTCGGCCCCGGCACGCATGAGCTTGGCGCCGAAATAGCCGCCGACGCCGCCGGCGCCGAGTATCAATATTTTCATTGCTGCCTCCTTGATGTGGAGCGACAGCTTAGCGCGGCGCGGCGGCGCGCATCAACCACAAGGGGCAGGCGTGCCGCCGATGGCCCGACAGTCGGCGCCGGCGCCACGGCGCCTTTGCCCGGGCGCACCACTCGCCGACAGTTGACCCGCCTCAATACGCACGCGGCCTCGCCTTCGCATAATTGACGCCAAGGTCTCGATACACGGAGAACGCCATGGCCGTTGGGCAGCAGGACAGCACGCGGGTGCGCGCCAGCATCGCCGCCGAACTGCGCCGGCACGGCATCGGGCGGCGCGAGTTCCTCACGTTCTGCGCCAGCCTCGCGGCGATGATGGCGCTGCCGGCAGAGGCGGCACAGCAGATCGCCGCGGCGCTGGGCAAGGCGCGGCGGCCTTCGGTGATCTGGCTGTCCTTCCAGGAATGCACCGGCTGTACCGAGTCGCTGACCCGTTCGCACAGCCCGAGCATCGAAAGCCTGATCTTCGACCTGATTTCGCTGGACTACCACCACACGCTGCAGGCCGCCGCCGGCGAAGCCGCCGAGCAGGCGCGCGAGGCGGCGATGAAGGAGGCCGCCGGCAAGTACCTGCTGGTGGTGGACGGCTCGGTGCCGCTGGGCGACGCCGGCTTTTCGACCATCGCCGGCATCGCCAACCGCGACATGCTGCACGAGGCGGTGCAGGGCGCAGCGGCGGTGATCGCCGTCGGCAGTTGCGCGGCTTTCGGCGGCCTGCCCGCGGCGCAGCCCAACCCGACCGGTGCAGTTTCGGTCGGCGACCTGGTGAAGGACAAGCCGGTGGTCAACATCCCCGGCTGCCCGCCGATTCCCGTCGTCATGACCGGCGTCATCGCCCACTACCTGGTCTTCGGCAGCCTGCCGGAACTCGACGCGCTGGGGCGCCCGAAAATGTTCTACGGCGAGACCATCCATGACCGCTGCTACCGGCGGCCCTTCTACGACCAGGGCAAGTTCGCCGAGAGCTTCGACGACGAGGGCGCGCGCCGCGGCTGGTGCCTGTTCAAGCTCGGCTGCAAGGGGCCGGTGACCTACAACGCCTGCGCCACCACCAAGTGGAACGGCGGCGTCTCCTTCCCGATCCAGTCGGGCCACGGCTGCATCGGCTGCGCCGAGCCGCGCTTCTGGGACATGGGCGGCATCTACCGGCCGCTGCCGCAACCGATCGGCGATATGCGCGGTGCCGCACTCGGCGTCGCCGCCGGCGCCGCCGCCGGCGTGGCGATCGCCTGGCACAACCGCAGCCGCAAGCAGCAGGCGGTTGCCAGCCACCAGACCATGAAAGTGGGGGACCTGAAGAAATGAATTCAGGGGAACTACTGCTGTGGGCACGGGGGCCGGGTCTGATGCTGGCCCTGGCGATACTAGGCTTCGGTATCCTGCTGCGCCTGTTCGAGATTTTCAGTCTTGGACGCAAGGCGGATCTTTCGCCCGCACGCACCGACAGTCCGGGCAGCGGCTGGCGCACGGTCCTGACCCGCTCGCTGCCGCCGCCGGGAATGCTGGCCCGCGCGCCGGTGACCTACTACGGCGGCTACGTGTTCCACATCGGCCTCTTCGTCACGGTCTTCCTCTACATCCCGCACATCGAGCTGCTGCGCAGCCTGCTGGGCATTTCCTGGCCCGGGCTGCCGACGCCAATGGTCGACGCCGTCGCCGTCGCCACGCTGGCGGCGATGCTGGCGGTGCTCGCAAGCCGCATCCACGATCCGGTCAAGCGCCTGCTGTCGACGCTGCAGGACTACCTGGTCTGGCTGCTGACCTTCCTGCCGCTGGCGACGGGTTATCTGGCCTTCCACCACATGCTGCTCGACTACACCTGGATGCTGGCGCTGCATCTGCTCGCCGCCGAACTGCTGCTGGCGCTGATCCCCTTCACCAAGCTGTTCCACGTCGTCAGCATCTTCATCTCGCGCTGGTACACCGGCAGTCTCTTTGGACGCAAGGGAGTGGCGGCATGAGCGCTCCCCGCCGGGCCGTCCCAAGGGGGGCGCAGCCAACACATGGAGCCGCGCAGCGGCGAACCACCGTCACCCCCTCGCCTGGCGAGGGGGCCGGGGGGAGGGTCGTCCCATGAGCGCATCGCTCGAACGCGGCCTGGCCGCCTTCAAGGAAGCCATCGACGCGCCGGTGGCGAGCTTTTTCTCCAGCTGCGTGCATTGCGGCCTGTGCGCCGAGGCCTGCCTGTTCTACACCGAGACCGGCGACCCGCAATACACGCCGATCCGCAAGCTGGAGCCGCTGCGCCGCGTCTGGCAACAGGAATACACGCTGCTCGGCCGCCTGGCGAAGCTGGTCGGGCTGGCGAAGCCGCCGACCGATGCCGAACTCACGGAATGGGAGCCCCTGGTCTATGACAGCTGCACGCTGTGCGGACGCTGCTCGCTGGTCTGTCCGGCGGGCAACGACATCGCCTACATGGTGCGCAAGATGCGCGAGGGCATGGCCGCCGCGGGCCACGCGCCCGAGGGCCTGGTCATGGCCGTCGCGCGCTCGGTGGAATCGGGCAGCCCGGCCGGCGTCAAATGGGTCACGGTGCAGGCGCAGATCCGGCGCATGGAAAAGCAGTTCGGCCTGCAGATCCCGGTCGACGCCGAAGGGGCCGACTATCTGGTGCTGATGTCCTCGTGGGAGATCCTCAACTTTCCCGAATACCTCGGCGCCGTCGGCCGCATCCTGCGCCAGGCCGGCGCCAGCTGGACACTGGCCAGCGACGCCTACGAGGCGACCAACAGCGGCGTCCAGATCGGCGTTTCCGACCTGGCCAGGGTGCTGGTCGGGCGCATCGTCGCCGCCGCCGAACGGCTCAAGGTGAAATGCGTGATCAGCCCCGAGTGCGGCCATGCCTACACGGCGATCCGCTGGGACGGGCCCAACCTCGCCGGCAAGCCCTTCGGCTTCGAGGTCAAGCACATCCTCGAAGTGCTCGACGAGTTGCACCGCACCGGACGCATCAGGCTCAAGGGCAGCGTGGCGCAGCCGCTGACCTACCACGACCCCTGCCAGATCTCGCGCCGCGGCGGCGTGTACGCCGAGCCGCGCCGGCTGCTGCACGAGCTGGCGCCGCAGTTCAGGGAGATGTCCGATGCCGGCATCATGAACTGGTGCTGCGGCGGCGGTGGCGGGGTTTCCGCCAACGAGCGTGCCGAGCCGCTGCGCACTGTCGTCTTCCGCCGCAAGAAGCGGCAGATCGAGGAGACCGGCGTGCATACCGTGATCACCTCCTGCGCCAACTGCCGCGTAGTCATGGAAGAAGCCGTGGAGCACTACAAGATGGACATCGAACTGCTGGGCCTTACCGAACTGGTGGCCGAGCATCTGGTGGAGGAAGAGGTTGCCAAATGACTGAACGCCTGGTCCTTGACCCGGTCACGCGCATCGAAGGCCACCTGCGCATCGAGGCGCGCATGGCCGAGGGGCGCATCGCGGAGGCCTATTCCTCGGGCACCATGGTGCGCGGCCTGGAGATCATCCTGCGCGGGCGCGACCCGCGCGACGCCTGGGCGCTGGCCCAGCGCATCTGCGGCGTGTGCACGGTGGTGCATGGCATCGCCTCGATCCGCGCCGTGGAAAGCGCGCTGCGCTACCCGGTGCCGGCCAATGCCCAGCTGATCCGCAACCTGATGATCGCGGCGCAGTACGTCCATGACCACGTGATGCACTTCTACCATCTGCATGCGCTGGACTGGGTCGACGTGGTCTCCGCGCTGAAGGCGGACCCGAAGGCCACCTCGCAGCTGGCGCAGTCGATCAGCACCTATGCCAAATCCTCTCCCGGCTACTTCACCGATGTACAAAACAGGCTGAAGAAGTTCGTCGATGGCGGCCAGCTCGGCATCTTCGGCAACGGCTACTGGGGCCACCCGGCCTATCGCCTGCCGCCGGAAGCCAACCTGATGGCCGTCGCCCATTACCTCGACGCGCTGGTCTGGCAGCGCGACGCCGTGGCGCTGCACGCGATCTTCGGCGGCAAGAACCCGCATCCGAATTTCGTCGTCGGCGGCACGCCCGCGGCGATCAGCATCTGGCCCGACCATCCCGGCCAGGGCAAGGGGCCGCGGCACCAAGGCGGACAGGGCGGCACGGCGCTCGACATGACCGGCCTGGCGCGCGTCCAGGACGTCATCCGCTCGATGCGCGACTTCGTCGACCAGGCCTACATGCCGGACACGCTGGCCATCGCCGGCTTCTACAAGGACTGGTTCCGCCAGGGCGAGGGCCTCGGCAACTTCCTCTGCTACGGCGACTTCCCGGCCAGGGGCATGGACGATCCGGCCTCCTTCCTGCTGCCGCGCGGCGCTATCCTCAACCGCGACCTTTCGCGCGTCGAGCCCGTCGACCTCGAAGCCCCCGGCGAAATCGTCGAGTTCGTCAGCCGTTCCTGGTACGACTACGGCGCGGGCAAGGACGAGGGCCTGCATCCCTACCAGGGCGAGACCAAACTCGACTACAGCGGACCCAAGCCGCCCTATCGCCAGCTCGACGTGGACAAGGCCTACTCGTGGCTCAAGTCGCCGCGCTGGAAGGGCAAGGCGATGGAAGTGGGACCCCTGGCGCGCGTGCTGCTGCTGTATGCGCGCGGCCATGAGCAGACGCGCGAACTGGTCGATTCCAGCCTGCGCCGGCTGGACCTGCCGCAGGCCGCACTGTTCTCGACCCTGGGCCGCACCGCGGCGCGCGCGCTGGAAACCAAAGTCATCGCCGACGCCATGCAGGGCTGGTACGACCAGCTCGTCGCCAACATCAAGGGCGGCGACGTCGACACCTTCAATGAATCGCTGTGGGATCCCGCCACCTGGCCGAAGCGCGCCCAGGGCGTCGGCTTCGTCGAAGCGCCGCGCGGCGGGCTCGGCCACTGGATCGTCATCGAGGACGGCAAGACCGCCAACTACCAGTGCGTGGTGCCCAGCACCTGGAACGCCGGCCCGCGCGATCAGGCCGGCAATCCCGGCGCCTACGAGGCCGCGTTGAAGGGCCATACGGTGCACGACGACAAGCAGCCGCTGGAGATCCTGCGCACCATCCACAGCTTCGATCCCTGCATCGCCTGCGCCGTGCATGTGCTGGAGCTGTAGCGGCGCGGTAGACTGGGCGCCATGCCCAAATTCATCGATTCCACCCCGCCCGGCCAGTGCATCTTCTGCCGTCTGGTCGCCGGCGAAATTCCCGCGACCCGCGTGTATGAGGACGAGCTGACGCTGGCCTTCATGGACCTCGGCCAGGTCAATCCCGGCCATGTGCTGGTGGCGGTGAAGCGCCATGCTGCAACCCTGCTCGACCTGACGCCCGACGAAGCGGCCGCCGCCATGCGCACGGCGCAACGCCTGGCGCTGGCGCTCAAGCTAAGCTTCGACCCGCCGGGCATCACGCTGTTGCAGGCCAACGGCAAGGAAGGGGAGCAGACTGTGTTCCACTTCCATCTGCATGTGGTGCCGCGCCATGCGAACGACGGCATCACGCTCTCCTGGCCGCGCAAGGACCCGCCGCGCGAGCGGCTGGAAGAGTATGCAGCACGGCTGCGCTCGGCGCTGGCCGGCTGAGGGCAAGCACCATGCCTTTCGCGACCGTGCGCGACATCGAAATCTGCTACGACCTGAGCGGTGCAGGCCCTCCCCTGCTGAAAATCTGGGGCACGGGCGGTGACCTGCGGCGGCCGCCGAGCGACTTCGACCGCCGGCTGACCGAGAATTTCACGGTACTGGCCTTCGACCAGCGCGGTATGGGCCGCAGCGGCAAGCCCGACCGGCCCTGCACCATGGCCGACTACGCCGACGATGCGGCCGGCCTGATGGCTGCGGTCGGCTGGGACCGCGCCGCGGTGCTCGGCTACTCCTTCGGCGGCATGGTGGCGCAGGAACTGGCGCTGCGCCATCCCGAACGGGTGGAGCGCCTGGTGCTGATGTCGACCAGTCCCGGCGGCGCCGGCGGCTCGTCCTTCCCCCTGCATGAACTGGCGGAACTGCCTGACGAACAGTACATGCGGCGCTTTCTCGAACTGGCGGACAGCCGCCGCACGCCGCAATGGCAGCTTGCCAACCCGGCGCTGTGGCAAAGCCTGGTGGATGACGGCATGGCCGCGCTGCGCCTCGGTGCGGACGACCCTGCGCAGCGCTCCGGCAGGGTACGGCAACTCGCGGCACGACGGCAGCACGATACCTGGGGGCGATTGCCCGGCCTGCGAATGCCGGTCAGCGTATTTGCCGGACGCCATGACACGATCGCCACGCCGCAGGTGCAGCGCGCCCTGGCAGCGCGGATTCCCGGTGCCGGCTGCCGCGAGTTCGAAGGCGGGCACCTGTTCTTCGTTCAGAATCCGCGCGCCGCAGCGGTGATTCTCGGCGCCCTCGGCGGATCGCCGTCGCCCGGCAAGCAGGATTGCGGCTCACTGTCGTGACGGCAAGGAGTCGGCGCCGACGGCACGGCGATGCGGCGCGCCGGGTCCCGGCCACGACGCATCGGGGAATCGCCGCATGAGCCATCGCCGCGCCGTGATCCTGATGGTCGTCGTCACCCTGCTGTGGAGCATGGCGGGCGTGGTCAGTCGCCACCTCGAGGGTGCGCGCAGCTTCGAGGTGACCTTCTGGCGCAGCGCCTTCAATGCGCTGGCGCTGGCCATCGCGCTCACCGCGCTGCGCGGCCCGCACCTGTGGTCCGGCCTGGCCCGCGCGCCGCGCGTGGTCTGGGCCTCGGCCCTGTGCTGGGCCGTGATGTATACGGCCTTCATGGTCGCCCTGACGCTGACCACGGTCGCCAACGTGCTGGTCATCATGGCGCTGGGGCCCTTGATGACGGCCTTGCTGGCGCGCCTGTTCCTCGCCCAGCGCCTGCCGCCGCGCACCTGGGCGGCGATCCTGCTGGCCGGTGGCGGCGTGGTCTGGATGTTCGCCCGGCAACTGGGCGCGGGCGTCTCGCCGGCGGGCAGCGCGGCGGCGCTGGCCGTGCCGCTGGCCGCGGCGATCAACTGGACGCTGCTGCAGACGGCAGGCCAGCGGGACATGGCGTCGACCGCGGAAGGCACCGTCGCGCCGGACATGCTGCCGGCCGTGCTGCTCGGCGCCATGATTTCGGCCGCGACAGCGCTGCCGCTGGCCTGGCCGCTGCAGGCCACGGCGCATGACATCGGCCTGCTGGGGTTTCTCGGCGCGTTTCAGCTGGCCCTGCCCTGCCTGCTCGTCGTACGCCTGTCGCGCGTGTTGTCCGGGGCGGAAATCTCCCTGCTCGGCCTGCTGGAGCTGGTATTCGGCGTGGCGCTGGCCTGGCTCGGCGCCGGCGAAGTCCCGACCGGCGAAACCTTGGTCGGCGGCGCCCTGGTGGTCGGCGCGCTGGTCCTCAACGAGTGGCTGGCACTCCCGCCGCGACATCAGCCGGCCGGGCGTCCCTGACCCGCAGCATCACCTGCATGCCGGTCGCCAACAGCACGGTGGCGCAGATGCCGTGGGCCATGGCGAGACCGAGGCTGAAGCCGCTTGCCACCGTCAGGATGCCAAGCGAGACCTGCGTCAGCAACAGGACCAGCATGACCGCGGCACTGGCACGGCTCGCCGGCTGCGCCAGGGCCCGTACGCCTCCCGCGCCGAGCAGCAGCAGGGTCGCCAGCGCGCAATAGCGATGCAGCAGGTGCAGCGCGACGCCGCCTTCATCGCCCAGCGCGGCGACGGTGACGATCGTGACGAAGGGATCGAGTGCGTTCCAGCCGGCGGCGGCGGGCCAGTACTGGTCGCTGCAGCCGGGCAGCGTGGGACAGGCGGTGGCGGCATAGCGCGCGCCGATCAGGGCACCCAGCGCCATCGTCACGACCAGCAGACCCAGCCCGGCATGCAGCAATGCCGCCGGGCGGCCCGACGGCGATTGCGGCGGATTGGTGCCGGCGGACAGCGCCGTACGCCACGAAAGCAGTACCAGGCCGGCGCCGCCGAGGATATTGGTGAAGCTGGCCCAGGCCCGCTGCGGAGTGGCGCTGAACAGGCCGATGAACGTCAGCAGGATCATCAGCGCCAGGAGCAATGCCGCATAGCGCGCCGGCGGCTGGATCGGGCTCGGGCGCTGCGACTGCCAGGCCAGGACAAAGCCCAGCACCAGCGCCAGGGAAGCGGCGCTGCGGTGCAGAATGCGGGCGCCCTCGGTGTGCAGATTTTGCATGCCGGCCAGTATCTCGCCATAGCAGTCTGGCCACTGGCCGCAGCCGAGGCCGGCGCCGCCGAGCCGGATGTAGGCGCTGGCCAGCAGTATCACGAGCGACAGCGCGGTCAGCACCCAGGCGAGGATTCGGATGCGCTTCAGGCGGAGAGTGCGGTTGTCCTTCATCGCCTCAATCCGCCGTGGTCGGCAGGCTTTCGACCGGCAGCCCCGCGGCCTTCCACTCGGGGAAACCGTCTTCCAGGCGGCGCGCCCGGTAGCCCTTCTCGCGCAACATGACTACGGCATCGACCGACAGCAGGCAGTAGGGACCGCGACAGTAGGCGATGACCTCGCGCCCCTTGGGCAGCTTCTTCAAGTGGCTGCTCAAGGTATGGGAAGTGATGTTGATCGCGCCGGGCACATGGCCGGCGGCATATTCCTCGGGCGGACGCACGTCGAGCACGGTAACCAGACCCTGCCTGACGCGTTCGAGCAGCTCTCCGGCGGGCACCGGCTCGAGGTCGTCGCGCGCCGTGATGTAGGTGCGCACCAGTTGCGAGACTTCGGCGAGGCGCGACTCGGCCACCGTGGCGAGAGCGCCGAGCAGGTCGACCACGTCCGGGCCGGCCACTTCGTAAAACACCCGCACGCCCTCCTTGCGCGCCCGCACCAGCCCCGCCTGACGCAGTTCCTGCAGATGCTTGGAGGCGTTGGCGACGGACAGATGGCTCATGTTTGCCAGTTCGTCCACGCCGCGCGGCCCCTGCGCGACGAATTCCAGCAGCTCGAGACGGTTGGCGTGGCCTAGCGCCTTGGCGACGCGCGCCAGCTGGGCATATATGTCCTGCTTGAAGTTTACGGTTGACATCGTCCGAGTCGTTCCTTATTATTCAACCAATCAGTTGAATAATTGAATTATAGGCAAGTGTAAGCATTGGCCCTCGCGGGCACAAGCGCTAGTGTAGGAGGAGCGACGATGACATTCAATGAATTTGCGCTGGCAAACGAAGCGGCAATCCGGCTTGCCGCCTTCTTCGGCATCTTCACCCTGATGGCCGCCTGGGAAGTCCTCGCGCCGCGCCGCGCACGCCTGCACAGCCGCCGCGTGCGCTGGACTGCGAACCTCGGCCTGGTGATGTTCAACACAGTACTGGTGCGCCTGCTCTTCCCCTTCGCCGCCGTGGCCTTCGCCACGCTGGCGGCACAACGCGGCTGGGGCCTGCTCAACAACCTGGACCTGCCGCCGTGGCTGGCGCTGCTGCTCGCCGTGGTCGCGCTGGATTTCGCCATCTGGCTGCAGCATGTAATGTTCCATGCCGTGCCTGCGCTGTGGCGCCTGCACCGGGTGCACCACGCCGACCCGGATTTCGACGTCACCACCGGCACGCGCTTCCATCCGATCGAGATCCTGCTGTCGATGCTGATCAAGTTTTCCGTGATCGCCGTCCTCGGCGCCCCGGCCGCTGCGGTGCTGGTATTCGAGATCCTGCTCAATGCCACCGCAATGTTCAACCACGGCAACGTCAAGCTGCCGGGCAGCGTCGATGGCGACTTGCGCCTGCTGCTGGTGACGCCCGACATGCACCGGGTGCACCATTCGACGGACGTGGCCGAGGCCAACAGCAATTTCGGCTTCAACCTCTCGGTCTGGGACCGCCTGTTCGGCACCTATCGCGCCGCCGCGCGACTGCCGCAGGAAAGCATGGATATCGGCGTCGCCGGCCTGACCGGCGATCCGCGCTGCGTCAGCATCACCGGCTTGCTGGTGATTCCCTTCGTCGGCGCCGACGGCAACGATGCCATCGGCCATGGCGCCGCGGCGAGCCATGAAGCCCGCTAGGGTCGCCCTGCTCGTCGCGCTGGCGGCCGGCCTGGCGCTGGCCTTCGCCAACCGCCAGCAGTTTTCCCAGGAGGCCCTGCAAGCCTGGCTGGCGGCGGCCGGCTGGTGGGCGCCGCTCCTGTTCATCGCCCTCTATGCCGCCGGCACGGTGCTGTTCCTGCCCGGCTCGGTGCTGACGCTGGCCGCCGGAGCCCTGTTCGGCATCCTGCCCGGCGCACTCTACAGCCTGGCCGGTGCGACCCTGGGTGCGGTGCTGGCCTTCCTCGTCGCGCGTCACCTCGCCGGCGCATGGGTGGCGCAGAAAACCGGCGGTCGCCTCAAGCAGCTGATCGAGGGTGTCGAGGCCGAGGGCTGGCGCTTCGTCGCCTTCGTCCGCCTGGTGCCGCTGTTTCCCTTCAACGTGGTGAATTACGCGCTGGGCCTGACGCGCATTCCACTGGCCGCCTACGCGCTGGCTTCGGCCGTGTGCATGCTGCCTGGCGCTTTGGCCTATGCCTGGCTCGGCCATGCCGGCCGTGCGGCGCTGGCCGGCGACGCCAACGCGATCCGCAACGGCATGCTGGCACTGGCCGTGGCCGCAGCGCTGATGTTCCTGCCGCGCCTGGTACGCCAGCTCAAGGCCGGCCTGATGATCACGCCGGCAATGCTGCGCGCATTGCAGGCCGAAGGCGGCATTGCGGTCGTCGACGTGCGCGACGCCAGGGATTTCATCGGCGAAACCGGCCACGTGCCCGGTTCGCTGAACCTGCCGCTGGGTGAACTCCCGGCGCGCGTCGATGAGCTCGCCGCCTGGCGCAAGGACGGGATCGTACTGATCTGCCGCACCCAGGTGCGCTCGGGGCAGGCCGCGCGCCTGCTGGCCAGGCACGGCTTTTCCGGCCTGCGCGTGGTGCGCGGCGGCATGCTGGCCTGGCGCGAGCTGGGCTATCCCACCGAAGGCAACGCCATCGCGGAGAGCAGCCTTGGCCTCGATAACGCTTGAGGCCGTCGGCGGCTTTCCGCGCGCGCCGCACCGCGTCACGGCGGGCGAGCAGGACACCCTGCCCTCGCGCTACAGCTGGCCGGTCAAGCTGCTGTCGCTGGCGGCTTTCACCCTGGCCTTCGTCGGCTGGCTCAACGAGACCTGGCTGTTCCTGTTCGAAAGCCCGATCTGGCTCAACCGCTACACCGAATACGCGATCATCCTGGCCTTCGGCACCTGGCGCATCGTCGCCGAAAAGAACGCCTACACGCGACGCCGCCTGATCATCCTGGTCGGCGTAGTCACCGGGCTGTGGTGGCTGGTGCCCTGGCTGAATCCCTTCTTCGAGCCCTACATCGGCTACCTCTGGTCGCAGCCGGTATTTCCCTCGCTGCACACGCCGGGCACGCTGACTTTCTTCCTGGTGCTGGCGCTGGTTTTCCTCTTCGGCCGGCGCGTGATCTGCGGCTTCGGCTGCCCCTGCGTCGGCATCCGCGAGACGGTCGGCTTCGCCTTCCGTGAGAACTCGCCGCGCTCCGAACTGGCGTGGAAGCTGCGCCACATCAAATGGGTATTCTTCGTCTATTACGTCGGCGTGCTGGTAGTGACGCAATACCCGCCCAACTCCTGGACGATTTCCTTCGTCAGCGGCTTCTACGGCCTGGTCGCCGCCACCTACTTCGGTACCTTCTTCATTGCACCGCTGGTCGGCAATCGCGCCTACTGCCGCTTCCTCTGTCCCTTCGGCGCCACCTTCGGCCTGCTCAACCATGCCGGCTTCTATGACGTAAAGATGGACGCGAAGCGCTGCATCGACTGCGGCCGTTGCGAGCAGGCCTGCGACATGGGCATCCCGGTGTGGCAGCAGGGCAAGGCCCACGGCCGCGTCACCGGCCTCGAAGACTGCATGGGCTGCGCCCGCTGCGTGGTCTCCTGTCCCACCGATGCGCTGGAAATCCGCGACGTGCGCAACCTGCTGCGCCCCGCACTGCGCCAGGACGCGACTCATCTCTTGCGCCGCGTCGCCGCGCCGGAATTGCCGCGCATCGACGCCTGCGCCGAACGCCTGCCGCTGGCCGAGATCCAGGCCCAGGCGACGCGTTGCCTCGACTGCGGCGAACCTACCTGCCGCAGCGCCTGCCCGCTGCACAACCGGATTCCGGAATGGCTGATGCAGGCCGCCAAGGGCAAGATCGAGGCCGCCGCCGAGATCATGGCCGCTACCTCCCCGCTGCCGGAACTCTGCGGCGCGCTGTGCCCGCAGGACCGGCTCTGCGAAGGCTCCTGCGCCCGCGTGCGGCAGGGCGAGGCGGCCGTCGCCATCGGCGCCATCGAACACGCGGTGACCGAGGAGGCGCTGACGCGCGGCTGGCGCCCGACGCTGGCGCCGGCCAGGCGCCTCGACAAGGACGCCGCGGTGATCGGCGCCGGCCCGGCGGGGCTGGCCTTCGCCGAGGCGATGAACCGCGCCGGCTGGAACGTCACGGTGTATGACCGCGACACGCAGATCGGCGGCATGCTGGCTAGCGGCCTGCCGCCCTTCCGCTTCGACAAGCGCGCGCTGGACCGGCGCCGCATACTGCTGGAACAGGCCGGCATCCGTTTCGAGCTGGGCGTCGAGGTCGATGCCGAACGCTTCCTGCAATTGCGCGACGACAAGGAGGCGGTCTTCCTCGGCCTCGGCGCGCGCCAGGCGCGGGACGTGGCGCTACCCGGACGCGAGCTGTTCGGCGTCGACGACGCCCTGGCCTACCTCGGCCACATCAACCGTGGCAAGGACGGCGCGACCGCCGGCAGCCTCACCGGCAAGCGCGTGCTGGTCTTGGGCGGCGGCGACACGGCGATGGACTGCGCGCGCGTCGCGCTGCGTGATGGTGCGACGAGCGTGGCCATCGCCTATCGCGGCACGGCCGAAAAGCTGCGCGCCAATCCGCACGAACGCGTTGCGGCGGTCGAGGAAGGCGTGCGCTTCCTCTTCGAGCACACGCCCATGGCCGTCGAAGGCGAAACCGCGGTGCGCGCGGTGAGTTTCAAAGTCGGCGCTGGCGACACGGCGATTTCGCAAAGCATTGCCTGCGACGCGGTGATCCTCGCCTTCGGCCAGCAACCGGCGGCCCCCTGCTGGCTGGAAGCCGGCGGCGTCACCACCGAGTTCGGCGCGATCAAGGTCGATGCCCACGGCCGCACTTCCCACCCACGCATCTTCGCCGGTGGCGATGCCGTACATGGCGCCGACCTGATCGTCACCGCCGCGGCGGCCGGCCGCCGCGCCGCGCGCACGGTGCTGGCGGAACGGCGCCTGGCCGACTGGAAAGACTGGCGCGCCTGGCGCGCGGTGCCGCAAGCACTGATGGCGCCGAGGCTGGCGACATGAAGCGCCTTGCCTTCCTGCTTGCAACACTGACGACGCCGGCCTGGGCGCACGTCCATGCGCTGAATTTCGACGTCGTCTGCACCACGGACGAGACCCTGCCCGGCCTGACGCTGCTGCCCTTCCTGCTGCTCGCCGGCATCGGCGTCGCGCGCGCCGTCGCCCGCCACCGCAAGGACCGGTGATGCGCCCGCGCTGGCTGCTGATCCCGGTGCTGCTGTCCATCGCCGGCATCGCCGCCGGGATGGCCTGGGTCGACTGGAGCAAGGGCGGTGCCGGCAGCGGCCTGTATTCGCGCGAGTGGCGACCCGACCCGGTGCAGGGCTACTGGGACCCGGAGCGCTTCTACCGGCCGGCGCAGACCGTCGCAGGCGTGTATCCGGCCGCCGAGTGCATCGCCTGCCACGAGGCGCTGACGCCGGGCGTCGTCGCCGACTGGCGCGACAGCCGCCACAGCAAGCCGGCCAGGCGCGCGCCGGTGGCCTGCCCCGACTGCCACGGTGCCGATCACCAGAAGCTGCGCATGCCGACGCCGCAGGTCTGCGGCGAGTGCCACGCGGTGCAGGAGCAAGCCTTCAACTCCGAGAAGCACTACGGCTTTCCCAGCCACGTCCTGGCCATGGAGCGCGCCACCGACAGCAAGCACTTCGTGGACAAGCCCAAGGGCGAAACCACGGCCTGCGTGCAATGCCATTCGGTGGCGACCAAGTGCGATTCCTGCCACACGCGGCATCGCTTCGACGCCGCCGAGGCGCGCCGGCCGGAAGCCTGCACCACCTGCCACAGCGGCCCGCCGCATCCCGACGACGAAACCTATTACGCCTCGGCGCACGGCAAGCGCTACCTCGCCGACGCGCAGAAGACCGACTGGAGCAAGCCGCTGGTGAAGGGCAACTACACCGTGCCGACCTGCGCCTACTGCCACATGCGCAACGGCCAACATGTGGTGGCCGACAAGTCGATCTGGCAATTCGGCCTGCGCCAGGTGAATCCCAACACGGCCGAAAACAAGGTCAAGCGCGATCGCTGGGTCGAAGTCTGCATGGATTGCCACGACGAGGACTTCTCGCGCCGGCAACTGACCGACATGGACCGCGAGCGAGCACTGGCCTGGCAGGGTCTGAATCGCACGGAGCGCCTGCTGCGCGAACTGAGGAGCGAGAAGGCCCTCTACCCCGCCGCCGGCGAACGCCCGCCCTACCCGACCGACTGGATGGACAGGATGTTCCCCAAGGAACGCATCGGTTTCTTCGAAGGCCAGGCGTCGAGCTTCTACAACGTCTCGACTATCGAGCGCGACTATTTCGAGATGTGGTACTTCGCCAACCTCGGCGCCTACAAGGCCGCGGCGCACGGCGCGCCGGAACTGGTAAAGCAGGGCCACGCCGCGCTGGCACAGGAGGAACAATCCATCACCGCGCAGGCCGCGCAATTGCGCGCCAAGGCGCGCGCGCCGCGACCCGATCCGAAGGCGCTGTGGCTGGGCGGCGAATACACCATGCACAACAAGGAGCACAACTGATGCGCCACGCGCTCTGGCTGCTCCTGCTGGCGACACTGCCGGCCCTGGCCGGCAAGGCCTGCGTCGATTGCCACGCCGGCGCGGCGGAACGCAGCTGGGCGCTGTCCAAACACGGCGTCATCGCCCGCATCGAAGCCGGGCGCGAGCGCCGGCGCACGCCGGATTGCGCCGCTTGCCATGCCTTCGAAGCCAAGGCGCCGGCGCCGCAGCACTATGCAAAGAAGACCTCGCGCACGGAGGCGCGCGAGCAGGCCACCGCCGGCTGCGGTACCTGCCATTCGCCGCGCTACGTCGCCGAGCAATTGGCCGCCGCGCAACGCGGGCTGACCATCGGCGAAATGAAACGGCGCGAGGCCGAGGCCCTGGTCGAAGTCGCGCGCAAGGAATTGACGGCGACGGAACTGGCGCAGATCGAGAAACTGTTCGCCACGCTGCGCGACGACAACCTGCGCGAACTGCGCCTCGGCCTCGCCCACCAGTCGCCCGATTACCAGTGGTGGCTGGGCCAGGCCGCGCTGGATGGCAGCCTGCTGCGCATCAAGGGCGCGCTCGGCGAAGCCCGGCGCAGCGCGGCGGCTGCCCGATGAAGATTCGCAAGACATTTAGATAAGGGAGATCAGCATGAAATCCTTGTTCATACTCAACGACGCGCCCTACGGCACGGAGCGCAGCTACAACGGCCTGCGCCTGGCCAGGGCCGTATCGAAACTGGCCGACCAGCAGGTCCAGGTATTCCTCATGGGCGACGCCGTGGCCTGCGCCAAGGACGGCCAGAAGGTTCCGGACGGCTACTACAACGCCGGCGACATGGTGAAGATGGTGGCCGCCGCCGGCGAGGTCGGCCTCTGCGGCACCTGCATGAATGCGCGCGGCCTGCAGGACGGCGAACTGGTGGCTGGCGCCCGGCGCAAAACCCTGGCCGACCTGGCGGCCTGGACCGCCGCAGCGGACAAGGTCCTGGTGTTCTGAGCCGGGATCGCCGATGAGCCTGGTCAAGGTCATTTCCCAACAGCCGCCCGGCGGCCGCTGCACACTCTATGCCCGTTATGCCGACGCCATCGCCGGTGAGCTGAACTGGTCGCATACCATCGTGCACGACGAATGCCGCGACGCCCACGGCGAAGGCTTTCCCAGCCTGTGGGTGCGCGACACGGCGATCCAGCCGGCCGACGGTGCGATCCTGACGCCCGAGGACATCTGCGACTTCCTGAAACAGCATGACGTCGATACCCCGCACGCCGATGCCCTGCAGTTGCGCCTGCAAGCCGTGCTCGACGACTTCCTGGAAAACTGGAAGCCGTGAAGCCAGGGTACGAATTGCCGTGAAAGTCGGCGCCGGCGCTACGGCGATGAACGATCACTACGCCGGAATTTCAGGTATTGCTGCCCGCCGTCGGGCGCGGCAGCGACAGGCCGCGGATCAGGCCGGCAATCGCGCGCCAGAGCTTGGGCAGCAGCCAGGCGGTGGCGATCACCAGCAGCAGCAGCAGGCCCAGCATCAGCCAGGGGTGGGCGAACATCAGCCACAGGCCGCCGAGTACCACGACGTCCTCGCCGAAGGACGCGGCGATGTTGCTGAAGGGCTCCGGCGAGGCGTTGATCATGGCGCGTGCGCCGGCCTTGGTGAAGTGGGTGCCGGCGGCCAGCGTGCCGCCCATGATCGCCATGGCCGTCTGCCATTCGAGGCCCTGGCCGCCGAACACCATGGCCGCCAGTGCCGCGCCGGCGGGAATGCGGATGAAGGTATGCACGGTGTCCCAGACGGAATCGAGCAAGGGGATCTTGTCGGCGAAAAACTCGATGATCAGCATCAGGCTCGCCGCCCCCAGCACCCAGGGATGCTCGAGCAGTTGCAGGCCCGGCGGCAGCACGATCCAGCCCAGCCGGCCGGCCATGCCGACGACGAAGATCACCGTGTACAGGCGCAGACCGGCTGCCCAGCCGAGCCCCGCCGCCAGGGCCAGCAAGCCGGCAAGGTCAATGGGAAAATGAGCCAGATCCATCATCGCAACTCCGGGTTCGTGAACGCGCCGTATGGTGCCACTATATCCCCTGGCAGGAATTCATCAAATCCTACCTCAGACGTCGCCGGGCTGGTGCGGATCCCAGACATGGGCCTGCACCGGCGCCATTTTGTTGCGCGGGGAATGGTGTCCGGGGCGATCTTATGGGCCGATTCCCGCGGCGCTTTCAAAATCCCTGCGGGCAAAGGAGGTCACAATACCCCCTGCGCTTGTATGCCGCTGAAGACAGGCCTGCGCTTTTCCTTGACGCTGCGAATTACCCCATGACGTTCATGGCTATCGTGCCCGAGCCGGCGCGAGTCCGGCGTTTCTCTTCAAGGCCGCGCTGGCTGATCTGCCCAGCCGACGGCTGCGCGCGCCGAATAAGCTTCGGGGAATTTGGAGCAAACTGTAAGCAATCGTGGTCCTTGGCCGACCATGCTGCAAAGCCGACTGGAGATACTTCATGCATGCCACACTGCACCTGCTGACCCATACCGACTTCCCTGCCCTGGCGCGGCACGCCGTCGAAACGCTGCAATTGAACCTCGGCTACCGCTGCAACCAGAGCTGTGTGCACTGCCACGTCAATGCCGGACCGACGCGCACCGAGGAGATGACGGCCGAGACCGTCGACGCGGTGATCGATTTCATCGCGGCGAGCCCGGGAATCACCACCATCGACCTGACCGGCGGCGCACCTGAACTCAATCCGCAGTTTCGCCGCCTGGTGGTGGCGGCCCGCGCGCGCGGCCTGCGGGTGATCGACCGTTGCAACCTGACCATCCTCGAAGAACCCGGTTGCGAAGACTTGGCGGAGTTCCTCGCCGGCCACCGCACCGAGATCGTCGCCTCGCTGCCCTGCTACCTGGAGGAAAACGTTGACCAGCAGCGCGGCAAGGGCGTGTTCGCGGCCAGCCTGCGCGGACTGCGCCGGCTCAACGCGCTGGGCTATGGCCGCGAAGGCAGCGGTCTCAGCCTCAACCTGGTCTACAACCCGCAGGGGCCCAGCCTGCCGCCACCCCAGGCGCCGCTGCAGGCCGCCTACAAGCAGCACCTTGGCGACAACTACGGTGTCGTGTTCAACGAATTGTTCACCCTGGCCAACATGCCGATCCAGCGCTTCGGCAGTACGCTGATATCCAAGGGGCAGTTCAATTCCTACATGGGCACCCTGCGCGCCGCCCACCGCGACGACAATCTGCCGCACGTCATGTGCCGCAGCCTGATCAGTCTCGACTGGCGCGGCTACGTTTACGACTGCGACTTCAACCAGCAGCTCGGCCTCGCCCTGAACGACCCCGCCGGCGGCCGCCTGCACATCACCCGGGCCAGCGCCGCCCTGCTCGAAGACCTGCCGATCCAGGTCGCGGATCACTGCTATGGCTGCACTGCCGGACAGGGTTCGAGTTGCGGCGGCGCGCTGGGCCATGAAACCGCCGCAGCGCCAAGTTGCGGCAGTTGAGCGACCGCGCCTGATGTCTTTGGCATTGGCCAGCGGCCCCGGCCGGATCTGTCCGACGCGCTATCGCTACGGTGCGGCGGCGATCGCGGCGGCGCCGGAATGCGCCGCAGAGACCTTGTATGTCATCGGCGGACTGTACGGCAACCTGCCCGCGCTCGATGCCATCGACGCCATGGCGGAGGCGGAGCCGGGGCCGGTCGTGCTGTGTTTCAACGGCGACTTCAACTGGTTCAACATCGACGATGCCGGCTTTCGCGCCATCAACCGGCGCGTGCTGCGGCACAGCTTCATTCTCGGCAACGTCGAAGCGGAACTGGGCGTCCGGGCCGGCAACGGCGCGGACGATGCCGGTTGCGGCTGCGCCTATCCGGAATCGGTCGATGACGGCGTGGTCGAACGTTCGAACCGGATTCACGCCCAGCTGCGCCACACTGCCGCGCGCCATCCCGATGTCCTGGCGCGCCTCGAAAAGTCGGCGCCGGTGGCACGCTGGCGGGTCGGCAATCTGCGCGTCGGCGTGGTGCACGGCGATGCGGATTCGCTGGCCGGCTGGCGCTTCGACGCGGCGCGGCTGGACGATCCCGGTGAACGCGCATGGCAGGCCGCCGCATTCGCCGCGGCGCGGGTCGACATCTTCGCCGGCAGCCACACCTGCCTGCCGGCGCTGCGCCGCTTCCAATACGATGGCGACAAGCTGGTCGCCAACAACGGCGCGGCCGGCATGCCCAACTTTGCCGGCACCGGTTTCGGCGTCCTGACCCGCATCGGACTGCATGCATCGCCGCATGCGCCGCTGTATGGCCACCGCCTGCGCGACGTCCATGTCGATGCGCTGGCCGTCCACTACGACACCGCAGCGTGGCGGGAGTGCTTTCTGCGCAACTGGCCAGCCGGCTCGCCGGCCTGGCAGTCCTATTTCAAGCGCATTGTCGACGGACCCGACTACACGCTGCGGCAGGCCTTTCCCGACAACATGAAACCGCGACCCACGCCCTGAAACTCTGTAAAGGACCCGCCATGCCCATCGCCCTGCACGACATCGACGCCTGCGTCTTCGACGCCTACGGCACGCTGTTCGACTTCAACAGCGCCGCGAGCGCCGCCCGCGATGAACTGGGCGACGACTGGCAGCGCCTGTCCGACCTGTGGCGCCTGAAGCAGCTGCAATACACCTGGCTGCGCGGTCTGGCGCAGCACCACGCCGGATTCTGGCAGGTCACCGGCGACGCCCTGGATTTCGCGCTGGCGACGCTGAAAATCGAACGCCCCGGCCTGCGCGAACGACTGATGAATCTCTATCTGCAGCTCAGCACCTACCCCGAGGTGCCGGCCATGCTGCACGAACTCAAGGGCCGCGGCATGAAGCTCGCCATCCTGTCCAACGGCACCCCGTCGATGCTCGCGGCGGTCGTCGCCAATTCGGGACTGGAGGGCGTGTTCGACGCCGTGCTTTCGGTGGAGGAAGTCGGCGTGTACAAACCGCATCCCTCGGTTTACGGCCTGGCGGCGGAGCATCTGCGGATCGCGCCGGCGCGCATCTGCTTTCTGTCATCCAACGGCTGGGACGCCTATTCGGCCAAGGCCTTCGGCTTTCGCGTGGTCTGGTGCAACCGTTTCGGCCAGGCCCCCGAACGGATTCCGGCCACGCCCGACGGCGAGATCGCCGACCTGTCGGCGCTGCCGGGGATGCTCAGTCGCTAGCTTTTCCGCCGCCCGCCGCCTCGGCGGCCAGCCTGAGTTGCAGGCAGGCCGGACATAGGCAACTTGCGGCAGCCGACTCGCCATCGACTTTCGCCGGAATCAGCGACAGGGCGGGCAGGCTCGCGCACCAGCATTCCTTGTCGCCGCCCTGCATGCCGCAGCGAAACCGCGCGCCGCACTGCGGGCAGACGTTGGTCGGCGCCCCCGCCGCGGACGTCGCGCTCAATGGACTACCCTCCCCCCAGCCCCCTCGCCAGGCGAGGGGGCGACAATGGTTCGCCGCTGCGCGGCTCCATGGTTAGGCTGCGCTCCCCTTGGGACGGCCCGGCAGGGAGCGCTCACGGCGTACCGCCGCTGCCGAAACGGCGGCAGGCCGCGCGCAGGATTCCCATCTGGCGGCGGTAGTTGTTGCAGCCGGCGCAAATCCACACATGCAGGCGCAGGCCGAGGCGCTCGACCAGGGTCAGCGGACGATCCTGCTCCTGCGACATCAGTTCGGTTGCCTGTCGGCAGTTCAGCATTTCACGTCTCCGCTCCGGCAAACCAGTTCGTCTCGAGACAGGTGCGCAGGCCCAGTCGCGCGCGGTGCAGCACCACCCAGCAATTGGACGAACTGATGCCGGCTTCCTTACAGATTTCGTCGGTCTCGAAGCCGAGGAATTCGCGCATCATGAATACCCGGGCGGTCTTCGCCGGCAGGCGGTCGAGGCAGGCTTCGAACACTTTCCAGAACTGCTGCTGCTCGAACGAGGCTTCGGGATCGGCCCAGCGTCCCGGCGTTGCCGAGTCCTGCCAGTGCCCGCGCCGGTCGAACAGGGCATCGTCGAGCAGATCGTCGCCGGCTTCGTCGGCGGCCAGCGAGCTTGCGGACACCTCGCGGCTCTGGCTGCGAATGGTATCGATGATCTTGTTGCGCAGGATGGAAATCAGCCAGGTCTTGTAGGACGAACGGCTCTCGAAGCGATGGCTGCCGGTCAGCGCCGCCAGCAGGGTCTCCTGCACCGCGTCCTCGGCCGCACCCGCATCGCGCAACTGCAGGCGGGCAAAGCGCAGGAGGTCCGGGCGCAGTGCATTCAGTTCGCGTTGGCGGTCGAGGTCCATGGCTTACATAGTGTCGGAATGACGCGTATTTTGACCCAACACCGGGAACTTCGACAAATCAATCGAATCTGTAAGCTATGACGCAGTTGCGCGACCAAGCAGCATGGATTCAAACAAGCAGGTCACCCGCCCCCGGGCGACCACCGACTACCGGAGAACCAAATGAACCGTCGCAACTGGATTGCAAGCATATCGGGATTGATCGCCGCCGCCTCGGTGCCCCTTGGCACCATGGGTGCGCGTGCCGCGGAAAAGTTTCCGCTGGCGAAGTCGAAAGACGAATGGAAGAAGCTGCTGGCGCCGGACGCCTACCGGGTGCTGTTCGAGGAGGGCACGGAGCCGGCCGGCAGCAGCGCCCTGAATGCCGAAAAGCGCCCCGGCACCTTCATCTGCGCCGCCTGCAACCTGCCTCTGTTCGACGCCGCGCACAAATACGAAAGCGGCACCGGCTGGCCCAGCTTCTGGCAGGGACTGCCCGGCGCACTGGGCACCTCGACCGACTTCAAGCTGATCTACCCGCGCACCGAGTACCACTGCTCGCGCTGCGGCGGACACCAGGGCCATGTCTTCGACGATGGACCGAAACCCACGGGCAAACGCTATTGCAACAACGGCGTCGCGCTGAAGTTCGTCGCCAAGAACGAAACCCTGCCGGCGCTGCGGACATGAGCCCGCTCCTGAAGACCATGCTCGCGCTGGCCGCGGTCATCGCGACCGCGGCCCGTGCCGATGCGCCGGCGGCCCCGGCCGCAATTCCTGCCGGCGCCGCCACCGCGATTTTCGCCGGCGGCTGTTTCTGGTGCATCGAGAAAGACTTTGAAAAACTTTCCGGCGTCATCGAAGTGGAATCGGGCTATACCGCCGGCAAGACGCCGAATCCGAGTTACGAACAGGTCAGTTCGGGCAGCACCGGCCACGCCGAAGCGGTGAGGGTGATCTATGATCCGCAAAAAGTCAGCTATCCGCAGCTGATCGACTATTTCTGGCGCCACATCGATCCCACGGTCAAGGACCGGCAGTTCTGCGACGTCGGCAGCCAGTATCGCAGCGGCATCTACTGGGCCAACGAGGCGGAGCGCAAGGCCGCCGAGGCCAGCCGCGATGCATTGCTGAAGAGCGGCAAGTTCAAGGCCATCTACACCGAACTGGCGCCGGCCTCGACCTTCTGGCTGGCCGAGACCTACCATCAGGACTATTACAAGAAGAACCCGCTGCGCTACAACTACTACCGCAAGTCCTGCGGCCGCGACGCGAGAGTCGAAGAGGTCTGGACCGGCAAGTGAGCCCCCAAGCTTGATCGAACCGGGCCGATCCCGGCAAAACGGCGAACAACCGCATGGCCGGCGCGGAATACATGGCCGGCCAAATCCCGCGACAATGGCCCGGCCCGTTTCTGCGGTTACAATCGATGCCGCCCATGGCCGCATGCAAGTCCTCGCAGGGGTCATGGCGGCTGACAATTCGCTCCTTCACCTGATCGGACGTCCTTGATGTCGATACGCAAACTTGTCGTCGCCAATGGAATTTCCTATGTCGAGATTCCGGCGGCCGGACTCTACCTGCTTTGCGGGTCGCCGGCCGACAGCGTGAAACACCTGCTCCGTCGCGGAATCATCCAGACTACCGAGCAGAACGGCATAGCCTTCGAGAACGGTCCGAATGCCATCCTCCTGTCGGATACGATGGTCCAGAACGGGCACCTGTGCAACCTGGCCGAGTTTCCCATCCTGCAAATGCTCTACCGCCAGGGCATGCTGATCCCCAACCACCCGAACAACACCGGCAGAAAGCCCAAACTGATCGGCACTCCGGAACAGCTTGCCGCGCAGTTGCGCTACATCCATCGCGGCAACTACGGCCTGATCTCGGCCGAAGAAATGGTCAAGGCCGGCATTGACGAGCGGGAAGCCGACGAACTGATGCGCATCAAGCTCAAGTTTGCCTTCGGCCAGATTTCGCGACCCGATACCTTTGTCGAGTGCCTGCCCCTGACCACCGGCCCGCTGGATATCGGCGAAGGCGTCAGCATCGAACGCGTGGCGAACAACGTGTTCGAGATTCGCCACGGCGAAGACTGCGTCGAGATAGACCTCAATCTCGGCATGCACGAAATCTACCCCTGCCCCTATCCCCTGACTCACGTCGACATCGATCGCCATTACTTCGCCGTGGTGCATGCGGGCGACGGCGATGGCTGGGACTTCAACCGACCGGCGATGGGCAGCGTCCTGATCCATCAGGGCCGGGTTTACCTGATCGACGCGGGACCGAACATCCACTACAGCCTTGATGCCCTCGGCATAGGCAAGAAGGAGGTGGCGGGAGTATTCCACACGCACTGTCACGACGATCATTTCGCCGGCCTGACCACGCTGCTCCAGTGCGACCAGCCGCTGCAGTATTTCGCCACCCCGCTGGTGCGCGCCTCGGTGACGCGGAAATTCTGCGCCCTGCTGTCGATACCGGAATGCGAGTTTTCCAAGTATTTCGACATCCACGATCTGGAAGAAGGGCAGTGGAACGACATCATGGGACTGGAAGTCCGGCCGGTCATGTCGCCGCATCCGGTGGAAACCAGCGTTTTCAATTTCCGCGTGCTCTGGGAGGGCGGTTATCGAACCTATACCCATCTTGCCGATATCGCCTCTTTTGCCGTGCTCGACGCCATGACCCATGCCGATGTCCAGGCCCTGGGCTTGAGTCCCGAGCGTGCAAGGGCGATCAAGGCGGAATACCTGGAGCCGGTCGATCTGAAGAAAATCGACATCGGCGGCGGCATGATTCACGGCAGCGCTGCCGACTTCGTCGCCGACACCTCGAAGCGGCTGCTGCTGGCCCATACCGCGCGCGAACTGACCGACGCCGAACGGCGCATCGGCTCGGGCGCCCCCTTCGGCACGCTGGATGTGATGATTCCCGGCGAGCAGAATTTCCTGCTGCGCGACGCCAGCGAGTTCCTCAAGAGCTACTTCCCCACGGTCCCGGTGGAGCGGCTGCACATGCTGCTGAACAACCGGATTGTCACCTTCAACCCGGAAACCATCATCACGCCCGCGGGGAAAATACCCGCCGAGATCTACCTGCTGCTTGCCGGCAAGGTCGAAATGCTGACACAGGATCCCAGCAATTCCCATTTCCTGTTCAGCGGCTCGCTGCTTGCCGAACCGGCAGCGATCTATGACCAGCCCAGCGACGAGACCTACCGTTCCGTGGGTTTCGTCAAGGCCTTGCGCCTGCCGTCCGACCTGTATCGCAACTTCATCGAGCGCTTCTATTCGAGCAACGACCTGCTCGCCGTGCGCAAGGTCGAGGAACGCCTGCGGCGCACTTTCCTGTTCAGCGACGCCGTGACGAGCACCACCCTGTTCGCGCTGGCCAAGAGTTGCAGGATTACCGAGTTGCACGCCGGCGACAGCTTCCTCGGCGAGCCGGAGCAACTGCACCTGATAGGAAAAGGCCGCCTTTCCATGGGCGACACGGAAGGCTCGCCAGTGCTCGGCAAGGGTGAATTCTGGGGTTCGGACAGCCTGTTCCGCGGCGCGTCAACCGACACCAAGGATCAACAAGCCGGCGCGGAGTCCGCACCGGCCTCGATTGCCCTGGATAGCTGCGATATCTACTCCGTACCCTTGAGACTCGTTTCGCGGATTCCGGTCGTGCGCTGGAAGCTCTTCGAGGCGTTCCGCAATACGCATCCCTACGCCGCCCCGCGCTATCGCGGAACCGCCCGCTAGGCGGGCAAAGCGGCGGGGTGCAAAGCCCCCGGACAAGACGGCTCCGGAAGAATATGCGGTTCGCATCCGCGCAGCCACTACCGTGCCGCCACCGCCGACTTTCCCTGACCGCGGCCCCCTGTGCGTGCAAGTAAGTCCGGGCCCGCGTTGCTTCAGCCTTTCAGGGACTTGACCAGATCGATGTAACTTTTCATGGCGGCGTCGCCGGCGGTGCCCTTGACGGCGGCCCAGGCATCGTATTTGGCACGTCCCACCATGTCGGTGAAGCCCGGGCGCTTGCCCTCGACGTCACCGTCGGTGGCCTGCTTGTACAGTGCGTAGAGTTGCAGCAGCACATCGTTCGAGGGCCGCTCCGGCAGTTTCTTTGAATCGGCCACCGCTGCTTCGAACTGCTTCTTGAGGTTGCTCATATCGTCTCTCCTCAAAACAAACTTTTGTCATCGGGATTTGCCTTCGACTATTATATGTTCCCGCGGAACGCGGGGATGGTATCCCGGCGATAGGCCGTCATCCTGGAAGGCACGCGCAATGCTCCGACGTGAAAAAATGGCGGCCGTCGATACGGCCTGGCTGAGAATGGACCGCCCGACCAATCTGATGATGATTGTCGGCGTCATGGTGTTCGATCAGCGAATCGACTTCAAGCGCTTGCGCAACACCATAGAGGCCCGTCTCGTCGGGCGTTACCGGCGCTTTCGACAATGTGCCGTGCAAGAGGTTTCCGGCGCCTACTGGCAGGACGATCCGGATTTCGATATCGACGCCCACCTCAAGCGCCGCGCCCTTCCCGGCAACGCCGGCAAGAAGGAGTTGCAGGCGCTGGCCAGCGAACTTGCGGTGCAACCGCTTAATCCGGGAAAGCCGCTGTGGCGTTTCGACGTGATCGAGGATTACGAGGGGGGCTCGGCGATCGTGGTGCGCATCCATCACAGCATCGCCGACGGCATTGCGCTGGTGGGTGTCATCCTTTCGCTGACCGATCTTTCGCCGCACGCGCCTGCGCAAAAGCACGTCGCCCCCGAAGCGGAAGAAGAGGACGCTGACGAAGTTCCTGCCGGCCTGCTGGAAACCGTGGTTGAAACGCTTGCCTCGGCCCTCAGCATGAGTTCCGAACTGGGAGGCAGGGCACTTGATCTGGCATCAGACCCGGATCGCATGTCCGCCCTTGGCCGGCATGGCATCGGCCTGCTCACCGAACTCGCCAAGCTGCTGGCCATGCCGCCGGATTCGCCCACCAGCCTGAAGGGCAGGACCAGCACGGTCAAGCGGGTGGCGTGGTCGGACCCGATCCCGCTGGGCGAGGTCAAGGCTTTGGGCAAGGCGCTCGGCTGCTCGGTCAACGACATCCTGCTGTCCGCCGTGGCCGGCGCGCTGCGCGCCTATTTCCTGCAGAAGGGCGAAACCGTGCGCGATGTGGAAGTGCGCGCCATGATCCCGGTCAACCTGCGCACGACCAGGGACGAGGGAACGCTGGGCAACCGATTCGGCCTCGGCACGCTGTCGCTGCCGCTGCACGAAGGCAATCCCTTCGCGCGCCTGTTCATGGTGCGAAGCCGCATGAACGAACTCAAGGGCTCGTATCAACCGCCGCTGACGCTCGGCATCCTCGCCGCCGTCGGTCTCGCCCCGAAGATCATCCAGCAGCAGTTTCTCGACATCCTCGCCGCCAAGGCCAGCACCGTGATGACCAACGTGCCCGGACCAAAGCAGCCGCTGTATCTGGCCGGGTCGCGTCTGGATCAATGCATGTTCTGGGTGCCGCAGTCGGGCGACATAGGCATCGGCGTCTCGATCCTGAGCTACAACGACAATGTCCAGTTCAGCCTCATCACCGATCGCCATTTCGTTCCGGATCCGGAAACCATCGCACCGCTGTTCGCTGCGGAGGTCGACAAGATGATGCTGGCGCTGCTGATGCTCGACTGGGAACAGCCTTTCGACCAGGGGCAGGTCGAACAGCAATTGTTCGGCAAGGTCCTGCCGCCGCCGCTCAGCGCCGCCTCGCCGGCAAGCAAGGCAGCGCCGGGCAGGAAGAAGACGCCAGGCCCCGCGGGCGCCAAGCCGGCGGCCAAGAAGACGCCGGCCCGGACCAAGCCGGCGCCTGCCGCGAAAGCGCCTGCGGCCGCACCCCCAGCGAGAGTGCCGAAGCGCTTCCGCAAGTTCGCCTGAGACCTAGTCCTCGAGTTCGGACTTGGCGAGTTCCACGTCGAGACGCTCCATGGCGTCGACCGGTGTCGCCGCCGCCGCTTTTTCGTAGAGCCTGACCGCTTCGTCCATGCGGCTCTGACCGAACAGCATGACTAATGCATTGGCATGCTCGATGCAGGCAATGGCCGAATCAGGCGCGAGTTTCAGCGCCGAAGCAAAATGTTTCACCGCCACGTCCTTGCTTGCGCCGTAGGTCAGCTTGCCCACCAGCGCACCGACCTTGTCTACCACCTCGGCGTGGTAGGCGCCGTATGCGCTAAGGGCCTCGGCGTGCTTCGGTTCGAGCCTCAGGGCTGTTTCCAGGGCTGCCTTGATCCGGCCGCCCAGCCCCTGCGTCAGGGCGTTGAGCACCGAGATGCCTTGGCTGTAGCGGCCCAGCGCGTAGGCCTGGAAGTACCAGGCGTTGGCATTCTTGGGCTGCGCCTGCTGCAGTTGGTCGCAGCGCGCGGAAACCTCCTGAAACAGTTCCAGCTTGCGTTTGTCGTCGTCTTCAAGGTAGGTGGCGTAAATCATGGTCGCCTTGTTGGCCGCGTTGTAGCCGTCGATGCCGGCCGCCAGCCCGGCTTCACAGGCCTTGTGGAATTCACCCTGATGATAGAGACGCCAGGCGTCCTGCACCGCCGCACCTGCGGGAAAGGGTTCGCAATCGCCGCGATGCAGTCGCTCCCAGTTCTTCTTCAGTGCGGCACCCGCGTAAACGAATGCCTTGTCCACATGCGGAAACTTTCTCCAGGCCGGCTTTGCCATGACAGCTACTCTCTCTTGGTCTCAGGCAGTCAAATAATTCTTCGCTACTTCCTCGAACAACTTGCGCGAACGCCCCACCAGGTAGGGCGCAGCCAGCGCCATGACCTGAAATGCGCCACGCGACAAACTCTCGCCATCGATCCTTTTTCGCGGATCACTGACAAATTCGAACGACAGCCAGTAGGTGGCGACGACGGTCATGTTGATTGCCAGCGCCTGGATTTCCGCCGGCGTCGCCTTCATGTCGCCGGTCGCCACCAGGCCCCGGCAGATCGCGCCAGCCGTCTGGATCTTGTGGGCGACGATGCGCTTGAAGTGTGTCTCGATGACACGGTTGCGCGACAGCAGCTCGTTGATGTCGCGGTAGAGAAAGCGAAACTTCCATATGCCTTCGAAGATCAGGTGCAGGAACAGCCAGATATCTTCCACGTTCGGCGGGCGCCGCACGGGCGCAGCGAGGGCTTCCTCGATGCCCTTCTCGAAGTCGGCAAACAGCGACTCGATGATCTCGTCCTTGTTGTGGAAGTGGTAGTAGAGATTGCCCGGACTGATTCCCATCTCGTCGGAAATCAGCTGCGTCGTGACATTCGGCTCGCCGAATTCATTGAACAGTGCAAGGGAAGTTTCCAGGATGCGCTCGCGCGTGCGGCGCTTGGGTTTTCGTTCCATCAATGAGCAGTCTCCACTAGCCGCGGAGGATAGCAGAAACCAGAAATACGATTGTCATTACCGCTACATCACGCCGACCGTCGCGCGTGTTGCTGGCGCTTCAGCGCCAACGCGAGATCGTCCAGCGTGTCGGACAGGCGCAATGCCGTCAGCCCCATCAAGCGGGCACGACTGCGGTTCAGCCGGGCCATGCGACGCGCCAGCGAGCGCTGCGGATCGGTGAGGACGGCGCGGTTGATGGATACCCCGTGCCGCGCCAGTTTCGGCGCCAGTTCATCGTGGCGCCGCAGCAGCTCCTCCCTCGTCTTGCGGTAGGCCTGCTCCGACAGCCGCTTGCGGTCGGCATAGCTGAACACGTTGGTGAAGAACATGTCGGCATCATCAGGACTGGGCTCGAACAGGATTACATCGGCATCCGTGTATTCGATATCGTATTTGGCCAGGCCGGTTTTCATGCGCGAGTGAATGATGGCACGGAAGGTTTGCGACAGAACTATGGGCAAACCGCCATCGACCAGCCTGCGCCGCTTGAGGTGCTTTTCATGGGAAGCGTGCCGGGCATCGAAGGGAACCAGCGGATTGATGCAGAGAACCAGCCGCGCCCCCTCCTTCAGCGCGACGGAGGCGTGCAGCGTCTTCTTCAGCGCCCCATCGACATACCAGCGGCCCCCGATCTCGACCGGCGGAAACAATCCGGGAAGCGCAGCGCTGGCCTGAATCGCGACGGAGATGGGCACGTGATCATGGCCCTTCGCGCCAAAGGCGATCGATTCCCCGGAATCAAGGTCGGTTGCCACCAGGAACAGGCGCGTCCTGATGCGCCGAAAGTCGTTGCTCAGGCCGGGCAGCGAAAACAACCGGCTGAGGAATTCGTCTATTCCGGCGTTGTCGAAAATCCCGGTGGGGATGGCGCGCGACAGCCGCTGAAAGGATGCGAGGAAGTCATGACGCAAGGGGCTGCGCAAATACTCCCGCAAGGACTCATACAGCAAGGCCGGCACCATTGCGCCGCGCCGCGCATATTCGCCAAATGCCGGCTTCAGCAGCATCCCGGGTTCGAAAGGAACCTCGGCGGAATCGCTGTCGATGAACATCCGGTACAGATAAGCCGGGCTCAGGCCATTGGCCAGGCCGGCGGCAATAAAACCACCTGCGCTGACACCGACATAGACCTCAAGCTCATTGAAATCGAAACCGTCTAGCGCCTCGGACAGCGCCATCACCGCTCCAATTTCATACACCGCGCCGAGAGGGCCGCCACCTGCCAACGCCAAAGCGCCCTGCGACCGGCGGGGAGGCGAACTCACTTCAAGTCTCCCCGCCGGCGGTCATCAGGTCTTTCCAGGAAGTCCCGAGATCAGGCTGCCGCCTTCGGTGCGGCCTTGCTCACGGCCTTGAGTGCCGCCCTGGGCGCCGCGCGACGCACAGGTTTCGCTGCGGCCGCTTTCGCCTTGGGAGCCTTGTTCAGCTTTTCCACCTCGGCTTTCAGTTCGGCAACGCGCTTGGCCAGCTGTGCAACGTCATCCTTGGTCGGCACACCGAGACTGTTGAGCGAGCGCGCGACGCGGTTTTCGAATACCTGCTCCAGCTTGTCCCACGTCCCGGTGGCCTTGGCCGCCATTTCGGTGACCTTGTCTTCGGTCACCTTGCGGGTCTTTTGCTGGATCGCTTCGCCTTCACGAATCAGGGCATCGAACACCTTGTTGCCCTCCAGCTGCGCCTTGGCGAAGGCACCCAACCCGGCCAGCCAGATCTGCTGCGCCGATTCTCGAATGGTGGCGGACAGCTGGCTGTCCTTGCCGACGGATTTGAGTTTCTTTACCACGAGCTTCTTGACCATGATCATCTCCTGATTGAAGGTATTCGATTTGCCCCGCTTGCGAGGCAGCGGCAGGCATCTTGCCTCCCATGCAAATCAGTGTAGCGACTCGGATTAGAGAGGTCACACTAATGACCTGCGGAAAGACCTCCTGCGCCTCGCCGTTTGTCATAGTCGGACCGTGATGCCGCAGGCAGGAGCCGACGGCATATAGCGAACCAGGACGAGGAGCCAGACAGTCCCTCTTTCGTCATCGCGGCGGAGTCCATCGACAAGCGGCTGGTTGCCAATTTGCTGAGAGCCCGGCGGTCACCACGAATTTTTCCGGCCGCGACAAATATGCCGAACGACTGGATGCGCGCCCCCGGCTTGACGTACGAGTTTCACCGTAGCCAAGAATGACTCCTATGCTGTCGTCCTTTTCTTTGCGGTCGCCTTGCCTGCCGTCCTCTTTGCCGGCGCTTGCTTTGACGCGAGCTTCTTCGGCGCAATCACGACTGGAGCGGGAGCCTTCTTTACCACGACCTTCTTTGCCACGATCTTCTTTGCCACGGCCTTCTTCGACACAGCCCTTGCCGGCGCAGCACCGCTTGAACCCTTCCAGGTCAAACGCGCCTTCTTTGCGAGGGCTACGACCTTGGCGATGTCTTCGTCGGTGTACACGCCCTTGACACCCGAAATGGCCGCCAGCTTCATGCCGTGTTTCAGGCCGAGCTTGTAGATCTCCTTGACCTTTTCCCATTCGGTGTCGCGACCGATGGTGAATACCTCGAATCGGCCTTCCAGCGCCAGCACGATGGTTTCCGCCAAGCAGGCGTAGATCACGTTCTTTGGCAGGCCAATGGACTTCATGCCCTTGACCGGGGTCGGCAATTCGATTTCCCCGGATTCGATTACCAGCACATCCGGACGCTTGGCCACCTCCGAAGGGGGCAGATCGAGCGGGCGCGCGACATCCGTAATGACACAACCCGGCTTGACTTTGGTGATGTCCAGAATCTTTTTGCCGGCCCCGGAGGTAGACGTGACGATCATGTCCATGTCCCCCAGCAGGCTGTCGTAATCGGTCGATGCGGTGACCTTGGCGTCCGGCGTGTCCTGCAGGATCGAATCCCGCAGTTCGTTGAGCTTTTTCATGTCGCGCCCGGCGATCACGACTTCGTCGAAGGCCATGGCCAGCAGGCGCGCGCTGACCGAGCCGATGGAACCCGTGGCGCCAATCACCATGGTCTTGGCTGGCACTTTCTTGCTGCCCTGCTTCACCGAAATCAGCCTCATGCGTCGCATGGCGTCGGCCGCCGCCCACAGCGCGCCAGATGCCGAGTAGCTGTTGCCGGTGGTGATGGGAATGCTTGCGCGTCGCGCCACGGTAATGCCGGCATCGCCCACGACCTTGGTGAAGGCACCGAGGCCCATGATCTGGGCCCCCAGTCCTTCCGCAATCTTTGCGGCATGGAGCAAACGCCGATAGGTGAATTCCGGGCTGTGCGAGAGCATTTCCTTGGGTGTTCCGCCGACCGAAATCAGCCAGCCCTCGGCTTCGGCGCCGCTGGGCGAGACGATGTTGCTCATCTTGCAATAGACCATCGGCGGCATGTAGGCGGCAAGCGTCTCCACCTTGTCCATGATGAATTTTGGTGTTGACTTGGGAAGAGGAAAGCCCTTCTTGATGTACTCCTGGCTCAGCGGGTGAACGACAAAGGCAAAGCGGCGAATGTTGCGGAAATGCCCGGTGGGATGGAGCAGGCGCGGTTTGATGTCGAGTTCGTTGATTATTTCCTCGAAATCGTGGTCCGAGAGTTCCGACTCCGGCTTTCCCGTTGCTGCAAGGATCATGGCGGTGATGGTGCTGATGCCCACCACCTTGTCGAAGAGCTTTGGCGAGACATCCACCACCAGATTGACTTTATGCTTCGTGAAAAATGCCAGTCCTTCGTCATCGATGGCCGAAGTGACAAGGGTCTTGCCCTCCAGATTGCCGCCGGAGGAAACCGCCTGGATTTCCCGGAAGGTACCGACAATGACGTGGGACTTGGCCACGGCATTGGCGACGATCTTGTTCTTCACGGTCCTCAACACGGATCTCAGGAATTCTCCGGGCACGATGTCGGGAATCAGTTCCTTGCCCTTTGCGTAAAGCTCAAGTTGATCCAGCGAACTCAACAGGAGAGGGGAACCCGTCTGGAATACCGGGTCGGCAAAACTGAGGTTCCTGGTGTAATCGGACAGGGCCACCGCCATGTCGTAGTTGCGCATTCCGGACAGGAACAGGACCAGGTTGTTGTTGAAGTAGTGGCCCAATTCCTTCTGCACATGGCGTATGGCACGCACTTGCAGCAATCGGCGCAGGCTGGCGCCCGTGGTAACCGGCACGCGCGTGACCACCTGCATCAGGCGTTGCGATTCCTTGTTGACCACCGTGCGCAATCCGACATGGTAGTGGTCGGGCATGTCGCTCAAGGCGATGGCATCCGCATTGGCTTGCTGGCGTCGCATCAACTCCCATGCCTTGCTACCGTCCCGGTCGGCACCCAAACGTCGGACTGAAAACTCCTCGCCGAGAAACCTTGTCTTGAATTCAAAATCCTTTTTGGACGATCCCAAGGTCACCGTAACCACTTTTTTCATTACATCCACCCTCATCTGTTTGATTGAACACCAGCCCGCGTTGGTATCGGGATGGCGAGCACTAGCCAATCTTCTTTCCGCGCCGGGCCGGTTTCTTTGTCGAAGCGGCGGGTGGCAACACCTGGCGAATGATGTCTTCGCAAACGGCTTGCGTCATATAGCGCGGTACCGGATAGCCGGTATGCGCTTCACGGCATGCGGCTTCGGCCAGTTTAGGAATATCGGACGCCTTCAGTGCCGCCAGGAAGGTCGGTATCCCGAGGTCGAAATTGAGCTGATCCACCGCATCGAGAAACTTCTGCGCCAACACCTCCTCCGCTTCATTCGCTTTGCCAAGCTTTGCGCGCACCGCCAGCAAGGCCAGGCGGTCGGTGATGTCGGGGAGCGAATACTTCAGCACCAGCGGCAGCATGATGGCGTTGGCAAGACCATGGGGGGTGTGGTATTTCCCGCCGAACTGATGTGCAATGGCATGCACATAGCCCACATTGGCGCGGGTAAAGGCAAATCCCGCATAGGTGGCCGCCAGGGCCATTTTCTCCCGTGCCCCGAGGTTCTTTCCATCACTGTAAGCCACGCGCAGGTTATCGAATATCAGCCCGACCGCCGACAGGGCCATGTCATCCGTGCCTGGACTGGCCCAGTGGCCGACAAAGGCTTCGATGGCGTGTGTCAGTGCGTCAATGCCTGTCGCTGCGGTGATATGGGGAGGCAGTCCGGTCATCAGGCAAGGATCGAGCGCCGCCATCTTTGGCACCAGGCGCGTATCGACGATCACCAGCTTGGTATGGCTTTTCGGATCCGAGATGACGGCGGCGACGGTCACCTCCGAACCGGTGCCTGCGGTGGTAGGAACGGCGTAGATCTTGACCGGCGTATTCAGGCCCTTGAAATAGCCGGCCAACTCGCGCAGCGTCTTGCCGGGATTGGCGACTGCCGCGGCGATGGCTTTGGAGGCGTCCATCGAGGATCCTCCCCCGAATGCCACGATGGCATCGCAGCCGTGCTCCCAATAAAAATCGATCCCTTCTTCAATCAGGGGGATCGGTGCGTCAGGCGTGATGGCATCGAATATCACGTACTCGGCCCCCCCCGCAGTCAGGGCGTTGGTCAGGTCGTCGAGCAAGCCCAGCCTGGAGATGATGCTGTCGGTGACGATGAGAATCCTGCCGTGACCAAACCCGGCAATGGTTTGTCCCAGCCTGCCGCTGGAGCCCGGACCCACCAGTATCGTAGGCTGCGGTATGGGCAGGAAGCGCACGGCCAATCCGGCGCCGCGCATGGCCGCGCTCAGTGCCGTGGTGCGAAGTGACTCGCCAAGAAATTCAGATATCAAAAGAATTCTCCTTTAGAACGACAGGCTGCTGCGAACCGCTCCCGCAAGCGGGATACGAGTCGGTCGTTATGCCCATGGCAATACGCAACGAAGCGGAAGGTCACCCGCGCCCTCGATTCTTTCCCGGCTTCAATATGGGGCATGCAACTCCCCAGAATTTCAACTTTATCACCCAACATCGGGCTGCGCGCGGTTCGTGGCATCTGCCAGGCCACCGCGGATCGGCAAACGCACTGGCACTTTCGGGCAGATGCTGAATCAAGCTGCACGAACGGCATCAATGCGAATCATGTCGGCGGCCTTTTCGCCGATCATCATGACGGGTGCGTTGGTATTGCCGCCGATCAGCGTCGGCATGATCGAGGCATCCACCACGCGCAGACCGGCGAGGCCATGCACGCGCAGCTGCGGGTCAACCACGGCCATCGCGTCGAGTCCCATTTTGCAGGTTCCGACCGGATGGTAGATGGTGTCCGACCGGTTCTTCAGTTCCTCGCGTATGGCGTCGTCGGAGTCAATTCCCGCACTGTAGAGCTCGCCGCTGCGGATGCCGGCCAAGGCCGGTGCGTCCATGATTTTCCGGGCGAGCTTGAAGCCATCGACCATCGCTTCGAGATCGTCGGGGTGATCGTAAAACCTCGGGTCGATGTCGGGCGCCACCGCCGGGTCGGCGCTGGCGAGACTCACCGTACCGACGCTCTTCGGCCGCAACAGGCAGACATGGCAGGAATAGCCGTGTCCCCAGTGCAGATTGCGCACATGGTTGTCCAGCACGCCGACGACGAAATGCAGCTGGAAATCCGGCGCCGGCGAATCCGGAAATCGCCGCAGGAAGCCGCCACCTTCGGCACCGTTTGAAGCAATCATGCCGGTGCGCTCCCTCCGGTAGCGGCCGATGTCCTTCATCAGGCGCATGGCACCCCCCGGCGAGAGGCCGAGAAGGTCGAGCGACTTGGCCCGATAATTGAAAACATAGTCCGGATGGTCCTGGAGATTCTTGCCGACGCCGGGCAAATCGTGGATCACCGGGATGCCGAACTTTTGCAGTTCCGCGCCGGCACCGATGCCGGAGAGCATCAACAGTTGCGGCGACTGCAACGCACCGGCGCTGAGGATGAGTTCTCGTCGCGCCTGGAGAGTATGGATTTCGCCTCCCTGCCGGAATTCCACGCCGCTGGCACGCCGGCCCTCGAACAGGATGCGCCGCGCCCGCGCCCCGGTGATCACGCGCAGGTTGGCGCGACTGGCCAGGTGCGGCGTCAGGTAGGCGCGTGCGGCATTCCAGCGTTCGCCGTTCTTCTGGGTGACCTGATGGATGCCGATGCCTTCCTGGTCGGCGCCGTTGAAATCGCGGATCACCTGGAATCCGGCCTGGCGCGCGGCCTCAAGATATATTTCCTGGAAAGGGTTCATCGAGCGCAAGCTGGCGACATTCAGCGGCCCGCCCTGGCCGTGATGCTCGTCCTGAAAATCTTCGTTGTGTTCCGATTTCTTGAAGTAGGGCAATACCTCGCGGAAGGACCAGCCGTCATTGCCCAGTGATGCCCAATGGTCGTAGTCCCAGGGATGGCCGCGCATGTACACCATCGCATTGATCGAACTCGAACCGCCCAGCACCTTGCCGCGCGGCTGATAGCCGCGCCGGCCATTGAGGCCCGGCTGGGGAATGGTCTGGAAGGCCCAGTTGTTGATCGGGGTGGGCAACATCGCAACGGTGCAGAAGGGCACCCTGACCAGCATCTGGTCGTCGCTGCTGCCCGCTTCGAGCAGGCAGACGCTGAGCTTTGGATCCTCCGAAAGGCGCCCGGCCACGGCACAGCCCCCGGAGCCGCCGCCTATCACGATGTAATCGAAGTCCTTCATGGTTTTTCCAGCGCCTCCAGAAGTTTGCCCAGGACAAGCGGCGAAAACGCCATGCCAAGATGGCTGACGCCGCCGATTGCGATGTTGGCGGCGCCCTCGAGCCGCGAACTGGTTTCCTGGGGAAAAACGTAATTGTCGTGACAACTGTAGATTGACACCGAGCCCTGCGGCAGGGGCACCGCGCCGCTTGCTCCCAGTGCCACCAGCCAGGGGTTGCCGATTTGCATCTGTCGCGCATTCGGACCTATGCCCAGTCGCGCCAAGCAGGTGCCGTGATGCACTGAGCCCAGCGTGATCATGCGCGCCACCTTTCCCTTGCCATGGGCTCGCAAATACGTGCGGCAGGCCAGTCCGCCCATGCTGTGGCCGATCAGGATCACCTGCTGCGCCCCGGTCACGGCCAACACCTCGTCGATGCGCCGCGCGATGCCGTCGGCGTAGTTGTCGATTCCAGTCCATACCGGCTCCAGGCTGTGCGTCGCCACGGTCCATCCGGCCGCTTCGAGTCGCGGCCGCAGCCAGAACCAGAAGCCGCGATTGCACTGATAACCGTGGATCAGCAACAGGGGCGGGCGTTTCCCGCCGGGTTTTCCCGGTCGATCCGGACCCAGCCAGAAACTTTCGAACGGCTGGATCACCGCGAACAGGACTATCAGCGCGACATACTCCTCGAGCACCATGCGCAGCGCATGAATCGGACCGATGCGCAGTTCTTCCGGTACGACACTCGAATCCGTCAGCATGAAGCCGAAGGTCACCAGTACGAGAAACAGGCGCACGCCGAGAAAGCCCGCCAGCCCGAGGCCGACCGCCTGCAACGGCGTCCAGCCGGCGCGCATCACCAGCCAGCCGCCCAGCAGCGAGTACACCAGCGATTCGCAGAGCAGGAGCCAGCGCAGTTGCCGTGCCGCCATCGCCGACTTTCTCAGGCCCTTGCTGCGGCCGGGAACCTGCCGGACGATACCCGGCACGCCTGCCGCAAACCACCTGCGATCCCGGGCTTGATGAATTGTCGTCGGGTCATCATCGCCATCAGCGGATCAGGAATTTCGTCAGGCGCTCGAACAACGCACCATAGGGCGGGTTGAACAGCGACATGCCGTTCAGCCCGGACTGGTAAAAAATTCCCTTCTGCTTGGAGAAGGTTCTGAAGCCCTCGATGCCGTGGTAATGTCCCATGCCGCTGGGACCGACGCCGCCGAAGGGAAGGTCTTCCTGCGCGATATGGAGGATGGTGTCATTGACCGTGACGCCGCCGGCCACGGTTTCATTCAACACGCGATCCCGCCGGCCGGAGTCATTCTCGAAGCAGTACAGCGCCAGCGGGCGCGGATGCTGATTCACATAAGAGATCGCCGCGTCGAGGTCCGCATAGGGCAGGATGGGCAGCAGCGGGCCGAAGATCTCGTCCTGCATCACGCGCATGTCATCATTTACATTCAGCAGCGCCAGCGGCGGCAGACGGCGTCTCGTGTCATCCGCGCTGGCGGGCGACAGCGGCTCGATCCTGGCTCCGCGCTCGAGGGCGTCGCCGACATAGCCCTGCAGACGCTGATAATGCCGGTCGTTGATGATAGAGGTGTAATCCGGCGTGGTCGCCATCGCCGGAAAGCACCTGGCCACCACCACGCGCGCCGCGTCCACAAAAGCCTGTTCGCGGCCGGCCGGAACCAGCACGTAGTCGGGCGCAATGCAGGTCTGCCCGGCATTCATCAGTTTGCCGACCATGATGCGCTCGGCCGCCTTGGCCAGCGGATAGTCGGGGCCGACGATCGCCGGCGACTTGCCGCCCAACTCCAGCGTGACCGGCGTCAGGTTGTCCGCCGCCATGCGCATGATGTCGTGGCCGACCCGGGTCGATCCGGTAAACAGCAGATGGTCGAAAGACAGGCGCGCAAAATCGGCGCCGACCGATGCGTCTCCCAGCACGACCGTCACGTCGTCCGCAGCGAAATACCGGGTGACCAGTTCGGCCAGCAATTCGCCGGTGCGCGGGGTGAATTCCGACATCTTGATCATCACCCGGTTGCCGGCCGCCAGCGCCGCTGCCAGCGGTGAAATCGCCAGGAACAGCGGGTAGTTCCAGGGCACGATGATGCCCACCACGCCCAAGGGTTGCATGATGATGCGCGCCCGTCCCGGGCGGAACCAGACCGATGCCGACTTCTTCTGCGGCTTCATCCACGCACCGAAATGCGCCAGGGTATGGCGAACCGCTTCCAGGCTGGGAAACAACTCGAGCAGGCGGGTTTCATGAGGCGAGCGATGGCCGAAATCGGCGGAGATCGCCATAACGAAGCCGTCGGCGTTGTCGTGCACCAAAGCCATCAAGGCATCCAGTTGTAGCTGCCGACGGCTGCGCTCCACCACGGGGTTGCGTCGGGTCGCGGCATGCATGCGCCCGAAGATGCGCTTGAATCCCGTCGCGTCTGCCGACGGTGCTGCAGGGTCTGTAGCGTTCATTCCAAGAATTCTCCGGAAGAGAGCCGTGTTTTTTGAGTCTAAGCGCGGAACAACCCGCGGATTAGGCAGGGTACTCTAACGCCCATGGGCTCGCCGGACGGATAATTCGTTCCATGGATGAGGAACTCGACAAGGAGGTCATCGGCCACGAACTGGCTGCCTGCATCGCCGAAGCGAGGGAGTTGCGTGCTGCCCGCACCGGCGATTCTGAGTCTGACGATTTCCCCCGCCTGAAGGAGTGGCAGGCGGCACGTCTCGCCGGCAGCTACGCCGACCTGCTGGCCAGTCCGCGCCATAAACCGGCGGCGGAGTTCTTCCTCAGCGACCTATACGGCCCCAAGGATTTTCGCAGCCGCGACGAGGAGTTGGCACGTGTCGTTCCCATCATGGTCCATGTGCTGCCGGCGAAGGCGCTGATGACGCTGCTCGAAGCGGTCAAAATGGACACGCTCTCCGAATCGCTGGACTCTGCGATGGTGCTGGCCCTGCGCAAGAAAGGGCGGAGCAGGGACATCGACTGGCCCGCCTATGTCGCCGCCTATCGCGCTTGCGGACGCAGGAAGGACCGTGAATTGCAGATCGCCCTGATCGACAGGATAGGCAAGACCCTGGATCGCCTGACGCGCATGCCGCTAATCCATTTCTCGCTCAAGTTGATGAACGCCCCGGCGCACCTGGCCGGGCTCGGCGACTTGCATTCCTTCCTGCAAAGGGGATTCGATGCCTTCAGCTACATGAAAGGCGCCGATGAATTCCTGGCGATCATTACCAAACGCGAGACCGCGCTGATGAAGGAGTTGTTCGACAATCCGAATGCCATGCGTCCTGTTTCTTGACGCGGTCTGGCGCTTTGTCTTTTCAGCGGAGTTCCAAAACAAGAACGGGCGCCTGGTTTCAGGTGCCCGTTTTCCTCAACATCAACGAGGCAACCGTACGTCAGAGTACGGTACAAGCCCCATACAGCACATAGGCGCCGTTGCGGTTCGTCAGGCTTACGGTCAGCTCCCCGCTCTGCCGGTCGACCGCGATGGTCCAGCCAAATCCCGCTTCCCTGCCCTGCAGAAGCAGTTGCTTGGCGGACTTTTCCTCCAGCAGGATGTCCGAGGTGGTATTGGGCCCGATGACGGCCTTCTTCGCCAGGTCGATGCGCATGAATGTCGGCGCACCGATTTCCTCCGGTAATCCGGATGCGCAGTCGTCACCGCGCGAGCAGTCCAGCACTGCCTGCGTGGCGCAGAGCAGCGGCTTCGAACCGTCAAAATCGGCTGCCAGTGCAGGCACGGAAAGCAAAGAGAGACTGAACAGAAAAAGTTTTCGAATGTTTTTCAAGGTTCGCCTTTACTTGATGGTGTAGCCACGCCCTTCGAGGCAGGCGCCCTGGGCACGGTAGAAGGTGTTCATGGCCCCCTGTTTCTGGTCTTGCGCTTGCTGCTGGGCCTGGGCATTCTGGGATCTCTGGTTGTTGCGCGCTCGCACACCCCCAGCCACCACGCCAACGGCAGCACCCTTGCCGGCACCGTCGCCGCCATCGATGATGCCGCCGACCACGGCGCCGCGCACAGCTCCTCGTGCTCGCTCACCGCCGCCCACCGCCGGGCCTGTTTGCTGCGCCGGTGCCGGTGCCGTCGCCACAGCGGCAGGGTCGATGCCGGTACTGTTCTTGGCCCAGACGTAGCACTCGCCTTCATCCTTCTGCTGCTGCTGCGCGCTCTGCCCCTTGGACGGGTAGACGATGGGCTTGGCTTGCGCCTGGCCGACAACGAAACTCGCGACGGCCAGTGTGGCAGCCAGCGCGCAGGCAGTTTTGAGTTTGCTCATGTTATTTCTCCGCATTATGTTTTTACGGTGCCGGTCCGGATGCGATCCGCCGCAAGCAGGCGACGCTTGCACTCCGGCCCTTCAACGCCTATTTCTTGGCGCCCTTTTTGGCCGGCTCCACCGACAAGGCGACTGCTTCAACGTAATTCGCCTCGATCTGGTCGCCCTTCTTGACCACCTTGAAGTGATCCGGATTCTTCACATCGAGTTCGACAATATTTCCCTTCGGACCCTTGACGGTAATGGTCTTGTTCGCCGGATTCACATCAATCACATCCGCCAGGATCGTGACCTGACGACCCACCGCACCGGCCGGTTTTGCGCCCGGCTTGGCGCGCACCGCATCGACCGAGTCAACCCTTTCGCGAGGTCCGCCACCCTTTTTCAGTTCCAGGGTAAGCGCGCGTATGTATTCGACGACCACTTCGTCATTGACCTTGATCTGGGCAAAGTTCTTTACGGCATCGCCGGCAACCACATCAAAGCTGCGCCCCTCGGGCCCCTTCAGAGTCACGGTGCGGGTGGCCTTGTCTATGGCCGTCACCACCGCCGACGCCTTGACGCCCTCCGCCATCGAGACTTTCCCCGGCGCGCTCGCGCTTACTTGCGCTCCAACGGCAGCCTGCTGTGCAAAACCCGGCTGAGCGGAAAAAACCACTGCCAGCATTGCCGTCTTCATCAGATTACGCATGGTACATACCTCTGTCTATTTAAGTGTCTATGGATAGTGAATACGCTCAGCGCTTGAGCTTGGTGATCTTCGACCCCTGCAGGCCGATGCCCGCCATCAGGCCCTTCTGGTCGAAAATCATTGCGTAGACATCGGCCTTGGCCGTTTCCGTATTCAGATCCTTGGCCGCGCCGGCATCGATGATCACGATGTTCGGGCCGACGCCGATCTCGAAGTTCTTGCTTTTGCGGAAGTCGTTGAGGACCTTGTCGCTCATGAAAAACAGCACATAGCCGAAAGACTGCGCACCGGCCTGGAGTCCGACCGACACTGCCGCCGTGTTGTAGTGGTCGACAAGCTTGTCATTCATCAACAGCACGCCATCGCCGCCTTGCCCGCCGACCACCAGCCCCGCCTTGAGGACCTTGGGAAAAGCCAGAATGCCGCGCGCCTTGGCGCCCAGGGCCTTCGCTCCCGGCGAGCCGTCGTACAGCGACTGCAATGCTGCGCGCGAATCTTTCTCGATTTGCGGATCAGCCGCAGCGGCAAGGCGCGGCGCGACGAGGCTGAGGAATGTCGCCAGCAGGAGAAAAAAGGCTTTGGTTACCGAAAAATACCCGTTCATGTTGCACTCCTTGGAATTGAAATTGATACTGCCGAAATCGATATCGATCAAGCGCTGCATTGACTTGCCGGCCGGCGCGACTTCTCAACCAGGTTATTTCTTTTGCCTGGCCGCTTCGATGAACGCGCGCATATCCTTGGCCCAGGCGTCGATCACCGGCTTGACATGCGCAAGGGTAAGCTTCTCGCTTGCACTCTTGAGTTCGACGCCGACGCCCTCCCGCATCCCGGCACCTACAATCTTGCCGGTATCGGTGTCAATCACTTCGTACTCGGCGGCGAGGGAAGCCTGCTTGGAGGTCTTGCCGCCCGTGGCGATAAATGCGATCGGCAGTAGCTGATAGGGCTTCAAACCCATATCTTTCGCCGCCACGGCCGTAATCGCGGTTCTGATCCGCAGCGTCTTCGGGCCGGGTTCCTTGGCGAACTGGAACAGACCCGTCAACTCGCGCCGTGCTGCCTCGTCGAAATACGCATTGATCTCTTTCAGTGTCTGCTCGGACACCTGGTCGGTGCTGCGCGGCTGGGGGTAGAAGACATTGGGCTCGAGCAATATCGACTCGTAAGCGCCCGCCTTGAGTTCCGGGGCGACCCAACGCTTGACCTTCTGCCCGGAAGGGGAGTCAGCTTCCTTCAACCTGGCGTACCCGTCACCGAGAAAGCCAGACTGCATGGATTTGCCCGCCTTGTCCTGCGCAACAACAGACCCGGCAAGCAGAAAGACCCCGGCGGATACCGCCATTACCCAACGATCAATACGCATTATGATTCTCCCGTCCGATTCGATCAGAAATATGCAGATTGTAAAGCGGATATCTTAACTGTTGCCGGAATTTCTGTGCTCTCAGGGCTCGCTGATCTGCAACATCGTGGCGCGAATAGACAAGTTCCCGGTTCTCCGCTTTCTCGCATTGCCAAGCAATGTCCTCCCGAGTTTGGATCGCGACTCACCCCCATTTTTCAAGAGAACGCACATATCACGCTGAAGATGACCACAAAACCAAAAAAGTGAATACCTCGGTACGCAATCGCCGGTGCGATGAGCACCGTCGCCATCCTAGCCCTTGATGGTAAAGTTCACGGCCAACTGAACTGACCGGACCGGTGCGGGTGAGGACAAGAAGAAATCACAGGGCATCCTCTGGCAGGCGCCCCGCTCCACCCGTCTGGATGCCGATCGAGTCCGGTTCGCGACGGCACTAAAACGATGTCGGTCCTGTGAACTACGCGATGAATACCTGCACAAGAATGTCGGCCACATGAAACGGGCAGCCGCCATTTCGGGCCTGCTCCTGCTCGCCATATTGATGATCGCCACCGCCGCCTGGGGTGCGCTGGCCATTTACTATTCAGGCTCGCATAGCGCTGTCCTGGGGATCGGCCTGACCGGTGCATTTTCCCTCGCAGCAATGTTGGCCGTCACTGCACTGGCGTTTCGCCGCTGGCGCTGGCGTGGACTGGCGGCCTACCTTGTGTTGTTTGCCGCCCTGGTGACTTGGTGGCTAAGCATCGAACCCTCCAACGCCCGCGACTGGCAGCCGGATGTGGCCAAACTGGCCTACGCCACCGTCGAAGGCGACATGGTCACGGTGCACAATATTCGCAACTTCGCCTACCGCAGCGAAACCGACTACACGCCCGCCTGGTACGACAAGACCTACGATCTGCGCAAGCTGGAGGGCGTCGATCTTGTGGCGGTCTACTGGATGGGGCCGGCCATCGCCCACACTCTCGTCAGCTTCGCCTTTGCCGGCGGCGACCATCTCGCCATTTCCATCGAAACGCGCAAGGAGAAGGGTGAGGCCTATTCCACCATCAAGGGCTTCTTCCGCCAGTATGAACTCTATTACGTGGTGGCCGATGAACGCGACGTCATTCGCCTGCGCACCAACTATCGCCACGATCCGCCGGAAGACGTTTATGTGTATCGGGTGCAAGGCCCGATCGAGAACGGCCGCAAGTTGTTTCTCCAGTATGTCCGCAAGATGAATGCGCTGAAGGCCAAGCCCGACTTCTACAACACCCTGATCAATAACTGCACCACCGATATCTGGTACAACACCCTCGTCAACGCGGAACACATGCCATTCAGCTGGAAAATTCTGGCTAGCGGTTATGTGCCCCAGTATCTTTATGAATCGGGACGGCTCGATACCAGCATGCCTTTCCCCGAACTCCAGCGACGCGCCCACGTCAATGCCCGGGCGCAGGCTGCCGACACCGCCGCCGACTTTTCGCAACGCATCCGCGAACCGGCGACGGCGGATCTGAAGCAGGCATCGAACCCGTCCGGTAAGGACAATCTCCATTGAGGACTCGACAATGAAGTATCGACTTCGTGCTCTGACCGGCAAGGCCGTTTCATGCTTGGGTCTGCCACTGCTGCTAACTGCACTGGCCTTGCCGGCCGGCGCAGCGGAACCGTTGCAGTCCGCGCCAGCCGCCAAGCGCCCGAAAATCTGCCTGGTGCTTTCCGGCGGTGGCGCACGCGGTGCGGCCCACGTCGGGGTGCTCAAGGTTCTGGAAGAGTATCGCGTGCCAGTCCATTGCATCGCAGGTACCAGCATGGGCTCATTGGTGGGCGCCGCCTACGCCTCGGGTACGACGGTGGCGGAGATGGACCAGATCATGGCGAGCATCACGACAGAACTGCTGTTCAAGGAAAAGCCGCCGCGCGCTGAGCAGTCGATGCGACGCAAGGCGGACGACTACAAGGCGTTCTTCGGCCCCGAAATCGGCATCACCGGCGGCAAGATTTCCCTGGGCAAGGGCATCGTCACAGGGGTCCAGCTCGAGACGGTGTTGCGCCAGTTGTCAAAAGTGAAGGGCTACCAGAACTTCGACAAACTGCCGATTCCTTTTCGCGCCGTGGCGACCGATTTGGTGAACGGCAAGGCCGTGGTCTTCAAGGATGGCGAACTCGCCAACGTCATGCGCGCCAGCATGTCTGTACCGGGCGCGGTGGCGCCGGCGGAATTCGACGGCATGATGCTGGTGGACGGCATGCTGACCAGCAATCTGCCGGTCGATGCGGCGCGTGCCATGGGCGCCGACCTCGTCATTGCCGTGAACGTTGGTACTCCCCTGTTGAAACGGGATGAGCTGAATGGCATCGGCGGCGTGGTCGGACAGATGCTGAGCATCCTGACCGAACAGAATGTCGAGGCCTCACTGGCTTCGCTGAAGCCCGACGACATCCTGATCACGCCGGAACTCGAGGGATATTCGACCGGGGACTTCGACAACCTGACCAAGATTGCCCCCCTCGGCGAGCCCGCGGCGCGCAAGGTGGCGGAACGCCTGTCCCGGCTGTCGATTCCCGCCGCGGAGTATGCGGCGCTGCGCGAGCGGCAGATGATCGCCGTGGCCCCCGATGTGCGACCAGTCGACGAAATCCGTTTCGAGAATCTTGCCCTGGTGAACCCGGAGTCCGCGCGGACCCACATGCAGACCAAGCCCGGCGAGCCGATCGACCAGAAAAAGCTGGACATGGACATGCGGCGCATTTACGGCACGGGGGACTTCGAGCACGTCAACTACCGTTATCTCGAAGAACCCGGCAAGCGCATCCTAGCAGTGGACGCAGTGGAAAAATCTTGGGGGCCGGACAGCCTGCGATTCGGCTTGGGGTTGTCCAGCGATTTCGCCGGTGACGCCATGTACAATCTGCTGGTCTCCTATCGCAAGCGCTGGATCAACTCGCTGGGCGCGGAGTGGAGGACCGACCTGCAACTCGGCAGTACCACCAGCCTGGCTAGCGAGTTCTATCAGCCGCTCACGGCCTCCGGCTCCTTCTTCGTTTCACCGAATGTGTTCCTCCAGCGCACCACCGGTCCGGTGTATCAGGGCGACACTCGACTCGCAACCATCGACAGGAGAAAGGCTCAGGTCGGTTTGGACCTGGGTGTCAATTTATACGAGTACGGAGCCCTGCGGCTGGGTATCCTGGCCGGCAAGGTCAAGCGGGAAGTCGATACGGGAAGCCTGCCCATACCGGTAAACTCCGACACCATTACGCTGGGCGCGTTTAACGCACGTCTGGTACTCGACCAGCTCGACAGCGTGCATTTCCCGCGTGAGGGCTGGAAGGCCGACGCCCAATATCTCAAGTCGAGTACCGCGCTCGGTGCAGACGATTCCTACAATAAATGGGAGGTCGGCGGTACATTTGTCCATTCATTTGGCGAGCATACGGTCAACCTGTCCGCGGGCGCCGGCGACCTTTCAGGTTCGAAACAGACGCCGGCCTACGACCAGTTTACCTGGGGTGGCTTTCTGCATTTGTCGGGCCTCGCGACCGGTCAATTGATCGGTGAAAACCTGAAGTTCGGCCGCGCCATGTATTACCACCGGCTGACGCGCAGCTCCATTTTCGAGGGCGCTTACGGCGGTATATCGCTGGAAACCGGCAAAATGAGTCATCCGCTGATCCGGACCAACCGGGATGACTGGATCCGCTCAGCAAGCGTCTTCGTCGCGGCCGACACCCCGCTTGGACCGGCGTATCTGGGCTATGGACAGGCGCAGGACGGGCCCAGCAGTCTCTACTTCTACCTGGGCCGGCCTTTCTGATATCTGCGGCGCCATCTCCGTTGCGCCGAGATGGCCTTGGCTTGCGGCGTTCCGGGCCGGGTTGTTGCTCCCGCAAAGTGAAGCCCGAAGTCGCGGGCTGCAGGGTGGAAAGCTCAGGGGTTGCTGATCGAGCCAAGACAGGTTCGCGGGTGAAAACGCACTCTACCGAAGCGCCGGGCAAGCACCTGCTGCCCGGCGGCCGGATTCAGGGAGTGACTTCCTTCCAGCCGGTGCCCGGATCGAAACTGGTCATCGCGGCACCGATCTTCGCGGAATCCTTGCCGAGATCCTTCTGGAAGACCTTGCCATTGTGGCTGACGACGAAGCTCATCACCCCGCTTTCACCATAGTGATCCGGATAGGCGGCCATGGCGAAACCGGCAATCATGCGGCCGTTGATGACATAGTTGTAAGCACCCCCGGCGGCGCCCTTGCCCTGGCGCGTCAGGATCCGGAAGTGATAGCCGCGATAGGGGTCGCCCTGTTTGTGGCCCTTGAGGTAAGCCTCATTGGCGGCGATCAGCGGCCCGAAGGGGCTCTCTTCCTCGCCCTTGGCAGGGTCGGCCGGCCAATAGAGGCCGTCATGCTTGCCCGGCGTGCTGGCGATCTTCTGTGCATACTGCAGCACACCGTCGCCATCGCGATCGAGCGACGCATACTGTCGTTGCGCACCGATGTAAGCACGCATGACCTCGATGGCGCTGTTCTCGTTGCGTCCGATGCGCCGGTTTATCAGCTCCTCGACCCCTTCCTCGGTAGCGAAGCGCCACGCGCCGCCCACCCTTACCAGCGGAATCGGCATTGGCCAGGCATTGACGCCCATCAGCAGCACGCGACGATCTTCGCCGCGACTGTCGAGCACACGAAATGCCGCAAGCGCCTCGGACGCTTTCGCACGCTCCGCCGCGTTTTGCGCGGCGTCGCCGCTGTTGAGCAGTTCCTTCTGCTTGTCGCCGAAAATGGCCAACAGCGCCGCTTCGTCGTTCGCCTTCAACGCCGCCATCAGGGCGTCGACGGCAGCCTCCGGAGTAGCGAAGGTCCGCTGCTCCGCAGCCGTGGCGGCCAGCGGCAAGGCCAGCAAGAAGATAAATGCCAGCCGGCGCAAGCCGGCCTTGATTCCGAATGAGATCATGGGAGTCATCACAATGTTGATTGCACGCAGGGGATTCATGGTCAGCTCCTAGCGACGGCCGCCGCCACGGCCGCCACCGCCACGGCCGCCTCCACCACCACCTCCGCCGGCCCGTGCACCACCGCCTCCACCGCCACCGGCCCGGGCCCCACCGCCACCGCTATAACCGCCGCCAGCACGGGAACCACCGTAACCGCCGCCACCCGACATCGAATTGCGGCTCGCCGCGCCGCGCGAGCTGTCCATCTGCGTCTGGCGACCGGAAGCACTGCTGCCGCCAAATGCGCCACCGCCGGAATCGCGGCCACCACCGGCAGGCTGCGTCGAGGGACGGGAGCCGCCTCCGAAGCTGCCACCGGCTGACGGACCTGCGTCACCGACGCGGCCACCCGAAGGCTTGCCGATGGAACCGCTGACCTGGCCCGGTTGCTTGTTGGGCTTCCACTGGCTTGAACCGCCACCCGCGGGTTGCTGGCCGGGCCGACCGCCACCGGCGCCGGGGCGCTGGCCGGCACCCGCACCACCGCCCGGCCGGTTACTGACATTACCTCCGCCACTGATGTTGGTACTGTTGTTGATATTGATGCTGTTGTTGCCACCATGCCAGTCGGAGTGGTAGTGGCCGCCATTCCATGCCGCGCCGATGGCCGCACCCCAGATGAGGCCGGTGGCCAAGGCCGCGCCGGGAGGATAGGGGTAGTAATAGACTGGATAGGGCGCCGGATAGTAGCCCCACGACGAATACCCGCCATAGACAACCACGGTACTCGGGTTGTACTGGGGCACGTAGATCACCTGCGGATCGGCGGGAACGATCTTGATGATTTCCTTCTCGACCACGACAACCTGCTTGGCATCGGACTTGAGGTTGCCGGCCGCCTGCGTCTTGCGCCGGAACGCCTGGACCGCATCGAGCACCGCGCCCTGGTCGGAGACCACCGCCTCACCCAAGGCGGACGTCCAGTCGAGATCGGCGCTCATCATCCTGACGATTTCGGGATAGTTCACCAGCGACTTCACCGCATCATCCCATTTGTCGTCGATCGGCGCCTTCGAATCCTTTTTGCGCTTTTCAAGGAACCTGTCGGCCTGAACCAACTGCAGGGGATTGGTCGATGCCGGCAGGATAATCATGACAAGATCGTCCGGGTACAGCGCGATGCGGTCGACCAGCTTTTCGAGTTCGGCGGGGGATGGCGCCGCCGCCACCACTGAGGCCGCGGCTGGCGCCTGCGCCTGCGGAGCGAACGCGACGGCGAGAAATGCCGCTATGGTGAACAGCCGGAAGGAGCGGCCTTCACGACTTGCGGGTGACTGGGCAGATAAACGAGTCGTCATGCGCACTCCACTATGCCAAGAATATATCCGGAGGAAGATGTTAGCATGAAAAAATAAGCTCTGTCGCCGGGTCGTCATTACGCGCCACCCGCCGCCCCAGCTATCTTCCCACCACGCTGCAAGGGGTTCACGCAGGCGGCGCAGTGCCGTCCGCCGGCACCGTTGCCGGCGCATCCTTGTCGGCCGGGAACTCGTACCAGCGCTGCGGAGGAACCACCTTGGCAGCGGCAGGGTCGGCCATGTAATGCGGCGACATGATCTGCACGCCGTATTCATTAAAGACATCCTGGATATTTCTGTGCAGCACGGACATCGTTTCAGCGCGCGTATTCGCCTTCATGGCAGCGGCGTGGCCGACCAGCAGGTACTCCGGATAATAGTCCGACAGCGCGGTCTGGAAAACTCGCGGCGTCGGCTCCGGCAGGATGCCGGGCGTCCGCCGTGCCGCTTCGATCAGCATCGCCTCGACCTGGCGCCATGGAGTGTCATAGCCGATCGTGACTTTGGTATCAACTATGAAGCCATGCCCCTGCACCACTCGCGAGAAGTTCTGGATGACCGTGCCGGTGATCAGCGAATTCGGCAAGGCCAGTTCCTGACCCGTCCCGGTCCGAATTCGCGTCGTAAAGATGCCCAGTTCGGTGACCGTGCCTTCGTGTTCCCCGATGCGGACGTATTCGCCCATGCGGACGGTTCGCGTGTAGGTCACGATCAATCCGGCCGCCGCCTGGCCGACCAGGCTCGATGCGCCGAGCGAGACCATCAGGCCGACAAGCACCGACAAGCCCTTGAAGGCCTCGGTTTGGGCGCCCGGCAGGTAGGGATAGGCCATTGCCAGGGCGAACAGCCAGATGACCAGTCCCGCCAGGCGACGGGTCGTCGGCATCGCTTCGGTGTCTAGCCAGCGTGGCGGGGAACCGCCGCCGGCGAGCCGCTCCAGGAAGCCTTCGACCAGGCTGATGAGGGAGCGCGCGACGAAGAAAATCGCAATGGCGACGCCGAGCCCGGGGATCGCACCGATGATGCCCTGCAGAATGTCGACCACAATGCCGATCAGATAGCCGTCCAGGCGCTCACTCCAGGGACGGGTATAGGGAAAACGCGCGAGCATGTAGCTCAGCCATTCGTAGCTGAAGACCGTCACCAGCAGCCAGCGCAGCACGCCGACCAGGCGCCGCACCATCGGGTAGACATGCCGCTGATCGAGCAGGACGATGCCCCCCAGTTTCAGGGTCGGCGCCTTGCTCGCGGCAAGCCGGACAACAATCCGCACGAACCGGTGGTGAAGACGAGCCAGGCCCCACAGTAGCGCCAGCCAGGCCAAGGTGGCGATGCTGCCGGCCACCAATGCCCGGATCAGGTTATCGACGCTGCGTGCCTCCTCGGTCTCGGCGATGACCTGCTTGAGACGCGCCGCGGCGGCGGCGGCGACTTCGTCGATCGACTCCTGGCGCAGCGGGTCGACGTCGCCCGGGATGATGATGAACATCAGTTTCCGGTCGATGGTGATTTTCTTGCCCTGCTCGATGTTGACAACCGCCACCTTCCCTTCGGCCTCGCCGGTCAACATCCCGAGGATGTTGCTGCGCCCGCGCTCGGCCCTTTCTTCCGGCGATGCCCCGAGAAAGACACCCCGGAAAGTAACCACGTGGCGGTTGTACACCACCAGATCCGCCGGAGCGCCGGCAGCCCGTGGGTTTGCAGCCGCTTCGGGCGCGGCCCCCGCGGCAGTCGTCGACAAAAGGCTGCCGGCCAGGAGCACCAGGCAAGTCAGGGTACGCAGGGTGGCTATCAGCTTCATGGTCAAAGGGCTCGCGGCGGCATGGAGACTCAATCGAGCCGGCCGGCCATTGCGAAAAGGCCGGTCGCAACCAGAGCGCAAGACAGGGATTTCAAGTGCATAGCCGCGAGTATCCCCGACCGTTTCACCCCCGGTCAAGCCTATTTTTATCGACAAATCTTCGGGTCAAACGGAGCCTCACTCCGCCCCGGGGCGCTCAAACCCGGCGGCTGAGAAGTCGGCGCTGGCGATACGGTGGCAGCCTACTCCAAGAGCGCATCCGAGAATCTGGATACTTTTGCGCCGCCAGACCAGGCTGGCAGATACAACAACGCCACGCCTCGAATTTCAAGGCGTGGCGTGCTGGTCAAGCTGGCGTCCCCACGGGGATTCGAACCCCGGTACTCACCGTGAAAGGGTGATGTCCTAGGCCTCTAGACGATAGGGACTTATCGTTTGGTGGAGGTACGCGGGATCGAACCGCGGACCTCTTGCATGCCATGCAAGCGCTCTCCCAGCTGAGCTATACCCCCACAAGAGAGCGCGCATTATAGGGAGCCGGGGTCTGGGTGTAAAGCCCCCGAGGGGATTTTCGCCAGCAGCTTGCCCGGATTCATCAAGCCACGCGGGTCGAGCGCCAGTTTGACCGCACGCATCATGTCCATCTCGGTAGCGCTCTTGTAGCGCAGCACTTCCTCGCGCTTCAACTGCCCCAGGCCATGCTCGGCCGAAATCGAACCGTCCAGTTCGTGCACCAGATCATGCACGATGCGATTTACGGACGCCGTCTGCGCGATGAATTCGGTGTTGGACTGGGCATCGGGCCGCGACTGGTTGTAATGCAGGTTGCCGTCGCCGATGTGGCCGAAGCAGACGATGCGTACTTTGGGAAAAGCGGCCAGCAACGCGGCATCGGCTCGCGCGATGAACTCGGCGATGCGCGAAACCGGCACGGCGATATCGTGCTTGATCGACACGCCCTCGATCTTCTGCGCCTCCGAAACATTCTCGCGCAGGGCCCACAGCGCCGCCGTCTGCGCCTCGCTGGTGGCCACCACGGCGTCGTCGATGACGCCCTCCTGCGTCGCATGCTGCAGCGCCTGTTCCAGCGTAGCCGCCAAATCAGTGCGCGCACCGCCGAGTTCGACCAGCACCTGCCACGCCGGTTTGCCGGCAAGCGGGTCGCGTGCACCGGGAATGTGTTTGAGCACGAGATCCAGCGCCGGACGGCCGACGATCTCGAAGGCCGTCACGTTGTCGCCGGCGGTATCGCGCAGTCGGCCGAGAAGGCTGACCGCGGCCGCCGGGTCGGGCACCGCCACCCAGGCCGTGGCATGGGCGCGCGGCCGCGGAAACAGCTTCAGCGTCGCCGCCGTGATCAGGCCCAGAGTGCCTTCGGCGCCGATGAACAGGTGCTTCAGGTCGTAGCCGGTATTGTCCTTGCGCAAGCCGCGCAGGCCGCACCAGATGCGGCCGTCGGCCAGCACCACTTCCAGGCCCAGGGTCAGTTCGCGGGCATTGCCGTAGCGCAGCACCTGCACCCCGCCGGCATTGGTGGCAAGGTTGCCGCCAATGGTGGCACTGCCTTCCGCAGCGAGCGACAGCGGGAACAGACGGTCGATCTCCTGTGCGGCCTGTTGCACCGCATGCAGCGTGCAGCCCGCTTCCACGGTGATCGAATTGTTGTCGGCGTCGACTGCGCGGATGCGGTTCATGCGCCGCAAACAGACGACGACCTCGCCACCCGTCGGTGTCGCGCCGCCGCAAAGCCCCGTGTTGCCTCCCTGCGGCACGATGGCCACGCCGGCAACGCCGCAGGCGCGCACCACGGCTGACACCTCTTCAGTCGTGCCCGGCAGGACCACGCACAGTGCGCTGCCCGTGTAGCGGCCACGCCAGTCCGTGCAAAACGGGGCGACATCGTCCGCCGCAGTGAGGACATGACGCTCGCCCAGCAACTGACCGAGTTCGGCGATCAGCGCGTTCATGCGGAAAGCGCGTGTTCGATAAACGGCAGCATGCGAACCACGGCCGCGCGCCCCTCCTCGATGGCCTCCGAGCCGCGATGGTAATCCATCAGGGCCAGGTGACCGAGGCTCGGCGCCAGCAGGACGTCCGCCGGTTCGCCGGCGAGGCGGCTCCGTGCAATGCGCATCTGCATGATGTGAATGCTGGTCGACAGCACACCCGCCATGGATGGCACCAGGTCGCCATTGCCCAGGCGCGGCCGGCTGAAAATATTGCGCAGGCTGGTTGCCCAACCCGGCTCCTGCTCATCCGCCACGCTTACGGCCTTCGCCGCCGCTACCGGCTTGTGCTGCGCACTGCCGCCGATCCTGTCCGAGCCAAGATCCACGGCAATCACGATGTCGGCACCCATCGCCCGACACAGGGATACGGGAACCGGATTGACCAGGCCGCCATCGATCAGCAGGCGGTCATCGCGCACCACGGGGGCAAACACGCCGGGCAAGGCGCTCGATGCTCGCACGGCGCTGGCCACCGAGCCCTCGCGCAGCCAGATTTCGCGGCCCGTGGCGAGGTCGGTGGCGACACAGGCAAAGGGCGTGCCCAGGCTCGAAAAGTCCTTGTCGACGAAATGTCGCTGGAAAAACTGGAAAAGCTTCTCGCCCTTGATCAGGCCGCCGGAGAAACTGACATCGATCAGGCTCAGTACTTCCGTCCAGGCCAGCCCCGTGACCCACTGCTCGAGTTGATCGAGGTCGCCGTCGGCATAGGCTGCGCCGACGAAGGCACCGATCGAGCAGCCGGCAACGATATCCGGCACGTAACCGGCGGCGGCCAGTTCGCGAATGACGCCGATATGCGCCCAGCCGCGCGCCGAACCGCTACCGAGAGCAAGACCCAGCCTGGGCTTCATGGCGACGGCGCTTCAGTCGGGAGCGGCGAGCGTGGCGTAGAGATCGTGCACATCGCAGTCGACGACATTCACTTCGGCAAACTCGCCGATCTCCAATTCGTGTCCGTCGGTGATGTACACCAGGCCGTCGACGTCCGGCGCGTCACCTTGCGAGCGGGCAATGGCGCCGTCTTCGTCGATATCGTCGACCAGTACCTGGATGCGACGGCCGATCTTTCTTTCGAGCCGCTGCGTCGAGATGTCTTCCTGATGCCGCAGGAGGCGCGCCTTGCGCTCTTCGCGGACGCTCTCGGGCAAGGCGCCGGGCAGCTGGTTGGCAGTGGCGCCTTCCACCGGCGAATAGGAAAAGGCACCGACGCGATCGAGCTGGGCCTCGTCGAGGAAATCAAGCAGTTCGTTGAACTCGGCTTCGGTCTCGCCGGGAAAACCGGTAATGAAGGTACTGCGTATCGCCAGATCGGGTACCACCCTGCGCCATGCCGCGATGCGGTCGAGCACCTTTTCCGCCGACGCCGGCCGCTTCATCAGCTTGAGAATGCGCGGACTGGCGTGCTGAAAGGGAACATCGAGATAGGGCAGGATCTTGCCTTCGGCCATCAGTGGAATCAGGTCGTCGACACTGGGGTAGGGATAGACGTAATGCAGGCGCACCCAGAGGCCGAGCTTGCCGAGTTCGCTGCACAGTTCGAAAAGCCGCGTTTTGACCGGCTTGCCACCCCAGAAGCCGGTACGGTACTTGACGTCGACGCCATAGGCACTGGTGTCCTGGGAAATCACCAGCAGTTCGCGCACGCCGGCATCCGCGAGGACTTCGGCTTCGCGCAGCACCTCGCCGATCGGCCGCGACACTAGGTCGCCGCGCAGCGAGGGAATGATGCAAAACGTACACCGGTGATTGCAGCCTTCCGAAATCTTGAGATAGGCGTAGTGGTCCGGCGTCAGGCGTATGCCCTGCGGCGGTACCAGGTCGACGAAGGGATCGTGCAGAGGCGGCAGATGCTGGTGCACGGCCGCCATGACTTCGGGCAAGGCATGCGGCCCGGTGACCGCCAGCACCTTGGGGTGCGCGGCACGCACAATATCATTGCCCGCCGCATCCTTCTTTGCGCCAAGACAGCCGGTAACGATGACCTTGCCGTTTTCGGCAAGGGCCTCGCCGATGGCGTCGAGCGATTCCTCGACCGCCGCATCGATGAAACCGCAGGTATTGACCACCACAAGATCGGCACCGGCATAGCTGCCGGAGATTTCATAGCCCTCGGCGCGCAGCCGGGTCAGAATCTGTTCCGCATCGGACGCCGCCTTGGGGCAGCCGAGCGACACGAAGCCGACTGTCGGCGCCTTGGTTTTACGTCGTGTCACGGAAGTTTTACTTGTTCTCGCCCTTTTCCTCGGGCTTGACGTAGATGCCAGGGAAAATCTTGCGCGTCTGCTCCTGCATGGTGTCCTGCATCTGCTGGAACATCTTCTGGCTCTGCTCGACGTAGGTGCCCATCATGTGCTGCATGGCAGGCCCCTGCAGCTTGAGGAACTGCGCCCACAGGTCCTGGCTGTCGCCTGCACCCTCGCCATACAGACCCTTGGCCTGTTCCTTGAGTTTGGCCTGCACCTCGGTGAAGGACTTGATGTTGTCCCCGATGAAGCTGCCCATCATCCCCTGCATGGCGTTGCCATAGAAGCGGATCATTTGCGCCAGCAGTTCGGAGGAAAACATCGGCGCACCGCCGGCTTCCTCCTCGAGGATCACCTGCAACAAAATCGCGCGCGTCAGGTCATCCCCGGACTTGGCGTCGACCACCTGGAATTCTTCATGAGCCAGCACCAGTTCCTTGATATCGGCCAGCGTGATGTAAGTGCTGGTGCGCGTGTCATACAGGCGGCGATTCGGATATTTCTTGATAAGACGGCTCTGTTTGGCCATTAACTTTTCCTCCATGGAACCATATTACTACCAAGGTAGCAGATGCAGCACCCTCCGCCGGCGGCGGAGGGTTGAATCGTCAAAATCGGCGTTATCAGCAGTAATGCAGTCCGCCATTGATATTCAGCGTGGCGCCGGTCATGTAGCCAGCGAGATCCGAGACCAGATAGGCGCAGAGGGCGCCGATTTCTTCCGGCTTGCCCAGACGACCGACCGGAATGGTCGCGACGATCGAGTCGCGCACTTCCTGCTTGATCGCCATGACCATGTCGGTACCGATGTAGCCCGGAGCGATGGCATTGACCGTCACGCCCTTCTTCGCCACTTCGGCGGCAATTGCGCGGGTGAAGCCGAGGATGCCGGCTTTGGCCGCCGAATAGTTGGCCTGGCCGAACTGCCCCTTGATGCCATTTACCGACGACAGATTGATGACGCGGCCCCAGCCGCGATCGGCCATGCCACCCAGCACCTGGTGCGTGACATTGAACACCGAGTCGAGATTGGTGGACAACACCGCATCCCATTGACCCTTGTCCATCTTCTTGAACACGGAGTCGCGCGTGATGCCGGCGTTATTGACCAGTACGTCGATGGGTCCGTGTTCAGCCTCGATCTTCTTGACCATCGCCGCACAAGCGGCGTAATCCGTGACATCCGCTTCGGCAACGATGAAATCGAAGCCTTCTGCCTTCATCTTTGCCAGCCATTCATCCTTGGGCGGAAAATTCGGCAGGCAGTTAGCCGCCACGGTGAAACCGCTTTGCGACAGCGCCTTGCAGATCGCCGTGCCCAGGCCGCCCATCGCGCCCGTTACCAATGCAATTCTCTTTGCCATTTTTGAAACTTCCTATACGACTATAAAAACCTTGCCGGCCGGAGACGCGCTGCAAGCCGCAGTCTCCGGCCGGCGGTGCATCAGTACATGTGCTGACCACCGTTGATGGATATGTTGGCGCCGGTAACAAACGCCGCTTCTTCGGATGACAGGTAGGCCACCAGGCCGGCCACTTCTTCCGGCTTGCCCAGGCGTGACTGCGGGATCTGCGGCAGGATCTTGCTGTCGAGCACTTCCTGCGGAATCGCCATGACCATCTTGGTGCCGATATAGCCCGGGGAAATGGTGTTGACCGTCACGCCCTTCTTCGCCACTTCGAGGGCCAGCGCCTTGGTGAAACCGTGCATGCCGGCCTTGGCCGCCGCATAGTTGGTCTGGCCGAAGGCTCCCTTCTGTCCGTTCACCGAGGAGATGTTGATGACGCGGCCCCAGCCGCGCTCCGTCATCCCGTCCATGACCTGCTTGGTCATGTTGAAGGTCGAATCGAGGTTGGTGTGGATCACCGCGTCCCAGTCGGCCTTGGTCATCTTCTTGAAGGTCATGTCGCGCGTGATGCCGGCATTGTTCACCAGAACCTCGACCGGACCGACATCCTTGGTCACCTCGGCCACGCAGGCCTTGCAGGAATCGAAGTCGCTGACGTCGCACGGATAGGCCTTGAAGCCGTAGCCCATGTCGTTCATGGTGCGCAGCCATTCATGCGCCTTGGTGTTGCTGGGGCTGTAGGTCGTCACCACCTTGTAGCCGAGTGCCGCCAGCTTGATACAAATGGCCTCGCCGAGACCGCCCATTCCGCCAGTTACCAGTGCCACTCGCAACATTTTCTTCTCCTCTGGGTTATCGTTGGGTCGGGGCTCGGAATGCCTTGCCGGAAGCTGCGCCCCGCACAGACTCCGGCTTGTCCATTATGCCTTTTCCTTGACGTAGCTTCCCGGCGCGGGCTCGCCCGGCGGGTAGTCCTTGCTGCCCAGCTTCGCGCGTGCCGCCACTTCGCCGCCGTCGTGGCTCTTCAGCCACTTGGCCCACACCGGCCACCAGCTGCCCTTGACCTCGGTCGCGGTGTCGAACCATTCGTCGGCGTTCGCCGTGGTGCTGTCGTTCAGCCAGTGGCTGCGCTTGTTCTTGACCGCCGGATTGATGACGCCGGCAATGTGCCCCGAGGCACCGAGCACGAAGGTGGTGTCGCCGCCGAGCAGCTTGCGGCTCTGGTAGGCCGACTTCCACGGCACGATATGATCTTCACGGCTGGCATAGATGAAAGCCGGCATGTCGACGCGGCCGAGATCGGCCTTGACGCCGCACATTTCCAGCTTGCCCGGCACGCGCAAGTTGTTTTCGAGATACATGTTGCGCAGATACCAGGCCAGGAAAGGGCCCGGCAGATTGGTCGCGTCCGAGTTCCAGTACAGCAGGTCGAAGGCCGGCGGCTTGTTGCCCTTCAGGTAGTTGCCCACCACGTATTGCCAGATCAGGTCGTTGGCGCGCAAGGCGGAAAACACCTGCGCCAGTTCGCTGCCCTTGAGCAGGCCGCCCTTGCCGATGGTGGCCTCGCGCGCCTGTACCGCGGTCTCGTCGACCAGGCAGCCGATTTCGCCGGAATCGGCAAAATCCAGCAGCGTGGTCAGCAGCGTCAACGAGGCCACCGGGTTCTCGCCGCGCTGACGCGCGACGGCCAGAGCCGAGCCGAGGATGGTGCCGCCGACGCAGAAGCCCAGGGCGTTGATCTGATCCATTTTCGAGATGCCCTGCACCACCTTGATCGCCTGTAGCGCGCCCTTTTCGATGTAGTCGTCCCAGCTCAGGTGGCCGAGATCGGCCTGCACGTTCTTCCAGGAAATCAGGAATACCGTGTTGCCCTGCTCGACGGCATAGCGCACCACCGAATTCTCCGGCTGCAGGTCGAGGATGTAGTATTTGTTGATGCAGGGCGGCACCATCAGGAAGGGCCGCGCCGCCACTTTTTCGGTCTGCGGCGAGTACTGGAGCAGTTGCATCAGCTCGTTTTCGTAAACCACGGCGCCGGGAGTGACCGCCAGGTTGCGACCCACCTCGAAGGCGGTGTCGTCGGTCATCGAGATGCGTCCCTTGTCCAAGTCGCCGAGCAGGTTCTTGATGCCCTGCTGGATGCTTTCACCCTTGGTTTCAAGGGCCTTCTGGACGAACTCGGGATTGGTGGCCAGGAAGTTCGACGGCGCCATCGCATCGACCATCTGCCGCGTCATGAAGCGCATGCGGGTCTTCGCCTGGCCGTCGGCCACCGGCGCCGCCTCGGCCATGCGCTTCATGTATTCGGAATTGATCAAGTAGGCCTGGCGCAGGTAGTCATAAACCGGGCTCTCGCTCCAGGACGGATGGTCGAAACGCTTGTCGCCCGGCTCGGGAGCCACGATTTGCGGGGCCGGCTGATCGGGAGCCTTGGCCAGCATGCTTTGCCAGAGTTGGGCGTGCCGCCCCATCCATTCCTGCTGCAGCGCCTTGAGCGCCTCCGACTCCGGAGTCCATGCGGCCGGATTCAAGCCCCTGGGGGTGGCAGGCGCGTTTTTTTGCTGCTCGGCAAGAAACTGGCTGAAACCTTGCGCCATGGCGTTTCCGGCCTGAAACATGGCTTGCATTGCGGGATTCTGATCGGGGGAGGAAGACATCCGGGGCTCCTGAAAAAACGGACTCGATTTTGCACTGCACAATAAATGGTGTCAAGCAAGATGCTCGCTACGCTTGTCCGTAAAATGTGCAAATGTATGTAATTGCAATCGGGTGGCTCTACGTCACCCTGCTGATGGCGGCGACGGAGGCGAATCTTACCGCCGGGGTGCTTACGTTCACCTTATACGGCGCAGCACCCCTCGCCTTGTTCCTGTGGCTGTTCGGCACGCCGCAACGCAGGCGCAACCGCCTATCCCGCGAAGCGATCGACGATGAGGTGGGTCAGGACGATGGTGCCGATGCCCGCCGCGATCAATAACACCTGCTGCACCGTGGCATGGATTTCGGTGCGCTTGTGCAGACCCGGAATCAGGTCGGCCACCGCCACGTAGATCATGCTCGCCGCCGCCAGCGCCAGCAGCACCGGAACCGCGCTCTGCACCTGGCCCAGGGCCATGTAGGCCAGCAGTGCGCCGACCAGGGTCGCCAGGCTGGACAGCAGGTTGAAAGCCAGCGCGCGACCCCTGGAATAGCCCGAATGCAGCAGGATCACGAAGTCGCCGACCTCCTGCGGGATCTCGTGCGCGATCATGGCCAGCGCCGTGACGATGCCGAGGCGCACGTCCTCCATGAAAGCCGCCGCGATCAGCACGCCATCGACAAAGTTGTGGAAGGTGTCGCCCACCAGGATCATCAGTCCGGTGCGGCCATGGTCGTGCTGATGCCCGTGGCTTGGCACCGGCGGCTCATGCCCTTCGCAGGACTCGAAGTGGCAATGGCGCCAGAGCACCAGTTTCTCCAGGACGAAGAAGGCCAGGATGCCGCCGAGAACCGTCGCCGTGGTGGCGGACGCGTCGCCGCTGGCGGTGATGGCATGGGGCAGTACTTCGAGAAAGGATGCCCCGAGCAATGCGCCGATGGCATAGCTGATGAGCGGCGATACCCATTGCAGCCTTGCCGTGAACGCAAACACGGCAGCGGCGACGACGCTCAAGGCGCCGCCGACCAGCGACATGACGATAATCCAGGAAAGAACTGACATGGGCGCGGGATTATAGGGCGTTATGTCCCCGCGGGACGCGGGGACGGTATCCCCTGGCGGGATATTCGAGCCAGATCAGGGTCGCCATGCGTCCGGTGACGCCGTCGCGGCGATAGGAGAAGAAGCGCTGCACATCATTGACCGTACAAATGTCGGCGCTGGCGACGCGCCGAATTCCAAGCGAATGCAGGCGCCGGCGCGCCAAATGGTAGATGTCGCACAGCCATTTCCCGTCGGCGGTGGCGACGAAGGCATCCACCGCTGCAGGATCGTCGGCGAGGAAACGGTCGCGCACTTCGCCGCCGACCTCGAAGGCCTGCGGTCCGATCGCCGGCCCGAGCCAGGCCATCAGGCGCTCACCCGGTTCTGCCATCGCCGCGACCGTCGCCTCGATGACGCCTGTGGCCAAGCCACGCCAGCCGGCGTGAGCGATGCCGACCACCGTCGCGCGCTCGTCGCACAGCAACACCGGCAGGCAGTCGGCGGTCAGCACGGCGCAGACCACGCCGCGTTGCCGCGTGAAACTGGCATCGGCCTGCGTGCCGGGCAAGGCCCGCGCGGCATCGACGCAGCGCGTGCCGTGCACCTGGCTCAACCACACCGGCTCTGCGGGCAGTTCGCGCCGCAGCGTGGCGCGATTTTCCGCCACAGCCAAAGGATCGTCGCCGACGTGATCGCCGAGATTGAAGCTTTGCCGGGGCGGCGCGCTGACCCCGCCGCCGCGCGTCGTGGACAAGCCACGCACGCCGGCCGGCGCAGGCCAGTCGGGCAGAATGAGATCAGGCACGCCGTAATTCTTCCAGCAAGGCGGCGAAATCGGCCGGCAAAGGCGATTCCCACGCCATATCTGCCTGTGTTGCCGGGTGCCGCAGCGCCAGACGCCAGGCATGCAGCGCCTGGCGCGGGAATGCATCCAGCCGGGCATCACCGCTCTTCGCCTTGCCGTAAACGGGATCGCCGGCCAGCGGATGCTTGATCGACGCCAGATGGACGCGGATCTGGTGCGTGCGCCCGGTCTCCAGCCGGCATTCGAGCAAGGTGGCGGTTGCGAAGCGCTCGAGCACCGCGTAATGCGTACGGGCTTCCTTGCCGCCGGTGCGGACGATGGCCATTTTGGTGCGCTGCACGGCATGGCGGCCGAGCGGAGCATCGACCGTGCCGTCGCGCTCGACCTTGCCCAGCGCCAGGGCAAGGTAGTGGCGCTGCACCGAGCGCGCCTGCATCTGGCGCACCAGATCGGTCTGCGCCGTCAGCGTCTTCGCCACCACCAGCAGGCCGCTGGTGTCCTTGTCCAGGCGATGCACGATGCCGGCACGGGGAATGCCCGCCAGTTGCGGCGCATGGTGCAGCAGCGCATTGAGCAAGGTACCCGAAGCGTTGCCGTTGCCGGGATGGACCACCAGCCCGGCCGGCTTGTCGATCACGATCAGTTCGTCATCCTCGAACACCACGTGCAAGGCAATGTCCTCCGCGGCATCGGTGAAGGTCGGCGCCGACGCCGCGGCGAAATTCGCGGCGAAGTCGATCCTCTCGCCGCCATAGACCTTGCGCTTGGACTCCGCCGCGGCGCCGTCGAGGCGAATCAGGCCCTCCTTCAGCCAGCCCTGGAGGCGGCTGCGCGAGTGCTCCGGAAACAGTCTGGCCAGGGTCGCGTCGAGGCGCCAGCCGGCGCAATCGGCGGGTACGGCAACGCTCAGGGGCAGCGCGGGGCTTCGGCTATAATCGGCCGGAAATTCGTGCGAGGTTTTCACCATGCGTAGTGTAGCGGCATTCCTGCGGGCGATCGCCCCCATCGTAGTCATTGGCACCAGCGTCGGCACCGGCCTGCTGGGCGGTTGCGGCCTGTTGCCGGAGCAGATCGACGAGACATCCACCTGGTCCGCCAACAAGCTCTATGCCGAAGCCAAGAGTTCCATGGCCGACGGGGCCTACGACAAGGCGATCAAGTATTTCGAGAAACTCGAAGCCCGTTTCCCTTTCGGCCGCTATGCGCAACAGGCGCAGCTTGAAGTCGCCTACGCCTATTTCCGGCAGGGCGAAGTGGCCTCGACGATTGCCGCCTGCGATCGCTTCATCCGCCTGCATCCCAATCACCCCAACGTCGACTACGCCTACTACCTCAAGGGCCTGGCCAACTTCAACGAGGATCTCGGCCTGATCGGCTACGTCAGCCAGCAGGATCTGACCGAGCGCGACCCCAAGGCGGCGCGCGACTCCTTCGATGCCTTCAAGGTGCTGGTCGCCAAGTACCCGGAGAGCAAATACACGCCGGACGCCACGGCACGCATGAAGTATCTGGTCAATGCCATGGCCTCGAACGAGGTGCATGTCGCCCGCTACTACATGAAGCGCGAGGCCTACGTTGCGGCGCTCAACCGCGCGCAAACCGCGGTCAGGACCTACCCCGACGCACCGGCCAACGAAGAAGCGCTGTTCATCATGATCAAGGCCTACGACCAGCTTGGCATGAATGACCTGCGCGACGATACCGAGCGCGTGATGCGCAGGAATTTCCCCAAGAGCGAGTACTACGTGCGCGGCTTGAACCAGAAAGAACCCTGGTGGAAGCTCTGGTAAGGCACTGAGCGGCAATCCGGTCCGCCGCCGCACGCCGGCCGGGCAGGCAACACTCCAAGGAAAACATCCATGCCCGTCGACATCCAGTCGCCCACCCTTTGTCTCGGCATCGTCGGCACCGGCGCCATGGGTCGCGGCATTGCCCAGATCGCCGCCCAGTCCGGCATCCGCGTCCTGCTGTTCGACGCCCTGCACGGCGCCGCCACCAATGCCCGCGAAACGGTGGTCGGCACGCTGGCGAAGCTGGCGGAAAAAGGCAAGATCTCGGCAGACGCACACGCCGCTGCCGCGAGCAAGCTCGAAGTCGTGCGGCGCCTGGACGAACTGGCTTCGGCGCAAGTCATCGTCGAGGCCATCGTCGAAAACCTCGATGTCAAGAAAGCCCTGTTCCAGCAGCTGGAAGACATCATCAGCGCCGACTGCATCCTCGCCACCAATACCTCGTCGCTCTCGGTGACATCGATCGCGGCAGCCTGCAAGCGGCCGGAGCGCGTCGGCGGCTTCCACTTCTTCAATCCCGTGCCGCTGATGAAAATCGTCGAAGTCATCGACGGCCTGCTCACCGCCCCCTGGGTCGGCACGGCGCTGCTGGATCTGGGCCGGCGCATGGGGCACACCGCGGTGCGGGCCAGGGATACCCCCGGCTTCATCGTCAATCACGCCGGACGCGGCTTCGTCACCGAAGCACTGCGCATACTCGGCGAAGGCGTCACCGATTTCCGCGAGATCGACTGCATCATGCGCGAGGCCGCCGGCTTTCGCATGGGCCCCTTCGAGCTCATGGATCTCACCGGCCTCGACGTCTCGCAGCCGGTGATGGAGTCGATCTACAACCAGTATTACCAGGAACCCCGCTACCGGCCCTCGCCGATAGCGGCCCAGCGCCTCACCGGCGGCCTGCTCGGGCGCAAGACCGGGCGCGGCTTTTATGACTATGCCGAGGGCAAGGCCGTGGCCATGCCCGTTGTCGCCGCACCGACCGCCCTGCCCGGCCGGGTCTGGGTCAGCCAGACCCACCCGGAATGGGCCGACGGCCTGCGCGAACTTGCCGCCGCCGCCGGCGTCACAGTCGAGTCCGACTACATGCCCGGCGGCGATGCGCTGTGCATCGTCACCCCGCTCGGCGCCGACATCACCACCTGCTGCGTCGAGCAGGGCCTCGACCCGCGCCGCACCGTCGGCATCGACTGCCTGTTCGGCATCGGCGCGGGCAGGAGCGCGCGCCGCAGCGTGATGACCACGCCCCTGACCACGCCGGCCATGCGCCACGCCGCGCACGGCCTGTTCGCCGCCGACGGCAGCGCCGTCAGCGTGATGCGCGACAGTGCGGGCTTCGTCGCCCAGCGCATCGTCGCCTGCATTGTGAACATCGGCTGCGACATCGCCCAGCAGCGCATCGCCAGCCCGGCCGACATCGACCGCGCGGTCAACCTCGGCCTGGGCTACCCCAAGGGCCCACTCGCGCTCGGCGATGCGCTGGGCGCCAGAAACATGCTGGCCATCCTCGAAGCCATGCAGGATTTCTACGGCGACCCGCGCTACCGCCCCAGCCCGTGGTTGAAGCGCCGCGCTCTGCTTGGCGTGTCCCTGCTCACCGAAGAAACCTAAGACGCGCCCGGCGCACCCGGACCGGTTTCAAACGCCCGGTACGCCTGCAACGATCCCGGTCCGGCAGGTTCCGCTCGGCACCGGGTCTGCGGCACTCAATCGACGACGAAACGATACTGGTCGCGCCCGTGTCCGCCGAAGAAAATCGTATCGCCGGGACTCAGCGCGACCTCGCTCACGGGGGTTTCGATCTGGGCATTGAGGAAGGTGCCATTGGTGGACCCCAGGTCGCGCAGAACCACCTTTTGATCGACGATGCCGATCCAGGCATGGTGGTATGACACCCGCGGGTCGGAGATGACGATATCGTTCTTCGGGTCGCGTCCCACCCTGATGCCGGCCGCCGTGACGGGAAAGCTGTGATCCTTCTGGGTTCCGCCGACGCAAACCAGCCTGGCGGTTTTTTCCGGCGGCAGCGGTGCCGCATCGCGATGCAGGGCTACCGCGGGCGCGCCGTCCCCGGACCCGCGGAAATGAATCCGGGTCGCATGGGGATCGAAAGCGGCCTCCAAAGGAGTGGCGGCGGGATGGGCGGCAGGTTTGGCGGCAGGGCCGACAACCGGCTGGGCGTGAGCGGCGGCTGCGGCAGCGGCCCCGGCGCGGTAAGCCTCCTCCAGTTCCCTGGCCTGCAACGACCGGCGGCGCCGATTCCACAGACTCACGCCGACGCCGATCAGGACGAGGGCGAAACCTCCCCAGAACACATATTCCTTAAGCACTTGCGAATCTCCATGAAGCCTGCCACAAAAACCGGATTGGATCGAACCGGGACACAAGACGCAGTGCCTGATTCCGGCGCGGGGATCGCTGTTTCAAGAATAGCAGGAAACAATAATGAACGCGCATAGACCTGGCCTTGACGCAGGCACGCCAGGCGGCAGCGGTGGTCGCTGACTGCGCGCCATACGGCCCATGCATGACCGCCCGCCCAACTTTTCCGGCTGCTGCAGGGCAACCGGAAAAGTCGGCGCGACGGCGCCGGGATGATCCCTCCCGCCAAGCCATTGACATAGCATCGTCAATGTCATAGTGTGCCGGGCAGCAATCGCGAATAGGAGGCTGAGCCATGGCTAGACAGGTCCTGATCGTTCACGGTTGGAGCGATACATCCGACTCCTTCCAGTCGCTCGCGCGCTTCCTCGCCAACAACGGCTACCAGGCCAGGACGCTCTGGCTGGGCGACTACATCTCCATGGAAGACGACGTTCGCGTGCAGGACGTAGCGAGCCGGATGGCCGAGGTCATCGACCAGCGCATGCAAGCCGGCGACCTGGACCCGGACTTCGACATGATCGTACACAGCACCGGCGGCCTCGTCGTCCGCGCCTGGCTGACCACCCGCTATCGGGGCGACGCCGGGCGATGTCCCGTCAAGCGGCTGGTGATGCTCGCCCCGGCGAACTACGGCTCCAAGCTCGCCGCGGTCGGCAAGAGCATGCTCGGCCGGCTGGTCAAGGGCTTCAAACACGGCTTTCACACCGGCACCGCGATGCTCAACGACCTGGAACTGTCCAGCCCGTTCCAGTGGGAACTTGCCCAGCGCGACGTGCTGATCGCCCCCGGCGGGGACCAGCACAGGTACTACGGCGACGGCGCCGTGCTGCCCTTCGTCATCGTCGGCACGCGCGGCTACAGCGGACTGCTGCGACAGATCGCCAACGAGAACGGCAGCGACGGCACGGTCCGCGTCTGCGCCGCAAACCTGAATGCGCGCGGCGTCACCATCGACTTCCGCGAAACCGACCCGAAAAAGATGATGCGCCCCTGGGAAAGCCGGCTCGACTGCGACATCCCGCTCGCGGTGCTGCCGACCCGCACCCACGGCTCGATCGTCGACCCGGAGCGGGCCGACGCCGACAACCGGGACGACACGGTCGAAAGCGAGGAAGAGAAGCGGCAGCTCGGCAAACTCATACTCGAAGCGCTGGCCTGCAACAGTTTCGCGACCTATGGCGAGATCCGGAAGCGCTGGGAAGACCTGAGCGAGCGCACGGCGCAACGCCATCTCGACAACCCATACAGTGCGCAATCGGAGTGCTATCACCAGTACATGCAGATGAACGCCTACGTCGTCGACGACCATGGCAAGCCCGTGCCCGACTACTTCCTCGAGTTCTTCTCCAACCCGGACAAGGCGGATGACACGGCCAATATCTTTCTGCATGCCAACGTTCTCGAAGACGTGAAGAAGAACTCGCAAAGCGAGGCCCTGAGAAACCTCTACTTCGACCGCACCGACCTCGTCGATGGCTACTACGCACGGTTTCCGGAAGGCGCGAAGCCGGTTCTCTACATGTCCATCTACGCCATGGCCCCGGGTCCCAATGTGAACTATTTCGACCCCAAGAATCCGGCGGCGGCGGGCATGGTTCCGATCCATCTGGAAGGCGACCTGACGAAGCGCTGGTTGCGCCGCAACAGCACGCATTTCGTCCAGATCGTCCTGCCGCGCCGGCCGATCGACGACGTGTTTCGCCTGAGCCGCTTCAAGGGCTAGGCGGCGAAGCAAGGCCGGCATCGATGCCCGAGTTCCGCCCCTTCCCCATGCGCCTGCCGGCGGCATCATGAATGCGCGCCACTTCCTCTGCCTGTGCATCGGCACGCTCGCCGGTCTCGGCATCGTCACGCTGTTTCGCAGCCAGAATGCCTTCGTCGAGCCGCCGGAATGGGTCTACGGTTTCGCCATCCTGATCGGCGCCGGGGTCGCCATCGGCTCGTGCCTCCTGCTCGGCCGCCTGTGGAAGAGGAAACCATGAATCCTCGACTGCGCGCTTGCGCAACATGGCTCCTCTATGCGCTGCTATCCGCCACTTTCGCGAATGCCCAGCAACCCGCCGCCACCAGGGTTGCGGCGAACAAGGCCAGGGCAGACGCCGCCATCGCCACCTATCTTGCCGCCCAGTCCCGCGAGAACACGTTGCAGGCGGCCCTGCAACAGGCAAACGAACAGGCCGCGCGTGCGCGGAATGCCCGCTGGCAAGCGGCGAACCTGCAACGGCAGTTCGCGGCGGCGCGCGGTGCGCTGACGGAGCGCGGTCGGGCACTGCGCGAGGGCAACGCCGCAATCCTCTCCCTGCGCGACACGGAACTCGCCCTGTCCGCCGCCGTCGAGGAAGAGGCCCGGCTCGCCGACGCCGCGCTCGCGGCGACGCTCGACAACGCCGCCGCTTCGCTGCAGCAAAGCGACAAGGCACAGCTGGCCGACGAAGCGGCGGACCGCCTGCGCGCCCAGGCCGACAGCGTCGACCGGGCGGCCGAGCGCGTTACCGCGTCGGCAAAAGCCTGGGCCCGGGCCGGCGAAGATGTACGCCACCGCCACAACGACTACCTCGAGCGGGCGGCCGAGGTGGCGCGGCTGACGCCGGCCATGCGCGAAGCGGCGGCCGCGCTGATCGCGGATTCCGGCGCCAAAATTGCGAAGCCGCTGCGGGACAAGCAGTCCGCCTTCGCCCTTACCGCCGATGCCGCCCAGACGCAGGCCGACACGCTGGCGCCCCAGGCAACGGCGCCGGAACGGAAGGAACCGCCCTTCGTCGACAGCGGCAGCGACGCGCGTCCCGCCCGCGGCCCGGCCTGGGTGGCGGCCGAACACAACCGCCAGATCGAAGCCCAGGCGCTCGCCTGGTGGCAGGCCGCCTTGCGCAGCTGCCAGGGCAAGGTCGAATGCATGGCTCCTGTCGCGCAGGACCAGGAACAGTCGGAGGGCAGGCTGAAGGCCGCGGCCGAACGGGTGCGAATCGAGCGCGATGCCACGCGCGCCGAAATCGATCGCCTTGCCTTGCTGGCCAAACGCTGGGAGGAACTCCAGGCCCGCTCGGACGAAGACATGCGGCGCCTTGATCCACTGGCGCAAAGCCTGGAACACCTGATCGCCGCCGCGGAAAGCGCGGACGAAGCCGCGCGCGCCATGGCGGCCCAGGCCGACAAGGACTACAGGGCGGCGCGGCAGGCCGCCGAGGTCGCCTATCTTGCGGCTTACGGCGAGCCACGGCAATCCAGGGACAAAGCGTTCGTTGCCGCGGTGCCGGTACCGCCTCCGGCACCTGCCGCGGCAGCAGCAGCGCGCGCGCCCCGCGCCCATGCCTTCGAATCGGTCACCCGCGAGAACCTGCGGCGCATGCCGACCTACGGTGCCTACACCTACGTGCTGTTCCGGCAACGGCCCGGCGCCGCCGCCACCGCCGTTGCCGTGAGGAAGAACTACGAGGCGCTGCTGCAGGCCATCGTCGCCGGCACCGCCCATATCAGCGCAATGCAGGACTGGAAGCCCGAGACCCTCAACCTCTTCTGCATTCCCAGCCTGTCGACGGCGATGCCCGACCCGAACCACTACGACATCAGGAACTACGATTCCGATCTGGCCTTTGCACTGCTGGCAACGGCGGGCCGCGGCAGCATCATCAGCCCCGCCATCCTTGACCGCCTGAACAAGTCGCCCGGACCCTTCCTGCTCACCACCTTCAAACCGATCGACCGGGTCGCCAGCAACGACCGGCTGTTCTTCGTCGATCTCTCGCCCTACGGCCCCGAGAGCTACCCCGCGCTGGTCGCCAGCTACAAGGCCCAGCTGGTGAGCGCGCCGCCAAGCGGCCAGACGACATGGAAGCCGGAAACCCTGCAATGGGCCTTTGCCGTCGGCGGCACCGTGTACGCCGACGCCAAAAAGGTCGCGGAAGGCATCAAGCAGCTGTTCGAAGACTGGCTCAAGGGCCAGGGCACCAAGGTCGCCCTGATGCCCCCTGCCTGACATCGCAGCGGCCGCCATGCCATCGGGATTGCGAGTGCGATGGCAGGGCAATGTGGGGTTTCAAGCCAGATGCAAAAGTCGGCGCTGGCGGAACGGCGATGAAATGCGCCACACGTCCTTGAAGCGCACTGGGTTGGGCGTCGCCTTATCGGCCTTTGCGGCCGGTCGCAAATCCAAACGGTGATCTGGCTAATAGCTGATTTCCGAAAGGAATCGTGACAGATTACAGTCAGCAGCAACCTGCCAGCACTTGACGTCTATTCTTAGGCACGTAGTCGCTAAACGTGCTGAACCTTACGGAATTGAAATGCGTCGTGGGCTTCCCAGGTTGGGCCTAACCTGCAACAATAATGCAAATATCCTATTTGGACGGATCTGTATGAACAATCTTTTGGACGTCCCAATCGCCTCAGTAACCACACTTACACCTGAGCGCGCTGTCGTTGTCTTGCGCGCAGTTCTTCGATCTGAATGCAGCTACGCCAAACTCAGTCCAACTGCATTGACAATTTCTGATCGACTTACGATTGCAGATGGCGGCATTGATGCAGAGGTCAACGTGCCTTCGGAGCTTTTGATTCCGACAGATTGTATTTTCCAGCCTGGCCTCACTGGATTCCAGATCAAGTCAGGAACTAACTTTAAACCTTGGACGTCGAGCGCGATCCGTAGTGAACTCCTAGATTCCAAAGGAAACCTATACTCGGAGGTGGAACGTCTTTGTAGTCGCCGCGGACGCTATGTGCTCCTTTGCACAGGTCACGATCTGACCCCGGAACAGCGAAACGATTCCCGTAACCAGATCGCCGAAGTATTGGCGGAAGCGGGTTTCAGAGGATCTGACGACCAAGTTGAAGTCCTCGGCGCAAGTCAGGTTGCGGAATTCGCCGAGCGGTACCCGGGGGCCGCATCCCTGCTTGCTATCGACCCAATTCAAGAAGCCCTAGTCTTAGAGGAGTGGCAGCGCGACGCACATATGGCGAACGCATTTTCGCCATCTCCAGAGCAGTCTCAAATGATCGTACGGATTCAGTCTGGACTGCGGGGCGAGGCAAAGCATATCCGTGTTCTCGGAGAGCCGGGACTTGGCAAAACGCGCATTGTCCTTGAAGCCGTCAAGGACGCAAGCATCTCAACCTATGTGCTGTACATTCAACACGGCTCCCAATTTGGACAGACAAAACTCTTCCGACAATTGCTTAGATCGGGGTATGAGAAGCCACTAGTACTTGTCATCGACGAACTACCAGAGTCTGAATTGTCAGATATCTGGAGGCACTTGAAACCCCGTTGCGGCTACTTGAAGATTGTTTCGTTGGATCACGGGAGAGATGAATCCCAGGATGTGGAAATAGAGCGACTACATGCCCCGCGTTTGCCTGACGAGACAATCAAAAAGATACTTATTAGTCAGGTGGGTGAGTCACGTGATCTTGATCGATGGGTCGCGATCTGCGAAGGGTCGCCGCGAGTAGCGCTCGCGGTTGCGGAGAATCTGAGTGCAAACCCCGGTGACATCCTAAAGGCCCCTGCCACTGTACCGATTTGGGATCGATTCCTACATGGATACGGTGGCCGGGACGAAAGTTCGACGAGACAAGTCGACTGCGTTGCTCAACACTTGGCCTTGTTCAGCCGATTTGGCTATGAAGCTCCAGTAGATAGTGAAGCGGCTTACATCGCCGAGCTTATTCGGAACTTGGATCCAACGATTGGCTGGGCTCGGTTTCAGGAGATCGTTCAAAGTCTCCGCGCACGACGGGTGCTCCAAGGAAGCAGGACGCTATTCTTTGTACCAAAGGCTCTCCATATCTACTTGTGGAAGCAGTTCTGGGAGTGTTACGGACGCCGATTTGATTTCACCCAGACCTTCAATACCATGCCAGAGTCCTTGCACGCATGGTTCATGAATATGTTTAAGTTTGCTGGGGATGCTGCAACGACCCATGTCATAGATGACATTCTTAAGCCAGATGGCATCTTTTCTCAGCGCGCGGTACTAACGTCAGCAAAAGGCTCTCAATTCTTGTCCACACTGGCCGAGGCCAATCCGGCTACAGTATTGAAGCTTCTGGAAACTACAATCGGCACGTGGACTGATCAGGAGCTTATGGATTTCAAACAGAATCGACAAAGCATTGTCTGGACTCTTGAAAAGATAGCGGTTTGGCCATCCCATACGGTTAGGGCTATCCAGGTGCTGGTGCGATTCTCCGTAAATGAAAATGCCGATTTCTCGAATAACTCCACAGGCACTCTGCTTGGGCTGTTTCGCATCGGCCCCGAAGAGGCCGCTACCGAGTCAACTCCCGAAACCAGGCTTCCGGCGATGCTAGCGCTTCTCCGTGCAACAACGGATACGGAACGTCGTATTGGGCTGAAGGCAATGGCCGCGGCGCTCAACATTCGTGGCTTGGGCTTTCGGATTGTGGGGCCAGAGTATCAAGGGCTAAGAGAGAGGGCCAAGCTTTGGATTCCCAAGACTTACGGCGAGTGGTGGCAAGCCAAGCGTATCTATTTTCAAGCGTTGGTTGATGAAACCCGAGGCTGGCCACCTCATCTGCGCACTGAGGTCTGCTTGGCATTACTTGAAGCATGCGAGCAGCAGATCAAAATTCCGCCGTGCACTGAACTGGCATTTCAAGTATTGAGTGTGCTGGTCGACGATAACGCGATGCCACCGGAGAAGCTAAATGCCTTTTTTTGGCATTGCCAACGGTATGAAACGGACAACGAGTATCCGGAGATTACAAAAAGGCTTCAAACCATCGAGCGTCATTACACAAGGCGCGATTTGGCGAGCCGGTTCCGACGTTATGTGGTTGATTTAGATTGGATGGAGTGGGACGATGACTTTCGCGAGAGGAACAACAAGCCCAAAAATCGCACCAAGACTCTTGTTAGTGCTCTAGCTAGGCGTATCACGAAGCATCCTGAAAAAATGGGTCAGATCGAACATCTCCTTGCACCAGAGAAAAACGCCCCTGCACTGTGGCATTTTGGAGAGCAGCTTGCACAAAATGATGTTGCCAGGGTAGTGCTACCGAGACTCATTCAGACTACGCTGAATACAAAGCATCACGTATGTCTGCATGGTTATTTGTCGACCGCACGGGCGAACGATCCAAATTTCTATCTTTCCATTGTCGAAGCTTTTTTTGAAGAAGAGAGCACTGCTTGGCTCGGTACATCCATTGCACTGCGCTTCGAATACGACGACAGGTTGTTCGTGCAGTGTCTAGACGCACTGGAAAAGGGGTGGATAGACCCGCTGCTGTTCGCAATACTTAGGTTCGGGAAAGCAATCGAATCGGTTCCCCCAGAAAGATCAGGACGACTATTTCACTATCTCAGTGAGCACGTTACTCAGGAAACGCGGTCCCTATTGATCGAACTTTTGGACTCGATCCCTTTCGACGATACGGCGCCGTTCAATTCAAACTATGTATTTTGGGTAGTATCGAGATCGATTTCTGACGAGCAAAGTCAGAACCCAATGAACGGCTACCACTGGAAGAATGTCTGCTTGAAGCTGATCAAATGGGACGCCGGCCACACACTTTCTTTGCTGGATGTCTTGCTTACCGAAATGGGCAAGAACTATCGATTGAGCTATGACTCTGACGTCGAACCACTGGCAAATGAGCTTGTACGGGCCGATCCAGTCGGGGCGTGGAAGATTGTTAAAACGCATTTCGAAGAAACACTTCCACAATGGCGCGGCGACCTTTTTAACTGGCTCAAAGGCGGATTGTCCGGGTTTGAAGAACAACAACCACGAGGCGCAATCGTTGATCTGCCAGTACCGGATATTCTCTCGTGGATTGAAGAAGATCCTCAGACCAGAGCGGCGTTGATCGCTCACGCAGCTCCGCGAACGCTTGACGACGAGCAAGGCGGCCGACTGACTCGCGAATTGTTGTACAGGTTCGGACAATTCGATGGTGTTCAGGGTGGGATTAGTGCGACCTTTCATTCTGGAGGATGGACCGGCCCAACAAGTGCGTATCTAAAGAGAAAGCGTGATCGGTTTCGTCGATGGCTGGCGGCTGGTTTCCAGATTGAGGTAACACAGTGGATTGAGGCTGAGATCGAATATCTGGACCGGAGTATTGAGCGGGAGGAGATCGCCGAAGAGCGGTCGCGATTTGATTGAACTGGTGCTTCGGCGTCGTCCGTTCCTGTTCGAAGGTCGCATCGATCGCTTGTTGAGGAATTTGGCAGATCAACCTGATTGGTAGTCGAAACTCACACGTAACAGGTCATTTGGATCGAGCTGGATTCAACAGCCTGCGACGGTCCGCAAAGGCCGATGACCTGACATCCGCCCCAATGCCATTCAAGGGCACGCGCCGCATCTCCTCGCCGTCCCGCTAGCGCCGACTCCCGGGCTGGCGAAGCCGGCCCCGCCTGCTCAGCCGGCCTCAACCGCCGCGCTGGCGCCTTGCCTCGAACAGGCAGATGCCGGCCGAGACCGAGACGTTGAGGCTTTCGACGCTGCCGTGCATCGGGATCCTGGCCAGTTCGTCGCAAGTTTCGCGCGTCAGGCGGCGCATGCCGTCGCCTTCGGCGCCGAGCACCCAGGCGCAGGGGCCTTTCTGGTCGATGGCATAGAGTTCCTTGTCCGCCTCGCCCGCCGCGCCGATGACCCAGATGCCGCGTTCCTGCATCTCGCGCAGGGAGCGCGCGAGGTTGGTGACGACGATGTAGGGCACGCTGTCGGCGGCACCGCTGGCGACCTTGATCACCGTGGCGTTGAGACCGCAGGCCTTGTCCTTGGGCGCCACCACGGCATGCGCGCCGGCGGCGTCGGCGACGCGCAGGCAGGCGCCGAGGTTGTGCGGATCGGTGATGCCGTCCAGCACCAGCAGCAGGGGCGGCTCGGTGAGCCCGTCGAGCACGTCGTCCAGCGTCACGTGCCTGGCCTGGGCGGCGACCTTGGCCACCACGCCCTGGTGCTGCGTGCCGCCGGCCAGGCCGTCGAGGCGCTTGGCGTCGCTCTGGATCACACGCACGCCGTGGGCTTCGGCCAGTTTCAGCAGGTCGCGCATGCGGCCGTCCTGGCGGCCTTCGGCGACGGTGATCTCCTTGACGTCGTCGGCGGCGTGGCGCAGCTTGGCGGTGATGGCATGGAAGCCGTGGATCAGTCGCGTTTCAGACACATCAAACTCCTTTCGGGCCACCGCGCACGTGACCATCGTCGTTTACAAGGAGGCAGCGCAGCTGCCGAACCAAAGTCACCCCTTTCCGTGGGGCGGAGACGGGGTTTCGCGGAGCACTGCTCCGCGCCGTCGAAGCCGGCTGGCTGTGCAAAGCCAGCCGTGGGACAGGGGCTGGGGGCAAGGTCGTCATTTCAGCGGATCTCGGGGGCGCCTTGCGCGCCACCGAGTATCCGGATTTCCCGTTGCGGGAATGGAATGGCAATGCCGGCCTGCTTGAAATCGCGCCAGATGGCGAGATTGATTTCGGAGCGCAGCGGGCTGGTGCCATTGCCCGGATCGGCGATCCAGACGCCGAGTTCGAGATTGATGCCGGAATCGGCGAATTCCTTGAGGAAGACGGCCGGCGGCGGATCGGCGAGCACGCGCTCCTGCGCCTGCACCGCCGCCATCATGATCGCCATGGCGCGTTCCAGGTCGCTGTCGTAGCTGACCTGCACCGGCAAGGCGATGCGCACCTTGGGATCGCTGTAGGACTCGTTCTGCACCACCGAGCCGACCAGCAGTTCGTTGGGCACCAGCGCTTCGACGCCGGTGGCGTTCTTCACCACGGTATAACGCGTGGTGATGCGCGTCACCACGCCGCGGTCGGCGCCGACCGTAATGGTATTGCCGATGCGGATCGAATGGTCGAGCAGGATGATGAAGCCCGAGACATAGTTGCTGGCGATCTTCTGCAGGCCGAAGCCGAGGCCGACACCCAGCGCCCCGCCGAACACCGAGAGCGTGGTGAGGTCGATGCCCACCAGGGGCAATACGATCAGCACCGCGAGCAGGATCAGCAGGGCCTTGGTCAGGCGCGCGAACACCTGGCGCAGGTTGTCGTCGAGCCCGACCGCGCCTTCGAGACGCGCTTCGATGGTGCTCGACAGCCAGAGTGCGGCGAGAACGGTGGCCATGACCGCGACCAGGCCCTGCAGCAGGTGCCACAGGTTGAGCTTCTGCTTGCCGATATTGAAGCTCACCGATTCGATCACCGCGATCACCTCGGGCAACAGGCCGAGGATGTGCAGGGCGACGATGGCCCACACCATCAGGGCGAACACCCGCTCGAACGAGGCCAGCCAGGCGGCGCCGACCAGGCTGACGCGCAGCACATAGAACACGATGCGAATCACCGCCAGCGAAGCCAGCAGCGGCATGGCCAGCGCGAACAGGCCGACGCTGATCCATTCCCCGGCCACGGCGCGCGCCAGCAGCACCAGCAGCAAGGCCAGCAAGGGAAAGGCGATGCGCTTCAGGCCGCGACGGCCGAGTTCCCAGGCGCGGCCCTCCACCGGCTGGTGGCGCAGCAGCAGGCGCTCGCCGAGCAGGGCCAGTAGCAGGCATCCGGCAATGATCAGCAGTTGCCAGCCCAGATCCGCCTCGTTCAGGTAAACATCGACTTCCTGCCACACCCTGGCCATGGGGCTTGGTTTCATTTCAAAGGCCTCCGTTCATTTTCTGCGCGTCGTCGCGATGGCGCCGCCAGTTGTCGAGGTAGCGCCGCACCAGCGCCGGATTGCCGCGCAGGATCAGCAGGTTTTCCGCATTGCGCGCCTGCGCCGACCAGGTGAAATTGTAGCTGCCGGTGATGACGACGGCGTCGGCCTGGGCGGCGTCGATCAGGATTATCTTGTTGTGGGCGGTGGCGTAGCGGGTTTCCAGCCAGACCGGAATGCCGTCCTCGGCCAGCAGCGGCAGCAGCGACTTGTCGCTCTTTTCCAGCATCTCGCGGTCGGCCAGGATCTCCACCGCGACGCCGCGCGCCTTGGCCTCCTGCAACGCCTTGGCGATCGAGCGGCTGGTCAGCAGGTAGGCCTGGACATGGATGCTCTGGCGCGCCTTGCCCAGCGCACGGATGATGGCGCCTTCGGCATCGTCCCAGGGCGTGAACAGCACTTCGACCGTTCCCGTCGCCGGCAGCGGCGTGGCACCGGCGCTGGCGCTGAAGGACAGCGCCAGCGCAAGCGCTGTTAGCAACGACCATCCCCCCAGCCCCCGTCCCACGGCCGGCTTTGCACAGCCGGCCGGCTCCGGCAGCACGGAGCAGTGCTCCGCGAAACCCTGCCTCCGCCCCAAGGAAGGGGGTGACTGAGGTTCGCGGGCTACGCCCGCTCCATGCCTTGGCCTCATTTCGCCCGCTCGAGCACCGCGGCGTAGAAGGCGTCGGTGCCGTGCTTCTGCGGCGACAGGTGCATGTCTTCGCCGCAGGCGATGGCGATGCCCTGCGCCGCCAGCACCTCCTGCGCCGGCAGGCGATGGAAATCGGCATGCGTGGCGAGGAAGGCGTTGACGATGTCCTCGTTCTCTTCGGCGAGGATGCTGCAGGTGGCATACACCAGCCGGCCGCCGGGGCGCAGCAGTTTCGCCGCGGCAGCGAGGATCGCGGCCTGCTTTACCGTCAGCTCGTCGACGCTCTGCGGCGACTGGCGCCACTTGAGGTCGGGGTTGCGGCGCAGGGTGCCCAGGCCCGAACAGGGCGCATCGACCAGCACGCGGTCGGCCTTGCCCTGCAGGCGCTTGACGCGCGTGTCGTTCTCGCCGGAAAGGCAGGCCGGATGCACGTTCGACAGCCCGGCACGCGCGGCACGCGGCTTCAGCTTGGCCAGGCGCTTGTCGGAAACGTCGAAGGCATACAGGCGCCCGGTGGAACGCATCATGGCGCCGAGGATCAGCGTCTTGCCGCCGGCGCCGGCGCAGAAATCGACGACCATCTCGCTGCGTTTCGGCTGCAGCAGGAAGCCGAGCAGCTGCGAGCCCTCGTCCTGCACTTCGATGCTGCCGTCGAGATAGGCCGGATGCTTGGCCAGGTAGGGCTTGGTCTTCAGGCGCAGACCGATGGGCGAATAGGGCGTCGGTACGGCGACGATGCCGTCGGCGGCAAGGCGCGCAATCACGGCATCGCGTTCGGCCTTCAGCGTGTTGACGCGCAGGTCGAGCGGCGCCGGCGTGTTCAGCGCGCGCGCCAGCGCCAGCAACTCCTCCGGCGTCATGCGCGGAATCGGCACGGCCCCCGGCGTGGAAGCACCGTCCGCACCGCCCCCCGCGAGGGCCAAGCCAATCTCGGGGCGGCCCGTCGCTTGACTTGAGAGCCGCTCGGCCAGCCAGTCGGGGAAATCCAGTTGTTCGGCCAACGTCAGTTCCGGCTCCGGCTGGCGGCGAATGTCCGCCAGCCACTCGGCTTCGCCCGGCAGCAGCGCGCCTTCGAGCTGGCGCTGCGACATGCCGCGCACGCGCGACAAGGACAGCAGCACGAGTTCGCGCGGCGAAATGCGGCGCGCGCCGGCCGCCGACTTAGTTCCGTCCCTGGGACCGCGCTTCGGCGTCGATCCCGGCGCCAGAAAGGCTGCTTCGAGATTCGGCCCGCAGGCGGCGAGGCGCTCCAGCAGGCGCTTGCGGCGCAGCACGGCATAGGCCGTCTCGGCGATGAAGGCGCGGTCGCGGCCGCCGCTCTTGCGCGCACGGAAAAAGGCCGACAGCGCAGCATCGGCCGGCTGGCTGAAAGTCAGCAAGGCTGCCGTGGCGGCCACCGCGGCATTCAGCAAGTCGGCGGCGAGACCCTCCGTGCTTGGCGCCTCGCCGGCGGGCGGTCCCGACTGCCGGGACGACGCTTCGCCGCGCCGCATGGGGCCGGCCGCGCTGCGTGGCCGCGACGAGCGGCCGGGTTTTCTTTCCTTGTTATTCATCCTGGCGTGACCATTGGGTGGGTAGTAAGTCTCATTTTGGCGCAGTTGCCGCCAGATCATCGGCAATCTGGTCGTAAATCTCGCCCTTGCGGTCCGTGACACGAATCCTCAGGGGCATGCTGCGCGACTGCTCGGCTTCGCCGACGGACAGCCATATCTCGATGATGTCGTTGCCGCTGCGCGTCTTGATGCGTACGGTCCGCCGCTCCCCCGCCGGGAAGCTCAGGGTTTCCTCGCCGAGCACCTCGAAGCGATAATTCGCCAGCTTGCGGCCGGTGGCAATCGGCATCTCGACCGCGCCGCTCCTTGGCGCCAGCAGCACCAGCTGGTAATACATCGAGAGCAGATCCTGAGTGCCCTCGCCGAGGATGTCCTGACGCCCGGCATAGGTGACGGCGCGGCGCACCCAGTCGAAGCTTGCGGTATCGATGCCGGCCGCGCGCTCGTGGCGGAACTCGCGCGGCCGCAGGCCGGCGTCGGTGATCTCGCCCTCGCTGCTCTGGAATACCTGGACCGGCTTGAACAGCGCGGCAATGCCGATGGTCTCGGTCAGGCTTTTGAGGCGGTAGGTCAGGCCGTCGTGATCCCAGCTATGCACCGCCTGACCGATGACGAAGCCGCGTTCGCCGCGGCTAATGACGTAGCGCACGCGCCCCCTGCCCGGCAGCGACGTGCGCGCCGGCAGCGGTGCGACGGGTTCCGCAATAGTCGGCGCCGGCGGCACGGCGAGCGGCGGCTCCTCGACCGGCGGCGGCGCGACCGGGGGAAGCTCGGAGGGTGTCGCGGCGGCCAGCACGGCCGGCGCCGCCGCAGGCGGAGCCGGCTTCCGCGGCGGCGGAGGCCGCGGCGCCGGCTTGGCCACGGAGGCGGTCTCGGTGCGCTCCGGCGCCTTGGCCAGCACGGCGTCGATGGTCGGCGGCAGATCGGGCTCGGCCATGTCCGGCAGCACCCAGCCCGGGCTGATCACCGCGGCGACATGAAGCAGGGTCGACGCCAGCAGCGCAAGTACGAGTGGCATCTCAGATTTGCGCCGCCACGACACGTTCAGGCGGCTTGCGGCACATGCAAGGCGCCGCTGACCGGCGTCTCTCCCGTGAGCCGGGCGCGGCCGTCCACGAGTTGCAGCCGCGATTCGAGAAACCAGCGTGCGACGCGCGGATAGAGCGTGTGCTCCTCGGCCAGCACCCGTGCGGCGAGGCTGGCCTCGTCGTCGCCGGCCTGCACCGGCACCGCGGCCTGGGCGATGATCGGCCCGCCGTCCAGTGACGGCGTCACGAAATGCACGCTGCAACCATGCAGGCGCACTCCGGCCGCCAGCGCCCGGGCGTGGGTCTTGATGCCGGGAAAGGCCGGCAGCAGGGAGGGATGGACATTCAGCAGCCGCCCTTCGAAGCGGCGCACGAAATCGTCGGTCAGGATGCGCAGGAAGCCGGCAAGCAGGACCAGGTCCGGCGCGTGGCGCTCGACTTCGGCGGCCAGCGCGGCATCGAAATCCTCGCGCGAGGCGAAGGCGCGATGATCGACGGCCGCCGTGACGATGCCGCGCGCCGCCGCCAGTGCAAGGCCCGTGGCCGCGGGACGATTGCTGATGACCGCGGCGCAGATACCGGGCAGGCCGGCGTCGAGCAGCGATTCCATATTGCTGCCGCGCCCCGAAATGAGAATGACGTAGCGTTTCATCAGAGCCCCTTGACCGGGAGAAACACGGCCGTGGCAAGGTTTTGCACCACCCGGGCGATGATCCGGTGCCCCTTTTCCGCGAGCAGGCCGGACAGGATGTCGAGATTGCCGATCATCTTGCCGAATTCGCGCTCGAAGCTGAGGTTCGCCGGCTGTCCGGCCGGCGGTATCTCGTTGCTCAGCAGCAGCAGGGCGCCGCCGGCGTCGCGGGCATTGGCGAGCTTCCAGGCGGCGATTTCGAGATTGCGCGCGCTGTTATGGATCTTCTGCGCGTTCAGTTCGTCGAACATGAAAAACTCCGTCTTTTCCTCGAACGCGGAATTCAGCATGCCGCCCAGGCCGGCAATGAACACGGCGACCCGGTCGCCGTGGAAATCGGGCCGCAAGGCCAGCAGCATGGCATCGGTGCCGGTCCTGCCTGCTGCCTCGGGCACGCGCCAGCCGGTACGCGGATCAAGCAGCCGATCCAGCGCCAGCTCGATGCTGGCATGGCCGCCCTTTTTCCATTCGCGCGGATTGCGGCGATAGAGCTTCTCGGCCAGGACCCGCACGCCGGCGAATATCGCGCGGCGATGCGCGTCGGCGACGCGGTCGATATCGCTCTTGCCGATCTGCTTGGGATCGAAGCTCGACGCCGAATCGCCTACCACCCGCGCCGTGTCGGCAGTCTGTGCGCAGCCGGTCAGCAGCAGCAACATGCCGGCTGTCGCCGCGCCGCGCATGATCAGGTGGCCTTCGGCGCAAAGCAGTGGCGCAGCCATGCCAGGAACAGCGGCAGCAGCGACAGGCCGATGGTGCCGTAGATGATCATGGACAGGTTGGCCTTGACCCAGGGAATGTTGCCGAACCAGTAGCCGGCAAGGCATAGCGAGAAAACCCAAAGTACGGCGCCGGCGAGGTCGAACAGGAAGTAGCGCGGATAGCTCATGTTGCCGACCCCGGCAACGAAGGGCGCGAAGGTGCGCACGAAGGGCATGAAGCGCGCCACCAGCATGGTCTTGCCGCCATGCGCTTCATAGTAGGCATGCGTCAGGTCGAAGGCCTTGCGGTTGAAATAGCGCGAGGTATCGCCCCAGGCCAGGATGCGCTCGCCGGCCCAGCGCCCGATCCAGTAGTTGGTGTTGTCGCCGAGGACCGCGGCCGCCAGCAGCACGGCGATGACGATGTCGATGTCGAAGCTGCCGCCGCTGGTGGCCGCCAGGGCGCCGGCGACGAAGAGCAGCGAATCGCCGGGCAGGAAGGGGGTCACGACGAGTCCGGTCTCGCAAAAAACGATGGCGAAGAGGATGACGTAGATCCAGGTGCCGTATTGCGCCAGAAGCATGGCGAGGTACTTGTCCACATGCAGGACGATGTCGACGAACTGGGCGAGAAGTTCCACTGGGCGGCGGGCGGGATGCGAAAGGATGGATTTTACCGGAAGCTATAATCCGCCTCCCATGGGAATCATCAAGCCGCTGCCGGACCTCCTGATCAGCCAGATCGCCGCCGGCGAGGTCGTCGAACGGCCGGCGTCGGTGCTCAAGGAACTGCTCGAAAACAGCCTCGACGCGGGCGCGACGAAGATCGACGTGCAGCTCGAAGAAGGCGGCGTGCGCCTGATCCGCGTCGCCGACGACGGCGGCGGCATCGCCGCCGACGACCTGCCGCTGGCGCTGGCACGCCACGCGACGAGCAAGATCGGCAGCCTCGACGACCTGGAGCGCGTCGCCAGCTACGGCTTTCGCGGCGAGGCGCTGGCTTCCATTGCCTCGGTCGCCCGCGTCACTATAACGAGCAAGCACACCGAGCACCCCCATGCCTGGCGCCTGCGCAGCGATGCGGACGCCGCCGAACCCGCCGCGCTGGCCGGCGGCACGGTGATCGAAGTCGCCGACCTCTACTTCAACACCCCGGCGCGGCGCAAGTTCCTCAAGACCGAGGCCACCGAATTCGCGCATTGCGACGAGGTGCTGCGGCGCATGGCACTGGCGCGGCCCGATGTCGCCTTCACCCTTTTCCACAATGCCAGCGCCAAACGCCGTCTCGCCGGCGCCGACTTTTCGCGCCGTGCCCGCGAGATCATCGGCGACGAGTTCTTTCCGCACGCGCGCCCGCTCGACGCCAGCGCCGGACCGCTGCGCCTGTCCGGCCTCGCTGCGCTGCCGGCGTATTCGCGCTCCGGGCGCGACGAGCAGTATTTTTTCGTCAATGGCCGCTTCGTGCGCGACAAGCTGCTGACCCACGCCGCGCGCCAGGCCTGGGCCGACATCCTGCACGGCCAGCGCCACCCGGCCTATGTGCTGTTCCTCGAACTCGATCCGGCCGGCGTCGATGTCAACGTGCATCCGGCCAAGACCGAAGTGCGCTTTCGCGATGCGCGCGGCATCCATCAGTTCATCTTCCATGTCCTGCAGCGCACGCTGGCCACGCCGCTCTCGGCTGCCGAAAGCGCCGCGCCGGCAGCCGCGGCGTATGCACCGCCGGCATTCTCCTATGCGCGCCAGGCCGGCCTCGCGGTGGGCGAGCCGGCGGCGCGGCCCTACCTCGAATTCGCCCGTGCCGCCTTTGATGCCACCGCAGACGACGAGCAGCGCCGCGCCGTGGCGCCGGCGCCGACTCTCAACGACAGCGACGAGGGTACCGCGCCGCTGCTCGGCTATGCCGTCGCCCAGATCCACGGCGTCTACATCCTGGCCCAGAATGCGGCCGGCCTGGTGCTGGTGGACATGCACGCCGCACACGAACGCATCCTCTACGAAAGACTGAAGAACAGCCTCGATGCCGGCCCGCCGGCGACGCAGGCGCTGCTGGTGCCGCTGCTGCTGGCCGCCAGCGAAGCCGAGATGGCCACCGCCGCGGAACAGGGCGCAGCCCTGGCCGAACTCGGCTTCGCCGTCGCCGCCGCCGGGCCGCGCGAGCTTGCCGTGCGCGCCCTGCCGGCGCTGCTGGCGGGCGGCAATGTCATCGACTTGGTGCGCTCGCTGCTGAAAGACCTGGCCGAGCATCCTGCCAGCCGCGTGGTCGAAACCCGGCGCAACGAACTGCTGGCGACCATGGCCTGCCATGGCGCGGTGCGCGCCCATCGCACGCTCGGAATCACCGAGATGAATTCCCTGCTGCGCCAGATGGAAGCCACCGAACGCGCCGACCAGTGCAACCACGGCCGGCCGACCTGGGTTCAGCTGTCGATGATGGAACTCGACCGCCTGTTCATGCGCGGCCGCTGATCAGCGGCCCGGATCGCCGTATAGCGCGTAGGGCGCCCAGAAGGCCGGATGGGCGTAGGAATACTCGGGCTTGCCCGCTCCGTTCAGGGCGACTCCCGTGTCGATCATCTCCAGCATGGCCTGCTGCAATGCCCGGGCGCGCGTCAATTTTTCATCCCTGGCGTAGCGCTGGAACAACTGCGTGACCAGTTCCCGTGCCGAGACGGTTTCCACCGGCCAGTGGGTCGCCAGCAGGGCGCGTGCGCCGGCATAGAAGAAACCGCGCCCGAGGCCCGATACCGCCTCGGCGCCGCTGCCGTCGGCGGCTGCGGTATTGCAGGCGGAGAGCACGACCAGGTCGGCATTCAGCGAAAGCTTGAGGATGTCGTCGAGCTTCAACAGGCCGTCATAGATGTCGCGTCCGGCCTGCGGCGCCAGCGCCAGTGCCGGCTGATCCAGCCCCGGCAGATCACCGGCCATCAGCCCGTGGGTGGCAAAGGCTACGACGCGATGGTTCTGCAGATCGGCCCGCAGCGCATTCTGGCGGTTGGCCTCGGCGCCGAAGAAGGTATGTTTCGAGATGTCGGCACCCAGTGCGGTAGCGATCGCCTGAATTTCGTCGCGCGTATCCGGCAGCGGCATAAGCATCGGCGTTGCCGACTGGACAGGTGGCGCCGCGGGAATCGCATCGACGCTCGTAACGTTCTCATCCCATACCGGGGCGTGGCTGATCCTGAGGTTGCGGGTGCCGCGCGTCCCGTTTTTCGTGCCTCGATTTCCACCCTGACTCGGCGCCGCTTTTTCTGCGCTCGCGCCAAAGTCGGGATCGCCGAAGCCGATGAAGGGATCGCGCTGCCCCCTGATCGGCGGCAGTGAGCGCAAAGTCACCAGCGCACTGATCGAGGGCACATAGGCGATGGCCACCTTGCGTGCCAGCCAGGGTGTCCGGCGGAACTGCGACAGCGGCAGGCCTGCCTCGGCCTTGTCCGGCGCGACATTCGCCGTCGGCAGGAGCGAAAGGGGTATCTGGCCCAAAGACTCGTTGGCCACCACCAGCAGCGTGTCGGCCTTCTCCCAGGCGGACTGAACAGGCGCCAGCAGTTCCTGGTACAGCGCCGATCCGGCTTCCAGGTCGAAACCCATCTGCCCGGGGCCGACGCCGTCGAAATCGACTGACGCACGCAGGCGCTTGACCATTCCGGCAACCCAGACGCTGGTCATCGGGCTGAAGTGGAAATGCAGGGCGCCGTCCTTCCCTGTCGCCCAGACATAACTGCCGCCCGGCGTGACATAGATCGACAGCAGCGCCTCTTTCGGCTGCAGAGCCTTGCGAACGCTAGCCAGATCGGCAGGGCGCGGACTCACCAGCGCGTCATATTGCGGAAACTGGCGACGAATCTCGGCAAGATCGCCTTGCTGTTCCTTTTGCAGACTGGCAATGCGACTTTCCATGGACGCGATCACTGCGGGCAGTTGCCGCTCCGGCGGTGCGGAACGCTGGCTGATGAGGTTCTTGTAGACCGCTTCCAGTTCGTCATCGGCGTCCTGGACTTTCTTGATCCGCGCACCGAGTTCGGAACTGCCGGCTGCCGCACGCAATGCCGAACCGGTGACGGCCTTCTGTACGCTCTGCCAGCGCGCCACATCGGCGACCCGGAAAGCCTCGGCGACGTCCTTGCCGATGCCCGTTCCCTTGCGCCCGACCAAAACGCCGAGGTATTCGTTGAGGATGTAGCGCAAACGATAGCTGCGCGCAACACTGGTCTTCTGTTTGCCGACGACCCTGGCCGGATCGATCAGCACGCCGACGGCGCGTTCGAACTCCCGCCGCGCCTCGTCAAGCCGGCCGGCGCGATGCAGCGCCATGGCACGATAGGCGCGAGCCTCGGCCGTGTAGTAATGGTCGGGACCAAAACTGCGGGAGTGTTTGGCGAGCAGCTTGTCGCCGTCGCGCAGCGCGTCGGCAACCCTGCCGACCGCGTTGAAGCTGCGAATCGAACTGAGCGTGCCCTGGGCGAAGCCTTCCTCCAGCCGCGTATCGTCCGTCAGCGTGCTGCGAATCTGGTCGATCAGGCTCGCCGCCTCCTTGTGCTGATTGACGGTACCGAGGGCGTTGGCGAGGCCGATGCGGGCGTTCAGGCGCATCGGCGCGCGCTCAGCGATGCCGGCCTCGGCCATGGTCTTGTTGGCCCATTCGGCAAGCACCAGGGCCTCTGCATAGCGACCGCGATTGGAAAATACGCTGTGCAATACCGACAGGGTGCGTCCCACCAGGGGTGAATTGCGCCCATCGCGCGCCAGCGACCGCTTCAGTACCTCCCGCAGCAGCAGTTCGGCCTCGTCGAGGCGCCCCTGCGCCGTCAGGGTCTGCGCCAGGAAGATGCGCGCCGAGTCGGCGCCCTCCTCGGTACGGCTGACAGGCGGCACCCATTTCCCCGCCTCGCGACGCGTGTCCAGCTGCGCCACGTGCTCTTCGGCCTGACGCACGGCGGCGAGAAAGGCGCGTTCCTCTTCTTCGAGGCGTCCTTCCCGCCGCAAAATCCCGCCGCGGGCCACTTCGATCTGCCGCGACCAGCCGGGCAGATTGAGCGCCGCACGCTGCCGCTGCGCAAGCTGCCTGAAGATCGCCTCCGCCTTGCCGAGAACAGCCCTGGCGCTCTCGATATCGCCCAGATGCAGGTAGTGGCCCGCCATCTGGCAGTAGGCGTGGATCAGAAAGCCGTTGGGCGGACCCTTCTCCAGATCGGCAGCGAACTCGGCAAAACTGTCGAGCGCCGCGGTGACACCCGTGGCCAATGCCAGGTTGTCCGCGTACTCGGACCTCACGCGCGGATAGCTGCCCAGGCCGCCGGGGTTGTCGCTCTTTATTCCGCGGGCATGCTCGATGGCCTGGGCAAGGAACTCGCCACGCCGCTCGACGTCCTGAAGCTCGCCGGCCGCGAGCGCCTTGGTATGCCAGGCCATCGCCAGCTGGCCGCGATCACCGGTCGCCGGCACGGGCTCCTCCATCGCGGCCCGTATTCTGGCGACCCGCTCGGGATCAGGCTTGTAACTTTGCAGAAGCAAGACCAGATCGGCAATGGTCGGCGGCGGCGAGGCGACGACCGCGGGCCGGGGCGGCTCGGATGCCGCAGCAGGGGTAGCGGCAGGACTCACCGCCTGGGCACCTGCGGCAGACGTCCACAGCATGAAAACGATCAAACAAAACAGCCTCACAGCATTCCTCATTGCTTTTCCCGCTTCAAGCATACATTGATGATGCGTGATTCGGACCCGTTAGACTACAAGCTCAGGCTTTCATCTTCCGACCACATGCCGCAACCTCCGGCAATACTCCTCATCGGCCCCACTGCCAGCGGCAAGACGGCGCTGGCCTTCGAATTGGCGACGCGCTTCCCCTGCGACATCGTCAGCGTCGATTCGGCGCAGGTGTTCCGCGACATGAACGTCGGCACCGCCAAGCCCGACGCGGCGACGCTGGCCCGTTTTCCGCACCGCCTGATCGACCTGATCACGCCCGAAGAACGCTATTCCGCGGCAGCCTTCCGCAGCGATGCGCTGCGCGAAATGGCAGACATCGCGGCGGCCGGCCGCATTCCGCTGCTGGTGGGCGGCACCATGCTCTACGTCAAGGCCTTGCGCTCCGGCCTGGCCGACCTGCCGCAAGCGGACGCGGCGCTGCGCGCCGAGATAGATGCCGAGGCGGTGGCACGCGGCTGGCCGGCGTTGCATGCCGAACTGGCGCGGCTCGACCCGGAGACAGCCGCACGTCTGAAGCCGACCGACGCCCAGCGCATCCAGCGTGCCGTCGAGGTGTTGCGTGTCTCGGGCCGCACGCTGGGCAGTTTCTTTGCCGAACAGCAGGCCGCCGCGCCGCCCTTTCGCATCCTGACGCTGGCGCTGGTCCCGGAAGATCGCGGCGCATTGCATCGGCGTATCGAGCAGCGCTTCGACGCCATGCTGAATGCCGGCCTGGTGGACGAAGTCCTGATGCTGCGCGAGAAATACCGGCTCGACGGCGGGCTGCCCTCGATGCGCTGCGTCGGCTACCGCCAGGTCTGGGACATGCTGGAAGGCGAACTGCCCCGCGCCGAGCTGCGCGATCGGGGCGTGTTCGCCACACGCCAGTTCGCCAAGCGGCAACTGACCTGGTTGAGGAGCATGGATGATTTGCGGGTCATCGATCCGCTGGCCAGTGATGCGACGGCAACCGTGCTGGCTGCCGTCGCTGCCCACCTTGGGCAATAGTCGGCGCCGGCGACACGGCAAAGCACGGCAAAGCGTAGCGACCTGCGTGCAGGCCGGTCTCAGACGACGATGGTCTGTGCCTGGCCTGCGCCGCGCGTCTTGATCAGGCCGATGTGATGAACCTGTTCGCCCGCCGCGGCAAGCAGCTGCATCGCCGCACCGGCCTCAGCCTCGGCGACGATCACGACCATGCCGATGCCGCAGTTGAAGACGCGATGCATCTCGGCGTCGGCGATCTGGCCTTCCTTCTGCAGCCACTGGAACAACGGCGGCAGGGGCCACTCGCTGCGCTCGATGACCGCGATCAGATGCTCGGGCAATACCCGCGGAATGTTCTCGGTCAGCCCGCCGCCGGTAATGTGCGCCATGCCTTTGACATGGACGGCCTGTATCAGCGCCAGCAGGGACTTGACGTAAATGTGCGTCGGCGCCATCACGGCGTCGGCCAGCGGCACGCCGCCCATGTCCATTTTCAGATCGGGCGTGGCACGTTCGAGTATCTTGCGGATCAGCGAATAACCGTTGGAATGCGCGCCGGACGAGGCAAGGCCCAGCACCACGTCGCCCGGCCGGATAGCCCGACCGTCGATGATCGCGGACTTTTCCACGGCGCCGACCGCAAAGCCCGCCAGGTCGTATTCGCCGTCGGGGTACATGCTGGGCATTTCCGCCGTTTCGCCGCCGATCAGCGCGCAGCCGGCGAGTTCGCAGCCGCGGGCGATGCCTTCGACCACGGTCGCCGCGGTATTCACGTCGAGCCGGCCGCAGGCGAAGTAATCGAGGAAGAACAGCGGCTCGGCCCCCTGCACCAGGATGTCATTGACGCTCATCGCCACCAGATCCTGACCGACCGTGTCGTGGCGGTTCCACTGGAAGGCCAGCTTGAGCTTGGTACCGACGCCGTCCGTGCCCGAAACCAGCACCGGTTCGCGATATTTCTTCGAAAGTTCGAACAGGGCACCGAAACCGCCGATGCCGGCCAGCACTTCCGGCCGCATGGTGCGCTTCGCCGCGGGTTTGATGCGTTCGACCAGCGCATCGCCGGCATCGATATCGACGCCGGCGTCGCGATAGGTGAGCGGGGACGGGGATGAACTGGAAACAGTCAAGATGAAGTCCTTGAAGACGCTGGCGCAATGAATGGGGAAAGCGTGGTTTGGCGCCGGATGGGCGATAATCCGCGCTGAAAAAACACAGCGAACGCGCGAATTTTACCGGAAATGACCTCATCTCCAGATGCCCGACACAGCGACTGCCCGCAGACCCCGGGCGGCGCGCGAGCCAACGGGCGATTGCCGGCCGGCGCGAGTTCCGCACGCCGTTTCTCGCCAGCCGCTTCTGTCAAGGTACCCGAGTGAGGTCCCGGCAACAGCAGATGCTGCTCGACCTGAAGCCGGAGCAGCCACCGACGCTGGACAATTTCGTCGTCGGCGCCAACGCCGAACTGGTCGAACGCCTGCGCGGCCTGGGCGGCGTCGGCAGTTTCGAGACCCTCTACCTCTGGGGCAATCCTGGCTGCGGGCGGACTCACCTGCTGGCGGCCACCGCCGCAAGCGCGCATGGCCGGCGGCCGGTGCTCCATCTCCACGCCGCCGAGGCAGGCGCGGAACTGCCGCTTGCCCCCGGCAGCCTGCTGGTCATCGATGACATTCAGGAACTCGATGCCGAGGCTCAGGTGGCTTTGTTTCGCGCCTTCAATGCGGCGCGTTTTCTCGGCCTCGCCCTTTTGCTGGCAGGCAACGAGCCGCCCCTGCGCCTTGCCCTGCGCGAAGACCTGCGCACCCGCATCGGCCAGACGCTGATTTATGAAATCCTGTCACTTTCCGATGACGAAAAAACCGCCGCCTTGCGCCGCCACGCCATCGAACGCGGCATGCTGATGGATCCCGCCGTGGTCCAATACCTGCTGCGCCACGGCCGCCGCGACCTGCCCTCGCTGATGGCGATGCTGAACAGCCTCGACCGCGCCTCGCTGGAACAGAAACGCCCGCCCACGCTGCCGCTGCTGCGCGAACTGATGCAATCCTCACTGGATCTGGACAAACCATGAAACTCGCCTTGTTCGACCTCGACAACACGCTCCTCTCCGGCGATTCGGATTTCGAGTGGGCGCAATTCCTGATCGGCAAGGGCGTACTCGACCGCGAAGTCCATGAGGCGACGAACATCGAGTTTTTCGAACAGTACAAGGCCGGCACGCTGGATATCCATGCCTTCCTCGATTTCCAGCTGGCGCCGCTGGCGCGCCATTCGCGCGCCGAACTCGACGCCTGGCACCGCGAGTTCCTCGCCACGCGCATCCGCCCGCTGATCAGTCCGGCGGCGCGCGCGCTGGTGCAGCAGCACGCCGCGGCCGGCGACCTGCTGGCCATCGTCACCGCCACCAACAGCTTCGTCACCGGACCGATCGCGCGCGAGTTCAATATCCCGCACCTGATCGCGACCATCCCGGCACAGGAAAACGGCCGCTTCACCGGGCAGCCGCGCGGCACACCCTCCTTTCGCGAAGGCAAGATCGGGCGCGTGGACGCATGGCTGGAGTCGATTGGACTCTGGCTCGGCAGTTTCGAGCAAAGCTGGTTCTACAGCGATTCGCACAACGACCTGCCGCTGCTGGAGAAGGTCACGCACCCCGTGGTGGTCGATGCCGACGCAACGCTGGCGCAGGTCGCCGCCGAGCGCGACTGGCTGCGGATCAGCCTGCGCGGCTAGGTCGCCGTTGCGGGGGCGCCGACTTTTGCCGGGTGCAGGCAACGGCCGCTGACGATTCGGGTATACTCCGCCCCCTGCAAACGGCCGCGAACGTAAAGTTCATCGCCGTTTTCGGAGACGTGGCCGAGTGGTCGAAGGCACGCCCCTGCTAAGGGCGCATCTGGGCAAAACCTGGATCCAGGGTTCGAATCCCTGCGTCTCCGCCAGTTACAACATCTAAGCCCATGATTCTGTGGGCTTTTTTGTTTTTATAGCATTTGTGACTATCAATTTGACTATCAATATATTGCTCAGTTGGCCGATCACCGCCTTCTCATCAGCCCCATAGTCGCCTCCCGGCGCGCGAGGTACGCCTCTATGAGTCGCTCCGAGTAGAAGCGGCTACAACCGGTGCTCTGACCGCAGCAGTCCTCTGGCGCCCAGGATTCAAATCGTTTGAAGTTAGAGCCGCCGCAACCGATCGATCACTGCAGGATCGAGCTCTCGCCGAGTCAATAGTTCGCTGACGGTTGATTGCCTACCCTTGAGGGCATCATCGATGAAAACTCGACGCTCCTCGATGACCGGCAGTACCTTTTCACGAAGGAAATCTCGCTCGGCTGGCAGCAAGCGTTCATCGCCGATGACCCGAGAGATTGCTTCCAGTACGTCCTCACTCATGCGTGACAAAACGCCACGGACGAGCCTGGGCGCTACCCCCGCCTCGAACGCCATGGCATCCCAATGAATGCCCTCGACCCACCCCGGCTTGTTTTCTCCGGCGATGGCCATCGACATGGTTGCTCGTGGCAAATATGCCTCGACGCACAGCATGTCGTAGAACGGCGCGACTGCCGCTTTCTGACCTCTCATCAGGAAGGCAATGTTCTTGGCGTGCGCATCGAGATTGCCGATCAGATAGTTGAATGCAATCCACTGAACGACCGAATTGGCCGCGACAACCGGACGGTCAATGAATGCACTCCGCAGAACCTCGAACAGATGGTGCAAACCCAGCCCGCCTTCACTCTCGTATTTCTTCGTGGGCGAAACGCCCAGCGCCTGGCACAAATCGATCTGATGCAGTCGACCAACAGTGCTCCCAACGGCGCTCTTCGCTTCTGCTGACTCGCGATCAAATCGCTCAATGACGTAGAGCGGTTCTGGCAAATGCATCAGATCAACAGAGGGCACCGGAACCTTTAGTTCGGCAGCCAGGCGCATGCAGAAAAACTCGTTCGTCGGGCAGAACGGAAAGTCTGCGCTGGCGTTCTCGGGCTTGACGATATGCGTCGAGGCGGCGGTGCCCTCAGGAAGGAACATGGCCCCAGTGGCATCGATACGGAGCCCCAGCTTTTCTTGAGCACCCGCCAGTGACATGCGAATATCGTCCCAAGACGCCATGAGCGGCAGGTTTCTGGTACGAGACTCCTCAATTTTTACTTGCAATGCCTCTCGTGGGAGGGGAACCAGGATCTCTTGATCAACCTGCGTTACCGCCGTTTCCTCGGGAAGCAGAGAAAGAGCCCCAGCTGTGTCTTGCCCATGTCGCACGAGTAAAGCCCATGTATCTCTGGGATCAATGCGATCCCGCGACGCGATCAACTCACGCAGCCGACCCTCCGGAAGCAGATTCTCGAAGAACCATTCAACCAGCCTAACGTCCCCTGAGTCCTGATAGCTGTGCGTTTCGAGCGGGAAGCATGGCGACAGCGCATACCCGTTCCAGGCCGAGGCATAGGTGAACGACCAACGGCCACCGCTCACGTCCAGCATCCCGACCGATGCGCCATTGGCCGTAACACGCAACTTGCTCATGCTCCATTACCCGGCGCCATGGGGAGTCGCAACCTGACCTCGATGCCGAACCGCTTACAGACCGACAGGACCTTGCCAATCTGGGCAGTGGTCTTGCCTTGCTCCAGCCCGTTCAGAAACGGCAGGCTCACATTACACAACGCGGCCGCATCCCGTTGCGTCAGGCCGGATTCCTTGCGAACGCGCCGAATGGTGTCCCCCAGTTCGCTGATCGAGACAAGACTGATTTCCCTGGCAGCCATATAAATCCAAAAAAGATAAACGATCGTTGAATTTTGCCCGCCTCCGAACTCCGAAGCAAGCGAAAATCAACGATCGTTAATTATTTGACAAGGCGCTGCGGTGTTTCGGCCACGCCCTATTCGATTATGTCTTCTTGGCCTTGCCCTTACCGGCAACCTTTTCCTTGAAGTTGGCGCCCGCCGAGAACTTCGGTACGGTCGTTGCCTTGATCTTGTTCGTCTCGCCGGTTTTAGGATTTTTGCCATCACGAGCTGCACGCGCCGCGGATTTGAAGGTAAGTGCAACATCCGTTCTGTTAATCCGTAAATAGTGCATGCAAAACCTGCCAACTCCGCTACTTCAGGTTGTCTTGGCACAAGCTGACAGTTGATGTACGACGGGTAATCATATGATCACCAGCGATTAAATGCCAGTGAAACCGCTATCGCTAGGTAGTGAGACTAATATAGCTCAGTCCGTATTGACAACAGCCTACAATTGGGTAATCATGTGATAACTTACTAGTTCCAGTAAGCAGGCAACACGATTCCCACAATCAACCGGCAAAGCCGGCTGGGATTTGTTATACGTAACCAAAAGTCCAGGAGGCAAACACGTGGAAAAACGCGTCGAATTCAAATGCAAGGGCGATCTGATTCGTGGCATCCTTTACACGCCAGATCATCCGAAATCCGTCTCAACCCCGTTGGTCGTGATGGCGGGAGGCTGGTGTTATACGAAAGAAATCGTCATGCCGTATTACGCCCGCGAGTTCAGTTCCCGAGGAATTGCGGCGCTCGCAATTGATTATCGGAACTCCGGTGAAAGCGAAGGTTCCCCTCGACAGCATTTGGATCCATGGATGCAGATTGAGGACTACAGAACCGCCATAACGTATGCTCAATCCCTTCCAGGCATTGATGCAAACCGCATTGGGACTTGGGGAATCTCATATAGTGGTGGTCACTCGCTAATCTTGGCTGCAATCGACAGTCGTGTGCGTTTTGCCGTGTCTACCATCCCCGTTGTCGATGGTTTTGCAACGGAGCGTCGTTGTCACGGAGAAACTCGATTCAACAAGCTAATTCAACTACTGAACGATGACAGAAAGCTTCGGTTCGAGACTGGCGGACCTGGCGCTCCGTTTCCGATGTCTTCTTTGACACCTGATTCAGAGATGAGCTGCTGGCCCTTCCCGCACGTCTATGAAGCGTTTATGGATATTAAAGCGCGAGAAGCAGAACGGCACGAGCACTGGTCTACGATGGAATCAGTTGATTTGCTATTGAACTATACGGTCTTCCCATACTGCCCGAGAATTTACGACAAGCCGGTCTTGATGACGGTGGCGCATGGAGACAATATTACTTCCGCCGATCTTGAGGTCGCCGCATTCAACGCGATTTCATCTCCGCGCAAACAGCTGGAAATTGTAGAAGGTGTTACTCACATGAGCCTGTATTCCAATGTGGAACACCTTAAAAAAGTTAGCCGTATTCAAGCGTCCTGGCTTGAGAAGACCTTGGAAATGTAAGAACTAGCGTCAATCAACGCGCTGGCCAAGACTGCGGTGTCAAGGCCAGTGCGTTGCTGCCTTTCACTTAAGTAGCGATAACGAATCATACAAATATAAAGAGGAGAAGAGCATTCATGAAGCCTCCGATATTCGAATATCGACGGCCAGCCACCCTGAAGGAGGCACTTGATCTTCTTCGAGAGTATGGCGGCGAAGCCAAAGTTCTTGCCGGCGGACAAAGTCTTGTGCCGATGATGAATCTTAGGATGGTACATCCCGAGGTGGTAGTGGACATCAATCGGTTGTCGGAATTGGACTATATACGCCTAGATGGACGTACCCTTGCAATTGGTGCCCTCACTCGCCATCAGACGTTACTTGAGTCTGAAGAGATCGCAAAAGGGTGTCCTTTGATGAGTGAGGCTTACAGGTACGTAGCTCATCTTCCCATTCGAAATCGGGGCACCCTCGGCGGCAATATCTGCCATTCGGATCCGAGTTCGGAAATGCCAGCGGTACTCCTGGCCTGTGACGCGCATATCGCTATGGCATCACATTCCGGAGTTCGCCAAGTGGCCATAAATGACTTCCTTTTGGGACCCTTGCAGACGACTATTGGACCCGATGAGATTGTTACCGAAATTCGTATTCCACTCCATTCGCAGGATGAGGGTTGGGCATTTAGGGAGGTAAGTGCCCGCCAAGGCGACTTCGCCATGGCCGCTATTGGAACGATCCTCCGAATCTCTGGAGGCGAAATAGCCCGCGCATCAATTGTCGTCGCGGGCATGGGGGACCGTGCTACACGTCTAAGTGGTGTAGAGCAGTTTCTATTGAAGCAGCGCGTCAGTGAAAGCCTGTTTGCCGAAGCAAGTGCCAAAGCGGCTGAACTGGTAAATCCTGACTCCTCTCATCAAGCTAGTGCAGGATACAAGCGCTCCTTAGTTCAGACTCTAGTGGCAAGAACCTTGGCAGATGCAGTTAGCCGATCGAACGTATAAGGAGGGCAGATCATGGAACCAGTAAAGATAACCGTCACGGTGAATGGTCAGCGATATGAACGCGAAGTTCCCCCGCGGCTCCTGTTGAGCGATTTTCTACGTGATGGCTTGGAATTAAAAGGCACTCATGTTGGGTGTGAGCATGGTGTATGCGGAACGTGCACGGTCTTGGTTGACGGTGTATCGGTACGATCGTGCCTCATGTTTGCCGTTCAGGCCGATGGCGGAACAATAGAGACAGTTGAAGGGCTTGGTACCTTGGAGAAGCCTCACCCATTGCAACAAGCGTTTCGGGAAAAGCATGGTCTTCAGTGCGGCTTTTGCACACCGGCAATGCTGATGGTTTCCAAAGAACTGTTAGATCGCAATCCAAATCCAACGCACGAAGAGATTCGAGAATCGATCTCTAGCAACCTGTGTCGTTGTACTGGATATCAAACCATCGTCGAAGCAGTTGAATTAGCGGCCCAACTAACGAGCAGGGGAAGCCATGACCACACCTAACACGCAAAAGAATGCTCATATTCCACCGAGTCGCCAGCGGGAAAAGCCACAGAAAGATCTGAAGTGGATCGGGAAGAGCATGACGCGTGTCGAGGATCTACGCTTGCTCACGGGCCAAGGTGGCTACATCGATGACATGAAGTTGCCCAATATGGCACATGCGGCAGTGCTCCGCAGCGATCGAGCACACGCGAAAATTGTGTCCATCGATGTATCCAAGGCAAAAGCCCTTCCCGGCGTGTTGTTAGTGATGACAGGTGAAGACGCCAAGAAAGTTACCGGGCCAACAGCCCAATTTGCGAGTCCACCAGTTATTCAATACTGCATTGCTGTGGATCGAGTGCGTCATGTTGGCGAAACCGTTGTCGCTGTCGTTGCAGAGAGCCGATATATTGCAGAAGACGCGTGCGATCTCATTGAAGTAGTTTATGAAGATCTGCCAGTAGTCGTCGACCCAGAAGAAGCAATACATTGTACGGGAGACGCAATTCTCCACCCAGATCGGGGACCCACCAACGTGGCCAGACAGGAGAAGTTCGTCTTCGGTCCGGTTGATGACGATTTCAGCAAAGCGGATCGGATTATCGAACGCCGCATTCGCTGGCCGCGATCTGGCGGACAACCGCTGGAGACCGCTGGAGCAATAGCAGAATATCAATCGGGCACGGGGACTTTTTCGATTGTCGCAAATACCTCGTTCCTCAATTACGTTGGCTGGATAATTGCAGCGTCGCTTGGTGTTCCATCACACAAAGTAAAAATCGCAACGTGTACCACCGGTGGAAGCTTTGGTAGCAAGCTATTCACTCACAAGATCATCACACTAACCGCAACACTTGCGCGAGCATGCGGTCGTCCGGTCAAATTTATCGAGGACCGGTTGGACAACACCATGAATTGCGATGCTCATGGTTGTGACAGGGTCTATTACGGCCAACTGGCGATAAAGAATGATGGCACGCTACTATCGATGAAATTTAAGGTGATCGACGATTACGGTGCCTACTTACAATTCGGTTTGGGTACTCACGGCAACGCTTTGTGCCAAGTTACCGGTCCGTATTTGATAAACAGCGTAGCGGTCGAACTAATTGCTGTATTGACAAACAAATGTCAGCAAGGTGCATATCGGGGTTTTGGAGCCGAGGTAGCGAACTTCTTTATCGAGCGAATGGTTGATGCGGCAGCTGACGAACTCGGCATCGACAGAATTGAGATTCGGAAGAAGAACCTGATTCAACCGGACCAATTCCCATACACCATACCAACTGGAAATATTTACGATAGTGGTAACTACCAATTGGCCCTGGAAACAGCAATCAAGCTTGCAGATTTGGACGATTGGAAGCGGCAGAAGGAAGAAGCGAGAGGTCAGGGGCGCTTTATCGGAATCGGTATAGCGACGTGTCAGGAGCGTAGTGTGTTCAGCGCCACCGAATTCTGGTCGCTGAACCCGAAGGACACTCCAGGATTCATGCTGACGAGCACTCCCGAAAGTGTCCAAATTAGAATCGATCCCACGGGTAAGGCGCTCGTTACGCTGGCATCCCCGTTTTGGGGCAACAGTCCAGAAACAGTGGCAACCCAAATTGTCGCTGAGCAATTCCAAATGTCTCCTGACGATATCGTCATCATGTACGCAGATACAAGTACAGGATTTGATTCCGCGGGTCCAGGTGGTAGCCGCTTCACAGTCATGATTGCAGGGGCAATTGTCGGCGCCGCGCAGGAGCTCAAGAAAAAAATGATCCGTATTGCAGGTGAGATGCTACAGGCAGATCCCGCCGATCTTGAGATCCGCGACTCTGGAGTTGGGGTAAAAAATGATCCGCAGCGGCATAAGACAATAGCTGATGTCGCGTTAGCCTCGCACTATTTTCGGCTTTCGTTTCCTCGAGGCGATGATTTTGCTACCGGCCTGCAAGCATCGTACGTATACGATCATCCACTCACAACAATGCCCGCAGCCGATCGGTCGAGCCTCGGGATTTATTACCCGATCATGGGACACATGTGTCACCTCGCCTTGGTTGAAGTAGATACCGGGACTGGAAAGGTGAAAATCCTGGACTACGTAGCTGTTCATGATGCTGGCACGGTAGTTAACCCGATAACTCTGGACGGCCAAATTCGCGGGGGAACGGCGCAAGGCATTGGAACAGCCTTTTATGAGGAATTTTTCTACGACGAGAGCGGGCAGTTGCTGACTGCTAGCTTTGCCGACTATTTGATTCCAACGCTTCACGAAATTCCGGACAAGATTCGTGTGGATCATGTTGAAACACCCTCGCCGTACACCGAGTACGGAATCAAGGGTGGTGGCGAAGGCGGTCGAATGGCCGCACCCGCTGCCCTTGCTGCAGCTGTAGAGGATGCGTTGGCTACATTTGGCGTCAAGGTAAATGAACTTCCGCTGACGCCGAATCGAATCCACGCTCTCATCCACAACAACTAGTCAAATCGAGACGGAGGTTACGCAAACATTATCGCTCTGGCGATAGCCAGAGTCTTCCTCAAATAAGCACTAGGTGACAACAATGGAAACATTGCAGCCGCCGCAACTAGTCGTTAATTCACGGATGCTTTATTTTGGTTGGGTTCCGGCTGACCCGAAAGCAGCTGAGGAATTTGTACCAACCGGACTCAAACCACTTCCCAATCGACAAGTTCTAGGACACGTTGTAATTGCAAAGCTGGGTAAGTGGCTTGCTAAATCCTGGTGGGAGTTCTGCTTGTACTTGACATCAATTTATGGAGGGTGTGCGAATGGAGTTGCGCGGGCAGCATAATATTTCCGCAAATCAGAACCAAGTTTGGCAGGCACTCAATGATCCTCAGATTCTAAAAGAATGCATAACAGGGTGCGAGTCTATTGATAAGACTGGTGACAATGAGCTCTCTGTGCGACTGGTCGCGGTAGTCGGTCCTGTACGGGCAAAATTCCAGGGTCGTATCGTTCTATCCGATCTGATCCCCCCCAGTTCCTACAAACTCACATTCGAAGGGCAAGGTGGGATGGCAGGGTTTGCCAAAGGCAGTGCAGCCGTTAGTCTGCAGCCTGAAGGCCAAGGCACCTTGCTGAGCTATGTCGCGACATCACAAGTCGGTGGGAAGTTGGCACAAGTTGGCTCTCGCCTAATCGAAGGGGCGGCTCGCAAGGTTGCGGATGAATTTTTCTCCGCGTTTGAGAGCATTCTGAAGGAACCAGATTCCGCCGCTGGCGAAAGCCAAGAATCTTCAACAGGTGAGTCTGCCTCAAGCATGATTGGGACAACGTCAACGGTAGTGATTAGCGTTGCCGTTCTAGTCGTCATTGGAATTGCCCTCTATTGGTATTTCAGATAGTCGTATTCAAATACTCTAACGATTGACTCCGCTCATCTTCACGGACGATGACATTTTCGGACCCATACGTGCCTGGCATGAAATCGGAATAGCGGTAGCGCTCGTCGCGGTAGTTCGTACGTTGGGCTCATCACCTCGTCCGGTCGGTAGCCATCTTGCGGTGAATGAGACAGCCCGCTTTGCCGAATCATTATCCGGTGGCTGCATTGAATGAGAAGCAGCGCGCACCACCATGGATTCCATTGGAGACGGTCAGCGGCGCCTGCTTGAGTTCGATGTTACCAACGAAGAGGGATGGGAGGTCGGACTTGCTTGCGGTAGGCGCATTGAGGTCATTGTAGAAAAGATCGTATGAAACTTGATATTTCTCAAAACCTTTCATCGGCGTGTACAGAAAGAAGGCCGATAGCACTGATCACCAGTGCTATCTGTTGGCGTTCAGCAACTAGTCGACAGGCATCAATTTGATATTGCACTAACTGCTGGACGCACTTAGGTGCGAAGTGCGCCGAATTATTCCTGCCACGATTTCATCGGTCGATGATCGATGCTTGGACGGTGAAGAAAGTTTAAGGACTCAAATGATGATTTCAGGAGGCAAACAAAAATGCTGACAGGGCAAATGCAAAACCATCCTTTGCTAATTTCATCCCTAATCGAACATGCGAAACGTTATCACGGCGACTCAAAAGTAATCTCGCGTCTTCCGGAGGGAGGGACCCTTGTCACAGATCTTTCCGAAATTCATAGGAGAGCCTGTATGGGGGCCAACCTGTTACATCGGTTCGGCATTTCTCAATCGGATCGGGTGGGAACGCTTGCCTGGAATTCAAGCCGTCATTTCGAGCTGTATTTTGCTGTATCGGGTATGGGAGCAGTTCTTAACACCATAAACCCGCGTCTCTTTGAAGATCAGATTGCCTATATCATCAATCATGCGAATGACAAAGTGATATTGTTTGATCCGAACGTCGCGGAACTCTGTAAAAGACTTGCTCCGCGATGCCCTTCAGTACGAGCCTGGATTTGCCTAGCTCCACCAGAAGCAATGCCGACCTCCATTTTTACGGCATCGGTTGATTCAGGGGCGTTCCTATCATACGAGGCCGAACTTGCGTCGGAGCGCGATCAATTCGCCTGGCCACTATTGGATGAAGAGACGGCAGCGTCGTTGTGCTATACGTCCGGTACTACCGGTAATCCCAAAGGGGTACTTTACAGCCATCGCTCAACGGTTTTGCACGCTCTGTCAATCTTGGCACCAGATGCGTTCGCTATATCTGCGAAGGATTCCATCCTTCCTGTCGTGCCGATGTTTCACGTGAACGCATGGGGCTTCCCTTACGCCGTGGCCATGACGGGCGCCGATTTTGTTCTTCCGGGGCAGAAACTGGATGGTGACAACCTCTTTGACCTCATGGACGAATTCAACGTCACAAAAACGGCAGGCGTACCTACGGTATGGCAAAGCTTGCTCGATACGATGCGCAAGCGCGGTCGAAAGCCCGCCTCTCTAGAAAACGTAATCATAGGGGGCTCTGCGGCCCCAATAGCCTTGGTAGACGCACTGGAGACTGAATTCAACATATCAGTCAATACTGCTTGGGGTATGACTGAACTATCCCCCGTTGGAACAGTGAATAAGTTGAAGCCGAAGCATCAGGGCTGGGATTCATCGCAACTCAGATCACTGAAGGTACGGCAGGGCCGTCCCATCTTCGGTATCGAACTATCAATTGTGGACGGGAATGGGCAACCAATATCGTGGGATGGAAAAACCCCTGGCAATTTGCTGGCTCGCGGTCCTTGGGTATGTGATCGTTACTACGGCTCCGATCAGGCGGCCTCTGTCAATGGCTGGTTCCCAACCGGCGACATCGCAACGATGGATCACGACGGATTCATGGAAATTACGGATCGTTCAAAGGACGTGATTAAGTCCGGGGGAGAATGGATAAGTTCTATTGCGCTCGAGAACATTGCCATGAACCATCCCGCGATTGCAGAAGCCGCGGTTATTGGCGCCACTCACGCTACTTGGGGCGAGCGCCCTCTTCTGATAGTCGTACCACGGCGCTTAGAAGCCCCACCGTCTCGCGAGGAGATCCTTTCATTCTTTAAGGGAGGGGTCGCCAGTTGGTGTATTCCAGACGACGTCATTTTTGTAAAGGATTTACCGCACACCGGAACAGGAAAGCTACAGAAGTCGGTTCTTCGCGAGCTCTATTCCCACCATTTTCTATCCACGCAAGACAGCTCAAAAAAATAGCTGATTCAAATTCCAGAGCTAGCGTGGACACCGCATAACGTTACTATTTCTTGATGATTCGACGCATTGCGCTTGGAGCACCAGAGAAGTACATTTCCAATTCGGCATCAACGACATCTTCGATGTAATCTGGAACTGCCATGTCGTAGACCCAGCGCCGAATGCCAATATAGAAGATCTTTTCGTTCAGGGTACGTAAGAGCTCAATCTCCAGTTCATGAATCGGAACCGATTCCACACTCGGAAGTTTAAACTCGCGCCGAATTTCAACAAGCAGGGGGAGGTGGAATCGCTCGCGAATCCATTTTAGATACAAAAGGCTCTGCGGTTGCCCCCTCAACCTTGAAAAGAGAAAAATGCGAACCCATTCGTAACTGAGGATCGTCTTAGCATAGTCGTTATAGAGTTCGACCATCCGCTGCTTAAGCGGCTTGCTTCGGTCCGCAATTATGGACTCCCAATTTGGGTTCCAACGACTTAGGCAGACATCTCGAAACACCCTCTCGATAAGCACTTCCTTGCTATCGAAATACTTGAATATCAGAGGCTGCGTGACCCCGAGGCGGCGAGCGAGCTCCCTAGTGTCACCGTCGAATCCCACTTCGGCAAAAAAACGCGCGCTCTCGGTAATTATTGCATGCTCGCGTTCGTCGCGCCGCATACGAGATCGCCCTGCTTTCCTCGCTAGAGGCTCAGGCTTCGGCGACTTTGCCGCCTTTGCCTTTACGGCAACTTTCAGATTAATCGATTTTCCCATATATGCCACAACGCTACCGTGAACCCCCTCATCTGTGACTATGGAATCGCGCCCTCTTCACCTGATTCATATTACAAACTCGCTCTTGCGCGCTTGGCAGCCACGAACGACGCTGCTTTGCATCGTCCGATCTCCTCATAGGCCAATCGCACTATAACCATAATTATTCCTGACCCACGGGGCGGTGCCCCTACGCTTTTTTTTGCAAGAAAAGTATAACAGTTATAGCTTGCAACATACCGTAATTGATCGATTGATACCATCTTACTCCTCTCCGCGGACGGCGGTATCGATATTTAAAATCTGTAATTACGATCAAAGAACCGGTTTCTTAAGCTAACAACTTCCATAAATGAGTCCTGGGCAAATATATACACACTTGCATTTGTTCGATGCTGGGGTTATCATCTGATCACTTATATTGGAGACGAGCCTGAACTTAGGCGCATCTAGGAAACCACCCGTCGGCCTCGAATGGATTTGATCGCCATCTACGGCACGATACACACGGAGATTTCATGTATCTCGAGTCGCTATTCAATCTGAAAGACAAGGTGGCCCTAGTCACGGGGGCATCAAGCGGTTTTGGGCTTCATTTCGCAAGTGTACTGGCAAAAGCTGGCGCAAAGGTCGCGCTGGCCGCCCGCCGTAAAGATAGGATCGATAGTGCTGCGCAGGCTCTCAGATCAGAGGGTGCTGAAGCATGTGCTGTATATCTAGATGTCTCCGATCCAGCAACAATCCCACACGCATTCGATGCCATAGAGAACGAGTTAAACGCGTGCATTGACATACTTATCAACAATGCTGGTGTTATCTACACAAAGCGGTTCCTTGAACAAGAACCTGCCGAGGTCTCGCAGATACTGGACACCAATTTAAAAGGTGCTTTTGTCGTGGCGCAGGAAGCTGCGCGGCGAATGGCAAAAGAACACGGTGGATCAATTGTCAACATTGCTTCAACAGCGGGATTACGAGCGGGGGGCCGCCTCTCAAGCTATGGCGCTGCAAAAGCAGGTCTGATTCATCTCAACAGCATCATGGCACTTGAACTCGCTGGAAAGAACATCCGTGTCAACGCTCTATGTCCTGGCAATTTCGACACCGATATGCATAAATCGTTTTCGGACGCGGGTATAGCAGATCACTTGATACAGCGTATTCCGCAGAAACGCCTAGGGCAATTATCCGACTTAGACGGCGCATTACTGTTGTTCGCATCGGATGCAGGCCGATACATTACCGGTGCGACACTCACCGTCGATGGCGGCCAATCCGTGGTTTGGATGTAGCCCTACCGTGAGGATTTATTGTGAAATTGGCAGCACCTCATCCCACCCCGCTTGCGTGAATCCAGCAGATGACTGTGAATTCGTAATTGACCACTTCGATCCAACTAACTGCGAGACGATCCACGAGATCGGCTTTGACTCAGACAGTTTCTATCGTGCATTTTTTACATCGGCCACGGAATCATCGCGCCTTCTGTGACTTGGTCATCCTGTAGCTGTTTTCGCAATTAGCAATGCTACTTTCTCAGACATTGACGAAACCCTCGACCATGACTTCGATACATACCCAAGTTCGCTATGAAATTCTTAATGGCGTCGCTCTATGTCACCTTAATAACCCACCCGTAAACGCGTTGGGTCAGCCAACTCGAGCGGCCCTTAATTGGACTTTACGCAAACTGCAGGATGATCCTGAAGTCCTGGCAGTAGTAATCATCGGTTCCGGGAAAATGTTTTGCGCAGGCGCAGATATTTCTGAACTTGATGGCAAAGAATTCGACGAGCCCGATCCATCGAGCATTTACGGACTGATTGAGAGTATGGCGAAGCCGGTGGTCGCGGCTATTCACGGCTCAGCACTCGGTGCGGGACTCGAATTGGCGCTGTCCTGCCACTTCCGAATTGCAACAGACGACACAAAGCTTGGATTACCAGAGATTCGACTGGGAATATTGCCTGGCGGTGGCGGTACACAGCGTCTACCTCGCCTCATTGGGGCGAAGAAATCGATTGAGATGATGCTGTCCGGCGGTCCAATAAGCGCGGAAGAATCTCTTGCATTAGGTCTAATTGACAAGATCGTTAATGAAAACCTTGCTCGGGAGGCAATTCATTTTGCCCAGGGAGTTATCGCTTGTCCTCTTGCAGAGAAAAGTGTGAGCCGCCTTTCCGTGGACACTTCTGACACCACCCCGTCATACTTTGACGAACAACGAATGAAAGTCAGCAACTTGGCTAAGCCTGCTTTGGCGCCTATCGCGATAATTGATTGCGTCGAGTTCGCTGCACACCACACTTTCGAAGCCGGCCTTGAGTTCGAACGAACCAAATTCCTCCAATGCATCAAAACGCCGGAATCCAAAGCACTTCAGCACGCTTTTTTCTGCGAACGCGCAGCGACAAAACTTCCTGAAACGAGCGAAGTTTTGAAACCGCAAGCTATTTTGGAAGTCGGCATCATCGGCGCCGGAACAATGGGCGCCGGAATTGCAATGTGCTTTGCCAATGCTGGGATCAAAACGACGCTAGTCGACATAAGTAGAGAGTCACTTGACCGTGGCCTGGCAAAAATCGCCTCCGAATATACCGCGAGTTTTAAAAAAGGGAAAATTGATGCGCGGACGCGAGCTGCACGTATTGGCTTGATCACCGGAGCGACAACAATTCACGCAATTGCTCACTGCGACCTCGTCATCGAAGCCGTCTTCGAGGACCTTCAGTTAAAAACGTCCGTCTGCCAAGAAATGGGAGCGGCTTGCCGGACCGGAGCCATTCTGGCATCTAACACTTCCACATTGAATTTGGATACCCTCGCGCAGGCGTCAGGAAGGCCTGAAAGCGTTGTAGGCTTGCATTTCTTTAGCCCTGCGAATGTTATGCGCTTGCTAGAGGTCGTTCGCGGTTCAGCTACAACTCCTGCCGTTCTGTCGACGGTCATGAATCTAGCCAGACAGATAGGGAAAGTTCCAGTCGTTTCTGGCGTGTGTTACGGATTTATTGGTAACCGCATGTTAGAGGGATATCTAAGGGAGACCGAAGCCCTTTTGATGGAGGGGGCGGCACCAGCCCAAATCGACAATGCCATACAGACACTTGGCTTCGCGATGGGTCCTTGTCGTATGTTGGACATGGCCGGAATAGATGTAGGAGCCAAGGTCGTCATCGAAGGAATGAAATCGGGGGCACTACCGTCGGATCCAGCATACCGCCTCGTTGTTCGCAGCCTATTTTCCTTGGGAAGAATGGGCCAAAAGAGTAGCGCAGGCTATTACCGCTACGACGGTCGTACGCCTATTGCGGATCCGGCTGTGCGCGGTATCTGCGCCAGATTGGCGGAAGAACAACAAATACCACAGCGCGAAGAAATATCCGATGCCGAAATAGTTGAGCGCTGTTTGTACCCTCTATTTAATGAAGCAGCAAAGATCCTAGAGGAAGGAATTGCGCAAAGGCCTTGTGACATTGATACCGTGTGGATCCAAGGCTACGGCTTCCCGCGGCACAGGGGGGGGCCCGTCTATATGGCCGACGAAGTTGGCCTAAACAATATCGTAAGTCGCATGGATCACTATGCCCAAAAACGCGGCGACGCTTATGGTTATTGGACCGTGTCGAAACTGCTAAGGACGGTTGCCGAAGGCGGCACTCGTCTTTCTGACTGGATACGTTGAATTGCAAGAAATGCCTAAGGCCGCAATGAGAACACGCCAGCTTTGACGAATCTTCCGCAAATCACGTACCGATAGATAACTTCCTACCCATTCTATAGATAACCGCTATGACTGACGCCGTCATCGTTTCAACAGCACGAACTCCGATTGCCAAGGCATTTCGAGGTTCATTTAACTCTATCAAGTCGCCCACTCTTATGGGGCATGCAATTAGGCATGCCGTTGAACGTGCCACCGTTAGCCCCGATGAAATTGAAGACGTCGTGGTCGGTACCGTGCTTTCGGCGGGAACCGGCGGAATGAACCTTGGACGCTACGCGGCTATAGCGGCCGGACTGCCATTCTCGGTCTCAGGCCAAACCGTTGATCGGCAATGCTCTTCAAGTCTGATGGCTATTGCGATCGCCGCGAAGCAAGTAATGTTTGACGGAATGGATGTCGTTGTTGCAGGTGGACAAGAGAATATTTCAGCTCTTCAAAATAGATATTTCGAGTGGGCTCAAGAGGACCTCGACCCCGATGTTGTGAAAATTGCCCCTCACGCATATATGTCCATGCTGGAAACGGCCGAATTCGTCGCGAAGAAGTACGGGGTTTCCAGGGACGCTCAAGATGCCTTTTCACTTGAATCGCAGATTCGTACTGCCGCAGCGCAGAAGGAAGGACGCTTCGATGACGAACTCGTTCCAATTACAACCACAATGTCCACTATCGACAAAGGGACCGGTGTCAAAGTTGAAAAGCTTGTCACTCTTGCGCAAGACGAGGGAAATCGACCGAGTACGACTCTCGCCGATTTAGCAAAATTGAAGACGGTAATCGAGGGCGGCACTGTAACCGCAGGCAATGCCAGTCAGCTCTCGGATGGAGCATCTGCATGTGTTCTGATGCGTGGCTCGCTGGCCGCAAGTCGGGGTCTCACACCACTGGGTATCTACCGCGGAATATCTGTAGCAGGGTGTCCGCCGGAAGAAATGGGGCTCGGTCCGATCTATGCGGTGCCGAAACTTCTCCGCCAACACGGACTTAAAGTTTCAGACATTGGATTATGGGAATTAAACGAAGCCTTTGCCTGCCAAGCACTTTATTGTCGTGATCGTCTCGGTATCGATCCAGGCCTATTCAACGTTGATGGCGGGAGCATCTCGGTAGGCCACCCGTATGGAATGACCGGAGCGCGTCTGGTAGGCCACGCTCTTATCGAAGGACGTCGACGAGGCGCTCGCTACGTCGTAATCACGATGTGTGTCGGCGGTGGTATGGGTGCGGCCGGCCTGTTTGAGGTCTGTTAACGATGAGCTCACTGATCCTCTCACGGACGGACATCGAGTTTCTTTTATACGATTGGCTTGGTGTACTCCAACTAACAACTCTCGATCGTTTTCAAGAACACAATCGTGAAACGTTCGGAGCCGCTCTCGATATCTACGAAAAAATTGCCAAGGAACACTTTGAACCACACAATCGCGAGAGCGATAAGGTCGAACCACACTTCGACGGAACCACGATAACCATTTGCCCAAAAGTGGGCCCGGCGCTAAACGCATTTTGCAGCGCGGGCCTCATGGCAGCAGGCCATGACTACGAACAGGGTGGAATGCAGTTGCCCTGCGTAATCGAGAAAGCCGGGTTCGCATTTTTGAACGCCGCCAACATAGCTACCGCGGCATATCCATTTCTCACGATCGGCAACGCCAACCTCCTGCTCCAATATGCGACGCCAGACTTGGTTCAGCGCTACGTTCAACCTGAGCTTGAAGGACGTTTCTTCGGAACAATGTGTTTATCGGAGCCTCAGGCGGGATCGTCGCTGGGTGATATCCGCACGAAGGCACTTAAATCTCCCGATGGAACTTATCGATTGTTTGGCACAAAGATGTGGATCAGCGGGGGAGACCACGATCTCTCTCAGAATATCGTCCATCTGGTTCTAGCGAAGTGCGTGGACGAAAAAGGCAACATCCCGTCGGGCGTAAAGAGTATCTCCCTATTCCTGGTTCCGAAAATAATCTTAAATCCCGATGGTTCCCCAAGTGAGCGCAATGATGTCGTACTTGCCGGGCTGAACCACAAAATGGGGTACCGCGGAACGATCAATACTGCTTTGAATTTTGGCGAGGGAGTCCACAGACCTCAAGGTGAGTCAGGGGCTGTAGGTTACTTGATCGGTGATGTTGGAAAAGGCCTCTCATACATGTTTCACATGATGAATGAAGCGCGCATTGGTGTTGGTTTAGGTGCCGCTGCTCTTGGATATACAGGATATTTACATTCACTTGACTATGCGCGAAACCGACCGCAAGGGCGCCTACCTGAAAGCAAGGATCCCTCAACCGGTCAGGTTTACATCTCCGAGCACCCCGACGTCAAGCGAATGCTGCTAACGCAAAAGGCCTATGTCGAGGGTGCCCTAGCATTTCTGCTTTTTTGTGCGCAGCAGGTCGACTTGAGCCAAGAATCGCCGTCTGAGTCAACCAGAGACCGGGCGCGCATGCTTTTGGACCTTCTGACTCCAATTGCAAAAAGTTGGCCATCACAATGGTGTCTAGAAGCAAACAATCTCGCAATTCAAGTGCTGGGCGGAAGTGGCTACACGCGAGACTACATGGTCGAGCAGTTTTACCGTGATAACAGATTGAACATGATCCATGAGGGCACTCATGGTATCCAGGCGCTCGATCTTCTCGGTCGAAAGGTTACTCAATATGACGGTAAATCAATGGCTATTTTGGGCTCGCTAATTCAGAAGACCATACAAAACGCTAATGACTCTGGCTCATCCCAACTGAACCTTTTTGCGAGTGACTTGATTGACGCATGGCGTCTCTTGACTTCCGTGTCATCAAAACTCACCAACAAAGAAATGCGCACCAGAGGACTTGCAAACGCTACCCCTTACATGGAGTCGTTTGGTCATATTCTCATAGCATGGATTTCATTGGATATAGCTACGACCGCACAAAAGCTCTTGGAGAGCGCTACTGGAACTAGCGCGTTTTTGGAGGGGAAACTGGCCTCATGTCAATACTTTTTTGAATGGGAATTGCCACTATCAGTTAGGCAACTGCAGATAATCGAACGTAACCCCGATACTTTTCTCGTCGATTCCACTTTTTTATAGAGTGGGCCCAATGATCGATTTGCTGCCAGTGCATTTGAAATATTTTCGCCGGTTGCCGATCTGGCTGCATCGATCGCTTGATTACCAGCCGCAGTTTGGACATAACCGGGCCCTCAGAAAAATGCGGTCAACGCGTTACGTTAGTCGTGAGATTGGGTGCTATCCATTCAAGGATGTGCTCAGTCAACGGATTAACCAGATGGATTCCGGTTGCCACGTAGGCCGGTTTCGTGGCGCTGAGCGAGCAATGCTTTTAACCCGAAGATTCAACTGGAGGATAAGTGATGTCCAAAAAACCTAGCAATGAATTCCAGTCCGTGGCCTCAAGGCGTGGATTCCTGAAAGCTGCGACTGTTGCCACAGCGGCTTCGTCGTTTGGCGTACTAACGATGTCTGACGCGCAAGCGGCGTCCGCATCATTCAGTGCGGAATACGACATAGTGGTAGTTGGAAGTGGCTGCGCCGGGCTAACGTCTGCGTTGTTCTCGCGCTGGCATGGGAATAGCGTGGTTGTACTTGAGAAAGCTGGGGCATTGGGCGGTACAACGTTTAAGTCAGCATTCTGGTATTGGGTACCGAACAATGCCCCGATGAGAGCCGCCGGCATTGAGGATCCCAAGCCTGATTTTCTAAAGTACGTCGCTCGCTTAACGCGCCCCCAATTCTACGATCCAGATCATCCCCGGTTTGGACTCACTCAGTGGGAATACGAAATGTGCGAAGCTATTTACGATAGCGCATCGCCAGCCGCGGAGCTGCTCGCAGAGAAAGGTGCTCTTCCATATCGGCACGTTCCGTTTGCCACGGATTATTTTGCAGAATTGCCCGAAGACAAGGCCAAATCCGGCCGAGTGTTGACTCCAAAGGATAATTCGCCAAGTATGGCCATTGGTGGCCAGGTGGCCGTTGGCACACTCTCCTCAGCGGCAAGACGCGATGGAATCTCTTTCAAAACTGGCCATCGCGTCCAGCGTGTCATTCTAAATACCAAAGGAGAAACGATCGGAGTCGAAGCTCTGAAGGATGATGACAGCGTCGTTCGCATTCGGGCAAGGAAAGCTGTGATTTTCGGGTCAGGTGGTTTTACTCACGATCCAGAGCTGCGGTCGAATTTTCTTAATGTTCCGGTCTATGGTGGTTGTGCCGCGTTTACCAACGAAGGTGATCTCATTCGAATATCGAGTTCCCTTGGAGTCCAGCTTAGAAACATGAATCATGCGTGGCTGTGTCCGATTACGTTCGAAAAAGCGATGGCACGCGATGGTTCGATGTCGGGCATGTTTTCCGTGGCCGGCGATTCGATGATTTTTGTCGACAAGCGCGGCAAGAGGGTTGTCAATGAGAAGCTCAACTACAACGAACTCTGCCAGAAACTATTTGAGTGGGACGGATCGAAGGTGGAGTACCCACATCTCATTTTATTTTCGATCTGGGACCAGCGCTCTCAAGATCATTCGGCTACCAATGACTATGGCAGTGCCATAGTTCCTCCTGGCGCAGATGATCGCCACGTAATCAAGTCAGACACGCTCGAGGGATTGTCAGAACAGATCTCTCTTCGGCTAAGTAAATACGCCGGCGTCATTGGACATATGCACCTGGATTCCAATTTCATGTCCAATCTACGAGAAACTATCACGCGGTTTAATGGATTTGCCACGGCAGGCAAGGACGACGATTTTCATCGTGGGGAGCGCTCGTCAGACGTGCTATTCAACGGTGCAGTAAAAAAAGAGCCCAATCACAAGAATCCCACAATGTGGCCTATCAGCACGTCGGGGCCGTATTACGCCGCCCTGGTCGGTGGTGGAACTCTCGATACAAAGGGAGGGCCAAAGACCAATACGCATGGCCAGATACTGGACATTCACGACAAGCCGGTTCCGGGTCTTTATGGAGTCGGCAACTGCGTGGCCTCTGCGTCAGGTGGAGCCTATTGGGCGGGCGGCGGCACCCTGGGTCCGATGATTGCTTTCGCGTACCGGGCAGCGAACAAGGCTCACGTTGAACCAAAACGTTCTTAGACTTCCGCCTATCTCTGATATATCCACTGCGGGTTTGTATTAACCGACAGTGCGCTGGCTCTTATGTTTGTACGTATTTTGGAGAACGCAATGTCCTACGTTAAAACTTCCTTAATGTTATTTTGCTTCTTGGGTGGAGTTTCGATTACTCGTTACGCACTATCGGCAGAGCTCTCCAGTGATGCCCTGAAGGCACTTGCTGTGAAGCACTGTTCCCAATGCCATACGCTTGGTCAAGGTGAGGGGCCGGGTAATGGACCGAACCTGTTCGGGATTATTGGCAAAAAGGCGGGAAGCGCGCAGGGTTTCACATACTCACCAGGATTCCTGGCCGTAATGTCCGGAAAGACCTGGGACCCGGAGCTCTTCGATAGGTGGCTCACCGACACACAAGCGCTGGCGCCGGGCACAGGGATGGTCTATTTCCAGGATGATCGGAAAATTCGTAAACAATTGATTAAATTTTTCCAATTACTACGGTGATATTCATCCACCAAAGTCCACAGGTAAGAAATATGCGGCGCGCGTCGTTAAAAACGTCGTCACGCGCAGTAACGCATGAGATTGGCATGAAGACTGCGTTGTCACCTTGGGTAACTGACAGTTTTCCCAATATCGATCACCGATCAGATGCGAGAACCCGATGTATCACATAGCCAAACATGAGAAGGATATCGAGTGGGCGCCCGCCGAGGGAGATGTGACAAATTATAAGTTCAGTCGCACTCGCAGCCTTGACGAGCACGCAGAAGCTCTTTCCAATTGGCATCAACAATATGATCAGATTTCGCCTGGTAAATTCGATGGTTATTTCGCAGAGGCGTGGTTTGATGAGGTGCAAGTTCTGCGCGAATGGACAAGACCTTCAGTCCATCAGCAAGGGCGCGCTGCGAACGAAAGTCTCACCATCGTCGTTCCAATTAGTATGAGCAAGCCTGGCTTATTTTGTGGCCAGCAATTTACAACTGGTAGCATCATGGTATTTTCAAGCGAGTATGTTTTTTCATTTGTTGCGCCGGCAGACTGCGATATTGTGGCGACAGCGATACCGCAATCCTATCTCGCACAATTTGCTGAGAACGATTCTCGAATTAGCGAAAAGTTGCTTCGCGGGTCGGCCCCTATAGTCTTGAACCCAAGTGATTTTTGTCTATATGAGATCAAATCCTTCCTTATACAACTGCTGAACGGAAGGAGCAAATACCCCGATGCCAAATTCATTGAGAATGATCACGCGGTAATTAAGGATGTAATACTTGGCAAAGTGGGCTCCGCACTTGCTTCTTCCACGCCCTCGAAACTTCCGAGCCCCTCATTCAAAGGGAGAAGCTATATCGTAAGACAAGTCGCCGAATATGCAATTAGTAGAATCCCGGACGTTCCAGCAATAACTGAAATTTGCCAGAAGGCAAAAATCAATCAACGACTTTTGAATTACGCGTTCCACGATGTACTCGGAATACGACCGTTATCGTACTTTAGATATCTTCGCTTAAACGGATTCCGAAGAGAATTGGTCGCACGTTATATCGATCCGATCCTTATTGGTGATATTGCGGCCCGTTGGGGGTTCTGGCACATGTCAAGGCTCGCAAAAGAATATAAGGAACTCTTTGGGGAGCTGCCATCTGAAACGCTGAAGTGCTATCGAAAGAAATCAAACGGCGAGGCGAACGCTGGGAGAACCCAAGAGGAATCTAAGGAAACACTGAATAGGATACAAACGCTAAGAACGATCTCTCCGTCATGAAGTCTAAAAAGGAGAAGTGATCGCAAGGGATCGGACGACGACGCTGATGGCAGGCAGCAGTCGTCACCTGTTAGAAGAGCGCAAGTTAGATGAGGCGCTGTTCGCAAAGGGCTGTGAATTTCTGCCGGCGGGCGGGACACAACTCTTGGGTGGTGCGATTGCCGACGGGACGTTGATCGCGGCACCGCCGTCAACCAAAATGCAGGAGAAAAGCCGCAACCCAAAGATGCACCAGGGCAAAAAAATACGAGTGGCACTTCGGCATTACACCGCACATTGGGACGGACAATCAGACCGGCTTGTTCTATAGTAAGACTGTCACTGTGACTTGGCTGCTTTTATCGGACCAGTTCACCCCGCCGCATCATCGTCTGTCATGCCTTCGTCTCCCTTGAGAGGAACTTGGGCTCGTTCCAGTATGCGCGCACCGCGCTTGACCTTGCTTATCAGCCCCGGTAGATGCTCGCGCTCTTCAGCCGTCTAATTCACCCGCCACTTGATCCGCATGTCAGCCTCCCATCACGAAAGGCTTTAGCGCATGCCGCCCTGCCATTCGCCACTCGCCAGAACTGCAGCTGGCACCTCTATCAACATCTTGACGACTGACTACTAGTTAAATTCTGGCAACGCCCCGAATCTCAATCATCAAGTCTGGAAATGCCAACCGTTGCACTTGAACCATAGTGCTTGCAAGCACAGGGGTTCCCCCAAATATATCGTGCCGACATCGGCATGCTGCTGCAAAAGCAGCATCCATATCAGTTACATGCAAAACCTCCTCCACCATGTTTTGCAACGTGACGCCATAACCACCTAACAATTCCTCAATATTCTTATAGCATTGGCGAATTTGCATCTCAATGTCTCCAATGCCAATGATCTTTCCAGATTTATCGTGACTGATCTGGCCAGAAATATAGATTATGTCGCCGGATTTAACTGACTGAGCATATCCATATTCTTTCTCCCACGGCATTCCCAAGGTGCGCGCTTTCTTTTCCAAGCGACGTGCTTTACTTTCAAGCGCAACGCTCGCTCCCGGTATACTGACAGCCGCTGCTACCAGCATAGCTCGCCGTTTATTGTCCACCATGATGTTGGCCCTCTCTAAATAGACTCACGAACGCAGTAATTATCTTGGAATGGTGAAAGACAGCAATACATTGCCAGGCATACCAAGCCCAAAGACGTCGTGGCCTGACATGACAAAAATCCGGTTACCAACGACTACCGGACCGCCGAAACCCAAGCTTCCACCGTTACCCTTCAAGCCGTTTGGACCTACAAATTCGATTGCTGTATCAAAGCTCCAAATGAGGTGCCCATCCGATCGCGAAAGAGCTCGTAACACGCCATCATTAGTCCCGGTCAGCACAACCTCTCCAGCAACGACGGGCGGCAGATAAAATGCATTATTGCAAGGTTCTGGCTTGTTTATGCATACGTCTTGAGGCGCAGCATAACGCCAAACTAGTTTTCCATTCTTCAATGAAATTGCGGTAACTGTGCCGCTAGCCTTATTTGTCGTTAGGTCAACGTCTCCAACTGGCACATAGGCGTTTTCGCCATCGGTTGCAAACCCGTATTCAATACCTCCAATCTCGCCGCCCTTTCCTACGCGTAAATGCCAAATGCTTTGGCCACTATCTGGATTCAGTGCGTAAAACATTCCATCTTTTGAACCGGCGAGCACCAACTCCGAGCCGTCAGCTAGCGTAACCAAAGATGCAGGCGCGCCGAAATCGCGATCTCCATGGCCTTTCGGATTTACGGGAGAGCAAGTGCTTCGTTTCGGATCAACCCACGTTTCGCAACCAAGGTGGTAGATATCCTGCCTATTCATCTGCTCGGGTGCGAGTTCGGAAATCCATTTCTTTTTTCCGGAATCCATGTCTAATGCCACTATGGCGTCTGACTCTTTAACGCGCGGCTCCGTATATTGGTTACCTGTTGAGACGTAAAGTGCTCGACGCTTCTCGTCAACGGCTATTCCAGACCAAACGGGCACCCCTGATGGTCCGTATCGATTTACCCCATCTTTAGAACGCCCCAGGAATTGAAGTGGTTCGTCAACCATAGAGGTTTTCCAAAGTCGCTCGCCACTTCTCGCATTCATTGCAACGACTGATCCACGAAAACTGCAGCATGCGATATCTTTGCGCATACCTGAGAGCTCTTGAAGTCCAGACACTCCCGCATATACGACTCCATTGTGCAGCGTCACGTTACCGTTTATTCGAGAAGTCGAACTCGCGTCGACTCTACGCTGCCAAAGCAAAGCACCTGAATTCGCGTTAATACCGTAAAGATTGCCGAGTAGATCGCCGAAGACCAAAATGTCCTTTTCTACGGCGACATTCGAGCGTATGCGCCCCTCAGCGCGGAAAGTCCAGTAAGCACAACCAGATTCTGGGTTCAGAGCGTAAACCCAGCGATTTGTATTGCCCACGAACAATCTGTTCCCCACAACCGCTACGGGATTAGCTGCCCCCACCACAGGCTGGCCTGCAGGTAACGGCAACGCGAAACTCAATTTCGTTCCAGAAAATTGAGCAGATGTTATACCCGACTCTTTGGAATTCCTATTTAGCCTATTATCATTTGACCAACCGCTCCAAGACGGCCCTGAATCCGGCACCCATGCTGTTCCATCAGTACACTTCTTCACTCCGGAAGTTCGATCTCCTTTATCCTGCCCAAGCGAAGCTAGCCATTGCGCAATAATTACGCGCTGACTGCTATCGAGATCGAGAGCGAACTCCTTCATCGCGCCATTCCATAATACGTTCTCGATCTCTTCCGCTGTCAAACGGCTTAATTGTGGGATTGTTGGGCCGAACTTTCCTGGAATGTGACAACTCGCGCACTTTGCGTTAAATATATCCGCAGGCTCAGTTAGTCTTGAGATAACGGATGTGTTGAATCGCTTCTCCTGCTTCGAATTGAGAGTTGCCGCGGAAACAGCATTACCTGCTGCACCAACTATCAAGAATGTCAGCGCCACACACAACGCCGAGCTAAATCCTAAAAAATGAAAGACGATACTCTTAGATTTAGCAGCCAATTTCTTTCTCCAATCATGAACTGATATTCAAATTGCCGTCACGTCGCAACGCAAGTCTCTCCGTTCTCGCGGCCGGCTGTTAGCGCCTTGTAGTTTTGATATGCAAGCTTACTGAGCGTCTAGCTCGAGGCGAATGTATCGGTGAACTTTGAGGACCTACACAGTGCGTCCACCCGCAGCGTGTGAGAATACGGGGACCAAGTGTCCTCCATCTGCAGCTATTGCCAATAGCCAGATTCGGAATAATCGACGTGTACGAATATCTAACCCCATACAACTCGGCTTTCAGCCCAGGGACGAAGCGGAACATGGTAATTGGCTGAGCACCTTCAGAATCAACGACAGTTCGCCGACGCCCAGTTCACTCAAATCGAGTTTCACCCCATTGGGCAGCACAGCGCCAACATTCAATGGGCCCGCCTTTGCGGGAGGCTTCACCTGAACCACTGGTACAAACGCTGACGTCCGGGCCAAAGTCGTCTTGCCAGAGTCCTGCGCGATCACCCACGCCCTGCGTCCACCTCGATATTGGGTAATCCAGGTGCGCAGTAGATTCGCGTTGATTCCTTGCTGCAACGCCATGCGCGCCACCGACACGCTCGGCTGCATACACGCTTCAACCAATTCGCGTTTCGCTTGCCTGTCGTAGCAGCAGCGGTCGTCCCGTTTGTGCCCAACCACCAGGCACCTCGATAACTCTGTGTCTTTCTCTGTCATAGCTGTCCACGTTCATTTACGTGGACACGATCATTACCTACGCAGCACTCCGTTGCCAGATGCTGTCAAATGACCGCTTGTCGTAGAAGAACAGGCCGGGAATCAGCACGAGGCCAAAGCGCAAAGCCACGAACAGCAGCGTAAGCGGTCTTTGAACGACACTCTTGCCTTTGTTGCCCCAGTTGTCCAGGCTGCTTTCGGCACCGACAATTGCTTAGCTGCGCGCGCTACAAACTCCCCTGTCGATTCCCACAGATTAACGGCCTCCGCCCGAAATTCCGGCGTGTATATCCCCTTCGGTATCCGTTCCATCTGTGCCCTCCGTTCGTCCAATTCTACGAATCGTCGGACTCTACTTTTTCCAGCCTGCCTCAGCCGACTGGCGCCCGTTATCTGTGGGCGCCAACCAGGCAAAGAATTCTTGTCAAATACCTGCGGACTTGAGTGCTTCATCCCATGCCGGACACGTGCGTGTATCCAACGGTATGTCAAGCTTCTTATAGTTCGACTGGTCGACCACGGTCGCGCTGAACACTACTTCTGACGGAACCGGTTGGCCACGAACCGCGCGAATCGCCGCCATAGTGCCGACACAGCCTTGCAGGAATCCGTTGTAGTCACCCGTCGCAAGCATCGTTCCAGCTTTGATTGCGTCAATTGCTTCCTGAGTCCCATTGATACCGACCACCAAGGACTTCCGGTTGGCACCATTTAGTGCCTCAATCGCGCCGCTGGCCATGGCGTCATTTGCCGCCATAACACCGTCAATTGCGGAGTGGCTCTGTAGTAGATTCTCGGTGACTTGTAACGCTTGTAGGCGCAAGAAATTTCCTGGCTGCGATGAGAGAAGCTTAACATTCGGAAATTCCTTCAATGCGTCCATGAACCCACGCACTCGATCGGCGCTGGTCAGTGAGCCTTTGACGCCCTCCAGAATTATGACGTTCCCTTTGCCACCCATTGCCTTTAGAAGGTAGCGGCCGGTTGTTTGTCCGAGTTGGTGATCGCTGGAACCCACGAATGAAACTACTTTGCCCGCTTCAGTACGATCGGTGACCGTAACGACCGGTATTTTCGCACTGTTAAGCTTCTCCACTCCGGCACTCATAGCCTTATAGTTAACTGGAATCAGAACCACCGCGCTGGGTCTCTTGATGATGACATCGTCTATTTGGCTGGTTTGCTCAGGTATGCTATCGGGCTTGGTAGGGATATAGTGAATGACCTTGGCACCCAGTTGGCGGGCGGCGGCCTCGGCTCCCTTGCGTACCACTTGGAAGTAAGGATTAGTCTGGTTTTTCGTGAAAACCGCAATGCTTTCCCCACCCGCCTGGGCCATCGCACCATGCGAGAGTGTTGCCACAAGGGCGCCGAACATAATCTTGGTTATTTTATTGTTACGATTCATATAGGTTTCCTTTTTCATTTGTAGTAACTACTTTCCTGTCACATCACTACGTGACATCACGCTCGCCGGCGCCGGCCCAGGGAGTCGAACAGCACCGAAACAATTACGATCACTCCCGTGATGAATGGCTGCCAGTTAGCGCTGATACCAAGCAGATTCATACCGTTTAGTACAATGGCGAGAATCAATGAACCCAGTAAAGTGCCTGCCAATGTTCCCCTCCCGCCAAACAGCGAGGTTCCCCCGATCAAGACCGCAGCGATTGCTTGCAAGGTCAGCGCCTCGCCAAGATCCGCCTCAGCTGAATTTAGGCGCGCCAAAAATACCAGCGATGCTAGTCCTGCCATGAAACCACTCATGGTGTATACCAATAGCATTCTATGATTGACAGGAATACCTGAAAGTTTCGCAGCAACGGGATTCGCACCGATCGCGTAGATTTGTTGCCCCCAAATCGTCCTTTGAGAAAAAGCGGTGCCTGCCAATAAGAACAGCGACATCAGGTATACCGGTAGTGGAATGCCACCGAAAAAACCGCTACCAAGCATACGAAACTCTGACGGCATACCATGAATTGTCTGTCCGTCCATGTACCAGTATGTGACCCCATGCAGTATCCACATGGTTCCGTATGTCGCGATGAAAGATGGAATTCTTAGGCCGACTATCAGCCAGCCGTTAACAATGCCAATCAGCGTTCCACACCCGGCGCCAACAGCGACACCTGCAATGCTTGATCCAGTTGCCGCAATCACCGTGCCGGCCAGACATGCCGACAACGATACATTGGCACCAATGGAAAGGTCGAGGCCCCCAGAAATTATTACTAACGACAACCCGGAAGCCAGCAAGAACATTAAGCTTGCTTGGCGCAGCACCGTTACCAAATTGTTCATGGAGCCGAAACTGTCGGCCAGTACGGCTAGACCCAGTCCGAGTCCCGCCATCGCTATCAGACGCAACGCCAACGTACGGCGCTCAGGCGACATGTGGTGCAAAAGGTCGACAATTGATTTCATACTTTCCCTGCCCTAGCATCAATAGCTAGCGCGACGATCACCAGCAAGCCCACTGCGGCCACTTGAACCGACGCTTGAAGTGCAAGGAGATTTAAGCCATTGCGCAGGACTGAAACCGTGAGTACGCCGAACAGCGAACCAAGCAGGCCTCCGCGCCCGCTAGTAAATGATGTACCTCCCACAAGTACCGCCGCGATGGCATCGAACTCCATACCGATTGCGGCGCTTGCATTTCCGCCGTTAATGCGGGCGGTCAGCAACATTGCGCTCACCGCCACACACACCCCGGCGATGACGTACACCAGCATCAAATACCAGTTAACGTTAAGGCCGGCCAGCCGAAGCGCTTCACGGTTTCCCCCGAGTGCAATTACCCGTGCTCCGAAGCGCGTGTGATATAGGACAACATGTAAAAGCACATACGCTACCAGCGCGCCCACTATCGGTATCGGTAACCCGACCCAGTGTCCTTCCCACAGGGAGCGTAACTCAGCCGTGACTCCGACCGTCTCTCGGCCCTCTGTTGCTACTAGCGCAAGGCCTTGTGCCAAACCCATCGTACCAAGTGTGGCAACAAATGGCGTAACACCCATCCATGCCACAAGCCAGCCGTTGAGCACTCCGAACGTAATTCCTACAGCAAGGGCCGCACCAAGTCCTAATCCCAAAGATCCACTGGCAATATCGACACTGGCCAGTATGACCGTGCATAACGATAGGACGGCACCCATCGATAGATCCAAACCTTCCGTTAGTATTACCAGTGTCATCGGTAGTGCGAGCAGCAAAAGCAGCGTTGCCTGCGTCCCAACATTCCATACGTTGGCACTCGAGGCAAAGTCTTTTGCAGTTAACGAGAAAATAACAATCAGGCCAAACAGCACCCAAGCAATCCCGGGCAATGCGACGTTTTGATACAGTGGGAGGGCTCTACGCGTAGCGTTAATCACGGTGCACCGCCAGTCGGACCAATTTGGCCTCGTCCAAATCTCCTCGTTCAAGGTGGCCTGCGATAGTCTTATCTTTCATTACATAGGCTCGATCGCATACGCGAATAATTTCTCCAATCTCCGAGCTAATCATCAGCACTGCACGGCCTTGTCTCACAAGACCATCAATTAGCTCAAAGATTTGTTCTTTGGCGCCGACGTCGATTCCACGCGTAGGTTCATCGAATATGAAAAGCTGAGCGTCATCAAGCAGCCACTTTCCAATAACAATTTTTTGCTGGCTACCACCCGACAGCATCTGTGCCCGCGTATGCGGTCCTCGTGTTGAGATGCGTAGCTGCCCGATTATGTCGCGAGCGAGCTTGTTGGCATGCGCCGGGATATACCAGCCTTTCGGGAAACAGCGCGGCATCGCCGCCATCAGCAAATTGTCCCCAACTGTTCGCTCAAGCGCGAGCCCTTCCAATTTACGGTTCTCCGGTATAAAGGCCATCCCGCACTCACGCGCCTCGGGAGGGCCGGCGCGGAATTCTTTTCCGTTCACCAGGACTTCACCTTTGGTAACTGGATCGACACCAAAAATGGCCCGGGCAAGCTCGGTGCGTCCTGATCCGACCAAGCCTGCAAGCCCTACAATCTCGCCTGCCCGAACTTTCATTGAAATGTCGTGAACTCCGTTAGCCGCGGCCAGCTCCTTTACTTCGAGTACAGTGCGTCCAGGTTGCGGTCTTGCGTCACGCGTGTAGGCCATGTCGACTTTTCGTCCTACCATTAGCGCTACCAATTCGTTTGGCATCGCCTGGCTTGCCGGCATTGAAGCGACCAACTTTCCATCACGCAAAATCGAAACGCGATCACCAAGCTCGAACACTTCCTCCATACGGTGTGAGATGTAGGCCATTGCCACACCCTCAGCCTTTAGGTCCGCGATGATTTTGAAGAGGCGCTCGCTTTCTCTATCGGACAATGCCGCAGTTGGTTCGTCCAGAACGAGAATTCGCGCATGCTGTGAAAGTGCTTTGGCGATCTCAACCAGTTGTTGTTGTGCGACACCAAGGCTAGCGACCATCGCATGGGTATCCACATCGAAATCGAGTCGCTTTAGTACCTCGCGCGCGTCTCGATGCATCCTTTGATGATCTATGATTCCTGGCAAACATCGCATCGGCTCGCGACCAAGAAAGATGTTCTGGGCAATGTTGAGGTAGGGAACCAGCGAGAACTCTTGAAAGATAACGGCAACACCCAGCCGGCGCGCATCCGCACCATTTCTTACCTCGACCCTAATGCCATCCCGCCTGAATTCGCCAGCATCGGGCTCATAAGCACCACACATCACCTTCATTAGGGTTGACTTGCCGGCGCCATTTTCCCCCATGAGCATATGCACTTCGCCGGCCCAAAGGGAAAGTGACACGTCCTGCAAAGCATGCACACCTGGAAACGTCTTACTGATTCCACTAAGAGTCAGCAAAGGGTTTGACACTTTCGACCTTGTCTCGATCTGCGTTCCGATGTGGCCCCCTGTTTCGAGCACGGTCCCGTGTTGAGCGGGGCCTGTTGATGACTTGTTAGTCATGGAAATATCTGCCGCTATTGCGGATCTACCCCTTCTTCCCTTCCGAGTTGTCACCCAGATGCTTTTGTGCGAAATCAGCAGTTAACTGACCGGCGATACTCAGTTCCGCCTGATTCGAGTACAGACTCATATGGGATACCGGATTCGCCATACTTAGTTAGTGCAACATCCGTTCTGCAATTTCGTAATCTGGTGGGGGCTCCGCTAGCCTCCCAAACGCTGAAGTGCGTCAATGGTCAAATATTTCTCATAGATGCTTTGATCGTTGACCCGCATGGCATGGCCACCGGCGACTTCGCGCACCTGCTCGATGCGGGTCATGCGATTGGTTTGAACGTTGTAAGCGTGCACTGTCGCCCACGACCAGTACGGGTTCTTTCCGTCCATAACTTTGGATTTCCCATCGTCATAGACGGAGAACGCGCCATCGAAAAAGCGGAATGGCTGTCCCCTTCGATCATATGAGACCATCGCCAAAGGTAGCAAGGTTCTGGCGTCGAACCAGACGCGTTTCTTGCTCACCGGGGCGCGTGGAAACATGATCGGTTCAGCCTCGATCACGATCGCCTCGGGCACGAGTTCCACGGTGGTATCCCAGAACGTTGTGCCTTGGGGACCGCCGTGCGTTTTGTGTTCCCAGTTCGGATGTGCTGAACTCCACCCCCCGGACACTGCGGCCAGATAGGGGCCACGATTGACGATGCGGTAATTGCCCCATGTCAGGAATGGATCGCCGGCTGCCCATGCGTCAGACAAATAGAGTTCCGATCCCGGTATCAATGGCTCGAAGCGCTGGTTGGTGGGAAAGCGCCTGACGCGCTTGAAAGCCGGCACATAACCCCATAGTTCCGGGAACTTGGTCTGGTCGTAGGCCCAGATGCTGAGATACGCCACTCCCTTGGAATCCACCGGTTCGACGAAGAATACAGACTGATAACGCACCTTGTCTTCGTGACCGGGGAAATATGGCTTCGGCTCCAGGACGGTACGCCCGATCGCCGCCAATTCAGCCCAACCCGAGGCGTAGCTATAGAGGACGTTCCCCGCCCCATCAAGATCGTATTCCTTTGAGGCATAGAAGGATGCGTCGTGTCGGCCCCAGCTCAACGTATGAGCGGCAAACACTTCTGCTGCCGACTTCGGCTCTGGGAACGGATTTCCACCTATCCAGGGACGTCCGTCGCGGGTCACGACGTTGCCTTTGGCGTCAAACACCGCCTGTCCTCGATTGCGCAGCGTGGCCTCGATGTAGGCTTGTGGATTTAGCCGGTACGGGTCAGTGGTCGTGGGGGCCAGTGTCAGCCGGCGCCCCATTTCGAGTATCTGGTAAAAACGCACCGGATCGAGTAGATCCTTAACCAGTTCAACATTGTCGCGACTGATGACATCCCCTGCCTTGAGCCGGCCGCGCGAGTATTCCTCGATCGAATTTAGCTCGTCAGGATAGGCGCTGCCCAAGTCGCCGCTACGGGCGAAGGCTGACCATGCAGTGCCAAAAACCCCGGCCGCCAACAAACCCTTGCTGGTGTTCGCCAAGAACGTTCTGCGTGAGTAGTCCCGGCCGAATCGCTTAATAAAAGCCATGAAGCTTCTAAATCTTCACCTGAGAGCTGCGACAGACGAAAAAAAGGCTCAACTCGTGGTTCAAGCAACGTCCATAAGTTGAGCGAAGGGAGGAGCCGGTTTCAGAACGAATACGATGCGCGGACGGAGACTTCATTCGCGTACTCCAAACCCTGCGCGAAATTTTTCTTGGTCTTACTCGAACTAGTCGAATCGATGTAGTTAACGTAGAAATCGAACTGCATGTTCTTGTTGGGCTTCCAACGTGTTCCGGGTTGGAGCAGCCAGCCGCCCTCGAGATCAGTCAGCGCGGTGAAGTCGAAGCGCCATTCCAAGGTCGGCGAGGGCTGCTGAAACGCCAACGCAACATAATTGGAGCCGCCCCCGATGCCCTTCGGACGCGAACCCGGGGTGTTGTCACTACCTTCCAGCGCACGTCCGAAGAGGTCGCTCGCCGACTTGTGCAACCATTCCAGAACAAAGTAGGTGGCGGGCACATCGCTGCTGAACTTGTGATACTTCTCAGTGACGAACGAGAATTGAGTCTCGTCGCGCTTAAGGTAGTGCTGCGAAAGCGTCGGATTTGTGAACTTCTTATTTGGCGTATAGGAAAATTCAAAGCGGCCAATCAGCTGATCCATCAGGCTGTCGGGTGCGCCCTCGAAGACATGGTTCACGCTGCCGCCAAATACATTCTCTTTGGGGTATTCACGCTTAATCCAGCCTTGGAGATCATGTCCAGTGAAGAATGAATCCAGGATGCAAGAGGCGGAAGCCTGATTGACCTGAACGGTACCGACCCCTGCGTTGGGTGCGCCGCAGCCGGCGGCTAAGAAGTTGCCCCCTAGGGCGGTGGTACCAGGAAATTCGTTTAGCGCAGTCTCCAAGGCACCCAAGCCATCTAGACGCACATGCGAGGAATAGCTAAACCACTCCTGGGCGCTGAACACGCCCTTCCCGTTCCCTATGTTGAATGCCGAGCCAGGCAGGACGGGACCGTTGCCGCTGTTCTGCGCTTGAGTCCAACTGAACACGCCATCGGGATTGTTACGGCGTATGGCAAAAGCAGTGGCGCCGTAGCCGCCAAACGTGCCACGCAGTTTCGCACCGAAGTCCCAATTATTCTTGACTTTTTTGTATTCTGTTTCTTGATCAACAATGAACGCTGCAAAGATCGGGTTATATGGCGAGTTTGGATTGCCCAGTATCGTGGGCTGGAAACGCTTGGTAAAGGCATCCACGTCCCAGCCCTCGCTCAGGCGATAGTTGGCGCGCAAGGCCAGCGACGGTACGCGAGTGTCGGAAAACTCTTCAGCTGCTGGCCCCAACACCGAATGGCGCCGCAAGTCGAGACCATTGACCTGGTCGGAAACACGGAAAAAGATAGCCTCACCCCAAGCGATTTGCTGATTGCCAAAGCGCAGCCAAAACGGACCGTTGCTGTAATCGACATAAGCGACTGGAAGATCAAGCATCCAGCTCTTGCCAGCCGATTCAAATGGCGTGCCATTGGAGCCACTGAAAGGTTGCTGGTACAAATCCACGTTGCGGAAGGCTTTTTCCACCCGGCCGATCTGGTCGTTGATGCCACGCAACTTGAAGTGAGCCGACAAGTTCTCCGTCAGCTTTCCGTCGAGATTCAACTCTAGTCGTGTATCAAACTGGTTGAACGTACTGTCTATCTTGGCCGAAGCCGGTCGCGTGAGCGTCGACCCCGGCGCGACCAAGAATGACGTATTAGGTACGGTGACACCGTTGAACGAATCGCTCGCTAAATTGTTGATATTGCCTTTGTTCGTAGTTTTGGCAGAAATTTCCTGCCGCACAAACCCTGAGACCGCCCAATCGTCAGCGTCAGCGCTTGCATTGCCAACACCAAGGCAGCCTATCGTTGCTGCCGCACTCAGTCCGATAATTTTTCTGCTCACCGTATCTCTCCTTTATAAGCATTGCTGTTTAGTGCCGAATCGACAGAATTACGCCCCCTGAGCCCACTGCCACTACATTCAACTTCCCTGACGTCGCTTCCACACCGGCCAGCGCCTGATGCCATCCAGATCGAACCAGCTTGCTGCTATCCGGCTGCCACGACTTGCCACCATTGCCGGAGTACAGGATGGTATAAATGCCGGAGGCGACAACTTGTCCATTCGCCTGCGCCCAGATTCCGGTAAGGATCGATTGGGTACCACTTTCCAACCGGGTCCAGCCTTTGCCGCGATCAATGCTTTTGAGAATGACACCCTCTTGGCCGACGGCATATGCCTCTCCGTTCTCCAACACTTTTATTCCAAACAAGGATCGCGTGCCCTGATGCAAGGTGATCCAATGCGCTCCCCCGTCCTTCGAGCGCAGGATCAACTCGAATTCGCCAACAATGGTGACCTCGCCATCGTCGGCAACATGCACGTCATACAGATGCGGTTCGACGCCGCCCGGGGTGAGCGCACGCCAATCCATTGCGACGGGTTGCCAGCTCGCGCCCCAATCGGCCGACTTGAGCAGGGCACCGAAGCCGCCTACGGCGTAGGCCACCCCACTGCCATTGACGTTAACCGCGATGATGCGTGCCTTAGTCACTGCAGCGGCAGCAGTCCATTGCTTGCAGTCAGTCGAGGCCAGAATTAGCCCCGACTGGCCGCCGGCGATGCATCGACCTTGTCTGCGCACAACGCCGAACAACCCTAGATCGGTGACCGACTTGGCTTGCCTGGTCCATGTCGCGCCACTGTCTGTGGTTTCCAGAATCAACCCGAAGTCGCCCACGGCGATCCCCTGGCGTCCTTCGAAGCTAACGCCAAACAGCATGTCGTGTGGGATGCCTTTGGACACCAGCCGCGGCTCGATACCAGAGCCAGCAAGAACGACCGAGGGAAGAAGCACAGCAGCAACCGCAGCGACCTTATGTAATCCCCGCGACAACGCACCAGAGAACATTCGGCTCGTCACCGATGTTTCTGGTCCACGCCAGCTGGCTGACCCTCCAATCATGCTCCCAGCCTTTGGATTGCCTGCTCTGTCAGGTACTTCTCGTACATTCCTTCGACGTTGCGCGCGGACTTAATGCCGCCGACCGACTCAGCCTGGTTGAATAGGGTCATGCGATTGGACTGGATATCGTGGCTCATGACCAATGCCCATGACCACGCCGGATGCTTACCGGCCATATGGCGGAGATTGCCTTTTTCGAAGAGGCTCCAGGCAATTTCGTAATTCTTCAGCGGTTCACCGCGGCGATCATGAGTCTCGTAACCAATGAAGTGCATGTTGCGCACATCGATCCATACGCGCTTCTTTCCGACCGGCGCACGTGGATAACCAATCGGTTCGGCCTCGATAACTATGGTCTCCGGAACCAACTCCATGTTGAACTCAAAGAATGTATTGCCTTGAGCGCCTCCATGGGTGGGCGGAGTCCAGTTATCCCGATCCCCATGCCAATTCTGGGACACCGGACCGAGCATCGGCTTTCTTTCGATGATCTTGTAGTTGCCCCAAGTCAGCGTTGGATCACCAGCAGCCCAAGCATCGGACAGATAAAAGGTCATACCCGCTACCAGCGGCTCGAAGCGTTGATTGGTCGGAAACTTGCGCACCCGCTTAAACGCTGGAACATAACCCACGAGCTCAGGAAACTTTCGCTGGTCGTACAACCAAGTGCTCAGGTAACCAGTCCCTCGCACATCCGTAGGGCCAGTGAAATACACGGTGTTGTAGCGCAACTTGCCTTCGTGTTTCGGACCGGCATAAATCCCAGGACCTCCAATACGACCCGTCACGTTTTCCTCGAACCAGAGAAAGTCATATTGATAGGCCAATTTTCCGTCAGGGCCAATATCAAAATCCTTGATCGCAAATGTGGAGTTGTCGTACCGCCCCCAGCTGAGCGTCAGGTTTTGATACACTTCAAGCGCGGATTTGGCGTCCGGAAATGGATTGCCACCAATCCAAGGCTTTCCATCGGAAGTCCAGACATTCCCGTCGTTATCGAGCTTGGCTTTGCCACTGTTTCTCAATGTCGCTTCCAGATACTCCGCTGGAAACATCTTCGTCATATCCGTTGTGGTCGGCACGATCCGGATGCGGCGTCCCATCTCCTTGACCTGCTTGTAGGAAATTTGTGGGAGTAGATTCTTGACAAGATCGACGTTCGCCGCTGTGATCAAATCGCCAGTCTTGACCTTGCCCTTGGTATAGGCGTCAATCGACAGCAATTCGTCGGGATAGGCCTTTCTTATGTCCGCAGATTTGGCGATCAAGGGCCAGAGCGGGGCGAGGACGCCCGCACCTACCATCATCCCGGATTTCGCTAGGAACGCCCGGCGGCTGTAGTCATGGTCAAATTTTCGAATGTGCATGATGCTCTCTCCTTGTTTATTGAGGGACGGTGCCGGATCAGGGCACCCTTCAGGCGACTGCCCGACTTGCTACTTCGTGGCTGGCGGTGTCTAGCAGCCCATCCACCGACTCCGACAGAAGGCCATGCTCGGAAGAAATGAACTTTGGCTTAAACAGGTACACCAGCAGGGGCACCAACAACAAGGCCAGCACCATATTGATAGTCATCACCACGACTAGCAGCAAACCCATATCCGAAAGGAATTTCAGTTCGGAAAGAAAGTACCAGGGTGCAATTCCAATCGTCATCAGCACGGCAGTAAACAGGATCGCCTTGCCGCACGTCACTAGTGCCTGACCGATTGCATCACCGATGTGTTGAGCATCCTTGTATTCTTCGCAGATACGGCTCAATAGATAGATGCCGTAGTCGATACCAACGCCGATACCAATTGCTAGGATGGGCAAGCTGTTGACGTCGAGTCCCATGCCAGCCAACGACATAAATGCCGTCAGCATGATATTGGAAAGGTTTACCGGCACCAGCAGGATCAGCGCTGCCACGATCGAACGGTAGGCCAGCGAGCAGCCAATGCCAATCACGAGATTGATCCCCGCCATCATGTACCACTGATAGCGATCGACCGTGTCGTTCACCGATTGCTGCAGGGCAATCGATCCAGAAGCCAGACGAATGCGGAACTTCTCGTGTTCTGCGCCCACCGTCGCCAAACATCCTCGCGCATCAGCCAGCGCCGCGTCCACTGTTTCCTGCTTGTTGTTGGCATACCACAGCGATACGGTCGCATTCTTCTGTTCGAAGTCGGCGATATGGCTGAACGCGATCGGGCTAGTCCCTAAGTTCAGCGCACCCGAGGCGGCGGAAGCGGCGGCATCATTGCGATCGAGCGGAGACCATTTCGGATTGCCACCATTGAACAGGCGGTTGGCTTCAGGGGCGTAGTCAGCGAAGGACAGCGTTGCTGTCGGCGGATGCGCTTGACTTTCTAGGCAACGCTGCAGCACCCGCATCGTGGTCAAAGTATCAGATTGCTGCACGATGCGCCCTTCCTTGCCCTCGAAGATGACTTCCAACGTCATCACCCCAGGAAAGTTTCGGTTGATCTCTCTGACCGCAGTGTTGAATTGAGAGTCGTAGCGCAGCAGGTTGCTGCCCTCTACAGGGTTACCTACTTGCAATTTGAGCATCAGGGCAACCGACGCTACCGTCAGTACAACAAATACCACTGCCGTGAATTTTGCCAGCCCACCAGTGCTGAGCTTTGCCATTCCCCTCAACGTACTGCTCAACGCACGCTGGCTAATACCCGATTGCGAGGAATTCCCGACCAGGCGTTCGACGTTCTTAGGTGCTGGCAACAAGCTCAGCAGTACCGGGGTAAGAATTACGCTGGTAGGCACCAACATCAGGGCCCAGAATCCGGTGAATAAGGAAAAGCGCTCCAACGCTGGGATAGGAGCGATACCAACTAGCAGCAACCCGCATACATCGGTAAAGATGCCTAGGGTGCCCGGCGCAAACATGACAGCCAAAGACATTTCCGCCGCCTTGTGCTTGTCGCCACATTCGTTCAGTAGTTCGTAGTAACGCTCGGTCGCCTGCACGGAATGGCTGAAAGAGCGGGCAATCAGCAGCAACGGGACGACCATCAGCAGAGGTTCGACCGGCTGGTGGATCCAACCGACAAAGCCGAAACCCCAGATAGCCGATACTGCGCTGACCACTACCGGGGTCAATACGCCTGCAGTATTACGCATCACCAGGAACAGGAAGATGAACATCAGCCCCAAGGTGACGGCAAAAATATTTTTGGTCTGTTCTCCAAAATGATAAACCCACCCAGTCAGGGTCGGCCACCCAGCTACGTACACTTTGTGGTTGGCATCGCTGTATTTCTGTACGAGCTCTTGCACATTGTTGAAAACAACACCGTAGTCCACCAGTCGCTCAATAAAAGTCGCGTTGATGATTGCAGCTGTTCCGTCTTGTGAAACCAGGAAGGTGCGAACGCTGGGCGACTCGTTGACCCGTCGCTTTACCTCAGCCAATTCATCCGACGTTTCGGGCGCCTTCTCGTCCATGATCGGATTGGAATAGATGCCATCCGCAGTCAGGGCCGTGTATCGGGCCTTCTCAGTCGCGACAGAAACGATCTGGTCATGATCGACACCAGGAACTAGATCAATGTCGCGCGATATCTTCCAAATCTTGTCCATCGTTTCAGCGGCATATATATCCTTCCCGTCGGTCCGTTTGATCATCAACGATACGGTCAGCGGATTGCCGAAATTGGGATGATCAAGATAGGTCTTTACAAAGGGGTGGGTCTTCGGAAAAAGGTCCGAAAAAATCGTCTTCGTCTGCACATTCAAGAGGCCATAGCCAAAGATAACGGTTATGACGACAGCAATCGCCAGAGAAAACCATTGGTTGCGTACTGCGGTACGCGCAATTTTGTGTCGCAAGGTTTCCAACCAAAGCTCCTATCGTTTTTGTTTGCCTAATCACAAGCAGACTTTTCTTGGGGTCCCACCTAATTCTTCGGACCACGAAATACACTCAGACATTTCCGTCTAAGACTCTCTCTTTTTGGATCTCCTCAATCTCTTCGTCTAGCGAGTTATCCGTGACGCACCTCGCTTGCCACACCATGTACTGTACGAATTGCCGCTACTGGCTCGAAACACCAATTTTCGTCACTAGCGCACTAGCATTCGCCTACCTTCTTCTTAGTGATCGTATGATTACTTACGTCGACTTTTAAGTCAAGTATATTTTTCCGTTTTTTTATAGTGTCTTTTTTTCTCGTGTTTTTTCAATGTGTTATATGTGCTCTTTTTAGTTTTCCTATCCTGTATATTGTGATCATGTGCTTACCCCATAACCAGTTCACTCTACAATTATGTTTCATGAAGAATGAATGAAACTTCCGTAGAACCAGCGGGGTGGGCTAGCTAGCACGGCGCTCCAAGGGACGCCGCGTGATAAAGCCGCGCAGCGTCGGTGACCTTGAACGTTGAATCTGTAGAAAAGCCCTTCTTTGCGCGACGCAAGGTGAGCGGTCTATAAGGGACGCCCTTGACGGCGCCAACGCGATGGTCGCCGACCGAGATTCAGTTCAAGTCGCGGGTTTAGCCAGACGCCAGAGCAGCAAGGCGTCGAAGTCGTCTGCCGTTTTCGCTAGAGAAATTGCCTGAAACAGTCCGACAACATAGTGATACTGGTCGATTCCATTCGCCTTGCACGTTTCGATGGGCGAATAGCGATTGGCGCTGGCGGTAGCAGCATGCATTTTGGATTCCTCCTTGGAGTTGTATGGCGCTGACACCCACGGCCAATGAGCTTCAGCCGCGCATACAGTGCGTCAACAAAGGGGAAGTCCATCCCAGACGCGTTGCGAGCCTCCTTGATCAGATCGCCCTCCCAGTGACCGGGAGTGACGCGCTCGTCGATTTCCAGGGGGCGCAGATGGATGCTGATCATGTTGGGAATTACGCCCCGGCGATCTTCGCCCCGGGCGCGGCCGGCGACTCTTGCGAGCCTGACGCAGACAGGCCAACCAACTCGGTGCGCAACTCTCCGCGCGGCATGGCGTAAAGCGCGGTGTAGATGGTCTCGTGGCTAACCTGAAGAGTCGGCTCGTTCGGGTGCACCCGTCGGCGGCATGGCGACGACTTGCTCGTCGGTGAAGCGACTCTTTCTCATTGGCTCTTCCTTTCTCTCGAAGAGCCATCTTTCCAGAAATCAGTGGTTCAAAACAAATCGGGCAGGTCACGATCACCGCACGATAGCCGCCGGTCACTCCGCCGTTTCGTTTCGCCTCACGGCAGAAGAACTGGGCACGCGCTGTACGCTGAGGGCAATTGCCCACAGCGTGCAGCCCTGCTCAACACTCAACTAAACATCGTTTGTTCTTCACAGCTCAAGTGTTTGTAGTCCGTTCCCATCGGAACACACTACCTCCTAGCAAGTGAGGCACTTCATATTTGAGGCCGACCTAGGCGTTGCGGTGTTTCGCCACGCTCTATCCGATTATTTCTTCTTGAGTTTGCCCTTACTGGCCACCTTCTCCTTGAAGTTCGCGCCCGCCGAGAACTTCGGTACGGTCGTGGCCTTGATCTTGATCGTCTCGCCGGTTTTCGGGTTCTTGCCATCACGGGCTGCACGCGCTGCGGACTTGAAGGTGCCAAAGCCAACAAGAGTTACCGAATCACCCTTGACGACGGCCGTCACGATTTCTTCCATCAGGATGTCCAGGGCACGGCCCGCAGCCGCCTTGGAAAGATCGGCTTTGGCAGCCAGCGCTTCAATCAGTTCGGATTTGTTCATCGAAATACTCCCTTTGGGTTGTGTATGAAATTCAGATTCTCGCATCACTTGGAAGGCAGACAGCTAAAGAACGTCCTGGATGCGAGGTCGAGGCGTATTCTTTGTCTTGAAAAAACGGTTTCTATACCAGTACGGCCGATGTCTCTGACGCCATATGATCGATGCGTCGAATTTGCGCAGAGCAACGGGAAGCACCTCCCAATACATCTGCCGCCAAACTTTCGTCATCAGCTATTTCAATGCATCGGCCAAATCTTTGTCCGTCACCTTACCGGACTGATGCAGCCATAACAGAATAGCCAACGGCTTCGGAATATTCCGACCGGATTCGTAGCGTGACCCACCCGACTGCGTGACGCCATAGCGTTTCCAGAATTCGGTCTGATTCAAGTTTGATTTCTGCCGGGTAACAGCGATGTCGTAAAAATCGAGCTTCTTCTTGCGGGCCATGGTGAGATCCTTCGATGTTGATGATGAAGGCGATATGCTAGCGCAATACAGACCGCTGCGATACCGCTTACAGATGTTTCTTGTAGCAGGCCCACTGCAGTCGCGCCAGTATGCCGACAAGCAACGCGACCGGCACCCCTATCAGGCGTGGATCCATCGATACCGGATGGATCAGAGCCAGCATCCCGCCCATCGCCAGAAGCATGACCTGCAGATGCTTGGCCCGATGATAAAGACTCGCTGATTCCCGCCCACCGCAGGCCCGGCGTATCGCGCGCTGCGTCAACCCATCGGCCGCGGCAACCAGATACACCAGCCCAACCAGTGGCACCATCATGGCCAGCGTCGCCAGCCGAACGCCAAGCAACTGCGTGCCAATCATCGCCACCTCGATGGCCTCTATGTTCGCCAGATAGGTAGTGCGAACGATGGTGTCGGGAATGGAAAGCGCCGCCCCCTCGGCAAACCGAATCCCCATGTCGTGGATCCCCGTCACCCCAAACACCAGCCCATACATAAAGTTCGCCGTTCCAATAACCGCCTTCGGCACCCCGCCCGGCCACTCCGCGAGTTCGATCCCACGCGCAAGGTCGGCAGCCAGGATGCCTTTCAATCGACCGACACCCTCCGGCCAGACCTTGAACACGAAGGTCCAGTCAACAATCCAGGCCACCACGAGGATTCCCACCAAGCCCAGCAGCAACACGAAGCCGAGCTTCAGCGGTGCAAGCAGTGCCCCGGCAACTACGCCCTCATGAAACGATGCATTCCTGGAAGCCAAACTCTTCTCCTCTACGGCGCCGGGTTCGACCGGCCTTCCATGCGGCCCCGCACCTCGCTGCCGATCGCTTCAAGGCTGACAGGCATCAGCGGATCGTGGCTGGCGTCCGGCAACGGCATGCGGATCTTGTGCAACTGTCCGCCATGAATCAGCGCGAAGGCCTGCCCCTTGGGCAACTGCACCAGATCGCTCGGTGCCAGCATCGGAGCACTCTCCGTCGTGATGCGATCCTCATTGCGACTGGCGAAGTCCGCAAAATCCCCCGGATCATTGGTATCCGAGACCGAGGACGAAACGATAGTCGAGACAATGCGCACCTCCGGCAACTGGCTGGTCAATAGTTCCGCCGTAGCGACCTCCTTGACCCGCAGCATGATCAGCGTATTGAAGTTCCCGGCGATCTGCCCGGCCTTGGCCTGCGACCCGATGCGCGCTTCCACGTCCGACCAGGTTTGGGTGTAGGCCGTCACTTGAAACCCCGCCCCGCCTGCCTTGTTGAGCAGCGGGATGAACTCGTCACCGATCAATTCATTGAACTCGTCGGCATGGATCGCAATGCGACGCGGCGGCGTTTCGCCCGGAAGCCCCCTCCCCGTGCCAAACTTGTAGATGCTCCCCGCCACGCTGGTGAGATCCGCGAACATCGAATTGCCCACCGCAGCGGCCACCTCGTAGTCGGACAGGGAATCCAGCCCGATATAGACGATGCCGCCCAGGTTGATCACCGAAGCCCAGTCGAACACCGGACGCCAATCGCTGACATCATCAAGATCCGGCGATAGCAGCGCTGCCGTACGTCCGGTAGTGAGTTTCTCCATCAGGGGCAGGAGCGATGCCACCAGCTTGTCGAAGTAGCTCTTCTCGTAGTTGAGCGTCGACGCCAGCGCGTTGGCGATGGGATCGTAGAGCTTCTTGCGCCGCGCGTATTCGACCAGGGTCACCGCACGAAACCCTCTTGACTGCAGCCCCTTGTCGAGGCTCTTCTTGTCGATCGCCATCGATTCGACCTCCTCACGCCAGCCGGCAGCACCCGGCTCACCGTCCAGCCAGTGCTCGAAGTAGTCGATCAGGAGCGGCTCGACGTTCGAGGCATAGCGATTGATCTGTTCGTAGTCGGGCTTGCGCCCCAGCGCGACCAGTGCGCGGGCCATGACATTGACGAAGCGCCAGACGAACTCCTTGAACGCCGCCGACTGACCTTCGGACGGAAGCTGCCCGGCGATACGCGTCGCCACCTCGGTGATGCGCGAGAAACTCCCCACCGGGTTGTAGCGTGCCGAGACCTCGGGATGTCCCAGGTGAAACATGAAGAACTCGTTCTGGCGCCCTGCGCGCTTCGCCTCGGCATAGACGCGCCGCAGCAGATCGATATCGCCCTTCGGGTCAAACACGATCACCACCTCGCCGCGACGGATGTCCTGGGTCAGGAGCACTTCGGCCAGCCGGGTCTTGCCAACACGAGTGGTACCGAGGACCAGGGTGTGACCGACGCGGTCGCTGATGTCCATCCAGATATCCGACTCCGCGGGCTCGACGCCGTGAATGGCAGAGTCGCCACCGACGGCGGAGTGCTCCGGCGGCAGGTGACGCAGTAATTCTGTGGTCCTGCCAATCAGTCCGGGCTTCAGCAGGTCCTGCTTTTCTGGAAGACGGGCTTCGTGCAGGCGCTGGGTGTGGCGCTGATCCCAGTGGAAACCCCGGCCCAGAAACAAGCGCTCGGCCGACCACGGGATATCTTCGGACGCCACCACGTAGCGGCGCTGGCGCCGCAGGTTGGCGCGGTACCGCAGGATTCTGAGCCCCGCAGAGCAGCGCCAGGCGGCATGACAGACCAGGACGCCGGCCAGCCCCAAAGCCAGCTCGCGTGTCAGCAGGAAGATCGATGGCTTCGTCATTACCGTAGTGGCGGCGAGTGCGGAAACAGCCGCCGCACGCAATTCGTAGGCGGGCCGTAGCAGGGATTCGAGCGGATAGGCCATGGGCTTACGCTTCTCCTTCCTTTGCGGGCAGGTGGACCAGCGCCGGATTGATGGCAGGCACCGGGTGGATGAAGCGTTCCGGGTTCGGGATCACGACGCCCGAGAGTTGTGACACGGCGTGCTCTCCGCGCATCACCTGGTAGCTCAGGATATTGACGCCCTTCTCGGCCCGTCGATGCCAGCCTGCGCGCAGGAACTGGCGCTGGATCGATTTGCCGATATCCGGGTCGCCGGCAGCGGGGGCCGGACCGTTCCTGTCGTCGCCGAATCGCGTGGCGAACTCGCGGAAAATGCGGGGCGATACCAGAAGCATGCCCTCGGGGACAAAATGCACGAGCGCTCCGGCCGCGTTCACCGGAAGCGTGCCGTCGGCCAGTCCTTGTTGCAGCCAGGCCATGAAGCAATGCGCCGCATCGGGCGCTTGCACCACTCCGGAATCCGCCACCGTGGATTTCCGCGACGGCGGCGAGGCTGATTCCGGCTGATCGTCGTCGACAGCTTCGAGGTACTCCGTTTCCTCGACCGGAAGTGCCGGCTGGTCCATTGCCACTGTCGCAGTCGAAGCGGTTGCGAAGTCCTCGACGTCGCCTTCGGCTTTCACACCCAGCGGACTCGGGGCCGGCGCCGCCTCCTGCACTTTGGGATCGCCTCGACCACGCGGACGAAGATCGCGGCTCGGCGATTGACCGGCGGCTCGCCGTACCAGCTCACTGATCGCTCCAGTCGGCGCCGAGTCGTCTCCCGAGAGGAATGTAACAAGCTCGCGCATCAACGCGGGGTCCGCCGCCAGCCATTCGAGAACCAGGGGCGGTACGAAGCGGTTAAGTAATTGCACCGCAAGCCCCTCGTGCCGGATGTCGCGCAGCAAGGCGGCGACAAACACCGCGTAGGTCCAGCGATGCGCCTGCGCGCCGATCACCTCCGGTGCCGCTCCTCGCGGCAGGATCTGGCCACGACGGAAATCGAGCGCGCGACTGCCGACCTGCAGGGCGTGCGTGAAGCGAGCACCGCTGCGTGCACCAGTATGCGCCTGCGGCCGCGATTCCGTCGCCGGCAGCCCGTGCACGAACGCCGCATAGCCCTCGATGACCGGGCGCACCACCGGCTCGAACACCTCGATGGGGAAACCCATCTTGATCCGAATGAGGTCGACCAGGGCCTCGTCCTGCAAGCACTGAGGCGTGTTCGCCGGCAGTGGCCTGCGCAACAACGTCCCGGCGACCGCAAGTCCGCTTCCCGGATCCGCTCTGCGCTCGCACCGGATCATCCACTTGATCATCATCGACCGAGTATTGCCGGTCCGTTTCGGGACATCTGCGGCAATTGAGGCCTCGATGAGGCCCCCAAAACCCCTTGACGCGCGCCAGCAATTCGCTCACCCACGCAAACACCGCGGTTTGGCCGGCTGTTTCGTGAACCGTCACCCGATGTCAAGCGGATTGGAGGCCTCATCGAGGCCCCGATTCAGGCTCAGTTGCCCGTCCTCCCTGCTTACGATGCGCTCCACCTTCTGCGCAGCGGCATCCCCGCCAGGCGCGCAGACATCAGACCAGGAGAACGGCATGCAAAGACCATGGAGGCGAGCCTTAGCGGTGCGACTGAGCATCCATCTCGCCTTTGGTGCCGCCCTCCCCGCGCAGGCCTGCTGGGACGATGCCGCACAGCGCTACCAGGTCAGCAGCGCCCTGCTCTACGCCATCGCCCGCACCGAATCCGGCCTCAATCCGCAGGCCGTTGGCCGCAACGGCAACGGCTCGCGCGACATCGGGCTGATGCAGATCAATTCCGCCTGGCTGCCGACGCTGGCGTCCCATGGCATCAATGAGCGCGATCTGTTCGAGCCCTGCACCAACATCCATGTCGGCGCCTGGATTCTTGCCGGGAATGTCTCCCGCCTCGGCTACACCTGGGACGCCGTCGGCGCCTACAACGCCACCCGCCCTGCCTTGCGCCGTGCCTATGCCAACAAGGTGCGCCGCCACCTGCCTGCCGCTATCCCCGCCTCTGCACCCCCGGCGCGAAGAATGACTTTCGCATCGCTGCGCTAACCGGCCCTGCCTCGATCACGAATGAGTTTCTGCCCCATGAAGTCCCGCCGTTTCACCCTCAACCACCCTCAACCCAAGCACTGGAGATCCAAGCAATGAGAAAGACCCGCAGCAGCACTGCTTTAAACACCACCCTCGTCCTCGTCCTGACCCTCGCCGCCGGCTCCGCCCTGGCCGGCACCACCGGTACCGAGTTCCAGACGATGTACACGACGCTGCTGAACTGGGCGACCGGCTACCTCGGCAAGTCCATCGCAATCGCCGCCTTCATCCTCGGCGCCGGCATCGGCATCGCCCGCTCCTCGCCGATCCCGGCGCTGGCCGGTGTGGTTTTCGCGCTGTTCATGGTCTATGTGCCGACCATCATCGACAGCATCATGACCGCGGTCATCTGACCGATCACCGATGACCGACGCATCGCTTGAGATTCCGCGCCGCCTGAATGATCCGCCACGCATGTTCTGGTGGGATCTCGACGTGTCGCTCCTGGTGCTCGCCGCAGGCCTGGCCGGAATGATCTCGGGGTTCTTCATCACGGGTTGTGCGCTGGGGGTGCTGCTCGCCTCCGCTTACGGCCGCGCCAAGACCGGCAAACACCCGGCCTTCGCCCTGCACCTGCTCTACTGGCATGTGCCGGCCGCCATCACGGGACTCAAGCGAACCCCGCCCTCGCACCTGCGGGAGATGGTGGGATGAAACTAACCTGGATGGCCGAGGACATCGCCAGCGCCCGCCGGGCCACGAGCTTTCTGGTCGCCCTGCTGGTGGGATCGATGCTGGTGAACCTCGTGCTCGCCCTTTTTGCCGTCCGGCTCTCCGGTCACGAGCGCATCGTCGTCGTCCCGCCCAACATTCACAAGACCTTCTGGGTGGAGTCTGACCGGGTGAGCAGCGAGTACCTCGAACAGATGGGCTACTTCCTCATGCAGCTCACGCTCAACGTCACGCCTCAGAGCGTCGACCACCAGGCCAAGATGCTGTTGCAGTACGCCGCTCCCGCGTCGTTCGGCGAGCTGCGTACCGCGCTGCTCGCCGCCGCCGAACGTCTGAAGCGCGATGGCGCGTCGACCGTCTTCAGTGCGCAGGACCTGGTCGTCGACGAACGCGCTCTAAAAGTCGGTGTGCGCGGCCAGCTCACCACCTTCATCAGCGACCGCCGCGTCTCGGAAGTCTCGAAGGCTTACGCCATCGAACTCCAGTACGCGGGTGGTCGCCTGTTCCTCAAGGCCTTCCGTGAAACCAATCCCAATGACCCTCTCGAACTCCAGTCCAAGCCTGTTCCTGCTGCCGCTGCTGCTGGCACTCAGTAGCTCTGCCTCCGCGCTCCAGATTCTGGACGCGAAGGACGGGGAGACCGTGCTCGGCAAGATCTCGCAGAAGGAAGTCACCCGCATCCGCGTCGAGCGCGGCCGTATTCGCAAGGTCACTGGCAACGCCGGTGAGTTCGTGTTGGAGAAGGACGAGGAGAAAGGTCAGATCTTCATCCGGCCCGTGTCGGTGGACAGCACCAAGCCGATCAACCTGTTCATCACCTCCGAGCGCAGCACGATTGGCCTGGTGCTGCAACCCGTCGATACCCCCAGCGACACGCTGGTAATCCGGGAAGCGCGCGACCCGCTCACCGCCACCTCGCGCCTGGAGAAGAGCGGTCGCCATGTGCGCACGATCAAGAACCTGCTGCTGGCGATGGCCGGAGACGCGCTTCCCGACGACATGGAAGTGCGCGAACCGGGACAGGAACTTGCCCTTTGGCCCAGCGTGCGACTGAGCTTGCAGCGCGTGTGGCTGGGCGCCGGCATCGTCGGCGAGAAGTACCAGCTCGCCAATCTCGGCAGCACCGACCTGAACCTCGCCGAGGGCGAGCTCTACAAGCCCGGCGTCATGGCGGTGAGCCTGGAACACGGCCGCTTGCGCCCCGGCGAATCGACCAACCTCTTCGTGATTAGGGAGCGGCGAACCCATGACTGATTCCTCGCCCATCAATCCGGCCGCCGTGAAGCGGCGCCAGTACCTGCTGCTGGCCGGTATCGCTGCGTTCATCGTCGGCGCCGCACTCCTCTCGGTATCGCTGACCGGCTCGCGGGAACCCGGCGAGCGAGTGCTCAAACCGAAGTCCACCCAGATCCTCGCCCCCGGTGGTCAGGTAGATCCCAAAGACGCCTGGCGGGGTCAGGCCGACGCCCAGTTGAAGGGCATCGAACAGAAGTCGCACGAGCTGTCGCAACGCAATACCGAACTGGAGGGCCAGAACAAGCAGATGCTGGAGCGCTTGAAGAAGCTGGAGCAGACCGGGCTCACCCCCCTGCCTCCGCCGCCGGTGGCAGCTCCCGCCACCCGGCCCAACTTCGGGCCGGATCGACCGGGCAATGATCAAACCGTCGGAGGTCCGCAGCGGTTGCCCCCACCGCCTCCTCCCCTGTCGCCCCGCCCGGGATCGATGTCACCCCTCGGGTCTCCCTATGCGTCTCCCTTTGGATCTCCCGCCGTTCCGCCAGCGCCGACTATGGGCAACGTATCGCTCGCATCCTCCGGCATCGTCAGCGTCGCCCTGGCCGACGGGTCCGCAGTGAAGCTAGCCAAGACATCCGCGGACGCCTCCAAGGCGAACCCTGCGGCGCGGGACGCCCGCCGCTACATCCCGAGCGGCGCCTTCACCCGCGCGATCCTGCTCGGCGGTCTCGATGCCCCCACCGGCGGACAGTCACAACGCAATCCGCAGCCAGTGCTGCTGCGCCTGGTCGACAACGCCGTGCTGCCCAATCACTTCCGCTCAAGGATCAAGGAATGCTTCGTGGTCGGCGCCGGCTATGGCGACGTGAGTTCGGAGCGCGCCTACATCCGTACCGAATCACTGTCCTGCGTGACGACGGAGGGCACCGCGATCGATGTCCCGATCAAGGGCTACGTCGCCGGCGAGGACGGCAAGGCCGGCATGCGCGGACGCCTGGTATCGAAGCAGGGCCAGTTGCTGGCGAACGCGCTGCTCGCCGGTGTGGCCAGCGGCATCGGTCAGGCCTTCCAGCAAAGCTCGACCACGATGTCCGTCTCGCCGCTCGGTGCGACCAGCACCGTGGAGCCCGGCAAGCAATTCGAGGCCGGCTTCGGCACCGGCGTCGGCAAGGCACTCGACCGGCTCGCCCAGTACTACATCAGCCTCGCCGAGAAGGTCTTTCCGGTGATCGAAATCGACGCCGGACGCACGGTCGACGTGGTGATCACGCAGGGCATCTCGTTGCAGGGCCCACTCGACGCCGCATCACGGGACAGCGAGGAATTTCCGCAACTCGCCGAACGCATACGAAACTCAAGGAGAAACGACGATGACGATCAGTAAGCTGCGCAACGCGCTGTACCTTTGCCTTCTCGGCGTGAGTGTCACCCTGCCGCTGCCCGCCTCGGCGCAGACTGCCGCACCGTCCCCAACGGTGATCGCCGAACGACTGCAAAGCCTCTACCCCGCCACGCGCTTCGGCGCGGTCAATACGACACCCTGGCCCGGCGTGTTCGAGGTGGTCATGGGCGCGAACCTCGCCTACGTCGATGAAAGCGGCCAGTACTTCCTGTTCGGCCATCTCTTCGACATGAAAGCCCAGCGCGATCTCACGGCGGAACGCAAGGATGCGCAAACGCGCGTCGACTTCGCCGGGCTGCCATTGGCCGATGCGGTGAAGGACGTGCGCGGCAATGGCGCACGCACGCTGGCCATTTTCAGCGACCCGGATTGTCCCTACTGCCTGAAGCTGGAAACCGAAATAAAGAGCCTCACCGACGTCACGATCTACACCTTCCTGATGCCGATCGCCTCGCTTCATCCCGGGGCGCGCAGCAAGGCGATTGCCGTCTGGTGTTCCAGGGATCGGGTCGCGGCCTGGCGTGCGTTGATGTTGCGTGACGAAACGAGTCCAGCCAGGGAATGTCCGCACCCCGTCGATCGCAACATCGCCCTCGGCGAACGCCTCGGCATTTCGGGCACACCGACCCTGGTCGCCGCCGACGGTCGCATTCTTCCCGGTGCCGCCAGCCGTGCGCAGATCGAGGCGTGGCTCGCGCGCGCCACGGCGAGTGCCGAAGGCCCAGCGACCAACGCAGGCGCCGCGCGATGAATCGTACCGCCCTGGCGCCGCTGCTGCTTATGGCCCTGATGCTTGCCGGCTGCGCATCGACCCTGTCCGGGGTCGGCGGCGCGGACGGCTACGCCTGCAAGGCCCCTGAAGGCGCGATGTGTACCTCTGTCTCCGGTATCTATGCGAATTCGGCTCAGGGCATGCCCAAGCCAGCGAAGCCGTCCGCGCAGAAGCCGCCGCCGGACGAACCTGTCGCCTACGGCGCGACGCCCATGGCACCCGGCAGGCCCGCAGTCGCTTCGAGCTCCCTGCGATCGAATCCGCGTGTTCTGCGGCTGTGGATCGCCCCCTGGGAAGACGCGGACGGCGATCTGCACGAACAGGCACTCGTCCATGTCGTCGTCGATACCGGACGCTGGCTCATCGAGCACGTGCGGCCGGCGACGGGCTCCCGCGTGGACGGCGTGGCACCGCCGGTGTCGCTCACTCAAGAGCCTTCGCCGACGAAAGCACCGGCCGAAGCACCGCAAGCCCCAACTCGCTACCCGCTGCCACTCGCGAACCCGCCATCCGGCGCCGAGCCCGTCTCCACGGAGCACTGAATCATGTTTCGCACCCTGATCGCCGACCTCGAAGCCATGCTCGCCGGAGCCAAGGCAGCGGACCTCCTGCCTCGCTCGCAAGGAGCATCCGCCCTTGCCGGCAATGATGCAGCGGCCTTCTCGGAGTGGCTGCCGTATCGTGCCTGGCTCGACGACCGCCAGGTCTTCGTTAATCGCGATTCGCTCGGCTTCTGCCTGGAAGTGCGGCCCCAGTCCGGCGCCGACGAGGAGATGACGCGCGTGCTGACCGCGCTCTATGCTGCCTCGCCGCCGGGCACCGGCATCCAGTTCCATCTCTTCGCCAGTCCCGACATCCGTGCCCCGCTCGCGCGCTACGCCGGACTGCGCCAGCCGGATGAGGACGTTCCCGAGTTTGGGCACCTGGGCCGTGCCGGGCGGCATGGCAACATCCACCGCACCATGGCGCGACGCCGGGTCGAGTACTACCTCGCCGGCAGCCGAGCGTCGCTGTTGCCCGCGCAGAATTATCTGTTCCGGGATTTCAGGCTGGTGGTGAGCATTTCGATTGCGGGCAACCCGGAGGATCTCACGCACCTCGACGACCTGCTGCTGGTCAGGGACAGCGTGCGGGCGACCTTGCACGCGGCGGGTTTCCCCTCGAAGGCATGGACTGCGGCCGATCTGATCAACTGGGTGTCCGCGCTGATCGACCCGCACCGCCAGACCGGCGATTGTCTTGCCCTCCCCTATGACGACGGGCGCGAGCTGCGCGATCAGGTCATCGACCGCGCGACCCGCCTGCGGATTCGGCCCACCGGCGTCGAGCTCTTCAACCCCGCCGATGCACGCACCCGCGAGCTGCGGCTCCTTTCCGTGCGCTCGTTACCGCCGCGCTTCGCGCTGTGGAACATGGGCAGCCTGATCGGCGACCTGTACCAGAGCACCCTGCAGTACCCCTGCCCCTTCCTGCTGACCCTCGGCGTGCAGGTGCTCGACCCCGAGGCCACGCGCAACTGGGCCTACCTCAAGGCCGCCCGCGCCACCACCAACGCCACCAGCTACATGGCCCGCTTCCTCCCCGACCTGCAGGAACGCAAGGCGGACTGGGACATCGTTCTCAAGGCAATGGATGACGGCCAGCAACTGGTCGATCTCTACCACCAGGTGGCCCTGTTCGCCCCGGCCGACGAAGTCACCCGTGCCGAGCAGGCCGCGCGCGCGATCTTCCGCGCCCGCGGCTTCGAGCTCACCAGCGACACCCTGATGATGACGCAGGCGCTGATCGGATCGCTGCCCATGACGTTCTCGGTGCCCTTCCACAAGGACCTGAAGCGCATGAAACGGGTCACCACCAAGACCTCCTCCAATGCCGTGCACCTCGCCCCCCTGATCGCCGAATGGCAGGGCACCGGAACGCCGGTACTGCTGTTCGGCGGCCGCCGCGGCCAGGTCATGCAGCTCGACGTCTATGACAACCCCGCCGGCAACTACAACGTCGCGATTGCCGGCACCTCGGGCTCCGGCAAGTCGCTGCTGCTGAACGAGATCGCCGCCGCCTATCTGGGCACCGGCGCCCGGGTCTGGATCATCGACGTCGGCCGCTCCTACGAGAAGGCCTGCCGCAACTTCGGCGGCAGTTTCATCGAGTTCACCGAGAACGCCGCGCTGTCGCTGAATCCCTTCACCCTGGTAGCGGACATCGACGAGGACATGGAACTCCTGCAGCCGCTGCTGGCCCAGATGGTCTCCCCGCGCGAGCCCCTCGATGGTTTCCAATACTCGACGCTCGGTGCGGCGATCAAGAAGGTCTGGAAAGCCAAGGGCAACACCATGAAGGTCTCCGACGTACACGACCTGCTCGCTACCGGACGGCTCGACGAAGACAGCCGCGACGAGGATCGCCGCTTGAAGGACCTGGCGGCGATGCTGCACCCGTACACGCGCGAAGGCGTCTACGGCAAGTACTTCGAGTCGGACGCAACGATTGATTTCAGTTCCGACTTCATCGTCCTCGAACTCGAAGAGCTTAAGGCGAAGAAGGACCTGCAAACCGTGGTGCTGCTGATCATGATGTACCGCATCACGCGCGAGATGTACTTCAGTCGCGAGCGCAAGAAGATCGTCATCATCGACGAGGCCTGGGATCTGCTCTCGGGTGGCGCCACGGCAGAGTTCATCGAGGCGGGTTACCGCCGCGCACGCAAGTACAAGGGTTCCTTCATGTCCGCAACGCAAGGCGTGGACGACTACTACCGCAACCCGGCGGCCAAGGCCGCGCTCGACAATTCCGACTGGATGTTTCTGCTGCGGCAGAAGCCGGAATCGATCGAGATGATGGACAAGCTTGGCCAGCTGACGATGGATGACGCAATGAAGCGCCTCCTCCAATCGCTGCGCACCGAGCACGGCGCCTATTCGGAGATTTACATCCACTCGCCAGTGGGCAACGGCATCGGCCGGTTGATCGTCGATCCGCACAGCCTGCTGCTGTTCAGCAGCCGCGCCGAGGATTTCAACGCCATCAACGACAAGCGCGCCACCGGCCTCAGCGTCTCCCAGGCGATCGATGCCGTGTTGCAGGACCGGGGGGCAGTATGAGCAGGAAGCAGGGGCCCCGCTTGCGGGGATGCGACCGGCCGCGAGTGCTGCCAAACCGCCGACCGCACGGTTCCCGATCCATGGATACCCGACCGGAGGCGGTGTCGTGAACCTCAAGACCTCCGCCCTCCTGATTGTCGCCAATGTGCTGCTGAGCGCCCTCGTCGTCCTCGCCTATGCACTGTGGTTTGCACCTGCCGCCGCACCCCGTCTCGCCGTCCTCGATGTCGGTGAGCTGTACCGCCTGAAGGAAACCCAGGTGGCCAAAGTACTGGTGAAGCTCGACGCCACCCACGAAGATCGCACCCTGGCACTCCAGCGTGCGAGTGCCTTCGGCCTGGAAATGACGAACCTGATCCAGTCGCTGCCGGAAGAGTGCCACTGCCTGATCCTCGCCCGCGGCGCTGTCGTCGGCCCAGCTCCGCTGCTGCCTGATCTGACGCCGGAAGTACGCCGGCGCCTTGGGCTGTAGGCCACGCGATGCGTACCCTGTTTTACAAACCTATCCTGTTCGAGCGCTTCGATCGCGAATCCTTCCGGCGCCGCTTGAGCCACCATCTGCGCCGCTGGGGCATCGTCTACCTGCTGCTGATCGTGGCTGCCGCTCTGTTCCAGGCGCACTATGCCTTTGGCCTGAATGTCTCGCCCAGCCTGCCGCAGAGATTCTTCCTGATCCACAAGGGTGAGCTGCCGCTGCGCGGCCAGTTCGTCGCCTTCCGCTGGCCGGGTGGCGGCCCCTATCCGGCGGGCGTCACCTTCGTCAAGATCATCGCCGGCATGACGGGTGACGCCGTCACGCGCGCGGATCGGGAGTTCTTCGTGAACGGGATGCCGGTCGGGCAGGCGAAGACTACGAGCCGCATGGGTCTGCCCCTCGAACCCGGTCCCACCGGGATCCTGCCCGCCGGCCGCTACTACGTGCGGGCGCCACACCCGGACAGTCTCGATTCGCGCTACCGGCTGACGGGCTGGATCTCGGACGCACAGATCATCGGACGTGCCTATGCGCTGTTCTGAGCATTTGTGTCAGCCCCGCCGCCACCCTGGTCGCATGGCACTCGTCGCCGTCGCGGTCCTGCTGTCGTTCGCCGCACGCGCCCACGACCTCGGCGTCATCGGTCCGGTGTATCCGATCGCCGAGCCCAGCCTCCTGGAAGTGATCCTCGCCAGGCTGCGCGACGCCGAAGCCAGCGGCGTGCTCGCCCGACTTCAACGGGACGCGCAAACCCGAGCGAAGCACCAGATCGAGCAGCCCCCTGCCGTCAAGCTGACGAAGGCCACCAAAGCCCGCAGCTTCTTCTACGACCCGAGCATCATCGTCCCCTACGCCATTCTCGATGCCGATGGCAAGCTGCTCGTCCCGCCGGGCACGATGGTCAATCCGCTCGATACAGTGTCGCTCTCGCAAGCGCTGCTTTTCATCGATGCGCGCGACACCGCGCAGGTCAAACGCGCCAGCGGAATTCTCGACGAGCGCGGGGGCAAGCTGAAGGTGATTCTGACCGGCGGGTCCTACCTCGACCTGATGCGCCGCTGGAAGCGGCCGGTGTTCTTCGATCAGCAGGGAACGCTGACCGACAAGCTAGGTATCCGCCATGTGCCGGCACTCGTCACGCAGGACGGCAAGCGGCTGAGGATCGAGGAGATTCCGGGATGAGGCCCTGTAAGCGTCTCGTCGCGGTTCTTCTGCTCATCGCCGGCCTCTCACTGGCAGGCCCAGCGGCGGCCGGACCGACCTGCCAGGGTCGTTTCATGAACCCCATCACCGACATCTGCTGGAGCTGTGTTTTTCCACTCACGATCGGCTCGGCGTCCATCTTGTCAGACGGGCAAAATGACATCGACAATCCGTCCACGCCGATCTGCTATTGCAATAATCCACCGCGCGTCGGCGTGACGATCGGCTTCTGGGAGCCAGTGCGCCTGGTCGATGTGACGCGTACACCGTTCTGCATGGTTGCCCTCGGCGGCATCGCCATCGATCCGGGCATCGAGGTGCCGCGCGGCGCCCAGGTGGGCCACGACAGCCAGACGCGCAACAGCTTCTACCACGTGCATTGGTACACCAACCCCATCCTCTATTGGCTCGAAGTGCTGCTGGATTTCCCGTGTCTGGAGCAGGGCGCGCTCGATCTGGTCTACCTCACCGAAGTCGATCCGCTGTGGGCCGACGACGAGCTGACCGCGATCCTCAACCCGGAAGCCGTGCTCTTCGCCAACGCGCCGGCCAAAGCGGCCTGCGCCGCCGACTGCGTCGCATCGACCGCAGGACTCGGCATCGCCAGCCTGTTCTGGTGCGCCGGCTGTCAGGGCTCGATCTACCCGATGTCGGGCCATGTCGCCGCCCATATCGGTGGCGTGCAGGCATCCGCCCTGCTGACCCAGCGCATGACCGCCAAGATGCACCGGCAGCTCGCCACCTTCGACGGTGCCGGCCCGGCGGGTCTGTGCGGCTACTACATGCAGCCGATCATGGACAAGACCCACTACAAGCTGCAGATGGTCTACCCGGTCCCCAACACCCAGAAGGATGCCGACCAATGTTGCCAGCCCTACGGGCGCACGACGATGATCTGGGGTGCGGGCAAGGAATTCCCGGTGACAGGTGAGGATTTCTCCTACCAGATCTTCCGCAAAAGGAACTGCTGTGCTGGCGCGTATTGATCGCATTCCCCTCTTGGCGTTGGCCTGTCTCCTGCCATGCCTCTTGCCCCGGTTTGCGCTGGCACAAACGCCGCAATGGCCTACCGCCCAGGATATCGACCGCGCACTGAAGGCGAACCCCTTCCCCGATGCGGACAGGATCGGCTCGCAGGCTATCCCTCGGCCGCCGCGTGTGGATCTGCAACGCAGCGCGATCGACATCGAGGCGCTGGCAAGGGGCAAGGTTCATCTGCCAAACGCCGGGGCTGCTTCTGGCGCGGCACCGACACCGCTCAGAATCTTCATCACACTGGACATGCCGCAGGCAAGCCTGCAACTGCTCACCGATCAGGCGGTCCGGGCAGGCGCCGTGCTGGTGCTGCGCGGCCTCAAGTCACAGTCGATGCGACAGACCGTTGCCGCCGTGCAAGAACTGATCGGCAAGCGCCGCGTCGCCTGGGTCATCGACCCCGAAGCCTTCACGCGCTTCGCCGTGCGCCAGGCGCCGACTTTCGTTCTCACGCTCAATGATGCTGCCAATGACGTGCAGGGCAATTGCCGCGCCGGATGCGCAACGCCTGCCAGCTTCGTCAGTGTAGCCGGCGATGTCAGCCTGGACTACGCGCTGGAAACCATCCAGCGCCGCATGCCGCAAGCGGCGCCACGTGCCGAGCCTCTCCTCAAGAGGTTGAGGGGATCGTGATGTTCCGACGACTTATCCTCTTCCTCATCGCCGCGCTCGCCATGCACACTTGGCCCGCTCACGCCGACGCGTTGTCCGACGCCTTCAACCAGGGTGCCACACTCGGCAGATCCGGCAACACCGCAGCGCGCGGCCAGATCAGCGGCACTACCGCGCAAGCGACGGTGCCGAATTACACGACTGCGCCGCCCGAGGCCTCCTACTTCGGCAGCCCCGGCCTGGGCACACTCTCCTCGACCCATGTCAGTGCCTGCGCGGGGGCCAGCGGACAAACAGCGAACTTTGCCCAGCAGGGTTGCAATGCGGTGGATTTCTCGCAAACGAATCCCTCGCGGCGCCCGACCTACAGCATCGGTCCCAACGACCCGCTGCTCACCCGCGCCAAAACCATCACCGCCGATCCACAGGCCATCGCCGGGAATCTCGCCGGCACCTACAGCGGTTGCACCGTGCAGACGGTGACGCGCCCGGACATCTTCGAGACGCTGCTCTGTCACCAGTACCGGAGCATCGAGAGCTCAAGCTGTGACAAGGTCCTGATCGTCACGCCGATCCAGACCCCAGGTTGCTCGCCGGGACAGTTCCTGACGCGGGTGACCGCGGACCCCTGCCCGGCCTGTATCGACTACATCGCCTTTGACTTCAGTTGCGGCGCGAACAACTACCTGATGCACGCATTCACCATCATCAAGGGGAGTGGCAGCGTCTACATGGAACTCGGCTCGCAATACGTGCCAGGCACGCTGAACACCCAGATCGGCCAGACCTTGGGACCGTCGCGAATCGATGGCTATTCTTGCTACCAGACTTACTACAGTCAATCCTGTTCCGGTGCCAACTGTTCCATCGGTGCGTGGTTCTACAACCCCTGCCAGGGCACCAGCTACTACGGCGTGAGCACCTTCGCCATGCCGACCACGGTGAGCTTTACGGACACCTGGGACAACCAGTGCGCGGCGCTGGAGGCGCGCGCGCAATGAAGCTGGGCCACCTCTGCGCGCTCGCTCTGACACTGCTCCTCGGCATGGTGTCGTCGGTTTTTGCGGCCGACTGCCAGAAGACCGCCGAATCCTGCGTCGAAGGCCCGGAGACCCGCAACATCGGCGGTTACCCGGTGCACCGCGACTGCTGGCGCTATCGATCGCAGTTCAGTTGCGTGTCGCTGGCCATGCGCGATGACTGCCAGCCCCTGCGCGACCGCGGTTGCAGCCAGATCGGATCGATCTGCGTGGATACCAACACCCAAGGCGCCTGTATGCTCTATGAGCAAAGCTGGCAATGCCGAGTGGCTAGCGGATCGAGCTCGACCATCACGAACTGTGGCGGCCAGCAGTTCTGCCTCGATGGCCACTGCTTCGATACCGGCAACGCACCAGACGCCGACTTCGCCAAGGTGGTCACCGCACTCGAAGTCCAGCGGGAAGCCGGCAAGTACGTGGACCCCACGACCCTGGTGGTGTTCCAGGGCTACGACAATCGCTGTCGCAAGAAGCTCTTCGGCCTGGTCAACTGCTGCAAGGGCGCGGGCTCAAGCGGCTCGCTCTTCAGCAACCTGAACCTGATCCTCGGCGCCGGGGGTCAGGTGATGGGCGCCGTGGGGTCGAGCTACACCTTCGACGCGCTGTTCACGTCCGACGCGCCGGACCTGGCCATCGCCGGCTTCGAGGCGCTCTTCGGGGCGGGCGGCGGCTCCTCCGCGCTTGCTGGCCTTCTTGCTGGCGATCTTTCGGTGGAGTTGTTCGTCCAGTCGCTGGTACCCGGCCCTTGGACCATCGCCATTCTGGCAATTCAGCTCTCGGGCATCCTCGATTGCGAGCAGACCGAACAGATCCTCGCCATGAAGCGCGACAACCGGCTCTGTCACGGCGTCGGCAGCTACTGCTCGTCACGCCTGCCGATCATTCGCCTCTGTATCGAGACCACCGAATCCTACTGCTGCTTCAACTCGCGACTGGCCCGCATCTTGAACGAGCAGGGACGCTCCCAGTTGGGCCGCGGCTGGGGTGGCGCCAAGAGCCCAGACTGCAGCGGCTTCACCGTCGCACAACTGCAGGCGCTCGACTTCTCCCGGATGAACCTGGCGGAGTTCTACGCCGAGATTGCGCCGACGCTGCCCGACGTAGGCACCCTGCGCTCCCGCGCCCAGCAGAAAATCAACGGCTATTTCGGTCCATGAAACCTTCGAAACGCTTCCTGATCGGCACGCTCCTCTCTCTCGTCCTCGTACAGAGCACATCGGCGAATCCGTCCGCCCGCATTCAGGTGTCCGACATCAAGCCGCTCCTGATCCGGGCCATCGATCAGGGTTCCGCACACGGCGTGCTGGTGGGTGAGGCCGCCACCTATGTCCGGCAGAAGTTCGAGTCGAGCGCCCCGATCGAGATCGACGTGCGCACGCTGTACGCCCTGCCCCAGGCGGGTTGCAGCCGACTCGAAGTGACGACACGGCAGAAGGACGTACTGGAGAAGGCGAAGCGCGGCGACAAGGAACTCACCTACCAGGTGAGCTACTGCCGTGACGGACGTTTTCCGGAGAAGCGGTAGAGCGTGATGCGAAACCTCGTTACATTATCAGTCGCCGCACTGTCGCTGGCCATTCTGCCGATCGCCGCCCTGGCTGCCGATGAAACCGCGCCGTCCATCAGCATCATCGGCGCGCAGACCGATGCGGAATCGAACGCGACCTACTGGCTGCGAAACCGCGAGGGGTGGTTCTGGTACCGCGACCCGCCACAGCCCCTGCGTCCGCCAAAGGAATCGCCTGCCTCGCCGATCCGCCCGCCGGAGCTGGTCGGCTTCGAGGCGATGCAGAAGCGCCTCGACGACCTGAAGCGCGTCGCCGTGATGAATCCGAGCGATGCGAATCTGCTCGCCTACATGCGCTATCAGCGATTCGTCATGAACAAGTCGGAGCTGTTCGCGCAGAACTGGCAGCGCCTCGTCTGGACCGTGCCCGACCTCGACTACGGTCTGACCGGGCGGCCGACCAACTCGATGGCCGTCGCCGCCTTCGACGAGCAGCAGCGCGACCGCCAGGCACAGACCGTTCGGAATCTCGCCGCAACGCAGGGGCTGCTGTTCATCTTCCGCAGCGACTGCCCCTACTGCCACCGCCTCGCACCAATACTCAAGCGCTTCGAGCAGGAGTTCGGCATGACGGTCTTCGCCGTGAGCCTCGACGGCCGTGGCCTGCCCGAATACCCGAATCCGCAAGCGGATAACGGCATCGCCGCGCGCTTGAACAGCACGATCGTGCCGGCGCTCTACCTCACGGCCCCATCCACGCGGCAGATCCGCCCCGTCGGCTTCGGCCTGATGGCGATGACGGAGCTGGTGGAGCGCATCGCGGCCCTCGCGCAGGATCCGCGCGAGAACCCGCTGTAGGAAACCAAGGAAGACCGATGACCACCCGACCGAAACGCTTGATCGCCTACCTGCTCGCCATAGCCCTGGCGACGGCACCCACCGCCAGCCAGTCCGCCAATCTCAATGCCGAGATGCAGGCGATGTTCAACGATCTGGGGGCGCTGGGCAATGTCACCTCGCCCGGCGCCTTCCGTGGCCAGGCGATGAACCTCTACACCGGCGGCGGCCTCATGATGCGCGCGCCGGGGCGCAACTACCCGCTCGTCAACGCCCAGTTGCCGAGCCTGCGGGCGGGTTGTGGTGGCATTGATCTCTTCGGCGGGGCCTTCTCCTTCATCAACAAGCAGCAGTTCGTGGCGCTGCTGCAGAACATCGGCTCGAACGCCATCGGTTACGCCTTCAAACTCGCCCTCCAGTCAATCTCGCCCGATATCGACAAGCTGCTCACCGAACTGCAGGACCAGATGAACAAGATCAACGCCATGAACATCAACTCCTGCGAGGCGGCGCAGTCGTTGGTCAACGGCATCGTCGGCGAATACGACAATTCGGTGCAAAGCGGCTGCGCCAACATCTCTCAGTATCTGGGTAGCGTCACCGACCGGGTCGATGCCCGGCTCACGTGTGCCACCAACGCTCCGTCGGTGGTCAAGAACGCCGCCAATTCCGGCGATCCGAATATCCGCAACGCCACCTTCGTCAAGGGCAATGTGATCTGGCTGGCGCTGAACCAGGTGGGCGGCACCATCAGCCAGCAGGAGAAGGAACTGATCATGAGCGTGATCGGCAGCGTCATCCTCTACCCGCCGGCGGACGACGGCAGCGGCGCGATGCCGCGCTACATCGAGCCGAGCATCGTCGGTCTGCGTGACCTGCTGCTCGGCAGCGGCGCCTCCGCCACGGAAGGCAATGTCGATATCGAGGTCTACGTCTGCGACGAAGCAACCGAGTGCCTCAACCCCGTCCGCACCACCGTCTCCGCCAAACCCTTCACGCGCCTCGTGTCCGAGCGGCTGCGCCGCCTATCCGACAACATCGCCACGCGCACGCCACAAACGCCTGCCGACATCGGCTTCATCAACAACACCACGGAACCGGTCTACAAGATGCTGGCGGTTGCCAACGCCGTTCCCGGCTCCAACACGGCAGAGACCCTGATCGAGACCTACAAGGACGTGATCGCCCTCGACTATGCCGAGACCTTCCTCAGTCGGGCGATTCGTCAGGCATTGAGCGCGCTGTCGCAGACCCTGAAGCGTACCGGAGTCGAGCAGCAGTACGTGGAGACCTTGCGCCAGAATGCGCAGGAGGCCCATAGGCAACTGCTCGCCGAGAAACAGACCGCCTACGCCAAGGTGCGCTCGGTCTCGTCCATGACGCAGGACCTGCAAACCCTGGAACGGCAACTCTGGAGCTCGATGCCATCGACGGTCAAGGCCATGCTCGATTTCAGCGCCAATTCGGGCGCACGCGGCTCCTAGCCGACTGACCACGGTGCGGGCCACAGTGCGGGTCATAGTGCAGGCCGTGCCGCCCGGTTCAACCACCCATGTTTGAAATCTACGCCTACGGCAACGTCGATACCCTGACCGGAGTGTTCAACGCCATCGCCGCCATCATGGGTGGCGACGACTACTTCGGGCTGGTCAAAACCGTCGCGGTAACCGGGGTACTGGTCGCGGCCTTCGCCGGATTGTTCACGCCGGGTCGGTTTCACGGCTGGAGCTGGCTCATCGGCTTCATGCTGCTCTACTACGGCCTCTTCCTGCCAAAAGCCGATGTTGTGATCGTGGACAAGCTGGGCAGCCAGTCGCCGGTAGTGGTTGGCAATGTCCCCATCGGCGTCGCCTTCTTCGGCCACTACACGAGCAAGGTGGGCGACGTCATGACGCGGTTCTTCGAGACCGCGTTCCAGGTGATCCCGGCGCCGAATGCACAGCTTCCCAGCGAGCTGGCCTACCAGAAGAACGGAGTGCTGTTCGGCAACCGGCTGATCCAGGCCTCCCGCCGGGCCAACGTCGCCAACCCGCAGCTGCGCACCGACCTGATCGCCTACGTCTACAACTGCACCCTCTACGACCTGCAGGACGGCACCATCGACCCGGCGACCTTCTCGCAGAGCACCGACATCTGGGCGCTGATGGGGACACCGAATCCGGGAAGGTTTTCCACGTACGGCAATCCGGTGCAGGTCGATACCTGCCCCAACGTCTACACCTACGTCGCCGGCCGCCTGCCGGCCGAAGTCGCCCGCGCCCGGGCGATGCTGGCATTCCAGTTGAATCCGTCGCTCGACCCCACCGCCGCGCAAGGCGTGATCGACAGCCAGATCGAGCAGGCCTACTACAAGACCAAGATCGCGACCGCCGCTCAGGGTGCGGCCGACCTCCTCCGCCAGAACATCATGATCAACCTGATGCAGGATACGAGCAGCATCGTCGGCCAGAAGATCAATGACCCCGCGTCCATCATGATCGCTACCTCTCGCGCCAACGCCACGGCCTCGATCAACTCCTCCTTCCTGACCATGGGCAAGGTCGCCGAGCAGGCGCTGCCGCTGGTGCGCAACGTGATCGAGGCGATCATCTATGCGGTATTTCCGTTCGTGTTTCTGCTGTTTCTGCTGGCCCAGGGCCGGGGTCTCGGGCTGGCGCTCAAGAGCTTCGTCCTGAGCCTGGTCTGGATCCAGCTCTGGCCGCCGTTGTACGCGATTCTCAACTACGTGGCCACCCTGGCCAGTGCCAAGAACCTCGAAGCCGCAGCGCGCATGGGTGCATCGACCCAGGGCCTGGCCCTCGAAACCGCATCGAGCATCTACCACGGCGCCATCTCCGACCAAGCCGTGGCGGGCTACATGGTGATCTCGATCCCGATCATCGCCACCGCGATTATCAAGGGTGGCGAAGTCGCCTTCCAGGCGGTCACCGGTGTCGGACCGATGCAGTCCGCCGTATCGGGAGAGTCGAGCGCGACGAGCAAGGGTAACGTCACCCAGGACTCGGTCTCCATCGACCAGCAGCAACTCGCGCCGAACCGGAGCTCTGCCTTCATGTCCACGACGAGCAATGCCCACGGCAGCACCATTCAGGGCAGCGGGCCGGATGCGGGCGTCTTCCGCTACCAGGCCACCTTGAGCCGCTTGGCCACGACCTTCACCTTCAGCGAGCGCCAGGCAACCTCCCTTTCAGAAAACGCCCGCGAATCGGAAACCCTCGCCAGGACCGAACGTGACTCGATGCAGCGCAGCCAGTCCGCCGCTCTCACCAATGCACTCGGCATCCAGGACAGTTTCGACCGCTCACAACAACGCTCGGGCGCAAGCACCACGTCCGATGGCGGATCCACGTCGACTCAGCTCCAGAAACTGAACTCCGTCGCCCGTGAGGTCAACCGGCGGCTGGGATTGAGCGAGGAATCGAGTGTTGGCAAAACAGTTGCCGCATCTACGTCCGTCGGTTTGATGATTCCTCTCACCCGGATTGGCTCACAGATCCAGGCAGAGGGTCAGCATGTGGACCAGCAAAAACTTCAGAGCGCTTACGACTATGCACGCAAGGCAGTCGAGACCTCACAACTCTCGGAAGCCACCGCACTGGTCAAGGAGTTCCGCTCGTCGGATGCCTACCAGTGGGCGCGTGGCAACCGAACCACGGGCACTTCGGGCTTCGATTCGTCGTATCGCGAGGCGGTCGATCATCAATCCGCCAGCGAGAACGCCTATGGCCGGTCCAGGGAACTCACCCGGGCGGCCCAGTTCATGAGCGAGTGGAGCAGTGGTGCCCAGACCGATTTCACCAACTATGCGGCGCGACGGCTCTCCGAACGCGGTTTGCTCCGCGAAGACGATCCGATCAAGCTGCAGCGCGCCGTCACAGAGATCGCCTTCGGCTATGCGAAAGGCGGTGAGGTCGGCAGTCAGTTCGTCCCCGGCGACAGTCCGTTGGCGCCGAGCCGCCCGCTACCCCAACTCTTGGGCTGGGGCTCATCGACGCTGCGCGACGATTTCAACAAAAACGATGCTTCCATGAACGTCGATGCCGTGCGAGGTCAGGCGACGGAGAACGCCAGCACCATTCGCGACGGCCAGTCCCGCCAGCATGTAACACCAGGACAAGGTGTTGGCAATGACCTCGCGACACGAATCCGTGCGACGGAAAGCGGCGCCGCCACGACGATCGATTCGCACAAGCGACAAGTCGCGCAGGAGCATGGTGCCCTGAGCGAGCAATACAACGCGACGGTCCAAGTCGAAAAGGTAAATCCGAATCACCACGGAAACCAAGCCGTGTGGGACACCGTTGGCGTACAGGCCGACAATCGCGCCAAGCTGGGTACGCCCCCACACCGGCCAAACATCGGCGAGTGGCATCTCGACAAAGACGGAGTCCCGGTTGCTGGGCCAAAGCCGGGATCACGGGAGGCAGTGGCATCACCCGATAAGCCTGATCGGTCTAAGGGATCCTGAGCAGCTGGCCGCTGGGCCAACCAAAAGGCGAACGATCGGACCGCAGCAGGTACACCTGAGCTTCAGTCGTCGGCCGCACCAATCTCCAGGCTGCCGCGCCCGTTGCTGGTCATGTATCCGCGCGCGCCTTTCCCATAACGGTTGGCCCGATTCCCTGTGACCATCGGGTCGTTGTGCAGCCACCCGATGAAGTCTGGATCAACGCCACGGTCCAATTGCGCGCGCTCATCATCGGGATCCAACGGGGTCGACAAAGCGGCGCGAATCGAGAGGAGCAGATTCGCAAACGAGTCGATCAGGTATTCACGGAGAGATTTTGGTTCGATGCTCACAACACACTCACAATAGAATCAATTCCGTGATGATACGCCTGTCATCATCGCGGTCAACGCTTGCTGGGGAATCCCCGCCTGGGCGACAAATCTGGACTCCAAGATGACGGAGTTGATCTCCTGCTGTCGACTCCTTGGCCGGAGCGGTCGGTCGCTGATTTCAGCATCTGTAGGCTTCGGAATAGCGATTCTAAATAACTGCCGATAGGTGCTCGTTGCCCTCAAGAACGAGGTCTCTCTTCCACGAACAGCTCATTGCGTTTAGCATGTTGCGTATTAACCTTCACGCCAAATTGACCACAATGTCCGTTGCCAGCGAAGTTTTTGCGCAATCAATTCTTGACGCAGAGAACCTTCTCAAACATTTCAATACACTGAACATCAAGCCACCTCCGCCAGAAATTGAGGTTCTAAAACGCGCGGGCTTGATTATGGCCATGACGGCGTGGGAGACATTTGTCGAGGATCGGGTTCTCGAAGCCGCACGTCTGAGGCTCATGGGACTAGCAGACAGTTCAATCGCAAGTTTCGTTCAGTCTCGACTGGACACGGAAATCAAGCGACTCCATAACCCGACGTCTGATAAGACCATTCAACTTTTCCGAGACTATGCAGGCGTCGATCTTACCGAGGAATGGTGCTGGAACAACTTTGACTCAAGGACTGTCAGGGAGCGACTCGACAAATACATGCGGCTGCGAGGGGACGTAGTCCATAGGTCTCGGGCAATTGACCCTGGGCCGCCGAAGGCCCACCCGGTAACCAAGGATGATTTGGAGAAGGTAATCCGCTTTCTCAAAGATCTGGTGAAAGCAACCGAAGACGCGCTATGCAGATAGACATTTTGACTTGGCAATCATGGTGCGCCAGATAGGCAGCTCCTAGCCAAGTTGTCGAATGCTGAGCTATCAACTTCGGGCGGCAGGTCCTCGGCCATTCGCCTGTTCGCCCATCACGGTCAACAAAGTGGCGGTTGCCAGCCGCTCGACCGGAACCACGTTGAAGGGTGACTTTTCAATTGACGGATCAGGCTCACGCCCCGTTGCTGCCGGCCGCCGTTATGTGTACTCAGGGGGCTCCTCGCGGCGCTGCCTGCCCGTGGTCAAGGTTTGCCTCCACGCCTGCGGGCAGGACACCCGTCTGTTCTTTTTACGGCAGGTCGGAAACGCCGGGAACTGGTTTGCGCATGTTCCGCCAGACGGTCGTGATCTGTGAGAATGGTTCCCCGACCTCCTATCCGCCTGCCGAAGGGTTCCCTGCCCACTCGTCGGCCACCGCGTCCCAGTCTATCGGCCGGGCGCTTTCGCCGGTCCAGACGGACCAGAAGTCGGGGTCGTCGGACCACGGGCGCTGCCCCTCGGGCAGTTCCCGCATCTCAACGAGGACTGGGACGGGCGTCGCCCAGCCGAGCAGAATCGCCTGCCGCGACGGCAGACTAGGCAGATCCCCCAGAAGGCCGCCGACGTTGTCCGGCACGAGGCGGCGCACGAGGTCCTGGTCGCTGTCGTTCACGATCCTGTGCAGCAGAAACGTGTTGCACTGAGCCAGGATGGTCGGCGAGAGTTCGTACGGGCGTTGGGAGGACAGCACGAGGCCAAGTCCGAACTTCCGGCCCTCCCTGGCGATCCTTTCGAACGCCTCGCGGCATAGTCGGGCGGGAGAGGCCATGCCATCCTCGTCGTCCCTGCCGCGTTTGACGAAGTTGTGGGCCTCCTCCAGCACCAGAACGGTCGGCAGCGGCTCCCCTTCCGCGCTCATTTTTCGGTAGCGCTGGCCAGCCTCGAAGACGAGTCGTGCGAAAACGGCCACCACCACGTGCGTCGCCTCGGAGGGCACGAGGGAAAGATCGATCACCGCGATCTGGCCATTCGACGAGCCGTCGTCGCCCACGTGGGAGCGCAGCCAGTCTGCAAGGGTCACGTCTTTCTCCGGTGCGATGACCGACCCAAGGGCCCTGTTCGCCGTGAGAGCCCGGATGCGAAGAGTCAGGTACGAGACGAACGAACTGAGGTTTGCGTTGGACGTGCCGTCGGCGGCGAGATCGTCTATGTAGTCCGCGAAACGGCCTATGTCGAAGGGGACCGGGTCGTCCTCTCCTGCTCCGGACTCCTCGGTGATGGCGGGGAACTTCGCCTCGGCCGCGGAGAACAACGCTCGGAACGGCTCGAAATCTACCGAGGCGAAGTTGTTGAAATAGAAATCACCAGCTTTCTTGGTGTTGGGCGTGGCGTGAAGGGAGAACAGCGTGTCGGCCGCATCCGCCAACGCGTTCAGCACGGCCTTGCGGTCCTCTTCGGCCACGCGGGCGACCATCGAGCGCATGACGGCGCCGAGATTTTTCACGTCAAAACCCGCGTTCTTGCTTCCTGGAAATCCGGAGTAGGACGCCCCGGACGCGTCGGAAAGGAAGACGGCGAATTTCGATTTGTAGAGGTGGATCTGCCTCGCTACTGTCGCGTCCACGGGCTCCCTGGCCGAGCGGCCGGCCCTGAGGTTGCGCAGGGCCTGCATCAGCAGGGGGCGCTGCGTGCCGGGCTGGGCCTGCGCGACGGCGGCCCACTCGTGGCTGTTCCACAGCCACGCCGGAAGGACGAAGGGGTTCCCGGCGTCGCCGGGGCGGAAGACGCGCACGTCGCCGGTATCCTGGAACGCCTTGGCGTACTCGCCGTTGGGGTCGAGCACGATGAACCGCGCGTTGGGCGGCCCCTCCCTGCCGGAGTCCGCGCGGGCTTTGCGGGCCGCGTCGAGCGACCAGCGGATAAGGCCCGCGACCGAGCAGGACTTGCCGCTGCCCGTGTTCCCGAGCACGGCAAGGTGGCGCCCGAACAGTTTGTCGGGATCTACCTGGATTTTAGCGTCGGTCGCCATGGGGGACGAGCCGATCCAGACCCGCCTGCCTGGGTCGTTCGCGCCGACGACGGCCGCGATCTGTTCGGGCGTCGGGATGAGCACCTGGTCGCCCACCGAAGGGAAGGCGGCCACGCCGCGCGCGAGTTCGTGGACTGTCTTCCCGGTCTTCCTGTCCCTGCGCGCCGTCAGAGTGCCGACGGGGGAGACCGACATCTTTCTCAGCGGAAACGGCAGGTCGATGAGCTCGAAATCCTTCAAGCCGGAGCGTTTTGGGTAGGGTGAACGCTCGATGCCCATCCACGAGACGAAGCCGACGGTGGCGCCGGCCTCGTTCGGGATGAGCACGTATCCGTTCAGCCTCGGGAAGGCGGCCGGCGTGCCGGTGTTGAGCGCGGTGGAGTGCGGCGCGTCGAGATCCAGCAGGACGCGAATCTCGGCCGGGGCGACCGACTCGACGGTTCCGACGACGAGGCCGGCGAGGACTTCGACGGGCGTGGCCATCTCAAGGCAGATCCGAGACGTCGGCGGCCGGGGGCGGCTTGTCGCCTTCCTCGTCCCTGGGCCGATCCGGCCTGTTCTTGAGGAGTTCCGCGACGCGCCCGGTGATGTGGTCGATGGCCGGCTTGGGCAGGTAGTTCTCCACGACGGTTGCGAGATCCGCGAAATGTGGGCCGACGAGCAGAGATATCTGGGCCTTCCGGCCGGCCTTGTCGAGGAACATCGTCAGACGCGCGTCGCTCTCGTAGGCGAGGACGACGACGTGCGTCGATGGAATGGTCAGCATGTCCAGCAGCACGCGGTTCACGTGGTCGTCGCCGAACCCGTACCCGTAGAGGACGACGGCCGAGTTTGGGCGGCAAAGGGCTGCGGCCATGTCGCGGAAGAGTTCGGCGTAGGGGTAGGCGGTCGTCTCGACGTCCTTGGCCGCGTTCGGATAGATCATGACCGTGTCCAGGGGGTCGGTCGGCACGAGGGGGTGTGCGGGGCCCGCCCCAAAGGGGATGCCGCGCCGCGCGATGGAACGCGTGCGCGGCTCCAGAATCCAGTCCAGCGAGCCGTGCAGTTTCGTGAGGCGGATGACGCCTTCCATGAAGCGCGGCTCACCACGTATGCCAGGCGGGTTGTAGTGGAGATCCACCTCGACGCGCGAGGAGCGGAACACCGGTTCGAGGGCCCCGACGAAACGGTCAATGACGCGCAGGCCGGCCAGGTCGCATCCGTGCTCGACGAGCCGGTCGTAGTTGGTGGTGAAGACGTGGAGTCGTTCGCGGGAGGCCGAGCGGCTGGCGAAACTGAGCAGGAAGGACTGAAGGCGGGAGACTGCCGTGGCCCACGCGTCGTGCTTTGCCCAGGCTATGCCGGCTTCGGTGGCCAGAAGCGATTCAAGGAAAGCCTTCATGCGCGCGCCGAGGGCGGTCTTCAACTTCTTGTGATCATCCGCGCGGCCTTCAATCTGGAGTCCTTCGAGCAGGGAGAGCGCCGCGCGGAACTGGTCCTCGACGTTCGCCTTGCCCCTGCCCATTTGTAGCGCGCAGGCGGCGGCGTAGGCGTCCATGTTCGCGTCGAAGTCCGTGCCGAGGGCCGTGGCGTCCATGCCCGTCGCGGGGGCCTTCGCGAGGTCGGCGACGGCGGCCGTGAATCCGCTTCCCAGGAGCAGGTTGAAATGCTCGGACTGGAACACGGCCGACAGCCAGGGCTCGATGCGTTTGCGGGCGCTCGCGGAAAACCCGTCGAGAGCGGCAGGCTCGGTGGGCACGTCGCCGAACCATTCCTCGTTCCCGCCGACGCGGTAGCCGTTCTTATTGAGTTCCATGGGTCGTTCCCCCTTCGCGGCGGCGCCGCGACCACGGCGTCATTTTCGTGCATTTAGCATGTTTGTGCGAATAAGGCTGCCCGGATCGCGCCCGGAGTCCTTGCGACGTGGTCCCGAGAACCGCCGGTCAGCGCTGGGCGCGGGCTCCGGGACAGGCGCCGACCCTGATCCCCGTGGCTTTCTCGAACTCGAAATTCGACAGGAAGCCGTACTTCTTTCCTTGGTGTCCGATGAAGTGCAGGGCGTAGGGGGAGACGGCCGCCCCCAGCCGGGTGCCCTGGCGGAAGATTCTCAGTTCGTATTCCCTGTCGCCGACGCGCGAGATGGCCGCGTAGTCGCCTTCGGCGGCGCACTTCGAATAGCGGAGTTTGCCTGTGCCGAGGCGGAAGTCGAGGTTGTTCTCGGCCTCGAACGTGACGCGGCACTGCTCGTCGACGATTCCGAGATCGACGTAGTTCATCTTAACAAGGCACGAGTAGGTGGCCTTGTGCCCGCGGTCGTTCCGGATGGTCAGGGGCGGGAAGAAATCGTAGCAGTCCTTGCTCAGCCAGAAATATTGCGTCCCCTTGCCCGCAGCCGTTCCCGGGGCCGCGTTGATGCGGGCGGTGTCGGCGTGGCTCAGGCGCAGGATCATGGTCGACTCGTCGCTCTCGTCGAGGACGATGTCGCCGGCCTGCTCGTCGTAGAGAAGCCGCCAGGCGGGAGCGGCCGTATCGGCCAGGGTCGGTTTGTAGAAGTCCCACTTCTGCGAAAGGATTCCGTCGACGAGCCCTTCCCACGAAAAGCCGGTCTCGGCGGTCGATTCCGGTTCGAGCAGCACCGACATTTCGGCGTTCTGGGACATTCCGGGACCGGTGAAGTTTCCGGAGGTCACGACGAGATGCTCCCCATCCCCCGTGGACGTCCCGTAGCACTTGGCGTGGAGCAGCCGTTTCCGGTTGACGATGTGGACGTCGGCCCCGCACTCAATCATCTCGCGGACGACCTGCTTGCTGGAAAGCCGCGAACTCGTGCTGCCCGAGAATATGGCGACGATGTCGCCGCCGTTGTCCCTGTGGTGCTTGAAGGTCTCGAAGAATCGCACGCCGCCGTTGTAGTTGGCGAAGCCGCTGACCACGTAGAGGGTTCCGTCGCCGGGCTTGTGCTCTCGGACCCAGACGCGCTCCAGCAGATGGACGAGCCCTTTGCTGGCGCCCGTGGCATAGACGTTCGGATGGAAGGCGATTTCGTTCAAGCGGCCTCCAGGATCACCATCGCTTCCGAGACCACGGCGTTGCTCATGTGGTATCCGTACCGCTGGTAGGTCTGGAGCGGCAGGATCTCGCGCGTTCTCCATCCGTTCGCCTCAGCCAGAGAAGCCAGATGGGCCGGCGTGTCGATGTCGAAGCGGCGCCCGTCGAGCACGGTGTGGTTGCCGCCGACCACCAGGACGTAAGGGGCACCTTCGCTCATGACGGACCGCACGCCCCGGAAGGAGGCGGCCATTCCGGCGAAATAGCGGTAGAGAAGAGTGGGGACGGCCTTGCGCCGGAATCCGTCGGTCTCGCCCATGGCGCGGAGGAGTTCGTCGCAGTATGACGCCTGGGCTTCCGGCAAGCCGGCCGCGTTGCTTTCGAGCGTCGCAGCCATCTGCCGGCGTTCCTCACCGCGGGACTCCCGGCTGCCCACGAGGCGCGCCTCGAGCGGGAGGATGTCCTCCGGAGCGACGAGCCCCAGCCAGACGAGGCTGAGGCGCTGGGTGTCGATGTAAGGCAGGGCCGTCGCGTAAGGAGGGCTCGTCAGGGCGCAGGCGAAGGGACCTCCGATGCCAGGCGTGTTGGGCGACAGTTCACGCGAGTCCAGAAGAACGGCTCGGCCGAAGCCTGTTTGGCCGAGCGCCTCGCGAGCGTTCCCCGTCCGGAAGGCGAACCGCTCGACGGCTTCGGAGAACGCCTCGGTGAAAGGTTTTTCCGGGAGCGGAGATTTCCGGCGGCGGATGCGCAGATCCATCGGATCCTGAAGAGAGTAGTCGCGCAGCAGGTCGCTCGCGCAGGCGGCCAGGATGCAGGCGGTGTCCGGTTCGAGTCTGGAGAGCGCGATGCGCAGGCGCTCGATTTCCCGGAGAACCGCCGGTTCGAACCAGGATGCGAGGTAGGTTTCGCGCGCGTCGCCCAGGGGGTTTGGAACGGTCTTCCGACGCAGGGCGGCTTTCGCGGCGCTCCTAAGTTCGTCCGGGTCGCACCGTAGAGACGCGATCTTCGCGTTGGCTAGAAACACCGCCAACGGATTGATGTCGGTTCCCCTGGCGTCCATGCCGATATGTGCCGCCTCCACGAGCGAGGTGCCGGATCCGCAGAACGGGTCCAGTACAAGGGAGCCCGAGGGGATGGCAAGGATGTTGAGAATGGCCTTCGGGATTTGCGGGTTGAACTTACCCTTGTATTCGTGAAGGCCGTGGGCGGAGTAGCGCGTGGACTGGCGGTTCGAGCCGTTGCCGTTCACGCGCTCTAGGCGGGACTGAAGCGTCGGGCGCCTGTCCGCTCCGGCGGCCGCGAAATAAACGAGACGATCCGCCGCCTCAGGGCGCTGCGGGGCCGAAAGGCGCAGACCGCCGGTGACCTCACGGACGGACCGCGGGGACACCAGGGCGGAGATTTCCCTCCGCGCGAGTTCGAACTCGTAGGGGTAATACTTGTACGGATGCCAGAGCAGATCCAAGGGCTTCCGCTTTCAGGGCTTGCGCAACACGACGACGCTTTCGGTCTTGATGTTGGCGTGGGAAAGGTTGAAGGACTTCCGGTGGGCGGCTATGGAACGCTCGATGCGGGTCTCAAGAACGAGGCCGATCTCTTCGCCCACCTCGCGCACGGTGTCGGCGTTGTCGATCGCGACGCCGTGGATCTTGGATCGGCCGACGACGAAACAGACTGTGCCGCCCGGAGAAAGCGCCGCGTCGAGCAGGGTGAACACTCCGCGCATCTGATCGCGGAAGTGGCCGGCGGTGTGGCTGTCGCGCTTGAAGAAATGAGCCCGCGCGCCGATCTCTGCGGCCTTTACCGCGAGGGGGTCGAACCCGAGCCACCACATCCGGTACTTATGGTAGAGCCAGTATTCGTAAGCGTTCGGATAGGGAGGCGAGGTGACGACGACGCCGACGCACCCTCCCAAATCGGCCGGGGTCAGGGCGAGCACGTCGCCCTCAACGACCTCGGCCGGGGCCAAGGGCCAGTCGCGCGAGTCCAGCGCTTTGGAGAGTTTGGAGGCTGCTCCGCGGAAGGACCGAAGAACGTCTTCGCGGCCCACGTCTTTTTCCACGGCGGCGTAGCGCGTGTCGCTCTCCTGGTTCGAGACGCGCACGAGTATGGACGACAGAGCGAGGCGCATTGCGTCGAACGAAGCCGAACCGGCACGCCGGCCTATGGCTCCGACGAGGGCCGCGGCGGCCTTCTGTACCTCTGGTTTGAACCAGTGGTCGAGGTTGGGGATGTCGGGGATGCGTGGGTTCTCGTCGGCAAGGGCCTCTTCGGCAACGGCGTTGGCGTCGGCTTCGAGTCCCGCAGGGGTCGGGGACGTCTTGACGCGGCTGATGAGGCACGCGACGGGGTTGAGATCGACGCCTATCGAGGGGAGGCCCCGCCTCTGCGCGGCGAGCAGGGTCGTGCCGGATCCGCAGAACGGATCTAGAATCCTGGTGCCGGGCGGAGGCGCAAGCACGTCAAGAAGCGCCCCCGGAATCTCCGAGACGAACTTGGCCGGATAGGGGTGGAGCGATTCGATGTCCGATCCGCGCCCGCGGAGGGGGAAGGACCAGTCCACGGACTCAAGGGCGGTGGCGAATGGAGAAGGCTGTCGGATCCTGTGCGGGACTACTTCGGTTGTTGTCGTTGTTGTCGCGTGCGGGATCATTTTACTATTGTACCGTCCAGGGGTATTTCCTAGCGACATTTCGCCACGGATTTCGCCACGGAACCGCCTCTCACGGCATGGTGTCCGGCGTGAACGGGACGTTCGCCCACAGACAGAGCTTCCCTCTGTTTTTTCGTCGTCCACGCCATCGGCGTTATGCAGCCAATTTCTGTCCATGCTGAGCGCTGAATCCCTACTGGCGAGGCGTATCTTTTCAGCCGCCCGCTGCCGACTGTAGAGTTCGAGGAGTTTATGAAGAGAGGTTGACCGAGACTAGGTGGCAGGTTAGTGATGGGATCCGGCCATAGAATCTTCTTCTACTCGACTGGCCGCTCGGGGCACAGAGGGTGAGTAGAGGTTTTCGATAAGCGGCCACTCGGATTCATCGCCCCGGATCCTTCGCTTGGACTTGACGAACGGCGACAATACGCTCTTGTTGCTGCCGCTCAACGAGTAACCCGTCAATGGCCGTTCAGGCCGATTTGCAGTCGTCATGTTGGCTGACACGTCTTCGGCTGAAGGATACCGCCGGGTGCATCGCGGGTGTTTGAAGTAACAATAGGCAAGACTTATCCACGGGCGCGCGTGCGGCACCTATCACGCACGCAAAGCCCGGCGGTGGGTAAGCTGTCCGCCTCAGTTGTTGCCATCGAAAACTGTTAGCACTGCTGACATTCCCTGCCCCAAAGTTCAACCCATCCAGGTCGAGCGACCAGCGAGGATCTGGCGCCGGCTCTCCGTTGGTTTCTGGGGAACTTGTTCAATCGCGTGGCTGTCTCACCCGCGAGTCTGGCGATTCGCGCTATACGCCTAATATCTCTTTGCCATCATGCAGTGAATTGCCGGACATCGAATAGTTTTCCACGCTGGCTGTGTCAGCCCGATTGATGCCCGTAAACGCATCGCCCTATGCTCGCGAGATCGAGCGCAAGCGCCGGACTGATCTCCTCGACACCGGCAGCCGCAAGGCTCGGAGATACCTGTAAGCCTGTAGTCAATCGTTTGGACAGCATCCTGGCAACAACGCCAGCCATCGTTCTGCCGCAATCCAGGGCAAACGCGGCGCGGTCGCAATCGGGCTTCGCCTATATTCGTGCGAGGAACAGCCCCGCTCCACTGCCCCAAGCAGCAACAACTGTGAGGCCAAAGACGTCTGCGGCAGGCGTGCCTCGTGTGGCATACACGAGGCATCTTCACGCCGACCAATCGCACTGGCGCCAGCCAGTGCGATCCCTGCTGCAAAGCTCTCCGCGCAAAGCGGCAGCAGTTTTGCGCCAATCGCGTCGTCACTACCGCGGCGCCAGCCGGTAGTGACGACGCGCACGATGCCCCAGCCGACAAGGACTGATCGGTGGCTGGCGCAAGTGACGACCCCAAGTGACGGGCTCCCTGACCCATCGTCACGCTGGACCGCGCAATACGGTCCTTCTACTTGCCCGCTCCCAGCGGGCTCAGTCCAAAGCTGCGCCGCAAAGGCGCACCTCCGAGCCCTGGGTCAAGGGCTCATCTCGATGGATCGGCTTCCAACAGGAAGCGCTATCGACGCCAATGCCGCGTGCCGCGGTGGCAAGCAGCAAAGCAAACGGCATGAAACGGGAGTGGTGTCCCGAGTCCCTCGAAACTCCCGACACGCTTAGGCGTGCGGGACGGACAGAAACACTTACCGGACAGGCTTCACACACCAGCAGCAGAGCAAAGGGCAGGAACAAAGGGGCAACAAATGGATAAAAGGGATTGAACCTGGCGAGGAATGTATGCGGGACCTGAACTACGAATTGAAACAGCTTTGTAATCGGAATCGCGACGGCAGCTATGCCACACAGCACGACCGCGAGCGCGTGCTCGACCAGATCGCCGACCAGCTCCAGGAACTGGGCTTTCGGCATATGGTTGTCGCCGGCCTGAAACCGAAGCATGTCGATGGATTGGTCGAGCGCTGGAAGATGGAGGGTCTGGCCGTCGGCACGATCAAGAATCGGATGGCGGAGCTTCGCTGGTGGGCCGAGAAGATCGGCAAGCAGAACGTCGTCGCCAGGGACAACGATCACTATGGCATCGGTCATCGACAGTACGTCAGCAACGTCAGCAAGGCCCGCGAGCTTACGGCCGGCGATCTGGCGAAGGTCACCGACCCGTACACGCGGATGTCGCTGCAACTACAGGCGGCATTCGGATTGCGGCGCGGGGAGTCGATCAAGATCCGGCCCGAGTGGGCGGATCGTGGAGACAAGCTCGTTCTGAAGGATACCTGGACCAAGGGCGGCCGCGAGCGGGAAATCCCGGTCCGCAATGAAGAACAGCGCCGGATACTCGACGAGGCCAAGCGCTTCGCCGGCAGGGGCAGCCTCATTCCGGCCGACAAGCGATACGTGGAACAGCTCCGACGCTTCGAGTACCAGTGCGCCAGGGCCGGTAGCCACCGGGTGCATGGCCACCGCCACCAGTATGCGCAAACGCGCTACCGGGAACTCACCGGCTGGACTGCGCCAGCCGCCGGCGGACCGCGTTCAAAGGAATTGACCACGGCACAAAAGGTGATTGACCAGGAGGCACGGCTCACGATCAGCCGGGAACTGGGGCATGAGCGCGAGCAGATTACTGCGATTTACGTAGGCAGGTGATCTGCCTGGTCGAAGGCGATGTTCTTGCGAAGGCAGATGGCTGTTAGCACTGCTGACGCTGCGCAGCGGCGCCTACCGAAGCGTCAATGCAAAATCGTCGGTGGCTCGTCGCCTTCCTTGACTGGCAGCAGATGCGTAAATCGGCCTTTGACCTCCGTGTAAAACCGGAACTCGACGACCCCGATGGTTCGCTTCTTCTTGGAAATTCCCTTCGGCTTGATACGAGGCTGCGCGACCCATACCCCTCGCTTGGTTTCCAGTGCAAGCGAGCACACGTCGATCGCGTAAGGTGAGGCGCCGATGCTTCCGTACTTATCAAGGATCGCATCCATCTGCAGCACCTTGTCGGGCCGAAGCGACCAGGCTTCCATGATCGTGAAGACGAAGTCGGCCTCCAATACCAATGCGGCTGACTGAATCAGACTCGCTGACTGGTCCTTGACCGCGTCGGCTCCCGATTGAATCATCACCGGGACAACTTGATTTCTGGACAGACTGCCGACGAAGGCGAACGCCTGAAGTGCTTCACCCGACTCCAGAAAACCGCGCGCGCTATTGATCAGCGGGCTGATGATATCCATGTACGCCTTCGGTGGCGTGCTGATGGGCGCCTCGATCATGTCTTCTTCGCTACCGAGCCGGCCATGCCCTTGGCAATCTCGAACTCGCGCTGCAAGCCGGAGCCGCAATCCATTTCCGGGTTGAACAACGCCATGCCGACGTGCATGTAGCAAAGGAGTTGGAGACCTGAAAAATCTCCGTCGAGGTTCGTCAGCGAATAGCGCTTCAAGGGATTGTTGATTTCGAGGCCGGCCTGGCCAAGCTGCGCGATCTCCATGACCGCGCGCCCGACTTGCTCATGCGGAATTTCCGCAAACCGCTTCATGGCGCCGATCATGTACTCCACCGCATCCGGGCGGTACCCGCCATCCACCACCTTGCGCAGGTCTGCCTGTCCCGCGCGGTTCAAGATCTGCGTGGCATTTTCCGCGAACTGCGAATCGGGGAAACGCTTGACCAGGTCTTTATAGACCGTCAGGGCTTCCTTTCGATGCGCATCCATCGAGTCGAGGCAGTTCGCCAGGCCCATGAGCACCACGGGATTGTTTGGCGCCAGTGATGCGGCCTGGCGGAAATACGGCAAAGCCTCGGCAAACTTCCCGGCGCGAGCAAGGGTTGCGGCGAGGTTTTGCTTGACCAGGGCATTTTCCGGCTGAATCTTTGCAGCTGCCTTGAGCACGAGTTCCGCCTCGTCGTAGCGTTCAAGTTTAGAGAGCGAAACGCCGACGGCGATGGCTGCGTTGTCGTACGCAGGATCAAGGTTGAGACACTTGTTCAACGGCGGCAAGGAATCCGCGACCCGGCCAAGCTCCGACAGGGCCACGCCATAGTTGAAGCAAATGTCCGGATCATCAACCATGCCATACATGGCTTCCAGCCCCGACAGGGCGTCCTCGATATAGCCGTGACGCAGCAGACCAAGCAGATAAGCCTTTGGCTCGATTCCCTGCTGCGGCACTGCCAAGACGCGCACCATCCCGCCACTTACGACCACCGCAGCCGTCCAACCCTTCGCACCGTACTGCAAGGCGTAATGGGCAACGACTGCTTCCTCGAACCCCGTGTCGGTGCTTGGCGGCAATCCGGCCAGTTTGAGGGACGCGAGGGGTAGTTGAAAAATCTCTGGTGCTTGCTTCTGCATATACGATCAGTTTCTGTGGTGTCGGGTTTCAATCCGCAAGCATTTGCTCGGGCCGCAATTCGCGATCCGGGAAATAATTCCAGGTCGCCTTGTCGAAATCCAAGTCTACTTTACCAACTGCATCAATTTCCCATAGCTACCTTGTCAGCGTCTCCCGATGACCAAGTGCAGCGGTAGCTTCTACTTCTTGTCGCGGGATAGAAAGGTCTTCAGGACGTCAATCCAGCGATCATCCTTCGTTGCCTTTTCCAAAAGCTCCTGAACCGGACTCGCGTGGTTGTCATGGCCGTTGTACACCCGGATCGGGTTGTCCCCTAAGTTCCGAATAGCCGTCTCCAGCAGGCGCTTCAGCATGTCGCCGTCTACCTGTCCGGCTTCGCGCTTGTAGCCCTCGAAGGACTTGGCCGACGCCTCTTTGTACGCGTAGTCTTCGCGCAGCCGTGTGGTGTAACCGTACTGCTTCACAGCAAACCAGCCCAGCCAGACCATGGGCGCCGTCAGCGCCAACTTGGCGGGTATCTGCTCCCAATGAGCGCCGGTAATCAGGGGTTCGATGTATACCAAACCCAGAATGGATAGTCCGATGATTGCCCCAATGAATACAACGGCCCACAGAATCAACGGAATCCGCAGTGCCTCCCGGCGCGCGGTGAATGACGCAGCCATACCCGTACGATTGGCATCGCCCAGGAGATCGTCGACTTGCTTCCGGTAGGCTTCGAAATCCGTAAAGAGTTTCTGCTGCGTTGCCTTGTTGGCGTCCAACTCGTCCTTCAGTGTGGCGAATCCAGTCACCAGCCCCTTGATGGTGGCGCGATGTTGTTGGACTTCCTCGTTGCCTTCCTTGGACGCAGCCAGCAGCTCTCTTGCAGACGTATCGGTCTGCTGAATCAGCGCCAGCACTTCCGAGGCCTTGGTACTCGAATTGCTGGCCGTGTTGAGCGCTTCGGAGCAAGCAAGGCTGGCCGCGGCCGCTTCATCCGCCAATTTCTTGGCTACACTTCCTTGCTCTGTGGCCTCGTTCAGCACGGTGTCCATCTGCGCTTTGAGCTGGACGCCTTCCTTGACCGTGGCCATCATCTGATTCGCCGTTAGCTCAAGGGTTTTCAGCGCGTTGAGCTTCGTCTGATAACCGAGCACTTCATCGGACAGGTTGTGCAGCCCGTACTGCCAGATCGCCGTATTGAGCTTCTCAATCTCGCCCACAAGAATAACAACTTCGTCCGTGCCGGCGATCAGGTTGGTCTGGGCCTTGGATATGGCTTCGAGCAGCGCCGCCAATACGTCCTGCACAGTGATTGGTAGCTGGATCAGCTTCTGCTTCTCGATGGCATCCTTGAGGATGTCGCAAGCCGCCTGGAGGTTGATGTAGGACTCGTCGAGCCTAACGCGCCCTCGATTCGGGTCGTATCCCAATTCGGCGCATTTCGAGAGCGCTGCCTGCTGCGCTTCCTGCGTGAACGTTGTCAGTAGATTCCAGATTTTTTCGATCATGTTCTTGTCGTCCGCGACACCAATGAAAGAACACGGAGCCCAAAGGCCACGTGGTACTTACTTCTTCTTGCTAGCGCTACAGTCGCCGCGAGATTGCGCGAGCGCGGAAGCGGCGATGCTGCGTTGAGCCGACTGAATAATCACAGTACGCCGGAATATACGCCTGCTTCTCGGTAGGCGAAAAGCAGAAACAATCCTTACCTGTCGGCTGCATCATCGGAAGTCCACGCCCTCCCGCATCTCCTTGCCCGCCTTGAAATGGGGAACGTACTTTCCCGGAACCTGAACCGCTTCGCCCGACTTCGGATTGCGCCCAACTCGCGGTTGCCGGTAGCTCAGGCTGAAGCTGCCGAAACCACGGATCTCAACGCGACTGTCGGCTACCAGACTGCATGTAATGGCCTCAAGAATCACGTCGACCACGGACTTGGCGTCGTCATGAGTAAGCGTTGGAACGCGGGAATGCAGCCGGTCAACCAGTTCGGATCGGGTCATGAGTTGAGAAATAATCAGATTATCTGGCTTACCGCCAATCCGCTCACTTTCGCGTTCTTCGCAAGCGTATCGTCTACCGTTGCAATCCCGCTGGCGCCTGCTTCAAGCGCCATCGCCAGGTGCAAGGCATCGCCGGAGCGCAAGCCGCTGGCCGCGTTCCGCGCCATCCCGGCAGCCTCTGAAAACGCTTTTCGACTCACCGGCAACAAACGCAATCCGGACTTGCAGAAAGCGTCGAAGTCCTTCCATGCCGCCTGCGCCAGCCTGGCACTGATCTCCCCTTTGCGAACCTTTATGGACAAGGCGCTCGAAAACTCCGTCACTATCCAGTCAGACGATACCAAGGGCTCCGTGCAGGACTCAAACCAGGCCTCGATTGCGGGGCTCGCCGGCTCCGGGACGAACATCGGAACCGCGGCGCTGGTGTCCAGATAGATCATCAATACCGATCCTCCTGGCGCATCATCTGAACGGTCGTCGTCGTCATCGGCATGGTTGCCCGCAGCTTACGCAGACGCTTGATGAATGCCGCCTTGTCGAACGGCTGCGCCGGCGTCAGCTTGATCTCGCCAATCGGCGTCACTTCCGCCTCAACGGTATCGCCCTCGCGCAACCCGGCAGCGCGCGTGCATTCGACTGGCAGACGAACTGCCAGACTGTTGCCCCATTTCGCCAGTTGCAGCTTCATAACTACCTCGCGCGTGGATACGTGTAGATACATGCTAGCACAATGGCTGCCATTGACCAAGTGGCATTACCAGTTTTTCCTGCGTCTGGTCAGCAGTACGCCCACCGGTACAGGAAAATCCAGATACCTCGGCCGAAGACGCTCACGATACCCACAAAAAAAATGGAAATCGGTGCAGCCGCGAGGCCGCACCGATTTCACAACCGCCCTGCCGGGCGGTCAAGGGGCATCGAAGCCCCATTACTGGACGCAACCGAAGCAATCAAGCCGCTTCCGCCACTTCCGCCCACTCGCTGGACGACAGTTCAATCAACCTGCCCCCCAATGCCTCGAACTCCGTCGCCCGGTCATAATCCGCGACGTCATGCGAGTAATGCGTGACGGCATTGACTAACCCATAGGCCGACAGATCGCCTTCGACAATAAGGTGCCGCAACACGCCGGCACGTTCAGTTTCGTTGAGCGTGTAACGGTTGGCCAGCACCTCGACGGCCTTGACGGGATCGCCGGTGAGCTTGATGCCCAGCGTCTTCTGCATCTTCTGCGCCACCTGCCGAAACGTCGCCTCGGAAACCGCCGCCTCGACCACGTCCCGCACCTTCAGGAAGAAGGCCTTGTCGTCTGCAGCCAGCGTATCGTCCCGGAAGACCGTAATCGCCTCCTGTTCCGATTGCAGCGTGCGTCCGACGTGCGTCTTGCGCAATGCGCGGTCCGACGCAATCAGCCCGTTGCTGCATATCAGGCGATAGACCAAAGGCTGCACCGACAACGTACCGTGACCGACTTCCGAGTTGGTGATCACGATACCGGCCTGGACGACATCTCCAGGAGCAATCTCGAACTCGACTCGTGGCGTGACGACCTTGAGGTACATCTTCGTCTCGGTCAGTTCGACCGATTCGAAGCGTGCACCGTCAAGCCGCTGCAGAATCGGCAGCACATTCTCCGCCAGATCGAAGTTGTCCAGGCGGCGATAGCGGTCGGACAGCACCGCGCGCACCTGCCCATCCAGCGTACGAATCATCCTTCGCTCCGTGTCGGTCTGCAGCCATGTATTGACGTTCCGGTCGAGAAGACCCGGTTGCTCCGTCCGCATGCGTTCGAAGTAGGCGAACGGAATCTTCAACTTTTCAGCGAGTTGGCGGCGTGCGAGGTTGGTTATCCCGTACTCGCCACCGTCACCGCGCTTGGTATCGACAATCATCCTCAATTCGCCACCCTCGTCGGTGCGGCATTGCAAGAGCGACGAAGGCACCACCAGATCCTGCTTCGTCGCGAGTTGGCGCTCGAGTTCCTGCGCCAGATTTACCAGGGAACGTCCGCTTTTCATGTTGATTACTCCAAAAAAAGCGGGGACGGCAGACCCCGGGCGGGGGCTGCAACATCCCCGCTGGGGTCACTAAACCGGCCCGGAAGATTCCGGACCGGACGGTCGGCGCGACTCGCGTCGCGCCGCTTACATGGCTGCCAGGAGGGAATGCACCCCTTCAGGCAGTACTACAGAACTACACCAGTCCACATTCCGCAAATGAGAGCGCGTGATCGAGGCGTGAATGGACCGCACTCAGATGCCGAGCGCCGCACGAACAGCTTTCTTCCGCTGCGGATATGGCAATCCCGAAGGGCTGTTGATGCCGTAGTCTCGACAGACCAGAATTCGCAGACAGGCCAGTCGAGCCAATGCACTGAAATGCCCACTGTTGCGAGTCTTGTCCTTGAGCACGTCTTCCAGCCATTTCGACGACAACTCGTCGGCTTGTCGGACAAGCCGATAGAACGTGGCGCGGCGAGTGGAGAGCAAAGTTCTCATGCTGTCAGCTCTCCATGCGCATAGCTGAAGTGGGTTTCATAACAGCCCCCTTTCAGCGAAACTCATGACACCGCTTCCCGCGATAAGGAAATGATCCAGTACCTTGACGTCGACCAAAGCCAGGGCCTGCTTCAAGGACTGCGTCAGCAACTCGTCGGCACGACTTGCTTCACCGACACCCGATGGATGGTTGTGGGCGAAGATCACCGCCGCCGCGTTGACGACGAGGCTCCTCTTGACGACTTCCCGCGGATACACACTGGTTTGTGTCAGGGTGCCGCGAAACATTTCCTCGGCTTCGAGGATGCGGTTCTGAGCGTCGAGAAACAGGACCATGAATACCTCGTAATCCCGTCCCGCCAGCGTCATGCGCAGGTAATCGCGCACACTTTCCGGTGAAGCCAGAACATCCCGCTGGCGCATCGTCTCCATAAGAGAACGCCGCACCAGTTCCTTTGCCACCAGCAGCTTCGTCTTGACCCTCGGTTCAGGTTCGTAACTTGCCGGGCACACATTCAGCAGCGTCGACAGCCTGCCACCCGCGTCCTGCAGCATGCGGGCAGCGGTCTTGCTACCGACCATCATGCCGAGCAGATCGACGTCCGACATCACTTCAATTAGTTGACTCACGGTGTTCTCCTTTGCAAAAGAAAGGGGAACACCTCTCCCTGGGGGAAGAGACATTCCCCGAGGGTTGAAAGACCTACAAACTGCTCAATCGCGAACATGGCGACCGGACGTGAGTCCAGGCGTGATTCGGTCCGGCGGACCACTGCTACAACTTGATGGATGACGTTTATCTCCAGACCTTGCGGTCACCGGCTTTCGGGAGATGAGGCCGGTTTTCAAGGGCACTGCCTGAGGGCAGTGGTGACACAGCAAACAACATCAATCGAGCGCCCGGCCAGGCCGGACGATCCGGAAGGATCTCTACCGAAACCGTGGTGCACCACGGCTTGGGTAGAGCCCCTCTCGCGAGGGGCTCCGGAAAATTGATCACAATCGCTACGACCCAGACACCTAAGGCCGACTGCGGGCTGACTGCGCCTCAGGGCAGGATCTTGACGATGGCGATGAGTTGGGAAACCACGATGCACAGCACCATGATCTTCAGGTTGGTGACGACGTTCCACAGGGCTTGCTTCATGGCGTTTCTCCTTCAGTTGGTTGGCGGGGTTTTCACCTCTGGGTTGGCCCACAGGTGAAAACCCCGCCCGAAGGAGAGGTTTCCGAACTAGGTCAGGCGATCACCTTGGCGAGCGCGATGACCTGGGAAAGAACGATGATCATGACCATGAGCTTCAGGTCGGTGATGACGTTGAACAGGGCTTCTTTCATGACGGTCTCCACAAAGAAATGGGGAGACCGGCCCCCAGAGGAGAAGGATCTCCCCTGGGGGTAACGAAAATTAGCGAAACTGAGGTCTGATGCGAACGACTAGGCCGCGGCGCTCTCGACGTCACTCGGGTACACCGGTTGCGGCAGGTCGAGCGACTCGCCGTTAACCTTGGCGAACTTGACCCGCAGCAGACGACCCTTGATGCTGACGCCCAGCTCTCCCTTCCTGTCACCTTTCTCGAAGGTGAACATTTCAGGATAGATGTCGGCGATCTTGAAGCCGATGATCACGGTCTTCTCGGCCGCGACATCGGCTTCCAGCAGCTTGACGATCTTCTGGGCTTCGGCGCCGCTCACCTTGCAATCGAACTTGGTGTAAGCGATGTCATCGGTACTGCCTCGCATCGCGGACACGGTGCAGGCCAGAAACTCCTGGCCCTTCTTCGGTTTCACCCGGCGCACGCGATTGAGATAGCCGACACCTTCGACGTGCAGATTGAAGAACGACGACTGATTGGTTGCTTCCGCTTGATTGGACACGATGGTCTCCTTTTCACATAAAAATGGGGAGACCATGCCCCGGACGGGGATGGAACTCCCCGACTGGGTTGAAGCAATGACGACTACCTCCGAGCCTTGCGGCCACCGGTTTTCAGGAGATCTCACCGGTTTTGGCGCTCTCGCGAGCGAAGGGCGATGCGTAACGTGCATCGATCGGGCTGACGCAGCCAACGTGGTACACCGGCAGCGTTTGCGCGACACCCGCCATGCCGCAGGGAGTCGCGCAGCGCATATTCAAATCAGATGACCATCGCCCAGGCATTTGGTTCCATTGCTTGAGCATAATTCGTGATCACCCGACAGCGTGCGACAAAAATCTTGCCAAGGCTCACCGACAGGCTGACCTCGGTTAGGGCGGCGCCACCCCGTACCGGGTCTTGCCGCTGGGCCTGAACGCGAAATCCGTGGAAGGAAGCACCCCACCTGCCGTGACGCGCCGCCTCCATGAGGGCCAGCAGCGCAATCGAGCGGACCATGCGGATCTCTTCGGTGCTGGGGAAACATACCGGCTGCGCTCCGGCTCCGCCCACAACGCCACTCTCGTTCACGCTCAAGCCCTGCCCTCGGACGCCTCGCGCCGCGGCTTGAATCGGACTTCGGCCAACCGTGCGAGGCTGAGGAACAGATGGTCCGCGTTCAGATGCAGCGCACTGCGCTCCTCACCGGTCGCCGTCACCGTCCATCGGGTTTCGGCGAGTCGGCCGACGACATGGACGCGTGCGCCCTTCTTCACCAACTGCGCGACCTCCGCGGCATGTCGATCGCCCCAGACGTTGACGTCGAGCCAAAATCCACCGGCCTGCTCCAGGCCGCCCTTGCCGTCCTGGCGGTATTCGTCGAAAAACACCCGAAGCTCCGCGACCTGCCGTTCCTCGCTGCCAACCATGACCGTCTTCAAGAGCGGCAGGTCCCCCACATTTCCGGTTCCGCTAAACTCGTTCGACATTGCTTGCTACCTCCGTTGGTTGATTGATACGTTGAATTCCGATGGGCTGCGAGGCCCTGGCCGGACACCCGCTGATCGCCGGCGCCGACCTCACAGCAACTCCGTGTCCGACTGCGGCATATCCTCGGCTGCGGTGAGCGACGCCTCTTCGAGGAGGCGCAGTTCAGCCTCGCTCAACTTGACGCGCCGCCGCGTATGACGGGGCGCCTGCGCGCCGGTAAACACCTTGCGCGGGACTTCGCCGAACAGCGCAACCACGGCACGCACACGCTGCTGCGCGAGTTCGTCCGCTGCGGGCAGGAAGTCGCTGCGGCTCAATGGCCGCAGCTCCTCGCGCAGGAGATGGCGCTCCCAGCGGATCGGTTCGAGGAACAAGGCGCGCAACTCTCGGCCGACTTCACGAATCGCCGCCCTGCCCTCGTCATCGCTCATGCGATCCTTGTGGATCAGGGTCTTGATCATGCGCACGTAGTAGTCGAACTCGACGATCGCCTCCGCCGTGGCGTAGCCGTAGGGGCTGCGAAACCCGAGCTCGACGGTCTTGGGGCTGCGCGACCCCATCACGGCCAACGACAGGCCCTTGCGCTTGAGGATCTCGATGGCTTCCTCACGCGCGGTGATCACGCGGCTCAGATGTGCGCGAATCGCTACCAGACCCTCGTACATGCGGATCAGGATCCAGTCGGCGTAAGGGTTGTCGTTCGCCGACAGGTGCCAGATGGATTTGAGGACCGCAGCAAAGCGCCTGCCTCCAGGAATCGGCGGCAGCTTGCCCGCGCCATCCGCACCACGGCCGGTAAAGATCCGATAGGCGTCCTTGGTGTGCAAGCTCATGGTGTCGGGGATGGCATCCGCCAGTTGCCCGAGTTGGGCGTTGGCGGCGAGCGTGGCATCCAGCCCGGACTCTTGCTGCAAAATTGCATCAGGTGTTGCCATGGGGGACTCCGTCGTGGTTGAGGTGGTTCCGGATAACGCGAGTGATACGGTGGCGCATTAGCAGTGCTAACGGCCTCGGGGGCACGTTGCTCGGCATTCGGTTGAGCAGGCCACTCATGAGCGTTTTCCCGGCGGGCGTCCGGCCCGCATGGTGCCGACCATTTGTCGAATCTCGGCGCGGCGCGCGGCGACCTTGGCCTGGTGTTCCGGGGTCGTGCACTCGGCGGCAAGACGCTGTTGCTCGGCCTCGCGCTGCTGGCGCAAGATCAGATCCTCTCCATGCCTGCGCCTGGACGCCGCAACGCGCTGTCCCAGTTCCGGCACGAACTCGCCGGCCAGGGATCGCCTGACCAGGCCACGCAGGTAGGCCACCGGACTGGTATGCACGGCATTCGCCTGCATCCGGGCACTCAGTTCATCGAGCAAGGCCTGGGCTTGCTGCGCGCAGGGCTTAAGCATGAGAAACGCCGCCGCACGTTCTTCAGGGAGCAGGTTTTCAGGAAAGATCAGATCACCACCACGACCTTGCGACCACCCCTCATCAGCGATGGTTTCCCCGGTGAGTGGTTGTTGTACTAAAACACGTGTACTTCCTTGTATTAGTAGACCGGGGTTTTTGTCGAAACTGGAAGGGCGTTTTTGTCGAAACTGAAGCGGGGTTTTTGTCGAAACTGGAAGGGGGTTTTCGTCGAAACTGAATGGGGGATTTTGTCGAAACTGGACGGGGGGTTTTGTCGAAACATGAATGTGGGATTCCTGCATACTGGTTTGTCCATTTTGTTGAATATTGATTGTGGGAATCCCGCACTCTGGCGAGGACGGCGACGCAATGCGTGCGGCATGCCCGGATTCATCGCCCGCCAGCAGCGCAAGCAGGCAATCCAGCCGGATACGGACGAAGAGCCGACGTGGAATGCCGAGCCGCACCTCTTCCCAGACTCCGGCGCTCGCCAGTTCCCGCCGCGCAATCTCCTGCTCATAGCGCGTGAGGCCGATCTGCTGGGTCCACTCGGCGATCGAATTGCCGACCCACTCCTGCAACTGCCTGCGCACCTGCAATCGCGTCAGGTAAAGCGCGCGCGACAGCAGCAGCCCGGCATGAACCCCGCCGCCGATGCCGGCCAGCCGGCGGTGATAGGCGAGCGAGGGCCCCAGGAGTTCCGCGACCGCCGCGCCATCGGCCCAGTCGAGAAGCCCGGCGGGCCTGCCGATGCGATCGCTGAGCAGTGCGTCGAGTTGATCGAGGCACAGCCGGAAATGCAGGCGGGCGGGAAAGCCGATGCGCTGCTCCTCGATGATGGCCAGGTCGCGCAGCACCTCTCGGGCCGTGTCTTGCTCCCTGGCGGACAGGCCGGTCTCCATCCGCCACTGCCCGGTGGTCTTGAGGAACCAGCCGCCGGCCTCGTCGATGTCCCGGCCGTGACGGGTCCAGTAGATCGATTGGGAGAGCAGCACCGCCGCCTTGACGCTGGCCGTCAGGTCCACGAGCCGTCGATGAAACGCAATGTGCCGGCCCAGCAGCGGCCACAGGGTCTCAATGGCCCTGACCTGTCGGGCGGGCGCCCATCCGTCCTCGCTATCCCCCACACCCTCGCTTGCCAGGATGATGGTGCCGGTCACGTCTTCCCCTGCCCGCGTGATCGGCAAACGGCTTCGGCGCGTGCCCGCAAGGCGCGCGACACCGCCTCGGGACGCACCCGGAACCAGAGCCTCGCCGGCAGGCCGGCGCGCCGCTCGTCGACAAAGCCGCCGTTGCGCAAGGCGCGCCGCGCCGTCTCCTGCTCCCAGCGCGAGAGCCCGGTCTCTTCGGTCCACTGCTCCTGGGACCTGCAGAACCATCCGCCGGCCTCGGGATCGAGTTCCTCGCTGGTCCAGATCGCCTGGGAAAGCATCAGTGCCGCCGTGACGCCCCCGGTGACGGGGACCAGACAACGGTGAAAGCTGATCGGCAGGTCGAAGATGTCGAGCAGCAGTTCGGCGTTGACGCCGGGCGGAATCGTGCGATCGTTCATGGCTCTTCCTCGAAACCGCGCGCCACTGCCTCAAGTACGGCGATGGAGAGCTTGGGAAACACCTGATGCAGGCGGTAGTAGCGCACCCGCGGCTCCGGATCCTCGATGGCCATCCACGCCCGGCAGATGCGCTCGCGCATCGCGGTATCGGGAAGCGGCATGCGGCCGGACCGTCTCCAGGCGCCGCAGTCGCGGCGGCGCTTGAGCGTCACCTTGCGGCGGATCTTGAAGAGCGCGGTCATCATCTGCCAGGACGCACCATGGCGGATGAAATACGCCTCCAGCGCCTTGGCCTCATTCACCAGCGAGACCGCGCGCAGCCCCACAGTGAGTCCGGCGGCATCAAAGCTCACACCGATGGTCAGATCGCGCATCGTGGCCAGACGGTTCAGATCGAGTGCCGACAATTGCCGCAAGCGCGCGACTTGTTCGTTCGCGATGCCGGCGGCGTGGAGTTCATCCGGATTCGCCTCGGCCAGTCGCACGGCGACGTGATTGAGCAGAACCAGGCGCACCTGCGTATCGAGCAGCGGCAGCATCAGGCATCCTCCGCAGCAATTTCACTGCACGGCAGGTCGGGCGTGGAATCCGATGAGCGAAATTCCCTGACCAGACCGAGGAGATCCCAGCAGGCGCTGGCCGTTCGGTCATTGGCATCGACCAGCCAACCGAAGAAAGTGGCATCGAACTGGAAGGCATCCACCGGTAGATCGGGCACCTGGGACGTGCTATCAGCGGCGCATGGATCGCCGGCCGCAAAACTTTCCGGCGGGGCCGCCGTTGCGGACACCAGCGTCAAGAGTTGCCAGGCCCATTGCCGGCTTGGATGCAGCGAATCGCCATGAAGCGGAATCGGCAACGCGTCCATGCAGTACCCAAGGGGCGCCGCTTCGTCGCTGCGCAGACAATCGCTGATTCCGACAAAGCCAGCGCACAAGCGCACCTGTTCGATAACCCGAGAATGAACGGCAGCGCCTTCGGTCTTGGCCGGAATCGCACCTTCTGCCTGCGTATCGCGCCTGGGAGCGACCGTCCCGGTGTTAGCGGTGCTAACAGTCGACTCCGTTGGCGAGCCCCCCACTGAGACTTGTGGCGACCGTGCCGCCGGTTCGAGCGCCATGCGCAGTTCGGCAACAGGCTCGCCAAGTACATCAGCCAGCTCCTCCTCGCATGCACGGCATACCGCCGCAATGCTGAAGCTAGACGTGCGCCGATACTCGTCGGCAGTATGGCGAAAGACCGGTTCGAAGACCATCGCGTAGAGTTCGTCCTCGCCAAGCGATGTACGCGTCTGCGCATAGCGCTTCATGGCATTGAGCCGGGGCTGGAGGGTCTTGACGTCCAGGCCCGAGAGATCGATAACGGCTTCGCCCAGGATGCCCAGCCGCTCGGTGGCGAACAGGTAGTGGGCGAGCGTCGCGGTATTGATGGACAAACCCAGCGCCTTCATTGCTTCTTCGAGTTGTCGCAGGGAGAGCGTGGTTTCCTTCTCCGCTTCGATTCGGGCCTTGAGATCGACGACGCCGCTGGCCTTGTCCCAGAAGCTCATGTCGCCGCGCTGCTCGTTCTCGATGAGATGGGCGGTAAGCACGTGACTTTCCGAGCGCCACGGCCGAAACAGGACACCGAGCTTGTTGAAACGCGGCTCCCGCGTCTCGGCCCAGAGTTGCCGGATGGCCAGGAGGCGCGTGTTGCCGCCGGCCTCGACGACAAAGTGCGACTCACCCGGCCGGCGGGTTACGGTGAAGGGATTGCGCAGGCCGCTGGCGCGGATCGAGGCCTTGATCTCGTTGAACTTGGTGTTGTTGGCCCGCCGCGGGTTGTGCTCATAGGGATGGATATCCTCTACCGAGAGCTCGATCTGGCAGTCATGGGTCGGATCGGCCTGGACCGGCAGGTCACGGGCGTTGTTGCCCAGATTGCCAACCTGCAAGGACTCGGCGACCAGCCGTCGTCTCTGTTCGATCGACGTGGGACGCACCGAGGCCTTTGCGGCGGCGGCGTGATCACCCTCTGTCGCAGCGCCAGGCAGCTGCGCTTCGTCACTCACCCTGAGCCTCCCGTCTTGGCAGCAGATCGGCGAACACGCCTTCGAGGCTGGGGATCAACTCCCAGGCCAACTGGTGCATGACGGTGTAGGCGCTCGGCGTCGGGCCGTCGCGCTTGCGTTCGTGGCGATGCACCGGGACGCGCAGCGTCGCAGCTTCCTTGTAGGCCTTGGCATGCGGCACCACGGTTTCCAGAACGGCTACCCGGCCCTTGAGCTTGATGAAGTCCTCGCGGATGCCGCTGGCGATGATCCGGGCATCCGCACTGCGATCCTGCCGGTAGATCACCGCTTTCATCGGCCCCAGGCTGGCGCCCAGTGCGCCGCCCGGCTCCAGGCGATCGAGCAGCTCCATGGTGCCGTCGCGGAATTCGCGGGCGGAGAGAATCTCCGGGGTGATCGGCGATACCAGGATGTCGGCGGCGAGAACCGCCGCATCCTGCAAGGGTCCGATGGCGCCCTGGGTATCGATCAGTACGCAGTCATAGGCCTTGACCACCGCCGGCGACTGCAGCGCGAAACGCAGCCGAAAGCCGCGGTCGATGCGATTCAGCAGCCAGTGCGGAAGATTGCCCTCGGGGTCGTCGGAGATCACGATGTCGAGGTTCTGATACAGAGTCGCCGTGATGCACGACTTCGTGACCGTGCCGCGCACGATCACCTCGGTCAGGCCGGCAGCCGGTTTCGCCACCGCCAGCGGAAAATATTTCGACAGCGAGGGTTGCACGTCGGCGTCGATCAGGAGCACGCGCAGCCCCATGTCGGCAAGGAGCGCCCCCAGATTGGCGGTGAGCGTGGTCTTGCCGACACCCCCCTTGGTGCTGGTCACAGTGAATTTGATCATCGAATCGGCGCGGTTTCAGGTCATGGTTCAGTCATACGAAATTCCTCGGCAAAGTGTCGGATCAGGGTTGCAGATAGTCGTCCAGACCATGCTGGGCGAAGATCTTGCGGATACGTTTGATTTCCTCGTAGAGCGTTGCACGCGGAATTCGGAGCTTCTCTGAGGCCTCTTTGATGGACAGGCCCTGTGCGCCAAGCAGTTCGCACAGACGCCGCTGCTCGGGCGTGAGCCACCTCATGACATCCGTAACGTCGATACGAATGTCAGCCGGATCGAACGACTCTTGCCCACCCAGATCCCGACCCTGTTCGGCATCGACCAGATCGGCATAGGTGGGTGCCTCCTCGGAGTCACCCACCGTATCGTCCAGGGAAACGGTTTCCTGGTCGCCCCGTCGCTTGTCGGTCTCCCGCTCGCGCGCCAGATCGATCAGCTTGTTGCGCACGACCCGCGCCATGTAGGCGATGGGCGGGCCGCCCGGGTCGGGGACTAGCTGCTGACGCACTTCAAGCCAGTGCATCAGGCATTCCTGTAGGAGGTCGTCGAACTCCTCCCGATACAAACTTCGTGACCGCCGGCGGAATTCTCCGATGAGTTTCTTGGTGACTGCAATCTCCCAGCCCTGTAGACCATTGCCCTGTTTGAGCGCCATGGCGCCCCCCTTTCGTCAGATGAAAGGGCGGCAATGTGACCAATGGCGCTGCTATTTAGCTAAATGGCATCGAAATAAATATATCTATATGACCCAAGGCATGGTCGCCGACAGTTTTTGGAGCTATTCCGTATTGATCAATAGCGGACGCAGAAAGACTCCAGCAAAACAATGAATCGCGTCCAAGTTGAGGTCGAGTGCCTCCCAATCCGCCGGAAAGGACTCAGGAAATGCAAAACAGTGATTTCAGAAGCACCCTGCCCCATTTGCCAATCGAGCTACTGGCTGGCAGACATCGCTTGATTGACGCGACCAACGATAATGGCAAGGCTCATCGTTCCGGCGCCAGGCAGGAACTTCAAAAACCGGGCGACCTCGGTGATGTTCGCGAGCACTCCGACCAGGAAGAGTGCCCGTGCAAGCTGGCTCGATTACCTGTACGGCCTGGTTATGTTGGACTCGCCGGGACCGATGAACGCGGAATGGCAGGCGGCGCCTGCCGCTGGGAGTAGATGGCCATGCACACCCTGCCTGAGACTGGCTACCTGCGCCTGCCGCAGATCATCGGCAATCCCAAGACCGTGCCGCCGATACCAGCCCTGATTCCGGTAAGCAAGACGACGTGGTGGGCTGGCGTCAAATCGGGGCGCTACCCGCAGCCTGTGCGGACGCTAGGGGCGCGCATTACGGCGTGGCGGGTCGAGGACATTCGCGATTTGATCCGGCGTTGTAGCCAGACCGGGGAATGTGGGGCTGAATCCGACGCGTAGCCCTGGATATCCTTGGTGGGGAACGTACCTAGCCATCCAGATTCGATTCTGAGCGAGGAGCTTTTGACCTTGAACACCACACAAAAAGAATCTTGCTCTTGGGGGTCTGTGGATCTGTGGTCAGAGGGCAGCGCGGTGGATAACAGCGTTATCGTTACCCACGGCAAGCTGCCCGTTTCGCCGCCAGACGAACTGTCCACATATCCATAGACCCTGCGCTTGTGGCTGTTGCTTTAGCAGCAGTTGTCGATCATCAAACTAGTCCACCACTTCTGACAGGAATATTCTCAATACCATAAAGCAAGCCCGGCCTCAAGCCGTGCCAGTCCCGACAGCCGTGCCAGTCCCGCACCGTGCATCTAGGCCATGGTGTCCATGCACACAAAGGCCATTGCAACCGCGGATTTTGTTGCCCCAGCCTTCTCACAGGTTTTGATCTCATCGATGAGACCCTTGATTGCACCCCACATGCGCTGCTCCGTGTCTCAGTTGAAAGGGGCGACCTACGCGAGACGTGGTCGCAGAATACTAGCTCAAGATCCATGGTCACCCTATCCTTCCAGGTATCTAAGGCCGACGGCATCCGAGGACTAATGCGTCGCTGAATGCTCAGAAGTGAACATAGATGGGAGCGCCGATTATCCGCCTCCCAATTGCCGACTGCCTGCCCCTCGGAACGCGGTACGGGTACCTGACTCGTGAATTGGATGCGGTGATGCGAACTGCTTCATTCCCGCCAATGCCATTTCATTTGTATCGCGGCCATCCATGCCTTTAGTGTTAGTCAATGCGTAGAACAGGATTGCGAGGTTTTCATGCGCATTAATCTGGAGTAGAGTTTGTAATGTTAAGCCTTGCGAATAGGGATTTCCCCCGTCGTCCCGTTCAGTGTTTTCAGCCGTCCGAAGGCTGAGTTTTCCCGTCCCTGGCCGAACAACAACAAAGCAACAACAAAGGGAGAGTCATGGACGAGACACAAACCGCATCGGGCGAGAGCCCCGAACGGAAGGCGCTGATCGACGTATCTATTGAGGGCTGGCGCTTCGCGCGCGTCTTCGGTCGCCTGATCTCCAAGCTCGACGCCGGTGAAGCTCCGCGTTACGTTAACCAGGCTCGCTACTTCCTCAAGAAGATTGACGACGGACTCGAAGGATTCGGTCTGCGGATCGTCAGCCTCGAAGGCCAGCCCTACGACACCGGAATGGCTGTCTCCGCCCTTAACATCGCCGACTTCGGCCCCGACGACGTTCTGTTTATCGAGCAGATGATTGAACCAGTTGTCATGGGGCCTGACGGACTTGTCCGCGGCGGAACAGCAATGCTTGCGAAAGTAAACCAATAATGAAGAACTACATCGGCATCGACCTCGGAACAACCAACAGCGCCGTGTGTGCCTACGACGGCGAGAACCTGCGCCTGTTCAAGAGTCCCGACCAGAACGACGTCACCCCCTCGGCCATCTTCATCGACAAGCGCTCCAACAAATACGTCGGCAAGCGCGCCTACGACAACGCCGCGCGCAACCCCGAGAACGCGGCCACCCTTTTCAAGCGCCTGATGGGAACCAGCACCCCGGTGAAACTCCCGGCGGTCGACCTCGTCATGACGCCGGAGGAGTGCTCCGCTGAAATCCTGCGCGTGCTCTTTGGCTACATGCCCGAGGAAATCCGCAACGATCCCGAGACCGGGACCGTCATCACCGTTCCCGCAGCCTTCAACCAGATGCAGAAGGACGCCACCATGGCCGCCGCCGAAATGGCTGGCCTGGGCAAGGTCGCCCTCATGCAAGAGCCTGTCGCCGCCGTCATGAGCGTAATGCGCCACCGCAAGGGCGACGGCATGTTCCTCGTCTACGACCTGGGCGGCGGCACCCTCGACATCGCTATCGCCGATAGCATCAGCGGCCGGGTGAACCTTCTGGCCCACGGCGGAATCGCCATGTGCGGCGGCCGCGACTTCGACCGCCTCCTGCACGACAACATCGTCAAGCCTTGGCTGATGAAGAACTTTGACCTGCCCGAGGACTTCTCGGCCGACAAGCGCTACACGACACTGCGCCACATGGCCACATGGGCCGCAGAAAAGGCGAAGATCGACCTATCGGCGAGCGAAGAGGCCGTCGTCACCCTCGATGACAGCGAACTGCGCGTCAAGGACGAGTCCGGCGCCGATGTCTATCTGGACATTTCCGTCACCCGAGCCACATACGATGACCTGATCGCATCCAAGCTCGAGGAGTCCATCGCCGCCGCGCGCGCGACCATGGAAAAGGCGGGGCTGAGTCCCCACGACATCGGACGAATCGTCTTCGTCGGCGGCCCGACCCAATACAAACCCCTGCGCGACAAGGTCGCCTTCGAGCTCGGCATCGCCGCGTCCACCGATGTCAATCCCATGACGGCAGTCGCCGAAGGCGCTGCGGTATTCGCCGAGTCCATCGACTGGTCCAGCCAAAACCGCAGTCGCAAGAGCGGTCGCGGGGCGTTGGCCGCCGGCGGCGGCCTTGACCTCTCTTTCAACTACCAGGCCCGCACGCCGGACTCCAAGGCCAAGATCGTCGCAAAAGTCGGCGGGAAAGTACTTGAAGGTGCTGCGTTCCAAGTTGAGAGCCAGGACACAGGGTGGTCATCGGGTAAGGTTGCATTGAAGGACGGCGCAGTTGTCGAGGTGCCACTCGCCAAGCCCGGCGAAAATATGTTCAAGATTTGGGTGTTCGACGCAGCAGGCGGTCCGGTCAATCTACCTCAGGACAAGATCGTTATCTCGCGCACTGCCGCCCAAATCGACGCCATACCTGCTTCGCATTCTATTTGCATTGAGGCACGCGAAAAGATTGGGGGGCCACTTATACCTGTCTATCTGGTCAGCGAGGGTGAGCAGTTGCCGAAGAAAGGGAAACAAAACTTCAAAGCAGAGGAATCGCTACGTGCGGGCGCAGCTGGGTCCATAAAATTCAAGCTGTGGGAAGGCGACATTAAGGCCCCGGTCTCTGACAACCGTTTTATTGCCCTATTTGAAATCAAAGGCTCTGATTTTTCAGATGGGGTTATTGCCAAAGGAGCCGATCTCCTGTGTGAATACGAGATTCTCGATTCCGGCAACATCGTCCTCGAGGTCACGGTTCCCTCAATCGGAGGATCGTTCCCCAGCGGACATAATTTCTATTCTCGTCAACGCGACACAGATTACACAAAGGCATCCAAGCGTATTGAGGAAGAGTCGGAGCGCGTCGGCGGTCGACTCGACGATATCGCTTCAAAAGTCGACGATCCGAGGCTCGACCAGGCCCGCGAGCGGCTCAATCGGGCCGCCGCGTCTAAGGGCAACGAGGGCGACCCGGAAACGGCCAAGCAGGCAATGGACGACATTCAGGAGGCCAAGAAACTTATTGCCCAGGCCCGCAAGGAGCACCAGAAAGTCATCCGTCAGATGGAGCTCGATAAGACGGTCGACTTCTTCGACTCGCGCATCCGCGAGCACGCCCGCCCCGCTGAGGCCGGAGCCTTCGACAACCTGGCCAAGACCGCGCAACGCGCGATCGACAACAACAGCGGCGACTTCGAGTCCCACCTTGACGAGCTCCGAGGCAAGAATTTCATGATCCTCTGGCGCCAGGACTGGTTCGTCATCGACCGGTTCAAGTGGCTCTCCGAGGACGCGTTCCTGTTCCCCGATGCAAACGAGCACGCGGAGCTTTGCAAGATCGGACGACAGGCTCTCCAAGCGAACGACATAGACAAGCTCCGGCAGGTCGTCGCCCATCTTGACTCGACCCGCGTGGGCACCGCCGGCGAGGACGACATGGTTGCCGGTTCCAACATTCTGGTGGGCTGATCCGTGTCTATCGATAGCTGGCTTCCAATTGGCTTCGAACTGCCCGACGGCGCCCGTTGCGGCCGGGCGCTGCACGGTGAGGCCACCTGGCAGATTGTCGAAACCAAGGGCAGCGGCTGCGCGCTCGTCGCCAAGACGGATTTGGTCGCCAAGTGGGTCGGCGCTGGCCTGATCGAGGACGGGGCGTTCCGTGAGTTCGCCTTCGGCGCCGAAAACTACCGCGAGGTTTCCTGCGGGGCAAGCCAATTGCTCGCGCCGCTGGCCGACTGCCGCTCGCCGGAGAACAAGAACGAAGCGTTGGCGTTCGCCGTGGCGATGAAGGCCACGCGGGACATCGATCCCGACAGCCCGCTGCAGGACGCTCTTTACGTCGAGAAGTTCAGCCGACTACTGCCATCCTACGGGATCACCTCGCGCACCGACGACGACATCGTCCTCGGCTACTGGTTGACAGGCGGTGCCCGCGTCTCCGTCAAGTCGTTCCGCCGGTTGCGGCAAATGTTAACGTGGATGGGGGCCAAGCACCTGCGGGATGTCGTCCAGAGCGCCGGATTCGAGGTTTCCGAGGTGATGCCATTGGACGAACCCCGTCCCGCCGCGGCCTCGCCCGAGCCGGCTGAAAAGATCGACGGGGAACGGTCCGCTGAGCGGGACGCCGAAGCGCCTACCCGACGTGCCCCCAACTCCCCGCCCAAACCCTTCGCACTTCCAGGACGACCTGAGCTCGAGGAATTCTTCAACGAGCATGTGATCGACATCATCCGGAATAAGGAACGCTACAAGGCACTCGGTGTTGGCTTTCCCTCTGCTGTCGTCCTGCACGGCCCACCCGGATGCGGGAAAACCTTTGCTGTTGAGCAACTGGTCGAATACCTCGGCTGGCCGAGCTTCCAGATCGACGCGTCGAGCGTGGCGAGTCCCTACATTCACGAGACCAGCAAGAAGGTCGCCGACATGTTTGACAAAGCCATGCAGAACGCACCTTCGATCCTGGTTATCGACGAGATGGAGGCGTTCCTGGCCGACCGGGAAAGCGGCGGTGGCGGCAGCCACCACCGTGTCGAGGAGGTCGCCGAGTTCCTGCGGCGCATTCCTGAGGCCGCCAAGAACGAGGTGCTGATCGTGGCGATGACCAACCGGGTCGAGATGATCGATTCGGCAATCATGCGCCGTGGCCGGTTTGATCATGTCATCAAGGTCGACTACGCCAACGCCGACGAGGTTCTCGCCCTACTCGCCAAGCTGCTGGACACGCTGCCAATGGACAATACGGTGGACGCCGAACCGCTAGCCAAGAAGCTCGCCGGTCGCCCACTTTCAGACGTCGCCTTTGTCGTGCGCGAGGGTGCCCGGCTTGCGGCACGTGCCGGAGAGGACAAGCTCGGACAAGAGTTTTTGCTCGCAGCACTCGAGGACACGCCATCGAGAACCGAAGAGGGTTCCAGCCGGCGCATCGGTTTCGTCTGACAGGGGGAAGCTGTGGCGGGCTCCGGATCGAACGGAAAAGGAAAGGGATTCGCGGGACTCGACTCCATGGTCTCGGACGTCTCCGCAGACATCGAGAAAGCCGCAAAGGCAGCCCCGCCGAAGGCACCGGCGCCCCCTCCCGCACACGATTGGGAGTGTGAGCGTGGATACAAGCGATCGGGGAACGAGTGCCGGCCTATGTGATCGGAAAAGTAACGATGAATAAAATCACCACATTGCACGCAAACCCTTTCTACGTGCTCGGAGTCACAACGAGGGATGACCGGCGCAAGATCGTCGAAATGGCCGAGGAGCGATCGCTGCACATCGACCACGACCTTTGCCAGAAGGCTCGCTCCGACCTGACTAGTCCGCGAGCTCGGCTTTCGGCCGAAATGGCCTGGATGCCCGGTGTCGCGCCACGGGCAGCAGAACGATTAGCTAAGGCGCTTTCTGAAGATCCGGCATCCGTTCGATCAGAAACCGGCCTTCCAGAACTCGCCCACGCAAACCTAATGGCTGCGATCGTCGAACTCATGGAAGAAGACGAGCCGACGGATTTGCTTGCCGAATTTATTCGGGACTTTGCGTGGGTGGTTGAAGCTATCGACGCAAACGAGGTGCTCAGAGACATCAATGAGGACCGGGCGATTTCCAGCTTCCCGGAGATCAAGGAGGTCGAGACGATTGAGGAGGAACTTGCATCGCGGCGCAAGGCTTACAAGTCTGTGTTGAAGAATCTTCTGGACACGATGGACCCGAACAAACTCGTCGAGACGATGACAGACGCGGTGTCGGTAGCCACCGACGACGGCGAGGATCAAGGACCGGCCCTGATCGACGAACTCGCCGACGCATACGAGGTGGAGACCCAAGGGTTCTTGCAAAAGGAGTCCGAAAACATTTCGAAGCTGGTTGAAAGCGCAAGGATCGCCGCGCCGCAGGGGGAGCGTGCCGTAGCTCCGATACTCGACAAACTCGAGAAGGTTGCGCGCAACTGGGACCGAGTCGCCCAGCCGATCCAGCTCAGTGCTAAATCGAGAGGAATCCAGCATCACCCGAGCCGCGAGGTCGCCTACGATCTACGCAGCCTCGGAATCGACCTGAACAACGAGCACGACATGCTCGACCAAGCCCACCGGATGACCGGGCTGCTTCAAGAATTGTTCGCCGAGTTACCCGAAGTGGCCGAGAAGCTCGGCGAGGACGCCGAGGCCATCGCCGGCCTGCGCAGACAAGCCCAGGAAAAAGAGAAGAACAATGCCAAGTGGGCACGGGACGTCACATTCAGGGCCGAGGTCGGTCTTGTCTTCAAGGACGAGCTTTCGATTTCGCCCGAGGGAATCAAATGGAAGGGAGCAACCTACCCTCTCGAATCGATCACCGCAGTGCGCTGGGGCGCCGTGCGCAATTCGGTCAACGGAATACCGACGGGAACGGACTACACAATCGCGTTCGCGAACAACCGGTCGTCGCAGACGATTGAATTGAAGAAGGAGGCGACCTATTCCGGCTTCCTCGAGGCCCTCTGGCGGGCGGTTTGCGTGCGCCTGATTTTCGACATGGTCGCCGCCCTGGAGGAGGGAGGAGTTTTGGAGTTCGGAGACATAAAGGTTACGGACGACTCAGTGACGCTGACCAAGCACAAACTGCTTGGAACCAACGAGAAGGTGCGCCTTGGCTGGCACGATGTTCATGTATGGAGCGCCAACGGAAGTTTTGTCATCGGAAAACAAGACGACAAGAAGACCTACGGTTCCGCCGCATACATCAGCGACTGGAACACTCACATTTTCGAGCACGTCGTCCGCGGCGGCTTCAAGAAGGGCGTGCGTAAACTCAGCGATTACATCAAAGATTGACTGGATATGGCGAACGACAAGAACAAGAAGGGATTCGCCGGGCTCGACTCGTTGGTCTCGGACGTGGAGGTGCCCAAGCCGAGGCCCGCTCCGGCCCCGGAACCAGTTCGACAGCAGGAGGCGCCCCGGCCGAGCGCCGAGCCCAAGCCGGCCTATTCACCCCCGAAGCCTTCGGGCGGAGGCGCCGGCAAATGGTGGGCCATCGGAATCGGAGTGGTGGTTCTGTTCTCTTGGCTCGGAGGCTCCGACAAGAAATCTTCCGCCCGTTCCGCGCCAACCCCCTCCTATTCGGCTCCTTCGTATTCCGCTCCGGCTCCGGCCGCAGCACCTGCATATACTCCGCCCGTCTACGTTCCAGAACCCGCACCCATTTACGCAACAAATGACGAGGAAATGCCGCCGGTTGGAAGCGGGTTGGCTTTCAACAGGGCGCAGATCCGTTACTGCCTCTCCGAAAAGATAAGGGTTTCCGCGTGGCAGGGGCAGGTAAACGAATATTCGGCAACTTCCGTGGACGCGTTCAACGAGGCCGTGCGCGACTACAACTCCCGTTGCTCAAACTTCCGCTACAAGAGCGGAATGCTCGAAAACGTTCGTTCCGATGTCGAAGCGAATCGCTACACTCTTCAACTCGCGGGAATGAAACTTGCGGCCACCAATCCGTGAACGCTTCGAATGTATTATTGTCAGGTCACCCAACCAAAAGGGATCCGCACATGAACACGCCAGTATCGAAAAATGCAACCGGTCTCAAATACGCCACATCGTTCGATGAAAAGATACTGGGTGTCGGATGCGATGTCGAGGTCGTCGTCGACCTTGACTCAGGGGAAGTGTCCGCAATTGTCGCAATGAGGCAGTTTCTTCGATCGAGTCCCGCCTTCCGCATTTGTGAGAAAGACCTAGCATCCATTGCGGCGGCGGTCAAAGCGGCCAAAGATCGCGTCGGCTTGCTCGCATCGCTCGCAGAAGGAGCTTTGGACCATCAACTGAACTACTCCTCCGGAGGAGCTTCGCTGATCGTCGTGCACCCGAAGGGAAAGTCGGCCCGCTTCGTTCTGACAATTGGAATGTTCAACCAAGAGGATGGAATCGATTCGCTGTCTTCGGCGGAGATCGACGCCGCCGTCAAACGCGTCGACGAGCTCAAAGCGTTAGCGCGTGCAAAGGTAAGGTCGACAACGGCCGCTTCGTAGAATTCCATTGCGCAAAAGCTGGGTTTGGCTGGGCGGCTGCTTCGGAGAAAGCTGACGGGCCGCAATGGGCACCGAGCACTCACTGATCCCTACAAGTTCGCCGCCGAACTGCCACCATTGAATTCCGGTGCCGGGTAGCTGCCGGTGGTCACCGGGTCTTGTCGGCCAGGTGCGGACGTAGCCGCCTTAAAAGATCGATCTGATCGAACGGCCGGTAACTCATCAGATACCTGCCGTTCGGCCCTGTAGGTGCTCGGCCCGCAGCTCGGCCGGAGCAACCATATACCCTAAGAACTTGATACGTAGGGTCTCAAGCGGTAACCAGACGTTCACGATGTCTGAATAGTAGCGCTAGATCGTTACGCCGAATTTGCGGAAGGATTCCATACCTGCGCCCCGTCAATGAGGCTAACCATGCTGAACTCTAACGAATAAGGTTAGATCGTGCGAAGCCACGATCTGAACCGTTTGTTGGACGAGCCCGGCCCGGAAACGCCCGATGTCGGAGCCCCTAGAAAATAACTTTTTTGGAATAAGCCCAATGAAATGGACTAGGTGCGTGATCTGCCGAATAAACAGAGGCTTATGAATGCCGCTGCCCGCCTATCGCGCAGGCTTCGCCAATTCGGATGGCGCGATGCCCCGTCGACCTGGGGCGGAAGTAATATGAACTTCGGGCCCAGAAAAAGCAGAACCCCGATTGAAATTTCCAACGGGAAGGAGTTTCATCATAACGTGGAAGACGTGGCGAAGCAATTTCATCATTGCCCCTGCGCTCGTGATCTGAGCCTGATCAAAACGGGGAAAATTCCAATTCTTGGTACGGCGGCTCGAACCCGACTCCTCCGCGTAGCGGCTTCGTCCAACGACAGAGATGAGCGGACGCCGCCGCGCAATGCGCGGCGGGTTAGTCGGCCTTTCGACGAATCGGACCTCGTGCTGCAACGACTTTCTTTGCAAGGGAAATGATATTTTGTTGATTCCCATACACCCCGAATACCACGGCCTCAAGTAACTCAAGTGCATCGAAAACGTCGTCTCTATTCAGACCGATTGAATGACTCCCAGCATTGCCAAGATGTTTGGTGGCCATCAGAAATGGCTCAACGGCAGGCACTTTCACTTGCGCAAGTTCCACGCGGCGATGCAGCGTCAATCCGGTCCGCCTTCCGTTTTTCGTCGAAGAACGAGGGATCTTAAGCAGATCAAGAAGGATTTCAAGGCAAAGGCGAACGCGATTCAGACATGCCTCATAGTCGCCCCAGGAAAGCACGAAAGCGGACTCAATTTGACTTCGGAGGTTGACCGGAGTGCGAACTGGGACGATAAACAATTCTGGAGATGGGTTGAGATAACGAGGAAAAAATTCCTGAAAAAGCTCTGGGTGTCCAGTTTCATTTATGGTCCTCTCGTAACCAATCCCCGCGATTGAGGCTGTTTCATCACATGCTTTATTGTCGCACTGGGCGAACGCGCTGAAGCGCAACGGGAGGTCATTGCCCCTGTCCTGGGGATCCTCAGAGAGTCGCACGTACCCCTCGGCGGAAGGAAGGAAGAAGACTGACTTTTGCGCGAGCACAAGATGCCCCTGCTTACATTTTGGACAAAGCCATCGGGGCGCGTGAAAACGCGTAACACTTTGCTGCCAAAGGGTACGGACAATCGTCATAAGCCCGCTAACGGCGCAGTTCAGGTGCGGAACGCCGCAGGCGCAGCGTCAACTGCAACTGCTTACTAGGGATGGTTCTCATTAGAAGACCCGGCCCTCCAACTCGTGCGATTTTTCGACGATGTCATTCAAAACTCCTTGCCACCCTCCCATGATGTCGTGGGCCGACACTCGATCATTTTCGTTGAGCTCCAGCATTCGCCGTAGCAAAGTCGCAATGCTCCCCCCTAAGCTGCCGCCGATATGATTAATCTGGTCCAGCTCAATGTTGTCCAAGATGTTTGCGGGCCGGCGAGCTGGATTCCAGCCAGTGAACAATTCAGCCAACACCAAAGCAAGCTGGAAGACATCGCTTTTGGTTGTAATGCCGGCCTCACCGCGAGCATAACGAATCAAATCTGGAGTTCTGTAATAGAACGGCATCCCTGGTAGTTCGCTCTCCTTGAGGATGTTTCTATCCACATCGTCGTCCCTGTCTAAAAATTTCATAAGGCCGAAATCACCCAAGACACATGAACCGCCTTTTACAAAAATATTTTGAGGTTTGATGTCACGGTGTATGACCGGACGCACACTCGATGCCAGATAATTGAGCGAGGACAGCAGTTGTAGGGCGTAAGACACTTTTTCTGCCAATGAAGCAGTGTTTTCCCTAATCACTACGGCCAGAGTCTTAGGGAGGTACTCAGCTGCGACGAATGGGTAATGAAACGTACCTTGTGCAGACTTTCGCACGAAAATACCGGCGTCATAGATCCTCATGATGCAGGGGTGGTCGGCGGATTCAAGGAAGCTCACTTCTTCTAGAAAGGCCTCGCGTCGAGCTGGCTGGGAAAGCTTGCGGAACACCTTGATGGCAAACAAGACACCTCTAGCGGAGCCTGAAGTAGCAAGCGCCAGGAAGGTGATTGCGTTCCCACCGTGCCCTAATGTCTGGACATTCTTGTACCAAACGTCCGTTTCAGAATGGATGCTTTGACCAACATCTAAGCTAAAGAAATCGCTCATATCTCTCCCAACAGATCTAACTTTGAAGTGAGCGACATTGATGTCGGTTCAATCGGTCGATGTCGATTAGATTATTTATCCGGACACACCGCACACAACTAGTGCATTGACCCACGGAGGTTCATCCTGCCACTTTGCAAATTGAAAGGCAACTGCGAAGTGCCGCACTGCGAAGTGCCGCTTATGGCTGCGAGCAAACGATTCACTACTACGTAACTGGCGTTCGCTTTGGCCGACGTTGAAACCGTCATTCCAGGCGATCTAGTGGCGGCTTGATTATCGGACACCGGACATCGTACTTGCTGATGTCATCAGGCCGCTTTGGGCACGTTGCGCTCAGTGACCAAGTCAAGTTCAGCGCAAAAAATCAGCCGCCCGGGTTTGAGTCGTCCGGCCCGGCGAAGACTATCGACGAGGAAGGAATTGATTTGTGGGTTGGTTCTCTTTGCGTCTCGGCAGTGATCTCATGCACGCTACGTAACAGGGCGACAACTTCCTCAGCGCTGGGTTGCGCCACGAATCTGCTTGACCACCGCATCGGTCTGCACCGTGGCGCAATACGCGGACCACTCCGCCATCAATGCAGCACGTTTGGCAAACTGCGAACCTCGCTGGTAGGCGCGCTCGACGGCATCCGGCAATTGGTGCGCCAGCGCGTGTTCGGCAACCTCACGCGGGTAATTGGTAGTCTCAGCCGCCCACATGCGGAAGCTACTGCGGAAACCATGAACCGTGACGCCATCACCGTTGGCATCCGCCCAGACCGGCTTGTCGTCGCCATTCATGCGCCGGATCACTGCCGTCAACGACATATCCGACAATGGCTGGCTTTTTGTACCGGCGAACACAACATCACATTCCTTCGGCATGGACTCCAGCAAAGCCAGCGCCGCATCGCTCAGTGGAACCTCATGTTCACGTTTGGCCTTCATACGGTCGGCGGGTATTGTCCAGACCTTTCCGACCGTATCGAACTCAGTCCATTTGGCGCCGCGCACCTCGCCTGACCGGCAGGCTGTCAGGATAGCGAACTCGACCGCGCGAGCGGATACACCCTCACGCGCTCTCAGGGCCAACATGAAGGCGCCAATGCGCTGCCACGGTAGCGATGGATGGTGCTTCGTCCTACTGGACTTGCTGATGGTCGCCAGCAGGTTGTCCAGGTGGCCTTTCCAGCGCGCAGGATTCTCGCCGGTGCGATAGCCGCTGGTGGTCGCCCACCCCAGCACCGACTCGATACGACCGCGCAGGCGACTGGCTGTTTCGGTCTTGCTCTCCCATATCGGTGAAAGGCATTTAACGACCAGGCCGGTGTCGATCTCGGCTACGGGCAAATGGCCGAACACCGGACTGGCGTAAGTGTTGAGTGTGTTTGTCCATTGGTCGGCATGCTTGGCGTTTTTCCAGCCTGCCTTGTGCGCCAGGATATACGCCTCGGCGCACTGGTCGAACGTCATCATCTTGGCACTGGCCAGTGCGCCGGCGATACTGTTCTGCCTCTTGACCACCAAAGGATTGATGCCCTCGATAAGCAACTTTCGCGCGTCCAGTGCCTTCTGGCGCGCATCGGCCAGGCTCACGGTATGCGTCGGCCCCAGGCCCATGCCGAAAGGTTTGCCGGCCACCATATAGCGAAGCAGCCAGGACTTTGCACCCCCGGGGGTGATCTGGAGCGTCAAGCCGCCACCGTCGCCGTAGAGCCCCGGTTTGCTGAGCTTGGCGACCCGGAGTGCCGAAAGGCGCTGTTGTCGACGTACCATGGAATATGCTCCGCCAAAAGAATTGACTATCAAAATGACTATCAAATGATAGTCGGATTTGGTCGGATTGTCCAGGACGGGCTTGGACAACGATTCTACGTATCTTATTGTTATGTTTACTACTTTTGAACCGCATTGGATTGCGTCGGACTACTGGGGAGCGGACTGCGTCTCCGCCAGTGATTCAAGCAAAACGCCCCTTGCGGGGCGTTTTGTTTTTTTGCTTTACTTGTCTGTCGCCCCACTCACACCTTGGCGACCTTCGCGACGCACTGCAGCATCACTTCACTGCCGTTTGATGTCCTGCTGCCATTTTTGACCCCCAGCGCCCGACCGACTTCGGCGGCGTGCCGTTCACAGACAGCACGCGATTCGAAGATCTGCGTGGTCACTGTAGGCGTTTCGATGGGAGGACTGAGCAGTTGCAATATCAGAAGCCATTCCATTTGAGTTCTCCTAAAAAAGTTCGCCCTGAGGCATGGCCGCACTGTATCCTGCATGTTGCGATGCAACAAACGACCATTTCTCGTTCGATACATGAGAATATCTCAGCCATATGAATTACCGCCTCCCCCCACTTAACGCCCTGCGTGCATTTGAAGTCGCTGCCCGTCATCTGAGCTTTACCAAGGCCGGTGACGAATTGGCGGTGACTCCGACCGCAATCAGCCACCAGATCCGAGGGCTTGAGGACTATCTCGGCTTTCCCCTCTTTCGGCGCCTCACCCGCGCGCTCGAATTGACGGCCGAGGGCAAGGCCATGCTGCCAAAGGTTCGCGAAGGAATAGAGTGCCTTGCGGCGGCGATAGAAAGCGCACGCAGTCACGAGCCGGGCGGGCGTCTGCTCGTCGTGTCGCCGCCGGCCTTCGCCTCGCGCTGGCTTATTCCTCATCTGCCGAGCTTCAGCGCCGAACACCCAGACATCACGCTGCACATGAGTGCCTCCGTGAAAGTCATCGATCCCAGGGGTAGCAGCGGAATTTCCGGGCTCGAGGGGTTTGATCCACGCGATGACGAGCCGGAAATCTTTGTTCGCTTCGGTCACGGCCGCTATGCCGGTTGCCGAACCGACCGGCTTTTTGCACCCGCCTACACAGCCGTGTGCAGCCCAAGCCTGATGACCGGCGAACGCCCGCTGAAAACCCCGTCCGATCTGAGGCACCATGTGCTGATCCACGATGACACGGTACCGGAACTGATGGGCCGGCCGACCTGGAACGAATGGATGGCCATTGCCGGCGTGACCGGCATCGACGCCGAGGCTGGCATGCATTTCAGCGATCTTGGCCTGGTACTCTCGGCGGCCGTCGACGGTGTCGGCGTCGCACTGGCATCGCAACCCCTCGTCGCGGCGGAAATCGCTGCCGGCCGCCTGATGGTGCCGTTCGACATCGTCATCCGGCGGCCGCAGGCCTACTACCTGGTGGCGCCCGAGGCGGTTGCCGAGCGCCCGGTCGTGCGGACCTTTCGCGAGTGGATCCTTGCCGAAGTGGCGAAGATGCCCTCAGAGCCGGCGGCTTCAAGGGCAAGCTGAAAATACTGCGCCATTTTCCGGATTCAACCTGCTACGGATCGGCCAGTTAGGCGTTCACTTCGCCGGCGCACTGCTTCCCTGAGCCTCCTGCTGCGCCGCCTGCTTTGCCTCCCGCCGCGCCACCTTTTCAGCATATTGCCGCTTCCGCTCATCGATTTTCTTGACGCGCGCCTCGTGCTGCTTTTCCGCCTCGGCCCGCTTGCGCACGTTCTCCGACGCCGCTGCCGCCTTCTTGGCATCCTTTTTCTGCTGCTTCTCCAGTTTTCGTTGGCGGGCTTCCTGCTCGGCTGCCAGCTTGCTGCGACGACTCTCTATCCTGGCGGACTCCCCGGCCTGCCGCCGCTCGCGCTCTGCAGCCCGTTTGGTCTCGCTTTCGCGGTAGCGCTCGGCACCGACCTGCTCCTTGGCCTGCCGAACCGGCGCCTCGGCTTCACGCTTCGCGGCCTTTTTTTCCGCATCACGACGTTGCGCTTCCCGTTCTACCGTCCGCGCCTCCCGTTCGAGTTCATCAGCCTGTTTCGTGAGTTCCCTGCGCCGGTCTTTGGCCGAACTGATGCAGCCGATGGCAATGGCCTGGTTCTGGCATGCCTTTACGTCTGCCTTGTACGCTTTCTCCGCGCCGGCTTTCAGCGACTTGGCTCTGGCACGCTGGGCTTGCGCTTCGTGAAGCGAGAGCGACGACGATGCGTCCGCTTTTTGCTGTGCGTCGGCGGTCTGCGCCAGGGCGCACGCCTGGACAAACATGAGACCGACAGCCAGAAAGGTTCGAAATTGCATCAGGTATTCCTTGCGATGAGGCAGCTTAGCGGGTTCGGCCGGTGTTTGCCATGTCCGGTATGTAAGGAAATGTGACTTGTTTCGCAGCGGCGCCCCCGGCAGAACCTTCGCAATCGCGAGCAAGGGCAGCAGCAATCTGCGAATCATCCCGATCTCACCTCGCCGCGACAAGTCGGGCGCTGATTGCCTCTGCTAGAGGAATAGTCCTTCCCGCCAAAATTTTTTCTTGAAAAATATCTACTTCAGGTCTAAATTAAATGTGCGGTATCCAAGCTACGGAGGTAAGGCATGAAAGACATCGCAAGACTGCTGGCTCTCGTGATTTCCCTTGCGGCCGCCTCGGTCTGGGCTTGCCCGGGCGACAAGGCCACCGATGACGGCAAGCAGTCCACGCCGAAGAAACCCACGACTTCGCTGACGATCGGCTGAGAGGTTTTCCAGCCTGCCAGGGCCGTTGCATGGATAATGCGGCGGCTTTCGTTTTCCGGCTGCCCGGTCCCATGCCCGGCCTTCAGTCCGTCACCGCCTCGGTATCCGCCCGGCCGAATAGCGCCGTGGCAAAGAGGCCGCTGGCGACAATCAGAACCACGCCAGCCCAACCCTCCCAAGGCAGAGTTTCGCCCCACAGCAGCATGCCGAAAGCGCTGGAAAAAACCACGGTGCTGTAGGCAAGACTGGCAGAAACCAGTGTCTTGCCACGCTTGTAGGCGGCAGTCATGCACAGCTGCGCCAGCACGCCGAAGCCGCCGACGCCCAGCAGCAGCAGCCAGCCGCGCAGATCGATGGCATGGAAGGGACTGGCGGCCAGCAGCCAGGGGAAACCACCCAGCGCGGAGAGGGCGGAGAAATAGAACACCGTGCGCCATTCGGGCTCGCCCAACTCGCCCAGTCGTCGCACATTGAGGTAGGCGATGCTGGAAATTATCCCGGAACCGAGGCCGAACACCGCGCCCAGCCATTGATCGCGGGCGAGCGTCGGCTGCAACAGGAAGATGATGCCGATGAAACCCGCCGCCAACACGGCGTAGAAACCGCGGCGCACCGGCTCTTTCAGCCACAACACCAGCAGCAACGCCAGGAACAGCGGCGACGTATAGTTGAGCGTCACCGCCGCCGCCAGCGGAATCATGCTGATCGCGTAGAAGTACATCACCAGCGAGACGAAACCCGCCAGGCCGCGAACGACGTGGGTCTGCGCATGCGACGTAGCCAGCGGCAGGCGGCGCACGAGGACGTAGGAGCCGATCAGCAGCGTAGCGATGAAGCCGCGCCAGAACACCAGTTCCGCTGCTGAAAACTGGGTCGAACCCAACTTGACGCAAACACCCATGCAGGCGAACAGCAGACTTGCCGCAACCATCCAGAGTGACTGCATTGGAATCCTGTTCCAGGGGTAGGCCCAGGCCACCGGAAGCTGGTCGGCGCCCGTGGCGGAACTATCCGCCGCTCAGAGGTGATCGGCCATCACGCGCCGGTAGAACTCGTGGAAGTGCTGCATGCCGTCTTCCATCGGCGACTGGTAGGGACCGACTTCGCTGCGCCCCTGCTTCATCAAGGCACGCCGGCCGCGATCCATGCGCTCGCCGATGTCGTCATCCTCGATCGCGGTTTCCATGTAGGCGGCCTGCTCGGCCTTGATGAACTCCGGCTCGAAGAGGGCAATGTCCTCGGGGTAGTAGAACTCGACCACGTTCAGCGTCTTGTCCACATCCTGCGGGATCAGGGTCGACACCACCAGTACGTGCGGATACCACTCGACCATGATATTCGGGTAGTAGGTGAGCCAGATCGCGCCGTGCCTGGGCAGTTCGCCGTTGTAGTAGTCCAGCACCGCCCTGTGCCAGCGCTGGTAGGTCGCCGTACCCGGCTTGGCCAGGGATGTGACGCCGACGCGCTGTACCGAATACCAGTCGCCGAACTGCCAGGTCAGGTCGTCGCAGGTGACGAAGCCGCCCAGCCCCGGATGGTAGGGCACGACGTGATAGTCCTCGAGATAAACCTCGATGAAGGTCTTCCAGTTGTAGTTGCACTGGTGCAGTTCGACGTGATCGAGTTTGTAGCCGTCGAACTTGAGTTCGCTGGCGATATTCATCCCGGCCAGATCGGCGTTGGCCGAACGCGGCCCCTTGAACAGCAGTCCCTGCCAGTTTTCCAGCCTCTGCTTGGCCAGATTGAGGCAGGGATTGGCCGGAAAATGCGGCGCGCCGATCAGTTCGCCACCGGCGTCATAGGTCCAGCGATGAATCGGGCAGACGATATTTTTTGCGTTGCCCGCACCCTGCAGCATGATCGCCTGCCGATGCCGACAGACGTTGGACATCTCGTAGAAACCGTCCGGCTGATTCACGACCATCCGCGCGTGGTCGTGCCATTCCTGAGAACGATAGTCGTGCAGTTGCGGAACCATCAATTCATGGCCGACATAGCCCGGGCCGGCATCGAAGATCAGCTTTTTCTCCATCTCAAAAAGCTTTTCATCGAAATACCACGCAACCGGAAACTGCGACGCTCCAGGCGAGAGGCGCGTTCGCGAGCCAACTTCGGACATGATTCCCAACCTCCAAGAGGGTTTACCCGGAAACCGGAAACGGACGGAAAACCAAGTTCCAGTGCAGGCCAATGCCCGTGCTAGCGGGCGTTATGCCGAAACTAAAGGACCGTCAGGACTGACAAAACGCCGGTACACCCCGGCCGCGCAATTGTAGCCAATTTGACCGGAGGGCGCACCTTAGGCTATTTTTACGGTTTTACCTTGCCGCTGGTCACCGCTTTCGGCCAAGGCTTCACTCATGGCCACTATTCCGAACACCGTTTCAGACACCGATCCAGCAAACGCAACAGCCCCGTCATTCGAAGCCGCTCTCGGCGAATTGGAGGCTATCGTTGCGGCCATGGAAGCCGGGAAAATGCCCCTGCAGGATGCGTTGGACGCCTATAAACGCGGCGTAGCACTATTGCGCCAGTGTCAGGCAACCCTCACGGCGGCCGAGCAGCAGATTCGCATCCTGGATGCGGATGGATTGCGGAACTTCGACGCCCCACCGGAAGGTCCCTCCATGGGTGCCAGCAGCGACGACGAGCAGGAAGCTTAGGCGCTCATGAATTTCCCCACTTGGATGACTGACATCCAGAAGCGTACCGAAGCTGCCCTCGAGGCCGTCCTGCCCTCGCCGGAGCTTGCCCCGACCCGCCTGCACCAGGCAATGCGTTACGCCGTACTCGGCGGCGGCAAACGGGTGCGGCCTCTGCTGTGTCATGCGGCCGGCTCAATTTTTGGTGCCGACGATAGCGCGCTGAACGCGCCGTCCGTTGCCGTCGAACTGATTCATGCCTACTCGTTGGTGCATGACGACCTGCCCTGCATGGATGATGACGTCTTGCGCCGCGGCAAGCCGACCTGCCATGTCGAGTTCGACGAAGCGACGGCGCTTCTGGTCGGTGACGCCCTCCAGACCTTGGCTTTTCAGGCCCTGTCGAACCGCCTTCCCGGCATGGCTCCCGCCCGGCAACTCGATATGCTGCATCTGCTGGCAACGGCGTCCGGCTCACGCGGCATGGCCGGCGGCCAGGCCATCGACCTCGCTGCGGTCGGTCAGCAGTTGACCGTCGGTGAATTGGAATTCATGCACATTCGCAAGACCGGCGCCCTGATACGTGCCGCCGTATTGCTCGGCGCTCATTGCGGCGAAGCCATGCCCGACGCCATGGAGCATCTCGGGCGCTTCGCCAACCGCATCGGACTGCTGTTCCAGGTAGTCGACGATATCCTCGATGCCGAATCAAGCACCGCGACACTGGGCAAGACCGCCGGCAAGGACGCGGCCAACAATAAGCCAACGTATGTCAACATCCTCGGCGCCAAAGAAGCCAAAGCCATGTCAATCACACTGAGGCAGGACGCGCACGACGCGCTGGAACCGTTCGGCAAGTCTGCCCTTCGTTTGCATGAGCTTGCCGACTTCATCGTCGAACGGACCTTCTGATGAGTTATCCCCTGCTCGACACGATTAACTCTCCTGCCGACCTGCGCGCGCTGCAGCGCGATCAGCTACCCCAGGTGGCTGACGAACTGCGGGCGTTTCTGCTCGAATCGGTATCAAAGACCGGGGGGCATCTGTCCTCCAACCTGGGTACGGTCGAGTTGACCGTCGCACTGCACTATGTGTTCGATACTCCCGCCGATCGACTGGTATGGGACGTCGGTCATCAAACCTATCCGCACAAGGCGCTGACCGGCCGCCGTGCCGGCATGCAACGATTGCGCATGAAGGACGGCGTATCCGGCTTCCCGCGCCGCAGCGAAAGCGAATACGACACCTTCGGCGTAGGGCACTCATCCACCTCGATTTCCGCCGCGCTGGGCATGGCCGTCGCCGCGCGAAACAAGGGCGAGGAACGCCGCGTGGCGGCCATCATCGGTGACGGTGCGATGTCTGCCGGTCAGGCCTTCGAGGCCCTCAACAACGCGGGAGTGATCGATGCCAACCTGCTCGTCATCCTCAACGACAATGACATGTCGATCTCGCCGCCGGTTGGTGCGCTCAACAAGTATCTGGCGCGACTGCTGTCGGGGGGCACCTTCAATGCCGCCCGGCGTGCCGGGGAAAAGGTGCTGGCCTCGATGCCCAATGTGCTGGAATTCGCCAACCGGGTCGAGGAACACGTCAAGGGCATGATCTCGCCGGGCACCCTGTTCGAGGAACTCGGCTTCAACTACATCGGCCCCATCGATGGCCATGACCTCGACGCGCTGATTCCCACGCTGCAGAACCTGCGCCGGCTGAAAGGCCCTCAATTCCTGCATGTCATCACCAGAAAGGGCCAGGGCTACAAACTTGCCGAGGCGGACCCGATCCTGTACCACGGTGTCGGAAAGTTTGATGCCGTCAATGGCATCGACCAGGGCAAGCCACCCGGCCGGCCGACCTACACCCAGGTCTTCGGCGACTGGTTGTGCGACCAGGCGCAGGCAGACTCCCGCGTGGTCGGGATTACACCCGCGATGCGCGAAGGCTCGGGCATGGTGCGCTTCGCCCAGGAGTTTCCCCAGCGCTTTTTCGATGTCGGCATCGCCGAACAGCACGCCGTGACCTTTGCCGGCGGACTCGCCTGCGACGGCATGAAGCCCGTAGTCGCCATCTACTCGACCTTCCTTCAGCGCGCCTATGACCAGTTGATTCACGATATCGCCCTGCAGAATCTGCCGGTAGTGTTCGCCATCGACCGTGGCGGACTGGTCGGCGCCGATGGCGCCACCCATAACGGGGCCTTCGATCTCTCCTACCTGACGTGCATTCCGAACATGGTGGTGATGGCGCCGAGCGACGAGAACGAATGCCGCAAGATGCTCTCCACCGCGCTGACCATCGACGGCCCGAGCGCCGTGCGCTATCCACGCGGCAGCGGACCGGGGGCTGCGATCGAACCCGGGCTCGGCACCATACCGACCGGCAAGGGCGAAGTACGCCGCCAGGGCAAGCGAGTAGCGCTTCTGGCGTTCGGATCCATGCTCGCCCCCGCACTCAAGGCGGCCGAAACCCTTGATGCGACGGTCGCCAACATGCGCTTCGTCAAACCGCTGGATGTCGAACTGGTAGAAAAACTGGCCAAGAGCCACGATCTGCTGGTGACGATAGAGGAAAACGCCCTGATCGGAGGTGCCGGTGCGGAGGTGGCACGCGCGTTGGAGTCAGCCGGCCTGCACACATCCCTGCTTCGATTGGGCCTGCCTGATCGTTTCATCGACCACGGCGATACAAACTTGCTGCTGGCCGAGGCGGGCCTTGATGATTCGGGCATCGTGCGAGGCGTAACAGCGCGACTGGCCGGGCTCCATTAATAGTTGAGCAAATTCGTCGGATAATGTTATAGTCTGCAGTCCGTCTTAATACCACCAACAGACACACCATGAATTCCAGGAATCCCATGGCTCCACCCGAAAAATCCGTCATTCCAGACGTTCAGAACACCCCGGATTCGCGCCAGTTGCCGATCAACAAGGTCGGCATCAAGGATATTCGCCATCCTTTCAAGGTATTGGACAAGAGCGGCGGCGTGCGCCACACGATTGCCAACTTCAACATGTACGTAGGCCTGCCCCATAACTTCAAGGGCACCCACATGTCGCGCTTTGTTGAAATTCTCAACTCCCACGAGGAGGAAATATCGGTCGAGAGTTTCGAAACCATGCTTCGGGAAATGGTCACCCGCCTTGAAGCGGCGACCGGCCATATCGAGATGAGTTTTCCGTATTTCATCAACAAGGTGGCGCCGGTATCCGGCGTCAAGAGCCTGATGGATTACGACGTGACCTTCATCGGTGAAATCGTCGATGGCGGCCACTACCGGCAAACCATCAAGGTGGTGGTGCCGGTGACCAGCCTGTGCCCATGCTCGAAGAAGATTTCCGAGCGTGGCGCCCACAACCAGCGATCGCATGTCACGATCACCGCCACCACCAACCAACTGGTGTGGATCGAAGACATCGTGCGCATGGCCGAAACCCAGGCGTCTTGCGAACTCTTCGGGCTGTTGAAGCGCCCCGACGAGAAATACGTGACAGAGCGGGCTTACGATAATCCCAAGTTCGTCGAAGACCTGGTCCGCGACGTCGCCGCTGCGCTCAATGCCGATCCGCGCATCGATGCCTATGTAGTCGAGAGCGAGAACTTCGAATCGATCCACAACCACTCTGCCTACGCCCTGATCGAGAACAACAAGAAGCGTTACTGAAACCGGATAGAAAACGGGCCGCCCGGCAAAACTGCCGGGCGGCCCGTTTGTTTTGCGCAGCGACCTTGTCAGGCCTTGCGCGTAAGTTTTTCCTTGATGCGCGCCGACTTGCCGGAGCGATCGCGCAGGTAATAGAGCTTGGCGCGACGGACGTCGCCGCGACGCTTGAGTTCGATGCTGGCGATCAGCGGCGAATAGGTCTGGAAGGTGCGCTCGACGCCCTCACCGGACGAAATCTTGCGCACGATGAAGTTCGAATTGAGACCGCGATTCCGCTTGGAGATGACCACGCCTTCAAAAGCCTGGACGCGCTTGCGATCGCCTTCGACCACATTCACATTGACAATCACGGTGTCCCCGGGAGCGAACGCCGGCACGGTCTTGCCAATTCGCGCGATTTCTTCTGCTTCAAGTTGCTGGATCAGGTTCATTGCTTTACTCCTTCAGTTATGGCTGCGGAAACGCCCGCCAACCTTGCGTACAGAGCAGAACTAGCTTTCCGTTCTGGTGCCCGCCGTTTCTGTGCCTTCCCGCTTGAATTCAGCCAGCAGGTCAGCCTCTTCACTACTCAACACCCTCGTCTCAAGCAGATCCGGGCGCCTTTGCCACGTCCGCCCCAGCGCCTGTTTAAGGCGCCAACGACGGATTCTTTCATGGTTGCCGGACAACAGCACATCCGGCACCGCACGTCCTTCATATACCTCCGGCCGCGTGTAATGCGGACAGTCCAGCAAGCCTGCGGCAAATGAATCCTCCACCGCCGAAGCCTCGTCGTTCAAGGCCCCCGGCAACTGCCTGATGCAGGCATCCATCAAGGCCATCGCCGCCAGTTCGCCGCCGGAAAGCACAAAATCGCCCAGCGACAGTTCCTCATCCACGCAGCGCTCGATCAGCCGCTCGTCAATGCCTTCATAGCGACCGCAAAGCAGAATCGCCCCGCTGCTTGCCGCCAGTTCCGCCACACGCCGCTGATCGATCCGCGCACCCTGTGGCGAAAGATAGATCACTTTCGCCGTACCGCCGGCGCCGACCTTTGTCGCCGCCATTGCCGCCGCTTTTGCCACAACAATCGCCTGTTCCAGCGGCGATGCCATCATCACCATCCCGGGACCACCGCCATAAGGCCGGTCGTCCACCGTTCTATGCACATCCTGCGTCCATTGCCGCGGGTTCCAGCATTCGATCTGCCACAGTCCCCGCTCCAACGCACGCCGTGTAATTCCCGAGGCCGTGAGGGCTGCGAACATCTCGGGGAACAGCGTAACGACATCGAAACGCAAGCTCACCAGTCACAACCCCAATCCGCGCGGATGATTCCTCCCGCAACATCAATTTTTTTCACTACATGCTCAACGAACGGCAGCAATCGCTCGCGCTCGCCGTCGACAACCACCAGTACCTGGTTCGCGCCCGTCTCGATCAGAGACTTGACCCGGCCCAGGGGCTGATCCTGCATATTCACTATCGCCAGGCCGATCAGGTCCGCCCAGTAGTACTCATCCTGCGCCGGTGGTGGCAGGGCATCCCGCGGCGCACCGAAGTAGCAACTGCCCAACGCTTCCGACGCATCCCGGTCACCGATGCCGGCAAGCTTGGCGACCACACCGTCGCCGTGCAGCTTGACCGCTTCGAGGCCATAGGCCTTCCAACTCGCGGCCGGAGCATCGACATCGGCAGAAAGCCACCACTGCGGCATCGTCCGCCATGCCTCTGGATCATCACCGAAGGGATGAACCCGCAACCAGCCATGTACTCCAAACGGGGCGACTATGCGCCCCAATACAATCATGCGGACTAGGCAGCCTGTGGTGCCGCGGCAAGCTTGACCAGGCGTGCGGCGGTCGGCGACAGTTGCGCGCCATGCCCCTGCCAGTAAGCAAGACGCTCGGTGTTGACGACCAAGCCTTTTTCGCTTTCGGCGGCGACTGGATTGTAATAACCGATGCGTTCAATGAAGCGGCCATCGCGGCGATTGCGCGAATCGGCGACCACCATATGAAAGAACGGGCGCTTCTTGGCGCCGCTGCGGGCGAGACGAATAACAACCATGGTGTTCTCTTGTAAAGCGGGAAAGCCGGCGATTTTATTGCAAAAACACGGATAAAACAAGGCATAGCCTCCGGCTTTTGGAGGTGTAACGCTCTCAGCCGACTCGCCGTTTATCCGCGCGGCAGAGAAAACACCTCGCGAATCGTCTGCTGAATGCCGATTGCCGCCTGGCGCGGATTGACCGCCTGACGGATCGGCCGACCGACCACAATGTAGTCGGCGCCATTCCTGAACGCCTGGGCGACATCGACGGTACGTTTCTGGTCATCGACGGGCTTGTTCTCGACCGGTCGTATGCCAGGCGTAACCACCATCAATTTATCGCCCAGTTCCTGCCGGATCATGGGCGCCTCGAGTCCCGACGAGACAATGCCGTCCACACCTGCCGCCAGCGCACGGCGCGCACGCGAGAGCACAAGTTTGTCCACATCGCAGGCGAATCCGAGATCATCCAGGTCCCCGCGATCCAGGCTTGTCAGGACGGTGACGGCCAGAATTTTCAGATCCCCCTTGTCCTTGACGGCCGCCTCCATGATGGCCTGGTTGCCATGAATGGTGGCAAAGGTCGCACCGCTGCCTGCCAAGGCTCGCACGGCCGAACGAACCGTTTCCGGGACATCGAAGAACTTCAGGTCGACAAATACCTTCTTGCCTTGCCCGACCAGCCAATCAAGCAAATCAAAATAGCCGCTGGTCATGAAAAGTTCCAGCCCGATCTTGTAAAAAACCACCGCATCGCCGAGCTCAACCACTAATGCCCGCGCTGCCCCGGCATCGGGCAGATCGAGGGCAACAATCAAACGATCCTGCGGATCGATGGGCTTGGTCGATAGCATGCTGGTCATCCCAAATACCTCGCAACACAAACAAATGAAAACGGCACCGGATTCTACTAGAATCGCATTTCATCCTAGGCAGTCCCGCTTATCATGCGCAGCAAGAAGATATCTCCGCCGCCCATCAAGCTACAGCAGGCCCTGGACTGGCTCGCCGAGCCACGGCAGGATGATCCGCTGCTCGATCTGGTACCTCTGCGCAAGCACCTGGCAGCAATTGCCTCGCTGGGGCTCCCGGTATTGCACCGTTTAAAGATCGACGAACTGCTTCAGCAGCGTGCCGATCGAATTGACGACGCCCTGACCCCGCTGTTGCTAGACGTCAAGCTGCCCTTGCCAATTCACCTTGGCACAGTCGCCCAAGGCCTGATTGGCCTGCGCGCAGAACTGGGTGAAACCTGGCTGAAGGTCGCTGCGGACGCTGATCCGCAGGAACTTGCGCGGGTTCATCGCAGCAGGTCTCAAATCTGCCTGCAGGGAATGATCAACCTGTCGCGTCAGCTGGTCGCCACCATGCTGATCGCCATTCCGACGCCGATGAACTTTTGGCGCAACGCGCAGGCGCTCTATCACGCCGCCCACGAGTCGGTCGACCCGACGGCCACCCTGCCGGCCGAGATGAGCGCTATCGATGCCACTTTTAAGGCCATGCTGGCGCTCACCGCAGCTCAACCCGAAGGACTCACGCCGCGTGAAACCGCTTTCCTTGCGGATTATCTCGAATCTCATGCGGCGTTTACCCGAATTGACACGATTCGTCCCGAGGGTTGCGGAGACTGGTTCTGGCTCGATGCCAGCCTGGATCAGCCACCGGTAGCCCTGCTCCGCCTGATGCCCGATGGCGCCCGGTGCCTATACTTCCGCTTCGGCGAGCTTGCCGACCTGGCTGCGCGGCATCTGGACCAGTTGAATGACGGCGTGCCGCCGCCGTCGCTCGGCTTGCCCCTTCAAGCAGCGGGGGCCGACTATCGCAACGCACTCGAAAGGGCGCGCCAGTGCTGGACCGCGCCGCGGCGGCGCAATTTCAATCGACGGACGCAATCCCTGGCCGTGGATGTCTGCACGCAACTCAGCAGTTTGTGGGCCGCGCTGGTCAGCGAATCGCAGAAAGAACCCACATCCAGCACATGCGAACTGACCTACAGCGATTGGACAGTACTCAACGAAGGCCCCTCGGGCTACGCGATTGTGCATGTCGTCGGCGAGGTGACGGGCATCGTGGCTGGTTGTGCCGTGGGTCTGCGCACAGGGGAAGGCGCCGGCTGGCAGATTTGTCTCGTGCGCTGGGCTCGCAGCAAGAGCAGCAGCCACGTCGAGATGGGCTTGGAAGTCATTGCGCCGTCGGCAAAACCGGTACGGATACAGACATTGACCAACCGCAATCCCGAGTCGCCAATCCCGGCACTGCTGCTCCCAGCACTGACCAACCTCAATCGCAGTGAAGCAATTCTGGCCGTGCGCGGCGATCATAACGTTCGACCTTTCGCCTTGCTGCAAGAGCACGGGGACCACTTGCAGGTTGCCGAATGCATGCCGCACCGGACCCTCATCGAAACCTCAAGCGTCGAGGTTTTCGAATTTATTCGTAACCCCACTGCAACTTAGTCAGGCACGTACGGATTGCGGCAACTCGGCGACGACCAGTGCGCCGATGAGAATCACGCTCCAGGATGCGTAAAGCCAGACCAGGAATACCGGGATCGCGGAGAAGGCACCATAGACCACGGCATTCAGGGTAAAGCCGGCAGCCAGATAGAGGGTAAATAGCTCCTGCAGTCCGGCAAAGCCCAAGGCGGCAAATACTCCGCCAAAGGCTGCATGCCAGCCCTTGACCGGCTTGTTGGGCACCGACCAATAAAGCAGTCCGAATAGTGCGGACATGAAGGCGAACGGCAACAGACCTCGCAGCACGATTTTATTCACCCAGGCGGGTTCGGCGATAAACCCAAGCGAGACGCTGGTGACAAACGAGATCGCCGCGAGACTGGCTCCAAATGCCAGAGGGCCGAGCAATAACGCCAGGCCATGCATGGCCAGGCGTCGCAACAGCGGGCGGCGGGACTTGACACGCCAAATATGGTTGAAAGCTCGCTCGATGGTGAGCATCTGCATCAAGGCCGTTACGCCAAGTACCGCGATCCCGAAAAAGGTCACTTGTCCGGCGCGCGACGCAAATTGGCCAATATATTTCGCAATGACGATGCCGGCCTTTTCAGGCAGCAGATTGGCCAGGAGGAATTTCTGCAACGCAGCGCCAAGCCCCGCCCCAACCGGCAAAGCGGAAATCAAGGCGAACGCGGCTGCAATCATCGGCACCAGACCAATCAGAGTGGCAAAGGAAAGTGCCGCTGCAGTTTGCGCACAATGTTCTCCGTGGAAACGGCGCGCGGTGCGGACGATCAACCGAAAGGGTGCCAGGAGCCACATATAATCGGATTCTAACGGAGGCTGGACAATGAAGATGGCAAGCGACACCCGGGACATTCTGGTTCTTTACTACAGCCACCACGGCTCGGTACGGGAGCTGGCGCGTCACATCGCCCACGGCATCGAGCAGATCCCCGGCGTCGCGGCGCGCTTGCGCAGCGTGCCCAGAGTATCGGCGGTCTGCGAAGCCACCGAAGCCGAGATCCCGGATTCGGGTGCGCCGTATGTCGAAGCCGTCGATCTCGAAGAATGCATTGGCCTTGCCTTGGGCAGCCCGACCCGCTTTGGCAACATGGCCGCACCACTGAAGTATTTCCTCGACACCACCAGCAGCCTGTGGCTTAAAGGCGCCTTGGCGGGCAAGCCGGCAGCCGTATTTACGTCTACCGCCTCGATGCACGGCGGCCAGGAGTCCACCTTGCTATCGATGATGCTGCCGCTCCTGCATCACGGCATGATCCTCCTGGGTATTCCCTATACCGAAGCGGCACTGGCGACGACTCGCGAAGGCGGCTCACCTTACGGCGCAAGTCATGTCAGCGGCAGCGATGGCAATACGACTGCCAGCGAACATGAAAAGCTGCTCGCCGTCGCCCTCGGACGCCGGCTGGCCGAGACCGCCAAAAAACTCGCACGATGAACCCGTGGTTCAACCGGTTGGCATCGATCAGCCTGGTCGGCTTGCTGTTTCTCTGTCTTGCCTGGGAGCTCTGGCTGGCCCCGCTGCGTCCCGGCGGCTCGATGCTGGTGCTGAAAGCCCTGCCGCTCTTGTTCCCGCTGCTCGGCATCTTGCGCGGCAAACGCTACACTCATCAATGGACGTCCTTGCTCTCCCTGACCTATGTCGCCGAAGGTCTGGTGCGGGCGGTCTCCGATCAAGGTGCGAGCCAGGCACTGGCAATGGCCGAGACTTTCCTGGCGATGCTGCTGTTCGCCGGTTGTCTCGGCCACGCCCGCGCAACCGCTCCTTCCAGAACCCTCAAATCTGCGGATTGAGTTTCTCCTGCCCGGAGCACAGTTTGTTGAGCGCGTTGATATAGGCCTTGGCAGACGCAACAACAATATCCGTATCGGCACCCTGACCGTTCACGATCCGACCGTCTTTCGACAAGCGCACCGTCACCTCACCCTGCGCATCGGTACCGGTCGTGATGGCGTTTACCGAATAGAGCAGTAGTTCGGAACCACTCGCGGCGACGCTTTCAATCGCCTTGAAGGTTGCGTCAACCGGGCCGCTGCCGCTCGATTCGGCATGCTGTTCGACCCCCCCGGCGGAAAGCGTCAGCCGGGCTTGCGGCGCCTCGCCCGTTTCCGAGTGGAACATCGACGACACGAGCTTGTAGTGTTCGTCGTCGGTCAGAACCATTTCGTCACTCATCAGGGCGTGCAGGTCCTCGTCAAAGATTTCGTGCTTCTTGTCGGCCAGTTCCTTGAAGTGGGTGAAAGCCACATTCAGCACCTGTTCGCTTTCGACCTCAATGCCGAGTTCCTTCAAGCGGGCCTTGAATGCCGTGCGCCCGGAATGCTTGCCGAGCACCAGCTTGTTGGCATTCCAACCCACGTCTTCGGCGCGCATAATCTCGTAGGTTTCGCGGTGTTTCAGTACACCGTCCTGATGGATGCCTGACTCATGCGCAAACGCATTGGCGCCGACAATCGCCTTGTTGGGCTGCACCGGGAATCCGGTGATGCTGGACACCATCTTGGATGCCGCGACGATCTGCGTGGTATCGATCCGGGTGATGCAGGGAAACACATCTTGTCTCGTATGCACCGCCATGACGATCTCCTCCAGAGCGGCATTTCCGGCGCGCTCGCCAAGACCATTGACGGTGCATTCCACCTGGCGCGCACCTGCCATCACGGCGGCGAGACTGTTGGCCACGGCCAGTCCCAGATCATTGTGGCAATGCACCGACCAGACCACCTTGTCGGAATTAGGGATGCGTTCACGCAATTGCAAAATGCGTTCTGCATACTGTTCCGGCACGTTGTAACCAACGGTGTCGGGAATATTGATGGTGGAAGCGCCTTCCTTGATCACCGCCTCGATGATGCGGCACAAAAAATCAAGATCGGACCGCCCCGCATCCTCGCAGGAAAATTCGACATCATCGATCCCGTTGCGCGCAAAACGCACCGCATGCTGGGCCGCTACAAGAACATCATCCGGAGACATGCGCAGTTTTTTCTCCATGTGGATCGGACTGGTAGCGATGAAGGTGTGTATGCGCCCCGATTTCGCCGGCTTGACGGCTTCCAGCGCACGCGAAATGTCTTTGTCAAAGGCGCGACAGAGCCCGGCCACCGTCGAATCCCTGATAACTTCGGCCACAGCTTTGACCGCCTCAAAATCGCCGTTTGATGCGGCCGGGAAGCCGGCTTCAATGACATCCACGCGCATGCGCTCAAGCTGACGGGCAATCCGCAGCTTTTCCTCCTTTGTCATGGAGGCGCCGGGGCTTTGTTCGCCATCGCGCAAAGTGGTATCGAAAATGATCAAATGTTCCTTGGACATGGTTATCTCCTGGGAAAACAAAGTTTCAGTGAAAGCCTGCGCCAGCTTCAACGGCATTAAGCACAGCGCGCCACAGCGAAAAGCAAAAATCGACCATACCGCCCCTCACGGGGCGGGCACTATGAACAACCGGATTGTGGGGGAATGTATTAGCGCGCGCGGCGCAGCAGCGGAAGCAGCTTGGCGCGCAGCGGCAGGCGTGCGATGAGCGCGCCTGAAAGAGCAAGAAATAGTGCGAAAATGATAAACGTCGCAGTCATGACAAAGACTATAAAGATTTTATTTCCAGCGCGCAACAGATTTTAGCGACCGCTACGCCCGACTCTGATGGCCCTGGTTTCAGCTTTCACTTAATCGGCGCTTTCGCTTGCTGCGCCAAGTCCATACCGCCATTACATAGCCAGACAGGGCATAGCCTAGGAACAGGGCGAACAAAACCCCCGGTGGATATGACGATACCAATACATACCCTAGGACAATAACGGGAAGAACCATGAACGGCACACTACGGCGCATATTGATGTCTTTGCCGCTCCAGTAGGGCAAAGTACTGACCATGGTAATGCCCGCAAACAGCGTCAGCGCGAAGGCATACCAGCGGACATCTTCTCCCGGAATATTCTGGTCGTTGATTATCCAGATAAACCCTGCCACCAAGGCTGCTGCTGCCGGACTCGGCAGCCCCTGGAAATAACGCTTATCGACTACATCAATATTGGTATTGAAGCGAGCCAGACGCAGCGCCGCTCCGGCGCAATAGACAAATGCCGCGATCCAGCCCCATTTGCCCATTCCCTTCATTGCCCACTCGAATACTATCAATGCCGGCGCGGCCCCAAACGACACCATATCGGAGAGCGAATCATATTCCGCGCCAAAGGCACTCTGAGTCCGGGTCATGCGCGCCACACGACCGTCAAGGCCATCCAATACCATGGCAATGAAAATTGCCACGGCCGCATGCTCGAAGCGCCCGGTCATGGCCTGAACTATGGAGTAGAACCCCGCGAACAGGGCGGCCGTCGTCAGCAGATTGGGCAGCACATAAATGCCGCGACGGCGCATCTCCGAATTCATTAACGTCTTGCGAGGTGGAATTGCCGGCATGGTGGAGAAAAAGTAAGCAACGCCCGCTATTCTAACGGCTCAAGCAGGTTCAGCAACAAACCTCTCTACCCTCACTTTCACACAACGCTGGCGCGGCAAACAAAAAGGGCGCAGCAAGGCCGCGCCCCTTCCAAACCGCCGGCGGGATCAGTTCTTGGTTTGGTCGACCAATTTGTTCTTTTTGATCCACGGCATCATTGCACGCAGCTGTTCGCCAACCTGCTCGATCGGGTGGGCGGCTGTCAATCGACGGCGGGCAGTCATTTCCGGGTAGTTGGTGCGACCTTCGAGAATGAACTTCTTGGCGTACTCGCCTTCCTGAATAGCCTTCAGGGCGTCCTTCATTGCGGCGCGAGCTTCCGGACCGATGACCTTCGGGCCGGTGACATACTCACCGTATTCCGCGTTGTTTGAAATCGAGTAGTTCATGTTGGCAATACCGCCTTCGAAAATCAGATCGACGATCAGCTTGACTTCGTGCAGACACTCGAAATACGCCATCTCCGGCGCATAGCCTGCTTCCGTCAGCGTCTCATAGCCGGCCTTGATCAATTCGACCAGACCGCCGCAAAGCACCGCCTGCTCGCCGAACAGATCAGTCTCGGTCTCCTCGCGGAAATTGGTCTCGATCACTCCGCCCTTGGTGCCGCCATTCGCCGCGGCGTAGGACAAGGCAATATCCTTGGCCCTGCCTGACTTGTCCTGATGAATGGCGATCAACGAGGGCACACCACCGCCGCGCAGATATTCGGAACGCACTGTATGGCCGGGACCTTTCGGTGCGATCATGATCACGTCCACATCGGCGCGCGGAATAACCTGGTTGTAATGCACATTGAAACCATGCGCGAAGGCCAGCGCGGCTCCCTTCTTCATGTTGGCTTCAACATCACTGTGATAAACCGCGGGAATGGTTTCGTCAGGCAACAGCATCATAACGACATCAGCATCCTTCACCGCCTTGGCCACTTCTTCCACTTTGAGACCGGCCTTCTTCGCCTTGTCCCATGATGCTCCACCCTTGCGCAGACCCACCGTCACCTTGACGCCGGAATCCTTGAGATTCTGTGCATGCGCATGACCTTGCGATCCGTAGCCGACGATAGTGACCTTCTTGCCCTTGATGAGGGAGAGATCGGCATCCTTGTCGTAATAAACTTTCATTGGTTATCCTTGGTTTCAGAGTTCAGACTTTGAGAATTCGATCGCCGCGCCCGATGCCGGACACGCCGGTGCGAACGGTTTCGAGTATCAGGGAACGATCGATGGCTTCAAGAAAGGCATCCAGCTTGGAACCATTGCCCGTCAGCTCGATGACGTAAGTGGAATCGGTGACATCGATGATGCGACCACGGAAGATATCGGCGATACGCTTCATTTCTTCGCGATCCTTGCCAGCAGCACGGACCTTGACCAGCATCAACTCGCGCTCGATGTGCGCGGCTTCCGACAGATCCACCACTTTGACGACATCGATCAGCTTGTTGAGCTGCTTGGTGATCTGCTCGATGACCTCGTCCGAACCCGTACTGACGATAGTCATGCGCGACAGCGAAGCATCTTCTGTCGGCGCCACCGTCAGCGACTCGATGTTGAAGGCTCGGGCAGAGAACAGGCCGGAAACGCGGGAAAGTGCACCGGCTTCGTTTTCAATCAGAATGGAAATAATGTGTCGCATGCTTACAGTTCCTCGGCCAGAATCATTTCCGACAAACCCTTGCCGGCCGCAACCATCGGATACACGTTGGCCGTCTGATCCGTGAGGAAGTCCATGAAGACCAAGTCGTTCTTGTGCTTGGTGAAAGCCTCGCGCAAGGCCGGCTCGACATCTGCCGGACGCTCGATCTTCATTCCGACATGTCCATACGACTCGGCCAGTTTGACAAAATCCGGCAGCGCGTCGACATAGGACTCGGCATAGCGATTGCCGTGGAACATTTGCTGCCACTGGCGCACCATTCCCAGATAGCGGTTATTCAGATTGATGATCTTTATCGGCAGGCGGAACTGCTTGGCTGTCGACAACTCCTGGATGTTCATCTGGATCGAGGCTTCCCCGGTAACGCACGCCACGGTGGCTTTCGGATTGGCAAAGCGCACGCCCATCGCATAGGGCAGGCCAACACCCATGGTGCCGAGACCGCCGGAATTGATCCAGCGCCGGGGCTTGTCGAACTTGTAGTATTGCGCAGCCCACATCTGGTGCTGGCCTACGTCCGACGTTATGAAGGCATCTCCGCCGGTAACCTCGTAGAGTTTCTCCACGACGTACTGGGGCATGATTATTTCCTTGCCTTGCTTGTACTTGAGCGACTTCTTGCCACGCCATTCGTCGATTTGCTTCCACCACGCGGCCAGCGCCTTCGGCTCAGGCACGCCAGCCGAGGCTTCGAGAAGCTTTTGCAGTTCGTCAAGCACGTCGGGCAAATTGCCGACGATAGGCACATCGACCTTGACCCGCTTTGCAATCGAGGACGGATCGATGTCGATGTGAATGATCTTGCGTGGAATCTCGGCGAAATGCGCCGGATTGCCAATGACGCGGTCGTCAAAACGCGCACCGACGGCGATCAGCACATCGCAATTCTGCATGGCCATATTGGCCTCATAGGTGCCATGCATGCCCAACATGCCCAGCCATTGCTTGTCGGTTGCCGGATAGCCGCCCAAGCCCATCAAGGTATTGGTTACGGGATATCCCAGCTTGCGCGCAAGTTTTACCAGTTTTTCGGAGGCATCCGACAGAATCACCCCGCCTCCGGCGTAGATCATCGGCCGCTTTGCCTCGAGCAGCATCTGTACTGCCTTCTTGATCTGTCCGCCGTGCCCCTTTACCACCGGGTTGTAGGACCGCATGACCATCGTTTTGGGGTAGTCGAATTCGCACTTCTGGTTGGTGATGTCCTTCGGAATATCGACCAGAACGGGACCGGGACGTCCTGTCTTGGCAATATAGAAGGCTTTCTTCAAGGTTATCGCCAGATCCCTGACATCCTTGACCAGAAAATTGTGCTTAACACAGGGCCGGGTAATACCGACCGTGTCACATTCCTGAAAGGCATCCTGTCCGATATAGCCGGTAGGCACCTGCCCGCTGATGATCACCATCGGAACGGAGTCCATGTGTGCCGTGGCGATACCCGTGACCGCATTGGTCACACCGGGTCCCGAGGTCACAAGACAAACCCCGATCTTGTTGGAAGATCGCGAATAGGCATCCGCTGCATGCACAGCGGCCTGCTCATGACGAACCAGAACATGCTTGAACTTGTCCTGCTTGAAAAGTTCGTCGTAAATATAAAGAACCGAGCCGCCGGGATAGCCGAATACATATTCGACCTTTTCCTCCTGCAAGCACCTGATTACAATTTCTGCGCCTGTTAGCTGCATTGATTACACCTGTTACACTTTTCGAGTGAAACGTATAACCTTACTGACTCGTTCGCGAATGGTCAAGATTTATAGTCTGTTTTTAATTATGAGAAACTGCTGAAAACCGGCAGGAGTCTTCCCTGAGTACCCGCGTCGAACTTTCCAACTTCCTTGCCAGCGTGGAACGCCGGGCCTTCAAACAGGCCATGTTTGCCATTCGAAACGAAGAAACCGCACTGGACATCGTTCAAGATGCCATGATGCGTCTCGCGGAAAAATACGGTGACCGCCCGGTCACCGAGTGGCCGATGCTGTTTCAACGTATCCTGCAAAACGCCATTCGCGACAGTTATCGGCGATCCAAGGTAAGATCCCTGTGGACAACTCTGCTCTCGTCCCTTTCTCCCGATGATGACGAAGACAATGATCCGCTTGAAACTATTGCGGCCGAGCACGAGTCAGATGGCTTGCGGACACCAGATAGACAACTGGAGCGCTCGCAACTCCTTGGTGCAATTGAAAAAGAGATCGAGAAGCTGCCACCGCGTCAACGTGAAGCCTTCCTGATGCGTTACTGGGAAGAGATGGATATTGCCGAAACGGCGGCGGCGATGGGTTGCTCGGAGGGAAGCGTGAAGACACACTGTTCTCGCGCAACGCACACTCTGGCTGCGGCACTTGGGGCAAAGGGCATAAAGTTATGAACGAAGATACTGAATTCGGCTACAAAGCAAGACAGATTCTCAATCAGGGCGTGGATACCCTTGATCAGAAGGTTGCTGGTCGTCTGCATGACGCTCGGCAAGTGGCTTTACGTTCTCAACGAGCGCCGGTACGTGGGCTACGTCTGGCCGGAATCGGGCACACGGTGGAGTTTGCATTTCTTGCCAACGCCCGCAACCTGCTTGCCGTCGTGGCTCTGAGTGTCGGCGTCATGGGCACCTACTACTGGAATGCCTTTGAGCAGGCCCAGGAAAACGAGGAAATCGATAGTGCCCTCCTTGCCGACGAACTGCCCCCTTCCGCATATCTTGATCGAGGCTTCCAGGCATGGCTCGAGCGCGCTTCGGACTTATCTTCGCAGTAGCGCTTTGGCTGGCCTCTCCGACCAGCCATGCAGTAACCGCTCATCCTCCCCCGCTTCCCCAGCCCTCTTGGGCGCAACTGAACGCGGAGCAGAAACGCGTTCTTGGGCCGTTGGCCGGCGAATGGGACAAAATGGAGGGTTTCAGCCGAAAGAAATGGCTGGGCATCGCCCAGCGTTATCCGTCCCTGAGTCCTGACGAGCAAGCCCGCATGCAGAGGCGGATGACCGATTGGGCCAAGCTCACGCCGGAGGAACGTAAGCGTGCAAGGGAGAAGTATCAGTCGCTGCAAAAGGCGCCGCCCGAGAAAAAGGAGGCCGTGAAGCTCAAATGGGAACAGTACAACGAACTTCCGGAGAGCGAAAAGAACCGTCTTAAGGCCGAGGCCGCCCGGAAACCAACACCCCGCCCCGCCCCATCGAAACCGGCAGTTGCCGCCAAACCGCCTGCATCCAGCGTTCCGCCGTCGGCCACTTCCGTCGGCCAACCCGCAGTCCGCTAGCCCGCCGCCATGTCAAACCAGGCAGCAGCCCCGAGGGACGAACTGCCCGGTCTCCGCCGTCGCCTCGCCAGCATGGCTTACGAAAGCTTGCTGCTGCTTGGTGTGTTGTCAGTAACTTTCATGCTGCCACATCTGGCTCTGGGTATGGGATACGGAGTCGCCTTGCCCGGCTGGGTGTTGCTGAGCCACGTCTTTATTGTGCTTGGCGCCTATTTTGTCTGGTATTGGCATCATGGCGGACAAACCTTGGCAATGCAGACTTGGAAGATCCGTCTGTCTACGCCCAACGGTGCCGAGCCTTCGCTGGCGCGGCTGGTGCTGCGTTATGTCCTGGCCTGGCCCAGTCTGGTCTATTTGGGCGCGGGATTGCTCTGGGCGCTCTTTGATCGCGATCGCCAGTTTCTTCATGATCGTCTGGCTGGTACCTGCCTGGTGTTCAAGCGAGACTAAGGACTCATCAGCGTCGCTCAACCCACCACAGCATGCCGGCAGCAGTCATCAAGAATAGTGCGCTCGGCGTTATTGCAGAAAAGAATGGCGGCCAACTATTGATTACGCCGAGACTGGAAAACAGCCCGTTCAGCATGTGGAAACCGATGCCAAGCATAATCCCGGCAAAAACACGAATGCTGACCGCACCCATTCGGTCCTGCATGTAGGCAAACGGTAGTGCCAGCGCCATCATCACCAGTGCTGCCAACGGATAGATAAGCTTCTTCCACATCGCAATATCGTAACGATCGGTCTTCTGCTGATTTGCGGTCAAGTGGCGAATAAAGAGATACAAATTCACCAGCGACATGCGTTCCGGCCTCACCATAAGCACGGCCAGCAGATCAGGATTGAGCGCCGACTTCCAGGTCATTTCGGAATACTTCTCAACATGTGCCGCATCATCCGAAAATACAGTGCGAACCACCCCAGCCAGCGACCATGTGTCGACACCGATATAGCGGCCGCGTTCAGCTTGAGTAATCGATACCAACTGGAACCGATCATCAAATTCAAACACACTGACATTCTTCAAAGACGCATCAGGGCGGACTTGGCGAACATTGACAAACGAGCGTTCGTCTTTAACCCACAGACCTGAGCGGAACTCCTGTGCCACCAATGCACCCATCGCCCTCAGTCTAAGTTGCTGGGCGGCGCGCTCGGACGGCGGGGCAACAAATTCGCCCACCAACAGGGTCAAAATGGAAAACATCAGCCCGATCCTGGCCAACGTGATAAGTAGATCCCTGGTCGAGAGGCCTGCCGCACGCAGCACGGTAATCTCTGAGTGACGGGCGAGGACGGTTAGCGCGTACAGAGTACCGATCAGAACGCCGATCGGAAACAGCTCATACAAGCGTCCCGGCAAGGTCAATATCACGTAGCCGATGGCATGCTGAATCTGATAGCCGCCCTTCCCGACGCTCTCAAGCTGGTAGATCAAATCAAAAAAGGCAAACAGCATCAGGAAGGCCAGAAGCACCAGCGCCGTGGATGCATAGATTTCGCGCGCCAGATGGCGCTCGTAAATTTTTAGCGCCACCGTAGCCTTCCCCATGCAAGGGGATTCTGCCGGTGATAGAAGAAAGCAATCAGAAGCAGGAACATGACGAGGTGCAGGGCCCAGACGCCGATCTCGAATCTCAAATGTCCCCTGGCTATCCAAGCGTGGCTGATGCTGAGCAAGTTGCTGTAAATCATGTATACAAGCAAGGCAATCAGGAAATTATTTGCCCGCCCCGCGCGTGGATTGACGAAAGCCAGAGGTATCGCCAGTACCGCGAGATTCAGGGCCGCAAGCGGAATCCCGATACGCCACATCAGTTCGGCCAGATTGACTCGCGTTGGATCCCGCAGCAGTTCCGGGAGTGGTTTGCTGCGCGCCGCATCATCAACTGCGCGGGCCTCCTTGGTCTCAATGCGCAAGGCATAGCGATCAAAGTCCATCACCCGATACTCCGCAGTGCCTGCGGTGCCTTCGTAACGTCGCCCACGATCAAGGATAATAAATCGGTCGCCGTTGGGCATGGTTTCCGTATGGCCCTGTGCGGTCGCCGTCACGCCCAGCCTTCCCTGCTGGATGGAACTGACGAAGACGTTCTTTACCTTTCCATCGTCGTCGGCCATGCTCTCGACAAAAAATACGCGGTCGGCTGCCTTTGACTCATTGAATGCGCCGGGTGACACACGCGCCACATCGTCGCGCGGGTCCATGTTTCGCCGGTAAACCTCGCTCCGCTGCGATGCCCAGGGGCTCAGGAACAGCGAAAGGACAGCAATCACGATCACGGGAGGTCCTGCAAACTTCAATACCGGCTTGACCCACGCGGTCAATGGCATTCCCGACGCCAGCCAAACCACCATTTCCGAGTCCCGATACCAGCGCGATAAAGTCATCAGGACGGCAACAAAGATCGTCAACGACAGCAACACCGGCAGATAGCCGATAGAACGGAATCCGAGGAGGGCAAGAACGGCTTCAGAGGCCAGTTTTCCACCAGCCGCATCGCCCAGCAGACGAATCAACTGGACAGTCACCAGAATCGCGAAGAGGGCAACAAAAATTCCCGCCGCTGTATGGGTGAACTCCCGAATTGCAGCGCGCTGATAAATCATCGTTTAGCGGAGTATCGGCTTTGACTTTTGGTGAAAACTTGGGGAATAATCGGGGCAGAAACGGAAATCACTCAAAACAGAACAATTTCATCGATTTCCTGTAGCCCCCAAGGAGAGCATTTTGGAATTTAGCATAAAAAGCGGAAGCCCGGAAAAGCAACGCAGCGCCTGTGTCGTAGTCGGCATCTTCGAACCGAGAAAGCTGTCTGCAGCGGCAGAGATTATAGACAATGCAGCCAAACAGTTTCTTAGCGATATTCTGCGTCGCGGCGACATGGAAGGAAAGTCCGGTACCAGCTTGTTGCTCCACAATGTGCCAGGTGTCGAAGCAGACCGCATATTGCTGGTGGGGCTTGGCAAGGAACGGGAATTCCGCGAAAAGGAGTACCGTGCCGCATTGGCCACGGCAGTCCGACAGCTTAATGAAACCGGTGGCTTCGACGGCACCGTCTATCTGACCGAACTCAATGTAAGAAAGCGCGACGTTGTCTGGAGGATTCGACAAGCCGCTCTCGTCGTACAGGAAACGCTCTATCGATTTGATCGCCTCAAGTCTAAAAAGGACGAAGTGCGTCGACCGCTGCGAAAACTGACCTTCTGCGTCACCCGCCGCAACGAGTTATCAGGCGCTGAAGCGGCACTGGCTGAAGGATTGGCGATTGCGGCCGGAATGGAACTCGCCAAGGATCTCGGCAATCTGCCGGGCAACATTTGCACACCGACCTATCTTGCAGACCAGGCCAGGCAACTCGCAAAATCACATGGTCTCGGCGTCGATATTCTCGACCGGGCCGATATGGAAAAGCTCGGCATGAACACCTTGCTTTCGGTCGCTCGAGGCTCGCACGAGCCGCCCAAATTCATCGTTCTGCGCCATGCCGGGGGCGCCTCTGGAACAAAGCCGGTGGTACTTGTCGGCAAGGGCATCACATTCGATTCCGGTGGAATTTCGCTCAAGCCGGGTGCCGAAATGGACGAGATGAAGTACGACATGTGCGGCGCTGCCAGCGTATTGGGAGCACTCAAGGCGGCGGCCTTGATGAAACTGCCTCTCAACGTCATCGGCGTCATTCCATCCACGGAAAACATGCCCGGAGGTGCGGCAACCAAACCCGGTGATGTCATCACGTCAATGTCGGGGCAGACCGTCGAGATCCTCAACACGGACGCCGAGGGACGGTTGATACTTTGCGATGCCCTAACTTACGTCGAGCGTTTCGACCCGGAGTGCGTGATTGACATTGCCACGTTGACAGGAGCCTGCGTAATCGCACTGGGACACGTGGCGACCGGCCTGCTCGCCAACAACGAGGGGTTGGCTAAGGAGTTGCTCGATGCCGGAGATGACTCCTATGACCGCGCTTGGCAAATGCCTCTTTGGGACGATTATCAGGAGCAGCTCAAAAGCAACTTTGCCGACATGGCAAATATCGGTGGCCGCCCCGCCGGCACCATCACCGCGGCATGCTTTCTCGCCCGATTCACCGAAAAGTACCGCTGGGCGCACCTTGACATCGCCGGCACCGCCTGGCGATCCGGCAAGGAGAAGGGTGCCACCGGGCGACCGGTCTCCTTGCTCACCCATTTCCTGATGGATCGTGCCAGTCGAGTCCGGAAACCGACCGGCAAGCGCAAGGGATGACACGCATAAGCTTTTTTCACGGCGCACCTGACCGGCTCCAGGCGATAGCCGCCTGGCTAGGGCGCGCCGGCAGTGAAGGCAGGCAGGTACTTGTGTATGTGCCGGCTGGAGAACTCAGCGAACGACTGGACCGTCTACTGTGGACCCAACCGGCTACCGGTTTCATACCGCACTGCCGCGCAAAGGACCGATTGGCGGAAGAAACACCGATTATTCTTGCCTTTGAACTCGACACCCCCCCCCACGACGGTTGCCTGCTGAACCTGTCAGACGAGATCCCCCCCGGCTTCAGCCGGTTTCAGCAACTGATCGAAATCATCAGCGTCGAAGACGAAGACCGGCTACCTGGCCGTGAGCGCTTCCGCTTCTATCGAGAGCGTGGCTATCCACTGGAAAACCGCGATATCTCCGGAGGTATTTGAGCAGTGGCTGACAACAATACCGAGGATGTCCTGCGCAAAGCCGACGCACTGATCCGGCGCACCCGGATATTTGTTGCCGGGTCGACGTCTGAAGACGCACAAACTCTGCCACCTGACGACGACTTGCCGGTTCTCACCGACATCGTGACGGAACACGAAGCGACTCTTGCCACCGCACCGCCACACATGCAGCAGCATCTCGACGCCCTGCGCGAGGAACTTTCCCGCTGGCTCGACCAGGAGTTGCCGCATGCGGTCCTCAAGGTCACGGATGGTCTGGCGGACCAATTGATGGGAGAACTCACCCATCAAGCCGAAAAAAACCTGCTACCGCGGCTGATTGCCCGACTTGACGGCACGGCTCCCCCGATCGGGGCGGATCAGAATGAAAGCTAGCCCTGCGGGGTGGTTTCCGCAAACGCAGGACGTTGCATGAGCTTTTCGTAGAACTGTGACAGATTGGGATGCTGCTCACTCCAGCGTATGTCGCCGAGCCGGAAGGAAACATAACCCAAGGCACAACCGACGGCGATATCCGCCAGCGAAAAACTGTTGCCGTGACACCAGGGCTGTTCCCCCAAGTCATCGGACATGGCTTTCAAGGCCTGATTGACTTTGCCGCGCTGACGTTCAAGCCACGACGAACTGCGCTCGCCATCGGGACGCTTCGACTCCAGGAAAGCCGCTACTGCGGCATCGAGAACACCATCCGCCAGCGCCTCCCAGCGCTTCACGCTGATGCGTTCGCGACCCGAAGCGGGTATCAAGCGATTGTTTGGCGCCACGGTATCCAGATACTCGGCGATGACGCGGGAATCGTAGAGGGTGCTGCCATCGTCGAGCACCAGGACGGGGATCTTGCCCAACGGATTGCATGCTGACACCTGGTTGCCTTCTACCCAAGGTGAATCGAGAACCAGATCGCAGTCGATTTTCTTTTCCGCCAGCACGATTCGAATCTTGCGGACATAGGGGCTAGTAAGAGAAGCAATCAGTTTCATTTGGTGAAATCAAGGAATTCCCGAGTGATCAAACTATACCATGGTGCCTGATGCCGACTGCGGGCTGCGACCTGGCGGCGTGATGCCGCATGGTAAAATGTTCATATTGTCGCCGCGTGCTGCGGATCGACCCTTTCTCGCCAAAGACATGACACTCAACGCACTCACTGCACTTTCGCCGCTGGACGGACGTTACGCCGCGAAGGTCGAAGGCCTGCGCATCCATTTTTCAGAGTATGGACTCATACGCAATCGCGTTCGTGTCGAAATCGAATGGCTTAAAACCCTCGCCTCCGCGAGGGACATCGTCGAATGTCCGGAATTTTCGGATGCGACGGTTGCCGAATTAAATAGCGTCATCGCCGATTTCTCGGTCGCCGATGCGGAAGCCATCAAGGCCATAGAGGCCCGCACCAATCATGACGTCAAGGCGATGGAATACTGGCTGAAGGATCGTCTGGCCGGCAACGCCGAGGTCATGCGCGTCAGCGAGTTCATCCATTTCGGCTGCACCTCGGAAGACATCAACAACGTATCCCACGCGCTGATGCTGAAGGATGCCGTGGTCGAGTGTCTTTTGCCGCAACTTGATCGCCTGATAGCCCGCCTGCGCGACCTGGCGCACCAGCTTGCCGAGTTGCCCATGCTGGCCCGTACCCACGGCCAACCAGCGACACCGACGACACTGGGCAAGGAAATGGCCAATATTGCCGCGCGACTCATACGCTCGCGCGTGCGGATTTCCGCGGTATCGCTCACCGCCAAGTTCAACGGGGCCGTGGGCAGCTACAACGCTCACCTGTCGGCTTATCCCGATGTCGACTGGGAAGGCTTCAACCGCCGCTTCATCGAGTCCTTCGAACTCGAGTTCAATCCCTACACCATCCAGATCGAACCGCACGATGCGATGGCCGAGTTGTTCGATGCCATGGCGCGTGCCAACACCATCCTGATAGATGCCGACCGCGACCTCTGGCAGTACATTTCGCTGGGCTACTTCAAGCAGAAGCTGAAAGAAGGTGAAATCGGTTCATCCACCATGCCACACAAGGTCAATCCGATCGACTTCGAAAACTCGGAAGGCAATCTCGGCCTTGCCAACGCCGTGCTGCGTCATCTGACTGAAAAGCTGCCGATCTCGCGCCTGCAGCGCGACCTGACCGATTCGACGGTACTGCGCAACATGGGCGTCGCCTTCGGCTATACGCTGCTCGCCTTCGACTCGACCCTGCGCGGACTGAACAAACTCGAAGCCAATCCGCAGCGCCTCGCCGAAGACCTGGAAGACGCATGGGAAGTGCTAGCCGAGCCGGTGCAAACCGTGATGCGCCGCTTCGGTGTACCCAACCCCTACGAACAGCTAAAGGAACTCACGCGCGGCAAGGGTATAGAGCAGCTAGCTCTGCGCGAATTCATCGCCAGGCTGCCGCTGCCGGAAGCCGATCGCCAGCGCCTGCTCGACATGACGCCGGCTTCCTATATCGGCAAGGCGGCGGAATTGGCAAAGCGAATCTGACATGGCGTTTGCCGACAACCTGAAACAACTGCCGCGCATTTCGCATCTCACCGCGATCCAGTTGCTCGACGGCGATTCCACGGTGGTCGCGACAATAGAAAACAAGCCCGGACAGGCCGGTTCGCTGTCGATCTACAACCATCTCGGCCAAATCTACGGTGCCATCACCGCGGAAGCTGCCCGCAAAGGGCTGGAGCTGTATGCCGAGCACACGGAGGATGCCCGGCAGAACCCCGGCAAGCATCCCAACATTGATCGGCTGCTAAACATGGTTGCCGAGGGACACGGCACACTGCGGCTAAAGCACATCTTCGCGACAGGGATTGACTAGCCGCGAATTTTTAGTTGCGGCCGCTGCGCTTAATGCCGAGAGAGCCCGCGTTAGCCTGCACTGAAACTGCGTTTTTTCGGCATCGCGCGGAAATCTCCGGCGAATGCCGTCAAACCACGGCTTCCTGCTTCTCGACCTTGGCCTGGACGAACTGCGCGCGCGAGACGCCAAGCCACATCACCAGCGGACTGGCGACCAGGACCGAGGAATAGATGCCGAAGCAGATGCCGATGGTCAGCGCGAGGGCAAAGTAGTGGAGAGCTGGGCCGCCGAAAATCAGCATCGAGGTCACCATCATCTGCGTCGAGCCATGGGTGATGATGGTGCGCGAAATGGTGCTGGTAATGGCGTGGTCAAGCACCTGCGGGGTGGTCATGCCGCGCTTCTTCTTGAAGGTCTCGCGCACCCGGTCGAACACCACCACGGACTCGTTGACCGAATAACCGAGCACTGCCAGCACCGCCGCCAGCACCGGTAGCGAGAACTCCCACTGGAAAAAGGAAAAGAAGCCGAGGATGATCACCACATCATGCATGTTGGCGATGATGGCGGAGAGGGCGAAGCGCCATTCGAAGCGAAAGGCCAGATACAGCATGATGCCTGCCACCACCAGCAGCAACGCCAGGGCGCCGTCTTCCGCAAGTTCCTTGCCCACCTGCGGTCCGACGAATTCGACCCGCTTGAGTGCCGGCGTCATGCCGGGCGCCGTCCCGCCGGCGCCGACTTTCATCAGCGAAGCCATGACCTGGTCACCGACTTTCGAGCTTTCGGTGCTCTTCGCCAAGGGAACGCGAATCAGCACATCGCGCGAAGAACCGAAATTCTGTACCTGCGGATCGGCAAAACCATCAGCTTCGAGTTGCTTGCGGATTTGCGTCAGGTCAGGCGCCTGGGCATAGCTGACTTCCATCAGCGTGCCGCCGGTGAACTCGACGGAAAAGTGCAATCCCTTGGTGGCCAGAAAGAACACCGCCAGCAAAAAGGTGATCAACGAGATGATGTTGAACACCAGGGCATGGCGCATGAAGGGAATGTCTTTGCGAATGCGGAAAAACTCCATGTCAGACCCCCGGCTTCCAGATTTGTCCGATGCTGACCGATCCCAGTTTGCGCTGGTGGCCGTATATCAGGTTGATCAGCGCGCGCGACACCACGACCGAGCTGAAGATCGAGGTCAGGATGCCCAGGCAATGCACCACGGCAAAGCCGCGCACGGGACCCGAGCCGAATATCAGCAGCGCAACACCTGCGATCAGGGTGGTGATGTTCGAGTCGAGAATGGTCGCCCAGGCACGCTCGTAACCAGCGGTAATCGACGCCTGTGGTGAATTTCCGCCGCGCAGTTCCTCCCGCACCCGTTCGTTGATCAGTACGTTGGCGTCGATCGCCATGCCCAGCGTCAGCGCGATGGCCGCAATACCCGGCAGGGTCAGCGTCGCTTGCAGCAGGGACAGCAGCGCCACCAGAAACAACAGATTGGCGGAGAGCGCAAACACCGACACAAAACCGAACAGCAGGTAATAAGACATCATGAACACGGAAATGGCGATGAAGCCCCACAGGGTCGAATGGAAGCCCTTGGAGATGTTGTCAGCACCCAGGCTGGGGCCGATGGTGCGCTCCTCGATGATTTCCATGGGCGCCGCCAGAGAACCGGCACGCAGCAGCAGCGCCACATCGTTGGCTTCGACGGTACTCATGCGGCCGGAAATCTGCACCCGCCCGCCACCGATCTCGGTGCGGATCACCGGCGCGGTGACCACCTCGCCCTTGCCTTTCTCGATCAGCAGAATGGCCATGCGCTTGCCGACGTTGTCCCGGGTGATGTCCTTGAAAATGCGAGCGCCGGCGGAATCGAGCGACAAATGCACGGCGGCTTCCTGGGTCTGGTTGTCGAAGCCCGGCTGGGCGTCGGTCAGGCGCTCACCCGTGAGAACCACCTGCTTTTTCACCAGCAGGCCGCGACCGCCACGCTCGACGTAGTATTCGGTTCCTGCCGGCGGCTGCCCCTTGGCGGCCTGCTCCATGATGCCCGGATTGGCGCTGGCTTCATCATCGACCAGATGCACTTCCAGCGTGGCCGTGCGGCCGAGAATGTCCTTGGCCTTGGCGGTGTCCTGCACCCCCGGCAACTGCACCACGATCCGGTCCGCGCCCTGCTGCTGGATCACCGGCTCGGCGACACCCAGCTCGTTGATGCGATTGTGCAGGGTGGTGATGTTCTGCTTGACCGCGAATTCCTGGATGCGCTTTTGCGCCTCGGGCTTGAGAGTAGCCACCAGTTTGAGTTCCGCGCCCTCCTGTGCGTCAACCAGCAGCAGGTCGGGCTGGCTGTCGGCGAGGACGACACGTGCCTTTTCCCGGATGTCCGTCTCGCGGAAGCGAATCACCACACTCTGCCCCTCGCGGCCGATGCCGCCGTGACGGATGTTCTTGTCGCGCAGCAGACCCCGCAGATCGGCGCCGATCGAATCGAGACGCTTGGTGATCGCGCCCTTCATGTCCACCTGCAACAGGAAATGCACGCCGCCACGCAGATCGAGGCCGAGATACATCGGCAAGGCGCGGATCCCGGTCAGCCAGTTGGGCGAGTCCGACACGAGATTCAAGGCCACGCTGTAGGTCGCATCCGCCGCCACCGGATTCAGGGCCTTTTCGATGACGTCCCTGGCCTTGAGCTGGCTATCGGTGTCGGCCAGCCGCACGCGCACGCTGTTAAGCTCGAGCACGATCCCTTGCGGGGCGACTGCGGCAGCCTTGAGCGCAGCCTCGACCTGGCCCATGAGCCTGGCATCGACCTTGTGCGTCGATTTGACACTGGCCACTTGTACGGCCGGGGCCTCGCCAAAGAAGTTGGGCAGGGTGTAGAGGAAGCCGAGCACCAGGGCGATCAACACCGTGGCATTTTTCCAGAGGGGATAGCGATTCATTTGATGAGCCGTGAAAGGTTGAACGTGAAAAGTGAAGTGCCGACGGGTCTGACGCTATCCCGCTTCACGTAGGACATTTCACAGGTTCTTCAGCGTGCCCTTGGGCAGCAGCGCACCCACGGCGTTCTTCTGCACGGTAATCACTATCGGACCATCCTTGCCTTCCGCCACTTCGAGGCTGAGGTAGTTTTCGCCCACCTTGGCAATGCGTCCGGTAATACCACCCTGGGTGAGTACTTCGTCGCCCTTGGCCAGTTCGCTGACCATTTTCTGTTGTTCCTTGGCCTTCTTCATTTGCGGCCGGATCATGACGAACCAGAGCACGACAAACATCAACAGGATGGGCAACATGCCCATGAGGCCACCCGTCGGATCGGCGGCGGCGCCCGCCGCCTGCGCGTAAGCATTAGAAATCAGCACTATGAATCTCCAGGAATGTCAGAAAAAATCCGGCGAATTATACCTTTTCGCCAGCCCGTCCCCTGTGGAACCTGAGGCGGAAGCCCGCAAAGTCGCCCTGCTCGATGGCGCCACGCATTTCCGCCATCAGCGTCTGGTAGTAGAAGAGATTATGGATGGTGTTGAGCCGGGCGCCCAGAATCTCGCCGACACGATGCAGATGATGCAGGTAGGCCCGGGTGAAATTGCGGCAGGTATAACAGTTGCAGGAGTCGTCCAGCGGCCGCGTATCGGTCTTGTGCTGCGCGTTCTTGATCTTGACGTCGCCATGACGGGTGAACAGCCAGCCGTTGCGCGCGTTGCGCGTCGGCATCACGCAGTCGAACATGTCGATGCCCTGCCCGACGGCATACACCAGGTCTTCCGGCGTGCCGACGCCCATCAGATAGCGTGGCTTGCGAGCGGGAAGGCAGGGTGCGGTATGGGCGAGGATGCGCGCCATTTCCTCCTTGGGTTCACCCACCGACAGGCCGCCGATGGCAAAGCCGTCGAAACCGATATCGACCAGTGCCGCCAGGGATTCGTCGCGCAGCGACTCGTGCATGCCGCCCTGCACGATGCCGAACAGGGCGTTGGCGTTCTGCAGCCTGTCGTGCTCGTCGCGCGAGCGTCGCGCCCAGCGCAGGCTCAGCCGCATCGACTCGGCCGCCGTGGCGAGGTCCGCCGGATAGGGCGTGCATTCGTCGAAGATCATTGCGATGTCGGAATTGAGCACATGCTGGATGCGCATCGACTCTTCCGGTGTCAGAAACAGCCGGTCGCCGTTGATCGGCGAGGCGAACCTGACGCCTTCCTCACTGATCTTGCGCAGATCGCCCAGCGAAAACACCTGAAAGCCTCCGGAATCGGTCAGGATCGGGCCGTCCCAGCCCATGAAACGGTGCAAGCCGCCGTGCGCGGCAACCACTTCCAGCCCGGGACGCAGCCAGAGATGGAAGGTATTGCCGAGGACGATGGAGGCACCCATGGCAACCAGTTCGTCCGGGGCCATGGCCTTGACCGTGCCATAGGTGCCCACCGGCATGAAAGTCGGCGTTGGCGCCACGCCGTGGGCCAGGGTCAAGCTTCCACGCCGGGCGGCGCCATCGGTGGCAAGCAGATCAAAATTCATTGCGGCCGGCTCCGGTGCAGCAACATGGCGTCGCCGTAACTGAAGAAGCGATAGCGTGCAGCAATCGCGTGCTTGTAGGCAGAGCGGATTTCATCCAGACCGCCGAATGCCGCAACCAGCATCAGAAGTGTCGATTTGGGCAGGTGAAAATTGGTAATCAGCGCATCGACCGCGCGAAAGCCGAAACCGGGCGTGACGAACAGCGCCGTCTCGCCAGCGCCGACTTTCATGTTTCCCTCCAGTGCCGCCGATTCCAGAACGCGCAGCGACGTGGTGCCGACCGCCACGATGCGCCCGCCACGCGCCCGGGTCGCCGCGATGGCGTCGGCTGTCGGCTGCGGCAACACGTAACTCTCGGTATGCATGCGGTGCTGCGCAAGATCGCTCACCCGCACCGGCTGGAAGGTTCCGGCGCCGACATGAAGCGTGACGTACGCAATGTCGATACCCTTCCCGCGCAGGTCTCCCAGCAGGGCCTGATCAAAATGCAAACCTGCCGTCGGCGCCGCCACCGAGCCCCTTTCACGCGCATATACGGTCTGATAACGCTCCTCGTCCGGCGCTTCCGCCGCGCGCTCGATGTAAGGCGGCAGCGGCAGCCGACCGTGGCGTTCGATCAGTTCGGCAGCGTCGCCGGAAAACCGCAACCGGTAGAACTCGGCATCGCGCCCCAGCACCTCCACATCGAGTTCGTCTTCAAGCCACAGACGACTGCCCGGCCGCGGCGACTTGCTCGCCCGCAACTGCGCCAGAACGGTGTGGCGATCGAGCAGGCGTTCAACGAGGATTTCGACCTGTCCGCCGCTTTCCTTGTGCCCCAGCAGGCGGGCATGCAGGACCCGGCTGTCATTCAGCACCAGAAGGTCGCCCGCGCGCAGCCACTGCGGCAAATCGACAAAATTGCTGTCGATGCGGCGCTCGCCGTCAACTACCAGGAGGCGGCTGGCCGAGCGTTGCGGCAAGGGCGTCTGGGCAATCAGTTCAACTGGCAGCGCGTAGTCGAAATCGGCAAGCGTGAGGGACATCGGGGTGGCGGCAGGGTGTATGGCAGCCGACGGATAGCTGCAAGTCATGGGCGCAATTCAACCGCATTTCCGGCGGCCGGCGCGAATAGTAGCAGAGAGCTATCCCCTGGCCGCCTCTATGGGCTCACCCAGGAACCGGCGCCTGGATGCTCAATTAGTCCCCTCGCCGTCGCCATGCCGTCTGAACGCCGCCAGGTCAACCAGAATCAACTGGCCATCCTGTTCATGGATAAGTCCCTGGGAGGTCAGATCGCGCATCACGCGACTCACCATTTCGCGCGACGCCCCGATCATCTTCGCGATATCCTGTTTGCTGAATTTGTGCGTCACTACTTTGCGCCCATCGACCGTTTCCGCTGCTTCGAGCAACAGGCGCGCAACGCGTCCGTACACGTCGAGCAGCGCCAGACTTTCGATGGTACGGTCGGCCAAACGCAAGCGCTTGGTCAGGTTGCGCATGATGAAGAGGGATACGTCGGGATTTTCTGCCAGACACTGCTTGAATTCCGCCTGACCGATCACCACCACTTCGCTGGCCTCGACCGCCAGCACCGTAGCCGAGCGAGGATGGTCGTCGAGCACGCCCATTTCGCCAAACAATTCTCCGGGGCCAAGCATGGAAAGAATAACTTCGCGGCCTTCCTCGTCGCTGACCTGCACCTTCAAGAGCCCCGAAAGAACGAAGTAAATGTTGTCGGTACGGTCGCCCGCGTGCAGTACGACCGTATGTCGCGGGACAGTGCGCAACATGGCCACGCGCGTCAACGGCTTGAGGCTGTCGTCATCGAGCATCTCGAAAATCGGCAGCGCGCGCAGTATGGTCAATGAAACACCGGCATTCGGCGAGCCCACAACATTCTCCCCATCAGAAACTTATACGTCACTACAACTTTAGGCCAAGTGTAGTCCGTATTGCCGGCCTGGTTTGGACGGTTTTGCAGGTATCTTGGTGCCGGGGGGGGAAGTCGAATCCCCATGCCTTGCGGCGGCGGTGTTTGAGACCGCTACGTCTACCGATTCCGTCACCCCGGCCCGGGATGTCGCCGCCATGAAAGACACTGGCCGTGCGAGGCGCGAATTATCCGACAAACTCGGCCATCCCACAATCTCCATGGCCGACTTGACAGAATGCAGGCTTTTGGTAGCCATGCCAGGCGCCACCGTTTCGGCGAAAAAGTAATCGCGAGGATCGCAGACAGGCATCACAGTGCCGGGAGCCCTTCTCAAAATGAATAATGCTCAAGCTAAGGACGTAATGCGCAATTTGCAGCGGAGCCTATAATCATCACATGGTGCAAAGCAGCAGTACTACCGACAACACATCAACACCCCGGCTTGCAGCTGTTTCGGTAGCCGCCATGGGCGTGGTGTATGGGGATATCGGGACCAGTCCGCTTTACACCATGAAAGAAGTCTTCAACGGCCCGCACGCCGTGGCGGTCACCCCGGACAACCTGCTCGGGATTCTTTCGCTGATCTTCTGGGCGCTGACCATCACGGTGTCGCTCAAGTACGTGATGTTCATCACCCGCGCCGACAATCGCGGCGAAGGCGGCATCATGGCGCTGACCTCACTCGCACTTCGTTCGCAGGGGGCCGGGCCGCGCATGTTGTGGCTGATGTCGATACTGGGGATTTTCGGTGCCGGACTGTTTTACGGCGACGCCGTCATCACGCCGGCCATGTCGGTACTTTCGGCGGTTGAAGGACTGGAAGTCGCCACGCCGATGTTTAAGCCCTATGTTGTACCCATCACCATAGGCGTGCTCTGCGGCCTGTTCATCTTTCAGCCGCGCGGCACGGCCAGCGTCGGCGCACTGTTCGGACCGGTCATGCTGTTCTGGTTCGGCACGCTCGGCGTGCTGGGGATCTGGAACATCCTCAAGCACCCCGACATCATCGCCGCCATCAACCCGTGGTACGCCCTGCATTTCTTCCTCGAAAACCGCTCCCACGCCTACCTGGCCCTGGGCGCAGTCGTATTGGCGATCACCGGCGGCGAAGCACTGTATGCCGACATGGGACATTTCGGCCGGCGCTCGATCAAATGGGCATGGCTGGGATACGTGTTTCCCTGCCTGTACCTGAACTACCTCGGCCAGGGCGCGCTGATCCTCGACAACCCGGCCGCTGTCAAGAACCCCTTCTTCATGCTGGTACCCGATGGCCTGCTCTATCCCATGGTCGGCCTCGCCACCGCAGCGACGGTCATAGCCTCGCAGGCGGTGATCTCGGGGGCATTCTCACTCACCAGCCAGGCCATGCAACTTGGCTACTGCCCGCGGATTCACGTCAGGTTCACCTCGGAACGCGAAAAGGGACAGATCTACATTCCCAACATCAACTGGCTGCTGCTGCTGGCCGTGGTCATACTGGTCCTCGGCTTCAAGTCGTCGTCGAACCTGGCCTCCGCCTATGGCATCGCGGTCACCCTGACCATGATGATCGACACCCTGCTGGCTTTCGTTGTGGTGCGCGCATTATGGAACTGGAACTGGCTGCAGGCAGGCCTGTTCCTGACACTGTTCCTGGTGGTCGACTTCGCGTTCTTCTCGGCCAATCTGGTCAAGGTGTTCGATGGCGGCTGGTTCCCGCTGGTGCTCGGCCTGGGCATATTCATCCTGTTCGCCACCTGGCGGCGCGGCCGCACCCTGCTCTACGAAAAGCTGCAGCAGGACTCCATGCCGCTCGATGCCTTCCTCTCCAGCCTGCAGTTCGGCGGCCCGCATCGCGTGGCGGGCACCGGCATATTCATGACGACACGCCCCGACGGCGTGCCGCGCGCGATGCTGCACAACATGCTCCACAACAAGGTGCTGCATGAGCGGGTCATCCTGCTCAACGTCAACATGCAGGACATTCCCCATGTCGATGAAACCGAGCGGATGCTGGTCGAGCAACTCAGCAACGGGTTCTACCGCGTCATCCTCAATTATGGCTTCAAGGATGATCCCAATATCCCCTTGGCGCTTGAACTATGCGGCAATCGCGGCATGGCACCCGTCGAGATGATGGAAACCTCCTTTTTTCTCGGCCGCGAAACGATCGTTCCCAACCGTGTGCCGGCCATGCCCTTGTGGCGGCAGATACTGTTCATGTGGATGTTTCGCAACGCCGGCACGGCAACCGACTTCTTCAAACTGCCGACCAATCGCGTCGTCGAACTCGGCACACAGGTCGAACTTTGATCCAGGCCGATTGATGCCCGGTCTTTTCATTGGCGCTGTTCAGCCCAGAAGACTGCAGCCACCAGCAGGAATGCAGCGAATTCGAGTACGCTGATCCAGACGATCATGCGCACGATGCGACGCTGGCGTGGCGTCATGCCTGGCAAGAAGTGCTCGTTCCACCAGAGCCAGCCCGGCAGCCAGCCCCAGCGCTTGCGGCCGAGAACATGGCGACGGATGGCACTGACCCACGGAATCAGGCTGCGGTCGACTTCGGCGACGCGCGGATCCAGTTCGTCGTCGATGACCGGGTAGTGCTCGGTAACGACGAAGCGACAGCCATTCCCGTCGCCATCCTCGACCGCCAGCGTCGTCGCCTGTTTGAGGCCTGCGGCATACCTGAGGACAATGGCGCGCTTTTCACGAACCATCTCGACATTGACTGCAGTCTCGACGCGCTGTCCGGTGGTCTCGTTGCGTGCGGCCAAGCGCATGCCGTCGGCCTTGCGCTGCCAGATATCGATCTCGAGATGCGGATTGAGACGAAACAAGCGCTCGACGTCGGCGATGAACTCGAACATGGCATCGACACCGATCGGGATAGGAGTCTCGGCGCGGATGCGGTCTTCCTTTGCGGCGTCCGTGCCGGGCGCGGCGTCTGGCTTCCCGCTCAAGGATGCGGTGCAATCAGCAGGGGGCACTTGAGGTTGCGCACCAGCTTCTCCAAGTCCATGCGCGAGCGCAGGCCTGCCTCACCTTTCTTCCGCGGCGATCCGATGACGACAAAATCGGCGCGAACCTCGGCGGCAACCGCCAGTACGGTTTCGGCCGGATTGCCGACGCGCATCACTGACTCGCAAGCCAGTCCGCGCTCCTTGCAGCGCGACGCCACCGTAGCCAGTTCGCGCTTCGCGTCGCTTTCCAGCATGTTCTCGACGTAGTCGCCGAAAGCGTCGCGCGTCGAGGCGTTGTTGAGCCAGTCGTCGCCCTGCATTCCGGCCCAAAGCTCGGGCACGACGAGACAATGAACGATGGTAGTGGCACCCGGCCGAGCCAACTCGCAGGCCAGCGTTTCCGCGGCCAGCGCGCCGCGGGTACCGTGATGGCAGAGCAAGAGTCTCAGCAGCGTCTTCATCCCGGATGATCAGCGAATGCGATTCCCGGACTCAATCCCGGGGACAGAAAAGTCCTGACCCGCAGCGCAGGACGGGACCGACTGTTGCGACAGCAATGGCTTTACTTGCCGACCACCAGAACGATCCCGATCGCAATCAGCAGAGCAAAGACGAGGGACCCGATGTCTTCCCTGCGGTCGCTGACGAAGATCGACAAGCTGGTACCCCGCTCGAACTTTTGTTCCGACATGATGACTCTCCCTAAATGAATTCTTTGATGAACAGCAGTACCACGATCAGTGAGCCGACCGCCTTTGCCGTGCCCACCACGCCGCCGATGATCAGCGGCGTACCGCCGGCCTGCTTCAGCGCGGCCATGGTGATCTGCATGCCGAGTCCTATGAGGCCGATGGAAAACAGCCAGGCCAACCAGTCACGGAAGGCGCCGATCGTCTTCGAACTATGGTAGGCCGCCTTGCTCGCCTTGTCGATCGCGCTGGCGGCGACCGCATCCAGCCCCTTCATCTTGCCGACCGCCGCCAACAGAGTCTCCTGCTCGCGGTTGCTTACCTTCTTATTGGCAATCAGTTCAGCCAGGCCCTTGTAGGCGTCTTCCGGGGTAGCGTGGCGCTGGCCGACGTTGATCGCCTTCTCGGTGAAATGATCCTGCAGCTGCTTGGCGCCGGCGGGCTCCTTCAGGCGCACCAGTTCGCTTTCGATGGCCTTGACTTCCTTGCCCTTGAGCAGTTTGTCTTCTTTGATCTGCTCGGCGCTGAAGTACTTGCCCTGATAATGCCCGGACGGGGTGAAAGCACCCAGGGTGGAGAGCAGGAACAGCAGGATAAACCCGAGGACGAACACGGGGAACTTGGCGAACAGCACCTTGCCCAGATCGACCTTCTCGGCGCCGACCTCGTGCTTTACATACCAGGTGGCGAGCCAAAGCACGACGATGGGCAGGAACAGGACGCGGGTGATATTGAAGATCTCGGCAACTTTCAGCGTCTCGATGCCGTGCGGGTCGAAGGCCAGTGCGGCGCCCGCGACTTGCGCCGAATTGAGGATGCCGGTACCGGCCCAGGCCCCGAACTGCACCGGTCCCATGTTGAGCATGTGGCCGATGGTCGGGAAGAGGAACATGCAACCCACGCCCCAGACCAGAATGGTACCGATGGTGTAGGCGATCTCGCCGGCCTTGGCATTGACCACCGGGGATGCCGCCACCGCAGCGGAAACGCCGCAAACGCCGACGCCCGAAGCCAGCACCGCCGTCATCGAATTTCCGGTGTTCATGCGTCTGCCCATGTAAAGGACGACGCCGATCGAGCCGAGCACGAAGACGCCGATCATCAGCACCGATATCATGCCGAGTTGCGCCAGCTCTGTCGCGCTGTAGAGTGCGCCGAGCAGGATCACGCCGGTCTTGAGGAAGAAGCGTGCGGTGCGTACGCCGTTTGCCGCCCAGTCCGGGACCTTGAAGACATTGACGATGACGATGCCGATGACGATGCCCAGCACCACGTAGTTCAGATTGAAGATCGTGGCGAAGTTCCAACCCAGTGTCGGCTGGGCGTCACGTCCCCAGTTGGCAAAGACAGGATCGAGTCCCCAGCGGACAAGAAAGGCGATCAGCAGCATGTAGGCCATGCCCGGGAATATCGAGACGTAGTAGTCGAAATTGCCTTCCCTTGGCGTCCAGGCCATGATCAGCAGGCCGAGCAGGCTGGCAATGCCGCCGAAGATGTAGCACATGGTCGTCTGGAAGGCCTTTGCCTCGTCGAACTTCGACTTGGGCATCTTCATGTCCGGTGCCGGCTTGTTTTCAGCCTGCGCTATTTCGCTGGCAACACGGAATTCGGCGTCGAACTTCTCCTTGACCTTCATGTGGTCGGAGTAGGCGCTGCGTTGCAGGGATTTTTGCACGGCATCGACGCTGCCGCTAGCGTTGAGCCAGCCCCAGAGCAACATGACCACGCCGATGATCAGCAGTGCCGGGGATTTTTTCGTATAGACCATTCCTGCTCCTCCTTTGCCGTATCTTAATAAAACACCGGAGGCGCGCGAAACGCCTCCGGTGTTCATGGACGGAATACCGCGGAGGTTTATTCCATCGGCAACTTGCGGGCCTTCCAGTCGGGAACGCCATTGCGGTACCAATGCACGTTCTTGTAGCCGGCCTTGGCCATCACCACCGCAGCCTTGTAGGACTTCCAGCAGGTACCGGAATTGCAGAACACGACGTAGTCCTTGTTCTTGTCGGCGATCTTGCCCATGTCGTACTTGTCCTGGGCCGCATCGAAGCTGACGTCCTTAGCGCTCTTCTCCGGATCGTAGGGCACCGAGATGGCGCCTTTGATGGTGGCTTCGGCGAATTCGTTGGCGCGGCGAGTGTCGATCAACACCGCACCCTTGGCCTGTAGATCCTGCACCGCCTTGGCCTCGACCAGTTTGACGCCGGCAGGCGCCGCAGCGGGTGTTTCCTGGGCGAACGCGATGCTGCTGGCGCCCAACAAACCGCAGCTGACAAGCGCGATGAATGTTTGCTTGATAGTGCGCATGATTCCCCTCCTCCGTGTATGCGATCTGCGGCAGGGTGCCGCAACAAAATAAAAGCATCCGCAAGACAGCCCCTGACTATCTCTTGTCGTTTGGCGTCAGGCGATATCAAACTACGTAACGGTCAACCGTCAATCGATTTTTCTGATCTCTGCATTAAAGTTATTTGCATCCATGCCGGCGATATGCGGGGCGCGAACTACGGTCACGGAACACGGTGCCTCGGCCGCCACGCGCGAGGACACGCTGCCGAGCATTCGCCGCAAACCCGAAGTGCCGCGTGCGCCAATAATGATGTGATCGGCATGACTGGCACGGGCGTACTCAATCAATTTACTCGGCACGTCACTGCCTTCGAGCACGTGGAAGCGCAGTTGTTCCTGTGGCAGACCGAGGGGCTGTGCCCAATGATGAAGTTCCACCAGGCGCAGCATGTGCAACGCGCGCCCGATCTCGGCACCTTCTTCCTGTTCGGTCAGCAGGGAGTGCTCCAGCACGCTGATGCAGCTCACGCGCCACTGCTGTTCACCGCCGACCACACGCATGGTCGCATCACGCAGGGCTTGGAACAGGCGCGGGCTGCTGCATCCGGTATCGATCGCGACAAGAACATGCGGCGCCAGCGCCAAGTGTGCTGTCGGTGGTTTGCGCGCGGGTGGCACCGCGGACAATGCCGTCAGCCAACGCCTGGCCGCCACCGCCATACCGGCACGCTTGGCGCGGCGAGCACGTTCCGTCAGCACCACCTGACCGGGGTGCGTCAGATCATGGGCCACCTGCGCTGCCGTGGCGTAACGGGTGTCCGTGCGCACTTCGAGGCAATGCAGAATGATTTCCTGCAGCCACTCGGGCAGATCGTGAATGATGCGGCGCGGTGGCAGCGGATCGCAGTAGAGGCGACGACGCAGGCCCACCATGCTGGTAGGCTCGCCGAACGGCAGTCGGCCTGTCGCCAGCAGGTAGAGAATCACCCCGAGCGAAAATACGTCGCTGCGCGGATCGCCGCGCACGCCGGCAATCTGCTCCGGAGAAATGTAGGCGGCAGTACCCAGCGGTTTATCGGATTCCGCTCCGGCCAGATCGGGAAGGTGGCCGTGAACGGCCAGCCCGAAATCGATCAGCGCCACCTGGCCATCCTCGCGCAGGATCACATGCGAAGGCTTGAGATCGTGATGAACCACATCTTGGCGATGCAGATCGTGAAGTGCCGAGCCCAGCGCCGCGCCGAGGCGGGCGACATCGGCAGCCGGCAGGGGTGCAGCACTTGCGTATTCCGCGAACGATGTGCCGGCAATATGCTCCATGACCAGATATGGCCCGAAATCGCTTTCGCCGCCGGCGACCAGTCGCGGCACGTGAGGTCCGACGACGCGTCCTAGTATCATCTGCTCGGCCTCGAATCCGGCATAGCAGACCGGGTGGCTGCCGAACTCGAGCTTCGGCACCTTCAGCAGGCCGGGTTCGCCACCGGCAATCGGTGCCGCACGATAGAGCACGGCCATGCCGCCTTCGCGCAATTTTTCCTGCACGCAGTAGGTGGCGACTTGCGTCCCGGGTTTGAGGTGCGCGGCGCTCTCCACTCATTCCCCTCTGTGCAGTCTTGCCGCCAGCCGTTCCGGCAATCCGGCCGCGATGATCTTGCGAGCCGTCGTCATGTGGTCGTAGGGCACACGGAAAAATGTCAGCATGCGCTCTTGTTCGTCGTAAAGCGCATACGCCGCTGCATTACTGCCGTCGCGCGGCTGACCGACGGAACCGACGATCGCCTGCCAGCGCCTGCGGCCGTTCAGAGGGATCGGCACCCCAGGAACCGGCTGAAACCGCCCCACGCCGCTGCCGGCTGCGAAGAACAACGATGGGTGATGCACGTGCCCGGAAAAGACCACCGTCGCCCGCGCGGCATCCATGCTGCGTCCGGCCTGGGAACTGCTGGTGATGTAATTCCAACTCCCGGGCGCATCGGCACCGGCATGAACAAACAAGCTGTCATTGCGGCGGGTGGTAAATGGCAGAGACGCCAGAAAATCTCGCTCGGTGCGGCTCAACCGGGCACGCGTCCAGTAGATCGCTTCGCGGGCGACAAAACTCATGTCCTCGCACAATCCCCCCAGTGCCGCCTCGTCGTGATTACCCCTGACCAGCAGCGCGCTCCTGATCGAATATTCCGCCAGCAGATCAAGGCAGGCCACCGGATCAGCGCCGTAGCCCACCAGATCGCCGAGAAATGCATACAGGCCGGCACCTTGCCGTTCGGCATGGCTGAGGCAGGCTCGCAAGGCTTCCAGATTGGCATGGATGTCGGCTAGGACCGCAATCTTCATGAACGAGAATCCCATAAATTCCCAGCATTGCGGATTTCGAGCTCAAATCAGGCACATTGATTTCATCATCACCGCAGATGATTTGCAATGCAATGCAAAGCACGAAAGAATGCAACGTTGGTCCAAAGCTATATACACTCAAAACTAGGCACGTGACATAGGAGAGATTGATTACATGAATACAACCCGCAGAACCGTACTCAAAGGCGCCACTGCCAGCGGCGTGCTGGCCGCCCTGATCGGCGCCGGCGCCCTGCGCCCGACGCAAGTTCTGGCCGCCGACTGGAACAAGGCTGCCTTTGAAGCCAAGGACACGGCCGGCGCGCTCAAGGGCATCGGCTCCGGAACGCCGGCAGAGAGCAAGGACCTGGTTCTCAAGGTTCCGGACATCGCCGAAAATGGTGCCGTAGTTCCCGTCGACGTCATCAGCAACATTCCCAAGACCACATCGATTGCCATCCTGGTGGAGAAGAATCCGCAACCGCTCTGCGCCGAATTCGAATTTGCCAATGGTGCAATGGCCGAAGTTTCGGCGCGCATCAAGATGGGCCAGACGTCACTGGTCAAGGCGGTGGCGAAGGCCGACGGCAAGTTCTATACGGCACAAAAGGAAGTCAAGGTCACCGTCGGCGGCTGCGGCGGCTAACCAAACCCAAAGGACAAAAGGAAAACACCATGGCAGATCCGATGAAGATTCGCGCCCAATTGAAGGGCGATGTCACAGAGATTCGTGTCCTGATGGGCCACGCAATGGAAACCGGCCAGCGCAAGGATGCCGCCGGCGCAACCGTGCCGGCTCACTTCATCCAAACGATGACGGTCGATGTCGGCGGCAAGCGAGTGGTCGACGGGCAGATCGGTACGTCGGTGTCACGCAACCCGGTATTCGGCTTCAAGATGAAAGGCGCCAAAGTCGGCGACAAGGTCGTCGTCAGCTGGGTGGACAACAAGGGCGACAAGAGAAGCGACGAAGCTGCAGTAGCCTGAAGATTTGAACTCGAATAAATAAGAACCTGGGCAGGACACACCTGCCCCATTCCTTGACAGGAGGAGACCATGAAGCAAAAACTCGTTGGCGCGCTCTGCGCCTTGGCGGTGATGGGTAGCGCGTTCGCCCAGCCCCCCAAGAAGCCGGTGGCCAAGGCAGTCGCCAAAACCTCTGCGACACCGGCAGCAGAAACAAAAGATGCCGCGACTTTGGAATTCGAGAAGTTCCGCGCTGAAATGGAAGACAGCAACCCGGCAGAACTGTTCGAAGCCAAGGGTCACGAGCAATGGACGAGCAAGCGCGGCCCGAAGAACGTTTCGCTGGCCGAAAGCTGTGACCTCGGCCAGGGAGTGGGCAAGGTCGAGGGCGCCTATGTCAAGATGCCGCGCTACTTTGCCGATGCCGGCGCGGTGATGGACGCCGAACGCCGCATCGTCTGGTGCATGGTCGAGAAGCAGGGCTTCAAATTCGATGAAATCGCGGCCAAGCCCTTCGCCAACGAAACCTTCACGCCCGACATCACCAACCTGGTCACCTACGTCGCCGGCCATTCGCGCAACATGAAACTTGCCGTGCCGCTCGACGATCCGAAGGTACGCGACGCGTATGAGGTCGGCAAGGAAATCGCAGCCTACCGCGCCGGTCCCTACGACTTCTCCTGCAATACCTGCCATGGCGCGGATGGCAAGCGCATCCGCATGCAGAACCTGCCCAACCTCAGCACGCCCAAGGGCGCGATGAGCGGCGTTCAGGGCTGGCCCGGTTATCGCATGACGGGCGGGGTCATGCTGACCCACCAGTGGCGCATGGGCGACTGCTTCCGTCAGCAGCGTTTCCCGCAGCCGAAATATGCTTCCGATGCGGTGACAGATCTGCTGACCTACATGATCGGCAACGCCAACGGCCAGGTCTACAAAGGCCCGGGCATCAAGCGCTGACAGGGACAATCATGGCCCCCACGCTCATTTCATTCGCTGCCCCCACAGGGGGTGCTGGCTCCTTCGGGACGGCCCTTCAGGATACCAACATGACCAAGAAAACGATTCTGGCCATTGCCATGGCCACCCCGTTATTGATGGCCCTGCCCGCCGCCGCCGATGGCGACCATCGCGCCAAGGCCATCGCCGTCATCAAGAAGGACTTTCAGCCACGCGGCCAGGCCGGCCTCGACCGGCTGGCGGAAGACGGCCTGCAGGCCGTCTGCAACCGCACTGGCAACAAGCCGCCCGCATACGTTGCAAAACAGATGGAAGCCGACCAACTCGCCGGTGTCAAGTATCCGGCCGACGGCAAACTGATCGGCGACTGGAAGGAAGGCGAGAAAATTGCCCAGAGCGGGCGCGGCTTCACCTGGACCGACAATCCCGGCCTGCCCGTAGGCGGCAATTGCTACAACTGCCACCAGATCGCACCCAAGGAAACCTCCTTTGGTACGGTCGGCCCCAGCCTCTACCAGTTCGGCAAGCTGCGCGGCAATACGCCCGACATGCAGAAGTACGCCTACAGCAAGATATGGAATGCCAAGGCCTTCAACCTGTGTTCGGAAATGCCCCGCTTCGGCCATGCGGGGGCCTTGAACGAGCAGCAGATCAAGCACCTGGTTGCCCTGTTGCTCGATCCTGAGTCGCCGGTCAACAAGTAAATAAATCGCTTCGTCCCGAAAAGCCTGGCTTAGGCCAGGCTTTTCTGTTCCCACGGATAGGGTGCTGCGGCCCCTGGCGGGATTGTTCTGAGGAACCTGTCATGTCGTCCATGAATCGCCGTGAATTTCTGCAAATGCTTGCTGCGGCCTCCGTGGCCGGTGCTGCACTCGACGCCCGCCCGCTGCTTGCTGCCGGGAATGCCGATGCGCTGTATGACCCCGCGAAGTTCGGCAACGTGCATTTCTTGCACTTTACCGACTGCCACGCCCAACTGCTGCCGATCTGGTTTCGCGAACCGAGCGTCAATCTCGGCATAGGCGGAGCCATGGGCAAGGCGCCGCACCTGGTCGGCGAGCATCTGCTGAAAGCCTTCAGCATCAGGCCGGGCACGCGCGAAGCGCACGCTTTCACTTACCTCGATTTCGCCCAGGCGGCGAAAACCTATGGCAAGGTCGGTGGCTTTGCGCATATGGCTACACTGGTCAAGCGCTTGCGCGCCGGACGCCCCGGTGCCCTGCTGCTGGATGGCGGCGATACCTGGCAGGGCTCCGCCACCGCATTGTGGAGCAAAGGCCAGGACATGGTCGATGCCTGCAAGCTGCTCGGCGTGGATATCATGGCCGGGCACTGGGAGTTCACGCTGGGCGACAAACGCGTGCTGGAAATCGTCGAAAAGGATTTCAAGGGCAAGATCGATTTCGTCGCGCAGAACATCAAGACAGCCGACTTCGGCGACAAGGTATTCGAACCCTACAGCCTGCGCGAAATGAATGGCGTCAAGATCGCCGTGATCGGCCAGGCCTTTCCCTATACGCCGATCGCCAATCCGCGCTGGATGGTGCCGGACTGGACGTTCGGCATACAGGACGAGAACCTGCAGAAGACCGTCGACGAGGCGCGTGCCAAGGGAGCGCAAGTCGTCGTTTTGCTCTCTCACAACGGCATGGATGTCGACCTCAAGCTGGCCACCCGCGTCACCGGCATCGACGCCATCCTCGGCGGCCATACGCACGACGGCGTGCCGCAACCCCGTGTCGTCAGGAATGCCGGCGGTCAGACCCTGGTCACCAATGCCGGCTCGAACGGCAAGTTCCTCGCGGTACTCGACTTCGACGTGCATGGCGGCAAGGTTCAGGATTTCCGTTACAAGCTGCTGCCGATTTTTTCCAAGCTTCTGGCGGCGGACGCCGAAATGGCGGCATACATCGAAAAGGTCCGCGCACCGCACAAGGCCAGACTCGAGGAAAAGCTCGCCGTCTCGGAGGGCCTGCTCTACCGGCGCGGCAATTTCAATGGCAGCTGGGACCAGCTGATCCTGGACGCCATCATGGAAGTGCAAGGCGCCGACATCGGTTTCTCGCCGGGCTTCCGCTGGGGCACGACAATCCTGCCCGGCCAGGCCATTACCTTCGAACACCTGATGGACCAGACCGCGATCACCTACCCGCACGCGACCCTGACCGAGATGAGCGGCGAGCAGATCAAAACCATCCTCGAGGACGTCGGCGACAACCTGTTCAATCCCGACCCCTACTATCAGCAGGGCGGCGACATGGTGCGTGTCGGCGGTCTGCAATACACCTGCGACCCCAACGCGAAAATCGGCAATCGCATCCAGGACATGCGTCTGGCCGGCAAGCCACTAGACGCGACCAGGAAGTACAAGGTCGCCGGCTGGGCGCCCGTGGCCGAAGGTGCCAAGGGCGAGCCGGTCTGGGATATCGTCGCCCGCTATCTGAGGGACAGGAAAACCATTGCTCCGCGCAAACTCAATCAGCCCAAGCTGCTGGGCATGAAGGGCAATGCCGGCTGGGCCGGCAGCTAGAACAAGATTCCAGGGCGGGGCGCTCTCAGTCAAGGCTTGATGTAAGCAAAGCCGCCGCGTGCCTGCAGCTTGGCGATTTCGGCGACCCCCGACGGCACGAATACGGACTCCGGAATGAACTGCTTGCGATCCAGCTTGCGACTCTTCAGGGTAATCTCGCAGACGTCGAAGGTCACGCCCTGCTGCGCCAGCGTCTCAACCGCGACGTTGTAAGGATTGCCGTTCTTGTCCCTGGCACCTTCCATGAGGAAGTCCACCCCCTGGGCATGCGTGACCACGACGATTTTCGCCTGCGGATTGACTTCAAGATGATTGCTGATGTTGCGCAGAGCGGCGGTTGCATTCACTGCGTCGTTGACGTGATAAACCACGTTGTCCGGATTACTGTTGGCCGCCAGGTTCGTCGCACAGCCGCCCAGGACGAGGGAAGCTACCGCCAGTACCATCGCCACTACGCCTGTCATTCGATTCATTTCTACTCCTCTGTATTGGTATTGGGACAGGGTCGCGCCCCCTGTTTTGTTTAAGTTTAAAAGGCTACTCGCATCGGATGCTGCTTTCAATCCCCGCGCCATACACGATAGTTATGCAGTGCGCTGCTCTGGCTATGGCTATGGCGCAAGCCATATCCGGCCGACATTGGAAATATTTGCTTTCAAGGACAGTGATCGAAGCCTCGGCCGCGTCGGCTAGAATCAAAGCATGAATAAGCGCAACCTCATTATTTTTCTGGCAGGCGTTCTGGTTCTGGGCCTCGGCGGCTATGCCGGATGGCGAACGTGGGACCACGGCGCCGATGCGCAGCAATTCAAGCTGGCCAAAATCGAATCCGGCCCGCTCACCGCAGCCGTCTCAGCCACCGGCACCCTGAATCCCGTGGTCTCGGTTCAGGTCGGATCGCAGGTTTCCGGGCAGATCAAGGAAATTCTCGTCGACTTCAATTCACCGGTGAAGTCCGGTCAGTTGATCGCCAGACTGGACCCGGAAACCTATGAACACCGCTTGCGCCAGGCCCAGGCGGACGTCGATGCGGCCCGCGCCGGCCAGGGCGTGCAACTGGCGGAAGTGGCGCGTGCCAGCGCCAATTTGTCCAATGCCCAGCGCGACTATGAGCGCAAGAAAGTACTGGTGGAGAAGAATTTCATCTCACCGGCCGAGCGCGACACGGCGCAGAACAACCTGGATGCTGCGCGCGCCGCCCTCGCTTCGGCACAAGCCCAGGTGAAGAACGGCGAAGCGGTGGTTCGCCAGCGCGAGGCCCAATTGGCGGCGGCCCGCGTCGATCTGGAACGCACCTCAATCAAGGCGCCGGTGGACGGCATCGTGGTCAAGCGCAGCATCGAGCCGGGACAGACGGTGGCCGCCAGCCTCCAGGCGCCGGAACTGTTCATCATCGCCAAGAACCTGACCGACATGCAGGTGGAAACCTCGATCGACGAAGCCGACGTCGGTCGCGTTCGCGTCGGGCAGAAAGCCAGCTTTACGGTCGACGCCTTCGCCGGCCGCCATTTCGAGGGCGAAGTGCGGCAGGTACGCAAAGCCGCCACAGTGGTATCGAACGTGGTGACCTACACTGTGGTGATCTCGGCGGCAAACCCCGATCTCACCTTGCTGCCCGGCATGACTGCCAACGTGCGGATCATTACCGCGCAAAAGGACAAGGCCCTCAAGGCGCCCAACGCCGCCCTGCGCTTCCGCCCCACTAGCAGCACCGGCAGCAGCGACGAAAAGAAGTCCTTGGTCGCCGCATCGCCGGCGCCGACTTCTGCCGCCGCCGCTTCGGGCGGCGGCGGTGGCGGCCTTGCCCAGCAACGCGAGCGTCTGGTTGCCGAACTCAAACTCGATGCCAGTCAGCTGGCCAAGGTCGATGCGATCTTCGACAGCATGCGCGACAAATTCAAGGCGGCACGCGACCTGCCCGAAGCGGAAAAGGGCAAGGTACAGGAACGCAATCGCGCCGAAATCCGCGAACGGGTTGCGGCGACTCTTACGCCGGAGCAGAAGAAACGCTACGACGAGATGGCCAGCGAGGCCCAGGCTGCGCGCGCCGGCGGTGGTGGCGGTACGGGACGCCTCTGGATTGTCGGCGAGGACGGCAAGGCCAAGCCTGTCGATGTGCGCCTCGGCCTGACCGACGGCAGCATGACCGAGATCGTTTCCGGCGAAGTAAAGGATGGCCAGGAGGTCATCACAGGGCAGCAGACCGCAGCGACGGCAAAAGCTTCCGGCATGCCCGGCCCGCGCCTGTTCTAGGATTCTCCCGCATGAACGCGCCGCACGGCCGCCCGCAGGGGCGTCAGCCACAACCCGGAGCCGCGCAGCGGCAAACCGCCGTCATCCTCTCGCCTGGCGAGGGGGCCGAGGGGAGTGTAGTCCCGTGAACGCGCCGCTGATCCGGGTCGTGGAACTGGCCAAGGATTACGTGATGGGCAGCAACGTGGTGCCCGCACTGCGCGGCGTCACGCTCGACATCGCTGCCGGCGAGTTTGTCGCCGTCATGGGACCCTCGGGATCCGGCAAATCCACCTTCATGAACCTGCTCGGCTGCCTCGATCATCCCAGCGGCGGCAGCTATTCGCTCGGCGGCCAGGAAGTATCCGCGCTTTCGGGAGACGAGCTGGCGGCCGTGCGCAATCGCAAGCTGGGCTTTGTCTTCCAGCACTTCAACCTGCTGGCGCGCACCTCGGCGCTGGACAATGTCGCCTTGCCGCTGCTGTACGGCAATGTGCCGGCCGCCGAACGCCTCCAGAGGGCAGCGCGGCGTCTGACCCAGATCGGCCTGGCGGAGCGCATGGATCATCACCCGGCGCAGCTCTCCGGCGGCCAGCAGCAGCGCGTCGCCATTGCCCGCGCACTGGTGAATGATCCGCAACTGGTGCTCGCCGACGAACCCACCGGCGCTCTCGATTCGCGCACCAGCGTCGAGATCATGGCACTGTTGCAGCAACTCAACCGCGAGGGCATCACCATCGTGCTGGTGACCCACGAACACGACATCGCCGACTTCGCCCACCGCATCATTTCCTTTCGCGACGGCAAGGTGGTCGAGGATCGGACGAATGCGGCGAAAGATGCCGCCATGGATGCGGCAAGCCGCCCATGAACTTCGCCGCCACCCTGCGCATCGCCCTGCTCGCCCTGCGCATCAACAAGCTGCGCTCGGCGCTGACCATGCTCGGCATCATCATCGGCGTCGCTGCGGTGATTATCATGATCGCCGTCGGCAACGGCGCGCAGGCCCGCGTCGAAGACCAGATCCGCAGCCTCGGCTCCAACATCATCATGGTGCTCTCCGGCTCGACGACCTCGGGCGGCGCCCGTGGCGGCAGCGGTTCGCAGGCGACCATTTCCGAAGACGACGCCTATGCGCTGAATCGCGAGATCGACGAAATCCAGGCGGCCGCGCCGACCCTGCGCGGCACCGGCCAGGTGGTGGTGGGCAATGCCAACTGGTCGACAGTCTTTTACGGCACTTCGCCGGAGTATCTCGAAGTGCGCGAGTGGACGGTGAGCGAGGGCCGCGGCTTCGAGCAGGCGGAAATCAACGGTGCCGGCAAGGTCGCCCTGCTGGGGCAGACCGTGGCAAAAAATCTGTTCGGCGATGCCAGTCCCATCGACCAGGTGGTCCGTGTGCGCAAGGTGCCGCTCACCGTGATCGGCCTGCTCGACCGCAAGGGACAGAACATGATGGGGCAGGACCAGGACGATATCATCCTGATGCCGATCAGCACGGCGAGGAAACGGGTGCTCGGCTCGACGCAGCAGGCCAAGAGCCGCAGCGTCGGATCGATCATGGTCAAGGTCAAGGAAGGCGCCGACATGACGGCGGCGGAAGCGCGCATGCGCGAACTGCTGCGTCAGCGCCATCGCCTGCAAGCTGGGCAGGATGACGACTTTTTCGTGCGCAACCTGTCGGAAATTCTCCAGGCCCAGGAAGCCTCCTCCAAGGTGATGTCCTTGCTGCTGGCCGCCGTGGCCTCGGTATCGCTGCTGGTCGGCGGCATCGGCATCATGAACATCATGCTGGTCTCGGTCACCGAACGCACGCGCGAAATCGGACTGCGCATGGCCGTCGGCGCGCGCTCCAAAGACATCCTGACCCAGTTCCTGGTCGAGGCGGTCACCCTGTCGTTGATCGGCGGCGCCATCGGCATCCTGCTCGGCGTCGGCGGCGCCACGGTGATTGCGGAATTCGCCGGATGGCGTACCGAGCTCTCGGGCGGTTCCATCGTGCTCGCGGCAGGCTTTGCCGGCGCGATCGGGATATTCTTCGGCTACTACCCGGCTAAGAAGGCCTCGCGCCTGCTGCCCATCGAAGCACTGCGTTACGAGTGACCGGAGCATAAATGGCTGAAGAAGTCGAACTCAAACTGGCACTCGCAGAGGTGCATCAGGCACGCTTCCTGCGCCATCCGCTGCTCAAGCAGGCCGTCGCGCGTTACGTCGAGACGCTGGATAACATCTATTACGATACGACGGAGCTTTCGCTGCGTCGTCGCGGCATTGCCCTGCGTTTGCGCCGCAAGGGGCGCGACTGGCTGCAAACCGTCAAGCTGGCGGGAAGTTCTGCCGCCGGCCTTTCCAGCCGACCCGAATGGGAAACGCCGTATTCAGGGCATTTCGACTTCTCCGGCGTGGACGATTCCTCGGTACGCGAGTGGCTGCAGCGACCCAAACTGCTGGCTCGCATCGTCCCCATCTGTGAGACGCGCTTTCGCCGCATCACCTGGAAATTGCCTGCTGCACCCGGTGCCGTGCTGCTGACCCTGGATCGCGGCTGGATCATTGCCAGTGGTCGCCGCGAAGCCATCTCCGAAGTCGAGCTGGAGCTCGCCGGCGCGCCCGTGCATGCGATCTTCGGCTTGGCCAATCAGCTGGCGCAGCGAACAGCTCTGACGCCGGCGGTATGGTCCAAGGCAGAGCGCGGCTATCGCCTGCATGTCGGGGCTCCACCGGCGCCATTCAAGGCGCAAGCCGTCGAGTTGTGCGCGGCAATGACACCGTTCGAGGCTTTTTGCCGAATTGGAATGTCATGTCTCGAACACCTGCAGCAGAACCATTCCGGGGCCTTGAGCAGCGAGGATCCCGAATACATCCACCAGATGCGCATCGCCGCGCGACGACTGCGTGCCGCCTTGCGGCTTTTCGCCCCCGTGCTGCCGGAGAATCTTGCCGAACCACTGCGCCCATCGCTGCTGGCCCTGATGAAGCAGTTGGGCCGCACTCGCGATCTCGATGTATTGCTCGCCGAGATCGTCAATCCGGTGCTGGCCGCCCTGCCTGACGAACCCCGCCTGCCCGCGCTGGCAGGCGACATCACCAACCGCTGCTACGCGGCGCGCGCGCAGGCGATTGCCATGCTCGCCGAGCCTGCCTACGGACGCCTGCTGCTGACCGCTATCGAGTCGCTGCACGCCAGACCGGCTACCGAACGAACGATGGTCACATTGACCGGATTTGCCCAGGAACGGCTGAAACGCTTGCGCAAGAAGATGCGGCGGCTGGCGCTGGCGGCGCAGATTGACGACCCGGCGTCGCTGCACGCCCTGCGGATCGGTGTCAAGCGGCTGCGCTACGCGCTGGAGTTCTTTTCGCCGCTGACACGTGACGCCGCTTCGCTTGGTGTATTGAAACAGCTAACGTCCTTGCAGGACACGCTGGGCCAACTCAACGACCTGGCCAATGCCGGGGCCGTACTGATGGACTGTGCCGGCGATGATCCCAGGCTGCGCGAGGCGGTGACGCTGATCGGCGGCTGGCACGGACCGCGCTACGCCGGATTGCTGGAGTGCATCACGCCCGAACTGGTCCGTCTCGGCCGCTTGCGCCTGCCGCGGCTTGCCCCCGCGTAACCGGCTTGCAACAGGAATGATGGATGATTGACCGCACAATGGAGGCACATCGATGGAACTGATACTCTGGCGTCATGCCGAAGCCGAAGAAGGCGACGGCAGCCTGCCGGATGCCAAGCGACGGCTCACCGCGCGTGGCGAAAAGCAGGCAAAGAAATCTGCGCAGTGGCTGCAGAGGCATCTGCCGCGCAAACGCAAAGTCCTTGTCAGTCCGGCGGAACGGACCCAGCAAACGGCGCACGCCCTGGAGTTGCCCTACGAGATCGAACCCGGCCTCGGCATCGGCGCTTCGGCCAGGGATGTGCTGAAAGCCTCCGGGTGGCCAAACCAGAGTGGTGCGGTACTGATCGTCGGGCACCAGCCGACCCTGGGACGCGTCGCGGCCCTGCTGCTTACGGGCGAGGAAGCGGACTGGTCGGTAAAAAAAGGCGGAATCTGGTGGTTTTCCAGCCGTGACCGCGATACGCCGACCGTGTTGCGCGCGGTGCTCAATCCGGATTTCACCTGATTTCGCCGTGCCGAAGGCGGGGCCGGGCTTGATACCGGTTGCGAAAACAGCCCGCTTTTGATATTTTAGATATTGATATATTAATCGGGCTGCGCACGCCAGCGCCATATTCCAATGTCAAAAAAATCCGCCACTGCCGCCACCGACACCGAAACACGCGTCACTTCCGAACATGCCCCCGACCTGCGCCTGTGGTTGCGCACGCTGGCCTGCACCAATCTGATCGAGAACCACATCCGCTCGCGCTTGCGCGCCGAGTTCGGCATCACGCTGCCGCGCTTCGATCTGATGGCCCAACTGGAGCGCTCGCCGCAGGGACTCAAGATGGGCGAACTGTCCAAGCGCATGATGGTGACCGGTGGCAACGTGACCGGGATCACCGATCAGCTGGTCGCCGAAAAACTGGTGGTGCGCGAAGACAGTCCGAAGGACCGCCGCGCCTACATCGTCAAGTTGACAGCAGAAGGACGCCGCAGTTTCCGCAAGATGGCCGAGGCCCATGAAACCTGGGTGGTCGAACTGTTCGCCGGGATGGACGAGAAGCAGCGCAGCCAGTTGTATGACCTGATGGCCGCCCTCAAGGCGAGCGCTTCCCGGGTCGCGGCAAAGAAGTAGGCCAGCCCCGGCAGTTCAGGGCGCCGGATTGGTGTAACGCAGATGCAGCGCTTCGATCTGCTGCAGGACTTCATCGCCGAGTGATACATCGCACGCGGCGATATCCTCCCGCAGCTGCTCCAGCGTCGTGGCGCCGATGACCGTGCTGGCGACGAACGGACGCGAGGCGACGAAGCCCAGCGCCAGTTGCACGGGCGTCAGCCCATGCGCCTGTGCCAGTTCGGCGTAGGCGGCAACCGCCGCCTGCACATTGACCTTGGTGTAGCGCTGGGCAAAACCGGGAAACAGCGTAACGCGCCCCGCGACCCGCGGTTCGGCCAGATACTTGCCCGACAACAGGCCGAAGGCCAGCGGCGAATAGGCCAGCAGGCCCACGTTCTCGCGAAAGCCGATCTCCGCCAAGCCCATTTCCCAGGTCCGGTTGAGCAGGCTGTAGGCGTTCTGCACGGAAACCACGCGTGGCAGGCCGTGTTTCTCGGCCTGATGCAGGAACTGCATCACACCCCAGGGTGTCTCGTTGGACAGGCCTACATGGCGCACCCGTCCTTCCCTGACGAGTTCCGCCAGCGCCGACAGGGTTTCTTCCAGGGGCACGAAGTCGCGCTCTTTTTCCGGGTCGAACTGATATTGGCCGAACAGCGGCGTGTTGCGATCCGGCCAGTGCAGCTGATACAAGTCCACGTAGTCTGTCTGCAGGCGCGCCAGGGAACCGCCGATGGCGGCGCGGAGATTCCTCCTGTTGAACGCCAGGGCGCCGTTCCTGATCCATTTGAGACTGCGGCCGGGACCGGAAATCTTCGTCGCCAGGATGATCTTGTCGCGCGCCTGGCGCTTCAGCCAGCTGCCGATATACGTCTCGGTCCGGCCATAGCTTTCCGCATCCGGCGGCACGGAATACATCTCCGCCGTGTCGATGAAGTTGATGCCGCGGGCCAGCGCAAGGTCGAGTTGCCGATGGGCATCCGCCTCGCTGTTCTGGGTGCCGAACGTCATGGTACCAAGGCAGACCCGGGACACCTTGAGATCGCTGTTGCCGAGCATCGTGTATCGCATTGCCGCTGTTTCCTTTTTTCCCCTTGGAGCGCTATTCTATGGCGAGGAAAAGCCGGAACAACCAGAACCGCGCCAAAGCCGCCGCATGCTGACTCCCCAACAACTCGACCACCAATACAACGCCCGCGCCGCGATCCCGGACCATCCGGAGATCTTTGCGCGATGGCGCGCCGAATCACGCGCCGCCCGGGATGCACTGCGCTGCGAGCAGGACTACTACTTCGGTCCATCGCCTGCCGAAACCCTCGACCTGTATCCCGCGGCCGTGGCGAATGCCCCGCTGCTGGTTTTCATTCACGGCGGCTATTGGCGCTCCCTGGACAAGCAGGATTTTTCCTTCCTGGCGCCGGCTTTCGTCAGCGCCGGCGTCGCCGTGGCCATGCCCAACTACGGCCTCGCCCCTGCGACATCGATAGAGGAAATGGTGCGGCAGATGCTGCGCGCGCTGGCATGGCTTTACCGTCACGTGCCGCAACTGGGTATCGACAGGCGTCGCATCGTGGTAGCCGGACATTCCGCCGGCGCGCATCTTGCCGCCATGATGCTGGCCGCCGACTGGCCGCTCATGGCCGGCGATCTGCCGCGGGACCTGCTGTGCGGCGCCGTCTGCATTTCCGGGCTCTACGACCTGCAGCCCCTGGTTCGTGCGCCTTTCCTGCAGCAAGACCTCAGGCTCGATGAAGTAACCGCGCAACGTGTCAGTCCAGTCGGCTACCGGCCGGGACTCCCCATTCCCCTGATCACTGCCGTCGGCGGCGAGGAGAGCGCCGAGTTTCAGCGCCAGAACCGGCTCATCCGCGAAGCGTGGCCGCATTGCTTCCGCCGCGACCTGCCGCTACCCGGCCGCCATCACCTGGCGAGCGTCGAGGCCCTGGGCGATCCGGTTCATGCCTTGTTCCATGCCACGCGGCGTCTTTTGGGATAGACACCATCAAGTAGCCTGCCGCTGCTCTGCTTGTCGTCGCCATCGGTGACGCAGGATTTCTGGCTTTCCTGCAACATCGACGGCCTGCTCAAGGGCGCCATTGCCAGTTGCGCCCTCTGACGCGGGCAGATTCCGGAAGAACATTGCGAGCTATCGCGGCCCCGCCGAGGACAAAAACAATGAAACAAAGCCGGCACGAAACTCATCGTCGAAGAACTTGCCATCCGCCAAGCCAAGGCGCCGCCTTCTTGAACGGCAAGGCCTGCTCTGCAGTAAAGGCCTTCTCAAGTAATGAGCGGCGCAGTTGGCGCCGCGGCCGGGCGCCGCCTGTAATACAATACGGGGCTGGCGCGCCCTGCCGGTTGGCGCCCGATTCGGCATTTCGCCGCATTTCCCCCCAAGCGCTTCGCCGCCTGAACCGGTTCCCCGCAAGGGGCAGGCCGATTCAGGAGTTCATTTGAACGCGACTACACCAAGCATCAAGCTTTCCGCCGACGCCGGCGCTGACAAAACCTCCGGCACAAACCCGGATGCCGCACCCATCGCCGTATCGCCGGCACCGACTTTCGACGAGATCGGCCTGCTGCCCGAACTGCTGCGCGCGGTCAAGGACGCCGGCTACACCCATCCGACGCCGATCCAGAGCCAGGCCATTCCGATCATCATGGCCGGCAAGGATGTCATGGGCGGCGCCCAGACCGGCACCGGCAAGACCGCCGGCTTCACCCTGCCGCTGCTGCAGCGCCTGGCGCGCCATGCCAGCAGTTCGCCTTCGCCGGCGCGGCACCCGGTGCGTGCGCTGATCCTGGCGCCGACACGCGAACTGGCGATGCAGGTACATGAAAGCGTCGTCACCTACAGCAAGTACCTGCCGCTGCGCTCGGTCTGCATCTACGGCGGCGTCGACATCCGGCCACAGATCGCCGAACTGCGCGAAGGCCGCGAGATCGTCGTCGCCACGCCGGGTCGCCTGCTTGATCACGTACAGCAGAAGAGCGTCAGCTTCAATTTCGTCGAGGTACTGGTGCTCGATGAAGCCGACCGCATGCTGGACATGGGCTTCATTCCCGACATCAAGCGCATCCTCGCCATGCTGCCGAAGGAACGGCAGAGCCTGCTGTTCTCGGCAACGTTCTCCAACGAGATCAAGAATCTCGCCGACAGCATGCTCAAGGCGCCGCAACTGATCGAGGTGGCGCGCCGCAACATGGTGACCGAGACCGTCACCCACCGCGTCTACCCGGTTGCATCCGACCTCAAGCGCAGCCTGCTGGTGCATCTGCTGACGCACGACGAGGAAAACGCCAAGCAGGTACTGGTCTTCGTCGGCACCAAGTTCGGTGCCAGCCGCCTGGCGGTATACCTCGAGCGCCAGGGCATCGCCGCCGACGCCATCCACGGCGACAAGAGCCAGCAGCAGCGTACCGAGGCGCTGGAAGGCTTCAAGTCCGGCAAGATCCGGGTGCTGGTCGCCACCGACGTCGCCGCGCGCGGCCTTGACATCGACGACCTGCCGCACGTCATCAACTATGAATTGCCGCATACGGCCGAGGACTATATCCATCGCATCGGCCGCACCGGCCGTGCCGGCAAGCACGGCAACGCCACCTCGCTGTTTGCACCCGAGGAAAGCCAGCGCCTGGCCGACATCGAAAGGCTGATCAAGCGCCCGATCGAGCGCGTCGAGATCACCGGCTTCAATCTTGGCACGGCGGCGCCGGAGCGCGATCGCGAACGCGGACGCGAACGCACTGGCAGCGGCCATCGCCGCGAACACGAGGAACGTCGTCGCGAGCGCGAGGTCAAGCCGCACGACCGCCGGCCGCCGCCGCATCTGCCGTCACCCGCCGCGCATGTGCCGCGACTCGACCCGCGCCTGCCGAAACTCGACTTCGACCCGAACAAGCCCTACGTCAGCAAATCCGTCAGCGTCGAAACCGCCACCGAGAAGCCGTCCGCAACACGTCCGCAAAAACCTGTGGCCGCGCTCCTCGGCGGATTCGGCAAGAAGTAACAGGGTCGGCCATGCGCGTTGCGGCAGCATGGCAGCTCGATGTGCGGCCGGCCGGAGTCGACGGTTCGGGGACTCTGCTCATCGTTCTCGGCGGGCGCTGGCGCATCGACCAGGATCTGCCCTCTGCCGGTACCCTTAAAGCCAGGCTGGCGGCACCGGTTCGCCGGCTCGGTTTCGACACCAGCGCGCTCACCGACTGGGACTCGGGCCTGCTGACCTTTGTCACCGGAGTCAGCAAGTCCTGCGCGGAACAGGGCATCACGATCGATGGCAGCGGACTGCCGCCGGGGGCACAGCGCCTGCTGGCAATGGCATCGGCCGTGCCGGAACAGAAACTTGCCGGGCGTCACGTCGGTCGGCAAGGGATATTCGCGCAAGTCGGGGAAGCGACCCTGGGATTCTTTCGCGGCGCGCCGCAGATGCTGGGCTTTCTTGGCGAGGTGGTGCTGTCGCTGCTGCGCCTGTTGTCCGGTCGCGCCCGTTTTCGCGCCCGCGACCTGTGGCTGGAGATCGAGGAAGTCGGACCGCGCGCCTTGCCCATCGTCTCGGTAATCAGCTTCCTGGTCGGCCTGATCCTCGCCTACCTCGGCGCCGACCAGCTGAAGCTGGTCGGGGCGCAGATATTCATCGCCGACCTGGTGGCCATCGGCATGGTGCGCGAGGTCGGCGCGCTGATGACGGGCATCATCATCGCCGGCCGCACCGGTGCCGCCTTTGCCGCGCAGCTCGGCACCATGCAGGTCAATGAGGAGATCGACGCCTACAAGGTGCTCGGCATCTCGGCCATCGACTTCCTGGTGTTGCCGCGCATGCTGGCGCTGATGCTGATGGTGCCGCTATTGACGCTCTACTCGGGCTTCATCGGCATGCTGGCAGGCCTGCTGGTTTCGGCCACCATTTTCGATATCGGCATCTTCGAGTACTACACGGAAACCCTGCGCGCGCTGGAGGTCAAGCAGTTCGCCGTCGGCCTGTCCAAGGGCACGGTGTATGGCGCCATGATCGCTTTTTCCGGCTGCCTGCGCGGCATGCAGTGCGGCCGCAGTGCCGAAGCCGTAGGCCATGCGGCAACCTCCGCCGTGGTCACCGCCATCCTGCTGATCACGATCGCGGCCTCGATCATGACCATCGTCTACTACCAACTCGGAATTTGAAGCGATGCACGAGCCGGCCCACATCGAGGTACGCGATCTGTCCATGGCCTATGGCGACTTCGTCGTCCAGCACGGCCTCGATTTCACGGTGAACAAGGGCGATATCTTCGTCGTCATGGGCGGCAACGGTTGCGGCAAGACCACGCTGATGCGCGCCCTGGTCGGCCTGCAGCGCCCCGCGGCCGGCTCGGTGCTGTACAGCGGGGAGGACTTCTGGAACGCCGAGCAGGAGGTGCAGCAGCGGCTCAAGCGCCGCCTCGGCATCCTGTTCCAGGGCGGTGCGCTGTGGAGCTCGCTGACCCTGGCCGAGAACGTCGCGCTGCCGATCGCGGAGTACACCGGCCTGCCGCCGGCCCGTGTGGACGAGATCGTCGCTTTCAAGCTGGCGCTGGTCGGCCTGGCCGGTTTCGAGGATTTCTATCCCTCGGAATTGAGCGGCGGCATGAAGAAGCGCGCCGGACTGGCGCGCGCCATGGCGCTCGACCCGGACATCCTGGTCATCGACGAACCTTCGTCCGGCCTCGATCCGCTGACCGCGCGACGCCTCGACGAGCTGATCATGGAACTGCGCGACAGCCTCGGTACCACCATCGTCGTCATCACGCACGAACTGGCCAGCATCCTCAGCATCGGCAACAATTCCATTTATCTCGATACCGAAAGCCGCACCATGATCGCCACCGGTCATCCGCAGGACGCTTTGAAAAACGGCCACCCCAAAGTGCGCCACTTTTTGACCCGTGGGGGAACCGCATGAGCCGCAAAGCCAATCCCACCCTGATCGGTGCCTTCGTCCTCGGTGCCCTGGCGCTGGCCATCATCACCACGCTGCTGCTGGCTGGTGGCGGTTGGTTCGGCGAGCGCCGGCAGCATGTGCTGTACTTCACGGGCGCGGCGCAGGGCCTCCAGGTCGGCGCCCCGGTGGTCTTCCTCGGCGTCAAGGTCGGCACCGTCAAGCAGATCCAGCTCGGCCTCGACCCGCAGAGCAATCGTTTCCTGGTGCCCGTCACCATCGAAGTGCAGCCCCACGTGGTACACACCCACGGTGGCGAAAATATCGATCTGCGCGACCGCGCCACCGTGCGCCAACTGGTCGAGCGCGGTTTGCGCGGCCGGTTGCGGCTGCAAAGCCTGCTCACCGGCCAGCTTTACGTTGACCTCGACTTTCACCCCGACAAAGCGGCGACGTTCGCCGCCCTCGATCCCGAACTGAGCGAAATTCCGACGATTCGCACGGCCGTGCAGGAACTGACCAGCAAGCTCGAGGGTTTCCCGATGGACCAGTTCCTCGCCGACGTGGCGGCCATCAGCAGCGCAGTCAGCAAGCTGATGTCGGCGCACGCGACACAGGATCTGCCGCGACGCCTCGATGCGACGCTGCGCCACCTCGAATCGCTCGCCAGGCGTTTCGATGCACAGGGCGGCCCGATCCTCAAGGATGTCCGCGACAACCTGGCCGAGATGAACAAGGCATTGTTGGCGGCGCAGGCCGCGCTGGCCAAGCTTGATACCGCCGCCGATCGCGTCGCCGACCTGGCACGGGCCGACTCGCGCATGGTCGCCGGCATGACCCAGGCCAGCGAGGAGCTGGCCCGAGCCGCAACAGCGGTACGCAAGCTGACCGAACAGGCTTCGCCTACGGCAGACAACCTCAACGCCACACTGAAGGAAATTGCCCGCGCCGCCGACGCCCTGCGCCTGCTGGCCGAATTGCTGGAGCAACAACCCGATGCCATCTGGCGCGGCAAAAAGCAGAAGTCCGCCCCCTGAATCCTTATTGAAGAGGAAACGCCATGAAACTGGTCCGCCACGGCGCCGAGGGGCGCGAAAAACCCGGCCTGATCGCCCCTGACGGCACACTGCGCGATCTGTCCGGCCACATCTCAGAGATAGGCTGGAACGAACTCTCCGCCGCCGGGCAAAAGCGCTTGCGCGCCCTCAACCCTGCCGGCTTGCCGAAAGTTCGCGGCACGCCGCGCCTCGGCGTGCCCTTCACCGGCATTTCCAAGATCGTCGGCATCGGTCTCAACTACCGTGCTCATGCCCTCGAAGCGAGGATGCCGATCCCGGCCGAGCCGGTGATGTTCATGAAAGCCACAACTTGCATCAGCGGGCCCAATGATCCTGTCGTGATGCCCGTCGGCAGCACCAAGCTCGACTGGGAAGTCGAACTGGGACTAGTCATCGGCCGCGAAACCCGTCGCGTAACCGAGGCTGATGCCCTCGATCATGTCGGCGGCTATTGCGTATTCCACGACGTTTCCGAGCGCGCCTTCCAGCTCGAGCGCGGCGGCCAGTGGGACAAGGGCAAGGGTTGCGACAGCTTCGGCCCCATCGGCCCCTGGCTGGTGACCCGGGACGAAATCGCCGATCCGCAGGGGTTGCGCCTGTGGCTGGACGTCAATGGCGAACGGATGCAGGATTCGAGCACCGCCGACATGATCTTTTCCTGCGCCGAAATCGTCAGTTATGTCTCGCGCTTCATGACGCTCCTGCCCGGCGACGTGATCTGCACCGGCACGCCGCAGGGCGTCGGCATGGGGCGCGGCCGCTTCCTGCAGCCTGGCGACCGGGTCAGGCTCGGCGTCGAAGGCCTGGGCGAGCAGGAACAAACGGTGATCGCCGCAGGATAGGACGCGGGGACCGACGCAAAAGGCCGAAAGTCGGCGCCGATGATACGGTGAACAAGCGCCCGGTTCTAGGTCAGGTAGTCCAGCCGCAGCCTCTGCTGCAGCGTGCGCGCCTGGCGAAAGGCTTCCATGAGGATTTGCCGGTCGAGCCGGTGCAGGCGATCCGGGTTGAGCCGGTTGGCAGCGGCCGGGAACTCTCCCGAAATCTGGTTCTGCAGGCGCAGGCGCTGGATCTGGTAAAAGGCGGCGACCATGGCTGCCGCCTCCTCGACCGGCATGCCCAGGGCCTGGCGCACGCTGCGCAGGCGCTCGATGGTGTTGGTATGCGCCACTCCGTGCGCGAGCGACAATATCCGAACAGCATCGACGAAGACGCGGATGCCCTGGCCCTTGAGGTCCAGGGTATGCGGAAAATCCGCGCCGCCGCCGAGACGAAAGCCGCGCCACGAACTCAGGGGCGGTTCCTGTTCCAGCGCGTTGACGCACATCGCACGAAGGAAGACGGCATTGCCCTTGACCTTGCCCAACAGCCAATGCTGCAGTTCCACCACCAGCTCTTCACGGCCGTAGAGCGGGCGGAAGTCGAAAAAGATGCTGGCATTGAGCAGCGCTTCCGGTTCGGGCACCGAGATCCAGTTGCCGAACTGCCACTTCCACTCATCCAGCGAAAGGCACCAGGCGGGATTGCCCGCCATGACCTGGCCGGGGCACAAGGCGAAACCGCAGGTATCGAGTGCGGCATTCACCGCCCGGGCAAAAGGCAGGAACTTCTGGCGCAGCGCATCCGCCTCCTCGCCCGATGCGGCGGCGAAAACAATGCCATTGTCCTGATCCGAAAAGAATGTCTGCTCCAGCCGGCCTTCCGAGCCGAAGACGATCCAGCACCAGGGCACATAGGGCAGATCGAACTCGCCTTCTACCAGGTCTATGGCCTGCAGGGCGATCAGGTCGTTGAGCGCCGAGATCCACTCGCACAATGCCTCGGCGCCGCTGCCTTCGAGCAGACGACGGGCGGCAAACCGGCGCACGGCAGTTGTCTGCGTTGCCAGTTCGGCGATACTCCTTGTTGCCAGGATGGCATTCGCCAGGCTTGCGGAATCGGCCGCCTGCATGCCATACAAATCGCTCTGCGATACCACATTGAACAGCTGCCCGTCGGCCCCGGTCAGGATCAGATGGCGCATGCCGCGGCGAAACATCAGTACCGTGGCCTGATGCACCGTGGCGTCGGCCGACAGGCTGGCCAGTCCGCCGGTCATGACGCTGGCGATCGGCCCGGCCAGGTCGCAATCCTCATCGACGATGCAGCGCAGCGCATCGCGCAGGGTGACGATGCCCAGCGGCACCGAACTGGCTCCGTCGACGATCACCGCCGCCTCGGCGCCGCGCAGGTCGATGGCCCGCAGCGCATCGCGCACGGACGTCGCCGGATCGAGCACCACCGGCGGCGTCAGCGGCAGGTTGCACAGCGTCGTGTTGAGATTGACCGACACCGCATCCGCCAGACGGATGTCAGTAGCTGATGCGGGCATGGTAGGTCTTCTCGCTGGCTTCGCGCGCCTGTCCCAGGGTGCGGATACCCTTGTCGGCGAGCAAGGGCAGCATCTTGAGGAAGACTTCGGCGGTGACGATGGCATCGCCGACAGCCGTGTGGCGCCCCATCACCGATACGCCCAGACGTTCGGCGATTGCCTCCAGGCGATGCGTTTCCTGGTTCGGAAACAGCACGGCGGAAAGCAGGAAGGTATCCAGCACGGGGCGATCGAAGCGTATTCCGGTGGCGGCTTCCTTGAGCTCGAGAAAGCGCATGTCGAAGGCGGCATTGTGCGCGACCAGCACGGTGTCGGCGACGAAGGCGCGGAACACCGGCAGCACCTGGGCAATCGGCGGCTGGCCGGCCAGCATCTCGGCAGTGATGCCGTGGATCTTCACGGATTGCGGCGGCAGGCTGCGCTGCGGATCGATCAGCTGCTCGTAGGCCTCGTGCCGCAGCAGGCGCCGATTGACGATGCGCACGGCACCGATCTGTATGATCTCATCGCCCGCCGAGGGCTCGAGACCGGTGGTTTCGGTGTCGAACACGGTGAACGCGAGTTGCGCGAGAACACGGTCGTCCAGCGCCAGATCGGTCTCCTCGGACTTGAACAGATCGAAGTCGTAAAACTCGGGACGGCTGTCGGCCAGCGCCACGCCGGCCGGGGGAGCCGCAGCATCCTGAGCGCTGATGGCCGGCAGCAGGAAGCGGAAGAAGGCGCGATAGGCGGCATGGTCGCGCTGAAACCACACCTCGCCGCCGTTGCGTTCGACGATGTCGCGCACCGTCAGCGGCGACGACTCTCCCGCCGCCGTCAGCGCATCGAGCTCCCACTGCATCACGGTCTCGGTGCTCATGAACACGCCGGACCAGATCAGGTCGATATGCGCCATCGCGCCGTCACGGCTGAGGCGTAGTTTCAGGTCGCGAATCTTGTATTCGTCGCGCAGGCGCGCGGCAAAATAAGTCATCGCCTGCAACATGGAAAAACCGTCTACCTTGATCCACACGCCGGCATCCACTTCCTCGATGCTCACCTGCAGCCCGCAGCGGTCGACAATGCGACGGCGGGCAGCCGTCAGCAGATCGGCGCCAAGCATTTCCTCGAGCGGCCAGCGCGACTTGAGCACCGCGGCAAACGTCCGCGCGGCAGCCTCGACCCGTGTCGCCATCCCCGCGGCTTCGTCACGGACCACGGCGAGGAAGCGCTGATGGTCTTCCGCGCTCATGTCGGCGTAGTCGTAGAGCGTTTCCGCGGCGGCGCGCAGATTGCCCACCGGCCCGCGACTGCTCTCGGTCAGATCCTGCAGCAGCTGATCGCGGGTGGACTCGCTGTCGAAGGTCTCCGTCATGTCCTCGATCATCGTCATGTAGCCGGAGAAGCCGCTCGTCGCTTCCGGTGCATCCCCCGCGGCTGCCGTCGCTCCGGCTTCCGGAATCGGTGCGACCAGTACCCGCAGCAGACGGCCCGACCCGGTCGCCGCGACGAAGTGGCGATGCACCGTGCGCCGCGCATCCAGACTCTCCAGCGCATAGGCGATCAGATGCCGGTCAAAGATGCCGTAGATCGAACGCCCGAGGCCCAGCGCCGCCATGCCCTGTCCCGCCCCGCCGGCGAACAGGGCGCGTGCCCGCCGGTTGTAGAGCAGCACGCGGCCGTCCATGTTGCAGACGATGACGCCCTGCGCAAGTTCCGACATGAGCACGGCGAAGCGGTTGCGATCCGCCTCGGCGGCCGCGTTGGCGGCCCGGATGCGTGCGTCGATCTCCTCGTCGCGCGCCTGATGCTGCTGCGCCAGGCGATTCACGGCACCAATCAATGACTGCAGTTCGCCACTGCCCTGCATGCTGAGGCGGGTCGCCGGTTCTTCCGGCATTGCGGCGGCCTCCTCGGCAGCCCGTGCCGGCGCCAACACCAGGAATTCGTGCGTGGCGCGCAGAATCAGGAAGAGAAAGACGCAGGCAATGAAAACGATCATCAGCAACGCGCCCAGGCGGCGATCGAGCACGGCCTCCATCACGGCCCGCTCCTGGCCCTCGAGCCCGGAACCGGTGACCACCAGCGCTGCCGCCAGCACGGCCAGGAGATACGCGCAGGCGACGGTAACGGCGGTGACGAGCTTGGCGCGGGAATTCACGATGCGATCGACGCGATAAACCGGCGGCCGGCGCTCAAATCCTGTCGATCAATGCCTTGACCTTGGCGATCAGATCGCGTGTCGCGAACGGCTTGGTCATGTACACATCGGCACCCAGCGCGAGGCCCTTCGACACCTCGGTATCGCGCCCCTTGGCGGTCAGCATCATGATCCGCAGCGTCTTGAACTCGGGATCCTGGCGCAGGTCCTGGCAGACCTCGAAGCCGTTGCGATGCGGCATCATGACATCGAGGATCGCCATGTCGGGGCGTTCGCTGCGAATCCGCTCGAGCGCCTGGGCTCCGTCATGGGCGACGATGACCTCGTAGCCTTCGCGCTTGAGCAGGAACTCCAGCGAAATGACGATGTTCGGCTCGTCATCGGCGATCAGAATCTTCATTGCCATGGCGCCCCCTCCGGCATCAGCGTGATGTTCTTCTAGGCGCAAGAATACACCTCGCGCAAGGACTTGCGACGGATCAGCCGGCCCGCATCCCATGACAGGACGGGCGTCGTTCCAGCGCGGGATGCTTTTCCGGACGAGGCGCCGCGGACATATCCCATCGGGCATACCTTCCCCGCCTCCGGGGCCGGGACAAATCCCACCAGGGGATACCGTCCGCGCCTCCGGCGCGGACATAAAAAAGCCCACCGCGAGGGTGGGCTCGGTGCGTCACAAGGCGGGACGTCAGGCTGCCGCTTGTGCCGGAATCTGCCGGCTATGGTGGGTTATGCGATTCCTTGCGTCAACATAGACCAGATCGGGCTCGAAATTCTGCAGCTCGATTTCATTCATCACGGCGTAGGTGGCGATGATCAGCAGGTCGCCGGTGGCGGCCTTGCGTGCGGCGGCGCCATTGACCGAAATCGTGCCGGTACCGCGTTCGGCACGAATGGCGTAGGTGGTGAAACGCTCGCCGTTATTCACGTTGTAGATGTCGATCTGCTGGTATTCCTTGATGTCGGCTGCGTCGAGCAGCGACTCATCGATGGCGCAGGAACCCTCATAGTGCAGTTCGGCGTGGGTAACGGTCACCCGGTGAAGCTTGGACTTCAGCATCGTACGCTGCATTGTCAGACCTTTCTCATGCAAAGGCGGCAACCAATCGGGAGTCTCTCCGAAAAACCCGGACTCCCGTCCCTTCCACTTCTGGCACACCGCCGGCATGAGCGCATCGCAGTGACCTAAACTTCCAGATTGTCGATGAGGCGCGTGCTTCCCAGACGCGCCGCCGCCAACACCACCAACCCGGAATCGTGAGCGGACGGCAATTGTAGATCAAGTTTTTTGCGCAAGGCAACATAATCTGGCGTCCAGCCGTTCGAACCTAATATATTCATGGCGTTACGTTCAAGTTCGGCGAACCCCCTGGCGCCGCCTCTCACCTCTGCCGCAAGTTCGGAGATCACCCGGTACAACCGCGGCGCTTCGGCCCTTTCGGCGCTGGACAGGTAGCCGTTGCGCGAAGACAGAGCCAGACCGTCTGCGGCCCGCACCGTCTCGCCGCCGACAATTTCAATCGGCAAATTGAATTCGCGCACCATGTTGCGAATAACCATCAGTTGCTGGTAATCCTTCTTGCCGAACAGTGCGACATCGGCCTGGGCGATCTGGAACAGTTTCATGACCACCGTGGCGACGCCGCGAAAATGTCCGGGGCGGAACTCACCGTCAAGGATGCCGGCTTGCTCGGCCGGCGGTTCGACGTGATACGACTGCGGTTGCGGATACATCTCCGTTTCCTCGGGCGCGAACAGATGCTCGACGCCCGCCGCCGCCAGCTTTTCACAATCCGCCGCAAAGCTGCGCGGGTACTTTTCGAAGTCCTCGCCGGGACGAAACTGCAGGCGATTGACGAAAATCGTCGCGATCACCCTGTCGGCATGGTCCCGCGCCTGATTCATCAGGGCGATATGCCCGTCGTGCAAATTGCCCATGGTCGGCACCAGCGCCACGCGGCCCGCGGTAGCGCGCGCCGCGCGCAACGACGCGACGGTTTCGTGAATCTGCATGGTTAAACGCTTTTTTCAGTAAGTATGTTCTGGCGCCGGGTAAGTGCCGTCCTTGACGGCCTTGACGAAGGCGACCACGGCCGCGTCGATGCTCGTCGCGCCTTCCATGAAGTTCTTCACGAAGCGCCCTTTCTTGCCCGGATAGACGCCCAGCATGTCGTGCAGCACCAGCACCTGCCCGTCGCAATCCTTGCCGGCGCCGATGCCGATGGTGGCGCAGACCTTGAGCAGTTGGGTGATTTCAGCGGCAAGTTGCGCCGGCACCATTTCCAGCACCATCAGCGCCGCCCCGGCCTGCTCCAGCGCGACAGCCTCGCGCTTCATGCGCCTGGCCCCCTCCTCGTCGCGCCCCTGCACGCGATAGCCGCCCAGCGCATGTACCGACTGTGGCGTAAGACCGATGTGGGCGCAAACGGGAACGCCGCGATCGACCATGAAATGCACGGTCTCGGCCATCACCTCGCCGCCTTCGAGCTTGACCATCTCGGCGCCAGCAGCCAGCAGTTTTCCGGCGTTGCGGATGGCCTGCTCCTTCGACTCGTGATAGGCGCCGAAAGGCAGGTCGGCGACCAGCATCGGCCGGCTAGGCAGCGCAGCGACACAGGCCGTGTGATAGACCATGTGCTCCATGGTCACGGGGAGGGTGGAGGTCTTGCCCTGGATCACATTGCCCAGCGAATCGCCGACCAGCATGACATCGACGCCGCAGCGGTCCTCCAGCGCCGCAAAGCTGGCGTCATAGCAGGTGAGCATGGCGATCTTTTCGCCTTCGCGCTTCATGCGCCCCAGTTCCGGCATCGTGATCGGCTTGTGGCTGGCGAGATAGGTCATGGCGAACGGAAAATGAAGTAAACGGCCGCTAGGATACACAAACCCGCCCACAGGTAATCAAGCTTCAGCGGTTCCTGCATGTAGAACACCACGAAAGGGACGAATACGGTCAGAGTGATGGCTTCCTGCATGATCTTCAGCTGAGCCAGCGACAGCTCATGGTGGCCGATACGGTTGGCAGGCACCTGCAGCAGATACTCGAACAGCGCAATGCCCCAGGAAGCCAGCGCGGCAATCCACCACGGCCGGTCGTTGAGATTCTTCAGATGAGCGTACCAGGCGAAGGTCATGAACACGTTGGACGCCGCAAGCAGCAGCGTGGTCTGCCATACCGCAGGAATATGCATGATGGACAACGGGTTCACGCCGGTTGCGACAACAGCTTCTCGACCTTCTGGGCAGCGCACCCCAACAGCAGTTCAGTCACCGGACCACGGCCGGGGATAGTCAGGTCCGGCGCGATTTCGACCAGGGGCGCCAGCACGAACGCACGCTCATGCAGCCGCGGGTGCGGCAGGGTGAGCCGCGGATGGTCGCTGACCTCGTCGCCGTAGAGCAGCAAATCGAGATCCAGCGTGCGCGGCGCGTTCTTCACGCTGCGCCGACGGCCGAAACGCTCTTCGATCTCGAACAGCGCATCGAGAATAGTCGGCGACGACGACACGGCGATCAGTTCGACGACGGCATTGATGAAATCCGGCTGATCCCTGAGGCCCATGGGTGCCGTACGATACAGCGACGAGGCGACGACGAATTCGGTCTGCGGCAACTCGCGCAGGGCAAGAATCGCCGCCTGCACCGTCGACACCGGGTTTCCCAGATTGGCACCCAGCGCGATGAAACAACGCTGGCTCATGTCAGGCTTCGCCGCTTGCCGTGTCACCGTTGGCGATCTCGCCCTCGCCTGCCGGCTTCTTGCCACGGACGCGACGCCGGCGCTTCTTGAGGCCGCTTTCGGGAATCAGCAGGGCCTCGCGCCCCTCATGGTCGGCATTCTGGAAGTCATGCCACCAGGTCACGATTTCCTTGTCGATCTCGCCGCTCTCGGCGCGCAGCGCCAGAAAATCATAGCCGGCGCGAAAGCGCGGCAATTCGATCAAACGATAGGGCGATTTCCCCGCACGCTTCTCGAAGCGCGGCTGCAAGGCCCAGATGTCCTTGATGTCGCCGGCAATGCGGCGCGTGATGGCGAGCTTTTCGCCCTGCACGTTCAGAACCTCGTCCATTGCCTCGTACAGCGCGGGGATGGGCACCTCGCCGCGAGCCTTGCGCGAGTCCCAGGCGGCGAGGACCTCATGCCACAGCAGAGTGGCGAACAGGTAGCCGGGCGACAGCGATTTGCCGGCCTTGACCCGCGCATCGGTGCCGGCCAGCGCGAGCATGACGAATTTCTCGCCCAGCGGTTGCTCGAGGATCACGTCCAAGAGCGGCAGCAGGCCGTGATGCAGGCCGTCGTCGCGCAGGCGATGCACAGCCTCGACCGAGTGCCCGGAAAACAGCAGCTTCAGCATCTCGTCGAACAGGCGCGCCGCCGGCACGTTCTCCATCAGTTCCGCCATTTCCCGGATCGGCGCCCGCACCGCCGGATCGAGCGCCAGGCCCAGCTTGGCGGACAGGCGCACGGCACGCAGCATGCGCACCGGATCCTCGCGATAGCGCTGCCTGGGATCGCCGATCATGCGCAGCGTCTTCTGCTGCAGGTCGGCCACGCCATGGTGATAGTCGATCACCGTCTCGGAGGACGGTTCGTAATACAGGGCATTGACCGTGAAATCGCGCCGTGCGGCGTCCTCCGCGATCGAGCCGAAAACATTGTCGCGCAACACGCGGCCATGTTCGTCCTTGACCGTATGGGCATCGTGCGCGGCGCGAAAAGTGGATACCTCGAGCGTTTCGCCGCCCTGCATCACATGCACGATCTGGAAGCGGCGGCCGATAATGCGGGCGCGACGAAACAGGGCGCGAACCTGCTCGGGCGTGGCATCGGTGGCGATGTCGTAATCCTTGGGATCGATACCCGCGATCAGGTCGCGCACCGCGCCGCCGACGATATAGGCCTTGTAGCCTGCCTGCTGCAGTGTCTCGCAGGTGCGGCGGGCGCCCAGCGACACGTGGTCGCGGCGAATCCCGTGGCGGGCCACGGGAATCATGGCCGGGCCGTGGGTTGACGGGGACTCGCCACGACGAAACACATGGCGGAGAAACTTGCGGATCATTGGAAGGGGATTATTAACGCGCAGGCGGACTTCAAGAGGCGGCAATGATAGCCCAAACCCCCGCCGGGCGCAGATTTGCAGCAGCCGCGCGGCTGCCTTCCGCTAAAATCGCGGTTTTTAGCCTTCTGCAAGACTTTATGGAACTCGCCAAGAGCTTTGAACCCGCAGAAATCGAGCGGCGCTGGTACCCGATCTGGGAGTCGCGCGGCTACTTCGCCGCGGGCCTGGATACCGCCAGGACCCCGGCCAAGGATAGTTTCTGCATCCTGCTGCCGCCGCCGAACGTCACCGGCACCCTGCACATGGGCCACGGTTTCAACCAGGCCATCATGGATTCGCTGACGCGCTACCACCGCATGCGCGGCGACAACACGCTGTGGCAGCCCGGCACAGACCATGCCGGCATCGCGACGCAGATCGTGGTGGAGCGGCAACTCGATGCGCAGGGAATCTCGCGCCACGATCTTGGTCGCGAGAAATTCCTGGAAAAGGTCTGGGAGTGGAAGAAATACTCGGGCGACACCATCACCCGCCAGATGCGCCGGCTCGGCACCTCGCCCGACTGGTCGCGCGAGCGCTTCACGATGGATGCCGGACTATCGAAGATCGTCACCGAAACCTTCGTCCGCCTGCACAGGGAAGGCCTGATCTACCGCGGCAAGCGGCTGGTGAACTGGGACCCGAAGCTGCTCACGGCCGTGTCCGACCTCGAAGTCGTCAATGAGGAAGAAGACGGTTCGCTGTGGCACATCCGCTATCCGCTGGCCGATGCCAATGGGAAAGATGCGGGCTCGCTGACCGTCGCCACTACCCGCCCGGAAACCATGCTTGGCGACGTCGCCGTCATGGTCCATCCCGAAGACGAGCGCTACGCCCATCTGGTCGGCAAGCACGTCATGCTGCCTCTGTGCGAGCGCGAAATACCGGTCATTGCCGACAGCTACGTGGACAAGGAATTCGGCACCGGCGTGGTCAAGGTGACGCCGGCCCATGACTTCAACGACTGGCAGGTCGGCCATCGCCACGGATTCACGCCGATCGGCATCCTGACGCTGGACGCCAGGATCAATGAACACGGTCCGGAGAAATACCGCGGCATGGACCGTTTCGAGGCGCGCAAGGCCATCGTCGCCGACCTCGAAGCGCAAGGCCTGCTCGACAGCGTGAAGCCGCACAAGCTGGTGGTACCGCGTGGCGACCGCACCGGCGTCATCATCGAACCGATGCTCACCGACCAGTGGTTCGTCGCCATGACCAAGCCGGGCGCCGATGGCACCAGCATCGCCGGCAAGGCGCTGGAATGCGTGGCCTCGGGCGAGATCCGCTTCGTTCCGGAAAACTGGGTCAACACCTACAACCAGTGGCTCAACAACATCCAGGACTGGTGCATCTCGCGCCAACTCTGGTGGGGCCACCAGATCCCCGCCTGGTACTCGGACGACGGCCGCTTCTATGTCGCCCACGACGAGGCCGAAGCCTACGAACAGGCAAAGCGCGACGGCTATACCGGCGGCCTCGAACGCGATCCCGACGTGCTCGACACTTGGTATTCCTCCGCCCTGTGGCCGTTCTCGACCCTGGACTGGACCCCGGACTGGCCGGCGAAGAGCAACACGGCACTCGACCTCTACCTGCCCTCGACAGTGCTGGTCACGGGTTTCGACATCATTTTCTTCTGGGTGGCGCGCATGGTGATGATGACCAAGCACATCACCGGCAGGATCCCGTTCAAGGATGTCTACGTCCACGGGCTGATCCGCGACGCGGAGGGCCAGAAGATGTCCAAGTCCAAGGGCAACGTGCTCGACCCGATCGACCTGATCGACGGCATCGCGCTCGACGATCTGGTCAAGAAGCGCACCACGGGCCTGATGTACCCGAAAGATGCGGCCAAGATCGAGAAACGCACGCGCCGCGAATACCCGAACGGCATCCCCGGCTTCGGCACCGACGCATTGCGCTTCACTTTCCTTTCGCTGGCCTCGCCGGGGCGCGACATCAAGTTCGACATGCAGCGCTGCGAGGGCTATCGCAATTTCTGCAACAAGCTGTGGAACGCCTCGCGTTTCGTGCTGATGAACTGCCAGGATCAGGACTGCGGCCTGGCCGCGCACGGCTCGGATGCCTGCACCGGCAGTTATCTCGACTTCTCGCCAGCCGACCGCTGGATCGTCAGCCGCCTGCAGAAGGTCGAGAAGGAAGTCGAGCAGCACTTTGCCGACTACCGCTTCGACCTTCTCTCGCGAGCGATCTACGAATTCATCTGGGATGAGTATTGTGACTGGTACCTGGAACTGGCCAAGGTGCAGGTACAGCAGGGCAGCGAAGCGCAGCAGCGCGCCACGCGGCGCACCCTGGTGCGCGTGCTGGAGACCGTGCTGCGCCTGGCGCATCCGCTGATCCCCTTCATCACCGAGGAACTCTGGCAGACCGTGGCCCCGCTGGCCGGTCGCACAGATGCGAGCGACGACAAGCGGTCGCTGATGCTGCAGGCCTATCCGAAGGCCGAGCTGTCGCGCTGCGACCTTGATGCCGAGGCCTGGGTGGCACGGCTGAAAGACATGATCAACGCCTGCCGCAGCCTGCGCGGCGAAATGAACATTTCCCCCGCTCAGCGAGTGCCATTAGTCGGCGCCGGCGACACGGCGGTTCTGAATGCCTATGCGCCCTACCTCGCCGCAATGGCCAAGCTCTCCGAAGTCACCACGGCGGAAACCCTGCCCGACTCCGACGCCCCGGTGCAGATCGTCGGCGAATTCCGCCTGATGCTCAAGATCGAGATCGACGTCGCGGCCGAGAAGGAGCGCATCGGCAAGGAAATCGCCCGAGTGAGCGGCGAGATCGAGAAAGCGGAAAAAAAGCTCGCCACCGAAAGCTTCGTCTCCCGGGCGCCGGCGCAGGTCGTGGCCCAGGAGCGCGAACGGCTGGAAGGGTTTGTCGCGCTGTGCGCCAAACTGCGCGCACAGGCGGCGCGGCTCGGTTAGCGCGAAATGACGTGTTCGAAGCGACGGGTAATAGCCGAGCGAAGCGAACTGACCAGTAGCCTCCCCGTGAGGGGAGGATGGGAGGGGCGGGCCCTTAATTCGCCTTTTGCGTGTTTCGCCATCAGGGGTGCCGTCACTACTGCATGAACGTTAGTCCTTGTCGCCGGAGGTATAGGCCAGCGCCTTCTTGATGGCGTCCGGCGACTCCATGATGCGCATGAAGCTGTTCTCGCCCATCATCGACAGATCGGGGAAACTCGCCGCAATGCGGAACCGTGCGGACTGGGCGAACACATGCCGGTCAACCACGAGTACTTCGTAAGGCAGGTGCGCGGCTGACTTGACATCCTTGAAGTCGATCTCGCTCATGATGAACTTGTCGTCGATGAACTTGTCCTTTTCCGTGCTGCCCTTCATGGCCACACCGAACACGACTTCCTTCTTGCCGGGAATGTCGATGCGGTACACCTTGGTGACACCCTGCTTGCCCGCGGCCAGCCCGGCCTCGACCTGCCTGACGGCTTCCTCGTGGCTCGCGTGCAGCACGAGCCGATCGGGGTCGTCGAAGTAGGGCATCATCATCTTGTAGTGATACTTGCGCAACTGGGCCGCCGTCATGCCCTTGGCGCCGAATTCCTCGACCTTGCCCAGCGCAGCCTGAAGCTTGGCCGCGGTATCCTTCAAGTCACCTGCCATGCGGTAGATGTTCGCCCAATAGGCGGGATTGGCATAGGCCACCTGTACCTCGTCCTTGACCTTGACGACGGAGACGCGCTGCGCTGCGCCGAAGCCGCCGTGTTCCGATTTCGCTGCTGTGGTCTTCAGTTCATCGTTCGTCGCGATGACGATGGTGGTATTGGCGTAGGGACTGTAGCTGCCGACCACGGCAAAGCCGGCCTTGGTCAGCGCAGCCTTGGTCGCCTCGACCTTCTGCACCAGGTCCCCAGGACCTTTTGAGCCAAGCACGAAAGGTTTCAGCACGGCATCCTGGGCAGATGCTGCTGTCACGCAAACCGTGAGTGCGAGGGCGCCAAGAAATTTGAATAGCTGCGACATCTGTTTCCTCCGACAATTTTCTTATTCAAATAAAACGGGGCTGGTTTCCCAGCCCCGCTTGCAACATCTATGCCTTGGCCCCTTTAACTCAAACGACCCTAAAGACAATCCTTAAAACTTGACGCCGTAGGCAATGCCGAAAGAATCCTCGTACATCTTGAGGTCCGCATTGCCGCCACCAAGACCAAACGGAGTATTCGGGATCGAGCCGGAGCCTTTGACTTTTTCCTCGAAGGCATGCATGTAGGCGAAGGTCACCTCGCCACCGTTCTGCAACCGCCAGGTGGCACCCAGGGTCAGGTGGTCTTCGACAACACCGGGAGCCAGAATATTGAAGAAGGTCTGGCTCTTTGGAATCGGCTGATCGCCATGGTTATAACCGGCACGCACCGTCCACTCCTTGTTCAGGTCATAGGCGACACCGATCTTGTAGGCTGTCACGTCATCCCAGCCGAAACCCGAACCGCGGTTGTTGCCCAGCATTGTGCCGGCCCCGGGGGGGAAGCGCAGGGGATTGCCGACGGCGTTGATCTTGCTGTAGTTGATTTGCATGATATCTGCAGCGATCACCAATTGGGGCGTTGCCTGCCAGGCCATACCGACACCGTAGCTCTCGGGAATGTCCATGCTGCCTTTCTCGGCAAACAAGCCCTTGTAGTCTCCGAAATCCTGCATGTAGGTCCTGGAATGGTAGGTTGCACCCAGTTTCACGGTCGGCGTGATCTGCCCGGTCCAACCCAAGGCGAAGCCATAACCCCAGGCACTGTCGTGATCATTGTTGGTCAATTTGGCGGGATCGCTCGACATGCCGGCGAAAGGTTGAATGCCGAAGGCTTCAAAGCGCTGGTAGGCGATTTTGACGGTAACGCCGATCGCATGGTTGTCGTTCAGCTTGTAAGACCACGTAGGAGCGATCATGAGTTGTGAATAATCGACACCGGCATTACCCGTAGCGCCAAATGCGCCAAAAGGATTTCTGCTGTAATCAGTCGCCATACCGCCATTGCCGTACACAGAGACACCCAGCGACATGTTGTTGGCGATCATCTTGTTGTAGCCAAACTCGGGCACGAAGTAGTCTTCCGAACTATCGCCATTGTATTTTCCATCCAAGCTACAACCTGGACCACATACATTGCCGTTAATGGAAGACCCGCGCTGCGGGCGGAAATAGTCGACGCCGACATCCCACCGATTGCCAACCAGCACCATGTTGGCCGGATTGGTGGCAGCCGCCATTGCGTCCTGGCCGTAGGCGATGCCGACACCGCCCATGCCCTTGGCCTTCATGCCGTAGCCGTGAGGAAAGTAGCCGTTGGTGGCAAAAGCCGAACCGGAGAGACCGGCGAGGGCGAGGAGTGCTGCGATTTTTTTCAGTTTCATTGTGACGTCTCCCTTGAATCAATTGATTTCAACAAGTTACATATATAAGCTAAAGTCATTCAGGAAGTCCAGACAAACCACTTGATCGTCCGGACTTTTGTTGCGTTCCGGCTACATGAACAGGCTGACGTCGGCCTTCTGCGCGACAGGCAGGAAGGTCGCCGCGCCGGCGAAATCGAGGCCGGAAATGAAGTCGTCGTGGCTAAAGCCGAACAGGTCGACCGTCATCTGGCAGGCGATGAACTTGACGTCGGCCTCTTGCGACAGGCCGCGCAACTCTTCGATACTCGCGACGCCGTTGTTCTTGATGGTCTGCTGCATCAACATCGTGGCGACGGTCTCGAAACCCGGCACGCCGGCCTGCACGATATTGGGAATATTCCAGTTGATGCCCTTGAACCACTCCGGACCGAAGGGCATTTTCATGGGCATGCCGGGGTTGCCGAGCGGGCTCACCTTGAGGTCGGAAACGTCCTTCTTCAGCAGGTTCAAGCCGTAGAAGGTGAAGAAGATCGACACGTCCCAGCCCAGCGCAGCGGCCGTGGAACCGAGAATGAAGGGAGGATAGGCCCAGTCCAGCGTTCCCTTGGTGGCGATGATGGCCAGCGAAGGCGTCCTTGATTCCTCGCGGCTACGCAGCGCCTCTTCGAGTTTCTGCGGCAGCAGTTCTTCGATGCGTCGATTGACGAGTTCATCGATATTGGCAATTTCGGGGGTGGCGCCCATGTGAGTTCTCCCAGTCCTGTATGACTAAGTTCGAATAGTCTTATAAATCGCAATGCAGCAACCAGACAATTTTTTCTATATGGTCATTGCCGCCGATAATTCTGAAGACGTTGCGCCCCGAGTTTGACCGCCATGGCTTGCTGCGCTTGCGCTGGCGGGACATTGATCACGAATGCGCGCAAAAACGGCCCGCACCTGGCGGACCGTTTTTCCTGCATGAAGCCGCTTACTTGCGCTTCATGAAAAATTCGAATTCCTTGTCTTTTTCCGAACTGGCAAGAAGTTCGTTGCCGGTCTGCTTGGCGAAGGCGGCGAAGTCCTTCACCGATCCGGGATCGGTAGCGATGATGCGCAGTACCTGGCCCGACTGCAGTTCCGCCAGCGACTTCTTGGCGCGCAGGATGGGGAGCGGGCAGTTCAGTCCGCGGGCGTCGAGTTCCTTGTCGAAGTTCATGTTTTCGTCCTCTCTGGTTAATGGTTATGTGGTAACGGATTAATACTTTAGCAAACGATAATATATGTAAAGACCCTTCCCAACAACAGGTCTCAGGCGATAGATTGGTAATACAGGTTTTGCGGATGATTGGCCTGGGCAAAGAAGTACCAGCGTTCCGCCAGCAGGCCGGCATATTGCACCACGAAGGCCGCCACCAACAGGCCGATGCCTCCGTGAATTCCGGACAACAACAGCAAAAACGGCAATGGAAACACGGCAAGCAGGAAAAACCATTTCACCCCGCGCAGCACGGCTACCGGCTGTCCATGAAAGAACTCGCGGGTGTTGAAACTGCCGCCCATGAAACCCTGGGTTTTCTGAGCAATCTTCGGATGCTTGACGCCGATCGCGGTCTGCAGCGTCGATTTAGGCTTGAGGCGCGCGTTGCGATACAGCGATGCAACGCGGCCTAGCAGACCAAGTACGGTGATGATCGCCGCCCAACCGGCGAGGAAACCGACCAGTTCCGGTGCCGTGGCGGCGGCAAAGGCCGCAGCCAGCGTGAAGCCGGACGCACCCCCCAGCAGGATGTAGTTGATGACGGTCAGCGGTGAATGCCATTCGGCGAGGAACTTCAGGCAGGCGTAGATCATCGCCGTACAGACGAACAGGGCGAAAGCGAGCACGGTACCGGCCACGCCGAGAATGACGCTGGGATCGACGGCGAGGCCGCCGGGCAGGGTCATCAGCACCGGATGCCAGTCGAGCCAGTGGGCCAGACCATAGAGAAAGACCACGCCCATGAAGGCCGGCAGCACGATGACCTCGCGCGACAGCCAGGAGGTGCGCCACTTGGTCGCGGTGCGCCAGGCACGCTCGGGGTGGCCCAGATGGAAGAAGGAAGCGACGAGGCCGGCAATCAGCAGCACCAGCGCCAGCAGGCTGCCCTGCCCGTAGAAGGCATGGGCATCCGGCTGCGGCAATAGCTTGAATGCGGCGTAGAACTGCGCGGTGAACAAAGCCAGGAACAATCCCTGGGCGGCACCGATAAGAGTCGTCAGGAAGATGACGGAGAAGGCCGGATGCATGTCGTGTCCGCTTACCAGGTGGTGACGTCGTCGAGGGTCGGCTCGCTCATGGCCGGCTTGGGCAACTGGCGATCGACCTTGAGCGGGTTGTCTGCGCGCTCGAGTTCGTCCTCATGAATCCTGATGCGCGTCTTGCGCCGCGGCAGATAATGGTTGGCAGGGTGCGTCCCCCACTCTGGCATCAGCGCATAGCCGCCGCTCTCGCGAATCGCGATCGACACGGCGGATTGGGGATCGTGGATGTCGCCATACAGGCGCGCTGAAGTCGGGCAGGCCTTGACGCAGGACGGCTTGCGGTCGTCTTCGGTCATGGTCATGTCGTAGATGCGGTCGACGCACAGGGTGCATTTCTTCATCACTTTCTGCTGCTCGTCGAGTTCGCGCGCGCCGTAGGGACAGGCCCATGAGCAATACTTGCAGCCGATGCATTTGTCGTAATCGACGAGAACGATGCCGTCTTCCTTGCGCTTGTAGGAAGCCCCCGTCGGGCACACGGGAACGCACGGGGGATCCTCGCAATGCAGGCAGGACTTGGGGAAATGCACGGTCTCGGTGTTCGGAAACTCTCCGACCTCGAAAGTCTGCACGCGATTGAAGAAGGTCCCCGTCGGATCGGCGCCATAGGGATTCTGGTCGCCCATGGGGCCGGCGCTGCCGGAGGTGTTCCACTCCTTGCAGGACGTCACGCAGGCCTGGCAGCCTACGCAGACGTTGAGGTCTATGACCAAAGCCAGTTGGGTCATTTCGCCTTGACTCCGAGGAAGGCGAGAATGCTGGCACGTGTCTTCATGCCCGGATAGGGCTTCATCGGCACGAACTGCGGCGACGTCACCGCCGTCTCGTCAGCGCCGACTTTATAAATCCGCACCCGCACGTCGTACCACGCCGCCTGCCCCGTGATCGGATCGGAGTTCGATACGCGCCCCGCATTCGGCAAACCCGTACCAGCACCCGGCAGTTCTTCCGAAATCAGGTGATTGAGCAGAAAGCCCTTCTGCGATTCGTTGGCATCCGGCGTCAAGTTCCACGCCCCGGCGGCCTTGCCGATGGCGTTCCATGTCCACACCGTACCCGGCTCCACCGCTTCCGAATGGCGCGCCATGCAGCGCACCTTGCCCCATTGCGACTCGACCCAGATCCAGTCGCCATCCTCGATACCCTGCTGGCGCGCGGTCAGGGTGTTCACGAAAAGGTAGTTATGGGTATGGATCTGGCGCAGCCAAGCGTTTTGCGAATCCCAGGAGTGATACATCGCCATCGGCCGCTGCGTCACGGCGGCCAGTGGGTACTTGTGCCTGTCGGTCACCTGCGCTTCGAGCGTGTCGTAGAAGAAGGGCAGAGGATCGAAATAGGTATCGATGCGCTTCTTCAGATGCTCAGGCGGCTTGCGTGTCAGGCCCCGGCCTTGGGCCGCACTGCGAAAACGCTGCAGCACCTCGGAATACAGATGGATCAGGATCGGCTCGGCGTAGCGCGTGATGCGGTTGCGCTGCGACCATTCGAGGTAGCCCTTGTTCCAGTTGCGCATGTACTGGTAGGACTTCGGCAATTCGTAATGGAAGACGCAGTTGTTCTTGGCGTACATCTCCCACTGGTTCGGATTGGGTTCGCCGCGCAAGGACTTCTCGCCGCCCTTGCCGCGCCAGCCGGCGAGGAAGCCGATGCCTGAGCCCGGCTCGGATTCCCAGTTGACGACGAAATCGGGATAGTCGCGGAACTTGCGCTCGCCGGCCGGTGTGACGAAGGCCGGCAGCTTGAGCCGCGTGCCAAGCTCGATCAGCACTTCCTGGAAGGGCTTGCAGTCACCCGAGACCGGCACCACCGGAATGCGCACGGCATCGACCGGACCGTCGAATTCGGAAATCGGCCGGTCGAGCATGGACATCACGTCATGCCGCTCGAGGTAGGTCGTGTCCGGCAGGATCAGGTCGGCAAAGGCCGTCATCTCCGAATGGAAAGCGTCGCAGACGACGAGGAAGGGAATCTTGAATTCGCCCGCGTTTGGTCCTTCCGTGTCCTTGTCGTTCAGCATCTGCCGCACTTCGGCCGTGTTCATGGTCGAGTTCCACGCCATGTTCGCCATGAAGATCAGCAAGGTGTCGATGCGATAAGGATCGCCGCGCCAGGCATTGGTAATGGCGTTGTGCATCAGGCCATGCACCGACAACGGGTATTCCCAGGAGAAGGCCTTGTCGATGCGCACCGGGCTGCCGTCATCGTTGACGAAGAGGTCGTCCGGGTCGGACGGCCAGCCCAGCGCCATGCCGTCGAGCGGCCGGTTGGGCTGCACCGCGCGCGGATCGTTGGGGGTGCGTGCGCAAGGCGGGATCGGCCGCGGGAAAGGCGCCTTGTGGCGGAAGCCGCCGGGACGGTCGATGGTGCCCAGCAGCGACATCAGGATCGCCATGGCGCGGATGGTCTGGAAGCCGTTGCTGTGCGCGGCGAGGCCCCGCATGGCGTGGAAGGCCACCGGGTTGCCGGTCACGGTGTCGTGTTCATTGCCCCAGGAATCGGTCCAGGCGATCGGCAGCTCGATCTTCTGGTCGCGCGCGGTGACGCCCATCTCATGCGCCAGACTACGGATGCTCTCGGCGGAAATGCCGGTGATCTGGCTGGCCCATTCCGGGGTGTAGTCCTTGACACGTTCCTGCAGCAACTGGAAGGCCGGCTTCACCGGCGTGCCGTCCGGCAACTTGAATTCACCCAGCAGGTAAGGATCGGCACCCGGTTTGTGGGTCACCACCGCGCGGTCTGTGTTGCGGTCCCACCAGAGTTTGTCCTGCGGTTCGTAGCATGCTTCTTCCGTCGGCACTTCAGTGCGCACGAAAAAGCCGAACTCGTCGTTGGCTGCGTCCACATTCACCAGTTGCCCGGCATTGCTGTACTGGACCAGAAAGTCGCGGTCGTACAAGCCGGTGGTGATGATCTCATGGATGATCGCCAGCAGCAGCGCACCATCGGTGCCGGGACGAATCGGCACCCATTCGTCGGCGATCGCCGAATAGCCGGTGCGCACCGGATTGATCGAAATAAAGCGGCCTCCGTCGCGCTTGAACTTCGAAATGGCGATTTTCAAGGGATTGGAGTGGTGATCCTCGGCGGTGCCGATCATGACGAACAGCTTGGCGCGGTCGAGGTCCGGTCCGCCGAACTCCCAGAATGAGCCGCCTATGGTGTAGATCATGCCGGCCGCCATGTTCACCGAGCAGAAGCCCCCGTGCGCCGCGTAGTTGGGCGTACCGAACTGGCGCGCAAACATGCCGGTCAATGCCTGCATCTGATCGCGCCCGGTGAAAAGGGCGAACTTCTTCGGATCGGTCGCGCGGATATTGCCGAGGCGTTCCGCCAGCGTGGCGAAGGCTTCTTCCCATTCGATTTCCTCGAATTCCCCGGCGCCACGATCCGCCCCGGCCTTGCGCTTGAGCGGCTTCAGCAGGCGCGCGGGGGAATACTGCTTCATGATGCCCGACGAACCCTTGGCACAGATCACGCCCTTGTTCAGCGGATGATCCGGGTTACCGTCGATGTAGCGCACCACGCCGTCGCGCAGGTGGACGCGAATGCCGCAGCGGCAGGCGCACATGTAGCAGGTCGTGTTCTTGACTTCCTGGACTGGCGGGATTGATACGCTGGCAGCTTGCATGCAGAGGTCGTTACCTGTCCGGTCGGGTATATTAGAAATATTCGATATTCTGACGACTCGCCCCCGTCGGGCACAAGGGGATAATTTCTATTTTTGGATAAGCAACAGTGATTGCCCGAGTCCGACCGGCCGCTGTAGAGTACCCGTCCAATGCATGAAAGCAAATATCCATGAGCATCCCCGACTTTACCGATAGCGAATTCCAGCTGGTCAACCAGATCCTGCTCGAACGTTACAGCCGTCTGGTCCCGCTGCAGGCAGCCGACGTCGAACTGCAGCTCGACCCCGCCAGCGAGACACTGACCACCTGCCCCTCGCTTTACTGGAACGAACTTGGCGCCGAATTCGTCGTCAGCAAGCTGGCAGACCAGCGTTTCCGCTGCCAGTTCTTTTACTCGGCCGATGAACAGTTCGGCACCGGCCGCGACTTCTATGACAATCTCGGCGATTGTGTCACGAACGTGCTGCAGATACAGGCCGACCACCACGGCACGCGCTCGGCGGCATTGACCGAAACCCTCGGCGACAAGGCTCCGGTGCAGGATGAGGATTATCACGGCCCGATCGTGATATGACGATCGAAAGAGCGCGCCAGTTGCTCGATACCCAGGTCAGTTTCGGCGGCGGCTACAACCGCCAGGGCGCGCGCCTGATCCTTGCCGACGTGGCACGGGAACATGGCCAGGCAGCGGCCGATGCGCTGATCCGCGAGTTTCGCCTCGATCAACTCTTCGGCTTTGCACCCGGCCAGCCCCTGTGAGAATCTGCATTCTTTCCGACAGCCACGACCGCGGCCCGATGATGGCCGCGGCCGTTGCCGCCGCCATGGCGGAGGGCGCTGAAGCGGTGATCCATTGCGGCGACATCATAGGCGGCAACACCTTGCGCGCCTCGCTCAAGCTGGGTCTGCCGATCCATGCCGTGCACGGCAACAACCTCGGCGATCCGGTGTCCATCGCCCGCATTGCCCACAACTCGGACGATCAGTTGCACTACTACGGCCAGGATGCGACCCTGAACCTTGGCGGCCGCCGCATCTTCCTCACCCACTACCCGCACATCGGCCACGGCATGGCCTGCACCGGCGACTACGACCTGGTTTGCTGCGGCCACAGCCACGAAACCGAAATACGCCAGCAGCCGAATATTCTGGGTGGCCTCACCTGGCTGGTAAATCCCGGCACCGTTGCCGGTCTGGGTGCACCTGCGGCGACATGGATCCTCGCCGACCTGGGAGCCTTGAGCTTCGAAATTCGCACCTTGGCCAGTGCACCGGCAGTCGCATAAGCTGCTGTTCTGCGCAACGCCGGTGCATTCAGCTTTTCTATTACAACATTGGAAGATTGGACAGAACCGGGTGCCAGCACCCGATAAAATCGCAACGCACAAAAACAACTTTATCGGGAGCTCGACGTGACGGCTTCAATAGCAACCAACCAGACGATCCTGGTCGTCGGCGGCGGCATCAGCGGCATGACGGCGGCGCTCGAAGCCGCGGAATGCGGCAAGCAGGTGATCCTGGTCGAAAAGGCCCCTGTCCTCGGCGGCCGCACCGCACGCCTCTACCGCTACTTTCCCAAGATGTGCCACCCGACCTGCGGGCTGGAAATCAACCTGCGACGCCTCAAGCAGAACCGCAACCTGCGCCTGATGACCATGACCGAAGTCACGGCCGTTACGGGCAGCCGCGGCAACTACGAAGTGACGCTGAAAGTCTCCCCGCGCTTCGTCAACGAGAACTGCACCGCCTGCGGCAAATGCGGCGAGGCGGTCAGCGCCGAGATACCGAATCCCTGGAACTACGGCCTGGACAAGATGAAGGCGGCCTACCTGCCGCACAACATGGCCCATCCGCAGCGTTTCGTGATCGACCCGTCCATCGTCGGTACGCCCGAGGGCGAGAAGGCCAAGGCAGCCTGCCCGGTGGGGGCCGTCGATCTCGACATGAAGGAAGAATCCGTCACGCTGCAGGTCGGCGCCGTGATCTGGGCCACCGGCTGGCGTCCCTACGACGCCAACAAGATCCAGCCCTACGGCTATGACCGCTTCCCCAACGTCATCACCAGCCTCGAATTCGAGCGCCTGGCCGACCCGCAGGGTCCCACGGGCGGCAAGATCCTGCGCCCGGGCGATGGCAAGGAGGCGAAGAACATCGCCTTCATCCAGTGCGCCGGATCGCGCGACGAGAATCACCTGCGCCACTGCTCGCGCATCTGCTGCATGGCGTCCTTGAAGCAGACCCAGTACGTACGCGAAGCCTACGGTGAGGCCGGCAAGTCGACCATTTACTACATCGACATCCGTGCCATCGACCGCTTCGAGGACTTCTACCAGATGGTGCAGAAGGACGCGACCGTCAGCTTCGTCAAGAGCAAGGTGGCGAAGATCGTCGAGAACCAGGAAAACGGCAATCCGATCCTGCACGGTGTCGATACCGAGGGTTACCACCGCTATGCCACCGAGCACGACCTGGTGGTGCTGGCCGTGGGCATGGAACCCGAGATCACCGGGGTAAAACTGCCCGACGACATCATCCTCGACTCCTCCAACTTCATCGAGGGCAGCAAGGATGGCGGCATGTTCGGTGCCGGCTCGGCGGCCAGCCCGCTCGACGTCAATCGCTCGGTGCAAAGTGCCACCGCAGCTTCGCTGCATGCGATCCAGATCATCAACAAAACGGCCAGGGCGGAGGCATAACAAATGGCTGACAACAAATTCGCCGCATATGTCTGTTCCGGCTGTGGCATCGGCGATGCCATGAAAGTGCCGCAGCTCGAAGCCATCGCCAAGAAGGAAGGCAAGATGGCGATCGTCAAGAGCCACCCCTTCCTGTGCAATGCGGAAGGCGTACAGACGATTCGGGACGACATCGCCAACGAGGCCGTCACCCACGTCTGCATCGCAGCCTGTTCGCGCCGTTCCAAGACCGAGGCCTTCCAGTTCGACGGCGTCGCCATGTCGCGCGCCAACCTGCGCGAAGGCGTGCTGTGGGTGGTTGCCGCCGGCAAGGAGCACGATGAAGTGCGCCAGGAAATGGCCGGCGACTACGTGCGCATGGGCTGCGCCGAACTCAAGAAGATGACCCAGCCTGCCGGCAATGCCAAGGGGAGCTCGAACAAGCGCATCCTGGTCGTCGGTGGCGGCATGTCCGGCATGACCGCCGCGCTGGAAATCGCCGCAACCGGCTACGAGGCGGTACTGGTCGAAAAGACCGGCGCACTGGGCGGCATGACCGCGCAACTGTGGAAGCGCCAGCCCTTCAAGGAGCCTTACGCCGCGGCGCAGGAAACCGGCGTGGCCGAAATGGCGGCGAAGATAACCGCCACCCCGCTGATCAAGTTGCACCTGAATTCCACGATCGCCGAGACCTCCGGCGCACCCGGTCGCTTCGCGATCAAGGTAGCTCAGGAATCGGGTGCCGTGACTGAGGAAATGGTCGGCGCCATCGTGCAGGCCACCGGCTTCACCAACTACGACATGGCCAAGCTGCCGGAACTCGGCGGCGGCCAGCCCAACGTGGTGGACCAGGCCGGACTCGAAGCACTGGCCGTGGCCGCCAAGGGCGGCGTCATCAAGCGCGCCGACGGCAAGGAAGTGAAATCCGTGGTGTTCGTGCAATGCGCGGGACAGCGTGATGACACGGGAACGCATCTGTCTTACTGCTCCGGCCATTGCTGCGGCACCAGCATCAAGCAGGCGAACTATTTCAAGGACCAGAACCCGGATATCGATACTGTGGTCATTTACCAGGACCTGCGTGTGCCGGGCATGGGCGAGGACTTCTATCGCGGCGCGCAGGAAAAGGGCGTGATCTTCACCAAGGGCAAGACCAGCAAGGTAAGCGGCGGTGACCGCTGTGCCGTCACCTTCAAAGACCTGATCCTCGACGAAGAGAACACCATCGCCGCCGACCTCGTGGTGCTGGCCACCGGCCAGGTACCGAATGCCGGTGTCGACCTCGAAGCCTGGAACCCGGTGGTGACGGCGGCCGAAGGCGGCGACGAAGCGGCCAAGGCGCAGCGCATCGTGATGCACGGCAGCTCGGTGCTGAAGCTCAACTACCGCCAGGGTCCCGATGTGCCGCAGTTCAAGCATGGCTTCGCCGACTCTCACTTCATCTGCTTCCCCTACGAGACGCGCCGCACCGGCATCTATGCCGCCGGTCCGGTGCGCCGGCCGATGGATATCCTGCAGGCCACCGATGACGCCACGGGCGCCGCGCTGAAGGCGATCCAGGCCGTCGAAAATGCCGCCGCCGGTCGTGCCGCGCATCCGCGCTCGGGCGACCTGTCCTTTCCCACCGCGCGTCTGGAAGGCTGTACCCAGTGCAAGCGCTGTACGGTGGAATGTCCCTTCGGCGCCATCGACGAGGACGAGCGTCGTTTCCCGGTCTTCAACGAGGAGCGCTGCCGCCGCTGCGGCACCTGCATGGGCGCCTGCCCGGTGCGCGTGATTTCCTTTGAGAACTATTCCTGCGACACGGTCGGCAGCCAGGTCAAGGCGATCGAGATTCCCGAAGAGGACGAAGAGAAGCCGCGCATCCTGGTGCTGGCCTGCGAGAACGACGCCTATCCGGCGCTCGACATGGCGGGCCTGGCGCGCATGAACTACTCGGCCTTCGTGCGCATCATCCCGGTGCGCTGCCTCGGCTCGGTGAACACCATCTGGATCACCGACGCGATGAATTCGGGCTACGACGGCGTGATGATGATGGGCTGCAAGAAGGGCGACGATTACCAGTGCCATTTCGTCAAGGGCTCGGAACTCGCGCACTACCGCATGAGCAAGATCGGCGACACGCTGAAGCAGCTCGGCCTCGAACCCGAGCGTGTGCAAACAACCGAAGTCGCGATCACCGACAACGCCCGCGTGGTCAAGCTGATCAACGACTACGTCGCCGAACTCGACAAGCTCGGCCCCTCGCCCATGAAGGGCTTTGGCTAAATCCATGATGCGTCGGCTACGCCTCCGATCATGAAAATTAGCCTCTTTCTAAAGGCCCCCCACCCCCGTTCCACGGCCGGCTTTGCACAGCCGGCCGGCTACGGCGGCGCAATGCAATGCATTGCGAATTCCCGCCTCCGCCCCCTGCCCCGGGGCGGGGGTCAAAGTTTGCTCGCTGCGCTCGCTACGATTTCTTCACAAGCTCTAAGCGACACTTGGAGACGCTATTCATGACTACCGCAAACCAATCGGCCATCGAACGTTACCGCAACAACTTTCTCAAGGAAGTCGAGGCCAACGTCGAAGAAGGCCATATGGTCAAGATGTGCATGCAGTGCGGCGTCTGTGCCGGCTCCTGCCCTCTCGGCACGGCCTGGGAACATTCGCCGCAGAAGATCTTCATGATGATCCGCGCCGGCAAGCGCGACGAGGTGCTGGGTTCCGACTCGATGTTCATGTGCACCTCCTGCTACAATTGCATGGTGCGCTGCCCGCGCCAGCTGCCGATCACCCACATCATGCATGGCCTGGCCAATTACGCACATCGCCTCGGCCTGGCGCCCAAGGGCCAGCCGACGCGCGAGTTCGCTACCCTGTTCTGGAACAACGCGATCAAGAAAGGCCGCGTCAATGAACTGACGCTGACCCTGCGTCACTACTTCCGGGGTGGCCTGGTGTCCGGCATAAAGGAGGCGCTGGGCATGCAGAGCATCGGCCTCGGCCTGTTCCTGGCGAAGCGGCTTAACCCGATGGAAATCTTCGGTGGTCACGGCGTCAAGGATATCAAGGGATTCCACGCCATCATCGCCAAGGCGAAGGAAATCGAGGATCGCAAGAAGGGCTTCAGCGCCTGAGGAGGCATTACAAATGGCAAAGAAAGAATACGCGTTCTACCCAGGCTGTTCTTCGCAGCTGAAGGCATCGGCCTCGAACTATCTGGTGTCGACCAACTCGATGTGCAAGTCGCTCGACATCAAGCTGACCGAGATCCCGGACTGGAACTGCTGCGGCGCTTCGGTCGGCTATTGCGAAGGCGGCGAACTGCCGCGCATCGCGATCAACGCGCGCAACTTCGCCCAGGCGGAAACGCATCTGCCGGGACAGGACATCGTCGCCACCTGCGCCGCCTGCTGGCTGGGCGCGCGCGAATCCAAGGAACGCCTCGATGGCTCGGCGCAGCTGATGAAGGAAACCAACGAGGCCCTGGCCGCCGCCGGACTGCACTACAGCGGCGGCGCCAATGTGCGCCACATGGTCGAAGTGCTGATCGAGGACTTCGGCTACGACGGTCTCAAGGCACCGATGAAGAAGTCGCTGGAAGGCATCAAGTTCGCCGGCTACGTCGGCTGCCAGACCAACCGCCCCTTCGGCATCGACGGCGAATCCTTCGAGAACCCGCTCTACCTGGACAAGATGGTCGAAACCTTCGGCGGCGAAGCGTTGACCGGCTATGATCAAAAAGTTACCTGCTGTGGCGGCGCACTGGCTTTTTCCGAGCCGGAAAAGAGCCAGAAGCAGATTCGCGACATCGTCGAATCAGCCTACGATGCCGGCGCCGAGATGATCGTCACGCCCTGTCCGCTGTGCCAGGCCAATGTCGAGGTCTATCAGTCGGAGATCAACAAGAAGCAGGGCACCAAGTTCAACATGCCGGTGCTCTATTACTCGCAGCTGATGACCATCGCCTACGGCGGCAGCGCCAAGGACGCGGGACTGAACGGCCAGCTGATCCGCGCCGAAAAGCTGGAAAAGATCGCCGGCAAGTAAGCCCTAAAAAGTCGGCGCTGGTGCTACGGCGATTCGTCGCCGTAGCACCAGCGCCGACTTCCCTTTTGCGGCCGTCTCAGTCGAAGCCTTCGTCACCCTCGGTTTCGGCCTCCAGCGCGCGCTTCTTCGCAGCCTCGCGCTCTTCGACCAGACGCTTTTCCTGCACCTTGGCCAGCCGTTCCTGCGCCGCCTCGGCATTGAGGGCAATGCTCTCCTCGCCGAACAGCACCTGACGCAGGAAACGGAAGGCGAACTGCAGCAGGGCGACGTCGTCCTTCAGCAGCGCCTCCTTCTCGGCCTGAGGCAAGTCGAACAGCTGGTTGAAGGATTCCGCGCTGACGAACTCGCGAAAGCGGTCGATGTCGTAGCAGGCCATGAAAAACAGCTGCCGGCTGCGCAGGCTGGGCTTGCCGATGGTCGGCCCGGATGACTTCTTCTTCAGCACCAACTGGCGCCAGCCGCGCGCCAGTTCGTCGTATTCCCCGAGCCCCTGCTCCTTGCGGTAGTCGGCAATGGTGATACGGCGATTGACCTCGTGGCCCTTGCAGTGGTCTTCCTTGACGATGGCGTAGGAGTCGCGGTCGACGTACTCGTCCTGCCTGCGCATCGACAGCAGGGCCACGGGATAGTAGCGGCAGGCCGTCGGCCTGTCGGTGTAGATGTCACAGCCTTCCGGCTTCATGAAGCGGCAGGAAGTGCCTCCTTCCACGGGGCGGAACTTGACCCCGGCGATGCTGTCCTTGTCGAATTCATAGGGCACCGTGTAGTCCTTGAGGAACTCGGTGGAGGTAATGCCGAGCCGCGTCTTCATGCGCAGCACATCGTAGGGCGTCAGCGAGATGTCAATGTTGGAACAGCAGGCGTTCCAGCAGGCGATGCCCTTGTGGCAGGAGAACTTTATTTCGTGGGTCTCCGCCACCATGGTGGGGAGGACGGGACTTTGCGGAAAGGGAATATCGGGCTGGGACATGAAACACCTCGTGGAGACTGGGGTTGGCGGCAACACATCCCACTGGGGGATACCGTCCGCGCCCGCAGGGGCGCGGACATAAAGCAAACAGGCCGAAAGCCTTGCGGCTTCCGGCCCGAATATTACAGCCTGACTGCGCTTAGTGCGGCGCGGCAGCCTTGAACAGCTTCGACTTGTCGACCAGGTCGACGTGCTTGCGCTTGAAGCAGGTCCACTTCTTGGTGTGCTTGTCGTAGATCGAGTTCACGAAACAGTGCCAGTTCTTCTCGTCGACGAAATTCTTGTCGGTGCGATAGTAGAAGCCGGGGTAGCGGCTCTCTTCGCGGAACTGGATGTGCTTCATGTGGGCTTCGGCCGTCAGGATGCGATGGTAGTTTTCCCAGGCGCGCAGCAGTTCGTGCAGGTCCTTGGCGCGCAGCTTGAGCGAATCCTCCTTCAGCATCTCGAGCTTCTCTTCCGCAACAGCCAGCATCTTGTCGTTGGTGTTGTAGTAGGTGGCGACGCCGGCAACGTACTCGTCCATGATCTTCTGCAAGCGCATCTGCAGCATCTTGGGCGTGATGTAGTGCGGGTTGATGTCGATCGCCGTGGTGTAGTCCTTGTGCTCCAGGAAGGTGCGCACCGGCCGCCAGATGGATTCGGCGATCTGTTCGTGGGTCTCGTCGAACTCCGGCTTCAAGTCGGCATTGTCGAGGCAGTACTTGACCATCGACTTGGCGGCCAGGCGGCCTTCGGTATGGGAACCCGAGGAGAACTTGTGGCCGGAAGCGCCGACGCCGTCGCCGGCGGTGAACAAGCCCTTGACCGTGGTCATCGAACGATAACCCCAGTTCCAGCCCTTGGGCAGGTGGGCCGGAATGCCGTCGTACTCTTCCGTGGTCGGCGCGCCGACGTCGGTCGGGCCCGAAACCCAGATGCCGCAGCAGCCGGAGTGCGAACCGAGCAGGTAGGGCTCGGTCGGCATCAGTTCGGAGTTCTTCTCGCGCGGATCGACGTTCTCGCCGACCCAGATGCCGCACTGGCCGACGCACATGTCGAGGAAGTCTTCCCAGGCTTCGGCTTCGAGATGCTTGACTTCCTTCGGCGTCAGGGTCTCGGCCAGCTTGGCCAGGGCGGTGACGGTGTCCATGTAGATCGGGCCGCGACCTTCTTTCATTTCCTTCAGCATCAGGTGGTTGCGCAGGCAGGACGCGGGCACGGCAGCCTGCCCGTAGGGCGGGTAGTCGTTCAGCATTTCCTTGTTCTTGACCATGTAGTCTTCGCCATAGGCGTTGGTGGCCTTGGCCTTGAACAGCAGGAACCAGGCGCCGACCGGGCCGTAGCCATCCTTGAAGCGGGCGGGCACGAAACGGTTTTCCATCATGGTCATTTCGGCGCCGGCTTCGGCCGCCATGGCGTAGGTCGAACCGGCATTCCACACCGGGTACCAGGCGCGACCGGAGCCCTCACCCACCGAACGCGGACGGAACAGGTTGACGCAGCCGCCGGCGGCGAGCATCACTGCCTTGGCCTTGTAGATGTAGATCTTGTTCTCGCGCACAGAGAAGCCGGCGGCACCCGCGATGCGGGTCGGATCGTTCTTGTCGTTGATCAGGTGGACGATGAAAACGCGCTCCACGATGCGGTCGAGGCCGAGCGCCTTCTTGGCCGCTTCGGCGACGATCCACTTGTAGGATTCGCCGTTGATCATGATCTGCCACTTGCCCGAACGTACCGGCTGGCCGCCGTCCTTCAGGGCCGGCAGGCCTTCCTTTTGCGCCTCGGCGCCGTCATGGCGCACACCTTCGGAGTCGGTCTTCCAGATCGGCAGGCCCCACTCCTCGAACAGGTGCACGGAATCATCGACATTGCGGCCCACATCGTAGGCCAGGTCGTCGCGCGTGATGCCCATCAGGTCGTTGGAGACCATGCGCGCGTAGTCGGCGGGGTCCTGCTTGTCGCCGATGTAGGTGTTGATTGCGGACAGACCCTGCGCCACGGCGCCGGAGCGGTCCATGGCAGCCTTGTCCACCAGCTTGATCTTGAGTTCCTTGCCGGTCTCGGCCTTGAGGGCTTCGGCCCAGCGCATCATTTCATATGCCGTGCCGCAGCAGGCCATGCCGCCGCCGACGAGCAGAATGTCCAGTTCTTCGTAGACGACTTCCGGTGCTTCAAATGTTCCAGCCATTTTTTGTTCCTCGATTGGTCAATTATTTGCGGATCAATTCGGCAGGGTTGCCGGCGCGGAAGCCACCCATCATGGAGCGGGTGAATACGCCGTCAACGGTAAGCTCGGACATCTTCGGCATCGGCTTGCCACCGTAGCAGTCGATCGAACCTTCCGCCGTGGTGCGGATCGGGAACTTGAAACGCTTCAGGGTGCCATTGCGGAACTTGATGGTCCACATGATGGAGTCCGATCCGCGCAGCGGCTGCACGGAACCACCCAGCGGCACGATGTCGGCGTAATGGCGGCATTCGATCGCGCCCTGCGGGCAGATCTTGACGCAGGAATAGCACTCCCAGCACTGCTCGGGCTCCTGGTTGAAGGCTTTCATGGCGTGGCCGGTTTCAGAACCGTCCTTGTCCAGCTTCATCAGATCGTGCGGGCAGATGTACATGCAGGCAGTCTTGTCCTGCCCCTTGCAGCCATCGCACTTCTCGGTACGAACAAAGGTTGGCATTTGGTTTCTACTCCTTGGTTGCGGTGTGGTTCATCAAAAAAACTGGGATAGACGCAGAACTGCGGTTTTAACGGGCTGAATGCCCGGACAACTTGACTTCGACCTTCTCATCGTCAGCCAGACTGGCGTAGTAGGCGCGCAGCACCTCCAGCACCTCCGGCCGGGAAAACTCGGCGGGCACCTCGCCGCCTTCGGACAGCAGCTTGCGCAGCTTGGTGCCCGACAGCATCAGTCGATCGGCGTCGCCATGCGGGCAGGTGCGCGCGGAAGCCATGCCGCCGCACTTGAAACACCAGAAAGTCCAGTCGATCTTCAGCGGCTGGGTCTCCAGCGAACCCTTGGGCAACTGGTCGAAAATGTGGTGGGCATCGAAAGGACCGTAGTAGCTGCCGACGCCGGCGTGGTCGCGGCCGACGATCTGGTGCGAGCAGCCGTAATTCTGGCGGAACAGGGCATGCAGCAATGCCTCGCGCGGACCGGCATAGCGCATGTCGAGCGGGTAGCCCGCCTGCAGGACGGTGTCCTTGACGAAGTACTTTTCGGCGAGCGTGGCGATCGCCTCCGAACGCACCTCGGCGGGAATGTCGCCTGGCTTCAGGTTGCCCAGCAGCGAATGGATCAGCACGCCGTCACAGGTCTCGATGGCGATCTTGGCCAGATATTCATGCGAGCGGTGCATCGGGTTGCGCGTCTGGAATGCCGCGACCTTGCTCCAGCCCATGGCCTCGAACTTTGCCCGGGTTTGCTTGGGCGACAGGAAGAGGTCGCCATACTTTTCCGGAAAGTCCCCCTGCGAAAGAACCTTGAGCGGGCCAGCCAAATTGACCTCGCCCTGCTCCATGACCATCTTGACGCCCGGATGTTCGGCATCCGTGGTCTTGAACACCGTGGCACACTCGTGAGCCTTGTTGATCGAGTATTTCTCGGTCACCTTCATGGTGGCCAGGATCGAATCATCGTCCGGATCGATCAGGGCAATGTCGCCACCGGTGTGGAAACCTGCAGCAGTGGCCGTATCGGTCGATAGCGTGATCGGGATCGGCCAGAACAGCCCGTTGGCCATTTTCATTCCGTCGCAGACGCCCTGCCAGTCGGTATGGGTCATGAAGCCTTCGAGCGGCGTGAAGCCGCCGATGCCCAGCATGATGATGTCGCCCTTCTCGCGCGAACTGACCTTGACCTTCGGCAGCGAAGACGCGCGTGCCAACTCGGCAATCAGCGCCTCACCTTCCAGCAATAAAGGTCGCAGGCTGCCGCCGCCGTGCGGATTGACCAACGCCATGCCAAGCCTCCTAGAAGTATGGTTTTTCTTGAAGGCGCAAGGCTAACAATTTCCCCTTCCCGCGCCAATGCGATTATTTCTATTTGGGGATAAGGGGATTGTTTATTGGTCGAGCAAACGGGGTAATCCGTTACGGCGGCCGCACCCCGCCGACGAAGGTGACGCCGTAACGATTGCTCCCGGCCTCGACGACTTTCGGGAAATAGCGGTCGACCAGTCCGCGCCCCTTGAATTCCTCGGCAAGCAGGACGATTTCGCTGCCACGCAGCCATGGGTCGTTCTGGATCAGGTCGACGCCGTAATAGCCCCGGTGGTTGTGCAACACGACCCGGAATTCCGCCGGGACGCGCGGCGGAAACTGAGCCAGGTGATCCGCCATGAAGCTTCCCATCTGTTGAAATCTCAGGCCATTCGCTCCAATCAGGCTGACCAAGGTCAGGGCCACCAAGCCACGCGACCATCTCACGCCCTCGCCCGGTATCGCAGCAAGTTTGACCGCACCGGCCGCGCCCAGAATCGGCAATACTCCCCAAGCGGAATGGAAATAGCGATAACCCCAGCCATGGCCCTGATTGAAGCGAATCAGGAAATAAGCGAAGAACGTCACCAAGGCGGAAGCGCCAAGCAAGCGCAGAGCTGGCGACTTCGACTCGCGTCCGCCCCACCAGGCCAGCAGCAACAACAATGGCGAAGCCCACAGCCATAGCTTCGCCAAACCGCCCAGCCGCGCATAGATAGTCAGTTCATGGGGCCATTGCAGCACGTGAAAAAATCCCTGGATAATCGATATTGTCCGCTCCCAGGCACTCGGCACCATCATCACGACTGCCTGCGCAACGCCCGCTGTCGCCGGCGGTTGAAGCAATTCGCGCTGCCACAAGACCCAACCGAACACCAGCGGTACGGCGATAGCGAGATAGCCGAGGCCGATCCAGAAAAGATTCCAATGCGCCTTACCACGTCGCGTCGCCAGCCAGAAAACCCATGGCAGCGCGAACACCGCATGGGGAAATGGATTGTGCAGCGTCAAGGCAAAACCACCGACGGCCCCGGCGAGGAGTAGGCGTCGACGCGACGGCGAGAGCAGTAACCATGCAAAGCACAGGTTCAACAGCAAATGCGCTGGCATCGAATAGTAAGTAATACCATTTGCGACAAAGGCCGGCGACGCCAGGCTGAACAGCATCGCCCAACCAGCGGCGGTGGACGCGGGGATCAATTCCCGCGCAATGCGACCAATCATCAACAGGCTTGCCGCCACCAGTGCCGGATTGCAGGCCCAAGGAATGTCGAGCCAGACGAAAGGCGCAAGCAGCAGAGAGAAACCCGGCCAATAAGCCGAAATCACGGCACCTGTGTGACGATTCACCATCAGGAAGTGGTTCTGGAATTCCCGCGGGATCAGGTTATCGAGGAGTTCGGGCGGAAATTGGCCGTGAAGCGCGCCCGCCGCAAAAACCTTGGCCTGGAACAGCACGGCGTACTCGTCCATCGACAGGGGATGATTGCGGTACACCCAGACGGATCCGACGCAAAGTACGCCCCAGAGGGCGATGGCGATCAAATAGCGCCGGCGATCCAATGCAAGCAGAAAACTCTCCGTCCACGTGCATTCACTGTGCCGCAACACACCGAACCAGTAGCCGAACATCACCATCACAAGCATCACCCAGGCCGCCGGCAGATCATGCACGGTCAGCAGATGCCAAAAAATCCGGCCTAGCGGCTCGGCATTCATTTCGATAAAAGCGGCTGCCAGCAAAGTTATGACGATTGCGAGCAACGAGAAATAGCCAAAGCCGCAAGGGATGACGTCCTCGCGGACGGCGTCGCGAGGGCGCCGACTCTTCAAGATAATCACCTGCGAGCCCCTCGCGTACCGCCCCCCCGATCCCAGAAATATTTCAGATCGCTGCACAGCCGGTTCAGGCCAACAGGTAGCCGGTCAGCGCGCAGACCCAGCCAGAAACCTGCGTGCCTTGCCATTTCATAGGGAACAAACCGCAGCCAGTCGACAACGGAACCGTGCCTTGCGGCAAAGGCCGCCTCGCCGGCAAGATTTGCGAGTGCCCTCCGCGGCGTAATTCCGGTTGCGCCCGAGAATATCTGCCATATCGAATACCCGCTATCGAAGTTGCGGCGAAAGATTGAAGCGATACTGTACTGGTGGGAATGCAGCACCTCGGCTCCCGGAGCGTAGGCGATCGCATGGCCGGAGCGCATGACCTCGCTTGCCCACGCCTGATCCTCGCTCATGATGATGTCTTCGCGAAACGGGTGCTGCTTCCAGGTGGCGGCACGAATTGCTCCGCTTACGGTGGAAAAGAAACACCGGGCCAGCGAGGCGTCTTCTTCACGGTCCAGCACCTTCGTCTCCGCTTGATCATGATAGGTTCGCGACAGAAAATAACTTTCCATAGCGCTTGCGTCGGCGCGTGCAATTTGCCTGCCATAGACCCCGACGACACGAGCATCGTCGAAAGGCCGCAACAGCTTGGCAAGCCAGTCCGGGTTTGCGGGGGTCGCATCCTGCGGCAAGTAAACAAGGTATTCTCCGCGAGCCAGCCGCGCACCGAGATTGCGCGTCCTTCCATGGCCAAACTCGGCCGGCAGAATCTGGCGCAGGATGGCATCAGGGAAACCGGCAATGACGTCCAAACTGTCGTCGGACGAACCGGAATCGATAATGATGACTTCAGCCTGCCCGATGCCCCTTTGCTTATACAGTCCTTCCAGCAACGAACGGAGATATTTCCCGCCATTTTTTGTAAGGATGATTATCGAGACTGCGATGGGCTTTTCGTCAATAATGGATTGCATAATGGCAAAAGTAGCGTCGACCTTCAAACCAAGCCGTCCGTCATTGTAGGCTCTCATCTTTCCCGCAGCACTTCTCGGCCAGTTCGACCCGATGAAATCACAATCCAATGACCGGCGGCTGATCGACGCAGAAGACCTTGCCGGATTCAGCCAGGAATACGGCGGCAATGACGCTCTCGATCAGGTCGTTCCCGCTCTGCCGATCGCCAGACCCAGCAGGATCAAGATTTCCGCGGCAGACCGGGGCGACCAGGGCAGTTTGCTGCCATAGCCACCCTCCACACAGGACACCGGACCGGCATGACATCTCTTTACAATCTCGCCCAGGCAAGCATTTCCACCGACAGTGTCACAAAGCCATTGTCCTACTACGAGATTTACGATCGGGAAATCACCGAGGAAAACCGATATCCGGATGCCATACTGGAAATAGGCGTGCACAAGGGCGAAAGCACCAAGATTCTGGCTGCCCGATTCCCCGCTGCCCGCATCGTTGCACTTGACCACCGTTTGGCTGACATCGACTTCTCCGGCTATCCAAACATCACTTACCTCCAATGCGACCAAACCGACAGTACCGCTCTGGATGCAATCTGCAACAAGCATTTCGCCGCAGGCATCGATCTGGTAATTGATGATGCATCTCACATCGGCCAGTTTTCATCGATCACGTTCCATACGGTTTTTCCTCATCTGAAAAGCGGAGCCCTCTACATTGTCGAAGATTGGGGAACCGGCTATTGGCCCAGCTGGACCGATGGTGGCCGCTACCGCCTTGCCCGCTCAGGCCGGGTCGGAGGGCGCATTCGGAAATCGATCCCGAGCCATGACCTGGGTATGGTGGGGTTTGTCAAATCGCTCATCGACTTTACCGCCGTTGACGACATTACCGACAGACGCGCCGCCAGCAAGGGAATCTTATCGAGCCTGCTGGTTTTTCTTTCCGGCATCCCGTTCCTCCGCAGGGTGCTGGAGCGCGCTCCACGCCTGAAGTCGCTCTGTCTCGCGGTCACCGATGGACCCACGCGCAAAGCCGACGCCATCGATAAGCAAGCTGCACCCGAATTGCCTCGCCTTGCCTCCGTCAAGTACTACCGGGGCGTTTGCGTTGCACGCAAGGCCTGATCTGGCTGACGCTTGATGGCCATGCGCGTCTGCCATGTAGGTTTCAACTATTTCCCTGGCCAGGGCCTGACGATCTTCTACGAGTTTCCGCGCCATCAAGCCGGGCAAGGGATCGATGTTATCGTGATTGCTCCGGGCCGAACCGGCGAGCCGGAGCGCGCAGTCATCGACGGCGTGACCGTTTTCCGGATACCGACACCTTCCATTGGCAGGTTCTCTGCGGACAGGTTGAAATTTCTGTGGAAGGCCGCAAGAATCATTCGTCAATGCAGGATCGATCTGGTTCACACCTATGCCTTTGTGGGATGCGGGCTTCTTCCTTGGCTCGCCGGGCGATGGCGCAGCATCTGGCTTTACGATTGCCAGACAAGTGCCATTAAGCCCCCGCTGCTTGGCCTGCAGAACTGGCTGATACGCATCGAATCGTACAGCTTCGATACGGTCACGGTACTTTCCGCAGGCATCCGCGACATCGTCTTCGCACAGGACCGCCCGGTCGCGGCCGTCGTGCCGCTCGGCGCCGATCTCGAGCATTTCCGCGCGCGGTCGCCCGACCCCACGCTCCGCGCACGCTACGACATCGCCGAAGGGGATTGCGTTTTCACCTACTGCGGCACCCTCGACCACAACCGCAAGATGGAAAAGCTGCTCGCCGCCTTCGCCTTCGCCGCCGAGCGGGCGCCGACGGCAAAGCTGCTCATTGTCGGTGACGGCTCGGCGCTAAGTGAGCTGAAGGAACTGGCCCAAAAACTGAAGCTGGAGAAGCGGATCGTCTTTACCGGATTCGTGCCTTACAGCGACATCCCGGCACATCTCGCCATCACCACAGTCGCTCTAGCCTTTATTTCCATGGACGCATGCTTCGAACATCAACCACCGACCAAGACCGTGGAATACCTGGCCCAGAGCCTTCCGGTGATTGCCACCGACACTGCCGGCAATCGCACGTTCGTCGGCGACGGAGTAAACGGCGTGCTTTGCGGCGACAGCGCAGAGTCTTGCGGCCAAGCCATGCTCGACCTGATTCGCGACCCGGCGCTCCGGCAACGCCTGGCCGCCGCTGCCCGCGCCTCGGTCCAGTCCTTTGATTGGGCCGAGATTGTCCGCACTCACGTCATTCCGCTCTACCGCGAACGTTTGCGCGACCATCGTTGCGCCAAGTAGGAATAGAACGCGAACAGCACGTAGCGCGGCTCACCGAGCCGCAGCAGCTTCGGGACATCCGACAGAGAAAGGGCATCGATGCCGAAGCAGGTTTTCGCCAGCCGCAGGCACAATTGCAAATCCGCTTCTCCATATTCCGGATGCTTTTCAAGAAAAATGTCATAGGCACGACTGGCCTTCGCCGTATCGTCGGAGAGTCTCGGCCGGGTACCATCCACCGTATGGACATAACTCAAACCACCCGCCGGCCTGGCATCGCCAAACCTCCTCACCAGGCGTATCCACAAATCGTAATCCTCCCAGGCGGGCAGGCGCGGATCGAAGCCATCGATATCGCGCAGGCGACTGGTCAACGTCAGTACCTGGTTGCCGACAATATTCCGCTTTAGCAGATCGCGCAGCGGCACAACCCGGCTCAGGGGAATGGGCGTTCGTCGTACGCGACCGCCCGACAACAAGGTCTCGCGCAGATAGCCGTCGAAGACGAAAGAGCAGGCTGCGGGATCGAAGGCAGCGACAAGCCGGGCGATGCGATCGGGCAGAAAATAGTCATCGTCGTCCAACCCGGTTACGAGATGGCCGGTCGCCCGGCGAATGGCCTCGTTGCGCGCGACCGCCGGACCGGATGGCGCATCCAGCCGCACATACTCGAAGCTCTTCCCGGTGTCATTGCCGGCCATGCACCGCCGCACCACGTCTGCGGTGTCGTCCTTCGAACAGTCATCGACGACAATGAGTTCGATGCGCGGGTATGACTGCGCCAGCACGGAGTCGATTGCACGGCCGACGAGGGCGCTGCGGTTTCGCGTCGGGAGATAGACCGTGACCAGGGCCGCCGTATGCGGCTGGTCGGCTTGCGATGCAACCAGGATTTTCGTCAAGCTTTTCTCCAGACGCGGTCAAGCCTCGACAGTCCAAGCAGTCGGTGGCAAAGGCAATAAACGGCGACCACGATGTCGACCCGCAACAGTTCCGGCAGGGAAAAACGCTGGCGCAGCGCGACAACGAAGTCGCGTCGGATTGAATGCCTCTCGGCCCGCACCAAAGCGCTTCGCAGCAGGATGCGCTGGAGCCGGCTCAAGGTCCTGCAGGTGTTGTTCGGCAATGCCTGCCTGCGGTGGCGCTGGAACTCAAATATCCTCCGGGCCGCCTCGATCCAGCCCTCGATGTTGCGACGTCCCAGTGGCGCTGTCGTGATGGAACCGGCGCGCAAGCGTCGCCGGAACAGAGGTGCGCTGAGGGAAATCGTCCGTCTTGCCAGGCAATACAACAACGGGGTAAAGCCCTCGTCCTCATGCAGGAAGCCCTCGGCAAACGCCAGGTCGCCGCTGCCGAGCAGGGAGCGAGAAAACACGTACAAGCAAGGTGAGGGAGAATACGCATCCGCCGCCTCGAGTTCGACCAGGAGCGTCGCCCCCGTGCGCGGCTCAAGCATGTCCGGCTTTATAAAGCTTTGCGCTTGCCCTGGATCGGGCACCCCCTCCGACAGCACTGCACCGGAAAACGCGACGAGATCCAGGTCGTTCCTGCCGGCCAGCAACATGCAAACCCTCAGGGCGTCCGGCTCGAGGACGTCATCGCTGTCGAAGAGATACACGAATTTTCCGGATGCATGCCGCAGACCGAGATTTCTCGCGGCCGAAAGGCCTCGATTCTCCTGGCGGAAAATCCTCACACGCGGATCGGTGCCACAGGCCTCTTCCAGTATCGCGATGGAACGATCAGTGCTCCCGTCGTCGATGGCGATGAGTTCGAAGTCCGTCCAGGTCTGCGCGAGGATCGAACGAACCGCTTGCCCGACGTAGAGCTCGACGTTGAAGACGGGCATGATGACACTGACCAGCGGGCTGGAGAGTGACCGCGACACGCCTTCGACGCTTATTGCGGCCTGCAATCGTGCCTCCACCAATGCCAGACCATCCGCGCCAGCGCGCGAGCCATGGAAAGCGGCCCCAGGCCCCGGTCGATGCGGAAGATCATAAGTGCATCGCTACGCCGACGGCAAGCCGCCTGCACGCAGATGTCCTCCCATCGTTGCCGAAGTTCCTCATCAAGGCCGTCCTCGCCAAACATCTTTCCCACCCGATTTGCGGCTTCGATCCGTTCGATCCAGGCGAGGCAGTCCGCGATCGCAGGAAGGTTGGTGCCATCGATTTCCCGCGCCAATGCGTCGTGACAGGCGCGTTCCACCCCGTTCGGACTCAGGTCGATGGCAGCCAGCAACATGGAACGCACACTGCTTGCCGTTTGCCTTTGACGCCCTATGTATGCCGAACGATCCCTCTCCGGATGGGTGCGATATTGAATCAGGTTCTGAGGAAGATTGGCAAAGCGTACGCCGTGGGATACGGCGAGCCGCTGCCACAACTCGTAATCTTCAGCGGCGGGGAAATTCGATGAGTAGCCTCCTGCGCGGCACACAATCTCCTTGCGAAAAATGACCGTGGGATGAAACAGGGGGCACTCGAACAGCATCCGCACCAGGATGCCATCGTGCGTCCTGGGTGGAATCCATTGCTCGCCCGGACGCTCATATACGGAAAGCGCGCCACCGCAGACGCCGATTTCTGGATGCCGCTGCATGAAGTCGACCTGCAATTTCAACCGGTGAGGCAGAGCCACGTCGTCGGAATCCATCCGGGCGACCAGCCCTCCTCGTGCCAGTTCGAGTCCGCGGTTCAGGGCGCCGGCTATACCGGCACCGGCATCGACCCGGAAGGGGCGGATCCGTCCATCCCTGGCGGCATTTTCTGCGAGGATTGCCGGTGTCCTGTCGGTGGACCCGTCGTCGACAATCAGGAACTCAAACTCCCGCCATGACTGGCCAAGGATAGAGTCGATGGCTTCCTGCAGAAACCTCTCGCCGTCACGCACGGGCATCAGGACGGTCAGCCGGGATTCGCTGCCGCCACTCATATGCGGATCCAGTCAGCGGGACATCTTTCGGGTTGGTCGTCCGGCGCGTCCGCAAACCAGCGTGCGGGCGCGCAAACAATCCCTCGGGTACGAGAAAGCCAGGCACCCCACCACGAGAAGCTCGAGTTGGCAATCACATGGTGTCGGCAGAGTGCCATGAGTTGCATGTCGTGGTGAGGTGCGCCTGCCTGAGAGGTCAGGTCGACCACCTCTCCCGGGTTGCCGCAGAAATCGAAGTTGGCCCGGACCCAGTCGGGGTCATCGCTGAATATGAACAGATCGGGCCGAACCATCCGCGAGCACAGCAGGCCAATCGCCTTCCGGTAGTAAGCCGGCGTGCAGCACCCCCCGTGTAAGCTGCGAGCACGCTCGCTCGAGACATAATCGCCACGCCGGACGTGAACCGCGACCGGATTCGTCGCCTGCCCGATGCGATGTCCCAGATCCCGTGCCTGGCCGGATGGCAACGGCGGGAAGGCAAACTCCGCCACCAGAGTCTCGGCGATGGAGCGGAAATACAGCTCGCTCTGCCAGTAGCCGCTGAGCAGCACATGCTCCGGAAGAGCCGCGAACGCTTCTGCACTGCGAGCGTCGGTCTCATCGATCACAGCAAGGCGAAACGGGGTCACCGGATCCGACCGGCGCCGCGACAGCAAGCGCCGCCACCCCCTCGTCGGTTCGGCCGCGCCAACGGCAAGCTTCGAAATGCTCAGTCCTTCGCACAGGGGAAACGAGTCCAGACTGTACGCACGCGGCGTTGCGCCGGCCATGTCGCCGAACCAGGAAAGGTCCAGACCGAGCCGTGCACGGTGTCGGCACGCCAAGGCCCGCCCGGCGGCGTACTGGAACATCTGGTTACCCAAACCGCCCTGGAGCTGCACCCAGATCGACGGGAAGCCGGGACTAGGACACACGTTTCCTGGCCAGCACGTGCCAGCCGAAGCAGGCGAACTGATGGGAGGTGGAATCGACTTTCTGTATCCGCAACAGCGCAGACTCGACCACTCGCGATGCCAAACGCTCGAGCAACGAGAGCCTGAGGCCGGCGTAGCGCTGAGCCATGTCGGGAAACCGCCGGAGTTCCTGAGTGAGATAGGCGGGAAAATTCCCGTTGGGCGTCAATTCGACGATTTCCATCCCCAGCGCTTCCAGATGAAACCGGTACCAATACTCGGAAAATCCCGTGTGGAAGAAATACGGCGCGAAATGCGTGAAGGCAGAAAATGGTGCCGTGAGCACCAGGGTTCCTTCCGGCCTGAGCAGGCGGTGCAACTCGCGCAATGCGGCGATCGGGTCCGGAACATGTTCCAGTACCTCCACGCAAAGCACGGCATCGAAGGCAGCATCCGGTTCGGGAATTCGGGCGATGTCGCTGACGATATCAAGGTCCGCCTGCTGCCAGGTCCCGGTCTGCAGTCCGCGTCGGTCACCGGTACCGTCGTAACGGCCGAAATCCTGCGATACGTAATCGAGATGCGCACAGTATTTCCTCTTCGACAGTTCGCCGGCCCCGGCGTCAAGAATCCTTGCACCGGGAGGGATTCCTGCCAATGTACGCTCCAGCCACTGCTCGCGCGGCTCGGCATTGCGGTCGATTTGATCGACCGGAAACCATCTGTTCAGAAGATTCGCAATCACGGAATCCTTTTCGTCGCAGGCTTGCGGAACAGAAAGCAACCGCAGCCATATTGCTGCGCTTCGGCCAGTGCAAAATCTGCCGCCGCAACGAAGCTGCCGTCATCCGCCACAAGGGCAAATTCAAGCAGTTCCAGCGAAGGAAACCCTGCGGCCACGTGCTCTGCCCGGTAAATTCTATGGGCGTTGTACTGGATTCGCGCCACCCCGCCAACCGGAACGACAAAGAGCAGGTATCCGCCCGGAGCCAGAACGCGCGCAAGTTCTCCCATTGCCTTGACATCGCCCCGCGGATCGAAGGGATCACCATACCTTTCGAGGCCAACGTGTTCGACCACGTGCATGCACGACAAGGATGCTATCGTTTCATCCGCGAACGGAAGGCAGGTAACGTCAGCCTGACCCGACTTGAGGCCCGGCAGTTCCAGTTTTACCGCGCGGTAGTCATAGAACTCGAGCGGCACGAAGGCCGAAATCATGGTGACGAATCGCAGGCATGAACCGACATCGACGTGCGTTGCCGGGGACAGTCGGCGTAGCACGCGCGCCGCCCACGCCGTGTGATAGACGTAATGCGCATCGAAACCCGTTCCGGCGGTGCGGTCATCGAGACAGGGTTTGCGATCCTTCCACGCGCATTGGAAACGCTGATCAGCAAGCGCCTTGCGCCTGCAGGCAAAGCCGACGACGAAGGCGATGTACCGCACGATCGCCGCACCAACACGCATCAAGCCGTTCAGGGCTGCGAACATCGACTCACCCGCCTTCGGTTTCGGCAATGAACCATGGCAAAACCGGAGCAAGCATCCCCGGCCGCCGAACCTGCCAAAGCGGCGACTCGCTCAACCCGCCCTGGATGGTGAAATTTATCGTCGGTCCGGTTCCCGGCGCCGTCAGCCACTGGCGGAAATGCAGGCTGCTGATGAACTCAAGGCGATAGCTTCCCTCGTTCAGCATGTGCCGCGGCAGTGGACTCTTCAGGCAAATCCTGCCTGCGCGCAACACCGGCCAGTCAGCCTCCTCGCTGTCCGTCTGGTATGACCAGTACAGCAATTGCCCGTCCTCGGAATACAGCGCATAGCCGAGCGTCAATGCCGGATCGAGCACCTTCAGCTCAAACTCGACGACAACCCATAGTTCATCTTCGTTGGCAATGATCGGCGGAGCGGCACTGCCGGTCTTCGTCTGGATGTGCAGCCCGAGTGGCACAACCGGAAGCGTACAGGTTTCGGGCGCAGGGTTGGTCCAGCCGGATACACCGCCACCGCTCAGCCCAAGGTAGTCATGCGTGGCCAGGCGCACGTCTTCCGTATCGAGCTTGACCCTGCCTTGCTCCATGAGTAGCGCACGGTTGCACAGGGACTGGATGGCGTTCATGTTGTGGCTCACGAAAAGTATGGTCCGCCCTTCCCGCCGGCTCACGTCTTCGATCTTTCCTAGACATTTTTTCTGGAACTCGGCGTCGCCGACGGCCAGAACCTCGTCGATGACCAGAACATCAGACTCCAGATGGGCGGCGACCGCGAAGGCCAGGCGGACATACATGCCGGACGAGTAGCGTTTGACCGGAGTATCGAGAAAGCGCTCCACGCCGGCAAAAGCGACAATCTCATCGAATTTGCCTCTCACCTCGGCGCGACTCATGCCCAGAATCGCACCGTTGAGAAAAATGTTCTCGCGCCCGGTCAGCTCGGGATGAAACCCGGTTCCCACCTCGAGAAGGCTGGCGACCCTGCCCCTCAGCACGATGCGTCCGGCCGATGGTTCGGTAATTTGCGACAGCAACTTGAGCAAGGTCGACTTTCCTGCGCCATTGCGGCCGATGATACCGACCCGGTCCCCCTCCTCGACTTCGAGGTTTACATCCTTCAGCGCCCAGAATTCCTCGGTGCTCTCGACGTGGTCGATGCCGAGCAGTCGGCGAGGAAGCCGCATGATGTCTTCCCGCAGGCTGCGGTAGGCTGCCTTGGACCAATGACGAATCCGGTAGCTCTTGCCCAGGTTCGCCATGGATATGACGGAGCTCATGGTCAGATGATGTCGGCGAATCGGCGCTCTGCGGCACGGAATCTGCCCAGGCCGAAATACAGCAGGAGTGCCGCGGCAAGAATGGAAACCGCCAGTGGCCTCGCGGGAAATTCGCTCGCTCCGAGCAGAGCCCAACGGAAGCCGTCGATGATTCCAACCATCGGATTCAGTTCGAAGAGAAAGCGGAAATGATCGGGTACGATCGACGAGGAGAATCCGACCGGCGAGACGTACAGTCCGAACTGCGTGGCGAAGGGGACTACGTAGCGAAAGTCGCGGTAGGTCACATTCAGCGCGCAGAGCACAAGCCCCGGTCCCAGCACCAGAATTCCGGTCAGCACCGTGAGGGGCAGTACCGCAAGAATCTGAATCGAAGGCTGGAACTGGTAAAGCAGCATCAACAGGAACATGACGCCGAGCGCCACGGCGAAATCAACCGCTGCCACGGCGATCGCCGCCGCCGGCACCAGCAGCCTTGGAAAATAGACCTTCGAGACAAGATTTGCGTTCTCGACGAGACTCTCGGATGCCCCCGTAAGGGCCGATGAGAAAAAGTACCAGGGCAGCATTGCGGCGAAAACCATGAGAGGGTAGGGAACGCCACCATCGCTAGGGAGTCCGGCCAACCGGGAAAACACCAGGGTAAATGCCGCCATGGTAAGCAGGGGTCGCAACGCGGCCCAGGCGACTCCGATGACCGTTTGCTTGTAGCGAACGGCGATGTCCCGCCAGCCGAGAATGATCAGCAGTTCCCGATAGCGCCAGAGATCGTGCCAGTACTTGCGCCCGGTGTGACCGGGTTCGATCACGACTTCGATCCTGTTGTCCGAATCAGCCATTGTCGTTGACCTGACTAAGCATCATCCGGTCCCTGCCGAATTATCCCGCAGCAGATAAAGCAGGAAGGCGCCGAACATCAAATTGACTCCGAGCACGATCACGGTCGTGGCCATAAAGGCGAGGTGGACCGTCTCCGTCATGCCTCCTCGCCCGCGGGCGAACCACTCGACGAGTATCGCAACAATCACGGCAAAACCACCGAGCATGAGACTCAAGCCCACCAGCAGGCCGCGTTCCAGTGTAAACACACGCAGCAATCGGCCCAGAATGGAATCAGAAGGAATCGGGCAGCGAACTTCATTGACGAGTTTGGCGAACACGCCGAAGCCGGCCACATTCGTACCGAGCATTGCCAGCAGGCTGAAAACGGCGAGAAAGTGGATACCCATGGAGAACCCGCCGACGGAAACCGGCCCGCGCGCCAGCAAGACCATTCCGGCCAGCCCAAGAAATGCCATGGCAAAACCGGGCGCCAGATACAACCAGTCAGGCGCATAGCTCAGCATGAAACGCAGATGCCGCCAGCCGTCGCGAAACGAACGCAGATGCGGCGCCCGGTCGCGCTTGTCGGGATACAGCCGGGTTGGAATCTCGGCAATCCGCAGGCCGGCATGCGACGCATTGACTATCATCTCGGTTGCGAACTCCATACCCGGTGTGCGCACGCACATGCGATCAAAGGCTTCACGGGTGAAGGCGCGCATGCCGCAGTGAAAGTCGGCGATGGGGATACGGTACATCACCCGCGCCAGGGTCGAAAGCACGGGATTGCCGAAATAGCGATGCAGTGCCGGCATCGCGCCCGGTTCGATGCCGCCCTTGAACCGGTTGCCCATCACCAGATCATGTCCTTCCTCGATCTTCTTGACGAATTCGCCGAGCGAAGTCCAATCGTAGGAATCGTCAGCGTCAGCCATAACCACGATGGTTCCGCGGGCGGCAGCGATACCGGCCATCAGCGCCGACCCGTAGCCCTTGCGCGCCTCCCGGGCGACTCGGGCTCCGAGCGACTCGGCGATGGCGACGGAGTCGTCGGTCGAGCCGTTATCGGCCACCACCACCTCGCCGGCGACACCCATTTCACGAAACGCGCGCTGGGCCTTTTCGATACACAGGCCTATCGTCCTTTCCTCGTTGAGACAAGGCATGACGGCGGACACATAGATCTGGCCGCCAGGGTGACGGGAAACTTCACTCATAGCCCCCTCCCGCTGCTTTCCGATCCATGGCGCGCGCGCCATGCCAAGTCATGCCGTCGCCGGATTCCGCAGGCGTGATCGATCGATAGCAGAGTGGCATCAGGCTTTGCGCTCATCTTGTTCATGATAATCGTCATCGATATTCACCGCCCAGATCGCCGCCTTGCCGACCTTGCCGTCAAGAATCGCCTCGACCGCCAGTTTTGCGGTGAGCATCGAGTGATCCTGGTTGTTGTAGCGGTGCATGCCATTGCGGCCCACCAGATAGAGATTCTCGAGGCCGTCCAGCCAGGCCCTGACCCGGGGAAACTGCTCATACGCGCCGAAATAGGCCGGATAGGTCTTCGGCACCCGGATCACCGTACCATCCAGAACATCGCCACGGTCGATCATGCCTATCTTCTCGAGTTCGCCCGCCGCCAGGTCGATCATCGCCTGATCCGCCTGCTGCCACAGATCATCGCCTTCCTGACAGAAGTATTCGAGCCCGAGCCAGACCTTGCCCTCGTCGGCAACCAGGTCCGGACTCCAGTTGTTGAATACCTGCAGTCGCCCGATGCGGACATCGCGTTCCTGAATGTAGATCCAGTTGTCCGGCGGCATGTTGTCGGCGCGGCTGCTGTGCGCCTGACGGTTGGCGCGCATGCGGGAAACCAGCAGACCGACGGTAATGAAATCGCGGTAAGGCAATGCGGCGGCCACCTCACGCACATCGTCAGGCGCCGGCGGCTGCATGCCGGCGACCAAATCCTTGACCGGCATGGTTGAAATTGCGTAGTCAGCCGCCACCGCGGCCACCTGCCCTGCCGCATCGGCTGCAAGGACCGCAAGCACGCGCCCGCCCTCATGCCGCAAACCTTTCACCTGCTGCCCGAAGCGGATCTCGCCGCCGCCCTCGATCACCCGCCGCGCAACCTCCTGCCACATCTGGCCGGGTCCCAGGCGCGGATAGAGAAAATGTTCGATCAGGCTGGTTTTCGTTGCCTGCGGGGTGCTGCCGAAACGCTGACGCAAGGCGTGGCGCAGGGCTTCGATGATCGAAAGTCCCTTGATGCGCTGCGCCCCCCATTCCGCGCTGATGCGATCGCAGGGCACACCCCAGACCTTCTCCGTATAGTCCTTGAAGAAAGTGCGATACAACTCGCCGCCGAAGCGGTTGAACAGAAAATCCTCCAGCGAGCGTTCGGGCCGGCGCGGAAACAGCATCGCCCATACGTAACTGACGCCTATCCTGAGCAAGCGCAGCGGACCCAGGTTCGTCAGCGTGGTTGCATTCAGCTTGATCGGGTAGTCGAAATATTTGCGCAGGAAATAGATGCGCGAGAGGCGGTTGCGCACCAGCATGACCAGGCCGCTGCCGCTCGCCACCGTGCCGTCAGCGCCGACTGTCCTGCGCTGTCCCTGATAGGCGATCTCCACCGTCGCATCGGCAGCGGCAATCGGCAGGATCTCGCGCCACCAGTTCATCACCCAATCCGACTTGGAAAAAAAACGGTGGCCGCCGATATCCATGCGGTTGCCCTTGTATTCCACCGTGCGCGAGATGCCGCCGACGTCGTTCGAGGCTTCGAGCACCAGTGGCTGCATGCGGCCGTCACGCACCAGTTCCAGGGCCGCCGTCAGGCCCGCGGGACCGGCGCCGATGATAATCACGAGAGGCTTCTGCATAAGCGATTATGGCCGGAACAGTCCCCATTTGCGCAGGCCGAAATTGAATGAAAACGTAAGCATCGCGGCAACCGCCTTCGCCGCAAGCAGGCCAAGCCCGGCGTGCTCGACCGCAACATAGATCGCCAGGTTGTTAAGCCCCAGGCCGGCCACGCCGACCGCGGCGAACGCTGCAAACTCGGTCTTGGGGAATGCCGCCAGCCGGCGATGGCGAAACACCCAGCGCACCGACAGCAGGTAACTCGTCACCGCGCCGAGCAAAAAACCCAGTGTCGCCGCCCAGAGGTAGTGCACGAAACTTGCGGCCAGCAACAAGGCCGCGGTGTCGACCGCCAGCGCTACGGCGCTTACGGCCAGATAGCGCAGCAGTTCCGTTGCGGTTACCCGCATTCCGGATGCGGCAGTCACTTCAAATCCCGCGCAATAGTCGTCGCTGGCGACACGGCGCGCAACGCGGCGCATGAATAGATCCATAGCCGGCGCGGCGACTCCACCATTATCGGCACCAGTACATCCTGCACGAGCGGCTTTTCCGAAACCACCCGATCGAGCATCGGGTCCTGGCACATGTAAAGCATTCCGGGACCGGTGAGGGCAAGCGACGTCTGGTAACTCTCGTGCAAATTTCCTTTTTCGTCCAGCCTCTCGCCGGTACGCTGCCGGTAGCGATTCAGCAACATCGACTCGTCCCCGGCTGACAGCGGCCAGGACTCGGCCAGCGACGCGATCGCCAGACGCTGCCTGCGGCGCAACATGTCGAAGGTCTTTTCACGCGAGAACACGCCTCCTATCACCTGATCCGAGCTGCCATAGTTGGCGGTTCCCAATTCGTGCCAGACGCGCTGGGGCATGCTTCCCGGCCACAGCACGACCTCGCCGCGACGAATCGCACCGCCGAAAGGCGGCATGATGGACGACAAGGGCAAATCCTCCCAGTGGCGATATTTGTCGAGACGCTGATCCCAGTGCAGGACGGCGAACAGCAGCAGCAATGCACTGCCTGCGAGCAGAAGCCGCACGGGCAGGCCGGATGTCAGCAGGCAGGCCCAAACCAGGGCTCCGATGCCGAAGCCGCCGGCCAGCAACAAGCCGTCCAGCACCGGTAGGCGGGTCTGAAAATCAGTCGCCAAACCACTGCCCAGAATCGTCAGATCGACGAAATAGCCCGGTAGCACAGCCAGCAGCAGACCGCCAAGCAGCAGTGGTGCAAAGCGATTGGCATGCAAGTGCACCCGCTGGCCGATCGCTGTGGCATGTGTCTGCAAGACCGGATGAAACATTGCGCAAGATGCGAAGACGATAAAACCGTACCAATCCTTCGCGACGATCAGCAACAGGCCGCCAATCGCCCACCAGATCCGGTACGGACTGCGCCTGGCGATGCCCAATACCTGCGCCAGGGCAAACACGCCCAGAAACACCACGATCCACATGGCGCGCCACGATTGCGCCTGCACCAGCAGGATCGCCGGATAGAAATAGGAGGTGACCAGCGCCAGAAGGAATCCGGACGCGCCAATCGCCGCGCCAAGCTGGTACCAGCGGCGCACCGGTCCGGCCGCAAGGCGCCCCGCCCACAGGAGGAGCGATAGCCAGGCAAGGGTTTCGTTGAGGCGCGCAGTTCCCGGCGAACCGACAAACACGTCACGACTCGAACTGCGGATGATGCTCTCCCACGCAGGATCCATTCGCTGCAGCGCACCCACCCCCGAGAGATTCATCGCCACCAAAACTCCTGCGACAAGCAATACGGCCGAAATCACCACACGGTTGGGCATGCGTTGTGCGACGATCAGCGCAAGAGGCCAGATACCCAGCAGCGGATGCAGCGCCGACGCCACGGCAGCGAGCAACACTGCCGCCCAGAACCTCTGGTGCAACGCCAGGCCGAGCGCCAGCGCGCCGAGCGGGAAAGCAATGACGCGCGCCGTCGGAAACGCTTCGTTCAAACGAAACGTTACCCCATTCGGCGAATAGTTGAGTGACCACATTACGCAGCAGAGCACGGCGAATGCCTGCAGCCGGCGGTCTTCGAGCATACCGCGGGCGACCAGAACCGATGCGGACAGCCAGAGCGCACCGCCCAGCGTGGTCACCATCCAGGCCGCATTGGACAAGCCGAGAAAATCAGCAAGCGTGCCATAAATCGGCGTAAAGACCGAGTAGCGATCTTGCGAGCCGAACAGGAAAAACGGATCGCGAGCATAAGCCTCGGGCGACAACCAATGCCATACCAGCAGCGTGTAGACCCTGCCATCGTGCTCGAACATGCCGGCATAAGGGTGCGTGACGCACCACAGGCCGGCCGCCAGCAGGAGCAGGGCAATCTGCTCCTGCTTTTCGCTCCCTTCAGCCCAACCGCCGCGCGACATCAGGCCTTGCCGACAGCCCGCATGAAAGCGCTTTCGAGCGACAGGGTCGGCTTTATCTCGATCAGCGTATGTCCGGCCGTGCGCAAGGCTTCCAGCATGGCCCAGACCTCGCTGCGCGCCAACTCCACCGTCCAGCGGCCGGCTGTTTCTTCGACCATGCCCGCAACCGGCACGGTTCCCATGCTGCGTATCGTCAGCAGATCGTCACCGCCCGCGAGTTCGGCGGGCGTGCTCACGGCACGCAACTGCCCCTGATGAATCAGGCCGAAGCGGTCGGCCAGGCGCTCGATATCGTGCAGCACGTGCGAAGTGAGAAAGATCGTGCCGCCCTGCCGCCGGTACTCGACCAGCACGTCGATGACATCGCGCCGGCCGATCGGGTCGAGTCCGGACAAAGGCTCGTCCAGGATCAACAGGCGCGGACGCAGGGCCAGTGCGTGCGCCAGCGCCGTGCGTTGCACCATGCCCTTGGAAAATCCCTTTACCGAACGGCGCGCCGCCGCAGACAGGCCGAAACGCTCGAGCCACTGCAGGCAATGGGCATCGGTGTCGTCCACCGCAACCGTATTCACCTTGCACCCCATGCGCAGGATTTCCAGTGGCGTCAATTGATCGGGAAAACTTGGATTCTCGAAAACGCAGCCGAGGCCGCGGCGACTTTCGGGATCATCGACCGGTCGTCCGAGGAGTTCGACGCGGCCGTCCGTAGGCCGGATCAGCCCAAGCAGGATCTTGATTGTCGTACTCTTGCCGGCGCCGTTGGGGCCGATGAAGCCGAACACTTCGCCCTGCTCCACGGTCATCGACACGTTGCTGAGCGCCTTCACCGGCGAGCGCCGCCAACCGGCGCGAAAGCTCTTGTGCAAACCTTCGATGCGAATCACCGTGGTCATCGCTTGGCCCCTCGCGGTTGCTTGAAAATCGGCTCGCCGGATTCGTCAAGTTCAAACCCCCTGCCGAAGGGATCGGCCGGAATCGCGGGAATTATCCCGGCATCGACCAGTTCCGGCAGCACGCGCAATGATCTCCCCTCTCTCTGCCTGAATGTCGCCGCAGCCTTGCGCAGATCGATCAGCGTCTGCAGCCGTCCGGCACGGACTTGAAGGAACTTCCGGAATCCGCTGGAACGGGCTTTCTGCGCCATGTCCCGGACGACTCCCAGTGCGACTTCGGCTGAATAGCCCTTTTCGTACCATGACGCGGCGATTTGCTCGAACATGTAGTGGTCGTTCTCGGACATCGGGCGACGGCTGGCTTCATGCATCAGTTTGGCCGCCCTTGCACTGTCGTTATTGAATTGATAGACATTGAATGCGTAATAGAAGATGGGCAGCCAGTCGAATGGTCTCGCTTCGGAAGCGCGCCAGAGCACATCCTGTGCGGCATCGAGTTCGCCGACCCAGGGCAGAATCGCCGCAGCGATGTAATAGTTGTCTTCCTGCCCCGGATTCAGCCATGCCGCATCACGCTGCAGGCGCGCCTGAATCGCGTAGTTGTCCTTTTCCATGAACTCGGTCGAGGCCACCAGGGATCGCCAGGTGGCGATATTCGCGGCCAGATACCGGTCGCCGCCCGTCAGCGCCACCTGAATGAAGCGCGGCAAGGCCACCTGCATTTCGCTCGAAATCGAATTATGCGGCACCTGCCCCAGCCGATAGACGGACGCCGCATAGAGCAATGCGCCGAGCATGCCGACAGCGAGAGCGCCCAGCCTCATGATCGTTCAGAGAAACTCGCGACGGGCGAAGGTCCGCATCGCCAGCGCCAACATCAGCAATGCATAACCTGCTGCCATTGCGCCGCTCCAGGCAACCACGTCACTTGCGGGAGCCTGGCCGTACATCGGCCAGGCGCGCCAATCGAGGCGAGACAGATCGGGCAGAGCCCACTGGATGACCTCAAGCAGGGGGCCAAAGGTCGAAACGAGTTCCTTGTCGCCGTCGGCACCCCGCCGCAAATAGTCGAGCACCACACCGAGGCTCTTGCCCGTGACGGCGAAGACCAGGCCGACCAGCAGGGGCATGATCGCGGAGGTCGAAACAGTCGCCAGCAGCATGCCGCAGGCGGCAATCACTGCCGCATCGATGAACAGCCCGCCCCAGCAAGCCCAGTAGGGTGCGCCGAGCAGTACGGCATGCTGCTGCTGATAGCTCCTGCCGGCGAACAGCGTGGCGAGCAACAGCATGCACGCCAGCAGGATCGTGGCGAGGAACAGCAACAGCAGGATGCTCAGATAGCGGCCAAGCAGATACTGACCGCGGTCGAGCGGATAAGCCAGGGCGAAAAACACGCTGCGCCGGTCGATCTCGCGAACCACAAGTTCCTGGACCCAGAGCAAGGCAAACAGGACCAGGATGAAGCGGCCGCCGGAAAAGCCGACGTCGAGCGCAACAGTTTGCGGATGGCGCGGCGAGAAAGAAGCGGACAGATAGGCGGTAAAAACGACCAGTACGCCCAAAAAAAATACGGCCTGAATCCCGCGACTGCGGAGTCCGGAAAGCAAACCGGTAAGGAATATCTGGTTCATGTCCGAGAATACCTTCCCTACCCGGAAGGGCAGGACATAAAACGAAAAGCGCGCCCGAGGGCGCGCTCGCTGAACTCCCCAGCTTTACATCGATGAAGCGGCCGTTGCGGCAGCTTGCGCATCAGTTTGTGCACACGGGGTCGTGCTTTGACCGCAGGCGGTACTGAGTACCACCGCGCCGCCATTGCTACTTCCCTTATAGCTCTGATTGCCTTTAACTGAGGCGGAGCCAACGCGGAAACTGGTGGCGTCCACATTCTGGAAAGTTACAAAGGTATTGGCAGAACACTGCACGGAAAACCCGGTCTTGATGAACGACTCAGCTACCGTAACAGGAGTACCCGGACCACCGTAAACGTCGTACTTGGCAGCAGTCTGGCCAGTGCAAACGTCAGCGTTGGCCCCAGCCGGAGCGGCGGTAGGCATTGCGATAACGCCGGCTGTGGCAGCACCGGCGAACAGCGAGAGGCTAGCCAGAATAGCGTATTTTTTCATGATGTCTGTCCCTTTAGCTGTTGGAGTTAGCGATGGCAGACGTCAGAACGTTGCGCGCGTCCGACTGCGCTGCCTTGTTCTCGGCCTTCTTGGTGTATTCCGTAAACTGCGGAATCGCAATCGCGGCGAGGATACCGATGATCGCAACCACGATCATCAGTTCGATCAGGGTAAAACCCTGTTGCAGACTTTTTTTCATCTAAATTCTCCTATCGAAGGTGCGACAGCTGTCGCTGACGCTATTAAAGCAGATTTCATGCCAAATCGAATCTTCTTGCAGTTGGCGCTTGTCGAGCGTATCGCACCATCCAAACGGACGCGATCCGTCACATTGACCGCCGCAATTCGTCACATGCGGGCAATCGGATTAATCCGTGCCGACCGGCCAGATGATTCTGCCACATCGCCCGAAACAAGCGGCCCAAATCGCGACTGAACCGCCGGGTATCGAACAAGGGCACAACCGCCCGCGTATCGAGAAGCCGCTGCCGAAGCGCCCTGCAGCGATCAGGATCCTTGGCCAGGGCGTCGGCCAGAGCAAGGTAAGCCGCATCGGAGCGCGTCACCAGATCCGGCAGCCCGACCGCCTCGAGCAAGCTGGCCGAAACGCGACCGGCAAAGGTGTCGCCAAGGTGAGCGACCAGGGGCACGCCCGCCCACAGCATATCGCTACCCGTTGTGTGCGAACCATAGGGAAAGGTGTCGAGAGCCAAGTCGGCCAGCGGCAGGCGCGCGAGATGTTCCGCCAACTCGCGCCAGGGAGCAAACACGATCTGACCGCCATCGACCCCCTGTGCCTGCGCCTCGCGGCGAAGGTTGGCCTGCGCCGACTCGGACTGGAAGCCGAGCCAGAGGACGGCGGCAGGATTGCGCCGCAACAACTCGCACCACAGGCCGAACACGGACGGCGTGATCTTGACGCTCTGGTTGAAGGAACAGAAGACAAAAGCGTCTTCCGGTAATCCCGCCTCTTGCCGCGTGGGCGGGGGTCGCAAGGCCGGTATCCGGCTGCTGGGCTGGTAGCTGTGCGGCATCAGGGCCAGATGTTCGACATAGTCGCCCGCATGGTCGGGTGGAGTGACGACAACATCCGATATCAGATAGTGGGCAAGTCCCGGAACTCCCAGGGTTCCCGGAAAACCCAGCCAGCTTGCCGATACCGGTGCCGGCGCATGGCCAAGTATTCCGCAACGCGAAAATCTCGTCCATCCGTTCATATCCACCAGTATGTCGATGCCGTCGCGACGAATAAGGTCTGCTGCATCGGCAAAGGAAAGTTCATCGATATTGCGGAACACGTCGAACGCGCCCTCCAGTCGCTGGCGCAGGGAACCGGAGTCCTGTGGGCCGTAGCCATAGGCATGAACCGCGAACTCCTTGCGATCGAGGCTTTCGTAGACGCCGACGGCCAACTCACTAACCGGATGGGCACGAAAATCTGCGGAGAGGAAGCCTATTCGCAATTGCCGCTCGGACGTCTCTGATGCGGCTGCATGCGCTGTACCGGTTTCCCCGGTCCACACACCGCCCCTGCGCAGATATGCACGGCCGTACACTTCGGCGCCCTGCCGCAAGGTTGCGCGGTCGATATTCTCAATGTGCGTCATGAAAAAGGGCTCCGGCCCCTGATCTATTTGGCGCTGCATCACCTCGCGCAATGCCGTGGACAGGTCGGCGCGGCGCCAGTCGCAGCAGGCCCTCTCTGCAGCACAAAGATGGGGCAGCAGCAGATCGGCCTCGGCCTGACTGAGTTCGCCCTCGTCAAGGACCTTGCGCGCACAGGCGGCGGCTTCGTCGGAGCGACCCAGGTCGTTCAGGGTGACAACGAAATTTGTGAACGCATCCAGCGATTCCGGATTGCTCGTCACCGCGGTACGAAAGGCCTCAAGAGCCTCCGCAAACCGCCTCTTGCGGTGCAATGCCGCACCCAGCGTGTTGTGGGCATCCGGATGCTGCGGATTCAGTTCGAGCGCAGCGTGACAACTGTCGATCGCGGCATCAAGGGCACCGAGATGCAAGAGCGCAACGGCCCGGTTGGCATGGAATTCCGGCCGCTCCGGTGCGAGCACAAGCGCCCGCCCGATGCTCGCCAAAGACTCGCGGTAGTCTCCGCTCGCCGCCAGCGCAATCGCAAGATTGCTGTGCATTTCCGGATCCCCCGGATACAGGTCGGCACCGCGGCGCAGCAGCGGTAAGGCCTGGTCATGCCGTCCGGCGGTAATGTGGGCCACGGCCAATGCCTTGAGGCCCAGCGGATGATTTGGCGTGCGGGTCAAAAGGCGCCGCGCGACCGGCTCCAACTGCGCGTATTCGCCGCGAGCAACCAGGGCCGCAATCTGGTTTTCGTCCGGGGTTATGGAAAAATTGCGTTTCATGGTGCGGCTCACTCCGGAAAATGGGCTTCGGCCAGTTCGGCAAGAACTTCTTCCGACAGTGCCGCCTTGCTCGCGACGGCCCACAGATCGAAGTGCGGATGGCCACGACTGCCGCTGACAATGCCGGCGAATCCAGCGCCCTGCAACATCGCCACCAATACTTTTTCGGTAAAACCACAGCGGTGCGCCATGTAGAGGTTCCCCTGCTGCAGCGAGGCACGATGGCCGTAAAGGATGTCGAGAGGGGCGATGGGGCCGGCGGGAGAGTTGTAGGCCGGCTCCGTCAGCTTGTCATCTGCAATCAACTGGCACACCGATTGCAGATCCGGGCAGGTGATGACGGCGAATCCATCGGCCTTCAACACGCGCCGGAACTCCGCCAGCGCAAACGGAACTTCATGAGGATATAGATGTTCTATGTTGTGTGCGGAGAATAGCGCGTCCACCGACTCGTCAGCCACGGCCGGCATGTCGAGCATGGTGCCGACAATGTCGGGATTTACGTTTGGATTGATGTCCAGGCGCAGTTCCTGCCAGCCGGGCGCGTTGAATCCGCGAGTGGTTTGATCCTGGCGCTTGCTGCCGCAACCGACGTGGAGGAAGGTCTTCATGGGGAGGGATTGGCTTTCCTGTTTGCATGCAACGACTTGGTCATCACACCAACGCAACCACATGCCTCGCAGAGCGGCTTCAAAATGACCGGCAAAGCGCGGCGCGTCGAAAATCGGCGAATCAAGCACTTGTTGACGCAGCCCCGCTCGCAGCGCCGCCAGGCCCGGCAGATCACTGGTATGCGCTATCGCGCGAGCAACGTAGTCGTCGGCATCGGTGCCTATCCAGTCAGGAAGGCCAGCGTTCATCAGCAAACCAAGGCCCTGGCGGGCGAGGAAACTCTCACCGGCCAGAGTAAGTACCGGCACCCCCATCCACAGGCTTTCGGCAGTCGTGGTTCCACCCGGAAAGGGGAATGTGTCGAGGACGATATCCACCCGCTGGTAGGCGGCCAGATACTCGGCTCGGGGTGAGAAACCTTCAAGTATCAGCCGGCTTGCGTCGATGTTATTCGCGGCAAAACGATCCACGATGCTTTTCCGCACTTCAGCGTTTTCCAATTGCTTGGTTTTGAGCAACAAACAGCTTCCCGGTACTGCTTGCAATACCCTTGCCCAAAGCATTATCACGGCATCATTGATCTTGGACAGATTATGAAAACAGCCGAAGAGAATGTGCCCCTTGGCGAGCGCGGGAAGCGGTGTGACATTGACGACCACCTTCGGCGGCGTAAAACAAAGCCGGGTTTCCGGCAGGCGCCAGACCTTCTCGGTGAACTTGTCCTCCTCCGCTTCTGGCAGTGTCCAAGGATCGGCGATGAGATAGTCCATCGTTGCAAGCCCGGTGGTAGCGAAATAGCCCAGCCAGCTAAGCTGCACCGGCGCAGGTTTCCAGGCGAAGAGCGGGAGGCGGTTGTGCGCAGTGTGCCCTGAAAGGTCTATCAGAATATCGATCCCGTCTTCCCGTATCTGCCGGGCCAGACGTTCGTCGGACATTCCCACCACCGAACGCCAGATGTGACAGCTCTCCCTGATCCGTTCGGTAATTTCATCGGCCAAAACATGATTGGAGTAGGCAATGAGCATCAAACTCTCCGGCACACTCAAGGAGAGTTCTGACAGTACACCTTCTACGAAATATCCTACCGGATGATTGCGCAAATCCCCAGATACAAAACCTACTCGCAAGCAACGATGATGCGCGGGAAGGTTGGGCCAATCCGTATATGGGTCGGCTTGCCGTCTCGCGATTTCGCCAAAAAGCCTAGCCTGAGCCAGCATGATCTCTGCGGGCTGCGCGGAGATGTAGTTCCGAGCGAACAGGATGTTGCAGTGTGCGTCGGAATAATTGGGGTTAATCTCCAGCGCCCGCGTATAGCTCGCCACAGCATTGTCGAGTCGCCCCAGGTCTCTCATTACATTGCCCAGGTTGAGGTGCGGCTCGGCATAATCGGCATAATCGGCATTAATCTCAATGGCGCGGCGACAACTCGCCTCTGCATCGCCTAATTGCCCGGCCTCTCTTAGGGCACCGCCCAGGTTGCTGTGCGCCACGGCAAAATTGGGATCAATTTCCAGCGCTCGACGATAGCTGGCCATGGCTTCATCGATTCTCCCGATGCTTTGCAGGGTAATGCCAAGGTTGTTCAGCGCATTGGCGAAATTCGGATTGATCTCAAGCGCCCGACGATAGCTGATCAAGGCCTCATCAGGCCGCCCGAGACTTTGCAGGGCAATTCCAAGGTTGCTGTGCGCATTGACGAAATCGGGATCGATCTCAAGCGCCCGGCGATAGCTGGCCACGGCTTCATCAGAATACCCAAGAGCCTGCAAAGCAATGCCGAGGTTATTGTGCGCCTTCGAAAAATCCGGTCTGATCTCCAGTGCCCGACGTTGGCTCTCCACAGCGGCGAGCGGCTGCCCCATTTCCAGCAGTACATTCCCCTGGTTGCGATAGGCTTCTGCAAAGAACGGATTGATCTCCAAAGCTCGTCGGCAACTCGCTATGGCGGCGTCCAATTTCCCGGCGAGGCGAAGGACAGCACCCAGGTTGCAGTGCGCCTCGGCGAAATCCGGGTCTAGCTCAAGAGCTCGGCGATAGCTCGACATGGCCCCGTCGATCTGCCCTTGGTCCTCCAGGGCGGAACCGACATAGTAGTGGGCCTCGGCGTCATCGGGAAGGAGTTCGACAACCCTCTGCAATACGGGCAGCACCTCCTTGCCTTGCATCTGGAGCGAAGCCCCCAAAACCTTCCAGAGCACCCCGGATTCGGGTAACCGTTCCAGAAGATGACGTGCCCGCTCCTCCACTTCCGAATACCGCGCGCTGTCGAGCAAAGCGCCAAGGCGGCCGGATTCGGATTCCGGCAAAGATTTCAGGGAAGGAAGCCGTCTCGCTTCAGGGCGGGCCGTCTCGTTCATCTGGATATCTTCCGGCCCTGCCATACCCGAAAATCCCTGCGGGACGCGCCATCCCACCGGCAGCGACTTTCAACAAAAGACCTTTGCGCCGCTGGGAGCTCCTGCCGGATATCAAGAATCACACCAATTGCTATGCCGTCAGCGCCGCCGCATCTACGTCGTCGATCTGCTGTGGGTCGAGAAACTGTCGGGCGTACTTCAGGTAGACCTCTCCCCTGACGAAAACATCGAACAGGTCGGGATCGATGTGGCCGCCCTTCTTGAAGTTTGCCATGATGCCCATGGCCTGCGACAGTTTCATGCCATGCTTGTAGGGCCGGTCGCGGGCAGTCAGCGCCTCGAAGATGTCGGCGATGCCCATCATTCTGGCCTGGACCGACATCTGCTCGCGGGTTAGCCCTTTGGGATAGCCCTTGCCATCCATGCGCTCGTGATGGCCGCCGGCGTATTCAGGCACATTGGTCAAATGCCTTGGCCACGGCAGTTGTTCCAGCATCTTGATGGTAGCGACGATGTGGTGATTGATGATGTCGCGTTCTTTCAGCGTCAGGGTACCGGCGCGAATGGTCAGATTGACGACTTCGTCCGCCGTCAGAAACTCCGTTTCGACGGCGTCGACATTGCGCCACTTGCGGCCACTGCCGATATTCCGCACGCGCTGCAGGTCGGTCTCCGTCATCGCCTCGCCGCCGACGTTGGCCTTGCGCAGGAACTCGCGATCCTCGTCGAGTTCGCGCACTTCCTCGTGGTATTCCTGCCAGATCGCCTCGTCTGCCGCAATGTCGCCATGTTCGCGCAGGGCCAGTTGCTTGCGCAGCGCCTGGATCTCCGCGTCCCGCTTGAGCACTTCGAAACGGGTATCGATCAGGTGGATGCGATCAAAGATGGTCTGCAGTTTCGTCGCCTTGTCGACCACATGAACTGGCGTCGTTACCTTGCCGCAATCGTGCAGAAGGCCGGCAATCTTGAGTTCGTAACGATCACGCTCATCCATCCGGAACGAGGCCAGCGGCCCTTCCTGCGCTGCGTCCGCCGCCTCGGCCAGCATCATGGTCAGGGCCGGCACACGCTGGCAATGGCCGCCGGTATAGGGCGATTTTTCGTCGATCGCCAGATTGATGAGGTTTATGAAGGCCTCGAAAAGCTCTTCAAGCTGGGTGATCAGCAGGCGGTTGGTGAGGGCGATGGCCGCCTGCGAGGCGAGCGATTCGGCCAAGCTCTGGTCGGCCGAGGAAAAGGGGGTGACCCGATGCGTCTGCGGATCCTGGGCGTTGATGAGTTGCAGCACGCCGATGATTTCGCCCTCATGGTTCTTCATCGGCACCGTGAGGAAAGATTGCGAGCGATAGCCCGTGCGCTGGTCAAAGCTGCGGGTGCCGGAAAAGTCGAAACCCGCCTCGGTATAGGCATCGGCGATATTGACCGTTTTGTCGTGGATGGCGGCGTAGGCGGCCACCATCGAGTCATTCGATTCGCCCTTGTCGTTGGTCAGCGGCAGGTTCGGGAAGTTGATAGGCTTGCCGGTGGTGCCGCCCATCGCGATGTGCAGGGAGTCGGTGCGCAAAATCTCGAAACGCAGCGCCTGGCCGTCCTCGGTCATCCGATACAGCGTTCCGCCATCGGCGTGGGTAATGGTCTTGGCCGCGATCAGGATGCTCTCGAGCAACCTGTTGATGTCGCGCTCCTTGGAGAGCGCGGCGCCGATGGCATTCAGCTGTTCAAGACGGCGAAACAGGTCGGTCGAGCTATCCATGGCCATTTCTTACTTGATGCAGACGGCCCTTACCTGTTTGAGATCGGTCACCCCTTGCAAGGCCTTCTCGAGACCATCCATCTTCAGGGTCAGCATACCGTCCTCCAGTGCCTGGGCAAACAACTGGGCGACACGGGCATGCTCCTGAATCAGTTTTTTCATCGGCTCGGTGCCGATCATCAGTTCATGCAGGCCGACACGACCCTTGTAGCCGCTGCCGCCACAGGTATCGCATCCCTTGGCCCGGGTGAATACGAGATGGCCGTCCTTGCCGTAGTCCTTGATCAGGCGCTCGTGCGTCGCGGCATAGGCAGCCTTGATATCCGTCTTGAAGGCCTCGGTGTTTTCCAGTTCGCTGCAATACTCCTTCATGAACAGCCTGACTTCGTCGGCGTCCGGCGTATAGCTCTCCTTGCACTTGCACAGGCGCTTGGCCAGGCGTTGGGCCAGGATGCCGAGCAGGGCATCGGAGAAGTTGAAGGGGTCCATACCCATGTCGAGCAGGCGGATGATCGATTCCGGGGCGCTGTTGGTGTGCAGCGTGGCGAACACCAGGTGGCCTGTCAGCGACGCCTCGATGCCGATGCCAGTAGTCTCGGCATCGCGCATTTCACCCACCATGATGATGTCCGGATCGGCGCGAAGGAAGGCCTTCATGACCATCGGGAAGTCCATCACCTTCTTGTTGACCTGAACCTGGCGCAGACCTTTCTGGGTGATTTCCACTGGATCTTCGGCGGTCCAGATCTTGGTATCCACCGTGTTGAGATAGCCCAGTACCGAATGCAGCGTCGTGGTCTTGCCGGAACCGGTCGGGCCGCAGACGAAGAAGAGCCCGTAAGGCTTGGAAATGGTGGCCTTGAGCTTGGTCAGATTGGTCGGCAGCACGCCCAGCTTGTCCAGCGGAATAGGCTCACCGCCCGCCAGGATGCGCATCACGACGTCTTCAACGCCGCCGGTCGAGGGAATCGTTGCCACGCGCAGTTCGATGTCCAGCGGACCGTATTTCTTGAACTTGATCTTGCCGTCCTGCGGCTTGCGGCGCTCGGCAATGTCGAGGTCGCACATGATCTTGAGACGGGCCACCATGGCATTTCGATAGCTGGCCGGAACTTCGATGTACTTCTGTAGCGAACCGTCGCGGCGGAAACGGATCAGCACCTTGTCCTTGCCCAGGCCCGGCTCGATGTGAATATCCGAAACCCCCATCTGATAGGCGTCGATGATGATCTTGTTGACCAGCTTGACCAGTTCGTTGTCGGCCGCCGCGGAAATGTCGTCGCTGACAGCGCCTTCGCCCTCCATTTCGCCTTCATCAAGGGTCGACAACAGGTCGCCGACCGAACTGTCATCCGTGAAGCCGGGAACGCCGGTGGCGCCGAACAACAGATCGAGGGTCTGGACGAACTCATGGTTGGTGGTCACCCGATACACGATCTTGCCGCGCGGAAAAATGTTGTTGACGATGCGCGAACCCTTGACCTGCTCGGGATCCAGGCAGACCACCATGATGCCTTCGGAACTCTCTTCCACGGGCGCCCACTTGCCCTGATCAAGAAAATCGCGTTTGAGGTTCTTGAGCAAGTCGGCGGGCTTGACGCGATCAGACCTGAAAGGCTCATAAGACACATTGAAGAATTTGCCCAGCGCGGCGCCCAGGGCCGCGTGCTTTACCTGGAATTCGTTGACTAGGACTTCCTCAATGGAGAGATTCTTCCGTCGCGCGGTGCGTGTCGCCAGTTCCAGCTCCTGCGGGGAAATGACGGCATCGGACACCAGAAAATCGTATTTGGTCTTGACGGCCTGCGCCGGCTTGCTGCGCTGGGCAAAGGCAATCGCCAGCGTCTCGCAAAGGCCTTTGACGCCTTCTTGGGCGACCGCTGCAAAAGGGGTGCCCGCCTTGTTGTTGATGAGTTGCACGACGCCCAGCAACTCGTTGCTCTGTGCATCGACAACCGGCGCCACCAGCATCTGCTTGGTCCGATAGCCGGTGCGCTTGTCCACTTCCTGCAGGAAACGCAATGAAGGATTGATCGCCTTGAGCTCCGCGTCGTCATAGACGTCGCGGATATTCACGGTCTTCTTGGCCAGCGCAACATGGCCGGCGATGCTCTGGTCCGCGATCGGCAGACGCAGGTCCTTGAACGACGTCAGGCCCGTCTTGATTTTTGAAACAATGGAGGCCTTGTCCTCACCGATGGAATAGATCGTCAGGCGATCGGCATTGAACAGGCTGCAGATATCGCCTGACAGCTCCAGCATGATTTCGTCGATGTTTGCGGTGGCATGAACCTTGTTGGTGACAACTTGCAGGTTCTTGAAAAAGGCCAGGCGGCTATCCACATCGGACACAGCAGCTTCGGCAGGAACGGCACTCATTCGCGTGACTCCATGGCACCAGCGCGCGCCCTCATGCCACCATCTAACAGGGTTGCATGAAGCCCTCGCTGGGAAAGCAGAAATGCGGCAGCGGAACTGCGACGTCCCGTCTGACAATAAACAATGTATTCAATTGCCGGATCAAGCGCCGCTGAGGCCGGACGGATGTCGTTAAGCGGAATATTGATGGCACCCGGATAGCCATCGCTCTGATATTCGGCCGGGAAGCGCACATCAAGCCATTTCGCACCGGCAGCGATCCGGCGCTCGGCCTCTTGGCCGGTCACCTTCTGCAGCAACGGCGCAAGCAACAGCTGGTTGAAGTCCTGCTTGGACAAACGCAACAGCGTGCCGTCCGTATTCATCACTACAGTCGCATTGCGGGCTGTATCAGCCACCAGCGCTTCCTCCCCGAAGGCGTCACCTTCCTTGAGTTCCGCCAACTGCACCGAAGCGCCGGCGACCAGTCGGGAAACCTTGCAGCGCCCGCTCTCAATCAGATAGTAATAGTCGCCGGGGTCGCCCTGCCTGATTATTGTCTCGCCACGCTTGGCCGGAATCCGGACGAATTTGCCCAGCAGCGCCTGAATATTTGCCGGGGGCAAAGATGCGAAGGCGCCGACCGTAAGATTATCCACTGCGAACATGCTGGACATCATTCGCCAATCGGTCTGATCGGGAAGGCCCTTTTGAGCATCACCTGAACTGGCCAACTGGTTCCAGGTCACCACGATGTCGAGCGGATCCTCCGCCAGACTGAGCAATTCGACATCAGTGATCGCCTTGCTGAAACGCGGGGAGTTTCCGCTCCGCGCCACCGGCGCCACCGCCAGATCATGGCCGCCAACCAGCACACGCGATGCGCCGTCCAGCAACTTTACCAGTAGCTGGCCTTTTACCAGGTAGACTACCTGACCACTCCAGTCCGTCGTGGAAAACGGATCGCTGGCGCGCATGAAGAGATGGGTGCGACAAAGGGGAAGCAATTCGCTTAAGCCCTTGCTGCCCAGCGACATGAGGGGTTGCAGGGTAGCCAGCAGATCAACGCTCACCGTCGCAGTCATGGTCAGAACTCGAAGAGCTGATTGTTCTGCAGCATTCCGGGACGGAACTCGTTACCGATGCAGTCCTCTATTTCCTGCATGGTCAATTCGACTTGTCCGGGCTTGAGATGGGTGATGAATATCTCGGCGTCCCGCTGAAGATTTGCCAGCTCTTCAAGCAGCATGCTCGGGCAGAAATGCAGGGACGCCACGGCGAGCCGCTTTTCCCTGTCGGAAAAGGCACACTCGATGATCAGATAGCGCAGGTTGCGAATTGCGTTTACATGCTTCCACAAATCAGGGCAGGGGCCGGTATCACCGGTAAACACCAGGCTGGCATGCCCGGAATCAAGCTGGTAGCCTACCGCCGGCACCGTGTGATTCGCCGGTATCGGAATCACTTTGCGGCCATCGATGTCCAGGCTCTCGCCCACCCGTATCGGGTCGAAGCGCATGAAGGGCTTCTCGGCTGACGGGATCACACTGAAATCAGGCCAGATGGCCCAGTTGAAAACATGCGTACGGATGATTTCGAGTGTCGCCTCGGTGGCGTGCACAATTACCGGACGACTGCGCATGTCGCCGACCGTATCAACCATGAACGGCAGGCAGGCGAGATGGTCAAGATGCGAATGTGTAATGAAGACATGGTCAATCTGGGCGAGTTCAGCAATCGCCAGATCGCCGACACCGGTTCCGGCGTCGATCAGAATGTCGTTATCGACCAGCAATGAGGTGGTGCGCAGGTGTCGCCCGCCAATACCTCCGCTGCATCCGAGAACGCGTACTTTCATTATTTCGCCGCCTGTGCCGGGCCGCCCCAAGCGGGCGGCAATCCAACGACCGAAAGCCGCGATAGCGGCTGAACCGGCGTCACCCCCTTACTTGGGGCACAGGCGGGGTTTCGCTGAGCACTGCTCCGCGCCGCCGAAGCCGGCTGGCTATGCAAAGCCAGCCGTGGGGCTGGGGCTGGGGGGTAGGTTCTCATTTCGTCTCAAAAATGGTGACGCCGTCCCAGTTCTCACCGGGCGGCTCTTTGCGCAGATGTTCGACGCGTTTGACGTACAGATCATAGAGGTATCGTGGCTTGATGCGCTGCAGGTTCATCAGCGTCACTTCGGCCTGATCCCAGTCCTGCGCGCGGTAGGCGCGCAATGCCTGATTCCATAGCTTGATCTCTTCCATGTCCTCGCGCGCGACCTTGCCTTCCTCGCCGACAGGCTCATAAATTCCGACCGGGTCTTCCTTTCCCTTGACACGCACGCGATCCAGTTCGCGGAAAACAAATTCCTTCTTCAGCAATTCGCGGGTTGTTTCGCCAACAATCATACCCACTCCGTACTGTTTGGTGATGCCCTCCAGGCGCGAACCGAGGTTAACCGCGTCACCCATTACGGTATAAGACTGGCGCACGGGGGATCCCATGTCGCCGACAGTCATCGGGCCGGTATTCACGCCAACGCCGATCTTGAGTTCGGGCCAGCCGCGCGCCTGCAAGTCCTTGTTCAGTTCGTGCAGAGCAACATGCATTTCCAGTCCGGTAAGTACCGCATTCCTGGCATGCTCCGGATCATCGACCGGCGCACCCCAGAACGCCATGATGGCATCGCCGATGTATTTGTCGAGCGTACCACGATGCTTGCGCACGACAATGGTCATGGCGCCGAGGTACTGGTTCATCAGGGTGGCCAGTTCGTCGGGCTCCAGACCCTCGGAAATCGTCGTAAAGCCGCGTACGTCAGAGAACAGCACGGTGAGCTCGGCCTTGCGTCCTGCCATGCTGTAGTTTTCGGGGTCACGACTCATCTCCTCGACCAGTTCCGGCGGAACATACTGGCCGAACAACCCGGTCAACTGGCGCTTGGTTCGCGACTCGACGAAGTAGCCCCAAGACATGTTCATTGCATACAGCAGCACGATCGCGATCATGCCATTGGCCAGTGGCAGAACGACATTGGAAACATGCCAGAAACTGAAATTCACGCTTAGCAGCAGCAAAAGTACGATCAGGCCGAGTACGGTCGCCCGCAACGGCGACAGTATCGGCAACAGGAAGGCCATCACCGCGCCCGCAATCAGCACCAGCATTACGTCGGCACCCAGGATATAAGGCGGCTTGTGTTTCACCGTGCCGTCCAGCATGCCCGCGATCAAGTTGGCGTGTATCTCGACCCCTGGGTAGGCGGCTCCCACCGGGGTGGCCCGCAAGTCCATGAGTCCGGGTGCCGTGGTGCCGACCACAGCCACTTTGCCGGCGAGTTTCTCCTTGGGTACCCGATCGTTAAGCACATCGGTAATCGAGATATAGGAAAAGCTTCCCTGATAACCGCGGTAGGGAATCAGCGTCGCCGCGTTTTCATCCACCGGGATACGCATCACGCCGCCGCCGGCCGTTTTCAGGTCCAGCCATTCCATGGCCGCATATGACGCGGGCGCATCTCCGGGATAACCGGGGATAATCGGCGGATTGCCGAGCAGATTGCGCACCATCGCCAGTGAGAGGGACTCGTAGTAAGCCCCTTTGTACTCGACCAGCAAAGGTACACGACGCGACGTCCCGTCGATGTCCACCAGCGGATTGAAATGCCCTGCTCCGACAGCAGATTTCTGAAATTCCGGCAAATTGCCACCGAAACTGACCCACTGCGTAAAGCCAATGCGGCGGCCACTGAAGGTGCCGGCCGGAAAAACCGGCTCGGGAGCGGCGCCGGAACTGATGCCGCCTTCCTTGCTGGAAAAGTAATAACCGAGAATGACCGGCCGGTTCTTGATCGCCGCCGCAAAGCGGGCGTCGTTGTCGAGTTGCGGACGCAACTCGCGCAGCGTCGACTGGAAGGCAGCTACGTCCTTGAGTTCCTTCTTCGCCAGAGACTCCAGCGACTTGAGGCCGGAGCTATCGTCGGGCTCGGCAAACACGACGTCGAAACCGACCAGCTTCAGCCCATACTGATCAAACAGCTTGTTCATCAGGGTCGCCAGCTTGTCGCGGCCCCACGGCCATCGCCCCTGTTCGGCCAGTGATTTTTCGTCGATATCCAGAATCACCACGCGCTGATCAACACCTTGCGGCATCGTCAAACGTACTTTCACATCATAGATGAGCGAGTCCATGTGATTGATGAACGGAATCTGGTAAATGCGCGCCGAATGGCCGAGCAGGACCAGAAGAATCACAAGTCCAAGTACGTAGCGGGGAAGATACTGTTTCAAGAGGTCTCCAGGAATTTCCTGCTTTCAGGTTCAGTTCTTCAGGAAAAACTCCATTTTGATTCCAGCCAATTCGATCACGTCGTGGTCCGCCAGCTGGTGTGCCTGGGCATCCAGCGTCTTGCCATTGACGACAGGGAAGGTGGTGCCTTCAACATGGGTTATGAAGTAGCCGTGAGGACGACGTGCGATGACCGCCACCTGGACGCCCGGCTTGCCCAGGGTAGTGAGCGTCTTGGTCAGTTCCATCTCCTTGCCCACATTGCCGCCGGAAAGAAGCTGAATCGCTCCCAAGGGTAGTGCCGGCGCAGCTGCCGGCGCCCCGGCGGACGGTGTTGCCGCCATACCCGGAGAGGTTGACAGATGCGCCGGCGTAGGAGCGGACGGAGCTACCGGGGCCGCTGCGGCGGGGGCTACCGGAGTAGTCGCTGCGGGTTGAACTACCTGGGCTGCAGGAGCAGCGGCTGACGGCTCAGCGGCCGGCTTGTGTGCAGCACCCGGGCGCAGAATCATGGTTTTCTCGAAATCCGCATTCGATGTCTGCTGCGGAAGCTCGCTGACAAACTTCAGGCGGTACTTGCCCAGTTCAATGGTGTCACCATTCTTCAGGAAGTGCTTCTTGACGGACTGGCCATTGACGAAGGTACCGTTTGTGCTGCCCAAGTCCTCCAGAAAGGAGTCATTGAGAATGGTGATCACCACCGCGTGTTCGCCAGAGATCGCCAGGTTGTCGATCTGGATATCGTTGTGCGGTTTGCGCCCGATGGTCGTGCGCTCCTTGGTCAAGGGAATCTCCTTGAGCATTGTGGTTTCCATGCTGAGTATGAGCTTAGCCATTGTTGTCGTCCTTCGAGGTCACGGAGCGCTGCGTTACTTGAACCAGGCCAGGAAACGGGCCCACCAGCCGCGCGCGGCTGGGTACTCACCCTTTACCTTGACCAGGATTACCGAAACATTGTCACGGCCACCATTGTCGTTGGCCATCTGAATCAATTGCATTGCGCACAACTCCAGATTCGCCGCAAGGGCGCCCAGGGTCATGCCGATTTCTTCATCGTCAACCATGTCGTTCAGACCGTCTGAACAGAACAGGTAAACGTCACCCGGCAATACCGCATGATCATGTATCTCCGGCAGTACCTCGGGATCGACGCCGACGGCGCGGGTCACCAGATTCTTGTTCTGCGAATGGCGCGCCTGCTCCGGGGTGATCAGGCCGCTGTCGATCTGCTCCTGCAGCAGAGAATGGTCGCGCGTTATCTGCTGAAAATCCTCGCCGCGCATGCGGTAAAGCCGGGAGTCGCCGATGTGGCCAACGGTTACCCGATTGTCGTGGAACACCGCCACCACCAGCGTCGTGCCCATCCCCGCATACTGCGGCTGGCTCTGCGCCGCCTGATAGATGGCGGCATTGACGCGGATCATTTCGGCTTCCAGCGTGACATGTGCCCAGGATTTGCCGGAACCATCCATGCTGCTCGGTTCGCGCTCGACAAAGGCCTTGTCCAGTTCGCTGCCGAGCAAGGCTGTTGCCATGCCGCTGGCCACCTCGCCCGCGTTGTAGCCGCCCATGCCATCGGCCAGCACGGCGAATCCACGCAGCGGATTGGCCATTACGGCGTCTTCATTGTTCGAGCGCACCATTCCCGGATCGCTGCGGGTGACTATGTCGAGAACAGCACTCATGTCCATGGTTCGGTCCTCAAATGCTGATATCGACGCCGGAGTCGCCGGCGGGAGCGGTGCTGCTCATTGTCATGCAGGTGCGGATGTCCTTCGCGAATTCAGCGCCAGTCTGGTAGCGCGCTTCCGGATCCTTGGTCATCGCCCTGTCGATGATTGCCACCAGGCAGTCCGGCAGATCGGGATTGACGCCGCGAATGTCCGGATGCGATTCATTGGCGATGCGGAACATCAGTTGAGCCATCGAATCGCCCTCGAAGGGCAGTTTGCCGCAGGACATTTGATACAGCATGACACCGAGCGAGAACAGGTCGGAGCGGCCATCGATCTTCTTGCCAGCCAGTTGCTCGGGCGACATGTAGCTCGGCGTGCCGAGCACCATGCCGGTCTTGGTCTTCGACGAGTCGGTAATACGCGCGATGCCGAAGTCGGTCACCTTGACCTGGTCCGATTCAGGCTCGTACATGATGTTGGCCGGCTTGATGTCGCGATGCACGACATGATTCTCATGCGCGTAGGACAGCGCATCGGCGACCCGGGCGACGATGCTCATGACCTTCGGCAGCGGCATCAGATTGCCGGCCTTGGCATAAGGCACCAGATCCTTGCCCTTGAGGAACTCCATCGCGATGTATGCGAGGTCGTGTTCCTCGCCGGCATCGAACATGGTGACGATGTTGGGATGATTGAGGCGTCCGGCGGTTTCCGCCTCGCGGAAGAAGCGCTCCTTGACCTCGACCAGTTCGTCGGCCTCGAACTCCTGAGACAGCGCCATGGTCTTGATCGCCACGACGCGATTGATCTTCGGGTCGCGACCGAGATAAACCACGCCCATGGCACCCTTGCCCAGTTCCTTCTCGATTTCGTAACGGCCCAGCATCGGTTTTTCGACATTGCCGGCGGTATCGATCAGGCTGGCATTGCTGCGTCCGCCGCCGCCGCCACCGAGAATCACGGTTTCCGAAAGCTGCTTGGCGCGATTGACGCGGGATTCGATATCGCGGAATTTCGGGTTGAAATCGAAGATGTAACGGAATGCCGCCTCTGCCTTGTTGAACTGGCGCTTGCGTTCGAAATCCAGCGCCAGGTTGTACATGTTTTCCATCAAGGCATCGTCCATCGGGCATTTGCGGAACTTGTCGAACGCCATGTCGAGCTGGCCCTGGCCCTGGAAAGCCAGACCGAGCATACGGTTCGATTCGGCGGAATCCGCATCCGATTTTTCCTTGCCGCGTTCGGTAACGACGAAGCGCTTGACGGTCAGCAGCAGGTGACCGACCAGCAGCAGCGTTGCCGGAACCATCAACTGCAGCCACATCAATTGCGTCGTCATCAACGCAAAATGAATGGCAATCAATGCCACGAGGAGGCCCGCGGTGATCCCCGCGGCCATGCCGGCCTTGATCTTCGGCAACAAGGCGATCAGGTAGGCCGCAATGAGCAGGAACACCAGCTTTTCCACCCAGAAGCCCCAGGTCGGTGCGACAAAGAAATGTTCCGACAGCAGACTAGAGACCGCATGCGCCTGCATCAGCACGGCGGGCATGGAGGTACTGATTGGAGTGACGAAGACACTGCCCACCGAGGACGAGGTCGGCCCGATCAGCACGATCTTGTCGCGATATTTGTCGTAGGGAATCTTGCCACTTTTCACGTCGAAGAAGGAGTCGACCGGAAAGGCGGGGCGACCGTCATGATCCTTGTAGTAGAACGTCAGCATCCGCGTATCGATGTCGGTGCCGATCTTGAGCTTGCCCAGCTTGACCGAGTCGCCGGCGGTCACCTGTATGTCCGCCACGGTCAGGTTGTGGCTCTTGGCAGCGACCAGCAGGGATAAGGACGGATACGCCTGATCGTAGTGGGCCAGCACCAGGGGCTCGGTACGGATCGCGCCATCCACGTCCGCCGTCACATTGAGATGACCGATGGCCGTCGCCACCTTGCCGAGAGGCTCGATCACTCCCGCATCGACGCCGAGGGTCGGATAAGGCGGTGCGTCAGCGGCACCGGTCAGCTTGACCGCATTCTTCTTCACGTAATCAGGCAGATCCTTGTCCGGCCTTCCGCGCGGCTCACCCAAGATGAACAGCATGGGCAGCGCGACATTGCCCGCCTTGGCAAAGGCGTCCGCCAGGCGACGATCGGTATTCAGCTTCTGGTCGGCCTCAAGCAGTATCGACTCGAGTTGCGGGCAGGAGGACGGCGCCGCGACTGGCGCTGGAGTTGGAGCGGGAGTGGCGGCCGGCTCACCCGCCACAGTTGCCGCAACCGGTGCCGCGACAGGCGGCGCAGCGGCCACGGAAGGCAGCGTGACGCCACAGGTTTCAATCAGCTTGTTGATATAAGCCAAACCTTGATCACGCTGCGGCTCGGAATAGAACACCGTGGTAGCGATTACTTTGGCTTTGGCCGTCGCCAGCTTGTCAATCATGTCCGCCATGATCTCGCGCGACCATGGCCAGCGACCGATGTTGTCAAGGCTGGGTTTGTCGATGGCAATCACGGCGATCTTGTCAGACGGCGCGCGTGAAGTCGCGGCTACGCCCATGTCATAGGCCTTGCGTTCCAGCCCTTGCAGCAGTTCGCCATTACCCAGAATCAGCACAACAATGCTGACTACAACACCGAAGAACCAGTCACTCTTCCAGAAGTCTGCCTTCTTCATCGGTCCCTACCCTGTGTGAGAGCCCTCATTAAAACAGGACAATAAGCCCAATTCTTACAGTCCTGCATCAAGTCCGTCAATCAATTTCATGACATTCGGCCATGGTTTGACAGGCACTGTTTGGATTCTATGCGCAAAAAAGCCGCTCCGGCTTGCACCGGAGCGGCTTTTTGGCGTGTCGCCAGCGCCGACTCTTACTTCAGCAGTGCCTTGAGCAACTTGGCCATTTCCGAGGGGTTGCGCGTCACGGTAAAGCCACATTCTTCCATGATCGCCAGCTTGGCGTCCGCCGTATCGGCACCACCGGAAATCAGGGCTCCGGCATGGCCCATGCGCTTGCCGGCCGGGGCCGTGACGCCGGCGATGAAACCGACGATCGGCTTTTTCATGTTGGCCTTGCACCACACCGCCGCTTCAGCCTCATCCGGGCCGCCGATTTCACCGATCATGATCACCGCATCGGTGTCGGGATCGTCGTTGAAGGCGCGCATGATGTCGATGTGTTTGAGGCCGTTGATCGGATCGCCGCCGATGCCGACCGCGGATGACTGTCCAAGGCCGATTTCGGTCAGTTGCGCGACGGCTTCGTAGGTCAGCGTCCCGGAACGCGACACCACGCCGATGCGGCCCTTGCGATGGATGTGGCCGGGCATGATGCCGATCTTGATTTCGTCGGGGGTGATGAGGCCGGGACAGTTGGGGCCGAGCAGCAGGGTCTTCTTGCCGCCGGCGGCTTCCTTGGCCTTCATCTTGTTGCGCACCACCAGCATGTCGCGCACCGGGATACCTTCGGTGATGCAGATCGCCAGGTCGAGGTCGGCTTCGCAGGCCTCCCAGATCGCGTCTGCGGCGCCGGCGGGCGGGACGTAAATCACGGAAACCGTGGCGCCGGTCTGCGCCTTGGCTTCCTTGACCGAACCGAAAATCGGAATGTCGAATATCTTCTCGCCGGCTTTCTTGGGGTTCACGCCGGCGACGAAGCAGTTCTTGCCGTTGGCGTATTCCTGGCACTTCTCGGTGTGGAACTGACCGGTCTTGCCGGTGATGCCCTGGGTGATGACTTTGGTGTCTTTGTTGATCAGGATGGACATATCGGTTCCTTATTTGACGGCGGCGACGATTTTGGCCGCAGCGTCAGCCATGGTGTCGGCGGAAATGATCGGCAGGCCGGACTCCTTGAGGATCTTCTTGCCGAGGTCTTCGTTGGTGCCCTTCATGCGCACCACCAGCGGCACGCTGAGATGGGTTTCCTTGGCTGCGGCGACGACGCCTTCGGCGATCGTGTCGCACTTCATGATGCCGCCGAAAATATTCACCAAAATGCCTTTGACTTTTGGATTCTTCAGCATGATCTTGAAGGCTTCGGTGACCTTCTCGGTGGTGGCGCCACCGCCGACGTCGAGGAAGTTGGCCGGCTCGGCGCCGAACAACTTGATGGTGTCCATAGTCGCCATGGCCAGGCCGGCGCCATTCACCAGGCAGCCGATGTTGCCGTCGAGGGAGATGTAGGCCAGATCGAATTTCGAGGCTTCGATTTCGTCGGCGTCCTCTTCATCGAGGTCGCGGTAGGCGACGATCTCGGGATGGCGGTAGAGCGCGTTGGCATCGAAATTGAACTTGGCGTCGAGCGCCTTGATGCCGCCGTTGCCTTCGAGGATCAGCGGGTTGATCTCGGCCAGGCTGGCATCGGTTTCCATATAGCAGGTGTAGAGCTTCTTCAGCGTATCCACGGCCTGGGCCTGGGAGCCTGCCGGCACGCCGATGCCGTTGGCCAGTTGCGTGGCCTGTGCGTCGGTCAGGCCGGTCGCCGGATCGACGAAGACCTTGATGATCTTCTCGGGCGTCTTGTGCGCGACTTCCTCGATGTCCATGCCGCCCTCGGAGGAGGCCATCATGGCGACCTTCTGCGTGGCACGATCGGTCAGGGCCGCAACGTAGTATTCCTTCCTGATGTCGGCGCCTTCCTCGATCAGCAGGCGACGCACTTTCTGACCCGCAGGGCCGGTCTGATGGGTCACCAACTGCATGCCGAGTATCTGGCCGGCGTAGCTGCGAACCTCATCCATCGACTTGGCGACCTTGACGCCACCGCCCTTGCCACGACCGCCGGCATGGATCTGGGCCTTGACCACCCAGACCTTGCCGCCGAGAGTTTCCGCTGCCTTGACCGCCTCGTCGACGGAGAAGCAGGGAATGCCGCGCGGGGTCGTCACGCCGAATTTCTTCAGGAGTTCCTTGCCCTGATATTCGTGGATCTTCATGCGTCTTCCTTGTTGTATATGGTGCGTTGATCGGGAGCCGGCATTCAAATTTCAAACCTTGTGCCGGTCTTGTTGCCGCGGAACCAGCGCGTACCATACCGCCGGACTGCCTCCGAAGTGTTTGTGCGCCGCAGCAAGGACGGAAAATTGAGCCGTGGCGCTATTGTTGCGGCGCGAAATACTAACATAAGCGCACTTAATGGAAGCTTACAAGCCTTGTTCCGGGAATTTCCGAGTGCCCGGCACGCAGCGCACATAATGGCTTTTTCAGATACCGATGCTCCCCCTTCACCCGCCGGAGACCTCGATGGCCCATCCCCGTTATCTGCTGGCTCTCGATCAGGGCACCTCCAGTTCGCGCAGCATCGTGTTCGATATCCAGGGTCGTATCGTGGCAATCGCGCAACGGGAGTTCCGCCAGATATTTCCCCAGCCCGGCTGGGTCGAACACGACCCGCGGGAAATCTGGACCAGCCAACTGGCCACGGCGCAGGAAGCGCTCGGCGAGGCCAAGATTGGTGCCGCCGACATTGCCGCCATAGGCATTACCAACCAGCGCGAAACCACACTGCTATGGAATCGACGCACGGGTGAACCGCTGTGCAACGCCATCGTCTGGCAGGACCGGCGCACGGCCCCCGCATGCCAAAAACTGCGCGAGAAAGGCTTCGAGGCTACGGTGCATGAGAAGACAGGTCTGGTCATCGATGCCTATTTCTCAGGCACCAAGCTGGCCTGGATACTCGACAACATGCCGGGTGCGCGCGACACGGCAAGGCGCGGCGAACTGGCCTTCGGCACGATCGATACCTGGCTGCTTTGGCAGTTAACAGGCGGAGCCGTGCATGCGACGGATGTCAGCAATGCCTCGCGCACCATGCTGTTCGACATTCATCGCAACCAGTGGGACGACGAATTGCTGGCCATGCTGGATATTCCGCATGGCGTATTGCCCGAGGCGCATGCGTCGAGCCATGCCTATGGCCATACCCGCAGCGAACTGTTCGGTGGACCTGTCGCCATTGGCGGCATCGCCGGCGACCAGCAAAGCGCGCTGTTCGGGCAGGCCTGCTTCTCCGCCGGCCTGGCCAAGAACACTTATGGCACTGGCTGCTTCATGCTCATGCACACCGGCGAAACCTGTCTCTCCAGCGGCAACGGACTGATCAGTACCCGCGCCGCACAGGCCACGACGACGCCGCAGTTCGCTCTGGAAGGCAGCGTGTTCATCGGCGGGGCGGTGGTTCAGTGGTTGCGCGACGGCCTGCAGGCGATCCCGGGCAGTGCGGCGGTACAGGATTTGGCCGAAAGCGTGCCCGACAGCGGCGGCGTGATGTTCGTACCGGCCTTCACCGGCCTCGGCGCGCCCTACTGGAAGCCCGATGCGCGCGGCGCCATCCTCGGCCTGAGCCGTGGCACGACCGTGGCGCACATCGCTCGCGCCGCGCTGGAAAGCATCGCCTTCCAGAGTGCAGCGTTGCTTCAGGCCATGGGCCGCGACCTGCCGGACGGCCAAGGTGTCACCGAGTTGCGGGTCGATGGCGGCGCCTGCGTGAACAACCTGCTGATGCAGTTCCAGGCCGACCTGCTGGGCATCCCCGTGGTGCGGCCAAACGTCATCGAAACCACGGCGCTGGGTGCGGCCTATCTGGCTGGCTTGTCCTGCGGCGTGTATGCCGGGCTCGAAGAACTGGCCGCGCATTGGCAGGCGGAAAGAACTTTCCTCCCGACCATGTCACGCGACCGCGCCAATGAACTGATGCAGCGCTGGGAGCACGCAGTGGCGCAGACGACGCTTCATTTGCCGTAGCGCCGGCGCCGACTTTTCACTTGCCGGCCTGACGGGTTTCCTGAAGGGTTTTCAACTCGGGCAGTTTGAGCCGCCGGCGATCCGGTTCGACCGTGGTCAGTGCCTCGACCTCCCGCATCGTACCGGCGCAACGCCTGACCAGATCATGGTAGACGCTGGTACCTTCGACTTTCCAGGCCATTTCCAGTTCGGTCAGTTCGCGCATTACCTTGGCCGGCACGCCGCCGGCCAGCATGCGCGGCGGAATCTCCATGCCGGCCTTGACGAAGCTCTGCGCCGCAACGATGGCCGATTCGCCGACCACGGCGTTGTCCATCACCACCGCGTTCATGCCGACCATGCCGTTCCGCCGCACGATGCAGCCGTGCAGGATGGCGCCATGGCCGATGTGGCCGTTTTCCTCGATGATGGTGTCGCTGCCCGGAAAGCCGTGCATCACGCAGCAGTCCTGCACATTGGCGCCCACCCCGATGAACAGGCGGCCGAAGTCGCCGCGGAGACTGGCGCACGGCCCGACATAGGCCCCCGGCCCGACCACGACGTCGCCGATCAGCACCGCCGACGGATGCACGAAAGCCGTCGGATCAACCACCGGCACAATGCCGTCAATTGCATAGACCTTCATCAGGGTTTCTCCATTTTTTGTCCCGCCTTCACGGATATCTCAGACATGACGCCGACTCTGCACCACAAAGAAACGACTGGCAACAAAGGCGCTGTCGGTCAGACAGGCATTCGCCGCAGGGTTGGCGCCGGTGGCGTGAAAGTCGGAGAAGCCGGCCGACTGATTGACGAAGACGGCGCCGGTGAGATTGATCGACAGCGCTACGCCGACGCGCAGAGCCGTTTCCTCTGCCCGTTCCACTATCGCCGTGTCTGTCGAATACAGGGCGAAGGTGATCGCACCCTGCTCGCGGATCACGCGCTCGGCTGTGGCCAGGCTTTCCATCGTGGTCGCCGTTTCGACCACCAGAGTGATCGGACCGAAGCGCTCTTCCATATAGGCGCGCTCGTCGGCCGCCGCCACCCTGAGGATCAGCGGGCTGCGCACGCGGGCTTCTGGCCACTGCGGATGTGCAATCGCACTTGACGCGCGCAACACCTCGCCCAGGCCATGAGCCGCTTCCAGACGCGCCAGCGTCGCCGGCGACTGGATGGCGCCCAGCACTTCAACGGCACGTGCCGGATCTTCGAGAAATTTCGACACCGCAGTGGCCAGATCGCGGCCGAACTGTTCGGCGGAGACCATGCCCTCCGGTGTCTTGACACCCTCGCGCGACACGAAAATCGTCTGCGGCGTGGTGCACATCTGCCCCGAATACAGGGACAAGGTGAAGGCGAGGTTCTTCAGCATCGCCTTGTAGTCGTCGATCGAATCCACCACGATGCAATTCACGCCGGCCTTTTCCGTGTACACCATGGCGTGGCCGCAGTTCGCTTCCAGCCAGTTGCCGAAATCGGGGCCGCCGGTGTAGTCGATCAGGCGCACCTCGGGATTCATCGCGACTTCCTTGGCGACCGGCGCCGCCGGACCATCGATCAACAGGCTCACCAGATTCGGATCGAAACCGGCTTCCTGCAGCACCTGGCGCGCCACGGCGACGCTGATGGCGAGCGGCAGAATCACCGTCGGATGCGCCTTGACGATCACCGGGTTACCGGTGACCAGGCTGGCAAAAATGCCAGGGTAGCCGTTCCAAGTCGGAAAGGTCGAGCAGGCGATGACCAGCGCCACGCCGCGCGGCACGATGGTGAACTTCTTTTCCATTTTCAGCGGCGGATTCTTGCCTTGCGGCTTCTCCCAGAGCGCGGTTTCCGGCACATGCTTCATTTCGCGCCAGGCGCAGGCCACCGCTTCGAGGCCGCGATCCTGGGCATGCGGTCCGGCGGCCTGGAAGGCCATCATCAGGGCCTGGCCGGTGGTATGCATCACGGCATGCGCCATCTCGAAACTGCGGGCATTGAGCCGCGCCAGGATTTCCAGGCACACCCCGGCCCGGGTATCGGGCCCGGCCTTGATCCAGCCTGGCATGGCGGATTTGGCCGCCACGATCAGGGCATCGGCAGCGCAACGCGGATAGGAAATGCCTAGCGGCAGGCCATAGGGCGACACTTCCGCACCATCGCGCGCGACGACTCCCGGTTGGTCCAGGTCGAACGGCTTGCCGCGATAGGCCTCGAAGGCCTGGCGCCCGTCCTCGACGGCGGTCTCGCCATAGGCACGCGGGCTCTCGGCATACGGACTCCAATAGCCGCGCGATTCAATCGCGGCAACGGCCTGCTGCAACAGGGTCTGGTGCTTCTCGAACATTGGGTGCGGCATCTTGGTTCTCCGGGGGTTTGCAATTTATTGGTTTAAGGGAGACGGTAACGTGATACATTTTGATTGTACATTGCATGATTATTTTGTGTCATAATTAAATTGATACTATTTACGCCTTAAATATTACTGCGACCGCATCCGTTTGCTGCCGGCGGCGAAATGCTTCTATAGTCCGGATTCGGGGCGCAGGCGCACATCGTGGAGCGAGACATGCAGAAGCAGGATCAGGACTTTCGCCAGCGCAGCGTCCCCGCCAACCCCGTATGATCGATCCACGCCCCTCGCCCATGAGCTACCAACACATCATTTTCTCGCTCGAGAGCAACATCGCGCGGATCACGCTGAACCGCCCCGACCGGCTCAACAGCTTCAACGCCGACATGCATCTCGAACTGCGCGATGCGCTGACCCGGACGCGCGACGGCCGCGCCCGCGTGCTGCTGCTGACCGGCGCCGGACGCGGCTTCTGTGCCGGACAGGACCTGTCGGATCGTAACGTCGCCGCCGGCAGCGAGCCGGTCGACCTCGGCTACAGCATCGAGACCTGGTACAAACCGCTGGTCCTCTCCCTGCGCGCGCTGGAAATGCCGGTCATCTGCGCCGTCAACGGCGTCGCCGCCGGCGCCGGCGCCAACATCGCGCTGGCCTGCGACATCGTGCTTGCCGCGCGCTCGGCATCCTTCATCCAGGCCTTCTGCAAGCTGGGCCTGGTACCGGATGCGGGCGGCACGTGGGCGCTGCCGCGGCTGGTCGGCACGGCGCGCGCCATGGGACTGGCCATGCTCGGCGACAAGCTTTCCGCCGCGCAGGCGGCGGACTGGGGACTGATCTGGAAATGCCTCGACGACGACAAGCTGATGGCGGAAGCCGAGAGACTGGCCGTTCACTTCAGCACCGCGCCGACCAAGGGCCTGGCGCGCACCAAACAGGCGATCTACGCCAGCAGCGGCAACAGCCTGGAACAGCAACTCGAACTGGAACGTGCCAGCCAGCAGGAACTGGGCTTCGGCCACGACTACCGCGAAGGCGTCGCCGCCTTCATGGAAAAACGCAGCGCAAACTTCAAGGGCGAGTGATGGGACTGACAGCACAGCAGATTGCCGAGCGCTGCACCGAGGTCATGTGGCCTGACGACCACGCCGCGCGCGGCCTGGGCATCGTCATCGCCAGCACCACGCCCGGCGGCGCGACGGTCACCATGCAGGTGCGCCAGGACATGGTCAACGGACACGGCATCTGCCACGGCGGTTTCATTTTCGCCCTGGCCGACACCAACTTCGCCTACGCCTGCAACAGCTTCAACCATCGCGCCGTGGCGGCCGGCGTCGACATCAACTTCATCGCGCCCGCCCATCTCGGCGACACGCTCACCGCCAAAGGCGGGGCGCGCCACCAGGGCGGCCGCAGCGGCATTTACGACATCGAGGTCACCAACCAGGACGGCAAGGTAATTGCCGTATTTCGCGGCCGCTCCACCCGCATCAAGGGACATTTCTTCGACGAAAGCGAACAACCATGACAGCCCATCCCCCAACCCCTTCCCCACGGAAAGGGGTGACCACGGTGCGCAAGCCCTGCTTGCTCCATTTCACTGACTTGCTGCCTCCTTGGGGCGGCCCGGTGGAGGCAGCATGACTACCGAGGCCTACATCTGCGACGCCATACGCACCCCGATCGGCCGTTACGGCGGTTCGCTTTCCGGCATCCGCACCGACGACCTGGCGGCGCTGCCGATCAAGGCTCTGATCGCGCGCAACGGCAAGGTCGATTGGCGGCACGTCGAGGATGTCATCTACGGCTGCGCCAACCAGGCCGGCGAGGACAACCGCAACGTCGCGCGCATGGCCGGCCTGCTGGCCGGGTTGCCGGTGGCCGTGCCCGGATCAACGATCAACCGCCTGTGCGGCTCCGGCATGGATGCGGTCGGCACGGCGGCGCGCGCGATCAAGGCCGGCGAAACAGCGCTGATGATCGCCGGCGGCGTCGAGAGCATGAGCCGCGCCCCCTTCGTCATGCCCAAGGCCGACAGCGCCTTTTCCCGCAACAACGCAGTCTATGACACCACCATCGGCTGGCGCTTCATCAACAAGCTGATGAAGCAGCAGTACGGCGTGGACTCCATGCCGGAAACCGCCGACAACGTCGCCGCCGAATTCAAGATAGCCCGCGCCGACCAGGATGCCTTCGCTCTGCGCTCGCAACAGCGCTGGGGCGCGGCCCAGGCCGCCGGCCGCTTCAGGGATGAGATCGTCCCGGTCGAGATCGCCCAGAAGAAAGGCGAGCCAAAGATTTTCGACACCGACGAGCATCCGCGTCCCGACACCACGCTGGAACAGCTGGCCAAGCTCAAGGGCATCAACGGCCCCGAACTCACCGTCACGGCGGGCAATGCCTCCGGCGTCAATGACGGCGCCTGCGCCCTGCTGATCGCCTCCGAAGCCGCCGCCAAGGCCCATGGCCTGACACCGAGGGCGCGCGTCGTGGCGATGGCCACGGCCGGCGTCGCACCGCGCATCATGGGTTTCGGCCCGGCGCCGGCGGTACGGAAGCTGCTCGCGCAAACCGGCCTGCGACTGGACCAGATGGATGTCATTGAACTCAACGAAGCTTTCGCTGCCCAAGGCCTGGCGGTCACCCGCGATCTCGGCCTGGCCGACGACGATGCGCGCGTCAATCCTAATGGCGGCGCCATCGCCATCGGCCATCCGCTGGGCATGAGCGGAGCGCGCCTGGTCACCACCGCGATGTACCAGTTGCAGCGCAGCGGCGGCCGCTATGCGCTGTGCACCATGTGCATCGGCGTCGGCCAGGGCATCGCGATCATCATCGAGCGGGTCTAAGAACCTGTCTCATGGAATCACGCGGACCGTGCGACTCCATGAGACAGGCCCTACCCCTGGCTACCGACCATTTTTCGGCCCACGCAGCGGACTATGCGCGCCACCGGCCGACCTATCCGCCCGAACTTTTCGCCTGGCTGGCCCGGCAATCCCCGGCGCGGGACTTGGCCTGGGATTGCGCCACCGGCAACGGCCAGGCGGCACTAGCGCTGACGGAACATTTCGCAAGAATACACGCCACGGATTTTTCCGCCGAGCAATTGGCCCAGGCGAAACTCCATCCCCGCATCGACTACCGTTTGGCCCCGGCGGAAGCCAGCGGCCTCGCCGACCGCAGTTGCGATCTGGTCGTGGTTGCGCAGGCATTGCACTGGTTTTGCAACGAGCGATTTTTCGCCGAGGTGCGGCGGGTACTCAAACCGGGCGGCCTGTTCGCCGCCTGGACCTACACCCTGCTGCACGGCGATCCCGAGCTCAGCGCCATCGTCCGCGACTACTCGATCAACACGGTCGGCGCCTACTGGCCGCCCGAACGGCGCTGGGTCGATCTTGGTTACCGCGGCATGCCCTTCCCCTGCGCCGACATCGAGACACCGGATTTCGAGATCCGGCTCGACCTGACACTGGAAGAAGTACTGTCCTATCTTCGCACCTGGTCGTCCACACAGCGCTGCATAATGGAAACAGGTATCGATCCATGCCTTGCGCTGGGAGACCGCCTGAAGGAAATCTGGCCCACGCCGGAAGCGCCGAAGACCATTATCTGGCCCATCACCTTGCGTTGCGGGAGAGTCGAATGAACAGCGACAAAAGCACGGGACCTTCTGCCGAAGTTGCCACCACAGTTGCCCCTTCGGTTGCCACACTGGGCGGCGGCTGCTTCTGGTGCCTCGAAGCCGCTTTGGTTCAACTTCAGGGCATTGAATCCGTCGTCTCCGGTTATGCCGGCGGCAGCACGGAAAACCCCGACTACCACAGCGTGTGTTCCGGGAGGACCGGCCACGCCGAGGTAGTCGAAGTGCGCTTCGATCCCGCCGTAATCGACTACCGCACCCTGCTTACGGCCTTTTTCGCCATCCACGATCCGACCACACCCGACCGCCAGGGCAATGACATCGGCAGCCAATACCGCTCGATGATATTCACCCATGACGCGGAACAGGAAGCCGTCGCGAAGTCCGTAATCGGCGAACTCACCGCGGCGAAGATCTGGCCGAATCCGATCGTTACCGCCGTAGCGCCAGCGCCGACTTTCTGGCCCGCCGAGGACCACCACCAGAACTACTACGCGAACAACCCCTTGCAGGGCTATTGCCGGGCGGTCGTGGCGCCCAAGGCCGCCAAACTGCGCAAGGTGTTCGCCGGACGGCTGAAGAGCCTATCTGAGTAGGCTCTGCTGACTACTCGGCGTCGGGTTGCAGCGCCGGCACCGACCCGGCAAACGCCGGCAGGGTCAGGCAGTGTTCGTGGATGCGCATCACCGTCGGCACGTGATCGAGCCGGGCCTTGAAGCGCTGGGCGTTGAAGATCTGCGGCACCAGGCAGATATCCGCCAGGGTCGGTGCGTCACCGTGGCAGCAGACGCCGGTGCGCGGATCGCCGGCCAGCATCGCCTCCACGGTGGCCAATCCGGTCTCGACCCAGTGGCGATACCAGGTGTTTCTCTGTTCCTCGGCAATCCCCAGGGTTTTGTTGAGGTAGCCCAGCACCCGCAGGTTGTTGAGCGGATGGATCTCGCAGGCGATCGCCAGCGCGATCGCCCGCACCCGCGCCCGGTCGGCCGCAGCCGGCGGCAGCAAGGGCGGTTGCGGCCGTGTTTCGTCGAGGTATTCGATGATCGCCAGGGATTGTGTCAATACCGTGCCGTCGTCGTCCAGCACCGGGACCAGCGCCGCCGGATTAATCGTCTTGAACCCGGCGGCGAACTGCTGGCCACCTCCCTGCAGCAGATGAACCGCCGCATAATCGTAAGCGATGCCCTTGAGCGCCAGCGCTATGCGCACGCGAAAGCTGGCGGAACTGCGAAAGTAGCTGTAGAGCTTCATGGCGATCCTGAAAAAAGGAATTTGGGGGCGTTGCCCATCGCTGCTCCGGCAAAGCGTAGAAGGGCCACAGAGACTAGAATTGCACGACTATAGCCCTCTCCAATTCGATGTCAAAGTCTGCGGCCACCCTTGCCTTCAGTTGCCGATTGCATATCGGCGGGTTCTGTGCAGCCCTGGCAATCCTGGTTTTGCTGCCTTCGGGAGTCCTTGCGGCCGACCCTGAACCGGCTTTGCGGCGCAGCGATAAGATCGATGTCCATCGACTTGGCAAGGTGTCGGAGGACGAGCGCTCCGTGTTGCGCATCGAGTGGCGCGCAGGCCTGGCAGGCATAGAAGAGACTCGCAGCGTCCAGGAAATGCTCGACAACCTGCATCGCCTGGAAACCACCATCGGCGAGGTCAGTCGCCTGGTCCGCAGCATGCCGGTGCAGAGCCCCGGCGTTGCCACGACCGCCGCCGTTGCCGCGACCGTCCCTGCTACGGCCGAAACTCCCGACTCCAGCGGCTACGACTTTCGTCTGGCGGTGGCCAACCTTGCCGCGCTTGCGCTGGTAGCCCTTTGGTGGTTCCGCCGCCGCAAACCCGTTATCGGGCTTGAAACAACACCGGCGCCCTCGTCTGCAATAGTGCCGCCAGTCGCGACTTTGCCGACAGCGAGTCCACCGATTCCGGCACCGCTGGCGAAGACAGATTTGACTGGAGCAGCCCCCGCGGAAGCTCCACCCGACGTTCCGTCAGCCGCGGCGCAAAAGTCGGTCACCGCAACGCCGCCGCAATCCGGCAGTAGCGCGCCGCAGCATGAACCTGTCGCAGCCAGAGCAGAACCCAAGGCGACGTCTGATCCAGCTCCGGTTACGCCTGCTGCAACGGCGGAACCCGTTGCGGCGACATCGTTCAGTCCACCGGAAACCAAGCCCTCCGAACCGTTTCCCGCGGACAAAACCCCGACTATCGACTTTTCGCTGGAAGAAGCCGATCCCGACGTGGTCGCCCGCGAAAACGCCAAATTGCAGGCACTGTCCTCGTCCATTAGCCCCCCCAAGCCGGCACAAACGCGCCAAACTCAGCAGGAAACCAACGTCGAACCCACCCTGCAACTCGCCGAAATCATGCTGTCAATGGGCCTGGAGCAGGGTGCGGCACAGGCCCTGATCGAGTACATCGAGGCCCACCCGCGCCATGCCGTCTACCACTGGCTGAAGCTGCTCGGCATCTATCGCAGCAGAGGTCTCCAGAAAGAGTTCACGGAGACCGCCGAGAAACTGCGCCTGCATTTCAACATCCAGGCCGAGGACTGGGGCAAGCCCGCCGAGGGCGAAGCGCCGAGGCTGGAGAATTTCTCCCGCGTGTCCGAGCACGTGCAGAAAATCTGGTCGCAGCCGAAGGAGTGCATAACTTACCTGCGACGCCTGCTCGAAGACAATCGTGAAGGTGCGCGCGCAGGCTTCCCGCAATCGGTCGCCGAGGAAATCCTGTTCCTGGTCGAAGTCCTCAAGGAAAACACGGCTGCCTAGCCGGCGTGCAGTGCACTCAGGTTAGCGCCCAACTGCTTGTCAGGCAGTCGGAACATGGCGCTGGACCACCTGATCGATGGCGCCGAAAATACTGGCGCCGCCGCCATCCCGCATCTCGATCCTGAGGCGATCGCCAAAGCGCATGAAGGGCGTTTTGGGCTTCCCCTCTTCTATGGTTTCGTACATGCGAATCTCGGCAATGCAGCAATAGCCCACGCCGCCATTGGCCACGGACGAACCGAACAGATTGCCCTGCTTGTTCGACACCGTACCTGAACCGATCACCGAACCCGCCTCCAGCTCGCGGGTCTTCGCCAGGTGCGCGATAAGCTGGGCAAAATTGAAAGTCATGTCGACGCCGGCATTCGGCTGGCCGAAAGCCTTGCCGTTCAGCTCGACCTCGAGCGGCAGATGCAGCTTCGTATCCTTCCACGCCGCACCCAGTTCGTCGGGCGTGACCGCCACCGGAGAGAAAGCCGAGGCCGGCTTGGACTGCAGGAAACCGAAGCCTTTGGCCAGTTCGGCCGGAATCAGGTTGCGCAGGCTGACGTCGTTCACCAGCATCAGCAGGCGTATCCGCCGCGCACATTGCTCGGGCGTGGCGCCGAGCGGCACATCGCCGGTCACCACCGCCACCTCGGCCTCGAAATCGATGCCCCACGCCTCGTCGCAGGCCAGCACCGGATCGCAGGGGCCGACGAAACTGTCGGAGCCGCCTTGGTACATCAGCGGATCGACGTGGAATTCCGGCGGCAGCTCTGCACCGCGGGCCTTGCGCACCAGTTCGACATGGTTGATGTAGGCCGAGCCATCGGCCCATTGATAGGCACGCGGCAGGGGGCTGTGGCATTGCCGCGGATCGAAGGGCACGGCGTGGCGTGCCGCACCGTTATTGAGCGACTCATACACGGCCTCCAGCCCGGGCCGCACCGCATCCCAGTCGTCGAGCGCCGACTGCAGCGTTCGGGCGATGCCCTCGACGGTCTGGCAGCGGGTCAGATCGCGGCTCACCACCACCAGGGTGCCGTCCCGGCCTCCCGACTTGAGCGTGGCCAGCTTCACGACCGGCCCCAGTTCTTGTAGCTGCCGTCGTGCATCCAGCGGGCATGCTGCGGCGCCTTGCGGGTAACCGCCCACTCGTTGATCATGTCCCACTTGACCTCGTCGAGCCGCCTCATCATTTCCGGCGTGTGGGTATTGACGGCCAGTTCGAGCCGATGGCCGCTCGGATCGAAGAAGTAGATCGACTGGAACAGCGCATGGTCGGTCGGGCCGATCACGTCGATGCCGTCGGCTTCGAGCCTGGCTTTGGCCGTCATCATCTCTTCCATGCTGCCGACTTCCAGCGCCAGATGCTGGGTCCATGAGGGCGTATTCGGGTCGCGCCCCATTTCCGGCTGGGTCGGCAGTTCGAAGAAGGCGAGGATATTGCCGCCACCGGCGTCGAGGAAAACGTGCATGTAGGGATCGGCTTCGCCGGTCGAGGGCACGGCATCCTCGGCAATGGCGAGGATGAAGGCCATATCGAGATACTTGCCGTACCACTCGACGGTCTGCTTCGCGTCCTTGCAGCGGTAGGCGACATGGTGAACTTTCCTGATCAGCGTGCCTGCCATGTCAGACTCCTTCGCGTGCGACGTTGAGGGCTTCGCGCAGCGTTCCGATGTCGCCGATGTGATTGGCGAGCAACAGGATCAGGCGCGCATTGAGCAGTTCGGACTGCTCATCGGACAGATCGCGGTGGGTGTTGATCAGCATTTCATAGAAATCGTCGCCGGGCGAATAGGCGCTGAAGTAACGTTTGCCGGCTTCGGAGAAATTCGGGTTCAGATTGAGGGCCATGATCGGATTTCCTTTCAGGCGTTGCAGGTGGCGCGGGCGACCGCGGCCTTGACCTTGGCCGCATCGAGCGAGCGCCAGCGCGCTGCGACATGCTGGTCCGGCCGCAGCAGATACAGCGTGCCGGGCTTTGCGTCGTAGCGCTGGGCGGCGATGCCGCGCGAATCTTCGAGAGCCCGAATGCCGCCGGCGACGGTGCCGGTCTTGCGCGAAATCACCAGGGGCTGCACAGGAATGCCGCCGGATGACAGGCCCGACAGCGCCGCAATGGTCGTAGCATCCAGCGCATGCGGATCCTCGGCGAAATACAGGGCGACGAACTGCTGGCCGACCTTGTTCAGCAGCCAGCCCTCATCGCCATTCTCGAGGACCGGCGCATCGTCCATCGGCGCCCCAGGGACCATGCGGCCGGCGAATGCGTCGGCCGCGTCATCGGGCGTGTTCAAGCTGGAGGTGGTGAGAAAGGCCGGCACCGAGAGCCGCCCCGAGTTCACCAGAGTGCGGCCGAAGGCATGGTCCTTGGCCAGGCCCAGCACGGCATTGCGAAAAGTCCGGCTGACCTTGCTCTTGGGCGTAATGAAATCTGTGGAACGGGTTGAATTCATCAGGTTCTCGTCGGCGGCAAAGACACGTTCTTCGCTATAGCTGTCGAGCAGCTTTTCGGGCGCCTTGCCATCGAGTACCAGTTTCAGCTTCCAGCCCAGATTGTCGGCGTCCTGCAGGCCCGAATTGGCGCCACGGGCGCCGAAGGGCGACACCTGATGCGCCGCATCGCCGACGAACAGCACGCGGCCGTGATTGAAACTGCCCATGCGCCGGCACTGGAAGGTGTACACGCTGACCCATTCCAGTTCGAACTCTCTGTCGTCGCCGAGCATGGCCTTGATCCGCGGCAGCACGTTCTCCGGCTTCTTTTCCTCTTCCGGGTCGGCGTCCCAGCCGAGTTGGAAGTCGATGCGGAACACGTTGTCGGTCTGCTTGTGCAGCAGCACCGACTGTCCCGGATGGAAGGGAGGATCGAACCAGAACCAGCGTTCGGCCGGAAATTCAGCCTTCATCACGACGTCGGCGATGAGGAAGCGGTCCATGAAGATCTTGCCTTCGACATCCAGGCCGAGCATGCGGCGTATCGGGCTGCGGGCACCATCGGCGGCAATCAGCCAGTCGGTTTCAACGGTGTAGAAGCCGTCCCCGGTCTCCACCTTGAGCGTTACGGTCTTGCCGCTCCGGGCCACCGAGACGACCTTGTTCTTCCAGCGCAGATCAATGTTCGGCCGCGAGGCGGCGCGCGCCGCCAGATACTCTTCAAGGTAATACTGCTGCAGGTTCACCATGCCCGGCCGATGGTGATCGGGTTCGGGCACCAGATTGAAGTTGTACACCTCCTGCTCGCGAAAGAAGGTACGTCCCACATTCCACGACACGCCCTTGCCGCAGACCGCTGCGCCAACACCATAGCGATCGAGGATTTCCAGCCCACGTTTGGCGTAGCAGACGCCGCGCGAGCCGATCGACACCGTATCGTCTTCGTCGAGCAACAGCACTGGAACGTCCTGCAGTTGCAGGTCGAGCGCGGCGGCCAGGCCGACGGGACCGGCACCGACCACGACGACGGGCACTTTCAGCGTCTTGCCGTCGGCGATTTCAGGCGGGGTCTTGTACTCGAACCTGGGGTAGGTGTAGGTCTTCAGCATCGATCGGCCTCCAGCGGATAGTCGGCGCTGGCGTCACGCCGCCTGCAGCGCATGCCACATTTCCTGGTCGCGCTCGGCCGTCCAGATCCGCGGATCACGTATGCCGGATGCCTCGTCATGCGCCCGCGTCACGTCGAAGGGCAGGCAGTGTTCGTAAATGAACACGCTGGCGAATTTCGGGTCCATGTTCTTGCGCGTGTGCGCCATGCAGGCCGCCAGATCCATGCCCTGGGCCACGGCTTCCTGCGCGCTGCGGTAAAGCGTGGAGACGAAGTCGCGCGTGTAGGCCAGCCCCTGCTGCACACGTTCGGGATTCATCAACGCCGGACCGCGGCCGGGAATCATCTTTTCGGGCTGCAAGGCCGCCAGCGCATCGAGCGTCGCCGGCCAGTCGGCCAGATAGGCGTCACCCGTGTAGCAGGCGGCATCGGCTTCGACCAGGTCACCGGAGAACAGGATCTTCTGCTGCGGCAGCCAGACTACCGTGTCGCCCTTGGTGTGGCCGCGACCCAGATGCATGATCTTCACTTCGAGGTCGCCCATCCACAGCGTCATCGCGCCTTCGAACACTACGGTCGGCCAGGTCAGGCCGGGTACACTTTCGACGGCGTTGAACAAGCGCGGGAAACGGCCGATCTCGGAATCCATGTCCTGCTGGCCGCGCTCGACGATCAGTTCGCGCGTCTGCTGCGAGGCGATGATGTCCTGCAGGCCGGCCGATTTGTAGCCCGAGGCGCCCAGCACGCGCACCGCGTGGTAATGGGTCAGCGTGACGTACTTGATCGGCTTGTCGGTGATCTGGCGCACGTAGCGGATCACGTCCTGCGCCATGACCGGCGTCGCCGTGGCGTCGATGATCATAACGGCATCCTTGCCGATGATCACCCCGGTGTTCGGATCACCCTCGGCGGTGTAGGCGTAGGCGTTGTCCGACAGTTTCTCAAAGCTGACTTTCTTTTCCTCGAGGTCGGCGTGGGAAGCAAACTTTTTCTCGTTCATCGGGGCTCCTAGGCGGCGATTTGAATTTCACTTGTTCGTAATTCATTTTTCCTTATCGTAATACTTGACGCTTTAACTGTCAAGCTTTGACCGCCTCGCGGCAATCATAAAGATCAAGGATGTACGGGCGAATAGGCAGGGGTCTGGCCACCACCGCGCATGGCCGCCGCCGCGTGACGATAGGCATTCAGGGCTTCCTTCCTGCGACCTGCGGCTTCGAACTCACGGGCGCGGCGCAACCAGTCATCGGCGATATCGGGCGCCCCGTTGCTCGCCGCCTCGCCAGCGCCGACTTTTCCATCTGCGGGAGTGGCGTACCTCAATGCTGCCGTCTGCTCGCCGGGTTTGTCCCGCCGCGCCGTAATCACCATCCCTGTCGTGGCGCGAGTTGCCGTGGCGGCCTTGCTCGCACCCTCGCCTGCCCTGCGGATCGCGGCGAGCGCGGCACGATAGAGCTTCAAGGCCTCGTCACGCCTTCCGGCCGCTTCCATCTTGCGCGCCTGCGCCAGCATCATGTCGGCCCGATCCGGCACCGGCAGCGAGCGCACGGGCGGACCCCAGGAGGCCGCGGGCTGAGCGGCCGCCACCGAGAACTTCTCGCGCCCGGCGATTTCCTGGGCGATGTTCAGGTTATTGTTGCGCATCGCCCAACGCAGCGCGTCATCGCCGTGCTCATTGACGATATCGGTCCGGGCGCCGGACGCCAGCAGGGTCTTGGCAATCGACTCCTTGCCCTCGCGTGCCGCCATCATCAGCGGCGTCGAACCGTTGGTGGACAGCGCGTTGACGTCGGCGCCGCGCCCGATCAAATAGGCCACTATTTCCGCGTGGCCAGCAAAGACCGCGTAATGCAATGCAGCCCATTGCTTGCCGTCCCGATTCAATCGCGCGCCATGCTCCACAAGCCAGCGAACCGCATCCAGGCGGCCCTTCCATGCGGCATGCAGCAGCGCCTGCTCGTCGTGTGAATTGACCTTGTTGACGTCGGCGCCGCGGGAGACAAACAGTTCCATCATCGGAATGTTGCCTTCCCAGGCGCCGATCATCACGCCGGTGCCGATCACCTTACCCTCGAAATCGGGTGGCAGACCGGCATCCAGCCACTCTCGCGCAAGCGGCAGGTCACCCCGCTCTATGACGATCGAAAACCTGGTGGCATCAGGCAGGGTCTGTGCCCGTGCGGGGCCGACCGCGAGGCACAGAACGAGCAGAAAGAAAGGAATTTTCATGGGCCCGAAGTATATGGCCTTCACCTTCGGAGCGGCAGAAGGTGGGGGATACCGTCCCTTTCGCAGGCTCAGGGGACATATCCCACCGGGGGATACCGTCCCTTTCGCAGGCTCAGGGGACATAAAATCCTTTCAATGTCGCTCCACCTCGCCCTGCTGCTGAGTTTCATCCTGCATGCCGCCCTGATTGTCGTCCCGAGCTGGCTGGCAACAGAACGGCATCCAATGCCGGCACCCAACATCGAAGCGCGACTGCTTCCGCACCCCACCCCGCAAGCGATAGCTGAAGCCGTCAGCACCGAATCAAATAGCGCCGACACCGTTCCCGAGCAACTTGCAGCCCCGCCCCGCAGCTTGCAGGGCGTCGCGCTGCGTCGAGCGCAAGCCGCGCTGTCGAAACATCTGTTCTATCCGCCGCAAGCCGTGGCCATGGGACTGGAAGGCGAGGTGATCCTGCTGCTCTCTCTTGCCGAAAACGGCCAGTTGGTATCCGCCGCCATCGCCCGCAGTTCCGGTCATGCCCTGCTTGACCAGGCCGCGCTCGATGCCGCGCGCAACATCGGCGCCCTGCCCGGCAACCCCCGTCAGACCCTGTTTCCGGTGAGCTTCCGGTTGCAGTGATCTTTCTGATTTGAGTGGCGGTTGTGCAGCGGCGAGGCAGCGACAGGAAAGTCGGCACCGGCTGGACGGTGATTCAGGCTGCCATGGAATTCAATTCGCCCATCAATCGTCCGCGTGCAATTCGCGCAAACGCTTTACCCCACCTCGACAATCGCTTGTCCGGACGCCAACGATTCCAAAGCATCGGGGAAGGTCTTGCCGAACACCGCCTGCAACCGTTCGTTGGTTACGTTGCCGCAGGTCACCCAGAGCAGTTGAGGCGGCGAGCCATGGCGACTGACCAGTTCGACAAAGTCGCTGTTCTTGCTGGTCACCACGGCCTGCGCCTTCTGCGCGGCCTGGAATATCTCGATGTCGCCCGCGTCTCTAAGACCAAAGTCGCGCAGGGATATGGCCGACCCCGTACTCCATCGACAACCACTCCGCCAGCATCGGCGGCAACTGGGCATCGACCCAGAATTTCATGCAGCCAGACGAACGATGTCGCTACGGCGGGCCGCAAATTGCAGGCTGGCAAGGATATCTTCACGCTCAAGATCGGGGAAGTCCGCCAGGATTTGGTCCATGCTGACGCCGTCGCCCATCATTTCGAGGATGTCGCTGACCCGAATGCGCATGCCGCGAATGCACGGCTTGCCGCCACATTTCCCGGCTTCGATGGTAATGCGATTAAGCAGGCTGGCATTCATGATGCGGCTCCTCGGTGCGTTGCAGGAATCATAGATCAAGACCGCACCGCATCGCCAGCGCCGACTTTCAAATCCCTGTGTTCTGCATTTCGATGCCTTTGACCGCTTCTTGCCTAGCCATAACCACCGTTCGCCGGGATCGGTGCACTATTCGCGAATGACAGCAATGTGAATATTGGCTGAACTCACACTTTCGGCCATAACCGGCCGGTCAAGGTAGTCATTCAGTTTCCGCAGGCGATGCACCGGCCGTCCTTGCTGAATGTCCCGATTACGGCGATCAAATTGAAACCTGCACTGCCTCAACTCGGCCACAAGCAGGCATGCAATCTGCTGACAAATTAGCAGTTCTGATAGCTGTTCTGCGATCTGCAAGCTGACGTTAACCATAAAAAGAGATGCCTCTGCTTTGATTATGGTTGTCGCTTGAGATGCTCCCTTTCTAGATCAACAGGGTGACAGCATCACACCTAAACAATATGGGGTTGAAATGTAGTGACAGTTGTGTCACTATGACATAACTGCCATTACGGATCGTACTAAAGATGAGTAAAGAGTTCAGATCCGTTACGGACCTGGAATCGGTGACCTCGATGCCAGTGATGTGGAGTAGTTTGATGACTTCGATTGGGCTAACAGACATATCGGTCTGAAGAGATCGCGGAACAGTAAGCCGACAGAAAGGACAAGACGCATGTTTAAGCAGCTCAGTCGTAACAACTATCGCTCCAATATCAAGACCGGATCATTGGTGTCAATCATGTTTGTTGCCATGGGCGGCGGGCATGCCTACGGACAAAGCAATGCCGATGACAATTGGCAATACGAGGTAATGCCCTATCTGTGGGCGACTGCCATGAAAGGGAACGTACAGGCCGGACGACTGCCCAGAACAAGCGTGGACATGAAGTTCTCGGACATTGTCGATGTCCTGGATTTCGGTTTCATGACGGCTTTCGAGGCACGCAAAGGCCGCTGGGGATTTCTGTTTGACGGGATGTACATGAAGGTGTCGGATTCGGCGACGGCCAGCAGAGCCGGTATCGGGCTGTCAGTCGATGCCAAGATGCAACTCAAACAGTCCATGGTGGCGGCAGCCGTTGCATATCGAGCCATAGAGGGCAATACACCCGTCGATATCATCGGTGGGGCACGCTACAACAAGATCGACGCGGATGCCAAAATCGATACCAGTCTCTTTGGAGGCGTGGCCGGAAGAACAGTCAAGCGATCCGGCGACAAGCACTGGATAGATCCCTATATCGGCGTACGCGCAACGGTGCCCATCAACGAGAAGTGGAAGGGTATCGGGTATGTCGACGCCGGCGGAGCCGGTTCCGGATCAGACTTGACTTGGCAAGGAATGGCGGGGCTGATCTATACCTATTCGCCTTCGGTCACCATCAACATGGGATATCGCTACATGAAGGTCGACTATGACGACGGCGGATTCAAATACGACATGGCAAACGACGGACTTTATGCTGGTATTGGTTTTCGGTTCTAGCCAAATTGGCTTCTCTGCATAAATTATGAAGCAGGATCACCGGACTCAGGTTGGCGCGCAAAAACGCAAAACAACCCGGGAAAAACTCATCAAGGGTGCCATGCGCACAATTGCCGATCATGGCATCGATGCCCGGATGATCGATTTGGTAGTGCGCGAAGCCCATGTGGCGCGGGGGACTTTTTACAACTACTTCCGCACCTCTGATGAGATATTCCACGAAGTTGCCAAAGAGGTCAGTATCGAAATCCTCCGCATTGTTGATCCGCTTACGAGTCAGCAGCGAGATCCGGCTGCCCGCGTAGCTTGTGGCGTGAGGTCGGTAATAAAACTGGCCATCAATTACCCAATATTCGCCCAATTTGTAGTTCGCGGCGGCCCTCCCGCGATAACGGAGGGATGCTTGGCGTCTGAAATTGTCCCCGGGGACATCGCTGCCGGCATCGCTTCGGGACGGTTCAGTATTTCTGACAAGAAGCTCGCACTCGACTTGATTCTCGGGCCCGTGATCATGGCCTTTCACACGGTACTGACGGAGAAAGTCTCAAGAAGTTATCCCAACCTGCTTGCCCAGGCCATCCTGCTGTCGCTGGGTGTGAGCAAGGCGTTGGCCAAGAAATATGCCTTCCAGGATTTTGGCGAGATTGAGATTCCTAGCGACTCAATTATTGCCAACGCATCAGCTTGAGGACTTGCAAGCTGCTGCTTCAAGTGCAATCACCTATCACCAGGAGACTACGAAATGCACAATTCCGATGATTCCGAATCCTCGGTTTCCCGCCGTGAATTTCTACGCATTGCTGGCGCAGGTGCGGCGGCATTGGGCCTCGGTGCCCTTGATGGTTCAACCAACCTGGCAGCGGCAGCGCAAAGCACCACTCATCCATCACCGAACGGTACGCGCAATGGAGGTCCCTACAACATTCTTTTCATCCTGACCGACCAGGAGCGTCTTTTCCGGCCCGGAGAACTGCCCATCGGCTACGGCTTGCCAGGCCATGAGCGCCTGATGAAGAAGGGTACGACTTTCGTCAATCACCGGATCAACTCTTGCGTGTGCACTTCATCTCGTTCCGTGGTCTATACCGGCCAGCACATCCAGCACACCAAAATGTTCGACAACACCAACTTCCCCTGGATCGAGAGCATGTCCGCGGAGATTCCGACCGTCGGTGACATGTTGCGTGAGGCCGGCTACTACACCGCGTACAAGGGCAAGTGGCACCTCCACAAGGAATTCGAGACCGTTAACCAGCTGGGCGCCCCCACCAGGATTTTCACAAAGGAAATGGAGGACTACGGCTTTTCCGACTATTTCGGCGTAGGCGACATCATTGCGCACCATCAGGGCGGCTATCTGCACGACGGAGTGATATCGGCCATGGCGCAAAGCTGGTTGCGTGGCAAGGGCCGCGACCTGGCGGCTGAGGGCAAGCCGTGGTTCCTCGCCCTCAATCTCGTCAATCCGCATGATGTCATGTTCTACAACACCGATGTCCCCGGCACATCACACCAGGGGCCGCGCGCTCTCACCCACGTGGTGGGCGAGCCGAATGATCCTCTATATGCCAAGCAATGGCGCTTCAATCTGCCGCCGAACCATGCTCAGCCTCTGGATGCGCCGGGACGGCCACCGGCTCACGTCGACTTCCTTCGTTCGCATGATGCTCTGGTGGGCGAAATCCCTGATGAGGAACAGCGCTGGCGCCGGCGTCATAACTATTATCTGAATTGCTTGCGCGACGTTGATCGCAATATCGCCTCGGTACTTGCCGAGCTTGATGCCGCCGGGCTTGCTGATCGAACCATTGTGATTCTGACGGCGGACCATGGCGATATGGACGGCGCGCATAAATTGCATGCCAAAGGTGCCGCGTCCTACCGCGAACAGAACAACGTGCCGCTGATAATTGCTCATCCCGCCTATCCCGGCGGAAACAAATGCCGGGCAGTCACCTCTCACCTTGATCTTGCCCCCACACTGGTTGCGATGACTGGGGTCGACAAGGAAAAGCGTATCAATATCACCAAAGCTCTTCCGGGCAAGGATTTCTCGTCAGTCCTGAAAAGCCCTGAGAAAGCGGAAGTCAATACCGTGCGCGATGGGGTGCTTTACAACTACAACATGTTTGCCTATATCGATGGGAATTTCCTCAGGAAGGCCGTTGACTTCATACAAAAAGGGGGAAATCCAAAACAACTCAAAGAGACCGGCATTGTTCCCGACATGATGAAGCGTGGCGCAGTCCGGATGGTATATGACGGTCGTTACGTGTTCGCACGCTATTTCTCTCCCAAGCAGCACAACCGACCAAAGACTCTGGAGGATCTATACCGCCACAACGACATTGAGTTGTATGACACCAAAGCTGATCCGCTCGAAATGACGAATCTGGCATCTAATGGCAAGCAAAATCGCGAACTCATCGTCGCCATGAACGACAAGCTCAATCGTCTTATCGATACTGAGGTTGGCGACGACAACGGCCAGATGCTCCCCGGGGGGGCAGATGCGGGCTGGGAGGTCACACCAGCGACGATGGCGCCTTAGATCGTTCCAGCGTCTATCACTGCTTTGTGAACAGGATGCGGGCAATCCACTTCCATTCATCATCAGTGGCGACAGCTTACGAGCAAGCGCTCGCCGAAGCGTTGATTTATTCCGACTTTAGATCGTGATTTGTCGAGCCACTCACAATCTACCAATTCCACGCGACTTCCAGCGATGGGGCCGTTTCTTTTTTCAATGACAAGGAAATCGTTTATGACCATGACCATGAATCACGCTGCGCTGTGCCGCACACTCCTAGCCGCCACCGCATTGGCCGCATCTGCTACGGCAGCCGCTCAAAATTACGAGATGCCGGACAGCCTGAAAGCCAGTGAGCTGGTGCCTG